>Ga0310838_1000089_pt1 | contig 137484 bp, 155 predicted proteins | sample SM_ome_6_FD_202241 | JGI IMG/M metagenome (GOLD analysis project Ga0310838, IMG submission 202241) | Sorghum-adapted microbial communities enriched on stacked mutant (SM) sorghum from Joint BioEnergy Institute, Emeryville, California... ...
TGGTCCATGGGCTACCTGAAATCTGCTATCTTTCAGCATGGATTGCCAAAGGGTACAGCCTGCGGGTAAGAAGTTCAAACGAGAGCTGGGGAAACAGACTTTTCAATGTAGTCAAAGCTACAGGAGGCAGAAGGATTTCCCCAAATGGATCCTAAGAACCATTATCCAGGAACATCACGAAAAATCCAAAGACCCAATTTTGATTACTATAAGACGCCCGCCCTTGACAGGGAGCCTCTGCTCCCTTTGGAAACCCAATGCTGACCCCGCGGGGAAAAACACCCCTGCGGGGCATGCCCTTCGGGTCAGCATACCAAAGGGAGCCCCTCCCTGATCAAGGGTAAAATGAACGGGCTTGAATAAGTGGAAATTTGCAAAGTATTCGTTTTTCAAGGAACAACGCTCTCATAGAAAATTGGAAATTTTGTTTTCTAATGTGGGCAAAACATATTATACGAGGGAGGGATATCGATGAAAAAGAGATTAACTGTCCTTTTTTTGGCAATCGCTCTAACTTTTGCGTTTGCGGGCAGCGTATTTGCAGATCCAGCAATTCCTATTATTTTTTCAACAAGTACAACAGGCAATCATTAATTCTTTCAAAAACAAATGCCGGGTCTCTACCAGAGATCGCCGGCATCTTTTTTTCCTTTTGTAATATTGTTTATTGATTTGGATAGGATTAGAATGTTTGGCGTTCTAATCTTCTTTTAATTGTGGGAAATTGAAAATGTAGACACTTAGATTGCTTAGGACACGGAGATAATCCGAATTTATACAAAAGTTTCGCTTAATTCACCTAATGACTAGACAGAAATTTGATATATAACATTTCCATAATGTAGAATAATAGAGAATAAGATTAAAAAAAGCAGAGAGGGAGATCTTATGATTGAATTAAAGTCTGTCTATAAAAGCTATAACGGAACGGTAAATGCGGTGGAAGACTTGACACTTACCATCCCGAAAGGGGAGATATTTGGATTTCTGGGTCCGAATGGAGCGGGTAAGACCACCACGATTAAGATGATTACAGGAATTCTCAATCCCGATCGTGGCACGATCACGATTAATGGCATTGATGCGCAAAAAGAACCGTTAAAAGCAAAGAAGCAGTTTGGCTATGTGCCTGACAGTCCGGACATCTTTCTCAGGCTGAAAGGGATTGAATACCTTAATTTCATGGCAGACATGTACGATGTTCCCAAGGAAGTACGAAAAGAGCGCATCGAATCTCTGGCCAATCGCTTTGAAATGAGCAAAGTATTATCTGATCAGATTCAAAGCTACTCTCACGGAATGCGCCAGAAGATCGTCATTATGGGTGTGCTGGTTCACAATCCCTCCGTCTGGATCCTTGATGAGCCGTTGACCGGGCTTGATCCGAGATCCTCCTTCACCTTAAAAGAGATGATGAGGGAGCATGCGGAGAGCGGCAAAACGGTCTTTTTCTCCACTCATGTGCTGGAAGTTGCGGAGAAGCTTTGTGACCGCGTCGCCATCATCAATCGGGGGAAAATATTATATTGCGGTTCTATGCGGGAGATGAGGCAGCACTTTAAGGAGAATGAATCCCTGGAGAAGATCTTTTTGGAGTTGACTGAAAATGAATAAGTTCTTATTGTTGACACGCATATTGCTCAAAAATGGGGAATCGGCCCTCTCTTTGGGATATAAAAAGAAATCTCGGGTTCCAGCGGTATTATTGCCTTTTTTATTGCTGCTTGCTATGCTGCCCTTCTCCTTTATGATCGGGTATCTGGTAATGAATCTTTATGATTCGCTTCTTCCGGTACATCAGGAAGGAACAATCCTGGCATTGGGATTTGTTGCGATCAGCATGATGATCTTCCTCTTTGGAATATTCTATGTCATCAATACGTTTTACTTTGCCAATGACATTGAAACTTTACTCCCAATGCCATTAACCTCCGCGCAAATTATGGGAGCCAAATTTACTACCGTAGTTCTGTACGAATATCTGGTAGAAGCGATTATATTTATGCCTCTGGTGATCGCATATGGGATAAAAAGCGGAAGCGGGATCCTTTTCTATCTATACAGCATATTGATCTTTTTAGCGATTCCCATACTTCCCTTAATCCTTGCCTCGATCATCGTGATGGTCATCATGCGGTTTACCAATCTGGCCAAGAACAAGGACCGCATGAGGGTGATTGGTGGCATGATTGCTGTGGTGCTGGCGGTAGGAGGAAATTTCCTCTTTCAGTACTACAGCCGCAGATCGATGAGCGCTGAACAACTGCAGGAACTATTTCTGCAGAAAAATTCATTGATTCACTTGGTTTCTTCTCTGTTTCCGACAAGCCGCTTTCCTGCTGAAGCGCTCGTTCATTCGACAAACTTGCAGGGATTGGCTAACCTGGCCATTTTTATGGGGATCTCTTTGATCACTTTGATTATTTTTCTCTTCTTGGCAGAGGCGATCTATTTAAAAGGAGTAATCGGCATATCGGAGACGCATGCGAAACGCAAAGCCTATTCACAAGAGGAACTGGCAAGCCTGACAAAGGAAAGCTCCCCTCTCACTGCTCTGTTGCTAAAGGAGCTCAGGTTCTTATTCCGTACTCCTGCCTATTTTATGAATTGTATCCTTTCCAATTTGCTGCTACCCGTTGTCATGGTGATTGCCTTCATCCTCAATTCAGGAGAATTGAGCAAGCTTCCGGATCTGCTCCTGCGCTTTTTAGAGGGCAATACCGGATTTGTTCAGTCGATCGTTTTCCTTTTCTCTGTTTTTCTGGGCAGTGCTAATAATATTGCTGCAACAGCCATATCAAGGGAAGGGAAGAATTTTTATGTCAATAAGTATTTGCCGGTCCCATATCTTACACATATCTGGGCCAAGCTGCTCTCCGGAGTAATCATCTCGCTTATCCCTATTATTTTGGTGATTGCAGCGCTGATCGTCCTGATCCATCCGTCCGTTCTCTTTATTTTCTTATCGAGTATGACAGCGGTTCTGGGAATCCTTTTTGCATCGCTGGTCGGTGTATTGATCGATTTGAAGTACCCCAAGCTGGATTGGGCAAATGAGCAGAGGGCGGTGAAAAGCAATATCAATGGTCTGCTCAGCCTCTTGCTCAACTCTTTAATTGCGGGATTAACCGTCTTTATGATGTTCCGCTTGGATGTCCCCGCATGGACAGGCTACATTGTACTGCTCGGACTAACACTCGCCTATAACCTCATCTTGATCTGGATTCTGGCTGCCAAAGGAGAAAAATGGTTTGGCCAGATAGAAGCTTAATAGAAGCCGTACATGTAAAGTATAAAGCCACTCAATTCAGACGAATCGAGTGGCTTTATATTTATTCCCGGGTTAATCAGCACTTAAATGTTCATGTACGATTTTCCAGAATCCATTCTCTTTTCTCAACACATTGGTGCCTCTGCCGGAGCCCTCTACCATTTTCCCATTATGCAGACCCTTCCACCGATAACGGTAGATGCAGGCAGCAGAGGTATCCGATTCGGAGATCCAGACTACATCTGAGATCGTATATACTTCCTCTTTGATCGTGTTCCAACTGTTCTCAAAATAACTCCTGATCTCCTTTAAACCTTGATATGAATTCTTGGCAAACCAATAAACCGCATCATCTGTAAGCAACTTCTCCACATTGTCGAAATTATGAGAATTGGTCGCTCTCTCGTACTCTTTGATGATTGCCTTATAATCCATAGTTCCTCCTGCAAATCATTTTAAGAACATAATAGCTCATTCTCCGCGAACCGTAAAGGATTTCTAGGCGTGAAACCTGTTGATTCTCTTTGATGATTACACGTAAAATGTAGATAGCATGCGAATGAACAGAAAGACTGAGAGGAGAAGATTTGCAGTTGAAAAAGCTATTATTGACAGGTTTTGAACCTTTTCTGGACTTTCCCGTCAATCCAAGCGAACAGATTGTACGCGCCTTGGATGGTCATCAGATCGGAGAGTTTGAGGTGGTAGCGCGGGTCTTGCCCGTAGATTTTGAAAAATCGGGACCTGATGCTGTTCGCCATTATCGGGAAGTGAAGCCGGACGCCGTGATATCGCTGGGATTAGCCGGTGGCCGCAATTGCATAACACCGGAGCGAATTGCCGTCAATTGCATCGACGGAGAAGCCGATAACCGTGGGGTAAGGTATCAGGATCAGCCCATTTTCCCGGATGCTCCCGCCGCCTATTTCAGCACCTTGCCGATACGCAAAATGGTCGAGCAGCTACGGGAGCAGCACTTTCCCGCCGAGATCTCCAATACGGCCGGACTCTATCTCTGCAACAATGTGATGTATACGATGCTACATACCATTCATCAAGAGGGTGCCGATATTCCGGCAGGTTTTGTTCATATCCCCGCCTCGCATGAGTTAGCCGTAAAATATAAAAGATCAATCCCAAGTTGGTCGTTGGATTCTCTGATCGCAGCGATCAAAATTGTCATTGGGTCATTATCTCTCGGTCATGTGTCCTGAAGTGCGAATCGTTCCAACGGGAGATACCGCCGTCACGATCTATTTTAAACAAGAGATCACCGAAGAGGTTCATCGGCAGGTACAAAGCGTGGTACAACTTTTAAAGATGAAGAGGATAAAGGGAGTGACCGAGTGGGTGCCTGCCTACGCTTCCATTACGATCTATTATGACCCGCTTAGCACAGCTTACAAGGAGTTATTGCTCATTCTGGAGGAACTGATCCAGAACAGCGAAGATCTGGAATGCAGAACAGAGAGCAGGCTGATCGAGATTCCGACATTATACGGGGATGAGTGGGGAGTTGACTTAGAGTTTGTCGCTCAATACAACCAAATGAGCATCGATCAAGTGGTAAAGATCCATTCTGCAGGGCTTTACCGGGTCTATATGCTTGGCTTTGCGCCCGGATTCCCTTATTTGGGCGGGATGTCTGAGCGGATTTCCGCTCCCAGGCTTGAGAATCCCCGCATGCAAATCCCTGCTGGTTCTGTTGGGATTGCGGGAAATCAGACGGGCATCTATCCGCTTGCCTCTCCTGCCGGGTGGCGGATCATAGGGCGGACTCCGATCAAACTCTTTAACCCGGAACGGAAGGAAAATCCAATACTGCTGCAGGCAGGGGATCTGATTCGCTTTGTGCCGATAACCAGGGAGAAATTCGCTGAACTGCTGGAGGACCCAATATAGCTTGGAGGAATGATCATGTATATCGACATAAACTGTGATATGGGGGAGAGTTTTGGCCATTTCGTGATCGGGCAAGATGAAGAGATGATGAAATGGATTACTTCGGCTAATCTGGCTTGCGGTTTTCATGCCGGTGACCCAAGCACGATATATCAGAGAGTTCAACTCGCCAAGAAATATAAGGTAGCTGTTGGGGCACATCCAAGTCTGCCTGATCTGGTCGGGTTTGGACGGAGAGAGATGAAGCTTAGCCCAGATCAGTTATACTGTGATCTGATTTACCAGATTGGTGCAGTGAGCGGCTTTGCCCGTATGGCCGGCCTTTCTCTGCAACATGTAAAGGTGCATGGGGCTTTATATAACATGGCCAACCGCGATCCGATGATTGCTGAAACGATTGTAAATGCAATCTCTGATTTCGACCCTAACCTTATCGTATTTGGTTTATCGGATGGAGAGTTGCTGCGTATGGCAGAGAAGAAAGGGCTGCGGATCGCGCGGGAATTTTTTGCAGATCGTACCTATATGGATGATGGCAGCCTGACACCGAGAAATCATAAAGATGCTTTAATCGATGATCCTGTTCTTGCTGCTGAGCGGGTGGTTCGTCTGATTCAAGAGAGGAAAGTGATTGCTCTTTCCGGTAAGGAGATCCCGATGGAGGCAGAGACGGTCTGCATTCACGGCGACGGTCCAAATGCGCTCTTCTTCGCAATGCAGATCAAGCAAGCCCTCGAAAAGGAAGGGATTGTTCTCAAATCGTTGATCGATCAGTAGGGGTTAGTCAGATGGAATCCAATGCGATTTTTAAAGTGCTTAAAGCAGGAATCTTTACTACGATTCAGGATCTGGGGAGAACGGGTTATCAACAATATGGGGTAGCGGTTGCCGGCGCAATGGACGCATTCTCGCTTCGTATTGGAAATCTTCTTGTAGGAAATAAGGAGCGTGACGCAGGTATTGAGGCGACTCTCATCGGACCTACATTGGAGATCCTGAAAGATACGAGGATAGCGATAACGGGAGGAGATCTCTCTCCGCAGTTGAACAGTTTTCCCTTGCCCATGTGGAAGAGTGTCGATGTGCCTGCGGGCTCGATTCTCTCTTTTGGGCGTCCGAGAAGCGGATGCAGAGCCTATATTGCAGTTCGAGGTGGAATAGATGCACCTGTAGTAATGGGGAGCAGAGCTACAGATATAAGGGCGGGAATCGGCGGATACCAGGGCCGTCCGCTTATGGAAGGAGATATTCTTACTGCAGATATTGATAAATATCGCGATAAGAAGAGATGGTGCAACCGATCGCTGGCTACTGAAGCCATCCCCCATTATACGAGCAGTCATGAAATTCGCGTTCTCTTAGGTCCTCATCTTCATCTTTTTACAGAGAGAAGCATAGATCAACTTCTTAATCATCCATTTACCATATCGCCAGCATCGGATCGCATGGGCTATCGGCTTAAAGGTGAGAGATTGCAGCTTAAAGCGGCTGTAGAACTCATCAGTGAAGCCACTCCTGCGGGAACCATTCAAGTTCCGGCACAGGGCGACCCGATTATTCTGCTGGCGGACCGTCAAACCACAGGCGGATACCCGAAAATAGGCACCTGCATTACCGTTGATCTGCCGAGGCTTGCGCAGGCCAAACCAGGGGATTTGGTCAGGTTTCATCCTGTAACGCTTGAAGAGAGCCATCAGCTTCTCAAAGAGCAGGAGCGGTTTTTTCATAAATTAAGGATTGCTGCTTCCGAATAAACGCTATTGGATCAGATGGTGGATAAGAATCCCAATCGTAACCAAGATGCCGAAATAGGTATGCAGTTCTGCTGTAGCTTTCATTGCCGGCATCATTCCGCGCGGAGTTTGATTCTCCTTAAAGATTCGAATTGCCTCGATGGCTTTGGGAAGTGCGATCAAGGTTAAAAGTACCCAGAACGGAGCAATTTGCAGCAACACCATGCCGATCATCCAGAGATAGGATAGCAGAAACATACCGAGCAGCAGCTTGATCGCTCTCGCTTTTCCCAGAAGAATGACAAGGGTACGGCGGCCGTTTTTTTGGTCCCCATCCAAATCGCGGATATTGTTGGCCGTCAAGATGGCGCTGATCAGGATGCTGGTTGGAATCGAGAAAAGGACGGATTCTGTAGTGATCCCACCTGTCTGAATGTAGAAGGTGATTAAGATAATCACCAAGCCCATAAATACTCCTGCAAAGAGTTCACCGAAAGGAGAGTAGGCAATCGGGTACGGTCCGCCGGTATAGAGATAGCCAACGGCGATCGAGATAACGCCGACGACGGCAATCCATATACTGCTGTTTAGGGTGATATAGATTCCGAGCAATACGGAGATCATGATAAAGAGTATGGCTAGATTCAGAATCAATTTGGGATTCACGCCATCGCGCACAATGGCTCCGCCAATCCCCACGGAATCAGCAGTATCCAGTCCTCTTTGGTAATCATAATACTCGTTAAACATGTTGGTTGCCGACTGGATCAATATCGAAGCCAGCATCATCGCTAAGAAGATCGGTAAATGAAAATGGTTTTCGGCAATGGCGAGTGCCGTCCCGATGGATACGGGTATAAATGATGCTGTTAACGTATGCGGTCGCAGCAGCCGCCACATGATCTTCCCATTTCTTTTAAGATTCTGTAATGCGTAATTCATATTCGCGAAACCTCCACTTCCAGTCCGTTAGCGTAAGCTAGTATAAGTGTAGGTGAAGGCGATTCAAACTGTCAATCGGAAAGATGGAATCCTTCATTTTAAAGAAGAGGTTTCTGTGATATAGTGGATTCAACAATCACTTTACAGAGAGGGATCGCGAAAGGGAGATGACGGCAAAGAGGGTTCAAATTAAAGGATATACGATGATACTTACGGCTGCTTCATTATGGGGGATCTCAAGCACGGTGGCACAACCGATCTTAAAAGGCGGGATCAGTGCAGATTGGCTGGTTACGATGCGGATGCTTATCTCCGGAATCTTGTTAATCGCTTTGGGATTGTGGAAAAAGGGAGAAGCTGTTTGGGCCATTTGGAGAGATGCAAAATCACGACTTCCGCTTTTGATTTTCGCCATATTGGGAATATTGGGATCGCAATATACGTTTTTCTATTCAATTCAAGAAGGAAATGCGGCGACGGCAACCCTTTTGCAATACCTGGGTCCTGCTTTTATCATGCTATACGTGGCCATACGCGATCGGAGAATTCCGGCTGTAAGGGAGTTCCTTGCCCTATTCCTGGCTTTGTTCGGCACTTTTTTGCTTGTGACGGGAGGTTCTTTTCAGGGCTTACAAGTGCCGACGGATGCGGTATTCTGGGGCATTGCTTCCGCCGTAACATTGGCTATATATACTTTGCAGCCCGTTAAATTATTGGAGCGATGGGGATCGATCGTGGTGGTGGGTTGGGGGTTTATCATCGGGGGAACGGCCCTAACCTTGGTAAACTCTCCATTTCAGCAAGAGATCGATTTTTCTGTTTCAACGATGATCAGCATTCTTTTTATTATTCTCTTCGGCACGCTGCTTCCCTATTATCTTTTTATCGATAGTTTACGATTGATTAAGCCTGCTGAGGCAAGCATCATCTCGACAGCGGAACCGTTCTCTGCCGTGCTGGCCTCAATCCTGTGGCTAAAAGTGGCATTTGGCTGGGGAGAGAGCTTTGGCGGCATTTTCATCTTAATGGCAGTGGTGATTCTGGCGCTAAAACCGAAGGAGAACAAGGTGAAAGCTCAGATAGAATCACCTTCTACTTAGCGAAAAAAATTTCTCGTATTTCCCCGACAAAACTTTTGCTTGCCGGAAGTCGGAGTTGGATGTTTGCGACGGCAAGAAAGCTGCCTCTAGCCGGAGGAGCGAAACATCGTCGCGAGGAAATATGAATAGAAGATTTTCTCATGGTATGCTATGAGATCTGGAAACAACGTGATAAACTAATCAAGAAATGGTTTCCCAATGGAGGAGTATGAAATGGGTTTGGAAAATTTTTTGGCTTTTCGCCTTGAAGAGATTCCGTTTGTGGTCTTGACATTGATTATCGCCTTTACACTGCATGAATTTGCGCATGCGTATGTGGCCTATAAATTTGGTGATCCGACCGCGAAGAATCAAGGAAGACTGACGCTCTCTCCATTAGCGCACATTGACCCGATCGGAGCTTTATTTATCCTTATTGCAGGATTTGGCTGGGCCAGACCTGTGCCTGTAAATCGGTTTTTCTTCAAGAATCCGCGCCTGGCGGGAGTGCTGGTTTCTCTGGCAGGACCGGTCAGCAATCTGCTGCTCGCCATGATTGGTTCGATCATCTATTTTGGTTTTGATGATGTTGTTTTTGGTTCTGATCTTGCCTCTACCTTCTTAGAAACGTTTATCGGTTTAAATGTTTTGCTCTTTGTCTTTAACCTGATCCCACTGCCGCCATTAGATGGATATCGCATCATCGCAGATTTGGTTCCGGTTAATCTGCGGGCCAAAATGACACAATATGAGCCATATGGTGTATTTATCTTTTTATTTTTGGTGATTACTCCGTTGGATAAATATACGATACATCCCATACTATTCAATGGCACAAATGCCGTAAATCATTTCTTGGTTACGCTCTTTTCCCCGCTAATGGGATAATCTCTTTTAGTTGATAGCTTTGAATGCATAATTCGGTCATGAAAGGATGAGTCGCATGAAGATTCTCTCAGTCGAACCGACACCAAGTCCCAATTCGATGAAGTTAAATATGGATGAGAAATTACCGGAAGGCGTTAAAATGAATTTTACCAAGCAGGACGCGGCAAATGCGCCTGAATGGGTAAAAAGGATCTTTGCCATCGAGGGTATTAAAAGCGTTTACCACGTTTCAGATTTTATCGCCGTTGAAAGATACCCCAATGCGGATTGGAAGAAGATCTTATCCAAGTTAAGAGAGGTATTGGGCGAAGCCGATTCAAATCAGAAGAGCGTTTCCCATGCTATAGAAGCGGATGAACCGCCTTCCTACGGGGAAGTAAAGGTGCTTGTGCAGATGTTTAGAGGAATACCTACACAAGTGAAATTGGAAGTGGGGAACGAGCAGACGCGATTTGGATTGCCTGAACGATTTGCCCAAGCGGTTATGAAAATCCAAGAGGTTACTCCGAATTACATACTCGAAAGGAGATGGGAAGACCGCGGAGTCCGCTATGGGGAGGTAAAAGAGATTGGCGAAGAAGTGGTGAAAGAGCTCTCTGCCGCTTATGATGAAGAACGTTTAAATCATTTGGTTCAACTGGCGCTTGAACATAGAGAGGAAGAAGAGGAGTCACTATCTGCAAGCACGGTAGATCAAATGCTGGATAATCCGGATTGGGAGAAGCGATTTGCGGCACTGGAGCGGTTAAATCCTACTTCTGCCGACATTCCCGTGCTGGTCAAAGCATTAGAAGACTCCAATGTTTCGATCCGCAGGCTGGCCACGGTCTATTTCGGCATGATCGGGGGAACAGAGGTCTTGCCTTACCTTTTCCGGGCGCTTAAAGATAAGTCGGTGATTGTACGGCGGACAGCGGGCGATGTATTGTCTGACTTGGGCGATCCTGATGCCATACCTGCAATGGTGGAAGCGTTGAAAGATCCCAATAAGTTGGTGCGTTGGCGCGCTGCCCGTTTTCTATATGAAGTGGGCGACGAAACAGCGCTTCCAGCGCTTCGCGAAGCCGAGAATGATCCGGAGTTTGAGATCAGCCTTCAGGTGAAGATGGCCATCGAACGGATTGAATCCGGGGAAGAGGCAAGCGGTACGGTCTGGCAGCAGATGACGAGAGCCATTCAAGAGACAGAATAAGAATACAATGATGAATGAACACCTCTTCGTGATCCAAGAGGTGTTTTGCTCATTTTATAAAAGTGAAATCGATTTACAATACATTCAGTTCATGGGTCGCCTGATTTAATCCATCAGCAATTGCTGCTACTTGAGCCGAAGCCTTTGATATATCTTTAATCACTTCAATGAAAGATTCGATCTCATTTTCGATCAATTGATTCTGCTTTTTATTTTTGAGCATGGACAGCAATATTTCTTCGAATGCATGATTTGTCTCTAACATGATGTTGACTCCATTTTGGATGACCTCTCCCACTTCATCGATAGAAGAAGTAACATTGCTAATTTGAATTTTGGTTTCCGTGACAAGATCTGAAACATCCGAAATCGATTGTTTGGTTTGCTCCGCTAATTTGCGAATTTCGTTTGCTACTACGCCAAATCCCCTTCCATACTCGCCAGCCCGTGCTGATTCGATCGCAGCGTTTAGAGCTAACAGGTTGGTTTGGTCTGAAATCGTCTTGATGATGGATACCACCATATTAATTTGATCGGACAACCGGTTCAATTCTTTCGCGTTGTTAATGATATTCTCTATACTGTTTTTCGTAATATCCAAGCTTTCCCGAGATTTATGTAATTGTTCCATTCCGTTATATGAACAGGATTCAGCCTGTTTTGCCAGTTCAGAACCTTCTTTGGCTAACGCCATGATTGAAGTCGATTGGGAGGTTAAATGCTCAATAGAGGCACTGGTCTCTTCTGCGATAGCTGCCAATTCTTCTGACATACTTCCAACTTGTAGAGTTCTGTTTCTTTTTTCTTCTTGTAGTTGGCGGTTTCTTTCCATTTCTTGTTCATATGCCTCTAACACCAACTGCTGCTCGAGATTTAACAATTTCGTTATGGCTTTCATTGCGTTGATGACATCCATTCGATTCTCTATTTTCTCATCAATCAGTTTTAAGAAAGAATTCATGATGTTCTGGAAGGCGCATATATACCATTTGATATTTAGTCCTATTTTTACATGCATTTGCGCGATACGAACTCTCTTTTCAAAAAATTCCTGATCAATATTGCCTGCAAACATTTCCAGAATGTGTTCCTTGAGAGTTCTCTTCAGTCTCTCCACAGTGCTATATGATTCAATGATCTGTTTTAAGTTGGGTTGTCTGGTAATCTTCTTATAGAACTCTTCGACAATGATATCGATATCTTGGTGAACCAATGGAGCCAATACTTTTATAAAGGCTAGATCTTTTTCAGATAGAGTGTTAACTTCAATTTGTCTTGCTAATTCTGACCCTGGCGGAATCACAAATTGTATTTGTTCCTCATCGCTTTTTTGTGTTAAAGTTAAAACCTTGCTTTTAAATGGAAACATGCCGATCAACACCCCTTCTAATGCGCGGTTCCCATACTCCACCTTATTCATAAGAAAAGCCGTGATATATATTGCACATTGATATCCGTTCTGACGATATGTTGACCAAGATTATCCTCTAGGAAGGTGAAATTTTAACAAATTATGTTTTATAGAGGGTATTGTACCTGGGAATCCCAAAAAATGATGTGACATAAATCACACTTTGTCCATATTTTAAAAATTTTTATTTTTGCGACTTGTTTGCGTGCCCCTCGCAATACAAAACAGGTTTCAAATAGAAAAAGCACTTGTGAGTTCCTGAAACGGATTCACCAGTGCTTCTGGTTTGTATATAAGCATGAAAATTTTTATAATCGATTAGCGAGATCAAGCCGTTGATTTAGAGCATACATAATCGGTGCACCGATCATCATCACAATACATTCGCTGATCGCAGTTGTTAACCACGTAACGTAGAAAGGCAAATCAAAAACTAAATGTAGTTCATAAGCAATAATAAACATCGTAAAAGTAAAGATCAGCGTATTCAATGCCATCCGAAGCCAGATACTTTTGATCCATCGCATGGAAAAAATTGTAGCGAGTAAAGCGATAATCGATTGACCTACACCAAATACCAGGTCGTATACACCCAACTCGGAAAATAACAGATTCGTCATAAATACACCGAGGACAATTCCATAAATGTATTTTTTGTTAAATACGACGAGATGATTAAACATCTCTGAGATGCGGAATTGTACAGCACCAAATCCGAAAGGCTGGATCAGCATTGAGACTGCAATATACAAAGCAGCAAAAATGCCATTCCAAATCATTGTTCTTAATTTCATATTCAGTTCGCTCCTTAGTTTTTTATCGTGGGATGGTTTCGAACCACGGGGTAAAGTGTTTACCCAAATCAACATACTATAGTATGATTGGATTGCGCGTCAATCACCAGTATTTTCAAGGGCTATTTCTCGTCAAAGATCATCACTCAAGAGCTTACAGCAAAGCGGTTGATCGGGACAGGAAGCTTCCTAAAAAAATAAGTAATTTTGCATTAGCGGTTATATTGTTGTAGAATAAGAAGTCGAGTGAACATTGTAAGTAAAAATGATGAATAATAACGGGAGGGAGAAGGAATGATGCAGAATAATGAACAGAAGCCGTATCGAATTTTATTATTCTACAAATATATACCGATTGAAAATCATGAAGAATTTGCCGCTGAACACTTAAAATTCTGTAAAGAGCTTGGCGTGAAAGGGCGCATTTTGGTCGCGCCGGAAGGGATTAACGGCACGTTGTCCGGAACCATTGAACAGACCGACATCTATATGGAGACGATGCATAAAGACCCTAGGTTCAGCGATCTCTGGTTTAAAATTGATGAAGCAGATGGCCATGCTTTCAAGAAAATATTTGTTCGGCCCAAGAAAGAGCTGGTTACATGGCGCCTGGAAGAGCCGATTGACCCGAATAAATTAACCGGTAAGTATGTTTCACCGAAAGAATGGTATGAATTGATCCAGAGAGATGACGTGGTGATCATCGACGGAAGAAATGATTATGAATACGAGATTGGCCATTTCCGCAACGCGATTCGTCCGGGAGTCTCATCGACGCGTGAATTTCCAGAGTGGATACGCAAGAACTTAAGCCAGTATAAGGATAAAAAGATTCTCACTTATTGTACGGGCGGAATCCGTTGCGAGGTATTAAGCGGACTTCTGCTGCGCGAGGGCTTTAAAGATGTTTCTCAGCTACACGGCGGAATCGTAACCTACGGCAAGGACCCCGAAATCAAGGGACGCCTTTGGGATGGCAAGTGTTATGTCTTTGATGAACGCATCTCTGTGCGGATCAATCAAACTGAGGAGGATGTCGTGATTGCCAAGTGCTATCACTGCGGTAAACCGGAAGACCGTTATGTGAACTGCGCTAACCCGTTCTGCAACAAACAGCATGTTTGTTGCCCCGAATGTGAGGAAAAATATATGCGCTCCTGTTCACAAGAGTGCCGTGAGCACCCAAATAACCGTTATGTGATTGAACAGGAATTATTAAGACGCGAAGAGGAAAATGAGGATATGATTGCTGGATAAACCAGAGGATAATAGCGGCAGCTTGTTCTGCCGTTTTTTTTGACCAGGAATGCTTAATTTCTTTAAAGCTCCCCTTCACTTTTTGTGGTGATCTTAAGCCGGGTAGATGATTTTCGTTATGAATAAGCTTTTTAGGGAAGAATACCTTCTGTAAAGGAAGGTGTAGCAAATGACAAAAAAATGCATAACGGTTTTTACCAAAGATTATGAAGTATTCTCAGATATTTATGAAGAGATCCTGCACACATCTCTGGGTGAGAATGAAGAAAAAGAGATTGAAGGTGTAACCATCAGCGATTCGGGGGAGGTTCCTGAAAATTACCTTGAAAAGATGCGCCTAAAGCCGAAAGTTGCTGTGATGAATATTAAGGAAAAAGGGATTGTGATCATGCAGCACGGAGAGGTTTTTGAAATCCTCCTTCCTGCGCTATAACGGCTTTAATCCAAGGGTAGAACCTGAATCTTCAGGTTCTTTTCTTCATTTGTACTCTATTTTTCTGCACAGGAATATGATAAAATTTATTGGTTTTATTTTTTCTAAAGTTAGGAGTAAGTCAGATCATGTTAACCACACGTGAAGATATACGCAACATCGCCATAATCGCCCATGTCGACCATGGCAAAACAACGCTGGTAGATAAGTTATTGATCCAATCGGGAATCTTCCGCCAGAATGAGCAAGTGGAAGAACGTGTGTTGGATTCCAACGATCTGGAACGTGAGCGTGGAATTACTATTCTCGCGAAAACTACTGCGGTTCAATATCAAGGACACACAATCAATATCTTAGATACACCCGGTCACTCCGATTTCGGCGGTGAGGTAGAGCGGATCATGAGGATGGTTGATGGAGTATTACTTGTAGTTGATTCTTTTGAAGGTTGTATGCCGCAAACCCGCTTTGTTCTAAAAAAAGCGCTGGAACAGAATTTAACGCCGATCTTGGTGGTAAATAAGATTGACCGTGAAAATGCCAGACCCTTGGAGGTTGTCGATGAGGTATACGATCTCTTTATCGATCTTGGCGCTAACGAAGATCAATTGGAATTCCCGATCATTTACGCATCAGGATTAAAGGGAACGGCCAGTACTGAACCTGATAAACAGGGACAAGACATGAAGCCGTTATTTGAAGCGATTATCCGCCATATTCCTGTTCCCCAAGTGGATCTCAACGGTCCATTGCAACTTCAGGTGACAATGCTTGATTATAATGATTACCTGGGCCGCATCGGCATTGGCCGCATTACCCGCGGAACGATCAAACGGGGGCAAACCTATGCCCAGATTAAACGGGATGGTTCCGTCAAGCAAGTCCGTATTGCGAAGTTGTTTGGATTTCTTGGCCTGAAACGGGTGGAGATTGAAGAGGCATCTGCTGGAGAGATTGTTGCCGTGCCCGGGCTTGATGAGATTAACGTAGGTGAGACAGTTACCGATCCCGAAGTACAAGAGGCTTTACCATTGCTTACGATCGATGAACCTACTTTAAAGATGACCTTTATGATTAACAACAGTCCGTTTGCCGGCAGAGAAGGGAAGTTTATCACTTCGCGCAAGTTACGAGAACGTCTCATGGCGGCATTGGAAACTGATGTCAGCCTGCGCGTCGAAGAGACGGAAACGGGCGAATCCTTTATTGTTTCTGGACGCGGTGAGCTTCATCTCTCCATCCTGATCGAGACGATGCGGCGCGAAGGATATGAGCTTCAAGTATCGAAACCGGAGGTAATCGTTCGTGAGATCGACGGGGTAAAATGTGAGCCTGTTGAGCATCTGGTGATCGATCTGCCTGAAGAATTTCAGGGTGTGGTAATGGAGTCATTGGGAATGCGCAAAGGCGTGATGACCAACATGGTAAATAATGGATATGGTATGGTGCGTCTCGAATATCGCATTCCTTCCCGCGGTCTGATCGGATATCGAACAGAATTCTTAACTCAGACCCGCGGTTATGGAATCATGAATCATTCCTTTGACGGTTATCAGCCGGTAGTTTCTGGAGAGATCGGCAGAAGACAGGCTGGGGTACTGGTTTCCATGGAGAATGGAGTCGCCACCACATACGGTCTAATGTCCGTTGAGGACCGCGGGGTAATGTTTGTCCATCCCGGTGATGAGATATATGAAGGGATGATCGTTGGAGAACATAACCGCAGCAATGATTTGGTCGTCAATATTTGCAAAACCAAACATGTGACCAATATCCGTTCCTCCACAAAGGAAGAGACAACAAAGCTGAAGGCGCCGCGGGAGATTACCTTGGAAGAAGCGTTGGAGTATATTGATGATGACGAGTATGTGGAAATCACCCCAAAATCGATACGGTTGCGCAAACGCTTCTTAAAGAAATCGGAACGAGATAAATATGAAAAGCAGAAGAATGCATTGGTGTAAAGATAAAGGGCGCGAATATTCTTTCTGGACTGTCGACGAATTCTCTGTCGACAGTCTTTCTTTTTGTTAAATTAGACGATCACACATTCGACAAAGAATAGGAAAAGAGCCCATACAAAGTGAAATGAACGGATATGGTATATTACTTTACCAAAAACGTGGGGGAAAAGTGGATAAGGCCATGTCAATTGGAAAAATGAGAAAGCATATAGAGATGTTTCAACGCCCCGTATTACGACCATATATTCCTGAAACTTATTGGTTCACGCCTTCAAGAACGTTATGGATGCTGAGACGTTATCCGTCCATCTTCATCAAACCCGATCAAGGCAGCGAGGGTACCGGAATCATCTTGGTCAAGAGGATGGGAGACGAATATGAAGTGCGCTGCGGCCGAAATCGCAAGATCGTTGGTGCTGATTCCTTGTTGATGGCGATCCAGTCCTACTGGAAACCATCCGAACGCTATCTCGTGCAGAGAGGCATACGATTGGCAAAATACAACGGCTCGATTTTTGATGTAAGGGTCTACATGCAGAAACCGATATCAAAATGGATCGTGGCCGGCATGATTGCCCGTGTAGCCGCTCCGAATCAATATGTTACCAATTACCATAAAGGAGGGCATGGAGAAACGTTACCCAAAGTGCTCTCAACCCTTTTTGCGAACAATCGAAGCAAAGTGAATGAATGTCTTAATCGAATAAGAAAACTCTCCCTCATCATTGCTGAAACCATCAATCAACAATATCCCATTCGCGAACTGGGGATTGATTTTGGCATAGAGAAAGACGGCCGCATATGGATCATTGAAGCCAATTCGAAACCTGGCCATATGTTGTTCGCTCAGCATCCCAACAAGACTATGCTGAACAGAATCATGCGAAACAAGCTTCTGATACAGAAACAAAACGCTTAATATTTCGTGAATACGTCCTAGTCCACTATTAATAGATGCTTATCCGAAAAAGGAGAACGACAATGAAAAAAACTACACAACTCAAACAAATGATCCACTCGCCAAAACTGGAATTTTTAATGGAAGCCCATAACGGCCTTTCGGCAAAAATTGTCGAGGAGGCAGGATTTAAAGGAATTTGGGCCAGCGGATTATCCATATCCGCAGCGATGGGCGTGAGGGACAACAATGAGGCTTCCTGGACACAAGTACTGGAGGTTTTGGAATTTATGAGCGATGTAACATCCGTTCCGATTTTGCTTGACGGTGATACGGGATATGGAAACTTCAACAATGCAAGACGGTTGGTTAAAAAGTTGGAACAGCGCCAGATTGCGGGGGTATGCATTGAAGATAAGCTCTTTCCGAAAACCAATTCCTTTATTAACGCAAGAACACAACCGCTCGCCGTTATCCGTGAGTTTTGCGGCAAGATATAAGCCATGAAGGATACGCAGACGGATGAAGATTTTATCGTCGTAGCAAGAGTGGAAGCATTTATTGCAGGACAGGGTCTTGGGGAGGCCTTACGGCGCGCGGAAGCTTACCGGCAGGCGGGTGCCGACGCTGTTCTAATACACAGTCTTAGAACGGATATTGAGGATATCGCAGCGTTTATGAAAGAGTGGAGCGATCGCTTGCCGGTAGTGATTGTGCCTACCAAATATTATACGACGCCAACAGCACAGTTTCGGGAGTTGGGGATCAGTCTCGTGATTTGGGCCAATCATAATTTAAGGGCATCGATCGATGCGATGAAAAAAATAACAGGCCAAATTTTACGGGAGGAAAGCCTCGTCCATGTAGAAGGGAGCGTCGCTGCCCTCGAAGAAGTGTTCAGGCTGCAAGGGGCCGAGGAGCTTCAAGACGCGGAACAAAAATATCTGCCCGGCACAAGTATAGATTCGGATGATCCCTTATGATCAACACAAGGATATTTGGAGCAGAGCTGCAAAAAGCGGGATTTACGTTTTTCAGCGGCGTGCCGTGCTCCTATTTGAAAAGCTTAATCAATTATGCCATCAACAACTGCGAATACGTTGCGGCCGCCAATGAAGGGGATGCGGTGGCCATTGCATCCGGAGCATTTGTGGGAGGAAAGAAGGCGGTCGTGCTCATGCAAAACTCCGGATTGACGAATGCTATTTCGCCGTTATCCTCTCTCACCTATCCGTTTCGGATTCCGCTGCTCGGGTTTGTCAGCCTCCGGGGGGAGTTCTGGCGAATCAGCATATTGCGCATAACCAGTCTTTTTTCTTTGTCGTCAAAAAAGGGACGCTTGATGAAGAAGTTCTGCACAAACAAGAACACTCCATTCATCTGAATCAAATCAAAGTGCAAGGTCATGGGGAGAATCGCATGCCGACACGGCACGAAGCGTTGACCGTTATCAATGCAATGAAAGACTGCAGTACCGTACAGCTTGCTACCACAGGCAAAACCGGAAGGGAATTATATGAAATTGAAGACGCCGATAATAACTTCTATATGGTAGGCTCCATGGGATGCATCAGTTCTTTTGGGCTTGGCTTGGCGCTCACCCAAAAAAACAAGAAGATTGTCGTGATTGACGGGGATGGTTCCTTGCTTATGCGTATGGGAAGTTTGGCTACAAACGGTTATTACCATCCGGCCAATATGATCCATATTCTGCTTGACAACAACGCCCATGATTCAACAGGCGGACAAAGTACGGTATCCCATAACATCCATTTTATCGATCTTGCCGCTTCCTGTGGCTACACGAAGTCCATATATGTTCACGGCTTGGAAGAATTGGAGGCAGCCTTGAGTGAATGGAAAAAAACAAAAGGGCTCACTTTCTTGTATCTGAAAATATCAAAAAGCTCCAAGGAACAGCTTGGCCGTCCCAAAGTCAAGCCTTTCGAAGTAAAAGAACGCCTGCAGCGTTTTTTAAATAAGCATCCGTCGGGGAAAAAGGAAGAGGGAGATTTATGCGGGCTGTGAAGAGAAAGATTTTACTTAATCCCGGTCCGACGACAACTACCGATAGCGTGAAAATGTCGCAGGTGGTACCGGATATTTGTCCACGGGAAGCGGAATTTGGCCATGTGATGGAATATGTTACAACAGAACTCACTCGCTTGGTTGCCGATCCGGAACATTACACGACGGTTTTGTTCGGCGGTTCCGGCACAGCGGCGGTAGAATCCGTGATCAGTTCGGTATTGGCTGATGATGCGGTGGTAATCATCAATAACGGCGCGTATGGAAAAAGGATGTGCGAGATTGCGGATGCCTACGGTCTCTGTTATCTGGAATTTACGAGTCCTCCCGATCAAGCGATCGATTTGGATGCTTTGGAAAGGTATATACAAGCTTCCGATCGAACCGTCTCCCATCTCGCTGTCGTACATCTGGAGACGACAACCGGTCTTTTGAATGATATTAAGGCGATTGGGGAATTATGCAGGCGGTATCGAATCGATATGATTGTGGATGCCATGAGTTCATTTGCAGCCATTCCGATTCAAATGAAAGAGATGAATATCGGCTATTTGGCATCCAGCTCCAACAAAAATCTACAAGGAATGCCGGGGGTTTCCTTTGTTATAGCGGAAAGAAGCAAATTGGAGAGCTTGAAAAACAAGAAGCCGAGGAATTATTACCTGAATCTGTACGAACAATATCAGTTTTTTGCGGAGAAATGCAGATGCGCTTTACGCCTCCTGTGCAGACCTTTTATGCCTTAAAACAAGCGATCGGGGAGTTGAAACAGGAAGGCGTGAAGGAGAGATACGAGCGATATGCAAAGTCATGGGAAACATTGGTGAACGGCATCACCCGGTTAGGTTTAACCTATATTGTTCCCGATACCTGTCACTCCAAAATCATTACGGCTATTGTCGAGCCGGATTGCGCCCGGTATGATTTTCAAGAGATGCACGATTATTTTTACAGCAATGACATCATGATCTATCCCGGCAAACTCGCTGGACTTAAAACCTTCAGGATCGCAAATATCGGGGATATTACCTATAAAGACATCGAAACTTTTTTAGGATTGCTTGAACACTATCTTAGCAGCATCGGCTTTGCGGGGAGAAAGGTGGAGAAGGATGAAACCGGCGACAAAAAATAAATGGCTGAAATATCTCTATTTGAAAAAATCCCGACAGTTAGCCCCCTTCGTACCGGAAACACGAATCATGACCAAGCAAGATTTTTGGGATCTTGTCACAAAGTATGGAGATGTCGTCGTTAAACCGGTATGGGGCAGCCGGGGCCGTGGCGTTATACAAGTCTCCTCGCGAGGCAACAATAGGTATGCAATACACTATGAGAATATAAGAACCACGATGCGGGGAAAAGAAAACACTTATCAGTATTTAAAAAGAAAAACAGGTTCGACCGAATATATGGTTCAACGGAGAATTGACCGTCCGACCATTCAAGGACGACCTTTTGATATGCGGGTCATCACACAGCGCAGAAGGAACTCTGATGTATGGGTCGTAACCGCAATGGTTGCCAAAGTTGCAGGCAAAGGTTACATCGTCTCGAATCATAGCAGGAGCAAAGGAGATTTACTTCTTTTTCATACCGCCATTCAAAAATCTTCCATCCGTCATTTTTCCCCGAACATCTTGCAGTCCAGGATTCATCGCGTCGCTTTAATGGCCACCGAGAGGTTAAGCGCCTTTTTCTTGGGCCATCGTATTTACGGATACGATATTGGACTGGATCGAAATGGACATCCATGGATCATTGAGGCCAATCTGTTCCCGTCGAGGTCCCATTTTCGTGAGCTTAAGGATAAAACGATGTACCATCGAATTACGGCATTTAAGAAGGGGTAACACAGAGCAAAGCGGTTTCGAGATGAACGCTATTCTCGCAACTTCGGCTCGCCTAAGCCAAAGGCTAGGGCGAGCCGAGTTTTCTTTAGAACTAGGAAATTTTGACTTCTATCTTCTATCCGTTTTCTTTGTTTGCACCGCCTGCTTCGTTGACGGCCTGCTTTGTGGAATTACGAAACTCGCGAATCGTCTCACCGACGGCTCTGCCCAATTGAGGCAGCTTTGCGGGCCCGAAGATGATGAGTACAAGGACCAAGAGTATAATGAATCCTGGAATTCCAATCTGCGACAAAATGTTGTCCTCCTTTTCGGTATATAACGGATGAAGGAGACCCGTTATGATGCATTTAGATCTTCTTTTCTTTTCTCGCCACCCATCTGGATATGAAAATACTGATCTCATATAAAAGAATCAGAGGCACGCTTACCAAAAAGTCTGAAATAAAATCGGGCGGCGTAATCACAAGCGCTATAAATATCAGGACAAAGTAGGCGATCTTTCTCATTTTCTTCAGGCGCTCAGGCGATAAAATTCCCAGCTTCGTCAAGAAAAGAATGATCAGAGGCAACTCGAAAACCACAGCTACCGGGAAGACAATGTTAAACAAGAAAGTTAAATACTTGTCCATTCCATATGTTTCTACCGCACCGATGCTTTGGTTAATCGTGCTCATAAATTGCAGGAGCATCGGAAAGAGTACAAAGTAGGCAAATGATGCCCCGATCAGAAAAAGCATGAACGAGACCGGAACAAACCAGAATGTGCTTTTTGCTTCTTGAGGAGTTAATGCAGGTCTCACAAATCTCCAGGTTTGATAGAAAAACACAGGCAATGTAAAGAGAATGGAGAAGATAAAGGCACATTTCAAATAGATCATGACCCCATCCGTAAAGCCAAAAACGTTCCATTCAATATTGGTTGTTTTGGAACTCTCTTTGATCATAAATAAGATATCGGGAGCGAAGTAGAAACCCGCAATGAAAAACAAGACGAACGACAGAATTACGATGATCAATCTCTTCCGCAGTTCCGTAAGATGTTCAACTACGGTTAACGCTTTCTCTCTGTTCTCTATGGCCGTCACCCCCTTCTTCTTAAACAACCCATCCTCATTGATCCGATCATTTCTCTGCGAACGGTGACCAAGACGAATCGACACGGAAAAGTAACGTAACCCCATTATACTATATTAAAAGAAAAGATTAAGTCAATCATGATACATACTTCCATTGGATATGATCAGCCGAACATGTTATAATGACTAACTGAGCATGATAAAACGTTGCCTTTTCAACAATAAAAGGAGTGAAAATAGATGAGCATTGAAAAGGAGAAAACGAATCCTGCGGACTTAAAATCCGTTTCCAAGGATTATAGTAAATATTTTTCGTATAAAGATGCTAAAGTGGTTAAACAGGACGAAGAGAAGAAAGTGATACGGGTCAATGGTCAAAATATCACGGTATTTTCCGCTCCTGACTACAAAGAGGAGAAAAAACGCGGGAAACAAGAGGTACAGGTGTTAAAATTTGATCCGATCCCGGAAGAGATGATGGCCGTAGGAAAAGGCAAGAAATATATTATTTACACCTATGGCTGTCAAATGAATGTTCATGATACGGAAGTGATGTCCGGAATCTTTGAAAGTATGGGCTATGAGCGGACCGAAGTAGAAGAGGATGCGGCAATCATTCTCTTTAACACCTGCGCTGTTCGGGAGAATGCCGAGGATAAAGTATTCGGCGAACTTGGCCGTTTAAAACGCCTGAAACTGGAAAATCCAGAGTTGGTCCTTGGTGTATGCGGTTGTATGTCGCAAGAGGAATCGGTTGTAAACAAAATCTTGCAGTCCTACCCGCACGTCGATCTGATCTTTGGCACACACAACATTCATCGCCTGCCATTCCTGCTTCGGGAAGCGCTGATGAGTAAAGAGATGGTCATTGAGGTGTGGTCCAAAGAGGGAGATATCATCGAAAATATGCCTAAGCTTCGTACCGATGGACTAAAGGCTTGGGTAAACATCATGTACGGCTGCGATAAATTCTGCACGTACTGCATTGTTCCTTATACAAGAGGCAAGGAGCGCAGCCGCCTGCCGGAGGATATCATTGCGGAGGTGCGTGATCTGGCTCGTCAGGGATATAAAGAGATCACACTTCTGGGTCAAAACGTAAATGCTTACGGGAAGGACTTTAAGGACCGTAAATATGACTTTGGCGATCTTCTCGACGACATCCGTAAGATCGATATCCCATGGGTTCGCTTCACAACTAGCCATCCGCGTGACTTTGACGATCATCTGATCGAAGTTCTTGCCAAAGGCGGAAATCTGCTTGAGCATATTCACTTGCCCGTTCAGTCAGGAAGCTCTGAAGTGCTGAAAATGATGGCGCGTAAATATACGCGAGAGCAATATCTTGAACTGGTGCGAAAAATCAAGAAGGCGATTCCGAACGTAACTTTAACCACCGATATTATTGTCGGTTTCCCCGGGGAGACAGAAGAACAATTCCAGGAAACGTTAAGCCTGGTAGAGGAAGTTGGCTATGATGCGGCGTACACCTTTATCTATTCGCCTCGCCATGGCACACCTGCTGCCTCTATGAAGGATGATGTAAGCGAGGAAGTGAAGAAAGAACGCCTGCAACGCTTAATGGATCTTCAGAATCGTATCAGCCGTCAGAAGAATGAAGCCTTAAGAGGTCAGGTGGTCGAAGTCTTGGTAGAGGGCGAGAGCAAAAAAGACCCCAATGTTCTTTCCGGAAGAACCCGCAACAACAAATTGGTTAATTTCGTCGGCGATAAGAGCATGATCGGCAAATTTGTCCAGGTTCGCATCACCGAACCCCAAACGTGGACGTTAAAAGGTGAGGCTGTGAAGGAGGAAGAGTTGGTATGAGCACAAAAGAATTGGTTACTCGTAAGGAGATCCTGGATAAAGCAAGAGAACTGGCCAACTTAATAGCCAGTTCAAATGAAGTTGAAATGTTTAAGCGCGCAGAACAATTGATTAAAAAGAATGAAAAAGTACAAATGCTGATCTCGCAAATCAAGCGCAAACAAAAAGAGGCAGTTCACGCCGAACATTATCAGAAACCAAACCTCCTAGCACAAGTCGAAAGTGAAATTGAAAAATTGAATCAACAACTTGACGAGATTCCGGTTGTGCAAGAATTTAAACAGTCCCAATTGGATGTTAACGATCTTCTGCAATTGGTTACATCGGTGATCTCCAATACCGTAACAGAGAAGATCATCTTGTCGACCGGCGGGAATCCGCTTTACGGAGAGACAGGCATTCTTCCTGACGTTGAATAGTTGGTTTGCTTTTTTGTTACCGCATCTTTGCGGTAATTTTTTTTTGCACTATAGACGAATGTCCTGCATAAACATGTTACTGAGATTGTATGGAGGAGGTAACATCATGTCCATTGCAGAAAAAGGGCTTCGTACTAGAGAGATCATTACCAAAGCCGTCTGTGGAAAAGGTCGCAAATTCTCCCAAGAAACCCATATTATAACCCCGGCGAATAATCCCAGCAGTATTTTGGGATGTTGGGTAATCAATCATTCCTACTCGGGCAAAAAAGTCGGCGATGTAATTGAAATCATCGGTTCTTACGACATTAACGTATGGTACTCTTATGCAAATAATACCAAAACCGATGTGGCAAAAGAGAATGTCACCTATGTCGATCAGGTGAATCTCTCTTATCTGGATCGCAATCTGCGCGGAAATGAATTTGAGGTAAGCGTTTCTGTCGTCCAAACTCCCAATGCGGTTGAAGCCAAGACCATTGGAAGCAAATGCAGCGTTCAGGTTGAAAGAGAATTTTCCTGCGAAGTGATCGGCGAGACGAAAGTGAATGTCGTGGTTGCGCCAGTTCAAGACGATGAATTGGACGACAAGTTCGACGATTATTCTGATATCGAGTTTGATGTGTTGGATGACGAAGTGATTTTCGATGATGCTGACTAATGTAAGCCGCTAACCATTCAAACGATACGACGGGAGGGGAGTATTGCCTCCTTTTTTCTTTGGCTCATGATCTCTTACTTCATAATATATCTACCGGCATAGCTCGTTGATACTAGCACAACAGGTATATTTGCAGAATAGGCTACAAGCGTAGAGGATGAATACTTGAAGCAAGGGGTCAAACTTATGACCATTTTTCTTGTAAATGACGAGAGAAAATTCCCAAGAACATTAATTGAGGAGTATCGTATCAATCCGTGTACAAGTTCCTCGATTCCGGAAACCGATCATAAGGACCTGATTCTCTGCTGGGGAGAAAACATAAATTTAAGCGGAGCCAAGGGATGGGTTTTGAACAGCTTTGAGGGATATTGCAACAGTCTGAATTGGCGAGAGGTTTTATCGCATCAGGGTATTTCGATTGCCGAACCAAAGCAAAAATTTCAGAGGAGTTATCTCGCATATGTATTTAATTTAACATGCATAGGCTTATATTCTGAACAAAAAAATGATGTCTGGATCTCCAAAGCAACAAACAAAAAAGAAAAACTGCACGAAATACCCCTGAACAAGAACACCTTGGAATTGCGCAAAGTGAAGAAACTTGCCGTTCGTACGATTCATGCATTGGGGCTCGATTTCGGCATGGTCTTTATTGGCGTGAAGGAGAAGAAACAATATGTGATCAAACCTGTACCCTATCCGACGCTATCAAAGCAGATGAGCCACAGATTTGGCGAAGCCATCTTAAAGCTGCAAAAAAATTTGGCAAAAGAGATTAAAGCGGAACAGATTATATTAGGGGCCGATCCGGAATTTGTGCTCAAACATAAAAACGGTAAATTTATCATGGCTTCTTCCTATTTCTCCAAAAGTGGAGAGGTTGGGTGTGATCAGATTTGGTTAAGTACCGACGAAACAAAAAAACGACTTCCGCTTGCGGAGATAAGGCCCGATCCAAGCAGTGATCCGAAAAGGTTGGTATATCATATCTACAGGAGCCTTTTTTTAGCAAGCGAAAAGATTAATAACCCGGATGTGGAATTTCTCGCCGGAAGCACACCGCTTAAACAATATCCGATCGGTGGTCATATCCATTTTAGCAAAATTGATTTAAATTCATTTTTCTTAAGAGCCTTGGATAACTACCTGGCTCTTCCCATTCTCTTGATTGAGGACCCTAAAGGTTTAAGACGCAGACCACGCTATGGGTTTTTGGGAGACTTTCGCGAACAATTTCATGGCGGATTCGAGTACCGCACGTTGCCAAGCTGGCTGATTTCTCCGTGCATTGCAAAGGGAGTGCTTTCGCTTGCCAAGCTGATCGCGGCACATTATCCAGACTTACGAAGTACGCCTTTATCGGATCCGGCAATACTGGAAGCATTTTATCGGGGAGAACAGGAGCAACTGATCGAAGTGGTGATGAGGCTTTGGAGCGAATTGGAAGAGATGCCGCTCTATAAAGAATATCAAAGCGAACTTGATCAATTAAAAGAGAGCATTTTTATCCGTGAATGCTGGGATGAGAAGATGGACATACGTCCAAAGTGGAGAATCCCTCCCTTTGATCGCAGATAAAGTATGATATAATGTTGCTATCAATGGAACAGGGTTGGAGGAGAAAATGGAACAATATACTCCTATGATTCGGCAGTATCTAGAAGTGAAGAAGGATTATCCGGATGCTTTTTTATTTTTCCGTCTGGGTGATTTCTACGAGATGTTCTTTGATGATGCAATCAAAGCATCCAGGGAACTGGAGATTACCTTGACGGGCAGAGATGGCGGGGGAGAGACGCGCATTCCGATGTGCGGCGTACCTCATCACTCCGCTGAAGGATACATAAAGACGCTGATTCAAAAAGGCTATAAGGTTGCCATCTGTGAGCAAGTGGAAGATCCAAAAGAGGCAAAGGGAGTGGTGCGAAGAGAGGTGACTCGCGTCATCACGCCTGGAACCATCATGGACGATTCCATGCTCACCAGCGATAATAATTACCTGTCTGTCGTTGTGAAAGAAGATGGATTCTACGGACTTGCTTTTTGTGACTTAACAACGGGCGAGTTCTATACACCGCAGGAGGATCTGGATAGCTGGCTTGCAGCATTGGAAGAGATTCTCCCATTTGCTCCGAAAGAGATCCTTTTAACACAGACGATTTCTGAGGAGGAGTTGAAAAATCTTTCCGCCCACCTGCAGATCTCCTTTTCATGGTTGGACCAGCGCATGGAGGATCATGAAGCTTCAGCAGAGATCGAAGAATGGTTTGCTGCCAAAGCAAGCAAACTTCCCAAGGTCGGCACCTTAGCGGTGGGACATTTGCTGCAATATTTAAAGAGAACACAGAAAAGGGCGATCGGTCATATCCGTGAGATCCAGATCTATCAGCCCAATCGGCATATGATCCTTGATCCCTTTACGCGGAGAAACCTGGAGATCACGGAGACAATCCGCAGCAAGGGGAGATACGGGAGCCTATTATGGTTGATGGACAGAACCGTAACCCCGATGGGCGGAAGACTTCTAAAACGCTGGATGGACAAGCCGCTCGTTCATCCTCGTCAAATTGAGGAACGACAAGATGCCGTTCAATTCTTTTTACAGAATCCCATCCTGCGCGCAGAGATGCGTACAAGATTAAAAGAGGTTTATGATCTTGAACGGCTTGCAGGAAGGCTCTCATACGGCAATATCAACGGGCGCGACATGGTGCAGATTCGCCGCTCGCTGGAATTGCTCCCTGATCTGATCCAATTGTTTCAGCAAACGGACGGAGATTTACCCAAGTTAATTGCGAGCGCAAGTAAAATGGATTCCTGCCAAGACATATGCGAAAGATTACGGGCGGCCATTGTGGACGATCCTCCGCTCACCTTGAAGGAGGGCGGACTGATTCGAGAAGGTTATCATGAAGGTCTGGACCGACTCAGAGAAGCAAGCCGCAATGGCAAGCAGTGGATTGCCGCGCTTGAACAGAGGGAAAGGGAGATCACGGGGATTCGTTCCCTTAAGGTTGGCTTTAACAAGGTATTTGGCTATTATATTGAGGTGACCAAGGCAAATTTGGCACAGTTGCCAAAAGGACGGTATGAACGGAAACAGACATTAGCCAATGCTGAACGTTTTGTTACGGAAGAATTAAAAGAGAAAGAGGCGTTAATCCTTCAAGCAGAGGAACATATGACAGAGCTTGAGTACCAGCTCTTTCAAGAGATCCGCCAATTCTTGCTGCAACAGATTCCACGGCTTCAGCAGGTAGCGCAGCAAGTAGCCACTCTGGATGTATTCTTGGCATTAGCCCAGATCGCGGAGGAGAATTATTATGTCCGCCCTTCGATTCATCCAGCCGGTGAACTTCACATCGAAGGGGGCAGACACCCGGTCATTGAGGCAGTACTAAAAAAAGAGAGATATATTCCAAACTCGACGCATCTGGATCAGCAATGTCGGATCTATTTGATCACTGGCCCCAATATGGCTGGAAAAAGCACCTATATGCGTCAAGTGGCCTTGATACAAATTATGTTTCAGATGGGCTCCTTTGTTCCTGCCGAGCGGGCAGAACTGCCGGTAGTAGACCGCATCTTTACCCGTATCGGCGCAGCCGATGATATCGTCGAAGGACAGAGCACATTTATGGTTGAAATGAATGAGATCAAAATCACCACAACCCAAGCAACCAAAGAAAGCTTGGTGATCATTGACGAATTGGGACGCGGCACATCGACTCAGGATGGCATTGCCATCGCGCAGGCGGTGATTGAATACCTTCATCATAAAATTGGCTGCAAGACGTTAGTCTCAACGCATTTTCACGAACTGGCATCCTTGGAGAGCAATCTTCCCAAGCTGAAAAATTATCATATGGCGGTTAAAGAAACGGAGAATGATGTGATCTTTACACGTCAATTGGTAGCCGGAGCGGCGTCCAAAAGTTACGGGATTTATTGCGCCCATCTCGCCGGTTTGCCAACCCGCATTATTGAGCGTGCCAATCAGTTAATCGCAAAAATAGAAAAAATTGAACATGTGGAGCAATTGGATCTCTTTTCACCGCGGGAGCATGATCTTCCATACACGTCTCCAGAAGAGAGGAAAAGGCCGGTTGAGAACTTGGACCCGCAAATGTTGAAAGTGATTGAGCAGATACAAAGCCTGGATATTATCAACATGACGCCGATGCAGGCATTTCAGCAGTTGTATGAGCTAAAGAAGCTGGTGGAGGCACAAGTCGCAGCAAAGTGAGGTGGCGGAGCAATGGGGAAAATTATGGTGATGTCCGACTCTCTGGCCAATAAGATTGCGGCAGGAGAGGTCGTAGAAAGGCCTGCCTCCGTGGTTAAAGAGCTGGTTGAAAATGCAATCGATGCAGGTAGTAAAAGAATTGAGATTGAAGTGGAAGATGGCGGTCTTACCCTTATTCGCGTCGCTGACGATGGCGAAGGCATGGATGCGGAGGATTTGGAAAAAGCCTTCCTTCGCCATGCAACAAGCAAAATGCGCAGTGAACGCGATCTATTCCGGATTACGACGCTTGGATTCCGCGGTGAGGCCCTGCCCAGCATCGCGGCTGTATCTAAAGTTGAAGTGGCGACAAGGAGCAGAGATCAATTGCTCGCCCATACTATCTCCTTGGAAGGAAATAAAGTGATCCGGACCTCTCAAACTCCACATCCGTTTGGGACGGAGATCTGGGTACGCGATCTTTTCTTCAATACTCCTGCTCGCTTAAAATATTTAAAATCGGTACAGACCGAGAATCATCATATTCAAGATATTGTAAACCGCCTTGCGTTGGCTCATCCGGACATCTCGATCCGGTTGATCAATGATGGGAAGGAGATTCTGAAAACTGCAGGAACGGGAGATTTATTAACGGTTATTCATACCATCTATGGATTGGAAATTGCAAAAAAGATGATTCCCATCCAGGGGGAACATCTTGATTTTCATATTGATGGCTTTATAGGCAAACCGGAAATCACCCGTGGGAGCAGAGCGTATATTTCTTTTCTTGTGAATGGTCGGTTTGTGCGCAGCAATTTGCTTCAAAGAGCTATACTGGACGGATATCATACGCTTTTGCCCGTCAACCGCTATCCATTTGCTGTCATACAGTTGCGCATGGATCCCACCTTGGTGGATGTCAATGTACATCCGTCTAAATTGGAGGTTCGCTTTTCAAAAGAAGAGGAATTGGCAAAATGGATGAAAGAGCAGGTAAAGAGAAGGCTCCTCTACTCTTCATTGATCCCGGAATCCAACCTTACTGATCGTCGTAAACGCCAGCATAGCGAACAAGATCGATTTGACCTGCACTGGAAAGTAAATGAATCTTTGCCGTTTAATGCATTCGCGGAACCGCCTGATTCCCCCTCCATCAATATTGAAACTTCTGTTCGTTTAGAGGAAAAGAAGGTTGAAGAGGATGTAACGGAGAATTATTCTTCTCAGAATATGGAAGAAATTGACCGTTTAAATGCGCGTCAAGTTGCGCCCCTGTTGGAGCCCCTGGCACAACTTCATGGCACTTATATTCTGGCACAAAATGAAGAGGGCCTTTATATCATTGACCAGCATGCGGCTCAGGAGCGCATTAATTATGAGCGCTTTCGGCAATTATTGGGGAGTCCAAGCAAAGACCGACAGATCTTGGCGATCGCCTATACCTATGAGTTAACTTCAAGTGAAGCCGAGATCATACGCAACTCTGATTCGCTGCTGAGAGAGATCGGAATTATTCAAGAGCCATTCGGCGACAGAAGCTTTCTCGTTCGCGAGATACCCAACTGGTTTATAAAGGGGAAAGAAGAAGCCCAGATCGATGAGATTATACAGTTGATTTTACAGGGAAAAGGTCGTTTTACCTTGGCTGACATACGCGATAAATCCGCACAGCTTATGGCATGCAAAGCTTCCATAAAGGCTAACCAGCACCTTTCTCGCGAGGAGATGAGGAGCCTGTTGCATCAACTCTCTCTTGTCGGGAATCCATATACCTGTCCACACGGCAGGCCGATTCTCGTTCATTTTTCCCTCTATGAGATTGAGAAGTTATTTAAGCGAGTGATGTAACCATGTGGATCACGACTGGACATAAGCCTACGGATGAAATAAAAACTAAGGCAAAGCAATGGGCGGATAAACTTGAGGGGCGTTATATTGAGCGCAAAAGCTATTCCATAAAAGATTTATTTGAATACAATAACATGGATGCTCTTCTTGTAGTATCCCAGGATTATCCCCGTCTCTATTTCCGGCATGATCAAAAACCTTTCTTTTTTCATCCAGGACTCTCATTGCTCCGTATAAAGGGCATGGGAAAAGGCGATAATGATTTAATGGTTGAAATCGCCGAGTTAAAAGAGGGTGATTCTTTCCTGGACTGTACTTTGGGTCTTGCAGGGGATGCGATCGTAGCCTCCTATATTGTGGGTGAAAAGGGAAAGGTGGTAGGAATCGAATCAGAACGTTTGATTGCTGAATTGTCCAAAGACGGGTTAAAGCACTGGTGCGAAGATCTGCCTGAGTTTAATGCGGCAATGCGAAGAATAGAGGTTGTGAATGATGATCATTTGGCTTACTTAAAGAAACTGCCCTCTTCTTCTTTTGACGTGGTATATTTTGATCCGATGTTTCGCCATCCTGTGCATCAGTCAGCGGGAATCTCATCCTTAAGAGAAGTGGCGAATATGGAAGCACTGAGCAGAGATGCTGTGAAGGAAGCCTTGCGAGTCTGCAGAAGAAAAGTTATGATGAAGGAGAGAAATGATTCAACCGAATTTGATCGGTTAGGGTTTAGGAGATTAAACCGCCCAAATTCCTCTATTACATATGGAGTTATTGAAAAATAGTTTATGATGAGAGAATATAGTGGCGATTTACTGTTAATTGTAGGACCTACAGCTGTCGGGAAAACCGCATTAAGTCTGGAATTGGCTAAAGAATTCCGGGGCGAAATCATCTCAGGAGATTCGATGCAGATTTATCGGGGAATGGACATAGGTACCGCTAAAGTGAGTGTGGAGGAGCAGAAGCTCATCCCTCATCATCTGATTGATATTAAGGATCCGCATGAATCCTTTTCTGTTGCAGAATTTCAATCTCTGGCCCTCCGTGCGATTGGTGAGATCCAAGAGCGTGGCAGACTGCCCATCTTGGTTGGAGGAACAGGTTTATATATAAAAGCGGTTCTATACTATCCTCATTATGTTTTTACGGATCAAAAAGTAAATGTGGAAATTCGGGACAGGTGGCAAAAATTCCTGGCTGAACATGGTGAACAGGCGCTCTGGGAAGAAGTAAATAAGATTGATCCTATTACTGCAAGTCGGCTTCATCCGAACGATACGCGAAGGTTAATCCGGGCATTGGAGCTTTATGAAGAGACCGGGCAACCGATGAGCCAAATCCAATCATCGGCTGAAGGCCCATTGAAGTCACCCTTTCGGTTTCTTATGATTGGACTTACCATGCCTAGAGAGCTGCTATACGAAAGGATTAATCAACGCGTTCTGAAGATGTTTGAAGACGGACTTATTGAAGAGGTGAAGAGGCTTTATGAGAGCGGACTTGACCTAAAATCGACAGCGATGCAAAGCCTGGGCTATAAAGAGGTGATCCCTTATCTGGAGGGAAATGCCAGTTTGGATGAAACGATTGAACTGATCCAACGCAAGACCAGGCAATTTGCCAAGCGTCAGCTTACTTGGTTTCGCCATATGCCTGAGATTATCTGGTTTGATGGCTCACCAGAGCATTATGAAAAAAATATTCAGCAGATTAAACGAATTGCGGCAGGAAAGTTTCAATCCTTAGAGAATAAGTGAATAATGACATAACTAGGGGGTTGTCGAATGAAACAGACCATTAACATTCAAGATACCTTTTTGAATCAGGTGCGTAAAGAAAATATTCCAGTCACCATCTATCTGGTGAATGGTTTCCAGTTGAAGGGCTTAATCCGCGGATTTGATAATTTCACCATCGTGATTGATTCTGATGGAAAACAACAGCTTGTCTATAAACATGCGATCTCTACATTTACTCCATTAAAACCTGTCTCTTTAATGGTAGAAAACAATCAGTAATTTATCCATAAAAGTGAAATGTCGCTACGAAGCAAACACCCAATTCTTTTGCGGGACCCTACAATACCAAGCAATGCGAGACGCTTCGCCAATGGATCCGATTGCTTTTGGGATAGCGAGTATGGAAAAGAACCAGGGATTAAAGACTCCTTGGTTTTTTTACTTAATCTCATCTAATCCGCACAATCGGGTATAGAGATGAATCATTTTATCAACAATAGAGATATAGACTTATTGAATGCTTCTGGAGGAAAGATGAATGGCGGAGAAAAATATCCTCGCTTATTTTAAGAGCTATGGCGCAGCAGAAAAGACGGCTGAGCAACTTAAACAAAGAGTAGGGGTGGTTGATCTGCGGATTGATCAAGTAAGCCTTTTTCCCGGAGAAGGGGTTGAGAAAGTTACAGATCCAGCATCGGGTGACATTTCAAGCCTTTCAGAATTAACCTTAGGTGCTGACCGCAATGGCAAAGATACCGGGATATTGCTTTCTGCAAGTAACTCGGCGAGCGGCATGAGCGGTGAGCTGGATGATGCCATGACTCGCAATTATCTGCTAACGGCAGTTGTCAAAGAATCGGACCATGAAGAAGCTTTGGATATCGTTGAACGGATGGATGGACTTCTCTAGGGCGATCGGCCTAAGTGCAACTGTGGCTCTGCCGTGCCTATGCCGGCAATCGCCAACTTTTCTTAGGCTTGAGTGGATTTCAATTTCTGGAGATTGAATTGGAGATCATGAAGTGGTATGATATTATAAATATATATTCCTTTGATTGTTTAATACAAGGGAGGGGAACTCATGCGTGTTGAACGATTAACATCGGATAAAGTTAGGTTCTTCTTAACCTTTGATGACTTGCATGAACGCAATATAGATAAGGATGATTTGTGGAGGGATATCCCGAAAATACATGATCTCTTTAACGAAATGATGGAGCACGCATACTATGAACTTGGCTTTGAAGTGAATGGTCCAGTAGCTGTAGAAGTTTTTGCTCTTCCTTCCCAAGGAATGGTGGTCATTGTAACCAGAGGCAAACATGAACAGATGATCGATGATGATGAACAACCAAATATACATGATACATTTGAACTTGAAGTAATGATGGATGAGAGTGAAGATCTGGTTTACTCTTTCCGCGATTTTGAAGACCTTGTTCAAGCCGCTCACCGGGTACATCATCTTCTTGTTGATGGCGGCAAGCTTTATTACTATAAAAATATGTATATGCTCTACTTTGATTCCGTTGATCTGGAGGAAAAAGATTTTCAACTCTTCATTTCCTTACTTGAAGAGTATGGTGAGATCACCCCTGTAACAGAAGCAGTCTTGTCCGAATACGGAAATCTAATTATTGCAAATAATGCCGTTAAAGAGCTGATTTTGCATTTTCAATGATATAAACATTCTATATAGAGATCATTATGATCTCTATTTTCTTTTAGAGATAATGGATAAAGTCCTATAATAGAAATTCAGAATTAACTATAGAATAGTACCAAGGAAGGATTTTCGAGTAATAAAAAGGGAATGGTACAAAAGCTCTTCTCATCATGCATGACTGGTGTTATACTAGGGTCGTATGTCAATTATTTGTCATTACAAATTCTTGAGGTGATAAGGAATGGTAGAGCAAGGAATGGTAGCCGAAACTGACCAAGATGGGGATAAGAAGGAAAATCTTAATGTGCTGGTATCAACCCAAACTGTGATTAAAGAGGCTTTGGAGAAATTGGGTTATTCAGAACAAGTATATGAGCTTCTTAAAGAACCACTTCGTCTTTTGACGGTCCGCATACCAGTTCGCATGGATGATGGATCTGTCAGAGTGTTTACGGGCTACCGGGCTCAGCATAACGATGCGGTTGGGCCGACTAAGGGGGGCGTACGTTTTCATCCAGGGGTAACAGAAGATGAGGTGAAAGCGCTTTCGATTTGGATGAGCTTAAAGTGCGGTATTGCTGATTTGCCGTACGGAGGAGGAAAGGGCGGTATTGTATGTAATCCGCATGAATTATCTTTTCGTGAGTTGGAACGACTGAGCCGAGGATATGTCCGTGCAATTAGTCAGATCGTTGGACCCACAAAGGATATCCCGGCTCCGGATGTAGCAACCAATTCGCAAATTATGGCGTGGATGTTAGATGAATATAGCGCCATTCGCGAGTTTGATTCACCCGGTTTTATTACAGGGAAGCCCATTGTACTTGGGGGTTCTCAAGGAAGAGAGACTGCAACAGCGAAAGGAGTAACCATTTGTATTCGTGAAGCGGCGAAGCGTCGGGGAATTTCGCTTGAAGGTGCTCGTGTAATCGTACAAGGATTTGGAAATGCAGGAAGCTATCTGTCGAAATTCATGCATGATGCCGGTGCAAAAGTGATCGCCATTTCCGATGCTTACGGTGCGCTTTACGATCCAAATGGTCTTGATATAGATTACTTATTGGATCGTCGCGATTCCTTCGGAACAATCACCAATCTATTTAAAGATACCATTACCAATAAAGAGATGCTTGAGCTTGAGTGTGACATTCTTGTGCCTGCTGCAATAGAGAACCAGATTACGGTTGAGAATGCACACAAGATTAATGCAAAAATATTGGTCGAAGCTGCAAATGGCCCCACGACCCTGGAAGCGACGAAAATCTTGACCGAGCGCGGCATCCTGATTGTGCCCGATGTGTTAGCCAGCGCTGGAGGCGTAACGGTTTCCTACTTCGAGTGGGTGCAAAATAATCAGGGCTATTATTGGACTCCGGAAGAGGTAGACGAAAAATTGGAGAAAGTGATGGTTCGCTCTTTTGAAACGGTTTATAACACATCTGTGCAACGCGGTGTCGATATGAGACTTGCAGCTTATATGGTAGGCGTCAAAAAGATGGCTGAAGCCTCGCACTTCCGTGGTTGGGTATAATCAAGGCCTTTCATAACGATATTAGATCATCGCTGTTTATCTTGGCGGCGCAACCCTGCTTATCTAATCGGGGTTGCGCCGTAAGCTTTTGTGGGAGTGCGGCTGGCGAGGTTTGGTCCTATCTCTATATCTCGAAATACTGTGTAAATTGTTCTGCTGGCCAGTCTTGCTCTAATGCGACCAATAATTTGATTCTTGCTTTCTGGCCATTCAGTCCGTTACAAAATATGACTCCCATTTCTTTCAACTGGCCACCGCCGCCTTCATAGCCGTAGATATCTTGCACCACTCCTTGGAAACAACGAGAGACTATGACGACAGGCAGATCTTTTTCTCTCCATTTTTTGATTTCATCACTTACCTGCGGCGGCACATTTCCAGCGCCAAAAGCTTCGATCACAATTCCGCTCATTTGTTGCATGCGCAGACAGCTAAGGAGTTCCGACTCGATTCCCGCTACCATCTTAATCAGCGGCACTTTCCCTGTAACTTGCTGGATGGGCACCACTTTTCTTTGTGGCAATCCGTACAGATAAACAATCTCTTTTTTTGTAACCAATCCAACCGGGCCCAGACCGGGGGACTGGAAGGTGGCAGGATTGCTTGTATGAGTTTTGGTAACATGAAGTGCGGAGTGAATCTCGTCATTAAAGACAACCATCACGCCTTTGCCCCTCGTCTTATCGGAGGAAGCAACCCGAACCGAATGGACCAAATTGATGGGTCCGTCCGCCCCTAATTCATTACTGCTGCGCATCGCTCCAGTCACCACAATCGGTTCATCATACGGCCAGACTAAATCAAGGAAGAAGGCGGTCTCTTCCAGAGTATCGGTTCCATGTGTGACAACAAATCCATCATACGCTTTTTCATCTTTCAGTTGTTTGATTTTATGATAAAGGTCAACCATGATCGGTATGGTGATATGCGGGCTGGGAATGTTCAGATAGTTGATCATCTCTATCTCGGCGTACTGGGAGAGATGCGGGATCAGGTCAACAAGCGGAATATTCCCTTGCGTTTTAACCGTATGGGTAAGTGGGTCTTCCGACATGGCTATGGTTCCGCCTGTGTTGATGATCAAAATTCTTTTCATCTTCATCCTCCTATGAAGAATAATTTTTGATACAATAGAAAAGGACTGATTATATAGAAAAGGAGGGAGCCGTATGATTGCAGTATTATTTGCTTCACTCGCTCCCGCTGTCGCACTGCTCACCTATTTCTATTTGAATGACCGGTACAAACAAGAACCATTACGGTTAGTCTTTCGTCTATTTTTGTTTGGTGTAATTATCTGCTTTCCTGTAATGATTATACAACATGGATTGAGAACAGAGATCTCTGCCCAGCCATTATTCATGAGCTATATTACTGCGGGGTTGCTGGAGGAGTTTTTTAAATGGTTCATCCTCTATTTCTTTGCCTATCATCTCACCGAATTTGATGAGCCCTATGACGGCATTGTTTATGCAGTCTCTGTTTCGCTTGGCTTTGCTGCTTTGGAGAACTTTTTATATCTTTTTACTGAAGGTTTATCCATTGCATTCATTCGTGCGCTTATTCCAGTATCCGGACATGCGTTGTTTGGTGTTATCATGGGTTATTATATGGGTACCGCCAAGTTTTTGGCAACCAAAAAAAATATGAGGACCTATCTTCTTTACTCGTTAATGGTGCCCGTTTTATTACACGGCACGTATGACTATATCATCTACAGAAGTCATATGTATTGGTTTTGGACAATTGTTCCTTTTATGATTTGGCTATGGTGGTTTGCATTAAAACATGTAAAGCGCGCAAATCAAAATTCTAAAATCCTTCTTTCCCGGCAAAAATATAAACATACCTTAGAAAAAGAACAGATCTTTGTTCAGATTGAGTCGGATTAAATGGAGGATATCAATGAGAAATAAGAGATATAAGGTAAGGTTGCAATGTAAACGTTGTGGCGAAAGATATATTTTACGGGGGAAACGAAATAAACAAGGCAACATTGAGACCGGTTTTAAACGTTGTATATGTGATAATGCTCAGGATTTCGATGTGATTACCGAGGAGTTGTAATTGATTCTGCCTGATCTTTAAGAAGCCTAAGAATATGGGCTTCTTTTTGTATATTTTTTACATCCTGTTCCAAAATAATAAAGAAAATGGCGCTTAAGCTTCAGGCAGTATTGCGGATTAAAGACGCAGAAAAAATAGGAGAAATGATTCCTAAATATGACGAAGGTGGTGGGTTTCATGGGTAAAATAGCAACCGTAATGGTACCTGTACTTGCTGTTTCCTTAATCGGCACAGCCTATTGGGGATATAAAGAGCATCAAGAGAAAAATGCAATCTTAATTAAAACGGAGAATCAATATCAAGAAGCGTTTCAGGATTTATCGTTCTACATAAAATCTCTAGAGGATGAATTGGGAAAATCGATTGCAGTAAACTCCCGAAAGCAGTTAGGCCCAAATTTAACTCATGTATGGAGAATATCCTATGCTGCTCAAAATGCTGTTGGGCACTTGCCTCTAACTTTAATGCCCTTTAACAAAACTGAGGCCTTCCTTTCGAGAATTGGTGATTTTTCCTATAAAACCGCGGTACGGGACTTGGATAAAGAGCCATTAACAGAGCATGAATGGAATGTGCTGCAAAGTTTATATAAAAGTGCCGGAGAGATCCATGATGAACTGAATAAAGTGCAAGATAAGATTATAAGCAAACAATTAAGGTGGATGGATGTAGAGGCCATGTTGGCCGATCCCAAGAAGAAGTCCGACAATTCCATTATTGACGGGTTTAAGTTAATTGATCAACGCGTTTCCGGATATTCCGAAATTGAGACCAAAATGAATACGCAGAACAGCGAGGAAATCCGCATTGCGAAGCTTAAAAAGCTGACCGGGAAAGAGATCTCGGAACAAGAGGCAAAGCGCATCGCTTTAGATTTTGTCGGAGCGGAAGATGGCAAAAACGTTAAAATCAGCAAGACAAGTAAAGAGGCAAACCTTCCTTCTTATGATATCAATATTCTGGACCCAAAAAGTAAAAAGAATATTCTGGTTGAGGTTTCAAAGAAGGGCGGTCATGTGGTTTGGATGCTGAATACCCGAAATGTGGGACGGGCCCAAGTCTCGCTAGAACATGCAGCAGTAAAAGCAAGTCGGTTTATTAAACAGAAAAATCTGGAAAACATGGAGCTGTCTAAAACGGAGCTGTTCGATCATGAGGGCGTATTTACCTTTGTACGAAATGATAAAGGGATAAAAAATTATCTTGATGCAGTAGTTGTCAAGGTTGCCCTGGATAACGGCGAGGTGGTGGGCTACCATGCTGAAGATCATATCATCAACAATCGCAACCGGAGTTTTACGACTCCGAAGCTGACGGTTGATCAAGCGAAAACACATGTAAATCGCAACTTAAAGATAAGCGAAGAGAGCCTTGCTTTAATTGAAAATGATCTGAATCAAGAGGTTCTGTGTTACGAATTTAGCGGTTCATTAGATCGCTCTTTCTATCGGATCTATATTAACGCAGATACAGGCGAAGAAGAGAAAGTAGAAAAAATAGAATATCTACCTTCATAAAATTGTCCTTCAATATGCTTTTTTGTGGTAAAATAAAGGAAAAAGAAGGGTGACTGGGCGAGGAGGATAAGCATGTCGTTTCCTTCAATTGGACAAGTAGTTCGCTTACAACCGATCGTTCCTGACGAGGATATCGCAAATAAAATATACAAGACGAGAGTAGCCGATATCAGAGATCAGCATATTTTATTTGAACTTCCGATTGAAGTGGCTAACGGGAGACCTCTCACCTTAGCCAAGGGAACGGAATTTTATTTTACGTATATTAACCTTGATGGAACCCAGTATCGTTTCCGGGGAGCTCTGCTCGGTCGCGTGGAAGAAAATATTCCGCTGATACTGGTGAAACTTCCCGCAAAACACGAGATTGAGAAATCGCAAAGAAGAAGTTTTTTGCGTGTTGATGCTTATCTTGACTTGGCTGTAAAGCTGGATGCGCCAGATCGCATCTACCATCTAGTCACGCAGACTACCGATATTAGCGGTGGAGGATTATCCTTTACCTGTTCACCATCATATCTTTTTAAGGAAGGAGATAAACTTAAGCTTTGGTTGGTGATTCCTACAAAAGATCAAGGAATCGCAAGGTTGGTTCTGGATGGTGAAGTCGTTCGAGTGGAGATTTATGATGAGGTGAAGAAAACCCGACTGGTTTCCGTGAAATTTATCTTAATCAAAGATCGCGATCATCAGTTGCTGATGCGGTATTGTTTTGAGCGTCAATTGGAGCTGTATAAAAAAGGAATTGGGTAATAACCCAAAACATGACACATTGAACCACTCCTCTTTTTATGGTATGATAACTAAGATGAACAGCTATAAAAAGCAGGTATTGCCTGCTTTTTATTTCGGTAGATAAAGAAATGTTCATTCTTTTCTACATAAGTGCAACTGCGACTCTGCCATCGCCGAGAGTTCGGCAGCCGCCGAATTTACTTTAAAGTTTAATAAATGGTAATGAATTCAAAATAACCTAGGGGAACGGATGGGGCCCCGCCCGGCGCAACATATGTGATCCCCAAGAAGGAATCGGAGTGAGCTGCAACGCTTTGCTTCACTTTTTGGGGTGATCTTAAGCCGGGTGGGTTATTTAATCTTTTAAAATTACTTCTTGCGGAGAGTTAAGACAGAAAAAAACTCTCTTGCATGAAATAGTCTCTTTAGGCAGGAGAAGGGGAAAATAGGATGATTTCTGTTGCAATTGATGGTCCCGCAGGAGCCGGGAAAAGTACGATAGCAAGAAAGCTTGCTGCAAAAATTGGCGCGATCTATATCGACAGCGGATCGATGTACCGCGCATTAACGTATAAGGCCCTTTGTAACCAAGTTTCACTGGATGATGAGGATGCTCTGGTCTCCTTGCTGAAAAATAGCCAAATTGTTCTGGAGCAGAATCTAGAAGGACAGCAAATCTTCCTTGACGGTAAAAATGTAACAGAAGAGATTCGCAGTCCGGTCATCAGTCAACATGTATCGGCTGTTGCCCGCCATCCTAAAGTACGGGAGATCATGGTCCAGCTTCAGAGAGAGTATGCGAAAGAGAATTCTGTTGTCATGGATGGCAGGGATATTGGCACAGTAGTTCTCCCTCACGCAGATGTGAAGATTTTTTTAACCGCTTCTGTGGAAGAGAGGGCTGAACGCAGATATAAAGAACTGCTACATAAAGGATATCAACCCATAATTTCTGAAATTCTGAGTGATATTAAAGAGAGAGACCGCCTCGATATCGAAAGAGAAACATCACCGTTAAAAAAAGCGGAAGATGCCATTGAGATTGATGCCACACATTTAACCATTGATCAAGTGGTAGAAAAGGTTTATCAACTCTGCTCCAAGGATAACCATTAATGGTTTGGATTCTTTTTTCTACAATCTATATCTGTATCTGGTTGATCCTTATTTTACTTTCAGCCCATTGGAGCGCAATCCGACTGGTTAGGAAGGGTTATACTTTATTTGAAATTAAAAAGAAGATTTTCCGAAAGAATGTCATATTGCTGATCTTGGGACTTCTTCTTTATCTATTCCTGTGGATTAGGTTTTAACTCATTCTCTATTTTGGGAAAGAGTAAACATATATTTATACTTTCCTTATTTTCACGATACTTTGGTAAGGAGAGCAAGGAGGTTAGAGAGTATGGTTGATCAAACAAATCAAGTTGCAGAAACCAATGAACATCCAAATGTGCAAGTGGGTGACGTACTTTCAGGGAAGGTAGCAAAAATAGAGGATAAGCAAGCCCTCATAGACGTGGGATATAAATTTGATGCGATTCTTCCTATTAGCGAGGTATCCAATCTCCATATCGATAAGATCTCGGATGTATTAAATCTGGGTGATGAGATTAAGGTTAAAGTAAAGAAATTAAATGAAGAGAAAGATGAGCTTGTAGTCTCCAAGAGAGCTGTTGATGCAGAGAAGGCTTGGGATGAACTGGCCGCGAAGCAGCAAAGCGGTGAAGTGTTTGAGGCTACGGTAGCAGAAGTGGTTAAAGGCGGTTTGGTTGTTGATGTGGGTTTGAGAGGCTTTGTGCCCGCTTCTCAAGTTGAATTAAACTTTGTGGATGATTTTAGCGATTACACGGGTCGTACCCTCCGTCTTAAAGTAGTGGAATTGGATAAAGAGAACAACCGCGTCATTCTTTCCCAGCGCGCCGTTCTGGAGCAAGATCTGCAGAAGCAGAAGGAGCAACTGATCGACAGCCTGAGCGTAGGTCAAGTTCTTGAGGGAAAAGTAGCCCGAATCACCGATTTTGGTGCTTTTGTTGATCTTGGCGGGGTGGACGGATTAATTCATGTCTCTGAATTGTCCTGGGATCATGTAGATCATCCATCCAAGGTGGTTAGCGAAGGAGACGTAGTGAAGGTGCAAGTGCTTCGGGTTGACCGCGATAACCATCGCATTAGTTTAAGTTTGAAAGCGACACAACCCAGTCCTTGGGAGAAGGCAGCCGCCGAAATAAAGCCGGGAAGCGTGGTCAAAGGTACCGTTAAGCGTTTGGCTTCCTTCGGCGCATTTGTGGAGATTTTACCCGGAGTTGAAGGACTTGTCCATGTATCACAAATCTCACACAAGCGTATCGGAACACCAGGTGAGGTCTTAAAGGTTGGTCAAGAGGTGGAAGCCAAAGTGCTTGATGTAAATATCGAGGAAAAAAGAATCAGCCTCAGCATTAAAGAGCTTCTGGAATCGCCGGAAATTGAAGAAACGGTGAATGTAAAGCTGGAAGAACCAAAGAGTCTTGGCGTTTCCATCGGTGATTTAATCGGTGAAGATTTAAGAAAAAAACTAAAATAGGTGATCTTGTTTGAATCGTGAGTCGCGTAAGATGGAGCATATCCAGAAAGCCCTCCAACAACCGGAGGTAAACGAGTCTGCTTTTGATGATCTTACGCTCTTGCCCAATCCGATTTCGGATGTGGATATGGCTCAGATCTCATTGACAACATATCTTGGCGAACTTACTCTAAGTTCGCCTTTACTTATTAATGCTATGACTGGCGGGGCAAGGGATACAAAAGAGATTAATCGTTCCTTAAGCAGGCTTGCGTCCAAACTTTCCATACCCATGGCCATAGGCTCGCAAATGTCGGCGCTAAAAAAGCCGGAGTTGGCGGATACCTATAAAGTGGTCAGAGAGGAAAACCCTAAGGGAATTATTTTTGCCAACCTCGGACAAGAGGCTACGGTCGAACAAGCAAAAGAGGCTGTAGAAATGGTTCAGGCAGACGCATTGCAAATCCATTTAAATGTGATGCAGGAACTGATTATGCCTGAAGGGAACCGTTCCTTTTCCGGAATATTAGGGAGGATAGCTAAAATCATCGAAAAAATCGAAGTGCCGATCATTATCAAAGAGGTAGGTTTTGGCATGACCGCCGAAGCGGTTCGAAAACTGAAGGAGATCGGAGCCAACATCATCGATGTCGGGGGGAAAGGCGGCACCAACTTTGCCAAGATCGAAAATGCGAGAGGCGGAAACCCGTACCCATTTCTGAATAATTGGGGAATTCCTACTCCCATCGCTCTGCTTGAAGCTCTGCAGATCAAGGGGATCCAACTTGTTGGATCAGGCGGGATTCGGCATGGCTTGGATGCAATTAAAGCTTTATCTTTAGGCGCTTCACTGGTCGGAATAGCTGGTCCCATTCTCAAGGCTCTACATGCATCAGGCTTGGAGGGGGCGATGCGCTTCATTGAAGATCTGCATCAACAGATGCGCCTCATTATGACGGCGGTGGGCGCAAGAACGATTGATCAATTGCGATCCGTGCCGGTCATTATACAGGGGAAGAGCCTTGAATGGTGCAAAGAGAGGGGGATCCCTACGGAGATCTATGCACGAAGAAAGCTTGATCGCTCGTTATAAATCGATGGCGTAGAAGCCATAATAGAGAAAGTTACCGAAATGGTGGCAATTTTCTCTATAGGAGCTTATCATGAATGATGGAATAATTACATTCACCTTAGTTACTCTCTTTCTATTTTTATTGATTGGCGAGTGGTTCGAGAAAGAGATTAAGGATGAGGGATGGAGAAGTAGAACAGTATTTTTATGCCTGCTGTTTATCGTGATTTCACCGCAAATCACCGTTTTTTCCAATGAAAAACTGAAGCTTACCTTAAGCCTGTTCATCATCCCTGCCATTGCGCTGGTTCTTATATTAAAACAGCGAAGAGAGCAGCTTTTCTCTTTATTCTCAAGCAGTCTCTTGGTTGCAACGGTTCTTTATTTGTTGGAGGAATTATTTTTAACCGACCCAGTCTTATTGGTATTTGACTCTCGCCTTATGCAAGGGCTGGCAATTGGGACTTTATCCGGATTTATGATTATGCCATTAGGTAAGAAATGGTTGGTCCTCTTTTTGGGGATGTCTTCAGGATGGAGCCTTTTCCTCAAGGCGCATTATGCGGAGATGAGGAAGGTTACCGTCTTCTCTTATTATGAAGTGGATATGTTATTTATAACGATCTTATATGTAAGTTTGTTCCATTATATCGTGCTGCGGATTCGAGATCTCATGTTACGTCTTAAAGCTGGACGCAGGCGCACTCATAAAGAGGTGTTGCGTTCTTCCAATGCGAAATAATTTCCTTTAAGTCATTTGTGATTTTTGGTATTCTATTGAAAGCTTACCGTACTTTTAGGAAAGGAAGGAGTTTTTCGCTTGACAAAACCAATCGTTGCCATCGTTGGTCGCCCTAATGTTGGCAAATCAACTATTTTTAATCGGCTTGTAGGGGAACGCATAGCCATCGTTGAGGACCAACCGGGAGTAACCCGCGATCGAATTTACTCATCTGCGGAATGGCTCGATCATAAATTTATGTTGATTGACACAGGCGGGATCGAAATCGGAGAAGATGATGAAATATTAACCCGCGTTCGTGCGCAAGCGGAGTTGGCTATCGATGAAGCACATGTAATCATCTTTGTTGTGGATGCGAAAAGCGGGCTTACATCGGCGGATCAAGAGATCGCCCGTCTTTTATTCCGCTCGGGGAAGCCTGTTGTATTAGGTGTAAATAAGGTGGACAATCCCAATCAAATCCATGAAATATATGACTTTTATCAATTAGGATTCGGGAACCCGTTTCCCCTATCCGGCGCGCACGGGACAGGCTTTGGCGATCTGTTGGATGAGGTAGTGAAGCATTTTCCTGCTGACGTGGAGGAAGAGTATGATGAGGATACGATCAAAGTAGCGCTGATCGGTCGACCCAATGTGGGCAAATCCTCGCTCGTCAATGCCCTCCTGGGAGAAGAGAGGGTGATCGTAAGCGATATTGCAGGAACGACAAGGGATGCGATCGACACTCCCTTTACTTATGAGAACCAAAAATATGTGTTAATTGATACAGCAGGGATGAGAAAACGAGGGAAGGTATATGAAGCAACAGAGAAGTACAGCGTGATGCGGGCGCTGTCTGCCATAGAGCGGGCAGATGTTGCTTTTGTGGTGATCGATGGCCAGCAGGGAATCATTGAACAGGACAAGAAAATAGCGGGCTATGCGCATCAAGCGGGACGCGGTGTAATCATTGTCGTTAACAAGTGGGATATCGTTGAAAAGGATGACAAGACATTACAGGAGATGACCAAAAAGATACGCGCACATTTTCAATTTCTCGATTATGCTCCCATTCTCTTTGTGTCCGCAAAGACAAAGCAGAGAGTGCATAAATTACTGCCTAAAGCAAAGGAAGTGGCGGAAAACCACGCGATGCGAATACCTACATCCATTCTTAATGACATTATCGCAGATGCAGTTGCGATCACCCCGCCGCCGGCTCATAAAGGCAAGAAATTGCGCGTGAAATATGCGACTCAGGTATCCGTAAAACCTCCCACATTTGTGGTATTTGTAAATGACGAGGAATTGATGCACTTCTCATATGAGCGTTATCTCGAAAATTCGATCCGGCAGGCTTTCCCGCTGGAAGGGACACCGATACGCATTCTTACAAGAAGCAAACAAGATGATCAAGAGTAAAGAACACCCCAAAAAGTGAAGATAGAAGCTTCGCAGCGTATTCCAAGTCCTTTTTGGGGACCCCGGAGACCCCCAAAAAGTGGAGTTAAGCTTTGAAGCAGATGCCAACTGCTTTTTGGGAACCTCTTTAGGTCGCGTTATCGCTTAACAGAAATTAAACTTACGTATATAGCAAAGAAAATGTATGGAGGGGAAATAAGTTGAAAGATAGAAGAATAGCTATTCTTGGCTTGGGAAGCTGGGGAACGGCCTTGGCCATTGTCCTTGCTGATAATGGTTTCCGGGTAAATATATGGGGAAGAAATGCCGAGCAATGCGAAATGATCAACCGTTCTCGTGAGAATATGCGGTATCTTCCTGGAATTATTCTCTCTCCTGAAATCATTGCGACTCCTGACCTAAAAGAGGCATTGCATGAAGTAAGAGCGATTGTCTATGCGGTACCTTCCCAAGCAATGCGGGAGGTCGTGGAAGCAACGTTGCCCTTTTTGGAAAAGGAGCATATATTGATACATGTTACGAAGGGATTAGAATTAGGCACATATAAACGGATGTCAGAAGTGATTCGTGAAACCGTCCCTGTTGATCTTCGCCAAAGAGTAGCGGTTCTCTCCGGGCCCAGCCATGCAGAAGAGGTAGCGATTCGTTTGCCGACGACGATCGTATCCGCCTCGGAATCAGCAGAGATCGCAGAGCAAGTGCAAGACCTTTTTATTAACCAAAATTTTCGCGTCTATACCAATCCGGACTTAATCGGAGTCGAAATAGGCGGAGCGCTTAAAAATATCATTGCGCTTGCGGCAGGGATTTCGGATGGATTAGGTTTTGGCGATAATGCGAAAGCAGCCCTGCTCACGCGCGGACTTGCCGAGATCGGGCGCATCGGTGTCAAGTTGGGTGCCAATCCCTTAACCTTCGCAGGTCTTGCTGGAATAGGCGACTTGATTGTAACCGGCAACAGTCTGCATAGCCGAAATTACCGGGCCGGGAAAATGATTGGCGAAGGCGCGGAGGTGGAACGCGTTCAGGAGAATATGGGAATGGTTGTGGAAGGGATTAAAACGACTAAAGCGGCATATGAATTAAGCAGGCAGTTGGAAGTAACCATGCCCATCACCCATGAGCTTTACCATGTATTATTTAAAAAGAAAGATCCGCGGCTGGCTGTGGAAGACTTGATGGGACGCGGAAGAACTCACGAAGTTGAGGAGATCGCCAAGTACAAATAAGTCACCACCTTACTCCTCTCGACATAAAATAGCTTGAGAACGAAAGAGGAGGAGAAGGAATGAGCAACAATAATCCGAAAAATCTGTGGGATCTACTCAATAACAAGGTGAACAGACCGATCAATAAAGACGCGGTTCAGGACATTGCCAAAAATGTTAGTCCCAACGTGCAGCATGACAGTGAAAAAATGCGGCAATTGGTCAGGCAGTTATCCTCTGTGCTTGGGATCAAGCTTACATCAGAAAAAGAGGCTGACATATTAAAATATCTAAAAGAAAATAAGTTTACAGGCATAGACTCGATCAATAAGTTGTTAAAGAAATAAGGGGGATCAGTGTTCGATCTCCCTTTTCCTTTTTTGGCTCTCTTCAGCAGGAAAGATTCCTTGAATCATCGGAGAACTTAAGAATTGATTTATCTGCTTAAAATCTACTTTTTCAAGCAGATTCATCAATGTGCTGAAATGCTGAATCGGATTTCCGGCTGACTTAGCCGTGCCCACTCTGTTGGCAGGGGATAGAAATTGGTTTACCTGCTTTACTCCACCTAACTTCTCAAAGGTCTGATAGAGCGTGGACAGTGATTCCATCGTCTTTTCAAACTGTTGTATCGAACTGGAGATTCCTTTTACCCCATCTCTGAAATTGTTTATCAGCGTTAGAAAGTCTTGATTGCTTATTGGTTTTGCAGCATTCGCCGAAGGTGCCGATGTGCTGATCTCGCTCTTTACCTCTCTGATCTCTCTCTCTTTTCGCTTCACTTGATAGGGATTTTTCCACTGATGATTCAATTTGTTTTCTCCTCCTGACCTTAAAATTCCCTACATTATTATTCATCACGGATTGATTAGGTCACAGACCTATAATATGCTATAATGAGTGGAGAGTAGGAGGTGGGTGCCTCATGTTGTATGCCGTTATTGCCATTTTTATCATGTTTGTGGCCAATTATCTGATCACTTTCGCGCGTACCAGATTGTCCGGATTTAAGCGCAAGGTAACCTCTTTTTTTGCCTTTTTGCTGTTATTTCCAGCCTTATTGTTTATCTTAAAAGCTCTTCTCTGATGATTTGATCCGATCATTTGACAATGGGGAGGAAAACGTGTTGAAGAAGGGGATCATCTCCGTATATCTTTTTGTCTGTCTCTCTCTTTTGACAGGCTGTCTTTACCCGGAGGATCGTCGGTTAGAAAACAATGTTCCCATAGAGACGCAAATCGCTTCCGTTCAAGATGCGGTCAACCGTTTCCATGCGGAGACAGGCGTCTATCCGATTCTTAACAGTGACATGGATACACCGATCTACGAAAAATATGTGATTGATATGGGGAGGCTATATCCCGGTTATCTCGGCTATATCCCCGCGAGTGCATTTGAAAATGGCGGTCCGTTTCGCTATGTGCTGGTAAATATGGAACAGGAGCCTGCCGTTAAATTAATCGATCTGCGCATCAGCAGTCAGGTAGCCACAATCCAAAGCCTGGTCAATGAATATTATTTTAAAAAAGGAAAATATCCTTTTGGCGACCCCTTTGATACATACAGTTACCATATCGCGTACAAAGAATTAAAAACTTCCCCTCCCCGAATCGAGAGCCCATTTTCCGGACAACTGCTAAATCTGTTAATCACTCCGAAGGGTGAAGTCTTTGTGGATTATGGCATCGATATCGGGATCTATATCAATAAGGGGCTTGCCTATGAAGGAAAGGATGCTCGTGAGGTCCTTGTGCAAAATTCTTATTTTGTGCCTGTGAAGTCATATCCGTATGTATGGCAAAATGGTGAAGCAAAACTTTTATTTCAACTAACAAAGTAATTTGATAGAATTCCAGCATAATATTCAGGGATGGCCATATTTATATACTAATATGGTATCCCTGATTCTTTTTTTGTCCATTGGAATCATAACTTTCCGATGGACAAAGTGCAGCTACGGCTCTGCCATCGCCCAACGGCTTGGCAACCGCCGGGCTTCTATACTTACACTGATTAAGAGATTTTGGTCATACATAGGAGGTTGATACATATATTTATATTGTCCAAGTTAGTCAGTGGGGGATAAGGCGTTAATCTTAAAAGGAGGGAAAGATGTGGAGCGCTATGACATCTTTAATGACATTGCCGAACGTACGGGTGGGGATATTTATGTAGGTGTAGTAGGCCCCGTAAGGACCGGGAAATCCACCTTTATCAAGCGGTTTATGGAGTTGGTCGTTTTACCCAATATTATTAACGAGGCAGATCGTGTGCGCGCCATTGATGAGTTGCCTCAAAGTGCAGCAGGTAAGACGATCATGACGACTGAACCCAAATTTATACCTAATCATGCGGTGACGATTCATGTTTCAGATGGATTAAATGTAAATATGCGATTGGTAGACTGTGTGGGTTATGCAGTGGAACAAGCGAAAGGCTATGAGGATGAGAACGGACCGCGCATGATTCACACCCCATGGTACGATGAGCCGATCCCATTCCATGAGGCAGCAGAGATAGGGACCAGGAAAGTAATTCAAGACCATTCTACTCTGGGTATTGTACTGACGACAGATGGCACCATCGGCGAGATTCCGCGCAGCGATTATGTCGAAGCTGAGGAGCGGGTAGTGAATGAACTTAAGGAAGTAGGGAAGCCTTTTGTCATGGTTCTAAATTCAGCCAGACCTTATGACCCGGTGACAGAAGCGCTGCGAACAGACCTAGTCGAAAAATACGATATTCCTGTCTTGGCGCTTAGTGTAAGCACCATGAATGAAGATGACGTGATTGGAGTCCTCAAGGAAGCGCTTTATGAGTTCCCTGTGCATGAAGTAAAAGTAAATCTGCCCAGTTGGGTAATGGTGCTGAGAGATAATCACTGGCTGAGAAAAAGTTTTGAAGAAGCTGTTGAAGAGACGGTTAAAGATATCCACAGGCTAAGGGATGTAGATCGAGTTGTAGAACTGTTTACCGATTATGATTTTATCAGTCAAGCTTCCCTGGCAGAGATGCATATGGGGCAGGGAATAGCCGAGATTGATCTGCTGGCGCCGGATGAACTGTACGATCAGATCCTGATGGAAGTGGTCGGAACAGAAATTAAAGGAAAAGATCACTTATTGCAATTGATGATTGAGTATACCTATGCGAAACAGGAGTTTGATCACTATGCCAGCGCACTGGAGATGGTTAAGGCGACCGGTTACGGAATAGCACCGCCCAAGTTGGAAGAGATGACTCTGGTTGAGCCGGAAATTATCCGCCAAGGATCAAGATTTGGTGTTCGTCTCAAGGCAGCAGCCCCTTCCATTCATATGATTCGCGTTGATGTTGAGTCGGAGTTTGCGCCGATTATTGGCACGGAGAAACAAAGTGAAGAGCTGGTCCGTTATTTGATGCAGGATTTTGAAGAGGATCCCAATTCGATTTGGAATACGGAAATCTTTGGACGTTCTTTAAATGCAATTGTTCGTGAAGGAATCCAGGCTAAATTGGCCATGATGCCAGAGAACGCCAGATATAAGTTACAAGAGACATTAGGTAGAATTATTAATGAGGGATCAGGCGGTTTGATAGCAATATTGTTATAAATCTAGGGAATAGGCTGCATTTCGGATAGGAATGTTAGCCTATTTTTTTTGTTTTTACCAACAACTTCTTGAATTTCTCAAAACCCTATATTAATATTAGCTTGTCAAAGTGAAAAAAATGTAATTCTATGTATAATCGTTGTTTCTTATGAGTGAAAAAACGCTTATTGAGAGGGGGTGAAATCATGAATAAAACCGAGTTAATTGCAAAAGTGGCAGAATTGACAGATTTTACAAAGAAAGATGCGCAAAAAGCTGTTGAAGCTGTGCTTGAAGCAATCACTGGTGCATTAAAAGCGGGTGAGAATGTTCAATTGATCGGATTTGGCAACTTTGAAGTCCGTGAACGTGCAGCTCGTAAAGGACGTAATCCTCAAACAGGTAAAGAGATTAACATTGCAGCAAGTAAGGTGCCTGCGTTTAAACCTGGTAAGGCGTTTAAAGAAGCGGTTAAGTAGGACTGGATTACATATGTTTCCATGTGAGCCCATTGGGCTCTTTTTTTTATTCACTCTTTCTGTTACATTAGATGGAGGAGTGAATCCTTCACTGTGAGTGCACTGATTGTACAGGAGGTAATTATCAGCATGAAAGTTGATCAAGATAAAATAAAACAAGCCGTACGAATGATGTTGGAAGCGATCGGGGAAAATCCTGACCGCGAAGGGTTACTGGAGACACCGGCTCGTGTAGCCCGCATGTATGAGGAGATTTTTGAAGGTTTGCACCAAGATCCCAGAGAATATTTTTCCACAATTTTCAGTGAAGATCATGAGGAGATTGTTCTTGTGAAGGATATACCTTTTTATTCTGTATGCGAACATCATCTTGTGCCTTTCTATGGACGAGCTCACGTCGGGTATATTCCAAAGAGCGGTAGAGTAGTAGGATTGAGCAAGTTGGCGCGAGCCGTCGAAGCGGTAGCCAAAAGACCGCAATTACAAGAAAGAATCACTTCTTCAATTGCCGATGCGATTGTGGAAAAGCTTGATCCGCAAGGCGTTATCGTCGTTGTAGAAGCTGAGCATATGTGCATGACGATGAGGGGTGTAAAAAAACCGGGAGCTATGACGATTACCACAGCCGTACGGGGAGTATTTGCAACCGATTCAGCCGCACGAGCTGAGGCGATCAGTTTGATCCGCGCATAAAAACTGTTCCCCATGATAGATCAACTTCTACATTATATTTCCTACTAATAAACTAAGAGTAGGGAGGGAAGTTGTATGCTCATGGCTAGGAACCTTTTTTTTGCTGCTGTTATTCTCATCTTTTTAACCGTAATATTTTCATTTCTGCCGGGACTTTCTTGGCAGGGGATCGAAGATTTGCCGGTATATCAACCGATGCTTCATCAGTCTTCTGACGTGGTTCGTTTTTTAACGGCCGCCAAGTTCGAGATGAAGATCAAGAAGGTAGAAGCAGAAAGTTCAATGATGAACATAGATTTTATCGTGACAGAAAATCTTCCTGAACCATCGGTGGTTTATAAAGATTTAAAGAACTTGATCTTTAACGGGTTTAAGCGTTTTTCCCTGTTGGATGATATCCGCGTTCGTGTTTTATTTCGACAGGACGATGAAGATCAATTATTGCTGGGGGTTATCGCAAACAGGTCAGGCTACAATCCGAAAGAGATACGTGATGGCTGGAAGATGGAGAAAATCATGGAATACATAGACGATCATTTTCAAGTTACGTACGGACCGTTATGGAAAGATGCAAACAATTCGTCCCTTTCTCCATAAAAGTATGGTATACTATCCTATAGTTTTGATGTTGGGTAGAAGGGACAACAGATAATGTATCGTGACTGGTTCTGTCCCCAAAGAGGAAACGTGTCTACTCTCCATGTAGATTAGGCAGATATAGTAGCATAGATTTGGGGGATAATTATGTTAGCCGTTTATTTCGAATCGGAAATCGAATCGATTCTAAGCGAAGTGAGAAGCCAAGCAAGGCAAAAATATTTAGACTCGAGGCTAGTTATACCTGAACCCTCTTCGCTTAAGATCGGGCTTCTTTATTTATACCTCTATTCTCAAATCGTTCCTGCAAATAAAATTCGTGCCATTTGTACGGCAACTGCATTGGTGCAATTAGGCCTGGATATTCATGAATGGGTAACAAATGAAGAGTCGATACCCAGTCATCAGTTGGAGACGCACCAGTTGCAAGTATTGGCTGGTGATTATTACAGCAGCCAATACTTTTGGCTTTTGGCCAATGAAGGGGCGATTGAAGAGATCCAAAAGCTTTCCATAGCCACGCGTAAAAATAATCAACACAAAGTGAGGTTGTATCAGTTAAAAAAGACCTCTGCCGATCATTGGGAAAAGAGTTTGGCTCTCAGAACAGAGATAGAAACTTCTCTGATCAAAGAATTTGTTGACGAAAGCGATCACAACTGGAAGCGTATTATGGAGGAGACCATTCGTTTAGACCTGCTTTTTTCCAAAAATGAAACAGAGGAATGGAACCAAGAAGAGATAAATCTGACGATTCGGGACTCTATATCGGAACTTCAACAGTCTATGGTGCTTTTGGATAATGATGAGATTTGCCAGGTACTCGCAAAAATGATCCGCCCATATGAGCAAAGCTATTATAAAAATCTAGTGGCGGAGGAGATCTAATATGGGACAAGCAAAGCCTGAGGGAAATAAAGAGGAATTTGTTCACGCGGTTTTTGAAACGATTGCGCCGAAATATGATCGGATGAATACGCTTCTCTCTTTCGGCGTTCACAAATACTGGCGTAGATTTACCATGAAAAAAATGAAAGTAGCTTACGGGAATTCTGCAATCGATGTGGCTTGCGGTACCTGCGATTGGACCATCGCTTTGGCAAAAGCGACGAAAGCTCCTGAGAAGATTGTCGGGCTTGATTTTAGCCGAAACATGCTGCAGATTGGCAGAAAAAAGCTAAATAAGCACGGGTTTGACAAAGTTCAATTGGTCCACGGGAGTGCCATGGAGATTCCTTTTGCAGAGAATACCTTTGATTATGCGACCATTGGTTTTGCGTTGCGCAATGTGCCCGATATTCATAAGACGTTAAGCGAAATGATGCGTGTGGTGAAACCAGGCGGGAAGGTAATATCGCTCGAGTTATCAAAGCCGACTTGGCCTCCTTTTCGCTTTATCTATTATCTTTATTTTAATCATATCTTGCCTTTATTGGGGAAGATTTTCGCTAACCGCTATGAACAATATCGTTGGCTTCCGGAATCTTTGGCAAAATTTCCGAATCACAAAGAATTGGAAAAGATTTTTTATGATGTAGGTTTTGGGAAAGTGGAAACCTATCTGTTAACGGGTGGCATCGCAGCAGTTCATATTGGAACAAAGGAAAAGGGCAACGGGATGAGTAAAAATTGAATAGGATGAACTGCTACTCGCGCTTTTATCTGCCGGATCGGTTAAATATGTTGAGGCATGGCTCTTCATCCTAGCCTCCTTTTTACTTTATTCCTTGCTGCTTCTTTGTTAAACCAACTAACCATGGAGTTACTGCCTGTCGTTGTGATCGTTCTTATCCTCAAAGAAGCCATGCAATCGTTGTTACAATTCTAATCAATTTTATTTATGTCAGGGGAATAGGTTTTGATGAAGTTAGCAGATATCTATCGTTCACTTGAGTCAGATCTTGCAAAGATTGAAGAGGGTTTAGAATTAGCCATTGATTTGGATGTTCCGCTCCTGTATGAAACCTCAACGCATCTCTTAAAAGCTGGAGGAAAGCGAATTCGTCCGGTCTTTGTTTTGTTATCTGGTCAATTTGGACGGTACGACATAGAAAAAGTAAAGAAAATAGCTATACCGCTTGAATTGATACATATGGCGACGCTCGTTCACGATGATGTAATCGATAATGCTGCAACAAGAAGAGGGCAGATGACGGTTAAATCAAAATGGGATAACAAAATTGCCATCTATACAGGGGACTATGTTTTTGCCAAAGCATTAAGCATTGCTACTGAGTTGACCAACCCCAGAATACATCGGATCTTGGCCAATGCGATACGTGAAATGTGCATTGGCGAGATTGAGCAGATTCAAGATTTATACCGCTCCGATCTTACGTTCCGTCAATATTTGCTGCGAATAAAGCGAAAAACTGCACTGCTGATTTCGATTAGCTGCCAGTTAGGCGCTCTTGTAAGTGAAGCAGATGAAAAAGTTGTATCTCTTCTTAAGCGGTTTGGATATTACGTCGGAATGGCGTTCCAGATTACGGATGATATATTGGATTATACGGGAACGGAACAGGAATTGGGTAAACCTGCCGGAAGTGATATCCGGCAAGGCAATATTACTTTACCTGCGATTTATGCGCTTCGATATTCTGAGCGAAGAGATAAGCTCTTAAAATGGATTGATCGGAAAGAGATCGAACCGCATCTCTCTGAAATCATTACGATTATACGAGAAAGCGGCGGCATTGACTATAGCCGGAGAGTTGCCGAGACCTATTTTGGCAAAGCCAAGAGGGAGCTTAATCATTTGCCGGACCTCTCTGCCAAAAAGGATCTGCTTGAGGTTACACATTTTCTCGAGCAGAGAAACTACTGATAGCCACCCCAAAAAGTGGAGTAGGAACTACACAGCATATTCCAAATACTTTTTGGGGACCCCGTAGATACCCACAAAAGTGACGCTCTGCTCCGAGGCAAACTCCGAATACTTTTGTGGGGCCCGAATGCACCCCAAAAAGTGAAGCAGGGACAAACGCACTGTACACCAAATACTTTTTGAGGACCCCGTAGCCTTGACTTGAGCTTTTCTTGTACTTCTGTTACAATTTCGTTGGTTAAAATGTAAAGGTGTTGATACATAGGAGGATGGATAGAATGGAAAGAACATTTGTAATGGTTAAACCCGATGGAGTGCAAAGAGGACTTATTGGCGAGATACTCTCTCGCTTTGAACGTAAAGGATTAAAACTGGTAGCTGCCAAACTGTTTCATGTACCTAAAGACTTGGCTGAGCAACATTATGCGGAACATAAAGAAAAACCTTTCTTTGGCGAATTGGTCGGATTTATTACTTCCAGTCCGGTATTTGCAATGGTCATTGAAGGAAACGACTGCATTAAGATTGTTCGCGAAATGATGGGTAAGACAAATCCCGTTGATGCAGCCCCTGGCACGATTAGAGGAGATTTTGGTTTAAGCATCGGCATGAATATCATACATGGATCAGATTCTACTTTAAGCGCTGAGCGTGAAATCCAATTATGGTTTACTCCCGAAGAGCTTTGCTCTTATGAGAAGACCATCAGCAAATGGATCTGATAGGTACTCCCGCAAAGACCCGCTGAGGGTCTTTTTCTTTGGCAGATAAAGAAAGTATAAACTTTCCTTATCTGCACAAGTGCAGCTAGGCAATCGCCTTCGCCTGATGACTTTGCGCTAGCCAAGTTTTCTTTGTTAAAGAGGATCAAGAGCCGGTTCATTTTCTGACTAAATCATGGAATCTATATGAAACATATGCAAAGGATAAAGGATTATGTCGATATATGGAGAATAGAATACTATTCATCATGTACCTGAGGTGTATGGAATGGAAGATCATGATTATTTAACCTTTATTCAGAAAGTGAAAGAGCGAATTGGGATTGACTTGGGACAATATAAAGAGGCGCAGATGAAGAGGCGATTAACCTCTTTGCGAGAGAAAAGAGGCTTTAAAGATTTTCGCAGATATCTGGAGAAGATGTTGGAAGACCCCCAATTAAAGAATGAATTTCTTGACCGAATTACCATTAATGTATCGGAGTTTTATCGAAATCCGAATCGATGGCATTATCTGGATCAAAACATCATTCCGAAAATCCTGGAAAGGAATAAAAGGCCAAGATTTTGGAGCGCGGCTTGTTCGAGCGGAGAGGAGCCGTACACATTAGCTCTGATCCTTTCCAAATATATGAGGATAGATCAAATCGATATATTGGCAACAGATATTGATATGAATATTTTAGAAAAAGCAAAGGCAGGAAATTACCAAGATCGGTTCGTAAAGGAGGTTCCTCCTTCACTACTGGAGAAATATTTCTCCTTTGACGGCAGCAATTATACCATTACATCTGATATTAAAAATAGAGTCCGTTATAAACAGCACAACCTTTTATCCGATCCATTCGAAGGGCCCTTTGATCTCATTATTTGCCGCAACGTAATGATCTATTTCACCGATGAGGCCAAAGATCACCTATATCATAAATTTAGTCAGGCATTGCGTCCCGGCGGGTTCTTTTTTGTCGGCAGCACCGAACAGATTTTCCAACCTCACAGATATAAATTGGAACCTGAAGCGCCCTTCTTCTACCGCAAAGCTGAATCATAATCATGCAATATTTATAAAATGGAGACATATGATTTGTAACAAGCAGGAAAATCGGCAGGCAGGAATCGAAATATATAGATAGAATTGCATGATTGGGGAAAGGGGCGTTTTAATGTTAAAGTTAAAGGGGTCAATCGAACATGTGCCGGTTTATGTTCCAGGCAAACCGATCGAAGAGGTTTTAAAGGAATACGGGGTCAAAACGGCAATTAAGCTAGCTTCAAACGAAAATCCCCTCGGCTTCTCTCCGCAGGTGAAAGAGGCAATTGATCAGCATATTTCACAACTTTTCTATTATCCGGACGGCAAAGCGGGCAATCTGAGAACAGCTCTCTCCTCATTTTTGGGCGTAAAAGAAGAGCAGCTTTTGTTTGGTGCAGGCGGTGAGGACCTCATTCAGATGGTTTCGGCCGCCTTTTTGGAAAAAGGGAGCAATACGGTGATGTCGGGGACCACATTTCCCAATTATAAGATCAATGCCTTAATCGAATGTGCGGAAGTAAGGGAAGTGCCCTCAGCGGATGGACATCATGATCTGGAATCGATGAGCAGATCGGTGGATGATCGGACCAGAATTGTCTGGGTATGCAATCCCAACAATCCGACAGGCACCTATATTGGCGAAAACGATTTGGTTTCTTTTATCGAAAGAATACCTTCACACGTCTTAATCGTATTAGATGAGGCCTATTATGAGTATGCGACAGCTCCTGACTACCCGAATTCGATTGCTCTGTTAAAGAAGTTTCCCAATCTCTTGATTATACGCACTTTTTCAAAAGCTTACGGCTTGGCGGGACTCCGCATTGGCTATGCCATCGCTGATGAGGCAATTGTGGCACAGGTGAACAAGGTGAGAAAACCCTTTAACACCTCCTCACTTGCGCAGGTTGCAGCCATTGCTGCCCTTAAGGATCAAGACTTTGTAAGAAGAACCATAGAGCTTAACGCTGCAGAATTGGCTTATTTTTATCAACAGCTTGATCGGCTCGGACTTTCCTATTATCGCTCTTATACCAATTTTATCTACATGGATGCAGGAATGTCCAGCAGGGAGATGTACGAAAGATTATTATCTCACGGTGTGATTATTCGCCCGTTTCATGGCAATTACATCCGCGTTTCTATGGGTTTGCACGAACAGAATGAAATCTTCTTCACTGCTTTACGAAAGGTATTGAATGAAAATTAATGATTATAAAAATTTAGAAAATTTAGTTGACTTATTTTCATATACACGTATAATAAGAATTAAAGTATGGTTTCTCTCCACTCCTATCCTGAAATGGGTGAAGTTAATTACCCGCCGTTCTAATCATGGAACGGTTATTTTTTTTGCTCTTCAATCATACCCTTTAATGGTGGGAGGTGTCCATGAGATACGCTTTGCCGGAAGAAATTCAGATGTAGGTGATAACTTGGATTATATTCTTACTGGCGGAAGGATTTTCTATAAAACTGGTGATATCAAGCGCGATATTTGGATTCGTTCCGGGAAGATCTATAAGATCCATGATGATCTTAAAGCCAAATCCTTTGTAAAACGGTTGGATATACAAGGATATGGAGTTTTCCCGGGTTTGATCTATCCATATCCGCTGTGGCCATACTTGCGATTGGGAGGAAGATATTTAAACCAAATGCGAAGGATGATCAATCAAGGATATACTTCCTTTATCGATGTCATACAATGGAATCCCAATCATTCCATTTCCGATTTAGTTGCCTACCATTCTGCTCTTCACGTCAATTCTCCTTTGGATTATGCCTTCCGTCTCTATATTCCCATGAAATTTTTTAATGCAAAGGTGTTGCGCGGTATCGGCGAAAGCCGGATTAGGCATATTATTCTTGGCATAGAAGAGGCAAGAGAGTTACAGAAGGTTGACTGGGGTTACCTGAATAGTCTAAGTCAATATTATGGACTGGCATTCTCCATCTATCCCCATAATTCTTCTCTAAATAACAAAAAGAGAAAAAAACAGGTTGAAGAAATTCGAAATTATTGGTATTATTTGAATCATCGATATAACGTAAGGTTTATGGAGACCTTTGATTTCTTTATGACAAGTGATACGATCCCCGAATCGCCCATAAAGGGAATTCAGATCATGTCCGAGCTTTCTTCGCAAACTTCAAAAATGGTAGGCATCTATCCGCGTAAGGGCTGCATAGCTGTCGGAAGCGATGCCGATTTGGTCATTATCTCTCTTGAGTCTATGAAACAAAACCTTTTTACTCCTCACCTGCTCTTCATCAATGGTAATCTATTTATGCTGCCTGTAGATGATATTCCAATTGGCAAAGGAAACCAACTTGAAACGACGGCTTCGTTCACATATCGATTTTGATCATCCATTTTTTATAATGCCGCAACTAATTAGACCCGAGTGCGTATAAAAAGTTAGAGGGTCTGTTGATAATGTTTTATTTGGGAGGCCCAATCCTTGAAAACTGATTCTCAGATTATTCGTGAGGTTAAGGACGGAAACGTAGAAAGCTATGCTGAATTAATTAAGCGGTATGAGAAAAAGATCTACTCATTTATCGTACATATCTTAAAACCTTATCGTCTTGAATCCCTGGCGGAAGATTTATGTCAAGAAACCTTCTTCAAGGCGTATAAGAATTTAAAGTCGTTTAGGGATGAGGATGCCCTTTTTTCGACGTGGCTTTATACGATTGCTCGCAACACGGTAATCAGCGAATTGAGAAAGAGCAAAAACGGGGAAGTATATATTGAGGATACGATCTCTGCCAACCTCTCCACTTCTTATCTGCTTCCTGAACAGGAGATCTTGCGGACAGAAAAAGAGGGCATGATTCGGCATGCGATCAACCAGTTGCCTGAGAATCAGCGTTCAGCTTTAATCCTCAGGGAGTATGAAGATATGGATTATAAAGAGATTGCAACCATCCTCGGATTAACCGTAAGCTCTGTTAAGTCTCTCTTATTCCGTGCCAGACAGAGTATACGAACACAATTGGAGCCATATTTTGTAGATGCGCATTTAGATCGTGGAAGGACGTAATGGATGATGAACTACGAAGATCGCTGCGACAAAGAGACTGAAATTTCAATAGCTCAAGCAGTTATGGAGCGGATCCGGAAAGAAGATCCCTGGGCTTTTCCGCAAACCACCCAGGCGTATTATATATCTGTTCATGCCATTCGTTGGTTAACCGCACTGGGGATTCTAATGCTTACCTTATGTCTCTTCTTCTTTTTGGAAGGTATCTCCAATCAAAATGGTGAAGAAGGTGTCGCCAAACCGGGTCAAGTTTATAAACAAGTGGTGGGTGTCGGAGAAATTGGCTATGCAGATTCTTCAGCCACCTCTTTAAAGAGTATCTCTGTTGAAGATATGGTAGCAAGCATTGGCGAAGCTTTTATGCTGCATAGCAGCAACGGAGATAAGACGCTTAATTTCCCATTAATAGCCGCATTTTTCATCTTCTTTGAGGTTTTGCTCCTGATGAACTGGTTAACACGCAATACCAAACCGTAAATGTATATTTATACTTGCCTGGATCGTCATTCGATCCAGGTTTTTTTGTGTTTCACTTCTTTAAAGTGATATACGGAAGGTTGTGGCGCAGCCTACGCCGAGTTTTCTTTACCCAATAGGTATAACTCGTGATCTGTTTGGAAAAAAATGAGGGTACTAGGGGCAATATAAGGAAGGGATATCAGTATGAACTTGCCTGAAACCTTGGTATATACAGATATCGCCCATCTGAATCGAATAGCGAAACAATATCAAATCGGCGTAAATACCAGTTCAAAAAATGAGCTTATTCAAACCCTCTTGCAAAGGATATTAAGCCAAAATCAATTAGAAGAGCAGATCAGTCTTCTATCGGAGGTGGAGAAGCGTTATTTGGCGTTACTTCTGCTTGATCGGCGAAGAGGTTTTACATTTGAAGATTTACTGGCGAAGGCGAGCTACATTCTGCGCACCGATCAAGAAGAAAAAGGCGCGTTACCTTCCAATCGATCACTGGTAAGTACAATGATCAATTACGGTTGGGTCTATCAGGACAAACGGGATCGGGGCTTTCTCTTTCGAATCCCCGAAGACTTGCGAAACAGGCTCCTGAAAGGAATTCGTAAACATCTCATCGCTTCGGAGGAGTCCCTCGACATACAAGTAAAGAGAGTGAAAGAACCCTCCCCCATCTTTGCGGATCTGATCCAATTGCTGCTCTATGTGCAAAAAGAGTTTGTGGTCCTAACCGCCGATGGTGTTATACATAAACGTCAACAACAACAATTAATGAATCAGTTTCAGGTGAAGGAAGGACCTATAGATGGGAAGGAGTGGCGTTTTGGCTATGGGAGACGTTTTAATAACTATCCAAACCGGTTCTCTTTAATCTATGATTATGCATTCGATAAAAAGTATATCGCGGAAGAGACAGGGGTATTGACCCTTACCGAGAGCGGGCAGGCATTATTGGAGCATCCCTCCGAAGCGATCATGAAAGATTTTTATAAGTTTTGGGTGAAAACCTACAGCAAGCCTGTCAAAAATCTTACCTATCTCATCTCGCTGATTCGGTTATGCGCCTCGTCCCAATGGGTATCCGCCAATGCGTTAATGAATGCTCTCTTAAAAGAAGTGGAGCCCTTCTTCTATGATACGAAGGAAGATGTGTTGACGAAGAGAATTTTACAGCCGCTGATCTGGATGGGTTGTTTGGATTACACAGAACTTGACGGAAAAGGATATTTCAAAACCTCCGCTTATGCGGAAACGATATTTGAAGATTGAGCTTTTTTCTCAACTCTGGAAGAGAATTTTTCCGTTGCTTCGAATATGTATAGTATTAAAATAAAGCGAATCTGTAGTGTGACCGTCCGTTATTAACCCACCCACATGGAGGTGTTAACCTTGGAAAAACAATATATAGGGCAGCCACAATTGATGAGTCTGATGGCCGAGATGATTTTGGATAAAGCGATACGCGATTACGAAATTGACCGATTGTATAAAGAGATTGACCAGTCATTGATGGAGAGGGATAAAGAGCGGTTTATGCGATTAACGGATGAATTAAATACGCTTCTGAGCGAGACATAAATTGTCCTTGGAACACCTATATGATAAGCTAGAAAGAGGAAACTTGGGAAGAGCAGACCAAGTTTTTTCTTTTGGTATCTGCACCAGTACAATTGGGAAGCCGCCTGCACGTAAGGCTTGTCGCTGGCTCTGCCATCGCCAAGAGCTCGACAATCACCGAGTTTTCTTTAGAACATGTCGATTTAAGGAGGGAGAAATTGTGCGCTTGACGGCGGATGATTTGCGCAAGTACCAGGATGGAATAGAGTATTTTGATACAGCATTGATTCCATGCTACTCGATCGAGTTGGGAGAGATGCGAGCAGAGCGATTGAAAGAGATTGAGGATTGGATGGATCGGGTGATGCTTTTGGAGGAAAAATTAAAAGGAAGAGTGATCCTTTTTCCGCCTCAAGTTTACTTTGGAGATTATAAAGGGGTGCTGGAGCAGGAGATACGGCTGATTAAGCAAGCTCTTGCCCCGTTTAAACATCTTTTCTTTGTTGCCTGCCAGATGGATGTTGAAGAAGAGATCAACCGGGTACTGGAGATGGAACGCGGGGCATTTCTATTGAGAAGAAATGAAATGGAAGATTGGACAACAAAGGTGATCCAAGCCTGGAATCGATAATCTTTACTTCTAACAATTTTGTGAACAGACTAGGAATGGCTTTTCATACTATGTTGGACCGCGATAGAATATAAAGAGATCGAAAAGGATAGATTATGCCAAAAGGCATACCATATTCTTGACAATAATTTTGATTGTAGGCTATGATTTGATTGGTCTTCACAATTATTTATGCATGAGTGGTCCCTATATTTATCTAAGAGTTCTAGGAGGTAGACAGGATGAGCGAGAAGGAGAAAGACCTCTCCCATGATCATGCTGGCAAAGGCGAAATCTCAAGAAGACAATTTCTTACTTACACGTTGATGGGTGTAGGTGGTTTTCTTGCTGCCGGCATGCTTACGCCAATGGTTCGCTTTGCCATCGATCCGGCCTTAAAGGCAGCCGGTGGAGCTGGTGCCATGGTGGCGGTTGCTGACATTTCCGAGATTACAAATGAACCCAAAAGCTTTAACTTTACTGTAAAGCAGGACGATGCTTGGGTAAAAGGGCAAAATGCGGTATTAACGGCATGGGTCTATAAAGAGGGGGATAAATATGTGGCCCTTAGTCCCATCTGTAAACACTTTGGCTGTGTTGTAAACTGGAATACCGATGCGGCACATCCCGAACAATTCCATTGCCCATGTCACGGCGGAAGATATACGAAGGATGGAATTAATGTACCAGGAACACCGCCCAATGCTCCGCTTGATCTGTATGAGTACGAAGTAAAAGACGGAAAGCTCTATTTAGGCAATATTATTAAACGCACCTAACTGTAAGGAGGCAGAATAAATGTTTAAAAAGGTCTATGAATGGGTAGACGAACGCCTTGATATTACACCGTTATGGCGTGATATCGCAGATCATGAGGTGCCTGAGCATGTGAATCCTGCACATCATTTCTCTGCATTTGTCTACTGTTTCGGCGGATTAACCTTCTTTATAACGGTTATTCAAATTTTATCCGGCATGTTCTTAGCCATGTACTATACACCAGATATTGTAAATGCGTACAAAAGCGTCAGCTATCTTCAATATGAGGTGGCGTTCGGCTATATCGTGCGCGGTATGCATCACTGGGGAGCATCGCTGGTAATCGTCATGCTGTTTTTACATACCTTGCGCGTCTTTTTCCAAGGCGCTTACAAGAAGCCGCGCGAAATGAACTGGATTGTTGGCGTTTTAATTTTTGGAGTTATGCTTGGCTTAGGTTTTACCGGCTATCTTCTGCCATGGGATAATAAAGCATACTTTGCCACCAAGGTTGGGGTGGAGATCGCTGCCGGGGTGCCAGTGATTGGAGAGTTTATCAAGAGTTTCCTGGTTGGCGGAAATATCGTGGGCGCTGCGACGCTTACGCGCTTCTTCGCCATTCACGTCTTTTTCTTGCCGGCAGTACTGCTTGCATTGCTTGCCGCACACTTCCTGATGATTCGGAAGCAAGGAATCTCCGGTCCGCTATAAGCCCTAATTGCGGTATAAATTGACGAGGGGGTAACAGAATGGCTCACAATAAAGATGTTAAATATGTCGGCGATTCACGCGTTCCCGCTGAACGAAAAGCGTCTCGCCCACGGCCATATTCAGAATTTCCAGGGAAAACCGAACCGTTTTTTCCGAATTTCCTATTAAAGGAATGGATGGTAGCTGTTGTTGTATTAATTGCTTTCCTAATCCTTGTGGTGGCTCATCCGGCACCGCTTGAACCGCATGCGGCCGATCCTAATGATGCCAATTATCAGCCGCTGCCGGATTGGTACTTCTTATTCCTGTATCAGTTTCTAAAATATTTCCCCGGTGACTGGAAGGTTGTTGGGGCAGTCGTAATACCAGGGCTTGCCGGACTTGCGTTTCTTCTTGCACCATTCCTGGATCGCGGACCGGAACGCAGGCCATCCAAACGTCCCATCTCGACGGGAATCATGCTTGTAACTGTAATCGGAATCGTGGCTTTAACCTATTTGGCCATCGTGGAGCATGAAGAGGCGCTCGAAGCGCAACAAGAGAGCCAGCAATCTCAGGAACAGCAGGGTGGTGATGTGGCTGCCGGAGATGAGCAAAAGCAAGACGATACAACCGACCAAAATGCCGCTTTTGATCCTGCAGCGCAGTATGCTACCTCTTGCTCAAGTTGCCACGGCGCTAACTTAGAAGGAGGATTCGGTCCTAAATTATCCGGTCTTACGCTTTCAGCCGATGAGATTGCGGCGATTATGGTTGATGGCAAGGGACAAATGCCAAAGAATGTCTTTGCGGGAACGGAAGAAGAGAGACTCGCATTGGCCAATTGGATTTTGGAACATAAATAAAATAATTATTAATTCATGGAAAGTTCGGAATTAATGATTATTGATCAAGAAGTGAGGAAAGCCAAATGACAAATCGACCATTTTATTTCATAATGTTGGGCGGCCTCATCTTTTTCCTGGCACTTGTATTTCTTGTCGGGGCAAAGGAAGAGCCGAAAGAAGAAGCAGCGCCTGCCGAAGAGGTACAATTTGATCCTGCTGCCCAATTTGCTCAATCCTGTGCGGGCTGTCATGGTAAGGATCTGCAGGGTATGGGGAATGCCCCTTCGCTGATTGGCATTACACTCTCCACAGAGGAAGTGATGGACATCATGGCGAATGGCCGTGGTCAAATGCCAAAGGGAATGTTTACCGGCTCGGATGAGGAGAAAAGAGCACTAGCAGAGTGGATTCTCCAACACAAATAAACCAACAGAATGATTGATATTGTAGAAGCTGGCGTTTGGCCAGCTTTTTATGTATGCTAAATCCTGATGGTACAATGCTCTCTGTAAAGGAAGATGTTTAGTGGTTATGGCGTTTTTACAGTACATGCTGCGGCAGAGATGGTTGATCTGGACTCTTTTTATCAGTAACTTGCTGGGAACGATTTATGGATATTTCTGGTATCGCTTTCAAATCGCCGATACTCCCGTTCACTTGCTTCCTTTTGTTCCTGATAGCCCGACAGCTAGCCTCTTTTTTACGCTGGTCCTCTTTTTCCTGCTGCTTAAGAGATATACCAGCTTCATCGCTGCCTTCGCAGCCATTACATCCATAAAATATGGGATCTGGGCAGTTGTTGCGATTCTCTGGGGAGCCGTTCTTGGCGATCAGCTTAATTTTTCCCATTATATGTTGATGGTATCTCATTTGGGAATGGCTGCCGAGGCGATAATCTTTTATCGGTTTTACCGCATTCGCTGGATTCATCTCTGTGTGGTAGCCATCTGGACGCTCTTAAACGATCTCTTGGATTACGGTCTGGATATTCACCCTTGGACTGCCGAGCAATTGGAGGTCTACCACAACCAGTTGGGCTGGTTTACATTACTTTTAAGCCTCTTCTCTATTGGATTGGTTAGCTTTTTGGTCGTCAAGCAGCGAATGGTTACTGAAGAAGAATCATGAAAATGAAAGTGATGAGACGAAAATAACCCTCCTTTCCCACCTTTACGTGGGGTTGGAGGGTTATTTTCACAAAATTTTCATTATTGTACCGCAGCTAAATGAACCTAGCCTCATACCCCAGAAGTCTGATCATCCATGAAGTGAAGAGAGGGATGAGATCAATGGTCCAATGGATTTTTATTGGCGTCCAAGGTAAAGCCTTCTCCCGCCACATCATGCGCATCGCTCACAACCACAAATGCGTGAGGATCGATGTGCTGAACCAGTGTCTTTAAGCGGGTGATCTCGTTTCTCGCCACCACGCAGTATAACACCTCGCGGTTATTTCGGGTATATGCGCCTCTTCCTTCCAGAAGCGTGGCGCCACGCCCCATTTCAGACATGATTTTATCGGAAATCGCCTCGGCATGGTCTGAAATGATGATCGCTGCCTTTGCCGTATATACGCCTTCTTGCACAAAATCGATCACTTTTGCTCCTACATAGACAGCTACCAAGGTATACATTGCCCGTTCACGATCCAAATAGGTGACAAATGAAAGGCCGATCACGAGGGCATCGAAGATAAACATGGTTTTTCCGATGCTGTATCCCCAATGCTTATGAACCAACCGCGCAATGATATCGACCCCCCCTGTCGTTCCTCCATACCGGAAGATGATGCCAAGTCCTATGCCCACAGTAACCCCTGCATAAAGCGAGGCAAGAAACAGGTCATTTTGCAGGGGTTCCCCGTAATCCTTAAATACCTCCAGAAAGATCGATACGGCAACCGTCGCATAGATGGTATAAGCCATTGATTTTATGCCAAGGTTGCGCCAGCCTATAATAAAAAGCGGGATGTTGGCAAGCAGAGTAAACCATCCGAGCGGAAATGAGAAGAGATAATTTAATAATAGGGCAATTCCTGTAAAGCCGCCTTCTGCCAATCCGTTTGCAATATTAAAATAATTGATGCCAAAAGAGAAGATTGCGGAGCCGACCAGGATCATCAAGAGATTTTTCATTTTCAGTGTGACTGGTCCAAGTTTAAGGATCATAGCGCTATCGCTCCCTTTTTTCATATATTCGCATTATCTTAGAATAGACGACAAATTATTATAACATGCGAAACCGATTTTTAGGATTTGTCAAAATCGGCTCTTTTCGATAACATTAAATAAGATTAAAGCAAACAATGGGAGAAATGAAGATGAAAGAGTCAAAGAGACTAGCAGAAATTCAGGAAATTGTCGATCAGTATATCTCTCAGTTTAAAGAGGGATATTTTAGTCCGTTGTCCATGCTGGCCAGGGTTACGGAAGAAGTTGGGGAACTTGCCCGTGAAGTAAATCATCGATACGGCGAGAAACCTAAAAAACCTACTGAGGACCAGAGCGATATGTCCAGTGAACTGGGAGATATCCTCTTCATTATCGTCTGTTTTGCCAACTCGTTAAACATCTCCTTGGACGAAGCATTTGATTCCGTTATGAACAAATATCGTACGCGCGATGCCAATCGTTGGACAAGAAAAGATCACACCAGCTCAATGAAGGGGGATGGAGATGGAACAAATTAACATTATAGTGACTGGAGCGTTTGGCCGCATGGGACAAGAAGTATGCCGGATGGTGGAAGCTGAAGAGGGCTTTCGGCTCGTTGCCATCGTTGACCCGCGCAGGCGGGAGGGAAGCAATGTTCCTGTATTTTCAACGCTGCGGGAGGCTTTAGAGTCGGTTCCTGCCGATGTATTGATCGATTTTACCAAACCGGATGTGGTATATGAGCATACGCTGCTCAGTCTGGAGTCGGGGGTACGGCCAGTAGTGGGAACCACCGGACTTCGGGAGGATCAGATCGCAGAATTGTCCCGCATTAGCAGAGAGAAAAAGATTGGCGCCGTCATTGCGCCCAATTTTGCCATTGGCGCGGTTTTAATGATGAAATTTGCCCAGATAGCGGCCAAATATATGCAGCATGTGGAGATCATTGAATATCATCATGATCAGAAATTGGATGCCCCTTCAGGCACAGCCAGTAAAACTGCGGAGATGATCAGCAAGAGCAGAAATGAAATTAAGCAGGGACATCCCCAAGAGAAAGAGCTGCTTGACGGCGTAAGGGGAGGATATATGCAAGGGTTTCGTATACACAGCGTCCGCCTCCCGGGTTTTGTTGCCCATCAAGAGGTGATCTTTGGGGGAGAAGGACAGTTTCTTACCATTCGCCATGACTCTGTTCACCGCTCATCTTTTATGCCAGGCGTTAAACTGGCCGTTCAAAAAGTGATGAGTCTTGACCATCTGGTATACGGACTTGAGAACCTAATCGAGTAGGGGTAAGCCAATATGAATATCGCATTAATCGCTCATGATCAGAAAAAAGAACAGATGATCCAGTTCTGCATTGCCTATGAAGCCTTGTTAAAAGAACATAAGTTGTATGCAACGGGCACGACAGGGAAAAGAATCATGGAAAATACAAAATTGCAGATTGAAAGGTTTATGTCCGGACCGTTGGGAGGAGACCAACAGATTGGGGCGCTTGTGGCGACCAATTCGATGGACTTGGTTATCTTTTTCCGCGATCCGCTTACGGCACAGCCCCACGAACCCGATATTGCGGCCCTCATGCGCCTTTGTGATGTTTATGGAATTCCCCTTGCCACCAACATCGGCACTGCTGAAGTGATGATTCGAGCGTTGGCTCAAGGCAAGTTGGACTGGCGCGAAATTGTAAGGAGGAATGGAGGGGAATAAATGAACATCGGAATCACCTGTTATCCGACTTTAGGCGGATCCGGAGTTGTTGCGACAGAGCTGGGCAAAATGCTTGCTGAACGAGGGCATCAAGTCCACTTTATTACATCGAGTATGCCCTTTCGCCTGGGCGCTTTCTATCGCAATATCTATTATCATGAGGTGGAAGTAAACAATTATTCGGTTTTCCGTTACCCCCCTTATGATTTAACCCTGGCAAGCAAGATGGCTGAGATTGCGCAGTTGGAAAAATTGGATATCCTGCATGTTCATTACGCGATCCCCCATTCCATCTCGGCATATTTAGCGAAACAGATGGTAAACGGAAAGGTAAAAGTGGTGACCACTCTTCATGGCACAGATATAACGGTCTTAGGCTATGATCAAAATTTGGCCAATCTGATCCGCTTTGGCATTGAACAGAGTGACGCGGTCACGGCGGTATCAGAATCCCTGATCAGGGAAACGAGAACTCTGTTGGAAATCACAAGGCCGATTGAACGGATTTATAACTTTATCGACAAACGCATCTTCAGGCATCTGGAAGTTAACCATCTGCGCGAAGAATTGATCCCACGCGGGGAAAAGGTACTCTTACATATCTCAAATTTCCGCAAGGTTAAACGCGTGGAGGATGTTGTTCACATTTTTCACATTGTCCACCAGGAGATCCCATCCAAGCTGGTTTTAATCGGTGAAGGTCCAGAGATGCCGCATGTACGAAAATTAATCTGTGAATACGGCTTGGGAGAAGATGTGCTCTTCCTTGGCAAACGCGATGATGTGGCCGAGGTGATCTCTCTTGCCGATTGCATACTCCTGCCATCAGAGAAGGAGAGTTTTGGTCTCGTTGCCCTTGAAGGAATGGCATGTGGCGTGCCGGTGGTGGGAAGTACGGCAGGGGGGATTCCCGAAGTGGTCATACATGGCGAAACCGGTTTTTTAGCCGAGGTAGGGGATTATCCGCAGATGGCCAAATATGTTCTTAGGCTGCTTAAAGATGAAGCCTTATGGAATCAATTTTCCCGCAACAGCCAGCTGCGTGCTTATGAGGTTTTCAATGCCGAGCGCATCGTGGATCAATATGAGCAACTCTACCAAAAACTACTAGCCAATCCGTAGTCTGTTTAGGAGAAGGATAGGGATGAAAGAGAAAATACTTGAAGCCTTACGCGGCGCAAAAAACCATACGCTTTCCGGAGCGAGGCTGAGCGAACAACTGGGTTGCTCGCGCATGGCGATCTGGAAGCATATTGAAGATCTGCGCGAGAAGGGATATCGCATTGAATCGCTGCACGGAAAGGGATACCGTTTGGTTTCCGAGGTTGATCCTATGAATCCGAGCGATTGGCAAGAGCCAATTCCAACCAGACAGATCGGTCGGATTACAGAGTACTATCCGGTAGTGGAAACCACACAAGTAATTGCACATCAGAAGGCGCGCGAGGGAGCATTACATGGAACCTGTGTAGTCGCAGATAAACAGACAGGCGGAAAAGGAAGGTTGGGACGTTCTTGGCATTCTCCCGCCGGTGTCGGACTTTGGGCCAGCTTTATTCTTCGACCTTCCTTGCCGATTGAGGCTGTCTCACAAATCACGCTGGTGATGGCTGCTGCTGTAGCAAGAACTCTCGCCCATTTTGGTTACCAGCCGGAAATAAAATGGCCAAATGACCTTCTTCTTGGCGGAAAGAAAGTGTGCGGCATCCTTACCGAACTTCATGGCGATTTGGATCAGGTTCGTTATTTGGTTGTAGGCATAGGCATCAATGTAGATCATCGGGAAGAAGATTTCTCGCCTGAAATTCGCGCTATTGCTACCTCCCTCTACCTGCAGGATGCAGAGCGCAAACCAAAACGCCATCAGCTTTATTTTCAGCTTTGTAAGGAGATTGAATCTTTGTACCAGCTTTTTGTGGAGGAAGGCTTTAGGCCGATCAAAATCCTGTGGGAAAGCTATGCACTGCCCTTCGGCCGAAAAATTAAAGTGACAACACTGAAAGGGTCATTTTTTGGCAGTATGAAGGGAATTACGGAAAAAGGCGTATTATTGGTCACGGACGAAGACGGGGAACTGCACGAAATTCACTCTGCAGACATTGAAATCTGTACAGATTGACGAAAATTATGTATAATTGGTTTGTAATGGAGATTGTAAATTTATGTTAATTGGATTTTAATGCGAAAGGGCGGTATCTTTTTTAAGAACTGCACCTACAGATCGTGCAATCACTAAAAAACAATTCTGCTCTGAGCCATGATGGACCGAGACAGAAAGGACAGGCGAAGATGAATCAAGGGTCTGCCTTTTGAGCTTACATGGCTCAAAAGGCTTTTTCACTTGCCTGTATGTTATGGAAGAGCAGGGAAAGGGGTTAATATGACTGCAAAAGCAGTAACAACCACAAGCCTTAAAAAGATGAAAGCCGACGGTAAAAAGATTACCATGCTGACGGCTTATGATTACCCCTCTGCGAAGCTGGCAGACCAAGCTGGAATCGATGTGATCCTGGTCGGAGATTCCCTTGGCATGGTGGTACTTGGCTATGATACAACGATTCCCGTCACAGTAGCAGATATGGTGTATCACACAAGAGCGGTGACGCGCGCGGTAAACCATGCATTGGTTGTGACCGATCTGCCTTTCTTGAGCTACCACGGAACATGGCAAGAAACCTTAAAAAACGCTGGAGAGATCATTCAGAAAGGGAATGCCAAGGCGGTAAAGCTTGAAGGCGGGCGAGAGGTGGCCGAGACGGTAAAGAGATTGACGCAAGCGGGAATACCCGTGATGGGGCATATCGGACTTACACCTCAGTCGGTTAACCAGTTGGGCGGATTTAGAGTTCAAGGGAAAACAAAGGAAGCAGCCAGAGCATTGATCGAAGATGCGAAAATTTTGGAAGAAGCCGGCTGTTTTGCCCTTGTTTTGGAATGTATCCCCGCTCCTCTTGCCAAGCTAATCACAGAGAAGATCGAGATTCCTACCATTGGAATCGGCGCAGGCGTTGATTGCGATGGGCAGGTTCTGGTATTTCATGATATGCTGGGCTATGGCGGAGAGCATTATCCTAAATTTGTCAAGAAGTATGCGGAGATTGGCATTACAATCGAACAGGCGATTCGCACATATATAGATGAAGTAAAAACTGCCGCTTTTCCGCAGGAAGAGCACAGTTACGGCATCGATGCCGATTTGCTTTCGGGGCTTTATGGGGAGGGTGAACGCAGGTGAGGATAGCGCTTACATTAACAGAACTGCGCACGGCTATAAACGAACAGAAGAGACTGGGGAAGAAGATCGGCTTTGTGCCGACAATGGGATACCTCCATGAAGGACATGGAAGCTTGATCACTAGAGCTAAAGCGGAAAATGATTATGTAGTCTTAAGCATCTTTGTAAACCCGTTACAGTTCGGGCCGAATGAGGATTATGAGCGTTATCCCCGGGACTTTGCCAAGGATCGTGATTATGCAGAGAGCCTTGGCGTAGATCTCCTCTTTCATCCGGAGGTGCGCGAGATTTACCCGAATTATCCCTCTCTGACCAAAGTTACGGTAAGCGGCATCACTGAACTGTTATGCGGAGCTTCCAGGCCAGGGCATTTTGACGGAGTAGCAACGATCGTGGCCAAGCTTTTCAACTTGGTGATGCCGGATCGGGCTTACTTTGGGCTTAAAGATGCGCAACAGGTGGCTGTTATCCAACAAATGGTGAAGGACCTCAATTTCCCTGTGGAAATTGTGCCGTGCCCGATTATCAGGGAAGAAGATGGATTAGCCAAAAGTTCGAGAAATGTGTATCTTAATAATGAAGAACGCAAACAGGCAGTGATTCTGTCACAGAGTTTAAAGAAGGCCAAAGCGGAGATTGAGCGCGGCGAGAGGAATGCAGGCCGCATCAAGGAGATGATCAGGGAGATGATTCTTTCGCAACCTCTCGCTGTGATTGATTATATAGAGATTTTAACCTTTCCAAGCCTTGAAAAGATCGACTCCATGGAGAACAAGACCGTCCTTATCGCACTGGCTGTAAAATTTGGGCAGACGCGCTTAATCGATAACGTGATTGTAGAGATAGGGGGTTGAAAAGGATGTACCTAACCATGATGAAATCTAAGATTCACCGTGCCAAAGTGACAGAGGCCAACTTAGATTATATTGGAAGCATTACTATAGATCAGGATTTGATGGATGCCGTAGACATTCTTCCCAACGAGAAGGTGCAGATCGTCAATAACAATAATGGCGCCCGTTTTGAGACCTATGTGATTCCCGGCCCCCGCGGCAGCGGTACGATCTGTTTGAATGGCGCGGCGGCAAGATTGGTTCAGGTTGGCGATACCGTAATTATTATCGCCTATGCAATGATGACTGAAGCAGAGGCAAGGAATTACCAACCCAAAATTGCCTTTATTGGCGATGGGAATAAAATTGTAGAGATGGCAAAGCGTGAAGAGCCACAAACCATATTCTGAGAATAACTCCCCCTCTAATGAGAAAAAATGTTAACAACTCTCATAAAGGGGGATTTTTATGTTGATCAAAGAATTATTTTTTACCATAAATCAAATGGTAGATCAAATTGCAGCCAGGCTGCCTACTCATAGCAATGAAGAGCGGGCGCAAATTGAAAAACAGGTACTGGAGCTTAAAAAGTTAGGCGATACCATCTTGGATGAATGGATAAATTTCGAAGAAGGAATGATTGAGAAAATCGGCCCATATTTTCCTGCTTTGCTGAACAATTCGGTTCTGACAGAATTTCAAAGCCAGACAGCACATCCTGACATAAAAGATAGAGAGGAAATCCCCGCCTTTTATAAAGCAAAAGGATATTTCGACTTAGGCATCTATCAAGAGAGTTACCCTTTGTTAAAAGAGGTGGTTCATCAAGAGCCAGATCATGAATTTGCCCGCCTGTATTTTGCTTACAGCGCCTTTTTTCTTGGTAAGAAAGAAGAGGCCATTAAACATTTCACTCTTTTGGAAAAGACAACAAGTTCTCCCAAAGTCCGTGCTGTCTGTTTAAACGCATTGGGGATCTTAAACTTTGATGATGGAAAATTTGAAACCGCAGGTACATTTTTTGAACAAGCGATTCAGTTGGATCATGGACTCTTTGTAGCTTATTATAATCTGGGCATGGTCTGTTTTGCGCAGAGGCGTTTTAATCAAGCGATTCAACATTGGGAGGAATATCTGACCCTCACCCATGATCATGACTTAGAGTTGATTTTCAATTTAAGCAATGCCTATCTTAAGCTGGGGCAATATCAGAAAACGATCCATCTGTGGAAGAAGCATGCCACAGAGAATCAGGAACAGATCTTGTTTCAATTGGGACACTTCTTTGAGGATGCACATCAATATGAAGAGGCAATCGCCTGTTATAAAAATATTTTGATGCGCAAACCGAATGAAGCGGAAGCGTTACATGGCTATGGCTGGAATCTATGGCTGCACACAAATGACCCGGACATGGCTTTGCCCTTATTAAAAAAAGCGCTCTCCTTAGAGCCGCATAATTTAAATTTTGCCTTTTCCCTCTCATGGATCTATTTTCATCTTAATTACACGGATGAGGTGGAGAGAGCGGTAAATTGGATTCTTCAGCAAGATGATCGTTTCCCGTTGGCGCTCTCATTATCATTTTTAATTGCTGTCAAAAAAGGAGATCTTAAACGCGCGGAAGAGTGGATTGAGAAGCTTAGGGAGCAGAAGCTTGACCATCACCGCGCCCTGGGAGAGCTGTTCCTTGGCCGATTAAGGTTAACGCAAAATCATCTGCAAGAGGCGATTCAATCGTTTAGGCGATCCGTATGGAATAATCCGCATTTGCGAGAGAGTTATTTGCTGCAAGGCTTAGCTTATTATTTAAATCAAGAAATAGAGAAAGCAGAGGAAATTTGGAAAAAACATCATTTTATTTCTTCCTGATCGATAGGAAATTTTTTTTCTGTGGCGAATGATTTTTGTAGCAGGATGATGATCTTTCCTTGATGATCTTTAATATATCTATATTTGGAATTTCGGGAGAGGTGTAACCATTGAAAAAAGAAAAGATATCGGACGCCGTGATTCGACGGCTGCCCGTCTATTTGCGATATCTGACGCGGTTAAAGAGATTGGGCGTAAGAACGGTCTCGTCAAAGCAACTGGGTAGAGAATTGGATTATAATCCTGCGCAAATTCGAAAAGATTTAGCCTATTTTGGTGAATTTGGACGTAAGGGAATCGGTTATGATGTAGATTACTTGATCAAGAAGATCGACCAGATCCTGAATCTTGATCGACCGATCAAAATTGTCTTAGTGGGCGCCGGTAATTTGGGTCAAGCTTTGAGCAAGTATAATCAGTATCAAAAGGATAATATGAAGATTGTGGCGATCTTTGATCATTCTCCGGACCGGATCGGAAAAGAAATCAGCGGAATCACCATTCAACCCGTTGATGAACTTACCCGTGTGATACGCGAAGAGCAGATACGCATCGGCATTATTACCGTTCCTGATATTGCGGCTCAGGAGGTGGCAGATAAGATGGTTGATGCCGGGATTTCGGCCATTTTAAACTTTGCGCCAACCATTTTGAGAGTTCCGCCTCATGTTCGTGTGCATAATGCCGATGTAACAGCAGAGCTACATAGTCTTGCGTATTATGTATATAATCAGGAAGAGATCACGGATCAAGCCTGATTCACCTGCCATTTCCACGTATGGAAATGGCATTATCTTTATATAACTAACCTAAGAAAGGTGGAATTCTCCATGCATACCATGTGGAAAGGTTCAATAAGCTTTGGGTTAGTCAATATTCCTGTAAAAATGTTTGCGGCTACAGAGGAAAAATCGCTTAAATTTCGATATCTGCATGAAGCGTGCAAAACTCCGATTCAGTATATTAAACGATGTCCCCATTGTGAAGTTGATCTCGACTGGAAGGATATCGTAAAGGGATATGAATATGAAAGTGGCCGCTTTGTCATTGTCGATGATGAAGAATTGGAAGAGCTAAAGGAAAAGAAAACCAGGGCCATAGATATTATTGACTTTGTAAATATGGCAGAAATTGATCCGATCTACTTTGACAAATCGTATTTTCTTGGGCCGGAGGAGACGGGAAATAAGGCGTACCGCTTGCTTAAAGAGTCGATGGAGAAGACGGGCAAGATTGCAATCGCAAAAATTACCATTCGATCCAAGGAGCATCTGGCAGCCATTCGGATCTATAAAAATTGTATTATGCTTGAAACCATATTCTATCCGGACGAGATCAGAGATGTATCGCTTGTTCCCGGTCTAGGGACGGAAGCAGGAGATCTAAACGAGAAAGAGCTTGAAATGGCGAACCAGTTGATTGCCAATCTTTCCGTTACCTTTGATCCGACGAAGTATCGCGATGAATACCGTGAATCGTTGAAAGAGTTTATCGAGAGTAAAATTGAAGGCGAAGAGTTTCATGTTTCAGCCGAGATGCCGAAGGCGAACATTATTGATCTGATGGATGCGTTAAAGGCAAGCATCGAAGCCACCAAAGCGCCGAAAACAAAGGGCGCCAAAGGAAAAGCAAAAAGCAAAAAAAGAACGGCGACTGTATCATGAGCCTATCCTTTATCCCCGCCATGGAGCCGATCCTCACGGAACAGATTCCTAAAATGAGGGATCTGATCTTTCAGATTAAATGGGATGGCATCCGCATGCACGCGTTGATTGAAAAAGAGAGGATTCGTCTTTTTACAAAAAACGGAAATGAACGGACCGGATATTATCCGGAATTAGATGATTTGCATCGCCCCTCTCTCTACGAGACCTATCTGGACGGAGAATTAATTGTATTCCACCCCTCCAAGCAAAAGCCGGATTTCAAACAAATCGTTACAAGGGACAGGGTCAGAAGGCAGGACCGAATCAAGGAGATGATGAAAAAATATCCCGTCATCTATATGGTTTTTGACATCCTGGTTTACCGGGGGGAATCATTGCTCCATAAGAGCTGGGCGGAGCGGGATCGGCTGCTGCGTTCCATTCTTCCTGCTTCTCAGCATCTTTTATACACAGAATCCTTTACCGATGGAGAGAGACTGTTGGCAGAGATGGAGAGTCGCGGTTGGGAAGGCATTGTGGCAAAAAATCGCTATAGCAGCTATCAAGAAGGAAAAAAACATCATGATTGGTGGAAAATAAAAGTGCTCCGGGAATTGGATGCCCTGATAGGCGGAATTGCCTATAAGAACGGAATGCCAAATGCTTTATTGCTGGGAGATTACAGTGGTGGTCAATTTCGCTATATAGGGAAGGTCTCGGCTGGCTTGTCTGTTCAAGACCGGGTCATGCTTCATCAGAATATTTACGCGCTTGAACTTTCATCCTCGCCATTTTCCAACGTTGTGCCAACCATGGGGGAAATTCGCTGGATAAGGCCTGTTCTTGCGGTGCACGTGAAGTATCTGGAGTGGACCGATGACGGAATTTTAAGGCATCCCAAAATCACCGGCTTTTTGACATCTGTTCAAGACTAGCCAATATGCCAAAAGGATGAAGCAGATGGATCATAAGATTACGATTGGCGGAAGGGAAGTAAACATAACCAATCCGGAAAAGTATATGTGGCCCAAATATAAGGTGCGGAAGATTGACTTTATCAAATATTTGCTTGAGGTCTCATCCTATATTCTGCCCTATATTCGCAACCGCTTAATCACTACCATTCGCTTCCCGGATGGAGTGGACGGGAAGTCGTTCTACCAGAAAAACAAGCCGGACTATGCCCCGGATTGGCTTCCTTCGTATCGTTATGCAGAGACGGAGTACATGATCATCAATGATCCTGCCAGCCTAATTTACCTTGGCAACCAAGCCTGTTTGGAGATCCATACCTCCTTTCATCGCATACCGGGTGAGGAACCGGCTGAGCTGGTATTTGATCTTGATCCGAGTATACGCGATTTTTCCATGGTGATCGAAGCAGCCCTATGCATCAAGGAGGAGTTGGATCAGTTGCGGATCATGTCATTGATCAAGACTTCAGGGGCAACGGGACTTCAGATTTACGTCCCGCTAAAAAAGGGACATACCTTTGAGGAGACGCGAAAGTTTGGTTCTTTTTTTGGCAAATATCTGTCCGAGAAATATCCTCGCCTCTTTACAATAGAAAGAATGGTGAAGAAAAGGGGCAGATTAATCTACTTTGATTATCTCCAGCATTGGCGGGGCAAAACGTTGATCGCGCCCTATAGCACTCGTGCCAGAGAGATACCCATGATCTCGACACCGATCAAATGGTCAGAGCTGCCCTTCGTGCGTCCCGAACAATTTACCATCTTCACCATCATCGAGCGAATCAAAAAGGAAGGCGATCTCTTTACTCCGCTATTGCAGGAAAGCCAGTTTGATTTAAAGTCCATAATTTGTCATATTTCTTAGTTGACGTCATTTTTTTCATTTGATTAAATGAAAAAGAGCCCTGCCCGGTTCAGGCAGGAGGAACTGTTGGAGGTATAGGAAGGAAGTTTTTTAAACAGCTTAAAGATAATTGGAAAACCATGTGCTTAAATGGACTTCTTGAAGGGATAGAGGTTTAAGCGGTCGGTATGGTGAAGATAAGCTGACCCAATCCGGGTGACGTTGATTGAGCAGATGTGATAAAACTTCGGGCGGAAGGTCAAGTCCGTTACTTTGCTTTAGCTCAACAATCAACTTAATCATTAGCCAACCCTTCACCTCCTATATGGGAAGTACATTTATTATCTCCGCCAACGGCCTTGATATGAGTGACAGTGATAACCAACTTTGTTTAAAAATCGTTTCCCTCATGGAAGGGATAGAGGAGTATTTATGAAAAAGTGGATTTTTATCAGCATTGCTGTGATGATTTTGCTTTTAGCCGGAGTCTCTGTCTATGTGATATCTGAAGCTGTCGGATCAGGCCGCATGGTTGACCCAGCTCTGATTCAAAGAGGGTTGGATGGCACTCCGCTGGAAAAAGTTACCTCGGCTGAGCATTACTACGGCACTGAACCGCTGATCATTCTGTTTGGAAAAGACGAAAAAGATCAGGATATGGTGGTATGGATGAAAGAAAATGGCCAAATTGTCTTTTATGCCTGGCAGAAGTATGGAGTGACCAGAGAGGAGATCGCTGAAAAAGTGTCTAAAGAGTATGAAATGGATCACAAGATCCATATCACCCCCGGCATAGAAAACGATTTTTATCTCTGGGAAGCGCTTTATAAAACGAAGGATGGCGAGTTTCAATATTTCTACTTTGACTTTTTTACCGGTGAACTTCTGCGTTCCATCAAATTGAAGAAGCCTTATCATTAAATGTTGTAAAATTTGGCGAGAGCCGATTTTTTTCTTTTTCACCATGAAGAGGAGGCAGGAAGATGAGCATAGCAACGGTTGGGGTTGTCGGCGCAGGAACCATGGGACGCGGTATTGCGGTGATGTTGGCTGAACATGAGATTGAAGTCCGCTTGATCGACCAGGCGATGGAGAGGCTGCAAGAGGCAGAAAAGTCAATAGAAGCATCGTTAGATAAAAAAATTGAGAAATGGGCAATTACCCAATCTGAAAAGAAAGCGATTCTTTCGCGTATTACATATACCCTGGATTTGGAGGAACTGCATGAGGCAGATCTGGTGATTGAATCTGTATATGAAGAGATGGAAGTAAAGAAAAAGGTATTTAAAGAGTTGGATCGGATCTGCGCCCCGCACATCATCCTGGCTACCAATACTTCTACATTAAGCTTGACAGAGATTGCGGCAGAAACCAATCGGCCCGAACGAATGATTGGACTTCATTTTCTTTATCCAGTAGATAAGATCAATCTTGTAGAGATCATTCGGGGCTTAAAGACTTCTCATGAAACCTATCTTAAAGCAAGTCAATTTGTTGAACAGATTGGGAAAATCGGAATTCAGGTATATGAATCTCCAGGTTTTGTAACCACACGGCTAATTCTAACTCTGATCAATGAGGCCATCCATGCTTTAATGGAAGGGGTTGCTACTGCGGAGGATATTGATTTGGCCATGAAATTGGGCTATGATTTCGCCAGAGGCCCGCTGGAAATGGCTGACCGTTTTGGATTGGATTCAGTATTGTTAGCCATGGAGCAGCTTTTCCGCGAATATGGCGATATCAAATTTCGGCCGGCGCCTCTCCTGCGCAAGCTCGTCCGTGCCGGCCAATTGGGCGTCAAAAGCGGAGAAGGATTCTTCCGTTATAATGAAAATGGCGAAAGGCTTTCTGTAAATAATAGCGAGGTTGAACGATGAAAATATTGGTCATAAATTGCGGCAGTTCTTCGGTTAAGTATCAGCTTTTTGACATGAGTAGCGAAAACGTGCTGGCCAAGGGAAACGTAGAGCGAATAGGGATGGATACGGCCATTCTGACTCACCAATCCACTGGAAAAGAGGTCATAAAAAAAGTGGCCCAAATCCTGGAACATAATGAGGCAATCAGACAGGTGTTACGTTCGCTGTTGGATCAGCAAACCGGGGTGATTTCTTCAGTCGGGGAGATCGCAGCGGTAGGGCATAGAGTGGTTCACGGCGGAGAATCATTTTCAGATGCGGCATTAATCAATGACGAGGTTAAACAATCGATCCGCCAATATTTTGAGTTGGCGCCGCTTCATAACCCGGCCAATTTAAAAGGAATACTCGCCTTTGAAGAGGTACTCGGACGTGATGTCCCGATGGTCGCCGTCTTCGATACTGCTTTTCATCAGACCATGCCAGAGGAGAGCTATCTCTATGCCATTCCTATGGTATTATATAAAAGGCACAAGATCAGGCGATATGGTTTTCACGGCACTTCGCACAAGTATGTCTCTCAGCGGTTGGAGGAGATTACGCGGCAATCCAATCAAGGTAAAAAGATCATCTCCTGTCATATCGGAAATGGGGCAAGCATTACAGCAATCTTGGATGGTAAATCTTATGATACAAGCATGGGCATGACTCCGCTGGAAGGACTGATCATGGGAACGCGCAGCGGCGATCTGGACCCATCCATTATTGGTTACGCAATGGAGAAGGAAGACCTGACCATCACGGAAGCTAACTCCATGTTGAATAAACATAGCGGACTGGTAGGCATTTCCGGACTGAGCTCGGATGTCCGCGACATTGTAGAAGCGATGAACCAAGGCCATTCCGGTGCGCGTCTGGCCTTCAATATGTATATCAAGCGGATCCGCAAATATATTGGTGCGTATGCCGCCGAAATGAATGGTGTCGATACCATTATTTTTACCGGCGGTGTGATGGAAAATTCCCCGCTCGTGCGAAAATCGGTCTGTGATGGCTTAACCTTCCTTGGGCTATCCCTGGATGAGGAATTGAATGAACTCTCCGCTCCGCGCGAGCGTAAAATAAGTTCAACATCATCCAGGATTGACCTTTATATTATTCCAACCAATGAAGAATTAATGATTGCAAGAGATACATTAAGAGTAATACAATCGATGTAAGTTGACACTGCGGAGAGTGACATTTGATGAATGTGGAATTATCCAGGAGGGTGCGTAATCTTTCGCCATCTCCCACCCTGGCCATTACGGCCAAAGCAAATGAGTTAAAAACGGCAGGGCACGATGTGATCAGCCTTGGCGCGGGAGAACCCGATTTTAATACGCCGAAGCATATTATTGAAGCGGCATACAGAGCAATGATCGAAGGAAAGACAAAGTATACTTCAGCGGGTGGGATCTCTGAACTAAAAAACGCAATTATAAAAAAATTATACAGAGACCATAAGCTGACATACTCTCCTTCACAAATCGTTGTGGGATCAGGCGCAAAACAACTACTTTACAATTTGTTTCAGGTACTGATTAATCCGGGAGATGAAGTCATTATTCCATCTCCTTACTGGGTGAGTTATCCGGAGCAAGTAAAATTGGCCGAAGGGATACCCGTATTTATTGAAGGCAGAGAAGAGAACCAGTTTAAAATTACGGCCGATCAAGTAGAGAAGGCGATTACCGACCGCACAAAAGCTATTGTGATCAACTCACCCTCAAATCCTACAGGAGCCGTATATCAGTATGATGAATTAAAGAGGATTGCTCAAGTTGCCGTGGAACATCAGCTTTGGATCATCTCTGACGAGATTTATGAGAAGTTGATCTATGAAGGAACTCACGTCAGCATTGCTGCGCTGAATGAACAAGCATATGAACATACCATCCTGATTAACGGGCATTCCAAACCGTATGCCATGACCGGCTGGAGAATTGGATATGCTGCGGGGAATGCAAAAGTGATTGAAGCGATGACCGATTTATCAAGTCAGAGCATTTCCAATCCGACCACATTTAGCCAGTACGGCGCGATTGCAGCTCTTGAAGAAGAACAATCATTTTTGGATGAGATGAGAAGTTCATTTAAAGCACGGCGGGACCACATCTTTCCACTTATCAATCAAATCCCAGGCTTTTCGGTATCATTGCCGCAAGGAGCATTTTATTTTTATATCAATATCAGGGAGGCGATGAACAACTCTGGCTATCATAACGTAGATGAATGGTCCAACGCACTGCTGGAAAAAGAGAAAGTGGCCGTGGTACCTGGAACAGGATTTGGCACAAGCGATCATATTCGGATCTCCTATGCCACCGCTCTCAATGATCTGGTTGAAGCATTGGAACGCATGAACCGTTTTGTGCAGAGAGAGAAAGAGTAAACCATTTCATTTATCTATGGAGGGATTTAAGTGAAACCAACAATATCTGCGATTTCCCAATATGAAGGACAGACTGTCCGCTTCGGCGCATGGCTGTATAACAAGCGTTCAAGCGGAAAGATACAATTTTTGCAATTGCGGGACGGCACCGGATTTATACAGGGAGTATTGGTCAAAAATGAAGTGTCCCCGGAAGTCTGGGAAAGAGCACAGTCCTTGACACAAGAGAGCTCCTTATATGTCTCCGGTCTGGTGAAAAAAGAGGAACGCGCCCCAAGCGGGTTTGAGCTTCTGGTTCAGGATCTTGAAATCATTCAAATTGCTGCCGATTATCCCATATCCTTAAAGGAGCATGGCACTGAGTTTCTTATGGATCACCGCCACCTATGGATTCGCACTCCTCGTCAAAGGGCGATTCTGCGCATCCGCGATGAAATTATTCGCAGTACATATGATTTCTTTCATCAACTTGGCTTTGTGAAGGTAGATCCGCCAATCCTTACGCCTACTTCGGCAGAAGGAACAACCAACCTGTTTCATACCAAATACTTTGATGAGGATGCCTTTCTTTCGCAAAGCGGACAACTCTACATGGAAGCAGCGGCTATGGCTCTTGGTAAAGTCTATTCGTTTGGCCCTACATTTAGAGCAGAGAAATCAAAAACCCGCAAACATCTGATTGAATTCTGGATGATTGAACCGGAAATGGCATTCGTGGAACATGAAGAGAACCTTCAAATTCAAGAGCAATATGTCGCTTACCTTGTGAAGAGGGTACTGGAAAATTGCATGCCTGAGTTAAAAACGCTGGAACGCGATCTTAGCAAACTGGAAAAGGTGGTAGCGCCTTTCCCGCGCCTTACTTATGATGAAGCGATTAAACGATTGCAAGAGAAGGGCCATGAGATCAGTTGGGGAGAGGATTTTGGCGCGCCGCACGAGGTTGCTCTGGCGGAGGATTTTGACCGTCCTGTCTTCATCACGCATTGGCCTACAGAGGTTAAAGCTTTCTATATGAAGCCGGATCCCAACCGCCCCGAGGTGGTACTCTGTGCCGATTTGATTGCGCCGGAGGGATATGGGGAGATTATCGGCGGAAGCCAGCGGATCGATGATCCGGATCTGATTGAGCAACGCTATAAAGAACATAATCTATCTATTGAAGCCTATCAATGGTATTTGGATATACGCAAATACGGTTCGGTGCCTCATTCCGGATTTGGCTTGGGATTGGAAAGGACAGTTGCATGGATATGCGGTGTTGATCATGTTCGTGAAACCATCCCCTTCCCGCGCTTGTTAAACCGCTTATATCCATAATTAAACCCCGGAAAAATTTATGAGCCCGCTAAAACAGCATTTTAGCGGGCTAAATTCATTTCAGTTCTAAACGTCCCCATTTGCTTTTTCTTTCTGTTTTGCTCGGAAGCGACGGACTTTGATGAGATTTCCGCACATCTTATCATCACAAAATTTCTTTGATCGATTTCGCGTATCGTCATAAAATACCCAACGACAATCGCTATTTTCACAAATGCGAATCCGGCTTAACTCGTTTTCGCTCAATGTTTTTGCAAAAGAGAGGGCAATCAGCGCAGCCGCGTGCTGCCAATCGGCAACGGAAGGTATGGAACCAATCTGAAACCCTCTTGCTGTTGTCACCATTTGGCTGACGAAAGAGCCTCTCGCCATAAAATCATTCAGCTCTTTTAGTTGAAGATTATTGATTGTTTTACCAGAAACCAAGTCTTCGGTGATTGAGCGCAATAGAGTGCGGAGCTGTTTAAGTAAGCTCAATTCGTCCGGTTCTGGTGCCACTGGGGCAGAAATTCCCCATTTCTGCAGGAAACTCTCTATCCATTCAGATTTCTCAAGACGATCCTCTGACCTTCCGCTTCCGCGCCAATCATGCCATTCGCTGTTTAAGAAATCGATCCAGAGCATGTATGGGTCACCCCCTGATTCGTTTACAAGGTATTTCATTTGCAATTTTCGGCCGATGATCTTTATAAAAACCAAAGCAGTGCGAAGAGATCATTTTATTTAATATGATAGGATGAACTTTTGTTCATTCTCGAACGTATTATCCTCAGAATAATCAAATTAGGCGAGGACCATGTCTCATTATTTTATCGCAGCGGGACAATTTAGCAATAGTTTTACCGGCAGCCCATTTTACTTTTTATGATTAGCGCAAGGCAAGCCGGATAGGGGAGGGTATCTTTTTGGAAGATGAATCAATGCTGATTGAGCAAGCAAAATCTGGAGATCATGTCGCCCTCTCCGTGTTGTTGCAGAAAAACTATGCTTTCCTGGTTAAAAATCTGATCAAAATTACATTTGATCCTGCAATCGCGGAGGATTTGGCACAGGAGACCATGTTGCGCGCCATTGAGAAAATCCGATTATACAATGGTCAATCGAAGTTCTCATCTTGGTTAATTACGATCGCCACCCGACTTTTTATCGATCATAAGCGGAAAGAGAAGCGGGAGAGGCTATGGCAGGAACAAGAAGGGGCTCTGCGCAGAATGCGCTGGCATTATGAACAAATGAACGAGGAATGGCCGCTTGCGCTGGAAGCTTTGGGAAAAATATCTGAGGAGATCCGCATTCCAATAGTTATGAAACATTATTACGGATATAGCCTGGAGGAGATCTCAGATCTGTTAGGCATCCCGATTGGTACGGTTAAGTCGCGCATTCATAATGGTTTAAAACATATAAGAAGGGAGATCAACCCAATTGAGGAAGAGTAACATGACATCTGCCCAGATCAACGAAGCAGAGCTCGAGGAGCAAAAGACCATTGAAGAAATCAAGTCAGGACTGGAGAAAGTCGATAAGGTCTTTCACGTATATACTCCAGATCTTCATTGGTTCGAGCTACAGGTAAAAATGGAGAAAAAAAGGCAAACAAAACGCCTGATCCGCGAACTTGCCTTTTTTTGGCTGGTTGCGGTTGTAATCGTCACCATTTCGATCATGCTTCTAAATAAACTTCCCCTCGTCTATATTGCCGGTCAATTGCTTATCTTTGCGGGTCTGCCCGTCATCCTCTCATCTTCAAGGAGAAAGCGGGTGGAAGAAAGATGAATCAACTTCCGCCTCTTGCATGGCTCGGAATTGCGCTGTTGCTGCTAGGGCAAAGCACCTGGTTGTTTCTCAATGCACGTAAACATGGTCATAATTATTGGCTGTGGGGAACTCTGGGATTGATTCATTTCCCCGCCATCTTGCTGATTTATTTAATCTTTGTCAGGAAGATTTTTAGGAAAAAACGGTGAGTTGACGAAAAACGGAGGAATCTTTATGAAAGAAATTATAACTAAAATATCTGGCATTGTACCTTTTGAAGTGATTTTACCCATCTTAATGATCCAAATCATTTTGCTGGTAATTGCACTAATTGATCTGATTCGTTCAGAGGAGACACATGGCCCAAAATGGCTCTGGGCTGTTGTAATCATATTACTGAATATTGTTGGCCCCGTCCTCTACTTGGTATATGGGAGGAAAAATCAATCATGACTTTGCTGAAGGTGAACAATCTGCGCAAAAGATATGGAAAACATGAAGCAGTTAAGGGAATCTCTTTTCAATTGGAGGAAGGACGATGTGTCTCTTTACTTGGGCCAAATGGAGCTGGGAAAACGACAACTCTCTCCATGTTGGCGGGATTAATTCATCCAACATCTGGAGAAATCTATTTTCAAGGGATTAGTGGAACCGATTTCCGCCAGCAGATTGGATTTTTACCGCAATACCCCTCATTTTATAACTGGATGAGCGGCCGTGAATTTATTGAATATGTCGGTAAGCTTGCTCATATTCCAACGGGAGAAATTCGTAAAAGAAGCGACGAGGTTCTTGAGTTCGTCGGCATAAGCATTGCCAAGAATCGCAAGATTGGCAGCTATTCTGGTGGAATGAGGCAGCGCTTGGGGTTGGCTCAGGCTTTAATTCATAAGCCAAAGTTGCTTATACTGGATGAACCGGTTTCCGCTCTTGATCCTATTGGACGGAGAGAAGTATTAAATCTGATCAAATCGATTAATAAAGAGACCACAGTATTGTTCTCTACTCATCTATTACATGATGCCGAGGAGATCAGCGATGACCTCCTGATTATGCATCGCGGCGAGATTCTCCTCTCAGGTGATATGAAAATGGTCATGTCAGAGGCTCAGCAACCCGTAATTCATATAAAAGGTGAATCCTCTCTCGAGAAATGGGCTGAGCAATTAAAAACCTATGGATATATCACAAAGATTATATGCAACCATGAACATTTGCAGATTATGGTTACAGATTTGGAAGAGAGCAAATCGAAACTCCTAAAGGAGATTGCGGAAAAGGAAATTCCCATACGCAAGTTTGAAGTAGCTGAAACAACTTTGGAAGATCTCTTTATGAAGGTGGTAGGTGTATGAGGCAATTGTTCACAATCTATTGCAAAGAAGTTATGGAATTGTGGCGCAACTTTAAATGGATTTGGGTGCCACTTGTCTTTATTTTCTTGGGAGTGATGCAACCAATAACCACTTTCTATATGCCGGAAATTCTTGACGCCGTAGGAGGGCTTCCGGAAGGATCAGTTATAGAGATCCCACTTCCTTCGGGAGGCGAGGTGCTTGCCAAAACGTTATCACAGTATGGAACTATGGGAATTCTGATCTTGGTTTTGTGCTTTATGGGGATCGTATCTGCGGAAAGAGAAAGCGGTGTGGTCGGTCTTATCATGGTAAAGCCCGTATCACATACCCTTTATATAACTGCTAAGTGGCTAGGTGCCGCGTCATTAACTTTTGTCTCCTTTTTATTTGGCTATTTAGCTTCTTGGTATTACACCAACCTTTTAATTGAAAAGGTTCAATTTTTCTTGGTGGTGAAAAGCTTTTTCATCTATCTGCCCTGGTTACTTTTTGTTATCACGGTTACATTGTTTGTAAGTACATACTTAAAAGGAAGTGGAGCAATCGCATTTCTCTCCTTATCTATTGCAGCCGGATTATTCATAGTGACAAGCTTTTTATCGCAAAATATGGGCTGGAGTCCAGCCATGCTGCCTAGCTATTCTACTTCGCTAATTGTTGCCGGTCAATTGGATTCAGGTTTATTCTCAGCAGTTTTGGCAACATTTGTGATGATTGTAGTGCTTATAGTCGGAGCAATCGCTTATTTTAAATCTACTTTCCACATGGGATAGGAAGAGGGTATAATGTGGGTGGGGGTGAAAAGGATGTATGAAAATCTATTAGGCTTGTTAAAGAACGGAACCATCACCTTTCCCAAACTTTTATTCCAACATTATAAGCGACTGGGCTTAGATGACACCCAGTTCTTGCTGGTACTCCACCTTCATCTGTTTGCGGAAGAGGGCAAATCCTTTCCATCGATACAGGAGATTGAAGAACGAATGAGTCTTTCTTCCACGCAAATCATGATGCAAATGGAGTCATTAATAAAGGCTGGATTTCTCAGACTGGAAAAAGATATTGACCAGTGGGGCAAAATCACGGAAAGCTTTGATTTTACTCCACTTTATTCCCAACTGATACAATTTCTCTATCCTGTTGCTTCCCAACATGAGCAGACTGAAACCAAGGAAAACTCCAATCTATTTACCTTATTTGAAGAAACCTTCGGGCGGCCCTTGTCTCCAATCGAGTGCGAGTATCTGAACCAATGGTTGGACCAGGACCGGTACAGCATGGCTATCATTAAAGCGGCTTTAAATGAAGCAGAAGTTGTGGGCAAGCTTAATATTCGCTACATAGACCGCATACTGCTGGAATGGTCGAAGCAGAATATTACTACAGAAGATGAAGCAAAAAAGTTTTCCCTGCGTTTTCGTGAAAAGCAGTATGAGCGTATGGAACTGAAACGTAAGAAGGAGATGAACAATGATATTCGCTTCCCGCAGATCAATTGGTTGAAAGACCAATCGCAATGAGGAGGAAGAAATCAAAAAAAATCTTGGAAATAACAAGATTTTTTTTGCATTTTATTGTATAATAATAGAGAACTCTAAAAAAAGTGGGTGATGATCATTTTTAACCAAGAGCACATGTCCATGTTAAGACAAGGCGAATCCTAGCTGCGTTAAATGCTGCTATGCCTTGTTTGGATATCCTCGGGACAAAAAATAATGAATTGAGGAGATAAAATGGCTCAGCGGTTAGCTACCGAATATAAAAAGGTAAGTCTAACTTTGAAGAAAGGACAACTTACAGATTTCATTCGGTTGTTTCGTGAAATGAACGCCCGTATTGAAGAGAAGGAACTCGATAACGGAGATTATGAAATTACCCTTTATGACTATAATGATCAAGTACGTTTAACTTTTGAAAATCACGGCGAATACTACTTTTTATGCGGACATTGTTTATTTAAAGATCGTAACTTGGCTGAAACGATGAGGAAGGCGATGACTGCTTTTAAAGGAGAGGCAGTGGTAGATCGCATTTTTTCCTCATTTAAAGTAGAGTACCGGTATGAGCATGGAACAATCCAATCTATCCGTGAAATCAACGATAAAGAAGAACGCTTAATTTACACCAATACGGATTTTTCCATACAGCTTCAGAAGATCTTTGCCAATGATGAGGTTGAGCGTGAAATCTTGCAAATTAAAGAGAAGATTGATTTTTTATTAGATCAGCGGCTGGAGAAGAATGATCACCTCAATCTGGATCATATTGATCGTCGTTTAAGCAAGTATGTAAAAAGACTAAAGCAATTGGAAGTATAATTTTAGAAGAATCGGCATAATCGGCATTATGCCGATTTTTTTTTCAGAGCTGAAAATATGGCAAAATGGTTTGCTAAATTTGTAAAGGAATAAAAAGGGAGAGTGCGGGAAAAATCAATATTGAAGAGCGATTAATGCGGAGGTTTACCCATGCAAAGAGGGCGTGACGAACAGCGGAAGTGGAGTGATTTGTGCCATAAGGTTCAAGAAACGCTAGGTTCACCTTCGGATCTGGTATTCAGAACTCTTTTGACGGTTGAAGAAAAGACCATCCATTGTATATATCTTGAATCTATTGTGGATAAAAATTCGCTGGAGGAGTACATTTTGAAACCGTTGATGGAAGGCACTTTTTCGGAAGTGGAACAACCTTATGTCAATGAAAACCGGTTTGTTCATGACCTTCCTTTTTCAACTTCATCTCATGATGAATTGCTGCTCAATGTGATCGATGCGTTGCTTGCGGGACAATCGGTTCTTGCAGATTTATCCCTAAACCGAATTCGCATGTTCAACGTGACAGGTCCGCAACATCGGCAGATCGAAGAGCCAAAATCAGAATCGATTGTCCGCGGCCCTCGCGAAGGATTTACCGAAAACGTCGAATTAAATATCGGTTTGATCCGCAAAAGAATCCGGAACCCGCACCTCAGGTTTGAAAAGATGAAGATCGGGAATCAAACCGATACGACAGTCATCCTGGCGTATATGGAGAATATCGCTCCTGCGTCATTGGTCGATGAGGCAAGACGTCGCCTGCAATCGATTCAGACGGACAGTATCCTGGAGAGCGCCTATATTGAAGAATGGATTCAAGACCAAAGATGGAGTCCGTTCCCCACATTGACCAATACAGAAAGGCCCGATGCTGCAACGGCGCAGCTATTGGATGGAAAAGTGGCCGTCATGGTTGACGGAACGCCAAACGTACTGCTGGCTCCGGTCACTTTTTTCGAATTTTTCAGTTCCCCGGAAGATCATTACCAAAGGGCGGACATCGCCACATTTATTCGCTGGATTCGTTTGATCTCCTTTTTTATTGCCGTATTTGTTCCTTCCATGTATGTTGCCGTAACCACTTTTCACCAGGAATTGCTGCCCAGCCAGTTTCTGATCAGTTTGGCGGCGCAAAGAGAAGGGGTACCCTTACCTACGCTTACGGAAGTTTTGCTGATGGAAATCGTTTTTGAAATCATAAGGGAAGCGGGGCTCAGAATGCCAAGGGCGATCGGGCAAGCGCTTTCGATTGTTGGAGCGATTGTGCTGGGCCAAGCAGCAGTAGAAGCAAGTCTTATTTCTGCGGCGATCGTGATTGTGGTGGCCGTAACAGGCATCGCCAATTTCGTTGTTCCTACTTACAGTTTTGGCATTTCTCAGCGCCTAATCCGATTTACTTTTGTACTGTTGGCCGGATTTATGGGAATGGTGGGCATACTGTGCGGCTTGCTCTTTATGCTGGCGCATCTGGCATCGATCAAATCGTTTGGCGTTCCCTATTTGGCCCCTGCAACCCCTGCCTTTCTATCCGATTGGAAAGAGGTGTTTGTCCGAGTGCCTAGGCCATGGATGAATAAAAATCAAACGCCCAAGTTTATGCGTGGTTTAAAAAGAAGGAAGTGACGCGGGTGAAAGAGAGGAAGAGATTTGCGATCGGGAAAGCCTTAATCGCCACTGTTTTGATGTCCACCGTTCTGACCGCCTGCTGGGACAAAGTTGAAATTAACGACCTGGCACTTGTCAGCATGTTCGGGGTAGACATTGATCCTGAAACCGGCATTAAAACCTTGTATTATCAGATCATTAATCCTTTAGCCGTTGCTTCTGCCAAAAGTACATCCGGAGGCGAACAAGCGCCTGTATACACTTACAAACTTACCGGGAAATCATTTGGAGAAATTAGATCATTGGCCTATAAAGTTTTACCGCGCAAGCTCTTTGTTGCTCACTATAAAGCGGTTGTGGTATCAGAAAGAACGGCCCAACATGGGTTGCGCGAGATCATTAATTATATCGAGGTGCAATCGACGGCACGATCATCAATTCCCATGCTTGTGGCGGACGGTTCTATCGACAAGATCATGAAAATTTTTCTTCCGTTTGATCGCCTTCCTTCAGATTCCGTCGCCTCAAGGCTTAGGCTCTTAACTCAGGAATCGTTGCTGATGAGCAAGCATATCAGGGTGAAAGATTTTAGTGAACAATTATACGACTCAAAATTTATCGTAATGCCAATGATCAGGGGGAAGTCTGGAAGTGCGAAACAGAGAAGCAGCGAGATAGCGTCAAATATTGATGCTGAAGAGAATAACCTTTTTATCAGCGGGGCGGCTCTATTTCATGGGGACCGTATGATCGAGCGTCTTAACGATACAGATTTGATATGGTACCATTTGCTGACTGGGGTTAAGGGCAAGCAGACCTTAAAGTTCCAGTTGGACGGAAAAAAAATTACCCTGCAAATCAAGCAGGTCAATTATAACAAGACGGTTAAACTTAATAAGAACAAGCCTGTTCTAACGATCAATATGGATCTTCAACTTTCCACAGGTCTGGCCACCGAGCCGATTCCGCAAAATTGGGAAGAAGTGAAAGATCTCGAAAGGAAAATGAAGCAGTATCTAACATCAGAATTGAATCAATTTTTCGAGAAGACGTCAAAAAAAGGATGGGATCTATTGGATATTAGAGGTGAAGTGAAACGCACTTTCCCTCATAAAGCCAAAATGGTGTTGAATAACAGCCAATACCTGAAAGAGGCGGATGTTGTCATAAATGTTGGAGTCAAATTTCTGAATATCGGAAGCATTATCAAACCGTTCTAGGAGGAGTAAGGAGTGTACGTGAAGATTTCCCGCTGGCAATTTTTTCTTCTCACCGTCAATTATATCTTGGGAACCTCTTATTTTGTGATCTTCCAAGGTCTGATCAAACAAGGCAAACAGGATGCCTGGCTGATTCCCTGGTGGGCGGGAGCATTCGGAATAGCTGTCGCTTTTCTTTGGATTCTCCTCCAACGTCTTTATCCCGGTAAAAGCATGGCGCAGATCCCGATTTCCGTGTTGGGGCGTCCTTTAGGCATTGTTATCTCTATTCTCTATTTCCTCTTTTTTTGCATTCTGGCCGGCTGGGTTCTGCGGAATTTGAGTGATTTTTTGAATGCAACCATCATGCCGGAATCTCCCATGAGCGTTTTTCACGTTATGTTTCTTATTGTTGCTGTTTATACAGTCCTTCAGGGTGTTGAAACGATCGCAAGGCTTAATCAATTTGTCACTCCATTTCTTTTCTTTCCCTTTTGGCTTGTTTTATTGGTGGCCGTAAGCGATTGGCAATGGTACCGTTTTCAACCTGCATTTCAAACCGATATCCTTTCCACCGTCATCAATACAAATTCATTCTTAGGTTTTCCATACATGGAGTCCTTGGCGCTGATGATGTTTTTTCCGTACGTTAAAGATGGCGTGAAAAAAACTTTTTTTGGGGGCATAGTTGCGGCATCTTTATCGATGAGTCTGACTCTTTTCATGACGATCGGTATATTGGGGGTTGAACGCGCTTCGAGGTTGACTTATCCGATTTACAGTTTGGTACAGGAAGTTTCCATTGGTGAAGAATTGGTACATATCCATTCGATCATTTCAGTTGTACTGTTAATCCTTATCTTTATAAAAGTATTGGTGTTGGTTTTTTGCGCCCATGAGAGTCTCGACCAGTTGTTTCGTCCGAAAACAAAATGGCCTGTTATACTCGCATTATTGGTCTTCCTGTCAGCGCTGGGCAGCTCAATTTATGAAAACCCGATTCAAAATAAGGAGTGGGACGCAAAATATACTTTTCTTTATGACTTTTTCTTTGCTGTTTTTCTCCCTGGTTTGCTGCTCGTTACAACGTGGATAAAAAAGACTTTCAAAAAAAGAGATGGAGTGTCGGCTGGATAACATGTTCATGTTTCATGTCTGCTTCATACCGCTGCTCGTTTCCGTATTGATAAAGCTAATTTGGGACAGGCATTTGAAAGATGCCGTAATATTTTTTATATTGTCTTTGGCAGGATACCTGCTATGGCTTGGCATAATAAAAAATCATCCCATTATAATCTCGGCATACATCGCAAAAATCATTGATTCTTTAAAGATATGGGAAGATTAGAAAGCGGTTTTGACACAATCAGACGTGTTGATGCCATCCTCTATTCTTTCCAAAAAAAAAATTTGGATTGTCTATTGCATCTTGTAGGCAATCATGATATCTTTAATTCCGTTAGAAATTTAATAGGAACCAGGATTCACTCAATGGTTGGGGAACTGGGTAGAAAACCCCTGTAGTGAATGACGCAGGTCCTAGCGCTAATTATCATTATTTTTGCTAGGAAGGGGGTACCGAAAGATGGAATATTCAACTTTCGGAAGACATGTTGCCATTGATACTTGGGGAGTCGATTTTAACCTCTTAAATGATGCAGAATGGTTAAAACAACAACTCGTTGAAGCTGCAGAGGTTTCTGGAGCTACCGTGTTGGGAGTTCAGGCAAAACAATTTGAACCGCAGGGAGCTACTGTACTGTGTCTCCTCTCGGAAAGCCATATTTCAATTCACACCTACCCTGAGCGAGGATTTGCTGCAATTGATTGCTATACTTGCGGTGAGACGGTGGATCCTCAGATCGCGATTGATTATCTTGTATCTGTTCTCAAACCTGAAAAAGTTTTTGGGAAGAAACTGGTTCGCGGTGTTGGAGAAATGAATGTGTATGAACCTGAAGTAAAAAAAGCAGCACTCGTAAAATAATGACCAAAAGAGACTTTTAGAGTCTCTTTTTTATTTTCCCGACAACCATCCTTTTTTTTCGACCTTTGTGTTAAAATAGGTTTTGCTATACTCGGGAGGGGGAGAAAGTGGATGACGAAAAGCAATCTATATCGCCAATATCAAAAGACAGCCAAAATCCCATATCAGCTCTATAATCGCAGGCCCGGCACGGATTACGGATGGCTGGAAGTGGTGACAGGGAATATGTTTAGCGGCAAGAGTGAACATCTAATTATGAGCTATTTCGACATTCTTCAGGCTGACAGATTCTATGTCCGATCCGCACAGCGTGAAGGGATCGACGTAATTCCAAGAAATGTAAAGGCCTATAAGCATAGCGCGGATAAACGATATGCGGAAAGTTCAATCATTGCACATAGCGGCATGTCAATCCCATGTACGGCTGTTGATTCTGTAGATCGTCTGGTCTTGGATATACTAACAGAAGATATTCATGTTGCCCTGATTGATGAAGTTCAATTTTTTCAAGAGAAGAGCGAATCGGGCCAATATGCAATTGTAGAAGCAGCTCTTCACCTCTTGGCAGATAAGCGTTTTATTATTATGGCAGGATTGGATAAGGATTTTAGAGGACTGCCTTTCGGCCCGATAGCAGATCTGCTCGCCATAGCCGATGCAAAGCCTTATTATGTAAGCACCTGCGCAGTATGCGGCGCTCCTGCCACACTGCCGCAAAGGTTAATTGACGGCAAACCGGCCCGCTACGACGATCCTGTTGTCCTCGTTGGCGCCGCAGAGAGCTATGAACCCCGCTGCAGAAGCTGCCACCAAATTCTTACCGATGAAGACTCATACATAAACAAAATGGAAGATTTAAAAGCACTATAATTTATCCAGGAGGAATTTTTTATGGAAGAGCAAAAGAAATCGAAAAAACTGCCCAAGCGCTCCGAACTGCCCGATCAATATAAATGGGATCTTACTCACATCTTTGCAGATGATGAAGCCTGGGAGGCTGCCTTTCAGGAGGTAAAGGAGTCATTGCCCCGCCTATCCGATTTTCAAGGGAAATTGGGCGAATCAGGCAAAACCCTGCTGGAGGCCTTGCAATGCAAAGATCAGATTTCCGAACAACTGGGTAAGGTATTTAACTACGCGCACTTAAAGCATGATGAAGATACGGGAAATAGCAAATACCAGGCAATCTATGACCGTGCGGTAAGTTTATATATACAGGCAGGCAGCGCTTTTTCCTTTATTGTCCCTGAAATCCTTTCGCTTCCGGAGGAGAGGTTGGAGCAGTTTCTGAAGGAAGAAGAGGGGCTATCTTTATATAAAGTCTATCTTCAAGAAATCAGCCGTCAAAGACCGCATACGCTATCTGCGGCAGAAGAACAGATTCTGGCTCAGGCTGGGGAATTGGCCAATGCGCCCAATACCATCTTCGGCATGTTGAATAATGCAGATATCAAATTCCCAAATATTGTTGATGAGCATGGCGAAGAGGTAGAGCTTACCAAAGGACGGTTTGTACAATTCTTAGAGAGCCAAGACCGGCGCGTTCGCCAGGATGCATTTCATGCTTTGTATGATACCTACAAAAAACATAAGAACACCTTAGCTGCCTCTCTCGCATCAGAAGTAAAGAAAAACTTTTTTTATGCCAAGGTTCGCAAATATGATACAGCGTTGCAGGCTTCGCTGGATCAGGACAATATCCCAGTAGAGGTATACGACAACCTGATCGAAACGGTGAATAAGAATCTTGGGCAACTGCACCGGTATGTAGAGCTGCGCAAACGGATGCTGGGGCTGGAAGAACTGCATATGTACGATCTTTATGTGCCCATGGTTTCCGATGTGAAAATGGTTATTCCTTACGAAAAAGCAGTCAATACTGTGATCGAGGGACTTGCTCCGCTGGGCGACGATTACCTGGCGAAGATGAAAAAGGGAATCGCATCAGGCTGGATCGATGTTTATGAGAATGAAGGCAAGAGAAGCGGTGCCTATTCATCCGGAACTTACGGAACACCTCCCTATATTCTGTTAAATTATCAAGATAATGTCGAAAATATGTTTACTTTGGCGCATGAATTGGGGCACTCCATGCATTCTTATTATTCGAGGGAGAATCAGCCCTACATCTATTCGGATTACACCATTTTTGTGGCAGAGGTTGCCTCAACCTTAAACGAGGCCTTGCTGAACCATTATCTGATCAACAAGACCAGTGACCGTAAAGAGAAGATGTACTTAATCAACCATCATCTTGAAGGATTTAGGACCACGGTTTTTCGACAAACCATGTTCGCTGAGTTTGAAAAATGGATTCATGAACAGGTGGAAGCGGGACATGCATTGAATCAGGAGAACTTGAGCGAAGCATATTATGAATTGAATAAAAAGTATTTTGGGGATGGAATGGTTGTGGATGATGATATACGCTATGAATGGTCGCGTATTCCGCATTTTTATTACAATTTCTATGTATATAAATATGCGACTGGCTTCTCAGCAGCGACATCACTTGCGCAGCAGATTCTGGATGAAGGCGAACCGGCCGTGAATCGCTACATCAACTTCTTGAAATCGGGCAGCTCAGATTATTCCCTTAACCTGTTGAAAAAGGCCGGAGTAGATATGACCTCTCCTGAACCCATTCAAAGAGCCTTGGATCTATTTAAATCCTTATTGGACCAGATGGAAGAACTGTTAAACGAATGATTGACCTAAAATAACCCGCCTGGCGCAGCGATAGCTGCCGGGCGGGTTTTCTTAGTAGGTAAGAAAGTATAAACTTTCTTTATCTACACAAGTGCAACATGGCGATCGCCTTCGCCTGAAGGCTTGTCGATAGCCAAGTTTTCTTTGCCGAATAGTTAATTTCGGATTAAACCGCTTTCTCTTCTATCCCTTTTTCATCTAATCTGGAGAGAGATTCATCATTTTCCCGTTCAATGATAATTTCTTCCGCTTTTTTAAGACGTTCTTCCTCTGCCTCTTTTATGCGTTCCTGTTCCAGATTATACTCTGTCCATACTTGCTCTTCGGTTAACGCTTTTTTAGCCTGCAGGCTCATGTAAGATAAGATGGCTACTTTTAAATGAATCTCGTCGGGCATTGCTGTCGTAATTCTTTTCTGCAAGAAGGCTGATATGGGATAGATGATATGTTGATCTCCCCACGTCCAGAACCGCGGTATCAAAATCATGGCAAGAAAGCCAATAAGAACGGCAAGCCAACCGTTGACGAATGGGAATGAAAGGAAGAAAGCGAGGAAGAATAGAACAATTGCATTGGTAGAGCAATGCCGGTTTACGATATTTGCCTCGCCGATATCTGAGATTTGGTAGAGATGTTTTCGCCCCCGATAACTAAACACTTTATGTTCGGCACCATGATACTTTCTTAACTGCATCGGAAAGATAAAATGATAGGCCATCACAAAGAGGATCAGCGTATAATCAGGCAATTTGGGCAATGCTTCAGCATTCGGCATGATGGAAAAGAGCAGTTGTGGCCGTTCAATCATGATGAGGAGCAATAAAGCGATCAGGGGGATATAAAGCGGCAGTGTAAAGAGCAATCTTCGCAGCAGAAACAGATATCCTTTGAGACCAAAAGGAAAATAATGGGTTACCACTTGCCCATCCCTCTGAGTGGCATGTGCAATCCCCGCTTTATTCATAAAAAAAATTCCTTTATTATACGACATACCCCGTATCATGGAAATCCCTCTTATGAATAGATACGTATTACGGATGGAATTGTTTCGGATGAAAAGATGATCCTTTTGTAAAGATGAAGACCCCTGCAGAGGATGCAGAGGTCGATCTACTATTGCTGAAGATTTTGATAAGGGAATTGTGAGGAGTAACCGCTAAACTGTTGATATGCCTGATCCAGCTTCTGTTGCTGTTCCGCCTCTAACTTGTACCAGCCTTTTTGGAACATAAGGTTAAAAATATCGCGGCTCGCCTGATGCGTCTCTTGCAAAATTTGCAGCCAGTCTTGATAAAGCTGATCGTGACTTGCTTCTCTGACGGCAACATTGAAGCCATCGGTTAAATATTTTTCGGTGGCAAGAAGGTCATTCAGGTAATCCCGATCATTCATTTGCGGCCCCTTTACCTGCGGTTCCCCAGGCGGTTTGGGATTTTTGATTATATTTGGGTTTGAGTTGTTCACGTTTCTGCTCCTCCTGATTTACTTAGCTTTGCGGAAAGATCCCTTGTTGTTGCGCAGCCATTTGCCCCGAGATTTGGGACATGCCTGCATCATTGTTTACCTGGCAATGCTTTAACAATCTTTGATAATGCTGCTGGTGCATTTGACCCATTCGGTTCAACATGCTTTTCACTTCCGGATCGGTTACTTCATCCGCAAAATGATTGCATTTTTTCATGGCGATTAGCTCCCATGACATCTGGTCCTTCAGATATGAGAGATCCTTGCTGGTAATTACCCTTGGCGGGGTTGAGATCATCATGCTTCATCCTCCCTTAATTATTTGTCCATTTTTTATTCTTCATTAATCGAAGGAAAATTATGCTTTATAAGCAAAATAGCCACCTTTTGAGTGGCTATTTTATCATTTCAAAAAATCATATGTAAAAGCGCGGCTAAACCATTATAGGCAAAGGTTGCGATCAACCAGTTGTAAGCAATAAGTGCGATAATGGGCGAGAGATCGATCATGCCTATAGGAGGGATAAACCTTCTGAAGAAATTGAGATATGGCTCCACGAACCGCCCCACGAATTGACCCAAACGCGACTCGTGCAAGGGTGGGATCCATGAGGAGAGAACATAAAAGATGATTGCATAAAAATAGATCTGGATGAAGTACCATGCTACCGTTAAGATATATTCTGCGATCATTTTTCACCTCAAGAGACAAATTGGTATTACTCATTATACCATGTTCTTCTCATTTTCACTAACCCAAAACGGTATGATCTTTAATTTTGATGAATAAATCTTTACAAACTGGAACAATTGTGCAATAGTTAAGTTGTGAGTACTCACAATTTAATAATGTTCAATCAAATCGCTGGGGGTGCCGTATCGGCTGAGAAAAGGCAACTGCCTTTAACCCTATGAACCTGATTTGGGTAATTCCAACGAAGGGAAGTGATGAAGCATGTTTAAAACTCATCCACTGCCTTCATGGCAGTTTTTTTGTTGGCCAAAATAATGTTATCATCTTCAGTTTTCTATCTGCAAATGAGGGTTGAATATGGATGAAGTGATTATAGTGGCAGGCGGAAATCGGGATTTGCATCACTATCGCCGCTTAATGTCACAAAGTGATGAGAATAGGTTTGTAATCGGTGTTGATGAAGGAGCAGACTGGCTGGTGAGATCGGGACTTCAGATCGATCTTGCCATTGGCGACTTTGACAGCATAGATGAAGAGCGTCTTAGCGCGATAAAAGATCGAGGGGTACCAACTGAGACTTTTCAGGCAGAAAAGGATCAGACAGATACCGAATTGGCGCTCATGTGGGCGCTTGACAAGAAACCGCGGAAGGTGACCATCTATGGCGGTCTTGGCCACCGCTTTGACCACACTTTTGCCAATATCCATCTCTTATGGCGGAGCCATATGAGCAATATCCCTTGTGAAGTGATCGATCCCTACAACCGCGTTCGTCTCATCGATCGTCCCATTTCAATGGAAGGGGAGTTTCCCTATGTCTCCTTAATTCCATTTACACAGGAAGTAACGGGAGTCACCTTAACCGGATTTAAGTATCCGCTGAATAATGCCGTTCTGCGTTGGGGGATGACGCTTGGGATCAGCAATCAGCTTATCGCTGCAAAGGGAAGAATCGATCTGACGGAAGGAGTCTTGTTGGTCATCGAAAGCAGAGATCAATTCTAATGAAAAGAGGAGATATACATGAACCGCAAACGTTTAATTACATTGATAGAGATTGCGCTTTTATCGGCCATCGGTTTCATCTTTGGCAAGATTGAATTTTCCGCTTTTTGGCTTCAAGGTGGCGGGATCTCGCTGGTCATGATACCGTTGGCACTCTTATCGATTCGCCGTGGCATCGCGGCGGGAATGATCGGCGGTGCGATTGTAGGTTTGTTAAGTATGATCTTTGGCGGATATATTGTCTATCCGCTACAGGCTATTTTAGATTATCCGTTAGCTTTTGGTTTGCTGGGTTTGGCCGGGATTTTTGCCGCAAAGAGGTCGAACGTCTACAATATGGTAGGTATTGCCTTGGCAGGCGGATTAAGGTTGTTGTCCCATACGATATCCGGAGTACTATTCTTTAGCGAGTATGCAGAGGGGAAAAATGTTTGGCTCTATTCCATCGGGTATAATGCGGCCTATATTATCCCTGAGATCATTATTGGTTGCGTAGCAATCGCGCTCTTTTCACTGCGGGCTAAAGAGCTCCTGTTGATGGGGAAAGAGAAGGCATTATAAAGTATTTAAGCATCCGCGACTTAAATGGGCTTCCCAAATGGGGAAGCCCGCTCACTTTCTATGTGAGGTGAAACAATGACCAAGGGTATTGATGGGGAGGTCTTGAGGTAAAGGTTAATTCCTCTTTTGTGGTCGGGTGTTTGACTGTGATGGAGTGGGACCAGAGCGCAATTTGTTGGCCAGGCTTATTCACGTTTGCTCCATATTTTTGATCCCCGTATAAAGGATATCCCATCGCCGATAATTGAACGCGAATTTGATGGGGGCGTCCGGTATGAAGATCGATATGAAGCAGACTTAATCCCTGCTCACTGGAGATCGTGCGGTAATCCAATATGGCTTCTTTTCCATTGGGATGATTTTTAGATACGACGTGTACCGTATTGGTTTTTTCATCTTTAAAAAGATAATGGACCAAACGACCCTGCTTCTTTACCGGCGAACCATGCACGACGGCAAGGTAGCTTTTCTGAAAGGAACGGGTGCGAATAGCATCTGAAAGCCGGGATGCTGCTTTAGAGGTTTTGGCAAAGATCATCACACCTCCAACGGGCCGGTCTAAGCGATGCACCAGTCCCAGATATACATTGCCCGGCTTATTGTACCGAACTTTTAGATCCTCCTTCAGAAGGGTAAGCAGGTCCTTATCACCGCTTTGATCGGCCTGAGTAGGAACATTTACCGGTTTTTCTACCACAAGCAAATGATTATCCTCATAAAGAATCACGCTTCCTCCTCCCACCGCGCCAAGATCCCTGCAGGAAGAATGAGACGGGAAGTACTGATCGGCAGGCCGATCTCACCACTCGTAATCTTTCCGCCATAGCGCATCGAAATGGTTAAGGAGAGAATATTATGCAACACGGTAGGGGAGAGGCCAGTCGTATATGAATTGATCAGGAAGAATAACGGTTGATCGGATAATACCTCCATACATGTCTCTACAAAAGGATAGAGACTCTCTTCCAACTTCCAGGTTTCACCGTTTGGTCCACGTCCGTAAGAAGGTGGGTCCATGATAATCGCATCATATTTATTGCCTCTGCGAATCTCACGCTGCACAAACTTAAAAACATCGTCCGTGATAAAACGAACCGGCCGATCCCCCAATCCGGAAAGATGCAGGTTCTCTTTTGCCCACTGCACCATGCCCTTGGCGGCATCCACATGGCATACCTGCGCTCCTGCATAAGCGCAAGCCACAGTCGCTCCACCTGTGTAGGCAAAGAGGTTTAAGACGCGAATTGGCCTTCCGGCCGCCATGATCTTTTCCATCATCCAGTTCCAGTTTGCGGCTTGTTCCGGAAATAATCCAGTATGTTTAAACCCCGTTGGTCTTATGTAAAAGGATAAATCGCCATAGCTGATGTTCCAACGTTCCGGATGCTTGTTTTTAATCTCCCAATGTCCGCCCCCAGTAGACGAACGATGGTAATGTGCATCAGCGTTTTTCCATTTGGTCGTCTCTTTTTCCAATGGCCAGATGATTTGTGGATCCGGTCTGCGCAGGATCACCTTTCCCCAGCGCTCCAATCGTTCTCCGGACCCGGCATCAATCAGTTCATAATCTTTCCATTTGTCGGCTACAAAAATCATTTCAGTGCACACTCCATTATTTTCATCTGTCTTATTGTACAACAGCCATCCCCATGCTATCCACTGCAAAGTTGGACAATCGCTTCAACATGAAAGAGATTCCGTCATATAAAGTCTCCAAAAACAAATAGGGGAATGAAAATCATTTCATTCCCTGCATCGATGATTCATCGCGCATTCTTTCCGCAATCACCGGAGAATATTGTCAAGATGATAGGAAACAATCCGCGTGATATCTTCCGGGGTAAATGATTGAGCACGGGTGACTCCGTGAACAACCAGGCCATCTACGAGCGCATGTAACCGTTTTGTTTCCAGTTCCGCATCAATGTCCTGTCTGGTCAACTTTAAACGGATTAACGAGTCGATGATTTGACGAAATAGAATATAAAGAGAATGATGAACCTCCTTGCTATGAATTCGTAGATTTTCGTCAAACAATGCTCTCGCTGTGAACGCCAACCAAACCTCGCATTCGGCCAATCTCTCTTCATCAAGCGGAACCAATTCAGCAATAATCATCTCAATATCTTGCCGAGGATCTCCGTTTAAATCAAGCTTCTCAATTCTTTCTTTTATTCTTTCGGAGACCAGACGCATAGAGAATGAGAGTAACTCAGATTGAGTTGAAAAATAATGCCGAAGCGCTCCAAGAGAGATTCCCGCTTCTTCGGCTACACCTCGTACCGATACCCCTTCAAGCCCCTTTTGGCGGATGACGCGCCAGGTAGCTTCGGCTAACTGCTCCCTGCGTATGTGATGATTCACAATTTTTGGCATGTATTCATTATATCACTATTGTTTTTTTTAATACAACAGTGCTAAAATAAAAACGATTTTTATGATACATATGTATTAAAATAAAGGAGATGTTGATGATGATTGCCGGACTTATTCTACTCTGTGAAATCAGCTTTTGGATCTTTGTTCTCGCAGGTTTGTATTTTCGCTACATTCTCCGTTTAAAGCGTTTAGGGGCACTTCTTGCTTATCTGCACGCCGCTCATCGATCTGCTGTTGGCTATTCTGACCGTGATCGATTTACGAAACGGTGCAACAGCCAGTTTTATGCACGGCCTTGCCGCCGTATACATAGGTATTTCCATAGCTTTTGGACATCGTATGATTAAGTGGGCTGACGATCGCTTTGCATATCGGTTTGCAGGGGGCCCCGCACCGAAAAGGCCTCCCAAATACGGTGCCGCACATGCAAGACATGAGCGCCAAATGTGGTATCTTCATCTTCTTGCCTGGACAATTGGCAGTTTAATATTATATGGTATGATTCTTATAGTAGACGATGCGGACAGAACAATGAGCTTATATGGAATGATAATACGTTGGGGAATTGTGCTTTTGATTGATTTTATCTGGAGTTTTAGTTATACATTTTGGCCGCGAAAGGAAAAAGTGTGACTGAAAGTGATGCGGCGTGCACGTGATGTTATTTATTTTTAATCCGCAAATTTGTAAAATTAATGTCGGTGACTTACTTTTCTTACTGACATAAAATTTATATTTTCTAAATCGGCCATTGTCATGATCTTTGCAGATGAGATTAGATAATCAAATCATAATGAAAGGAAAGATTGCGATGTCTAGATTAGATCAGATAAAACTTACTTCGTACTCCACAAAAGGGGGCTGCGGATGCAAAATCGGTCCGGCTGACCTCTCACAAGTGATTCGAAGTCTTCCGCAAGCAATACCTGACCCAAATCTGATCGTGGGCATTGATACGAGTGACGATGCGGGTGTTTACAAGCTAAATGATGACTTGGCGCTCGTGCAAACGGTCGACTTCTTCACGCCCATCGTAGATGATCCTTATTCGTTCGGACAAGTGGCTGCCGCCAATGCGATCAGCGATATTTACGCAATGGGAGGCAAGCCTTTAACAGCTCTCAATATCGTAGCCTTTCCGATTCGTACTTTAAATAAAGAGGTGCTTGCTGAAATTTTACGCGGTGCCGGGGATAAGATCAAAGAAGCGGGAATTACGCTTGTAGGCGGTCATTCCATTGATGATAACGAACCCAAATTTGGACTTGCTGTTACAGGACTCATTCATCCCCAAAAAGTGCGAACCAATTCAGGGGCTAAACCTGGAGATAAGCTTATTTTGACAAAGCCAATCGGTGTTGGAATTCTAACAACTTCGATTAAGAAAGACCGATTAGGCGATGAGGAGATCGAACGTGTAACCAGAGTAATGGCAACGCTTAATAAAACAGCCGCAGAAATCATGGAACCGTTTGAAGTCCATGCATGTACGGATGTCACCGGCTTTGGTTTGCTGGGTCATTCCCTGGAAATGGCAAGAGGAAGTAATGTAGGAATTCGCATACTCTCGCATGAAGTACCGGTGCTTCCGAGAGTTCGCGAGCTTGCCGAAGAGGGATTTGTACCGGGAGGTACCAAAAACAACTTCTCGCATGTGCAGGATTCGATCACGTTTGCCGATCATTTGGATCAGATCGATCAATGGATCTTATGCGATGCAGTTACGTCAGGAGGGCTACTGATCGCTGTTGCAGCGCAACAAGCCGAAGAATTGTTGAGCAAACTGAAAAACGCAGGGGTCGAAGCAAGTCTCATCGGCGAAACCACAGCGGAACATCCTGGACGCATCGTCGTTCTTTAAAGGAGCGAAAACTATTGTTTCAAGATATCACCATTGAAGAGCTGTTGATGCTGTCGAAAAAGAAAGAGCTTGTGCTGATTGATGTCCGTTCTCCGTCAGAGTTTGAGAATGCCACCATCCCGGGAAGCCTTAATATTCCCCTGTTCGATGATAGGGAGCGTGAGGAAATCGGCACAATCTATAAACAGGTCAGCATTCAAGCTGCCAAAGAGAGGGGACTTGAGATCGTCTCCGCCAAATTGCCCGCATTTGTAAAAGCGTTCGAGCAGATTAAGGGAGAAAAAGCGGTTTTCTGTTGGCGCGGTGGCATGAGAAGTAAAACGACAGCCACAGTGCTTTCACTGATGGGCATCCACGTATACCGCTTGGCTGGAGGTTTCCGCGCCTATCGGAAGTGGGTCGTGGATAGGCTTGAAAGTCTGGAATTTATGCCTTATGTTTACGTAATCAATGGGAACACCGGTTCAGGAAAAACAGCTATATTGCAACGCCTGCGGGAAGAAGGATATCCAGTTCTCGACTTGGAAGCGATGGCCGGTCACCGCGGATCGATATTCGGCCACATTGGACTTAAAACCAATAATCAAAAAACATTTGATTCACTTCTTGTCACAGAGCTTCTAAAACTTCAGGATAAACCCTATATATTGTTGGAAGGGGAAAGCAAGCGAATCGGCAAAGTGGTTCTCCCTGATTTCATTGTGAACAAAAAAGAAGCGGGTACACATCTTTTTATTCAAATGCCTGTCGAAGAACGAGTCCGCCAAATCATTGAGGATTATCGGCCTTGGGAACATAAAGAAGAAGTGATGGAGGCGTTTAAGCGCATAAAAAATCGCATTCACACTCCCGCCGCAAAAGAGATTGAAACCGCTTTGCGGCAGAATCATTATGAACAAGCTGTGAAACTGCTGTTAGAATACTATTATGACCCGCGATATGAGCATGCGATCAAACAATATGAAAAAGAGCCGATAATGATTAAAGCCCAAAACATTAAAGAAGCCGTCGATGCTGTCAAAAACTATTTATCTGCAGTTGAAAAAGGCAAGTTACAAACATAGATAATGTGAGCAATCCCATGCGCACTTTCATCATATCCTGCCTAATCGTTTTTGCACCCAAGCAATTATTAACAGAACCATTGGTATGACAAACAATGCAGTCATTAAAAAAAATGTGGCTGAAGTAGCAATCGCAAGCATTAATTCCTGCAAATTGTGCGCTACCCAAATGCTAAACACGACTAAAATAAAGCCGAGCGGAAAGACGATCGGCCGATAATTGGACAGGTTCATCCACTGGGCAGTGCCAAGAACAGTGACGTAAAATAATACGGAGATCTTAACAAACGCTCCCAATACCCATATGGCCATAAACAGCGCTTCCAAATGGGTGAAAAATTCGGCCAGACTGATGTATCGCGTCAGGATCAAAAAGGGATAGACATAATTTCCCGTCATTTCCCCCAGAAGTAGCAAGGTCGCCAGATTGGAAATGACAAGCGTCAGTATAAACCCCAACAAGGAAATCAGGGTGTTTTTCGCCGCTTTTTCACGATCGCTTACAAAAGGGAGTAAAAAAGAGATGGTGATAAATTGGCTGAACCAGGCTTGCAGCGTACCGGCACCCGCGATAGAAGGCATGATCCCTTCACTCATGATCGGAAACATATTTGACGGGTTTAGATCTGGAATGACCGGGATAACGATAAATAGGAAAAGCGCCAGCAGAGCGGGGAGGAAGAGCTGGGCAAACCGCCCCACGATCTCCACCCCTCCGCGCACGGCTAATGCACATACCAGCACCATGCTGCCTGACACCACGATAAGCGGAGTCTGTACCAGGAACGCCCCGATCAAAAATTCGCTGTATTCGCGCATGACAATGCCGTTAAGATACAGATAAAAAAAGAGGATGATGAAGCCAATCATTTTACCGAGGAACCGGCCAACGATTCGTTCGCTCATTTGAACGATATTCTGACCCGGAAACATCTGATGAAGTCGAAAAGCGATAAATACGGCAATCAATCCGCTCAGAGCCCAAAATGGCGAAATCCACAGATCTTGCTTTGCATATTTGTATGTCATCGATGGTGTGGCGAGAATCGCTGAGGGGTGATTGCCAAATAGACCATCATTGCCGCTTGTACTGCGGAAATCTTCCCTTTTTCAATCATTCTTCTTATGAACTCCTTTCCGCAGATCATTTCTCAAGAATTGTTACCAGCGGTTTAAAGATGGCATCCATCCATTGCGTAGGGCCCGGTGTTTCCGGATAGAATACAAGCAGAAAAGCAAGAATCCCTCCCAAAATTGTTAAAGCGGCAAAGGCGATTTTCTCTCGTTTCATCTGCCCCTTCATTTTCGGCCATTCGTAAAGAGTTATGAAAACCAAGATCACCGTGAATCCCAAGATCGCCGCAAATTTCACTTAAAATCACCTCTGTTTCGACTTAAAAAGGTTTTTGCCGGTTAATCCAGGTCTGGTAATTTTAGCCTTTGTTTCCAACTCGACTTTCACTATTGGGAATATCTCGTCCCAACGATCTTTTGCGCGGTTCCACTCTTTCGGATATTTGCGGTAAAAAGCGTCGGCAAAACCGAAGATGTCGGCGTTCATTTTCTGCGCTTGCGCCAGGGCAACATTCACCCGCTTTTTAATGTCGGATCCGAGTGCCATTTCCAGCTTTTTTGTATGCTTTGGTTCAAAGAGATTTAGATCCGTGCTATTTTCAACGATATCGTCCAGCGTCTCAATCTTGGCGGTGATGCTCCAATTGTCGCCCTCATTATGGGGGATTAATCGGGTATGGCTTCTTAATAAAAAGAAGGAAACATATCCTTTAGTCTCTTCGGGGGCTAAGGTGACGGTGGCATTTTTTACTTCATTTCTCAACCACATGATCCCTCGGGTTGCTTGCTCGTTCATACGTCCGATCATTTTTCCATTCTTAAAAATCGCTGTACCTTTAATAAACTGAAACGCCTCTTGACCATCCTGTTTTGGTTTAATTTCTATCCAAGGGATGACTGCCGCTTTGGTTTTACCGGCCATCATTTGCGCCAATTCTTTCAATGTAATATTCAACCCTGTATGGGACTTGGCCATTTCCCGCAGAGAATCCGAGACAGATTGTTCAATAGGGGGCTGAAGTTTCAACACCTCTTTCGCCAATCCTTTGCTGACAAATACGTTTGCGCGTTCTCTTGGAGTTGGGTGCCTTGTCAAGTAATCCATCACTTCAACAATTCCTTGTCTCGCCAATCTTTCGCCAAAAATGAACACCTCATCATGTCCCCAAAAGATTTTGCGGGGAAGCATCTGTTGCAATTTGGATACCGCATCTGCCATGGTCAGTCCTGTTGCTGATCGAACGACCAGATTACCGGCCCCTCCACCGCTGCTGTCGGACATTCCTCCCATCTGTTGACCGCCTGACGACTTGGTGGCATATATGTTTACAGATAGTTCAAGTTTATGATCATCGGTTAGATCCAGACCAGCTACTGTGATGATGGCCAAATCGTTCACTTCCGTTCGATCCCAACAGCCGGAAAGCAATAGTGTATGGATAGAAAGAAAAAAGAGGGCAAGTACGGTTTTTCGTTTTGTCGTATCCATGAATATCCCCTTTTAGTATCCTTCCTCATCCCTTTTGGTTGGACCTGGTTGTTGCCCTGACGCCTGCCTATATTTGTTCCATTCTCCGGATAAGTATGGGCGCGTGTTCAACGCCCAACGCGGAGCTCGCCATAGCACGTCTCTCATGCTGCGGCCTTTCATCGGGGACAATGCTGACATATAAGGGACGCCTAAAGAACGGAGCGTGAGGAGATGGTTCAAAATCAGGATAATTCTCAGAATTAAGCCGAGAAATCCCAGGAAGCCCGCAAGTAACATCATAGGGAAGCGTAGGAGCCTTATGGCAATTCCCACGGTGAACCGGGGAGCCATAAATGAAGAGATCCCCGTAATGGCCACAACCATCACCATTGGAGAGGAGACGATTCCTGCTGAAATCGCCGCTTGACCAATCACAAGCGCACCAACGATACTGACGGCCGACCCGATCTGTTTGGGAAGCCTGGCTCCAGCCTCGCGCAGTGCCTCAAACATGGTCTCCATCAAAAGGGCCTCGATCAGCGCAGGAAATGGAATCTGTTCTCGTGATCTCGCGATTGTTAATAAAAGGGCGGAAGGTATCATCTCTTGATGAAAAGAAACAACGGCGACATAGATCGAAGGCCCCAGTAAAGAGATGGCAAAGAAAATGGAGCGCAGCCATCGAATCGCGGTACCGACAACGTATCGCTCGTAGTAATCTTCCGGCGATTTCAGAAGAGAGATAAAGGTGACCGGAGCGATCAGCACACTGGGTGTTCCGTCAACTAATACCACGACATTCCCTTCCAGCAAATAGGCGCTTGCAACATCCGGCCGTTCCGTCGACAGAAGTTGCGGGAAAGGTGAAAAAGGGTTATCTTCAATCAGTTCCTCGATATAGGTGCTTTCCAATACCCCGTCGATCTCAATCCGCCGGAGCCGGTTGGTCATTTCCTTAATCAGATCGGGGTCAGCAATGCCCTCGATATAGGCGATGGCGACCCTGGTTCTGGAATATTTTCCAATGTTCATCGATCTAATTTTCAGGTCCGGGCTTCTTAATTTCCGCCACAGCAAAGAGGTGTTGCTACGCAACGATTCGATGAAACCTTCTCGTGGTCCGCGCAGTACCGATTCGGCCGAAGGTTCTTCAATTGCGCGTTTCTCCCACTTAGATAGTCCGATCGACAATGCCTGCATTTCCTTGTCCATAATCAGGACGGGGTTTCCGCTGGATATCTCCTCGATCACATCTGCTACGGTTTGCACCTCTTTTATGGCCGAAACAGTGATCTTCTTGCGGATGTTCGGAAGGGTGTGTTCTTGAACGAACTCCTGTTGCAGGGGAGCCAGTACATGTTGGTCCATCTCTTCGGCGTGGCTAAGGCCGTCGACATAGATAAGCACGGCCTTTGTGCGATCGCCAATGAGAAACTCATGAAATATGATGTCGGAACAATCGGCATAAATGCCCTGTAACCGTTGCAAATTTTCATTAACATCTTTGGAGAGTCTTATTAGGGTTTGCGGAGCATTGATCTGCGTTTCGTCATGTGCCGAGTTCCGGCGGCCGGAGCGCAGCAAATGGTTCCTTAATCTTTTCCAGTTGCCCATAACGATCCCCCTTCTCTTTTTTTTATTATTAACAAAATATGGTTTGGTTCATGCAGTGAAATATAACATGATCTTTATTTCATCTGGTATTATTCATCGTTCAATTGTCAGCGACTGGTGCCACGCCTCAAACACGTAAATACCCCTGTCGACTGGTATCCAAGGGGAGAGGAAATCTTTGGAAAAACTAGAGATAAGCAGATATTTCTTAGTGACTAATTATTCAATGAAAGGGCGGTATGGAGCAATAAATGGTATGAGAGATTTCAGGATTTGATATGATTAGGATGAACCAAAAGGCTTTCATTCTTATTCAGGGAAGGAATAGTATGAAATACACACACGTTGTCCATGGAAAGTTTGTCCGGCGAATGAACCGATTCGTAGCCGAGGTGGAAATCGACGGCCGTTTGGAAGCTGTGCATGTAAAAAATACAGGAAGGCTTATGGATCTGCTTGTAACAGGGGCGAAGGTATATCTGGAGGTTACACGGAACGCGGCTCGCAAACACAGGTATTCCATAATTGCCGTTGAGAAGGACGGAACAATCGTCAACATCGATTCACAAGCGCCGAATATGGTGGTTTATGAGGCAATTAGGGACGGGAAAGTGAACGAACTTGGTGAAATTCGCACATTGAAACGGGAAGCCGTTTATGGGAATTCCCGGTTTGATCTTTATTTTGAAGGGGACGGGAAAAAAGGGTTTATTGAAGTGAAAGGGGTGACGCTCGCCAGAGACGATACTGCCATGTTCCCGGATGCGCCGACATCAAGAGGGACAAAACATATATTGGAGTTGATGGAAGCGGCGAATGAAGGGTACGAAGGAGTAATTTTCTTCCTATTGCAAATGAAAGGCTGCCGGCGCTTTATCCCCAATAGGGAAATGGACGGTCCCTTTGCAGATGCATTGAAGGAAGCAGTCAAGAATGGAATCCGGGTGCTCGTTTATGATGCCCAAGTATCCGAGACAACCATTGAAATTGGTGTCCCGTTGGCTGCAGATATCATGTGATCACAAAATGGGTTCGGTGGGCAGGCCCGAGTACTTCGTTCAATGCCGCAAGGCTCTGCGTGCCGGCCCGTTGTCATCATTTTTCCGCAGCGAAGTACGGTGCAAATATCTCGCAGGTGACCCGCCAAACAAGAGGGAGTTGGCACCTTCAACGGTCTGCCTGATGTACGCTGCGCGTGGCTTCACTATGGCACTGCTCATACCAACTGCTGAATACTCAGGATTGGCGTTGAAGGCGCCGTCGAACGAGATCTATACAAGTGCCACGATTTTTCGCCTGGTCACTCTCCCTGAAATGCTTTTTGTAATTCCGCAATGTTAAACTTTTTCATCTTCAGGAACGCCTGCGTGACGTGGGCGCGTTGTTCCGGCGTGCCCATGGTCATCATCTCGTCCAGTGCGGCGGGGACGATCTGCCACGAGACCCCGTATTTGTCTTTGAGCCATCCACACTGTTCGGCTGCGGGTACAGCGGAAAGTTTTTCCCAGTAGTAGTCAATTTCCTCCTGCGTCTCACAACGGACTACTAGGGAAATCGCTTCGTTAAAGTTGAACGAGTGTTCGTGCGCGCTGTCCATTGCCGCAAACCAAGTGTTCTCGAGCATAAAGTCGGTGAACATAACGGTTCCCTCTTTGTCTGGCTCTTGGCCGGGGCCATACCGAAAGAGAGCGCCAGGTTTGGAATTTCGGAAGACGGAAAGATAGAACTCGCGTGCCTCTTCCGCCATGCCGCAGTTTTTGCCCACGAACATCAAGGAGGGCACAATGGCGGGCCGTGGCTCCCCTTCCGGATTCGTAAGAATGAGCTGCCATGAGACACCGTACTTGTCCGCGATCCATCCATACCGTTCGCTGAACGGGTACTTATCAAGCGGCATAAGAGCGGTGCCGCCCTCGGACAATTTGTTCCACACCTCGTCAATCATTTCTCTTGCGTTCTTTTCTCGGGACGGATCAAAATTAACGATAAACGATATTGAAGGATTGAACTTAAAGAGCGGCCCCGCTGAGATGGCCATAAACGGATGTCCCCAGATGGCGAACGAAACAACATCGCAATCCCCCGAGGGCGTATTGTGCAAAGTCGTCGTGCTCGTGATTTTTGAATCCGGGAATACGGAGCAGTAGAACTCCGCGGCTTCTTTCGCCTCTTTGTCGAACCACAGGTGCGGAATGATAGGGCGGATTTTGAAATCACTCATGACAATTACCTCCTATTAAATTTAGACATATATCTATTTTATTCTATTACAAGGATTGATTTTACATTTCTTTTCGATTGCTAACTTTATGGTATATTGGATACCGCCACATGAGCGGCATTGCATAACATCGAACACGGCGAAGCGAAACGGTGAGGCGTTCGTTACAAAAGACCGGGCGAAAGAAGAAAACAAGCCGATCTTTCTATCTATCGGCTGCTCCACCTGCCAATGATGGCAGGGAGTAATTCGAACAAAATCCTTATGTGATCATTTTGGTACTTCAAAAAGAGGGGTTCGATCTTGGCACCATCATATTCCGAAAGCCTCACTTATCCGAGTGAGGCTTTCGGAATTGATTCATAGAATTAAAATCTTTCGAAGAGGAGTTATTTTGGGAAAAGGCTTTTAATGCTGCCCTTTCGACTCCTTGGGACTGATCTCCCCGATGGGCTGGATGTGCCGGAGTTTCACCAAGATGAGCACGGCGGCACTAGACATGATGACTCCGCTTACCATGGCAACCGAATGCATGCCGCCGTAAAGGCCTTGTACGCAATTTCAAATAACTTGGCGCTCGAGTGGCCAGGCAATTTTTCTGCCTCGGCGATGACACTGGCCAAACTGTCATGTGTTGTCAGCACGGCGGTCACTGGCATGTTGGTCGGAATGGATGCGGCAATGCAGTTATGTTAAACGAATGTACCGAGACTGCCCAGGGGGCGATGCCGAGGGCGAAGGCGAATTCTCCTCTGGTCTGCAGCATGGCTACCGCCGCTCCTGCTTTTTCCGGCGGGGCCGAACCAACCACGACAAGATCGGCTCCTATATGCGGCAAGGCGAGGATCATGACGGACACATCAATTGAGATGAGCAATGCCGGCAAAGCCAATACGGCAAAACCGACCCAGGTGTGCATCCCGGCCTTCCGGTTCGTCAAATGCTCATCCTGCTTCATAGGCGGCTTATGACTTCGCCGAGCTTGTCTAACAACGCTTTCGTTCCATGCTCGCGCTGTTCGGGGGTGTCATGACCGTCCAGGAATACACCCTGCTCGGTAAAAATCAGCTTCGTTCCTCCGTCTTCCGGCTTGAATTCCACCGTCGTCACGGAAACGGAGATGCGGGTATCGTACATATCCATGGTGTAGGTGTAAACGATGCGGGAATTCGGAACTATGTCCTGATAACAGGCATCGAAGGTGTATAGAGGGCCGCCTGGGGGTCCTCCGCGATTGATCTCGCGCCCGCCGATGTGAAATTCGAATGTTTCCGCTTTGGGGAACCACATCGACTTGGTTTCAGGATTCGCCCAAGCGGAAAATACTTGCTCCGGCGATGGCTTGTAATGTCTTTCGATGACAAAGGTTGCGTGCTTTGCAGATGTTTCCTTCATGGTAAAAAGACCTCCTTGCTCAGGTTTTCTCCAATTTCTTGTCGAGATAGGCGCCAAGCTGGTCAAGATAAGCATTCCAACTTGATTTGCGCTCGTCGAAATATTTCTCGTGATTCATCCGCATCACTTGCATCAATTTGGTGTAGTTTTCAACGGTTAATGGTTTGTTTTCTTGCATGAGGTTTATGATATGTTCCAGTTCAAGCAAAAGCTTCTGCTGGTTCTTGATGTTCTTGCGCAGCCGATCCATTTGCATGGAGACGATATCGTACAGGCTGATGGTGCTCCCGGTCAAGATGGATTTGATCTGCTCGAGGGACAACCCCAATTCTTTCAATGACAAGATTTGTTGCAAGCGTGTGAGATCGTGGTCGGTGTATAATCGATACCCGGCTTCTGTACGACCGGAAGGTGAAAACAATCCAATCTGGTCGTAATATCGCAACGTGCGTATCGTCAAACCGGTTATCTTCGCCAGTTCTCCCACTTTCCACTCATGTGGCATAATCATCTCCTTCCTTTGTCGCCAGCTTTCTACCGGTATCTCCAATATAAACCATTACGTCACGTAAGGCTCAAGCTTTTTTTATAACTATCTCTATTACTTCGGTGGATAAGCTTCAAAATCACCATGAAACATTCAATGACCAGCTCCACCGGATTTAAATTCGGGGATACTTTCGATTCTATCACGCGGATCGAGTAATATTTGAACTGGCAAATAAATGAGAGTGGCATGTTGGGCTATCACCTTTGCCAAAAGGCTTATTTGCCTAGTGACGGTTTAAATACGATGAAAAAATATAGATATGTTTTCAGAAATAAGAGCTTACATACCGTACAACAGCTTGCAATTGGATCTGATCGCCGTTGTATGCGGCTGCTACCACGGCGTAAATAAAAGATACTCTGACTTTCCATGGTATGTGAACTCAAATCGGACGGAAAACCGAGTCGACATGGGAAGTATGTACTACCCAAGGTGAAGAATGATAGGTAACCTCTTGATATATTTGTTTTTGTCATATATATTATTGACATAAGCAACTATAAACAATATTGGAGGGGTGAACGTGTCAGAATTTAATTTTGAGGATCGGATTGCTATTGTTCGTCGCTTTAACCGTTTTTTTACGAGACAACTTGGCGTTTTGAGAGAGGGTTTATTGCATACCCCGTACTCTCTCACCGAATCACGGATCATTTATGAAATTGCAAATCGGGATCACGTTATTGCCGCTGACTTATCGAAGGAGTTGGGACTGGATGCCGGATATCTCAGTCGCATTTTGGACCGTCTTGAGCAAAAGGGATTGATTCAAAAGGTCCTGTCCGAATCAGATGGACGGCAGCGCCTTCTTCGCCTTACACCGGATGGAGAAAAAGTGTTCTCGCTGTTGGACAGCCGATCACGAGAAGAGATATCGGAAATGTTGAACAATCTTTCTGAGCAGGATCAGAACCGCCTGATTCAATCCATGAACACGATTGAACATCTGCTCGGTGAAGGGTTGAAATACTCGGAACCTTACATTCTGCGCCAGCATGAACCTGGCGACATGGGATGGATTATCCACATGCACGGCCGTCTATATGCAGAGGAATACGGTTGGGATGAACGCTTTGAGGCGTTGGTTGCGCGGATTTGTTCCGATTTCATCAACAATTACAACCCTGACAAGGAACGTTGCTGGATTGCGGAAATGGATGGACAGATTGTCGGTTCTGTATTTGTCGTCCAAGACAATGAGGAAGTTGCAAAGCTCCGCCTTCTGTTGGTTGACCCGAGAGCTCGTGGATTGGGTTTGGGGAAGCGTCTCGTCGACGAGTGCATTCGTTTCGCAAGGCGTAAGGGATACAAGAAGCTGGTGTTGTGGACCAACAGCGTGCTTGTAGCGGCGAGGAACATATATAAGAAAGCTGGATTTGAACTTGTCAAGGAGGAACCGCACCATAGCTTTGGTCACGATTTAGTTGGGGAGACCTGGGAGTTGTCACTCTGATTCAGTTTCCTCGAGAACCCGTTAGAGAAACAACCCAAATGAAATCCCTTCAACCTAACAATTGAACCTTGCCTCGTATTGCGCTATTTATGCAATCCGTATGGCTGGCGAGTTGTCTTCACACATTCTAAATCACTTTTAAAACGTTCGACCAAGTTGGATAATGACTTATCCTGTCTCCATATAAAATCAGCCACTTTCATTGTCGGCCAATTCGGAACCGCCAATGACGGTGGTTTTTTCATTTTTTACTGCCAATGTTGGCGCAAAAACTTTTCCTTTATATCTGTCGTGATTATGGCTTTTCTTTTGGCTAAGGAGTATGATAAGATTTGACTGTAATTATTTGGGAAAATTCGAAGTTGAATAAAGGAGGTGGGTGCCAACATGACTACGAACAACAAACTCAATAGATTAGCCAAGGAAATGTCGCCCTATCTTCTCCAACACGCCTACAACCCCGTCGACTGGTTCCCCTGGTCTGAAGAGGCGTTTGAAAAAGCGAAGCGCGAAAACAAGCCGATTTTTCTATCTATCGGTTATTCCACCTGTCATTGGTTTCAGTAACTTTATATACAGTAGATTATGATTGAAGGAATTATTATCTTTGCCTGAGAATATTGAAACTACATTGGTGCTAGTATAGTTTTATGGACAGCTTTTAGTTAACTCTCTATCATAAAAGATAAGAGAGGAAGTGTCCGATATGAAACAAAAAAAGAAATATAACGACGATTTTAAGAAGACAATCGTTGAACTCTATCACACGGGTAGTTCGGTGAGTGCGTTAAGCAGCGAATACGGCGTATCTGAAGTGACAATATACAAATGGATTAAGGCTTTGACCCCAATCAGTGAGGAAACGGGGAGCCTTACCACTAAAGACATCGCTGCGATTCAGAAAGAAAATCTTCGCATGAAACAGGAGATCGAAATCTTAAAAAAGGCTATGGCCAAATTCGCCAAAAAGTAACGGACAACGAGCTCATCGATTTGATTCATAAACAAAAAGAGAACTATCCCATTCAAGTGATGTGTGAGGTACTTGACGTTCCTAGAAGTACTTACTACCAATCCTTGGAGCATATGGAATCGAATCGTGACCGTGAGAATAGGCAACTCACGGAAGAGATCCATCGAATTCACAAGGAGAGCAAAGCACGCTATGGGGCTCCAAAGATTCATCAATCCCTCCTTAAGGAGGGATACGCCGTGAGCCTTAAACGTGTTCAACGGCTGATGAAGAAGGCAGGAATTCGATCCATCACCGTGAAGAAGTTCCGTCCGCAAAAGAGTCAAGGAACGACCATGGAACGCACGAATCACCTAGAGCAAGATTTTACAACTACCACCATGAATGAAAAATGGGTGGCTGACATCACCTATATTCATACGCTTAGGGATGGCTGGTGTTACTTGGCGTCTGTCTTAGACCTGCATTCTAAAAAAATTGTCGGATACTCTTTCTCTCGTTCCATGACAACAGACCTTGTGCTTCAAGCTCTACATAATGCAGTGACAACGCAACATCCTGATCCAGGCCTCATCATCCACACAGATCTAGGAACACAGTATACGAGTGAAGCTTTTGAAAGAGCAGTTAAATCCTACGGGATGAAGCAATCATTTAGCCTCTCATTTCGAACAAGTGGAGGGACCGGAAATTTTATGGAATGAGAGTAAAGATATAACATCCCCAACATTTAAAAGTGAAATCTGGATACCCGTTACGAAAAAGCAATAGAAGTAAAAACGGACCCCGGGATGACACAGACTTAAAGATGCTTGGATCAAGGCATCTCTTTTTTTTGTTAAGATGTGTTGATTTTCTACCAAAAGTAAACCGCCCTTTGAAGAGGCGGGTAATTTTAACTATCGTTCTCCTTAGCTCAATCAATTTTATAATTGAGAAAAATATTTGAGTAACAACATTCTTGCTTCCTCAAAACTTCTGTATTCCTGTTTAAATTCACTATAGTAGTCAACCTTATCTTCAAAAAACTTGTACTGTTGAAACCAATCGAAAAAAGAACATTCCAGTTTTTCTATTTGTTCTTGAGGAATATCTGCTACCTTGCCAGCCATTATGTAACTTAAAGTGCCTGCAATATTCGCACAGAATGTATTTAAATCACTTGTTAAAGAGTCTTTTTCTTCTGTAAGCTTCATAAATTCAGAACGAAAATCATTCTGTATTTTTTCGATATCCCTATACGGGAAGGGATTATTTAATTTGATGTTTTTCAGTCTTTGTAATATTTCATCCATATCACTTCACCACCTATGCAAGCTATACGCGCCAGCCCCTCTAATTAGACTCATTCCGTGATCCTACTAGCGTGAATTTACAAAGTTATGTCCGTAACTCGTAAACTCATGCTAGGTTTCTTTTTTATAGTATACACCGTTGCCGTATACCTTGCTGGCGGTAAGACGCATCGGGAATTGATCTTTCGCATCTCGGTTCTCATTTCCTATGCCATTCGAAAGAAACTTTGGGCGACAGGTGCAATACCTACCCTTCGCTCGCTAAATACTAGCAATATGCGGAGAAACATTCCGAATCAGAAATCGAACGCGATTTCGCTAAAAAGATCAACGACATCTGGAAGTACGTCATTTCCCGCTCCGAAATCAATCCGATATAGAGGAATACACAGCAAATCAGGATTGCGGATCACGAATCGCTTGTAAGTGAAATACAGCGCCTCAAGTCCGATGTAAATGACGACATTTCGTTGGAAAGCGTCACGAAGACTTGGCAAATGTCCATTCAACACGGCCTGTTCGACGACATATGGGTGTTCATTCATCCCGTTGTCGCCGGGCATGGCAATAGACTATTCGCGCTGGATAAGCGGACTTTCACAGGCTGAGCAGAAGGCCGAAGTATTGCAGTGGATCCAAGCTACCGGTCAGAGATATCCGAATGCAGATTTCGGAGATGTTGTGATTGACCTTTACATGCAAAACCTTCTTACAGAAATGCAATCGGCGGAGACGATTCCACAGGATCGGATTGGGTGATCTGGTCCTTCCAGGAAGCCAGAAAGGCTTTTCCCAATGCAAAATTGCTGATCAACGAATATGGAATCATCAGCGATCCGACTTAAGAGCAGAGGCCTGATTGACGGAATTGGAATCCAGTGCCATCAGTTTAATATGGATACGGTTTCTGTAAGCACCATGAATACCATTTTGGGAATTTTGGCTGCAACAGGGCTGCCCATCTATGTATCGGAGCTTGATATGACGGGTGATGACGCAACGCAATTGGCAAGATATCAACAGAAATTCCCGGTTCTGTGGGAACATTCGGCTGTTAAAGGCGTAACGTTGTGGGGATATATTGAAGGTCAGACATGGAAACCCAACACACATTTGATTAGAAGAAACGGTACGGAACGCCCTGCTCTTCAATGGTTGAGAACCTATTTGTCAACGCATTATACCACAACGTTAATGCTGAAGCTGGCGCCGGAATTCAACCGGCGTCAGCATTTTTCATTTTCTTTGGCGCTGCTTGTTGGTTGTCAGACCACATGCATAAACCTGCGGAAATATTAATAGGATATTGGTGATTTCTGAAAAATTCCGTATTAGTCTTTTTGACCTTATTTAAATACGTATTTAGACCTATGAACTCATCTTGCCAGAATAGAACCAAATACTCTATTTTGTAAATACGAACAGGAATTACCATAATTGCGTAGAATATATGGTTTACAAAAGTTACTACATCTATTCATTCTAGGAGGTTCTTCATGAAATCATTGTATCGCAAAAGCAAGGCCCTTTTGGGGACGCTGGCCTTTTCCGTTGGCATCGCCGCTGTCCCGAATGCCGTCCAGGCCGCCGATTCGTCGTTCATCAACGAGGTTTCCGCGGCCTACAGCCAGTATGAGCAGAAGAAAAAAGCAGAATACGTCAGCTTTCTTCTGTCGGAGCAAACCGCCTATCAGACGTACTACAATCAAAAGCACGCGGATTACGCCAATTTGCTTGAGCTCACAAAGCAAGACCTAACCGCAATGCTGCAAAAGCTTCAAAGCGACGTGATCGGATTACGGGCGAAATACGGCGAGAACAACGATGCCCTGAAAGCCTACGAACGAGCGATAGATAAGGACAGGGCGGACAGTCCGATGGATTTATACGAGGATGCGATCGATCCGGACAATGCGGGAAGCGCAATGGACCTCATCGAAGATTCCATCGATCAAGACAGGGCGGACAGTCCGATGGACTTGTATCAGGATGCAATCGATCCGAATACGGCCGACAGCCCAATGGATTTGTACGAGGATGCTGTGGATCCCGACACTGCGGATAGCCCGATGGACCGGTACCAGGATGAAGCGGATATCCACTATGGGGGCGGTACGATGGATTTGTACGAAGACGGGGACATCACAAAGGAAGAGGCCCAGAAGCGGATGGCATCGGTACGTAACACGACGGAAACCGCCCTCGCCAAGCAGATCGGCGATTCCAAAAATCGGATTCGGCAAACGAAATCCAATACGGAGCAGCAGATTCAGCAGACGCGCGCTTCCTCCATACAGCTGATTCTCAAGCAGCGTGACAACGCGATCCGCCAAATCTCCGAGCTTCGCAAACAGCTGACCGGCTCCGGTATTGCGTTCGAGCCGCTCGTAATCCATGATTGGATAACGGTCATTATCGACGGAGAGATGCAGTTTTTCGACCAGCCTCCGGTCGTTATGAAAGGTTCTACCCTTGTACCGTTAAGAGCAATATTCGAGAAGCTGGGAGCCGAAGTGACCTGGAACGCGAAAGAGCAGTCCGTTACGGCGAAAAAGGGCGATTCGACAGTGTGGCTCAAAATCGGCAGCGGCAAAGCTAAAATTAACGGGCGCAATGTCGATCTTCAAAGTCCGCCGCAGACCATTAATGGCAGTACGATGGTTCCGCTTCGGTTCGTGAGCGAAGCTCTGGGAGCCGAAGTGCTGTGGGACGCCGAGACCAGCACAATTACAATTACGTCCAAATAGCCTGCCGACAGCAAAACATTCCTATTATCCGGTATTGTTTTGGCTTTCTCCTGTTCATTTCAGCGGTCAAAGCCACATTAAAACATTTCGCAATGCCTCCGCAGGTTGTGCTTATGTAAAAGATTAGGATTCATGGGCGAACAGAGGGGGCGCGTGGCACGATCCGATGTCGGCGTTCACGTGCGCGCTGATTGCTATGGCCGGGGGCGTTGAAGGAACGATTCGCCAAGTATAGATTGCTGTCATAATTTTTCTTGAGGGGATAGATCATGAATCATCTATATAACCGAGATTCTGAATTGAAAGAGCGTTTCAACCGATTCATCGCAGACAAAATTACCAGTAGCTCCGAGGATTACTATTCCAGGTTGACTAGGGCTAATGAGTCAAGCGACCAAGCAATTATGGACTTTAACAAGAAATTAAAACAGTTATTCTATGAAGGAATAGTAAACGAAGGCGACATCTCAGCTTAAGGGGATGTCGCCTTCGTTTTCGTTTTGTTTTCATTAATGTTGGAAAATTAGTGTATAATGAAATCATAAATACACGAGAGGATGATTAATATTATGTCAACACGTGAATTTGTAGAAAATAAAGATCGTAAAGCTAATCGACTTATAAATGAGAAATCCCCATATTTACTTCAACATGCTTACAACCCTGTTGACTGGTATCCCTGGGGAGAAGAAGCGTTCCGGAAAGCGGCAAGGGAGAGCAAGCCGGTATTCCTGTCCATCGGCTATTCGTAGCCCTGCGGGGCGCGAATATTTTAGAAAGGAATTCTACGTATGTCGACTTGCCATTGGTGCCATGTTATGGAAAGAGAATCATTTGAAGATGAAGAGGTTGCAAGATTGTTAAATGATCATTTTGTAGCAATAAAAGTGGATCGTGAGGAGAGGCCGGACATCGACCATATTTACATGACCGTATGCCAGGCCATGACCGGGCAAGGCGGCTGGCCATTAACGATCATCATGACCCCTGAGCAAAAGCCCTTTCTTGCGGGAACCTATTTTCCCAAACGTGCAAGGTGGGGGCGAAAGGGGATGATCGAGATTTTAGAAGAGATTCGCGACCGCTGGCAGGATAGCCGGGATAAGATTATGAATACCGGTATCTCCATTACCGAATACCTGCAATCGCTTGGAAATAAAGAAGAAAAAGAACTGGGATGGGATACGCTGGAGGAAGCCTTTAAACAGCATCTCTCCTCCTTTGACCCGCATTACGGCGGATTCGGAGATGCGCCAAAATTTCCAACCCCGCACCATTTAACCTTTCTGCTGCGATACGGCAAGGAGCGTAAAAATAAAAAGGCCTTGGAAATGGTTACTCGAACCTTGGATGCGATGGCGAACGGGGGGATTTATGATCATATCGGATTTGGATTTGCCAGATATTCTGTGGATGAGATGTGGCTTGTACCCCATTTTGAGAAGATGCTCTATGATAATGCGCTTTTGGCCTATGCATATCTGGAAGCTTACCAAGTTACTGGTGTTGAACGATACGCAAGCATTGTCAGCGAGATTTTCACCTACGTTGAACGTACGATGACTTCTCCGGAAGGGGGCTTCTACTCGGCAGAAGATGCCGATTCGGAAGGGATAGAGGGCAAATTTTATGTCTGGACCCCTGAAGAGATCTTGGAGGTGCTTGGAGAGGTTGAAGGGGAATGGTTCTGCAAGTATTATAATGTGACCCCTCAAGGAAACTTTGAAGGCATGAACATTATCAATCGCATCCATCCCAATATAACCGACGTAAGATACAGACCCTATGTGGATGAAAAAACGGGAATTGAGATCGATCCGGTTAAGCTTGCAGAGTTGCGAAATAAACTATATTTGGCGCGTGAAAAGCGCGTTCATCCTCATAAAGATGATAAAATTCTGACAGGTTGGAACGGCTTGATGATCGTCGCATTGGCCAAGGCTGCAAAGGTGCTGCAAGAGCCAAAGTATGCCCATATGGCTGAGAGAAATCTCGATTTTCTTCACAAACATCTGCTGCGGGAGGATGGCAGACTGCTGGCACGTTACCGCGACGGAGAAGCGGCATTTCTCGGATACTTGGATGATTATGCTTATCTGACCTGGGGGTTGTTGGAACTTTATGAAGCAACATTCAAACCAGAATATCTGGAAGAGGCGATTCGTTTTAGTGAAGAGATGATCAGGCTCTTTTGGGATGAAGAGCGCGGAGGACTATTTTTTACCGGTCATGATGCTGAAAGGTTGATCATACGTTCAAAGGAGATTTATGACGGAGCTACTCCTTCCGGCAACTCGGTCGCCGCTTTAAATCTCTTAAGGCTTGCCAAGATAACGGCGAGAAACGACTTTTTGGATAAAGGGGAAGCCATCCTCCGGCACTTCTCCGTACAAGTAGCTCAATACCCTTTTGCGTACACCCAACTGCTTCATGCACTGTTATTCATGTTACAGGAAACGAAAGAGATACTCTTTACCGGACCCCGAGGCGCAGATGGCATTCCTGAAATCGGCAGAATGTTGCAGCAGGTCTATTTGCCTGAAGCCGTTCTGATCTATCATGATGAAAACGAGTCAACGCGCATGGAACAAATTGCTCCATATATTGGCCATCAAAAAAGCATGGATGGCAAGCCCACGCTCTATATCTGCCAAAACTATGCCTGCCGGAAGCCAACCACAGATTACCAAGAGGCGATTAAGAGTTTAGAGTAAAATTGTATTCCGTTTCATTGATTTTTGCCACTAGATTCGATACAGTAAAGTGGAAAGAACTCGATAGGAGGAACCCGATTTTGTTGCAGTATACGTGTAACTCAATCGACTGGTTGGAAGACGAAGAGCAGGGGACGTTAAGCTTTGTGCTTCATATTCCCGAAGCAGCCGAGAGTATGGAAAAATTGCTGGATAGCGCTACGCTGCTGGATCTCTCTTTTGACGGGGGGCATAACGAATATGGCTCATTTTTGTCCTTTATCCTGCGCAGCGGAAATGGGGAGTTGGCCGTACTGATCCCCAAAACGGAATGGTCTCGTTTTCTTGAAGAACCAGATCGGATGATTCTTGATTATGGCAAGCGCTTTGAAATGGACTTCCTGCCGCTCGGTTTGCTTAAATTTATCGACCAACAGATCGAACTGGTCAACGAGGGAAAAGAAAGCCCATTTTTAAAGGATATTATCGAGGTTTTTGCAGAAATTGATTCATAGAATCACAAGTTAAGGGGAGAGGAGATCATGAGCAAGAAGGCTCTGATTGTGGTAGACCATGTCAACGATTTTGTACATGATAAAGGCGCTCTGACTGCCGGCAAACCGGCACAAGCGATCACGCCATTTATCTGTGAGAAGGTAAGCCAGTTTTTAGAAAATGGCGATCTTGTCGTATGCGCTTACGATGATCATGATCCGAATGACCGTGAATTTGAAAACTGGCCTGTCCATTGCGTGAGAGGAACCTGGGGACAAGAGTTTTACGGCGAATTACAAGAGTTGATAGAGTCAAAGAAAGGCGATGAAAACCTCGTCCTGCTCCCCAAAAAACATTATAATGCCTTTGACGGTACTCCTTTGGAAAAGATTTTGCAAGATTATGAGGTAAAAGAGGTTCATATTACCGGTGTCTGCACCTCGATATGCGTGATGTTAACCACTTATGGAGCCTATACGCGGTTTTATCCTACGGTTGTTTATAAAGAAGGAATGGCTGACTTTATGAAGCAATCCGAGCAGGCAATGGTTGATGAATATTTTAAAACCGTATTTCATACAGAGGTCCGCTAACAGGAGGGCAAATTGAATTACAATACTACACTACTCACAGACTTTTATCAGATTAATATGATGTATGCGCATTTTGCAAAGGGGACAAAGGATAAGCGTGTCGTCTTTGATCTCTATTTCCGTAAAACGCCTTGCAATAATGGGTATGCCATCGCAGCCGGACTTGAGCAGGCCATTGAATATATTAAATCGCTCAGATTTACGGAAGAGGAGATACGCTATCTTAAGAGTATTGACAATTATAGCGAAGATTTTCTTAATGAACTGCAAAATTTGCGTTTTACAGGAAATCTATGGGCAGTCCCGGAAGGTACATTCGTTTTTCCCCATGAGCCGCTGGTGCGCGTAGAATCGCGTCTCTTCGAAGCTCATTTGATTGAAACGGCCTTGCTGAATATCATTAATCATCAGACCTTAATTGCGACAAAGGCGGCACGCGTCGTACATGCTGCCGGCGACGACCCGGTGCTGGAGTTTGGCCTGCGCAGAGCACAGGGGCCGGATGCCGGCTTATACGGATCGAGAGCCAGTTATATCGCTGGCGTAGCCGCCACTTCAAATGTGTTGGCCGGGCAGAAATTCGGCATTCCGGTGCAAGGCACGCATGCCCATGCATATGTCCAGAGTTTTCCTTCCGAATTGGAAGCATTCCGCGCATTTACGGAAATCTTTCCGGATAACGCTGTTTTGGTTGTCGATACCTATGATTCGCTATATTCCGGAATTCCCAATGCGATACAGGTATTTAAAGAGCTGCGCCAAAAGCTGGGGCGCGATCCCAAGAATTTCGGCATTCGCCTTGATTCGGGCGATTTAGCCTACCTATCCAAAGAGGCCAGAAAGCAATTGGATCAAGCCGGTTTTCCCAATGCCCGCATCGTAGCCTCAGGTGACCTTGATGAAAATCTGATCCGGGATCTGAAGATGCAGGGAGCCAAGATCGATGTATGGGGTGTGGGGACCCAGTTAATTACTGCCAAGGATTGTCCTGCTCTGGGCGGCGTCTATAAGCTTAGCGCCGAGGAAGAGAATGGAGTGCTTCAACCGCGCATTAAGGTGAGTGAGAACCCTACCAAGATCACAAATCCCGGAGTGAAAAAGCTGGTTCGATTTTACTCAAACAAATCGGGCAGAGCGTTGGCAGATGTGATCATGCTGAACGATGAGGAAGTGCCAACAGGTAAGTATGAAATCTTCCATCCGGTCTACACCTTAAAGCGGAAAGTGCTTCATAATTATTATACAGAAGAATTGCTTAAACCAATATTTGAAAATGGGCGATTGGTCTATGAACTGCCTACCTTATCTGAAATACGGGCACGTGTCAAAAGGCAGACTCAGGTCTTTTCTCCCGAGATTCAGCGCTTAACCAATCCGCATGAATATCATGTCGATCTCTCAGAGCCTTTATGGCAATTAAAAAATCGCATGATCGCAAAAGCAAAACCGCATGTAGAATTGGAGTAAGGAAAACCCCCAAATCCCGCGTTAAAAGCTGGGATTTGGAGGTTCATTTTTCCTCAGATTTGATAGAGTTGACGGTATTTTTTCTCAAGATAGTCGGTCAAGTAGCGAGCATTTAGCTGTTCGCCTGTCGCTTGCACGAGAATCTCATTCGGTGTTAAAAGTTTGCCGTATTTATGGACCTTTTCCGTCATCCAATCCTTAATTTTGGCAAACTGGCCATTGCGAATGAAATCTTCGTAGTTGGGGATCTCTTTGCGCATCGCATGTTCAAGCTGAGCGGCATAGAGGTTGCCTAACGAGTAAGAAGGGAAATAGCCAAAACTTCCTCCAGACCAGTGCACATCTTGCAATACACCCTCCGCATCGTTGTTAGGCGTAATGCCCAGGTACTCCCTCATTTTTTCGTTCCAGATATGCGGCAGATCGGCCACTTTTATCTCACCGCTGATTAAGCCTTTTTCGAGTTCATAACGGATCATAATATGGAGATTGTAGGTTAATTCGTCTGCTTCCGTTCGGATAAGCGAGGCTTTAGCTTCATTTACCGCGAAATAAAATTGATCGACCGTAACCCCTTGCAGTTCCTCAGGGAATACCTCAATCAGGTCTTGTAAGTAACACTCCCAAAAGGCGCGGCTTCTGCCAATCATATTTTCAAAGAAACGGGACTGTGATTCGTGAATACCCATGGAAGCGCCATTGCAAAGATTGGTGCCGATAAGCTCTCTGGAGATATTTTGCTCATAAAGGGCATGCCCGCCCTCATGGATGGCACCGAATATCCCTTCCCGTAGATCGTTGTGATTATATCGGTTTGTGACTCGCACATCTCCGGGATTAAGGCCTATACAGAATGGATGAACCGTATCATCCAGACGTCCGGCCTCAAAGTCATAACCGATTCGTTCCAAAATGATTTTGCTGAAAGCCTTTTGTTTTTGCGGATCAAACTTTTGTGTCACAATGCGTATATCGGGTTTGTGGGGGGAGGAGGTCACTTCTCTCACCAGAGGTACAATTTTTTCCCGCAAACCGGCAAATAGTTGATCCAGTTGTTCTACCGTAACCCCTGGTTCATATTGATCCAAAAGGGTATTATAAGGATGACCTTCATAACCCAAATAACCAATAAACTCTTTTTGGAAATCGACCACTTTCTCAAGATAGGGTTGAAAAAGTGAAAAGTCCGACTTAGCCTTTGCCTCTTCCCATACCGATTCCGACTTGGAGGTAAGAATTACGTACTCTTTATGTCGTTCGGGCGGAATCTTGATGAAGAGGTCGTACTCCTTCTTCGCCTCTTTCACCATTTTTTTCGTAATTTCGTCCAATTGGGTGTAATGATCGGGGCTGGATAATAGATCCAAATATTCTTTCATCTCTTTGGATGTGGTTAAAGCAAAGGTTTCGCCGGACAAGGTACCGATCACTTCCGTGCGCTGCTCTACGCCTTTTTTCGGAGCGCCTGTGCGAAGATCCCAAAACATTAAGCTGACCGCTTCATTGTAATGTTTGATTTTCTTGATCAGTCCTTTAAATGCTTCAACTGTGGTTGAATGAGTTGATGATGACAACATAATTCCTCCTAACTGGGTATAATGACTACTATTATATCGCATTTAGCTATAATAATGGTTAAAAATGCAACTTGTTTTTTCATTTTTTCAGCATCAACTGCATTTTCCAGAGGCTTTGCATCTACGGCCTGCGGTCGGGAAAAGGGTAGATGGCAATCGGCTGATAACTTGGAGATTGGCCAAGGTGAGTCTGATAGAGGACGATCTCCTTCGCCTCCCATGCGATCAGGTTTTCTTTAAGGGTTGGCGCTTTTTCAAGCTCATGGGCAGTCAATATTCCGTTTACATAGTTCCTGGCTAGTGTGACATGAGGGCGATACCTCTGTTTCTCCGGTTCAAAGTGAAGGGTCTCCATCGCCTGATCCACCTCTTGTTGCAATTGATGCAACCGAATCAGATCGCCATCAACGCCCGCCCAAAGAATTTTGGTGTTCTCACGGTTGTCAAAGGTGCCCAAACCTTCTATTCTTAAGGTAAACGAGTGTTGTCTGTCGGAAATCTCCTTCAGATGTTTTTTCACCTGATTGGCGGTCGTAAAGTCGCATTCGCCAAGGAATTTGAGTGTAATGTGGTAATCCGCAGGATGCAGCCAGCGTTTAAAATTCCATTTTTCTTTTATAACCTCCGCCCATGCGGAGAGAATGGAACGATATGGGTTGGGAACGGGAATGGCAATAAAAAGTCGGGCCTGATAGGGGTGCATCTCTCTTTTCTCCTTTACTGGCAATGAATCGAAAGTTCATTTGCGTTACAATATGTATGACGATATTTTATCAGATCGTTGACGAAGCACCAAGAATATGCTTTTTTAGAAATTAGGTGAGGATCGTTAGAGATGAAAGTGATTATCGTGGAAGGAAAAACAGATCGGGAACGATTGCTGCAAATCTTGGCGGAACCGGTTGAAATTATCGTGACCCATGGAACCTTAAGTGTTGAGAAGGTGGAAGAATGGATCATCCCCTATGAGCATGAAGAGGTCTATATCCTGGTTGATGCTGATCATGCCGGAAATAAGCTGCGCAAACAACTGAAACAGCTTTTGCCCAATGCGCATCATCTCTATACGCGCCGTATCTACCGAGAGATTGCCAGCACTCCGATCGAGTATTTGCTGAAAGTGATGATGGATGCCCATTTTGAAGTGAATAAGGAACTGCTGCAAGGAATGCCATTTGATAAAGGAGAGATTACATAATGAAGCTATTTATGCTTTTGGGAAGTCTCAATATGTTTATTGCCGTTGCCCTTGGCGCTTTTGGCGCCCACGGATTGAAAAGCCGTCTCTCGGAAGAGATGATGTCCATTTATCAAACGGGAAATCACTATCACATGATCCACTCTTTAGGACTTTTGTTAATGGCGTTATTCTATGACCGCTTCAATGGCATCGGGCTGGTCAACTGGGCAGGGTGGGCGATTTTCATCGGCATCATCATCTTCTCCGGAAGCCTTTATCTGCTTAGCACTAGCGGTCTCCGTTGGCTGGGAGCAATTACGCCGATTGGCGGGCTTGCCTTTATTTTAGGCTGGATCTTGCTTGCGCTTGCCGCCTTCAAGAAGTGATAGTCATTTGTGAGAAACCATGCCCCTTACCTGCCGGTTTGGGGCACCCCTCTACTCGCTTTTCTTGCGAGATTCTCTTAAGGCTTCATTTAAACTTTTGATTTCCTCGAACATTTTTCTAATCTCTTCTTTTGCTTCCGGGTGCGTTTGATTCCAATGGTTGATCAATGGCGGCATCGTTTTGCTTATATGATTGTAAATGGCTGTTATTTTTATCTTCTCAACCATTTCAGGGGTTGTGTCGCCGGTCAGAAGCTCAGCATATTTAACAAGCAAAGCTGTAAATGATTGCTCTAAATTTGCCAATGTTATCACTCCTCTTGTTTTTTTCCTATATTAAGTCTAATGCAAACTCCATTTTTACGCAAAGAGAATCCTGACTTCTTGGAATGACATAGAATAGGTTAAGAAGAGGATAAGGAGGATTGCAGATGAGGAACTCCCGGGATCTTTTTTCCAAGTATTGGTCAACTATGGAGAGAGAGTGGTTTAACTTCTTTCGCGCATCAAAGAAGATGTTTACCCACATGCCCATGCTTCAATATGATATTCAGGAAAAAGCGGATAAAATCCTGATCACATTTGAATTGCCCAATATCAAGGAGGAACAGGTGGAGCTGTCGATTCGCGGGAATTACCTTACCATTTCAGTGGAAAATCGGGAGGAGGTGGAGGTTAAAAACAGCAAAACGAACTTCTACCGTCATTCCAAAAGCTATGGCAAAGTTCAGCAGACGGTCTCTTTACCCAGTCGGGTAGATCCGCATCGGTTTAACAAAAGATTTGATCATGGTCTGCTAAAAGTGGAATTGATAAAAATCTAGTTTGCAGATTTATGGAATAAAGGAATATGGGCCCGTGTTTTTATAAACATGGGCATTTTTCTACAGATAAGACTTGCGGAGTTGCATAAGATGCAAGCATTTTAGGTTGGCAAAGAAGTTCATCATTTGTGCAGAGAATTAGCGCTCACGTAAAGGGAAATAGGTTCAATTTGTCGAAATCTATAGAGGTAAATTAATCAGAAAGAGACGGAGAAACAGATGGTACAAGCGTTTATACAGGGAATCTTACTTTCATTTGGACTCATCCTGCCCCTTGGCGCGCAAAATATTTTCATTTTTAATCAAGGCGCCTTACATCGAAAATGGCGTGGTGCCTTACCCGCAGTCATTACAGCCAGTCTCTGCGATACTCTCTTAATCTTGTTGGCTGTCTGGGGTGTTTCCTTACTCGTACTTACGCTCTCATGGCTAAAAGTAGTTCTGGCGATCGTCGGCGTTCTCTTTTTGCTCTACATAGGCTGGATGATCTGGAATAGCGATACGGATAGCGATGCCACCATAGATCGCTCGGTTCAGTGGACAATCTCAAAGCAGATTCTCTTTTGCATGTCGGTTTCACTCTTAAATCCTCATGCGATATTGGATACTGTGGGCGTGATTGGGACCACCTCACTCTCTTTTCAAGGAAACGAAAAGATAATCTTTACATCAGCCTGTATTCTTGTTTCATGGATCTGGTTTTTATCGCTTTCCATTTTGGGAAGGATGATCGGGAGTGCGGATAGGAGCGGGGCGATTCGCAGGAATCTGAATCGAATCTCAGCGGTGCTCATTTGGTTCAGTGCAATCTATCTGATCTATTCTCTCTTTTTCACTTCGATCTGATTTTTTGCTATAATGAAGCTAATTTATTGAATCATCTCATAGTTTTCCAGCTAGAATTGAGATTGAATGAAAGGTATATTCATGAAACGGAAACACTTGATATGGATCGCATTGATCAATACATTTACGTTATCCTCTGCAACGGTCATCATCCTTATGTGGGTGAATCTCTCCGGAGATATCACAACAGCATTTAACTTTCATGCTCAGCTTACGGATGAAGAGAAGCGGTTTCTTCAATCACAAAACCAACTAATGGAAAGCGATCGTGAAAAACACCAGGGACAATTGCCGCTATATGAGGCAGATCTCTATTTCGATCCCAAATCGTTTACTCTTTCGGGTACGACTCGCATCACGGCATGGAATAGAGGGAAACAAGCAACAAACGAATTAAACTTGGAGCTCTTCTTAAAAGCTTTCAACAAAGGGAGCAAATTGCCCATTCTGCCGGAGTTACAATCGCGAAGTTATCCCAGAGGAGCGGTATACGGAAATTTTCAACTTTTGGAAGTAAAGATTGAGGGAGAGAAAATTACTTATTCGGAAACGGGCACGATTTTAAAAATAGCGTTACAGAAAGAATGGAAACCGAAAGAGAAGATCATCGTTGATTTAAAATGGAAGGCGGTAATTCCCGAAATCTATCACCGCGTTGGGATGAAAAATGATGCCTTTTGGTTTGGCAACGCACTGCCCACCTTAGCCGTATATGATACGCAGTGGCGAGTGAATCAATATGAGGCGGTGGGGGATCCATTTGTCACCCAAACCTCCAATTATAAGGTAAGAATTGTTACACCATCCCAATATCAAGTGATTGCAACGGGCAACCAGACTGAAGCGATACATAATGATTTAAAGGAAACGAAGATCGAGGCCATAGAGGTGCGCGATTTCGCTTTCGCGATCTCTGCGAATCACAAGCTGAAAAGCGCGGTCTCCAAAAGCGGAAAGCAGGTAAATCTGCATTACCGTTATTTGAGTGAGGGGCAAGCCAGCCAAGCGTTAAAAACGGCTGTGCAAATGCTGGATTATATGGAGAGACGTGTAGGAGAGTACCCTTATCAAAAATTGGAAGTGTTTGAGAACGAGATGTTTCTTTCGGGTATGGAATATCCGGGTCTGATCTTTATAGGTTATAGCAAATTTAACTACACAAGCGTAGCCCATGAGGTTGCTCATCAATGGTTTTACAATTTGGTCGGCAATGATCAGATCCATGAGCCTTGGTTGGATGAAGGGCTGGTGACCTATTTTACCGATGAGTTTCTAAAGGGAGACCGTCTCGATCAATATTATGCCAATGAAGAAGCTCTCCTTGCAAAAAGCAATATACAGATCGAAGGAATTCATGGGTATACCAGATGGTCAGCCTACTGGTCGGGAGTATATCGCAAAGGAAGCCTGATGTATTATAAGTTGAGGAAAGAGATGGGAGAAGAAGCATTTTCCGACTTTATTCGGGATTACGTAAAGAACTTCCGGAATCAGATCGTAACACAGTCTGAGTTTATCCATTTTGCGCAGAAATATACAGATAAAGATCTTGACGCCTTCTTTAAAAAGTGGCTTTTCCAATAATTTATCTCCCATGTGAAGGCCGGGATCCTTTAGAATAATAGCAGTATATTGTTTATATATATTTACATTATGGGGGAAACGCGATGAAAACCATAAAACAACATTTATTTCCTTTTAGCTTTATGTTGATCATTCCTGTTCTTAATATATTTTATATTTTGCTTAATCATTCAAGGCATGAGGTAAGCAGCCTGGTTACAAAGTTTGATCAAAGCATTCCTTTGGTAGAATTTTTTGTGCTGCCATACCTGATCTGGTATCCATTCATTTTGCTTACCATGCTCTATCTCTGCATCAAAGAGCGAGAGATCTATTTTAAGACGCTCATCGCTTATGCGGTGGGGTTAATCATCTGTTATATGACCTACCTGGTATTCCAGACAACGGTGCCGCGTCCTGAGCTAACCGGTGACGATATTTTTACAAGAATGCTAGCCATGGTATACAAAGCTGACCAGCCTTATAACTGCTTTCCCAGCATCCACGTCCTTTCATGCTATCTGATGATGAAGGCGATTTATAAAAGCTCGATCAAGAACCGGGTGAATCAAGCCGTTGTCTATAGCAACTCCATCATTATTATTCTCTCTACGTTATTTGTAAAACAACATGTGATTCTCGATGTTGCTTCAGGTATATTGGTAGGCGAACTTGTTTACCGTTTGGTTGATGCCTACTATGAGAAAGACCGTATCTTGTTGTGGGATAAAAAGCGGAAATCGCTTGTTTCTTTCAAACGGAGATGGAGAATGAATAAAGATTTTGAAATCTAATCCAGTTATGAAAGCATAAAATATCATTTTCTTGGAAAGAAAGGAATGAAGGGGAATGGGCAGTGTAATTTATAAATTCAATTCATTAACAGACAGTTTTGAACAGCGGTTCTCCACCTTAAAATTGGCTATGCGGAAAGCATATCTGGATTGGGTATATAAACGCTTCAATCCGAAAGGCATCATTGACTTGAAAGAGACTGGCAAGGAATATGATTTTATCCAAATGAAGAATTACTGGGAACAGCAAGGCTGGTAAGTGGGAATGTCAAATCTGCCATTAGAGTGGCAGATTTTTTAGCAAATTTACCATTTTATTTTCTAGAGGATGATGTAAGATCATGAAGCCTATTCTTAAGATAGATGGAGTCACCGGCGGCTACGGCACGACAAAACCGACCATAAGAGATCTCCATTTTACTGTACATGAGGGTGAAATCGTGGCCTTGATCGGCTTGAATGGGGCGGGGAAAAGCACAACGATCAAACATATTTTAGGCTTAATGAAGCCAATTCAAGGAAGAATTACCATCTACGATCAATCCGTTTTTGAAGCCCCCGACATCTATCGCAGTAACTATGCCTATATTCCTGAAACTCCTATCTATTATAAGGAACTGACTCTATGGGAGCATCTGGAGTTAACAGCCATGGTCTATGGCATATCCAAGGAGGAGATGGTGAAGAGAGTAACGCCCTTGTTGAGCAGATTTAACATGGAGAAGAAGGAGCGGCTATTTCCTGAGCACTTTTCAAAAGGAATGAGACAAAAAATGATGATCATGATGGCATTCCTCATCCAACCTGCTCTCTACATCATCGATGAACCCTTGATGGGGTTGGACCCACTTGGCATCCGTTCTCTCTTAAGCTTGCTTAAAGAGGAGAGAGACAGGGGGGCGGGAATATTAATGTCCACCCATATACTCTCGACAGCGGAACGATATTGTGATCGTTTTATTATTATTCATGAGGGCGAAATCGTGGGCCAGGGCAGTTTAGAGGAGCTGCGGAAAGCGGCAAACCTGAGCACAGCTTCTTTGGATGAGATCTACCTAAATTATATTGAAGGCAGTGTAACCTAATGGAGCTTAAAGATTTATGGGAAAGGCGTTTTAATCAATTTATTTCAGCAAGAATGATTGTATTACGGCGAATTGCCAATGGTTATATGATTTTGCCGGTATTGCTCATCATTTTTGGGCTCTATTATTACCCCATTTTTATTGAGTGGCTGCCGCAAGAATTTCCCGTAAAAATGGTCGTATCCATCATATTGGCATTCATCAACTCTACAGTCGGATATAGAAGTTTATTACAAGAGGCCGATCTCTTTTACTTGCTGCCTGTCGAAACCCGTCTAAAAGCTTACTTTACACGCTCTTTTATCTATAACTGGGCAGTTCAAAGCCTTTTTTTGATCAGTTTTATCGTTGTAATTTCGCCGCTTTATATAGCGCGTATCGATTCAGACACGAGCCATCTGCTGCTCTTTGCTCTGATCCTATTGATTATCAAAGGTTGGAATCTTGCTATCCATTGGTATGCGCTTCAGTTTACAGGCAGCAATGTTCGCCGCATCTTTCTGCTGCTCAGGTTATTGATCAATATCATGTTGATCTACGGTCTGCTGCGCCATAGCATACCTCTTATCGGCTTGGGAGTATCCTGTGCAGCAGCATTCACCTTCTTGCAGCAAGCTCTGGTTAAAAAACTGACGCTTAATTGGCATCAGTTGATTCAAGCTGAAAAAAGGTTAGATGCCCGCTTTGATGTATGGCTGTCGCTTTTCATGGACACGCCTCAGCCAAGATCTGGTGTAAAACGTGATTGGGGGATGTCATCGATAGCAAGATCTCTTGCTTTTATTCCACAAAAAGCATACCACTATTTATTTATAAAACTTTTTTTCCGAACTGAGATTTCAGGGATGATAGTTAGAATTACGATCATTGGGATGATTCTCACCTTTATCATCTCCGAAATTAGACTGCTGATTCTCGCATATATGGGCATACTTCTGATTGCAGGCATACAGTTAAGCTCTTTTTGGCAGGTTCTCATCCATCAGTATTGGGTAAAACTATATCCATTGCCAGCAGCATACCTGAAAAAAGCTTATCTTGAAAATGCATTTATCCTCCTGATCTCGATTGGACTATTGTTGCTCTTGACGGCCATGCTGAACATGAAATCATTTTTGCTTTTGGTCCTTATGAGCATGATAGGAGGACTGGTTGCTTATGCTTTTACTTTTCTCTATTTAAAAAGGAAAATAAAGCTTTCGCAAAATCATTTCAAATCGCAGTAAAAGTAATGAAAAATCTGTTGGATGTAGTGAGGAGTTAATCATGGCAACACCAAAATATTATGTGGTTTGGGTTGGGAGAAAGCCGGGCATCTATTCATCTTGGGAAGAGTGCCAGGAACAGACAAGCCGTTTCCCCAATGCAAAATTCAAATCCTTCCAGACCATGGAAGAGGCCGTAAAGGCTTTTCAAGCGGGATATGAATCTGATTCTCAAAATCAAATCGATTTGGACAGCATTTCGGTTGACGTGGGTTGCAGCGGCAACCCGGGCGTTGTGGAGTATAAAGGTGTCGATACAAAAACAGGGGAGACTCTCTTCTATCGTGGTCCGATTCAGAAAGGAACCAACAATTTGGGCGAGTTTCTCGCCATTGTCCATGCGCTTGCCTATCTTAAAAAGAGAGGGAGCGATAAAACGATCTATAGCGACTCCAGTACGGCCATTGGCTGGGTGAGAGAGAAGAAGGTAAAGAGCAGCCTGGTCAGGGATGAGACGACGAGAGAGATTTGGGAACTGGTGGACCGAGCCCTCTTATGGCTGAAAAATAATAGCTATCAAAACAAGATCTTAAAGTGGAATACGGAAGAATGGGGCGAAATTAAAGCCGATTTTGGCAGAAAGTAATAGAATCCGATTCGCCTGCCTATAATGATACTATCGATGATCTTTAAAAGGAGAGTATCATGGCCAGGCTGATAAGCATCCGCCCAAGTTTTAATGAATTTAGGTTTTACTTCAATGAGATGGCAAAGAAGATTCGGCCGGAATTGATGATTGCTGAGGTCGAGATTTTTAAGAAAAACAAATATGATATATTTTTTATCCCTTTTGGCCCCAAGAATGCCATTTTCGGAAGCGTTTCTCAGGAGGATGGAAGCATTCATCAGATCGCCATCATTAGGGAAAATGACGGCACCTCGCGTACAAAGCTGGAGTTTCTTCTCTCGATTACTTTATTGTTGGAAGCCATCAAACCAAAAACAGAATTGAAAAAGAAAAGCAAGGTCCTGGAGCAGTTTCAATTTTTTAAGAGAGAGGTCGATGTGTATAATCTCCATTCGACGGTAGCCTATGAAGATCTAAAATGTACCATTCTCTCCTCGGTAAAAGGCGGTTTTTTCTCATTTTGCGTCTCGTATTAAATGAGCTTGGGAAAAGCTCATTTTTATGTATGAGTAAAATGTTTGTGGGTGAAGACACCCTAAAATAAATTAGCCCCTGGAAAAGTGAAGGAAGAATTCGTTCACCTTTTCCAGGGGGGACCAAGCGA
>Ga0310838_1000099_pt1 | contig 125850 bp, 97 predicted proteins | sample SM_ome_6_FD_202241 | JGI IMG/M metagenome (GOLD analysis project Ga0310838, IMG submission 202241) | Sorghum-adapted microbial communities enriched on stacked mutant (SM) sorghum from Joint BioEnergy Institute, Emeryville, California... ...
ATGATCTGCATCACCGCAGCCATTTTAAAGGCTTTGTCATACTTTTTCCGCACCATACAAAACACAACCCCTTTACATAAAGTTACGTTGGTCTTAACTCCGTGTAAAGAGGTTTGGGGAAAGTCCAGTTTTTTATTTATTGATAAAATTAAATTGCGCTAACTAATCTGATGTATGCCAAACAGTTAAATTATTCCTATCAAGCAACCTTTCTCCTAGTCTAATATATTGGTTAAAGAGTTTGCATGAAAGATTTTATATCCTCCTAAACTTGTTTACAAATTTGTTTTTCTTGTACAATTTAAAATTAATTTCTCTTCAATATTTTTTATCTTTAAAATTTATTTAGTTGAGTCCATATTACAGTGTGAAATATACTGACAAAATCAAAAAATATTAAGCCTTTAAATTAACTGTTATTTATTTCGATTTTGCCAATTGTGGGAGGATGATGAGATTGAAAGGTATCGTTTTAGCGGGAGGAACAGGTACCCGTCTGTATCCCCTAACAAAAGTCACCAACAAACATTTGCTTCCGGTCGGCAAATATCCAATGATCTTTCACCCGATTGCCAAATTAAAAGAAGCCGACATTAAAGACATTCTGATCGTCACCGGCAAAGAACACATGGGCGATGTCGTGAATCTGCTCGGCAGCGGACGTGAAATGGGCGTTACGTTTACATACAAGGTGCAGGACGAAGCGGGGGGAATCGCCCAGGCACTGGGTCTGGCCGAGCAGTTCGTCGGAGGAGATTCCATGGTTGTCATTCTGGGGGACAATGTCTTCTCCGACAGCATCGCGCCTTATGTCGAAAGCTTTCGTAAGCAAGGCAAAGGAGCGAAGATCCTCATCCAGGAGGTCCCGGATCCGAAGCGGTATGGCGTGCCGGAATTGGACGGGGATCGGATCGTATCGATCGAGGAAAAACCGCAAGAGCCTAAAAGCAACTATGCGGTAACCGGAATATATATGTTTGATGCGCGCGTGTTTGACATCATTCGGACGCTTAAACCGTCCGCTCGCGGAGAATTGGAAATTACGGACGTCAATAACGCGTACATTGCGGCAAACGAATTAAAGTACGATATCCTTAAAGGCTGGTGGACCGACGCCGGAACTCACGCTTCGCTTGCCAGGGCGAATGAATTGGCGAAAGACATTCTGTTCGGCGAAGAATTCGGGAAGCTGAAGCTGTAATTTGGAGAGTTGGAGAGGATCGGTGCAGAGCGATGAAGGTTACGGAAGCCAAACTTCCCGGTGTCCTGCTGATCGAGCCGGCTGTGTTCGGCGACCACCGGGGTTTCTTTATGGAATCTTATAATTCGCAAACGTTTGCGAAACACGGCATTCATTTCAATTTTATACAGGATAATCACTCGTTGTCGGCGGAAGCGGGGGTGTTGCGGGGCCTTCACTACCAGTTGAACCCGAAAGCGCAGACGAAGCTGGTTCGGGTCGTTGCCGGGGCCATCTACGATGTGGTGGTCGATATCCGGCGCGGCTCGCCTACGTTCGGGCAATGGCAAGGTTTTATTTTGTCGGCGGCCAATAAGCGGCAATTGCTCGTTCCGCAAGGTTTCGCGCATGGATTCTGCACGCTGGTGCCGCAAACGGAAGTGCTCTATAAGGTGGATGAATATTATTCTCCCGAGCATGACCGGGGCATTGCCTGGAACGATCCGGCGCTTGGCATCGATTGGCCGGTGACCTCTCCGATTCTTTCCGAAAAAGACGGCAGACATCCGGTCTTGTCCGAAGCGGATAACAATTTCGTATTCGAAGGGTGATTGGAACGATGAAATTGCTCGTAACCGGCGGCGCCGGCTTTATCGGAAGCAACTTCGTGCATTACGTGCTGAGGGAGCATCCGGAGGATGTCGTCATCAACGTGGATTGTCTGACCTATGCGGGCAATCTTGAAAATCTTCGCGCAGTCGAAGGCCTTCCGAACTATCGGTTTGCCAAAGTCGATATTACCGATCGCGCTTCGCTGCAGCCGCTTTTTGAAGAGGGCGTCGATGTGGTCGTCAACTTCGCGGCCGAATCCCATGTGGACCGGAGCATTTTGGAACCGGATGTGTTTGTGAAAACGAACATTCTCGGCACGCAGACGCTGCTGGATCTGGCCAAACAGTACGGAATCCAAAAATTCGTTCAGGTGTCGACCGATGAAGTTTACGGGACGCTGGGCGATACCGGACTGTTTTCCGAAACGACGCCGCTTGCGCCGAACAGCCCTTATTCGGCCAGCAAAGCCGGCGCCGATCTGTTGGTTCGCGCTTACCACGAAACGTTCGGTCTGCCGGTTAACATCACCCGCTGCTCGAACAATTACGGCCCATACCAATTCCCCGAGAAGCTGATCCCGCTTATGATCCAGAACGCTTTGGAGGACAAACCGCTGCCGGTATACGGCGACGGGCAGAATGTCCGGGACTGGCTGTACGTAGAGGATCACTGCAGCGCGATCGATCTGGTGATCCGCAAAGGCGTCGCGGGCGAAGTGTACAATATTGGCGGAAATAACGAACGCACGAACCTGCAGGTGGTAAAAACGATCCTGAAAGAGCTGAACAAGCCGGAATCGTTGATTACGTTTGTCGCCGACCGTCCGGGCCATGACCGCCGTTATGCGATCGATGCGACCAAAATCCGCAAGGAACTGGGGTGGAATCCGAAGTTCAATTACGAGACCGGCATCGTGGAGACGATTCGCTGGTATTTGAATAACCAGGAATGGATGGAGCACGTTCGTTCCGGAGGCTACAAGCAATACTACGAGAAGCAATATGGCGAACGGCTGGGGGCTAAGCAATGAACGAGAGAGCGTTCACGCTGCTCGTGACGGGGGCGAACGGCCAGCTCGGACAAGAATTGGTTCGCATGGAAACGGATGCGATCCGGATCGTCGGATATGGCCGGGATCGGCTCGATATCACGAATTTGGATCAATGCCGGGAAGTGATTGCGGATATTCGTCCGGACGCGATTATTCATGCGGCGGCTTATACGGCGGTGGACAAAGCGGAGTCCGAGCCGGACGAGGCCTACCGTATCAACGCGCTTGGAACGCGCAATTTGGCGATTGCGGCCCGCGAGCAGGCAGCCAAGCTGTGCTATATTAGCACCGACTACGTTTTTGATGGCATCGGTGCGGCCCCTTATAACGAATACGATAATACGAATCCCCAATCGGTTTACGGGAAGTCGAAGCGGGCCGGGGAAATTTTACTTCAGTCGCTTGCCGACCGTTATTTTATTGTCCGAACGTCCTGGGTGTACGGCAAGTACGGCAACAATTTCGTGAAAACGATGCTTAAGCTCGCGTCCGAACGGGATTCGGTGACCGTGGTCGAGGACCAAATCGGTTCTCCTACGTATACGTATGATTTGGCGCAATTTCTGATCGAGCTGGTGCAGACGGAAAAGTACGGAGTGTATCACGCATCGAATACCGGAAGTTGTTCCTGGTATGAGTTTGCCAAAGCGATTTTCGAGGAAAGCGGCATTTCGATCCGGACGGAGCCTTGCACAACCGAGCAGTTTCCGCGTCCGGCCCCCCGTCCCGCCTACTCGGTGATGGACCACTCGGCCATCCGGCAGAACGGGTTCAAGGACTTGCGGCCGTGGCGGGAGGCGCTTCGCGCTTTTTTGAAGGAACTTAAGGCATGAGTCGGGTTAGGGGAGCGGAACCCTCCGTATCCGTATGTATCGTTACTTTTCAAGGCTGACAGAACAGAGCGCCCCCGGATAAGGACGGATGCTCCTGCTACATTTTGCCCGTACATCCATAATGTCATACGCCTTCGCCGAAGCCGTTCCGAGCATACTAAAGCCGTAACCATCCTAGGAGGTGCGGCCATATGGCGAGCAGAAACAAAAAACTGGTCCCGGAATGCGCCAAGGCGCTGAATCAGTTGAAGTACGAAGTGGCAGCGGAATTGGGAGTGCCTTTCGGACAGAGCCCGGGCGCGATGGATACGGAATTTGCCGGAGAACTGGGTAGCATTCAGCATGGAACCGGAGGATCCCGGTATTTGGGCCATCTGACGGCAAGGGAAGCGGGATCTGTCGGCGGTGGAATTACAAAACGTCTGGTCCAACAAGCTCAACAAACGATCTTATAAGTAGCATGGATTCAGCGCTTTCCATTGACACGCCTCGACAATTCCGGTATTATTAAATTCCAGAAGGTCTGTTTAACAACCTTTTCCTACCGGAAAAGGTTCATTTTTTGTGTAGGGGAGGTTGAAGATCATGTCGATTAAAGGTCGGCATCTCTTCACGTCCGAGTCGGTCACGGAAGGCCATCCGGACAAAATTTGCGATCAAATTTCCGATGCGGTTCTTGATGCGTTTCTCACCGTCGATCCGTATGCGCGCGTCGCTTGCGAAGTATCGGTCGCGACCGGGCTTGTTCTGGTTATCGGAGAAATCAGCACAAAAGCCGATTATGTCGATATCCCGTCCATCGTGCGCAACACGATTCGTGAAATTGGCTATACCCGCGCGAAGTATGGCTTTGACGCCAGCACCTGCGCCGTTTTGACTTCCTTGAACGAACAATCCGCGGATATCGCGCAAGGAGTCAATGCCGCTCTGGAAACCCGCGAGGGCAAAGACGTACATCAGGAAAACGAGGATATCGGCGCCGGGGACCAAGGGCTGATGTTCGGGTTTGCCACGAACGAAACGCCGGAATTTATGCCGCTGCCGATCGCTTTGGCGCATCGCCTGTCCCGCCGTTTGAGCGAAGTGCGCAAAAACGGAACCCTCGACTATTTGCGTCCGGACGGCAAAACGCAAGTGACGATCGAATACGTGGACGGCAAGCCGGTTCGCGTGAATACGATCGTAGTGTCTACCCAACACGCCGAAGATATCACGCTTGAGCAAATTCAAGCCGATATTCGCAAACATGTCATTGAGCCGGTCGTACCGAAGGAATGGCTGGATCAAGAGACCAAATACTTCATCAATCCGACGGGACGTTTCGTCATCGGCGGTCCTCAAGGCGACGCGGGACTGACCGGACGCAAAATCATCGTCGACACGTACGGCGGTTATGCCCGCCATGGCGGCGGCGCGTTTTCCGGCAAGGATCCGACCAAGGTGGACCGTTCCGCGGCTTATGCAGCCCGTTATGTGGCGAAGAATATTGTCGCTGCAGGCTTGGCGGACAAATGCGAAATCCAGCTCGCTTACGCGATCGGCGTCGCGAATCCGGTATCGATCAGCGTCGACACGTACGGAACCGGAAAAGTATCGGAAGAGAAACTGGTGGAACTCATTCGCGCGAATTTCGACCTCCGGCCTGCCGGCATCATCAAGATGCTCGATCTTCGCCGTCCGATTTACCGCCAGACGGCTGCGTACGGACACTTCGGCCGCAACGATCTCGACCTTCCCTGGGAACGTCTGGACAAAGTTGACGTCTTGAAGCAAGGCGCAGCAGCATTGATCTGAATAGATAGTTCAATATTTCTTTATACCCAACAAGCCGCTTCCCCTAAAGTCGCAAGACTTTGGGCAGCGGCTTGTTGCATTTTCGAAATGCGCTGCGATTTTGCCTTCTGAAAAAATTCGCCTCTAACAATTCCCCGATAAAAAGCCGAAATAATACATACGGTTCTGTTCATTTTTATGATTCCGGCAGAGGGTAGTTCAGCCGATATTCAGGAGGTACGGAATTGCAAGGTTTACGAAACATCTCATGGCTTCTTCTTATCGTTCTTTTGGCCCAACCATTTGCCTCCGCCGTGGCCAGCGCCGCTCCGTCGGGAGCGGAAGTGCGGATCGCCTCCGCGTCAGGCCCGCAGGTGGTGTCTTTGCTGCCGGCGGATGATGCCGCATCGGTTCCGGCTAACACCAAGCTGCGGATTCGGTTCGACGAGCCGGTACAGCGGGGAACCGGAACGATCACGATCAAAAATTCGACGACCTTTGAAACGGTCGAAACGTACGATGTGGCGACCGACACCGCCCATATCCAGTATAATTACGACTCAAGCGTCGTGACGATTACGCCGACGCCGGGCAAGCTGGTCGGCGGCACCAGCTATTATGTGAATGTGCCGGCCGGCGCCTTCAAAAATGCCGCAGGCACCGGATTCGCCGGAATCACCGATACGCTGACGTGGAACTTTCAGGTGATCGGCACGGATACCGGAAGTCCGTACGTATTGTCGTATTTTCCCGCCCAGAACGGCACTGCGACATCGCTTGGCACCCAGCTTTCCATCAAATTCAATGAACCGGTCATTCCGGGAACCGGGAAGATCGTCATCAAGGACTTGTCGAGCGGCAATCCTTTCTGCGAATTCTCGGCCGACTCGGCCAATGTTACGGGAACCGGGACCGATACGATCACCATTGCTCCATGCAAACCCTTCGGCGCCAACATGGTGTATGCCGTACAAATAGAAGGTGCGGCGTTCAGCGACGCTTCCGGCAACTTTTATCCGGGCATTGCGGCGACGGATACGACGACATGGCGCTTTACGATTACCAAAGACACGGAAATTCCGGAGTTGGTAAGCGTTTCTCCGCCGTCGGGCGTAAATTATGTGAAGGAAAACGAAGTGCTGCGCATGACGTTCAACAAGCCGGTTCAGGTTGTTAGCGGCAAAACGGGAACGGCATTGCTTCAAAACGGTGCGGACAAAGTTGTATTGAATCTCGGCCCCGACGCTTCGGACCCGAAATCGGTGACGCTCACGCCGGAAACGCCTTTCAAACAAGCGTCCCGCTACGTCGTGCAAATTCCGGCCGATGCCATTACGGATTTGTCCGGCAATTATTTTCCCGGGATCTTGAACGATTACCGCTGGGTCTTCCAGACGATCGGCTCGGACAAGACCGCTCCGGCGCTGTCGTCCGCGGCGATCGAGGGCGCCAACATTCTGCTGACCTATAATGAGGATCTGGACGAAACCTCGGTCCCGTACGCATCGAATTTCTATGTCACCGTCAACGATGTGCCGCGCCAGGTAAATGGCGTTACGGTGTCCGGCAAACAAGTCAGGCTCATTCTTCAATCGGGGGTAACCGTCGGTCAAACGGTGAAGCTGTCCTACACGATCGGCGATCGTCCGCTTCGGGACAAGTCCGGAAACAATGCGGCTGCTTTGAACGGGCAGGCCGTTTCCAATACGACGGACACGACGCTGCCCAAGCCGGTGAGCGGAGTCGTGAGCGGAAGCACGCTGACCTTGACGTTCAACAAGTCGCTCAGTTCTTCTCCGGCGCCTGCCGCATCCCAGTTTACCGTTTATGTGGGCGGCTACGCTCGCGGCGTAAGCTCCGTAACCGTGAGTGGGACGAATGTGACGCTTGCGCTTGGCTCGGCGATCGGCAATGGGGAAGCGGTATCGGTGAGCTATGCGCCGGGAACGTCGCCGCTGGTCGATTTGAGCGGCAACGCCGTGGCTGCTTTCAATCAATTTTACGTGCAAAACACCAGCGACACGGTTCCTCCGGTGTTGTCTTCGGGCAACGCATCCGGCAACAAAGTGAAGTTGATCTTCAACGAGGGGTTGAACGCGTCGAGCATTCCCTTGAAGTCCAGCTTTTCGGTGCTGGTCAACGGAGCTTCGGTCGCTGTTTCATCCGTCTCCGTCTCCAACAATACGGTTGAGCTGACGTTGTCCAAATCGCTTGCGGCTAATCAGGTTGTTCAAGTCACTTATGTGCCGGGCTCGCCTGCGTTGACGGATCTGGCGGGCAATCCGGCGGCTACGATCAGCAACTATCAAATCGTGGTCGGATCGTCAACCGGCGCGACATTAACTTCTTTGACCGTTAAAGGCACGACGCTAACGCTTACGTATTCGGCGGCGCTCAACGCGAATACGGTCCCGTATCCTTTGCAGTACATCGTGGAAGTGAACGGGAACTATGTGACCGTCCGAAACGTGGCGGTCTCGGGCTCGCAAGTGACGCTGACGCTGGCCAGCGCAGTCGCATCCGGCCAAACGGTGAAGCTCACGTATTACAATTCGGGAATCGCGTTGCAGGATGCGCTCGGGACGACGATGGAGGGATTCACCAACCGCGCGGTTACGAACGAATCGTCGCCGATTTCCAACGCGCCGGAGTATTTGGATACGGATGGTGAAGGCGGGCTGCTGCTGTCTTTGAATACGGCTTCCGCTGTGGCTTCTTCCACTCCTTCGGGCAAATCGGGCAAACGGTACCTGATCGATGCCGACAAGCTGATCACGTCCTTTGCGATGTTAAAGTCAAATGCCGCCCAGGTGGCCGTTCAGCAGCTGACCTTCAAAATTCCGGCTTCCGAACCGGCGGCTATGGTCGGAATTCCGCTTCGCGGCTTGATCAGCGGCGCTTCCGTGAATAACAATGCGTCGTTCCGGCTCGTATTCGGCAATCTGGCGTACACGGTTCCGCTCAATTCGATCGACTTTAATCAGGAGCTGAAGCTGATCGGCGGCGACGTCAACGGCTCGTATCTTTATTTGACGATTGAACAGGAGAACAACAGCTCGCTCGCCGCGGCTGTTAACTCCCGGGCCGGCACGCTTCTGTCCGCGCCCGCCAACTTCACCATGTTTGTCGTTTCCGGAACCCGCCAGCGGGAAGTGACGAGCTACAACAATGCGGACGTGACCAGAAGCTTTGTGCTCACTTCCGGTTCGGCCAATCCTTCCGAAATCGCGGTCGTCCGCTGGGACAACGTTTTGGGGGATGCCGTGTATGCGCCAACTTCCGTGAACGCCACGGGAAGCTCGACGATTGTCAGCTTTAAATTGAAAAGCAACGGTACTTTTGCGGTCAGCGGCAAATCCAATCGAATTTATTCCGATATGAACTCGCACTGGGCTCGCAACGATGTCGCGATTCTTGCGTCTAAATTTATTGTGGACGGACCTACGCGAACAAAGTTTGCGCCTTCCCAGAACATTACCCGGGCCGAGTTTGCAAAATTCATTGCCCGTGGACTGGGCTTGCCCGGCGACAACAGCGCGGCCGCCAAGTACAGCGACGTAGGCGCGAACGGGGCGAACGCCGCTTATATCGGCGCGGTGAGCAATGTCGGGATCGTGCAGGGGACGGCCGACGGCAAGTTCAAACCGAACGCTCCCATCACCCGCGAGGAAATGGCGACAATGATGCTCCGCGCCATGACGTACGCCGGCGTTCAGCCCTCTTCCTCTACGGCCGTCTTGTCCAGATTCAAGGACGGCGGCACGGTGAGCAACTGGGCTCGCAGCGCGGTAGCGGGCAATATCGAAGCGGGGGTGATGAACGGCATATCCGCGACCCTGTTCAAGCCGAAGGCCAATGCCACTCGCGCCGAGGCTGCCGTCATGGTCAAGCGGATGCTGGAGTACGCGGAATTATTGAAATCCTGACGATCTGAAGCGAGGCCGGAAATGATTGATATTCATACGCACATTCTGCCCGGACTGGACGACGGCGCGCAGACATGGGAAGACGCCTTGAATATGGCGCGGGCGGCGGTGGCGGAAGGCATTACGACCGTCATCGCTACGCCGCACCATGCGAACGGAGTCTACTTGAACAAGCCGGAGGCCGTGCGGGCGCAAGTGGAGCTTTTTCGCGAGAGACTGGCCGCCGAAGGCATACCGCTGCAGGTGGAATGCGGGCAGGAGATCCGGGTTCATGATGACCTGCTGGATGCCTGGCAGCGCAATGAACTTCTCACGTTGGCCGGCTCCTCCTATATGCTGATTGAAATGCCGTCCGGACGAATTCCGTCCGGGATGCGCGATCTGATTCATGAGCTGAAAATTTTGGGGCTAAAACCGATCATTGCCCATCCCGAACGCAACGCCGAAGCGATTCGCCATCCTGAGCGCCTTTCGGAACTGCTAGACGCCGGGGCGTACGCGCAGGTAACCACGCATTCTCTGCTAGGGTTGTTCGGAAAGAAAATTGAGGATGCGGCCTGGTCGTTTTGCAGGAATGGCCTCGTTCATCTCGTTTCTTCGGATGCGCATCATGCCGATCTTCGCGAATTTCGGTTAAGAGAGGCGTATGACCGCATTTCTAGCAAACTGGGCGAAAAATTTTAGGGAAATTTTATACAAAATGCTGAAGTCCTATTGTATAATCACACATAAGACTTATGGATCATTCTGAGGATCGCATTAGTTTGTGGAAAAAGATTGAACGTTTTATCAGGAAAAGTTGACCTTTGTCTACTAAAAATGCTATCCTAGTATATAGTTTGGTATAATATGATTAAATTGGTTTAAAATTAATTCTACATATGAGGTGATTGTGGATGTCTTTGAAAAAGAAAGTAACGGCGGGTACGCTGGCCGCAAGCTTGGCGATGACTGCGCTGGCGGGAATTCCGCTCAGCAGCAAAGGTCTCGCGCAGAAACTGGGGTTGAATAATATTGCGTCTGCGGCGTCGATTTCGGGTTCGCAGTTGGGTTTCTTTGCATCCCAGTTGAAGAGCGCATTAAGCGCGTCCGGAGCCGTTTATACTAAATCGGTTGCAGATAGCGTTTACGCTTATTTTGACAGTGTCAGCAGCGTAACTTATGTAACTTACGACGGTGTGACAACTCCGACCAGTGACATTATCAAACCTGTCAAGGACAAAATCAAATTTAAAGAAGATTCCGGCTTGCAGCTTACAAGCGAAGATGAAAAGAATCTTGAACTGGTCTTCGCCACGCTCGCCAAGTTTACGTTTGAACTGGAAGCAGGCAAACTCGATGCGCTTCAAAGCAACGAATCCGTTCGCGCTACGCTTCGCAAGATTGCACAAGGGGCTGGCGTAGACGGCCTTACCGTCGAAGATCTGAACGGTTTGCTTTTTGGGGCAAAAGGCATTGAAGCCATTGCTTGGCAAGAACTCGCCAACTCGTCTCAATCGCTGCCGGATTTTCTGAACAACGATGAAGCTCGAAACGACTTCGTCAAGCGTGTATTCAAAGCTTATTTGAACACCAATGAAGATCTGGCCAAAGCGCTCAAAGCTTACGAAGTTAATGAAGAAGATCTTGCTCGAGTCGTTTCGAATTTCCGTGATGCGGTAGGTGCATCCAATTTCAACAAGGCGGCGGCAGCGCTCGTTGAAGCCTATATCAATGTTAAAAGTTCGCCTGTTTCCGGCGGAGGCTCTGGCGTATCGAACAACGTTCTCGACAACGCCAGGAAAGAACTTGCCGCTATCAAAGCGAAACTTGCTTCCGCAAGCGACGCCGAGAAACAAGCTCTGATCGACCAAGCGCTCAATATTGCAGCTGAAGCGATTGCCAAGCTGGCTCAATTCGATGCTTCCTCGCTCGTTAAAGAAGTCGACGGTAAAGCGGTTGTATCCCTGTCGCTTGCCAACCTGAGCTCTCTGTTCAGCTCCGTTGAACAGTTGAAGGCAGCGCTCGCCGATGCGATCGGCGCCGACAATGCGGCCAAGTTGGCTAAGCCGACTCTGGTTATCGACCTCGGCAAGACGGCGCTGAAATCCAGCGTGGTCAACCTGGCTAAAGATATCAGCGCGAAAGCGAAAGAACTGAACTTCGGCTGGATCGCGATCAAGGTAAGCGGTGCAACGACGAAGTTCCCGCTCAGCACGTTGGGTGGTGACGTCATTTACACGATCGACAGAACGGCAGCTTCCGCTTCCCAAACCGGCGGACGTCCGGCGGTTACGGACGTGTTCAACTACAGCCTGTCCGTAAACGGCACGGTATACGACAAGTTCAACGAGCCGGTTGAAATTCAACTTCCGGTCACGAATACGTCCGGAGTGGACACGGAGCTTCTGTCCGTTGCCAAGCTCGATAACGGCTCCCTGTCGATCGAAGGCGGCGTTTACGGCGATGGCGTCCTGACCGAACAACGCTACACGTTCTCCTCTTACGTCGGGGTTGAGAATGACGTAACGTTCAGAGACGTGGCGTCCGTTCAAGCTTGGGCCGGCCGTCAAATCAAGGTCGTAGCGGCCAAAGGCGCCATCGAAGGCCGCGGCGACGGCAGGTTCGATCCGAGAGCGAACGTAACCCGCGCCGAATTCGCGAAGATTCTCGTGAGCGCACTGGATCTTGACAATCCGAATGTAACTTCGACCAAGTTTACGGATGTAAACCCGAATGCTTGGTATGCGCCGTACGTTGCCGTAGCGGCTGAAAAAGGCATTATCAACGGCCGCTCCGCGACGAAGTTCGATCCGAATGCGCCGATCTCCCGCGCCGAGATTGCAACGTTGATCGCTCGCGCTCTACAAGTGACGAAAGGTTTCTCCGAAGTGAAGGACATCGACGCAGCATTGGCTAACTTCTCGGATGCCGGCAAGATTCCTTCGTCCCTCAAAGCTGGCGTAGCGTTTGCGGCGAGCAAAAACATCGTGATCGGCACGAACGGCAAATTCAACCCGAACGACAATGCTAGCCGTGCGGAAGCGGCGGTAATCGTCTATCGCGCACTCAATGCTAAGGCGTAATTAGAGAGTGTTGAAAAAAGTCTGTACCCAGGGGGTTCAATGTTCTGCCCCCTGGGCACAGCGAACTCAAAGTTGAAGTCTAGATCTTCCTCTCTATAGCAAAGGGCGGAAGTTTTTTTTTAAACCTATATATAGGGTTTGGTATTTCATAGTCATTCCATAAAGTAGTGCATTAAAATTCGCGCTATCAGCTTTAATTGAGCATATGTTAGAGCTTATAGCCCGAATTTTAATGTGCCCACCTGTCAGAGGAAGCACCCGAAGGGAGAGGCAGAATGAAGCGGATCTTAATTATTTCCCAGAACTACTACCCCGAGATCGGAAGTGCGGCCAACCGAGTTAAAAATATTTATAAAGAACTGAAAAAATTAGGTCATAAAGTGACAGTACTTACAGCAGAACCAAGTTATCCGAATCGTAATCTATATAAGGATCCTAAATTTTGGAATGACCCTGATTTTAACAATGATGTAATCCGAATTCGTACCAGAACCAGAAAATACAGCCATAACATTATCAATCGACTTCTTTTGTACACAGAAATGACATATAAGTTTATAAGGACGATTCGTAAACTAGGTCGTAATTACGACTTTGTTCTTGCAACAACGCCAGCCATTTTTATCGGTCTGGCAGGATTAGCGGCAAAAAGAAAACTAAAGTGTCCGTTTATTCTTGATGTTAGAGATCTGTGGCCAGATTCCTTAATTGGTGTCGGAGTCTTTAATTACAAACCTATTATTAAAATGGCTGAGCTGTTAGAGAAAAAGTTATACATGGAAGCTCAGCATATCATTATCAATAGCGAAGGTTTTAAACCTCATATTAAATCTAAAGGAATATCTGGAGACAAAATCAGTTTCATACCTAACTCTTTAACAAAGCAAGAACTTCAAAATTTTGATTTTGCTCCTAAGAATCGAGAGGAAAAAACGGTTATTTATACAGGAAATATTGGGTTGGCTCAGGATCTGGATATCCTTATAGATGTTGCAGAAAAAATGAAAGATAATAAAAAAATTAAATTTCAAATCATTGGTTATGGGTATCGAAGTAAGGAATTGTATAAAAAGATTGTGGATAGAAATTTGCCGAATATTAAGCTGCTGAGTGCGGCCAATAAGGTAGAAGTTATTAAAGCAATTCAAAATGCTGACATTGCATTTGTAAGCTTGGTCAATAATAAGGTGTTTGATACTGTTTTACCTGGAAAAGTTATTGATTATATGAGTTTAGGTAAACCCATTATTGGTTCTGTTTCGGGTTATGTGGCAACTGTTATTAAAATGGCCAAATGTGGAATGGTTTCTGAACAGCGTAAAGTCGATGAGATCACCGAATTTATTTTAAAATTGTCCAGCGACAGTGCTTTAGCTCAACAATTGGGACGCAATGGTTACGATTACGCAGTTAGTCATTACGAATGGACGAAAAATATAACAGTACTGTCCGAAATTTTGGAGAAGAGCCATGAAACGGAAAATTTGCATGTTCGTTTGGAACCACTTTACAAATGATGCGCGAGTTCTTAGAGAATGTTCCGCCCTTGTTGAGGCTGGATATGAAGTCGATTTAATTGCAATACATGATTACAAAAATACAGCTTTACCATTAAAAGAGCAAAGACCCGAGGGTTTTACCGTAATTCGAGTACGAAACACGTTATGGTTTATTAATATATTAACTAGGATAGCTGAACTCTTAAAACGAAATGTCTTAATTCAAATGATTAGTGTAATAATCGCCTGTATCGTTGCTGCTGCAGGCTTTTTCTTTGCTCCAATTCTGTTAATTGGTTTATTGCTTGTAATATTGCTAATATTGCCGTATAAATTACGAATACTTTATTTAAGATCAACAATTGTTTTTCGGATGATTATTAAGGGGATGGCAAGAAATTATGATATCTATCATTCAAATGACTTAAACACATTACCGCAGGGGTATTTATGTTCGAAAATATTGCGTTTAAAAAAGAGAAAACTTGTGTATGATTCTCACGAAGTACAAACTAGTCGAACAGGCTATGACAGTAAGATATATGCTTTAGCAGAGAGGTTTCTTGTCAAGCGTGTAGATACTATGATTGTCGAAAATCATACTAGAGCTAAGTATTCTGAACAGTTATATGGTTTTTATCCTGAAGTTGTTCATAACTATCCTATTCCAGTAGAACCTGAAAAAATGAAGAAGGTCGATCTATATAAGTTGCTGGATATCCCACGAAATGAACCCATTCTTTTATATCAGGGCGGCATTCAGATTGGAAGAGGACTTGATAAGTTGATTCAAGCCACCCCTTTGTTTGAGAGGGGAGTAGTCGTGCTAATAGGGGACGGGAAGTTGAAACCCCAGCTCCAGCAGATGGTACGGGAAATGAACATTGAAGAACGCGTGAAGTTTTTACCTAAAGTACCACTGGAAGATCTTCTGAGTTATACAAGAAATGCATATTTAGGATTTCAGGTATTAAACAATGTTTGTTTTAATCATTATTCCGCTTCCTCCAATAAATTATTTGAATATATGATGAGCTGTGTTCCGGTTGTTGCTTGCAGTTTTCCAGAAATTCAACGTGTTGTAGAAGGAGAGGGTATAGGAATATGTGTGGACTCGCACGACCCTCGATCAATTGCTCAAGGTGTCAATTACTTGTTAAGTCATGAAGAAGAATATATTTTAATGCGTGAAAACTGTAAGCGAGCTCGAAATCTGTATAATTGGCAAAATGAAAAACAACAACTTTTCAAGTTATACGAGCATGTTAGTTGATGAGAATTTGCAAAAAAATAGAGCTGTATGATTATTGGAGTGGACAGCAAGATGAGTTTATGCCCGGTTAGCGTTATAGTGACAAACTTTAATAAAGGAAAGTATATTGCCCAATGCATCGAATCCATTTTGTCTTCGTCATTACAAGATATAGAGTTAATTATTGTTGATGACGGATCTTGCGACGAGAGCCGGGCAATCATTCGTCGCTACATTGAACGTTATCCGGAAATCAAATATATTGAACAGCCAAATAAGGGAGTGAGTAATGCACGTAATAGAGGTTTAAGTTACGCTTTCGGGGAATACGTGACCTTTGTAGATGCTGACGATTATGTCAATCCTGATGCGTACCTTATTCTTTATCAATTAGGAAAGGAAAACAATGCTGATACAGTTATCGGAAATATTAAGTTATTTGATCAAAGTGGAATTCGTCCATTGTCTTACATGAACTCATTATTTACTAAAGATGGAGGAGTCGATATACGTCACATTAAAAATAATCCCGAATTAAACCTGACTCCATCAGTTTGCAACAAACTATTTAAACGAGAGCTACTAGTTAACGGCAATGTTCTCTTCGATGAAGAACTTAGTATTGGAGAGGATTTGTTATTTACTCAGCGTTGTTTGTACTTATCCAATAAAACAGTATTGAAGAATACAGATACGGTATACTATCGTTCAATTCAGGAAAGTGAACGTTTATCAAAACAAAAAGGGATAGAATATTTTAGGGAACTGCTTAAACTACAACAAAAGATTGTTTCTCTTTATGAAGAACTGGACATTAAAACCTATATTCATGCGATTGAGCACAGACAATTCAAATTTCTTTTGGACTCAATCGCTCTTAAGGGAATACATCTTAGCGAGCATGAAATGATTGAATTGTTTAATGTCGTTAGAAAATTTCGTAACACTTTGGTAAATTGCAAGCCGACTGAAGTATTAGATAATAAATATATTTCTTTAATACATGCACTTGAAAAAGAAGACCTACAGTGCTTAAAGGAATATATTAATCAGCATTTGCATTTAGTACATCGAATTGAACTTGTCAGGCAGGTTGGCACTAAAATCATGCTTGGGGGCTATGCTTTTATCCGTCAGCTTCCAACCGTCGGATGTATTAAAAAATTGGTTTTTCGTTCCGTCAATACTGTAAAAGAAATAAAATTGAAAAATACTTTAAGAACCGATGTTACCTTCATGTTTTCAAGAAATTCAATTGATTATAATGAAGCTGGATTTGAAACTGTTACATTTGATCTGACTGAACTACCGCAAGGTGATTGGGACTTATTTATAAATATTCAAATAGAAGATGTGAGCTTGGAGAAGCCGATTGAAATACCACTTGCACAACTTAGAAATGAAATAAAACCGATAATTAATTCAATCGTTGAAATCGTACCACATTACCGTTCTAACCGTTATCTTACCTTTAAGGTAAAGAAAGCGAGATATTGGAGCAAGTCTTTTCACCTAATGAGAAGTTTAATTGGTGAAATTCGTTATGGAGTTAGTCTCTTGATCTCAGGAAATTTCCAAGCTGTAGCTTGCATTATTTTATACAAATTATTTAAAACTCCATTTCAAAAAAAAAATATTTGGCTTATTGGTGAACGCAAAGATACGGCTCAAGACAACTCGTATCATTTGTTTCAATACATACGTTCGAAACATCCAGAAATTAATGCTTATTATGTTATCGACAAAAGATCCAAAGATTATGAGCGCGTAAAAAAATTTGGAAACATTATTAATTATGGTTCATTAAGACATACCTTTTTTCTCTTGGTATGTAGTAAGTCCATAAATAGTTATTTGGAATCAGCCAATATGTATACCGGCGCTTACAAAAAAATAATAAAATTTTACCCTAAATGGCGAACTAATCATAGAGTATTCCTACAGCACGGTGTCATTGGGGTTAGCAGAGTAAATCATTCGCTACATAAGAATAGAAGCGGTTATTCGTTATTTATAGTTTCTTCTCAATTCGAAAAGGAACATGTGATAAAGGAATTTGGATATTCCGATGAGGAGGTAGTTGTTTCAGGACTAGCACGTTGGGATGCGCTGAAGGATATAAGCAAAGGCAATGAGATTTTATTAATGCCTACTTGGAGAAATTGGATTAAAACACCTGAACAACTTAAGAATTCCAACTACTATCATACTTATATGTCATTATTAGCAAATAAGAAACTTCATGATCTTTTAGACCGCTATGATTTGAGACTAACGTTTTATCCCCATTATAAAGTTCAGCAACTTCTAGGGGAGCTGCCGTTCTTTCATGATCGTATTCATATTGTCCGTCAAGGCGAGGAAACGGTACAGGGTTTGTTGAAACGACATCGTTTGTTGATAACAGACTATTCTACCGTTTCGTATGATTTTGCCTTTATGAGAAAACCTGTAATCTTTTTTCAATTTGATTATGCCGAATTTTATTCTTTACACTATAATGCTGGTCCCATCAATCATAAGGAAGAATTATTCGGAGAGGTACTCGAAACGACGGAGCAACTGCTAGACGAAATGAATAGGCACATTTTACAAAAAGAGTTTCCTAAATTGAGTAGAGCAGATCGTTTCATTATACGTTTCACAGAGGATCAGGCGTATTCAAAAAAAATTGTTCAACAGATTTTGAAATTGCCTCAATACAGAAAAGAGTTTGACCAAACCTATATCGCTCGAGAGCGGGGGATTGAAGCGTGAATAAAATATGCGTAGTTGGTTTGGGTTATATTGGACTTCCTACTGCTGCTGTATTTGCGAAGCATGGTATGAATGTTATTGGGGTAGATATCTCTAGGGATATAGTAGAACAAATTAATCGGGGCATGCTTCATATTAAAGAGCCAGGGTTGGAATCTATTGTTCGGGAAGTCGTTTCAAAAGGGAAGCTCAAGGCTGAACTTATCCCGCAGGAGGCTGATGTTTTTATTATTGCCGTTCCCACCCCGAATAATAAAGATGAATATAGGTCCTGTGATTTAAGTTATGTATTAAAAGCTGTAAAACAAGTGATTCCCTTTATGAAGAAAGGAAATGTAATAATTGTGGAATCAACAATAGCGCCTAGAAGCATGGAGGATTATATCAAACCTCTTATCGAAGCAGCTGGTTTTACTGTAGGGACCGATATTTTTCTTGTACATTGCCCAGAACGGGTACTTCCCGGAAATATATTACATGAGCTGGTATATAACAATCGCGTTGTTGGAGGTGTGACTCCAGCCTGTGCTGATGCGGGGGCTAAGGTATATGAACTGATCGTACGTGGCGAAATTATTAAAACGGATGCAAAAACCGCAGAGATGTCCAAATTAATGGAAAATACTTTCCGTGATGTCAATATTGCATTAGCCAACGAATTAACCAAGATATGCAATGAATTGGAAATCGATGTACTGGACGTTATCGCGATGGCCAACAAGCATCCTCGAGTGAATATTCATCAACCGGGACCTGGAGTTGGGGGGCACTGTCTCGCGGTAGATCCTTACTTCATTGTAGCCAAGTCACCCGAATATTCCAATATCATTCAAACTTCGCGAAGGACAAATGAATCGATGCCGGCTTATGTGGTGGATAACGTTGTTCACTTGCTAGCTGGAATTGAAAAACCTATAATCGCTGTTCTTGGAATTGCTTATAAAGCGAATGTTGACGATATACGAGAAAGTCCTGCTCTTGATATAATCGCTATGCTGATGAAAGCAGGTTTTGAAATCCGTATTCACGACCCATATGTGAAAACACATATTTATCGTATGACTTCGCTGGAAGAGGCAGTCGATGGTGCACATATGATTCTTTTATTAACAGATCATACCGAATTTAGATTGATTGATTTTAATGAGATTGCTCATAGAATGAAAAAACCATTATTATTTGATACACGTAATTGTATCGACATAAGGCAGCATACAAACATCAAAGTTGTTAATTTCGGTAATCTGCATAAATATATCAATTACAAAGAAGAATGGTTTGCCAATGAAAACATTAAAATTACTGTTTGACGAGCACTATAGAAATTTATACCTGATATTTCGTCTTTCTTTGTATGAATTAAAAATAACTTATGTTAGTAATCGTCTTGGGATAATATGGTTGATCCTGAATCCAGCCATTCAAGTAACGCTATATTGGGTTGTATTCGGGCTTGGAATTCGTGGGGGTGCTCCCATTAATGGTGTTCCTTTTTTTCTTTGGTTGTTATGTGGACTTATCCCCTGGTTTTATATTTCGGCAGGAATCATACAAGGTTCAAAAGCCATTTATAGTAGGATATCAATTGTATCTAAAATGAAGTTTCCTTTAAGTATAATCCCTACTTATGTTATTCTAACTCAATTATATTCTCATTTGATTTTAATGTTACTTATAATAATTTTATTATTTGTAATACATGGACTAAATATATTCGGAGTAATCGGGCTGATATACTATATTATTACAACAACTATGTTTCTCACTTCCATTTCGTTTATTACATCTACGCTTTCGACTATTGCGAAAGACTTCCAAATCGTTATTCAGTCCATAACTCGCATCTTGTTCTTTTTGACACCTATTATGTGGATATTAAACGAACACACACCAGATCTTCTTACGAATATATTAACCCTTAATCCTTTCTATTATTTAATCGAAGGTTATAGGAATTGTTTATTGTGGAGTGATTTAGATGGAATAATTGCAATATCTTCATTATTTCATTGGCTCATAATTGTGATCCTTTTCATCATTGGTTCTCAAATTCACTTTAGATATAGGAAGAATTTTGCAGATTATTCATAAAAATTTTTAGAGGTGCAAAATATGAGTGAACAGCCATTAATATCTGTAATTTTGCCAATATATAATGTTGAAAAATATCTCGTTGACTGTTTAAATTCTCTTCTTAATCAAACAATAGATTATAAAAGATTAGAGGTAATCATGGTAAATGACTGTTCGACAGATGGATCCGGACAAATCGTTGATGAATATGCAAGGAAGTATGAAAATTTTATTGCTATTCATTTGGACCAAAATAGTGGTGCTCCCGGCAAGCCAAGAAATATCGGGATAGAAAAAGCTACTGGAAAGTATACTATTTTCTTAGATCCAGATGATTTGTTGCCACCTAATGCATATGAATTACTTTACAATGGGATAATAAAGCATGATTCGGATTTTATTATGGGAAAAATGACAAGTTTCGATGATAACACTGGAGCTCAATATGAACATATAACCTTTAAAAACTATTTATTGCAGAAACATTACTATAATGTGAATATTAATAAAGTTCCTTTCTTTCTCCAAGTGAAAACGGCTGTTTACCTTAAGTTAGTTAAAACAGAATTTCTAAAAAAACATAAGATTAAGTTCATAGAAGGTATGAAGAATGGGGAAGATAAGTACTACGACATCCAGTTATTTATCAACGCTCAAAAATTTAGCTATATACCTAAATGTGTTTATTTGTATCGTACTCGAAATGATGTAAACAACCTGTCAATGACTCAGAGGAGTCTTACGAGCACGGTAGAAAATGATGTTAAAGTTGCGCTCATTATCAAACCTTTACTCTCACGGGAACAGTATAATTATTTTCAAATCAATGTTTTTAGGTCAGTATTATGGAGAATATGTGATCCTGAATTCAACAAGCTTCCAGTCAATAAAAGAAAAGAAATATTGATGTCTGTGAGTAAAGTGGTTGAAGGTTACAATAAAGATATTGTAGTAAGATATTTGAAATTAGAGGAACCATTCTTAAGTTTACTAGAGAGAGGTTATTTCGACGAAGCGTTAGACTATAATAGTATTCTAATTTCTAGACGTTGGTGGTTTGCGAGGACCAAAGAACTACAGAACGTATATAATAGAAACATGCAAATAAGGAAAAGTACATCTTGGAAGATTACCCGACCATTAAGGAAGATAAATAGTTTTCTTAAATTACATTTTACTGATGGCCCTTTAGCTAAGAATAAAGAATCTGAAATAACTGGTTGAGCAATAAGATATCTTCAGATTCAAAATGATTTATGAGTCCTGCACTATTTCAAGTCTCCGATTCGTGAGATCAATCAAAAATCAAGGAATACATACTAGATTTTTACTTAAAAGCCCTAAAGGACATATAGTCACGGGAGGCACTTATACCTTTTCGTTATTCATTTTCCTCCGAGGCGTTTGAACTTTGAAGTTCTAGTCGTTTCGTAGCAACACATTGACCAGACGCACGAGCTTTCTAGTCGTCAAGATGAAAGATCGTTTGGGCTGTGGTGACCTCACCTAGATTTCTCTAGTAATACTCACCGAATTGACCTGCCACAACAGCCTGATCACTAAATGGTTTATATCGCGACCTCAGTGCTTGGAGAGCCCGATCCTTATTGGACCTTATGCATGTACATGGCAGGATGCCAACTGTAAACCAAGGCTGCTCCAAGCCTGATTGAGCTTCGATAGAAAAGCCGGAAGCCCAGTATTGTTTTAATTCTCAAGAGAATTCTATGGGTAGACTTTGGTTTCCCAGGAGCTGGAGATTGGCTTACTCTATCTTAGAGAAATACTATACAAGGAGTAAAAATCATGAAAATAAGTTTAATTATTATTATTGAAAGAGTATATGAAATTAAGCATTTGGTAGATTGTATTAACAGTCTTAAACAACAAACAATTGGATTCGAAAACCTTGAAGTAATTGTAATTGATAGAATTGAAGAGAATGTGGAAGAAGGTAAAGAAGCCTTGGAACCAGTATTAAATGAACAAAACATTCATTATTATAAAAATGAGAAAATTAATTTGGATGTATTAAAAGGGAAATATATATGTTTCTATGACTTGAATTATAAAATCCCAAATAATAGTTTCTATACTTTATATAGAATAAGTGAAAAATATAATCTGGATTTTATTTCAGCAAATGAAACAAATAATGATTTGTTTAGTAAGGAGGAAGTTATTAACTATGGATATACTGCGTTGGTTTCCTTAAAGCTAATAAAAAAGGAGATACTTAAGACTAACGAGTTTAAATTTATTCATAATATCAATAGAAAAAAAATCCGGTTAGTAAGTTTTCTCTTATATGCTTCGAATTATAAATTTGTATTTTCGAAAGAAACTAAGTATAACGTGATCAATGATTCAGAACAGGGTATATATAGAGAGATAGATGATGTTTCATTTGTTGCTGATTATTTGTTGAGTAGAAAAGAAATAGAATATAAATTCGCTATTCTTTTGATAAAACAATGTTTAAAAATAATTGATTCAAGAATTTTTTTGGAGGAAGCTGATTATGGAAATCAGTTACTATTATTGAAATCACTAAACGCGATACTTCAACAAGAAAATAATGACCTAATTTTACAAGAAAAATCAATAAATAGATATAAAGCTTTTTTGAATTTTATAAATAAAGAACTGTACTATGAAGGAATTCAGTATATGAAATTGCTTCGTAGTAAAAGATATTGGTACCATCAATATCAGGATTTAAAAGCCTATACTAATAAATATCCCTACAATCTTGAGGATTCCCTTTCTTGGAAGTTGACAAAACCCTTGCGTTCTTTGGTTAGATCTTTTAACAAACTAAAAGAGAATGTTTATAAATTTAGTTTGGTGATTGCAAGTCACTTATTAAATTTGATTTATTTATATAAACCAATTTGGTTGATCGCAGAAAGAGCAGATCAAGCGGAAGATAATGGTTACTTTTTCTTTAAGTATTGTAGAGAACACTATCCTAAGGAAAAAGTGTTTTACATTATAAAGGAGAATTCTCCACATTTTCAAAAAGTAAATCAATTAGGAAACGTTCTCCGTCATTCTTCACTTAAGCATAAGCTTTATTTATTAGCAGCAAACGTTTATATAAGTGCGTGGACATTTAATGAAGGCGCTTTTCCAGAAAATCCTAGAAATTTTCAAAGGTTATTTTCTAAAAAAATATCAAAAAAAATGAATATTTGTTTGCAACATGGTGTTATTATTCAAAACATATCGCCTTACTTACATAAAGAACGATATAAACAAAATTTAATAATTGCGAGTTCAGAATTAGAAAAGGATATTATTATGAACACTTTAGAATACGAAAATAATGAAATAGCAGTGACTGGACTGGCGAGATTTGATAATCTACACGATTTAAATCCCAAGAATCAAATACTTATAATGCCGACTTGGAGACGCCATTTATCCAATATTAGTGTTAATGAATTTCTTGAATCTGATTACTACAACAAATTAAATGATTTAATCAGAAACAAGAATTTTCTTGAGCTAGTAGAAAAAAACGATATTATAGTTAAATTCTATGTACACAATCAAATGCAGAAATTTATAAAAGCTTTTTCATTTTCTCACCCTAATATTCAATTTCTGGATAAAAGTAATTCGGTAGTTTCTGAATTATTGAAAGAGAGCTCTCTTTTAATCACCGATTACTCTTCAGTTTCAATGGATTTTCTTTTTATGAAAAAAGCAGTTTTATTTTACCAATTCGATTTGCATAATAATCATCACACACCAGTTGATCAAATACAGTATCATGATATCGGGAAAATATCGAATTCATTAGAAGAATTATTGTTAAACATTGAAGAGGTTGTTAGAAATAATTTTAAACCTGATGAAAAGTATATCATCAACTCTAAGAAAATTTACAAATATACCGATAATAAAAATTGTGAGAGGATATATAGAGCAATTAAAGAAAAAACGCAGAAGGGTGAATCACTTGTTACTTATTCATGATTTGTGTTTTAACAACTCAACTCTAAATTTAGTTATAAAGGGAGATGAAAAAAAGGAATATTTAGAAAATAATCCATGCTACATAATATTCAAGCAAAGAAATTCGAATCATGAATATAAAAAGGAGATTTCGTTTGAGAAGGGTATAGCCACATGTACTATTGATATGTCTTGTTTTTCACAACATGGTTTCTATTTTAAGAGTGAGGAGGTGATTGATGTTAAAGTAATAATAAACGACCAACAATTTTCACTAACTTCGAATTTGAACTTTTCAACGTACCATAAGTTCAATGAGGTTTTATTAATCAAACCTTATATCACAAAAATTGGTTCAGTCGCTTTTTATATTAAGAAGAAGGAGTGTGAGGTGTATTTAGAAGATATTATAGTTGATGAAAAGTATTTAAAACTTTCGCTTAATACTTCAAGTTTTGCAGAATTAAAAGCAGAATTAAAAGATGTAGAAAAGTTCTTGGTTTTAAAAAAAAGGAAAGGACCTGATGTGCTGATTTACAATAAAAACATGGATATTCCTTGCATAGATAAAATGGAGAGTAACAATAATAGTTTTTCGTCTGAAATTACTGCTGTTATAGATACCTTAAGTATTACTCCACAAGATATTATTGATGCTGCTTTAAAAATAAATATGGATTCGTGTGAAGTCGAGTATCCTATTCAGATCAATGATTTAAAACAACAAACTTTTTATAATGTAAAATTAAAGCCATATAAAAATAGTAAAGGTAATCTAAGTTTTTATTCCGATACTGGTTATCCACATTTAAAAAAAGAAAGAAATTATAAAGTATCCATCTTGGGGTCTTGTATTACGAGGGATAACTTTAATACAAAGTTTAATCCGGAATATAAACAGAATTTCGAAGTTATTTCTTTACAAAATCAGACCTCAATTATTAGTCTAATGTCTAAACCTTTAGAGTATAATGTTTCTAAAATTGATAATAACAATGAATATGATACTAGGACTATTATATCAGATCTTGATAAATCCTATTTATCTGATCTCAAAAAGAATAAACCTGATATTTTGATTGTAGATTTGTTTGGAGATGTTTATTTTGGATGTCTACGAATTAAAGACAGTTATGTAACAAACAATCATTGGAAGCTAACAAAAACCACATATTATAAAGAATTGAATGATCCTTTGAAATTTAATGTAATCGAAAATGAAAAAGAGTACTTGAAATTATGGAAAGAGGCGGTAGACCGTCTATTCACTTATTTTAAAAATGAAATTCCTAATTGCAAAATAATACTTCATAAAGCTAGATTTACAAAATATTATTATGATATGTCAATGCAAGTTAGAAAGTTTGAATCAAAATTAAATGTTGATTTACTTAACAGCTACTGGAGTAAGTTCGATGACTATTTAACCGCCAATTATAATATTGATTATATAGATTTAACACACAAAGTCTATATTGCCCAGGAAGATCATCCTTGGGGTTTATTCAATCTTCACTATGAAAATAATTATTACCGGAGCTTTTTGGATGAGCTTAAAAGTATGATTCTTTATTAGAAAAGGGGAGAGAATAATAAATTTAGATCAACCTCTCAAAAAGGTGGATGGTCTAACTAATATTATATAAAAACTTATGAAGAAGAAGGGGGGTACGTGGCTTATTGATTAAGCTTAAAAATGTAACAAAAGAATTTAGACTTTACTCAAGTAACATTGAACGAATTCTTGATTTATTCCTACTTCGAAAGAATAGATCTGTTCACCGTGCACTAAATAATATCTCTTTCAATACTAATCAAGGTGAAGTCGTTGGCATTGTAGGCTTAAACGGTTCGGGAAAGAGTACTTTATGTAACTTGATAGCAGGAGTGACAATTCCTACCGAGGGCACGGTTGAAGTTAACGGTACGGCTGCGCTTATCGCAATTTCTTCCGGCTTAAATAATCAATTAACGGGTCTGGAGAACATTGAGCTCAAAGGGCTGATGATGGGGCTGAGCAGGCAAAAAATTAAAGAAATCACGCCGCAAGTAATTGAATTTGCCGAACTAGGAAAGTTCATTCATCAGCCGCTTAAAGTATATTCCAGCGGAATGAGAGCTCGCTTAGGATTCGCCATTTCGGTGCATATCGATCCGGATATTCTTGTTATTGATGAAGCTCTATCTGTCGGTGACCAGACGTTTACGGACAAGTGCCTGAATAAGGTAAATGAATTCAAGACTAGAGGGAAAACGATCTTTTTCATAAGTCACTCTTTATCTCAAGTCAAGAGCTTTTGCAACAAAGCAATGTGGCTACATTATGGACAATTACAGCGCTATGGAGATGTGGATGAAGTATTGCAAGAATATCAGTCGTTCCTTAAGGATTACAATAAATTGTCGATTGAAGAGAAAGAAAGACTTCGGGCTGCACATTGGGGGACTTAATATTCGAGACTGTTTGTGTACATAAAAAGCAAATTTTTGCTTTTAGCACAACCTTTTAACTGCAATCCTCGTCTACTAGTATATGTTATTCCGAAAACTGAGAGTAGGAGGAAGAAGCCCGATGAAAAAGAAGCGTACTCTTCAAAAAGTCGCAATATGGCTAGGTTCTATTCTAATAGTTCTGGCGGTTGGGGGCTATTTTGGCATTAACTACGCTGCTGATAAAGTCCTAAATTCCTTAATGGATACAGCTTTGGAATCGGCATTAGAAGAATCTATTGCTGAAGAAACGGATGTTACCAGCACTTCCACGAATGAATCAATAGCTACACCTGCTGCTGATGATTCATCTAGCTCAAGCGAAATGTCAGCGGGAACTCCAGGGAAAGGGAATGTTAAAGGAGGCGCGAACACAAACCAAGCTTCTCCAGAGAAACAGAAAAGCACTGCAGCTCCTTCAGCATCCACGCCATCGAAATCTGGTAATGTTATGGAATACTCGAAGGATATTTCGGTGGAAAAGGCAAAAGCGGTTAAGGAAAACATCACTTTTAGTGAAAAAACCAAAGTTATGTCGGTTATGTTAAAAAGACTAAGCCCCAGTGAGATCAAACAGTTATCAGAACTCGCTAAAGGCGGCATGACAGTCGAAAAGAAGAAACAGGCTAAAAAGATTATTTTACAAAAGCTTACTGAAGAAGAATATAATGAACTCATTGCTATTGCAGCAAAATATGGTTTAAGCCAAGGTAAATCCTATAAGGATTCTCTTAAACAAAAGTTAGATTAGGAGGCTAATGGTTTGAAGAAATTAAAGACAACTTGGACTGCTGCAGTTTTAACATTCATGATGCTTATATTGCCATGTTCAACATTCGCGGCGGCTTCCACAACGACGGTCAGTACGCTGCAGGTGAAGATGAAGTTCGACGGACAGGAACTTGCTCTGCCTGCTGGGCAGACGGCGTTTACGTATGAGCAGCGCGTATACATACCGATTCGTTTTGTGTCGTATGCGCTGCAGAAGAGTGTGGTGTGGGATGCAAAAACGAGCACGGTGAAGGTATCGGAGCCGACGTCGTCAGAGGCGGTGGTGCTGAAAGAGTATTTGATGAATGCGGCGGCCGCGGCGAAAAGCGGAAGCTCGTCTACAGCTTCTGCCGCGACCGTCAAAGTGATGTTCACGAACGCCAAGTTTGTTTTTGACGGAAAGGAGAAGCAGCTACCGGCTGGTCAGAAGGTTTTTTCAAAGGACGGAACGATTTATGTGCCGGTTCGCTTTATGTCGGAGTCGGTCGGCACGGCCATCAACTGGGATGCCAAGACGAAAACCGTTAGCGGGGAGTCCAAAGCGTACCGCGAAGCGCAGCAGGGATCGAGCGGCGGCAGCGGTTCCGGCAGCAATGGCGGCAACGCCGGCTCGGGCGCCGGTTCGACGGGAGGCGGCGCATCCGGAGGCAATACGGGAAAGCAGACGCAGGAGGAGATCGAGGCCCAAGCTTATGCCAGCTTGAGCAAACTGAAGGCATCGTGCCAAGCGACGGCGATGAATCTCGGCTTGCAATATTTGAGCGAGTCCGATCCGGACAAGAAAGCGGCGCTTATCGCCCAAGGGCAAGCGGCGCTCGCCTCCTGCACGGCCCAATTCGAGTCGATCATCAGCAACACCGAGGCGAAGCTCAAGGCGAACGGCTACAGTACCGATGTGATTCAAACGTATCGGGATGAATTCGAAGCTGAATTGAAACGGTATAGGGAAATGGCGGAATCCCTGACGTGACCCTACCGGTGAGACGTGATAAGCTGCCAGGCGGCTATGTTTCTCTGCTGCGGGCAGCTTTTTCTTTTGAACAAAAACAAATGTTTCGTTACAATGGTTCTGATATTCGCCGGAACGACATTCAAATATATAGAAGATAACTAAAAAGGTGTGGTTATGGATATGAAAATCGTACTGCTGTCGGGCGGTTCCGGCAAGAGGCTCTGGCCTTTGTCCAGCGATTCCCGGTCCAAGCAGTTTCTGAAGGTGCTGGGCGGGGCGGATGAACCGAAGAAATCGATGATTCAACGGGTATGGGCGCAGCTGAAAAGCGCGGGTCTCTCGGACGTGACGCACATCGCCACGAGCAAGTCGCAGGTGGAGATGATCCATAACCAGCTTCATGCCGAAGTGCCGCTGATTGTCGAGCCGGAGCGAAGGGATACGTTCCCTGCCATCGCACTGGCCGCAGCGTATCTTTATTCCGAGCAAAAGGCCGGGCTGGACGAGACGGTCATCGTGCTGCCGGTTGATCCTTACGTGGAGGAAGCCTATTTTGAGCGGCTGAAGCTGCTGGACGAAGCGCTGAACCGCTCCGACGCGGACATTGCGCTGATGGGGGTCAGGCCGACGTTTCCCTCGGAGAAATACGGTTACATCGTTCCCGGGAGCACGGGTCCGGATGGGCTGTACGCCGATGTCGTCCGGTTTCAGGAGAAGCCGAGCCAGGCCAAAGCGGCCGATCTGATCGAACAAGGCGCTCTCTGGAACTGCGGCGTTTTTGCGTTCAGGCTGGGCAGGATCGTCTCGCTCCTTCGCGACAGAAGGCTGCCGCTGGATTACGACGAACTGGCCAGAGAATACAAACGTCTCCCGAAAATCAGCTTTGACTACGAAGTCGTAGAGAAGAGCGAGCGAATTGTCGTCGTACCGTACGAGGGTGAGTGGAAGGATCTCGGCACATGGAATACGCTCACGGAAGAGCTGTCCGACAACCTGATCGGCAAAGGCAAGATCGACGAGCAGAGCCGCAATACGCATATCGTCAACGAACTGGACATCCCGATTGTCGTGCTCGGCTTAAGCAACGCCGTGGTGGCGGCCAGTCCCGACGGCATTCTCGTAGCGGACAAAGAGGCGAGCCCGAGGATCAAAGACAGCATCGATTTCGACCAAAGGCCGATGTACGAGGAGCGGCGCTGGGGCTGGTACAAGATTTTGGACTACGCCGTAACGGAAGAGAGATACGAAGTATTGACGAAGCGGGTCGGAATCGCGGCCGGCAAAAATCTAAGCTACCACTACCACAACAAGCGCAACGAGGTTTGGACGATTATCAAAGGCGAGGGCGATTTCGTGCTGAACGGCAGCCTGAGCCGGGTGAAATCGGGCGACGTGCTGCATATTCCGGCCGGCGCAAAGCACAGCATTCAGGCGGTCACCGAGCTGGAATTTATCGAAGTGCAGAACGGCAGCGAAATTCTCGATGAGGATATCGTCCGGCTGCATACCGATTGGAACGAAGTGCGCAAGCTTATAGAATAAAAAGAAGGCGGATTCATTTCGAAGCCGTATCGGAGCTGATCCTGGCCGGCGCGTTTTCCCGGTTTTGGACGGCTTTTTTCTTTTGGGCGGTAAAATATTTTTGCTATAAATCTTTTAATCGAATGTAACTTTTCGCCTTCAATAGAGTCTACATTAATAGAGAGAAATGGGCGTTAAGTCCAGGGTCTTTCGAGTAAATTTTACAATATGGGAGAAAGAAATGGCTTTTCAATCGAATTCCAACCTGTATCGCAAGATCTGGATTCCGGTTTTGTCCGGGGCTATCGCGCTGTCCGCAGTGGTCGGACCGGTCGGTACGGCCTGGCCGTTGGCCAAACCGCCGATCGCAGCGGCCGCGACGGTGACGTACAAGCTGGTCAAGCAGTCGGAGACGATCGTAACCTCCGGAGCGCGCCAAATCGATTACCGATGGGTTCCCTCCGATTCAACTAAAAGCACGGAGCTTGTTCACGTCCTCGCCATCGACCTCACCAATCCGTATGTCCAGTTGAATGCGCTCGGCGGCAAGAACGGCAGCGTCACGGCCCGGCAATCCGTAGGCGCCATGGCCAAGGAGACGGGAGCGGTAGCCGGCATCAACGGCGACGTCTTCAACACGTCCTCCGGCAGCGAAGGCGCGCCTCTGGGCGCGCAGATTACAAGCGGTCAGCTGGTGACGAGCACGTCCAAGCTGATCGGCATGTATGCTTTCGGCGTGACCAAGGACAAGAAGCCGATCATCGACCAGTTCACGTTTAGCGGAACGGTTTATGCAGGAGACGGCAGTTCCTTTCCTCTGACCGGCATCAACAAAAGCGCCTATAGAACGGAGCCGGACAACGGCTACAGCCATGTCAACGCGCTATACATGTATACGAGCGCCTGGACCGGGGAAGAGCGTCCGAAGAACAGCGGAACGACGCCGACCGAAGCGCTCGTTGTCGACGGCGTCGTTCAGGAGGTCGCCGTCGATCGGCCGATCGCGACGCCGATTCCGGCGAACGGGTACATATTGCGCGGGCATAAGGACGCGGCGGAATTCATCAAGAAGAGCCTGACCGTAGGCCAGAAGGTGACGGTGACCTCCTCCCTGACCTCGCTGACCAACGGGAAAAGCTACGATCCGACGACGTTCCAGATGATGGTGAGCGGGCATACGATTCTGGTCGACGGAGGTAAGGCGGCTCCGTTCTCGCGCGACATCAGCGGCCTGAGCGGCAACGCCGACCGCGCCCGCACGGCCGTCGGCTATTCGGCGGACGGCAAGACCGTTTACCTGGTCACGGTGGAGGAGAACGGAAGCCGCAAGGGCGTGACGCTGAGCGAGCTGCAGCAAATACTCATTCAGCTCGGCGCCTACAAGGCGGTCAACCTGGACGGGGGCGGCTCGACGACGATGGTGTCGCGGCCTCTCGGGGAATTCGACGTGAAGCTGACGCACCCGACGTCGTACGGGACGACGCAGCGGCTTGTGGCCAACGGCATCGGCGTCTTCACGCTGGCTCCGAAGGGCTCTGTCAAGGGGATCGTGGCAAGCGGGGCCAAGACGCTGTTCATCGGCCAGCAGGCGACATACGCGCTCAAGGCCTACGATACGTATTACAACCCGATCGACCCCGGCGGGCTGACGCCGGTCTGGTCGGCGAGCGGCGGCGTCGGCACGTTCAACGGCGGGGTGTTTACGGCGTCCAAGCCCGGCGACGGCACGATTACGGTGAAGGCGGGCAGCGCCAGCAACTCGATCGGGATTCACGTCGTCGGAGGCGGCGAGATCAACCGGCTGACCGCATCGCCGAGCACGACGGTGCTTGCGAACGGCGCGACGATTTCGGTGCCGGTAAAGGCGCAGCTTGCGGACGGCAGCGAGGTGACGGTGCCGGCGTCTTCGCTGAAGTGGGAGTTCCGCGGCTTTGCGGCGAATGCGGCAGGCGGCAACATTACGGTGCAGAGCGTCGGCAAGGATACGAAGATCGGCTATGCGATCGCCCGGTACGACGGGTTCTCGACGGTCGTGCCGCTTGCCGTGGGGGCGGAGAAGACACTGGAGAACTTCGAGAACGTCGCGTACAACATCGGCTTCAGCGGGCTGCCGGCCGAGACGCAGGGAACGGCTTCGCTTGTGACCGGAATGGCGGGCCGCGAGTCCTCGCAGGTGCTCGATCTGAAATACGATTTTACAAACGGAACGGGCGACCGCTTCGCCTACGCGGTGCTGAACGGCGGCGCGGGCATTACCGTCGACGGCAGTCCGAGTACGCTGTCGCTGGACGTGCTGGGCGATAACAGCTACAACTGGCTGCGGGCCGAATTCCTGAACGCAAGCGGCAAGCAGGTCTATGTCACGCTCGCTTCGAAGATCGACTGGACGGGCTGGAAAACGTTGAAGGTCGATTTGGCGTCGGCGGGACTGACGTATCCGGCGAAGCTGACGAAGCTGTACGTCGTCAACCTGGCCAAAGACCAGGACGAACGGGCTCTGCAGGGCGAGGTCGCGTTCGACGATCTGAAGCTGCAGACGGCGGCCGGAACGTCCTTCGGCAGCGCGGCAAGCATCAAGCTGACGCTGAACAGCAGGCAGGCGACCGTTAACGGCAAGGCCGTTACGCTGGACACCGCCCCGATCGCGATTGACGGAGCGACGTATTTGCCGCTTCGCTTTGTCTCCGAATCGCTTGGCGGCAGCGCCGACTGGGAGGCTACGCTCAAGCGGGTGACGGTGCTGCGCGGCGACCGGATGCTCGAATTGTGGCCCGGAAAACCCGACTTGATCGCAAACGGCGTTCGCATCGCGACCACGACGTCCCCGATCATCCGCAACGGACGCGTGCTCGTTCCGATCCGGGTCGTTTCGGAGCAACTGGGCCAGAAAGTCGACTGGAACGCGGCGGACAAAAGCATTACAATTCGTTAATCTTTCGGTCCAAAGTCCCATATCCGGCTTTCTAACCCCATAAAATATGATATGATGGAAGCGAGCCCCTTTTCCAAGTCAGGGAGCGGGCGGTCGCTGCGCGGGCATAAGTTGGCGCGCGGGCAGTTGCCAGGGATGGCGCAGGGGGAAATGGATTCGTGGAAGATACTGTGGACCAGATTGACCGTGTCATCCAGAATGCCGTCAAGGTAATGGAAGACAGCAAAATGCAAGTGTTTGAAATAGGCGAATCGGCCAGGATGGAGCTGGAATCGCTGGAGCGGGAGCTCGAACAGGTGCTGGAGGAGACGACCCGGGTCATCGAAACCGTCGACCGGCTGGAACGGGATTACCGGTTGGCCCGGGTTCGGCTTGCGGAAGTAAGCCGCGACTTTGTGCGCTACACCGAGAAGGACATCAAATCCGCATACGAAAAGGCGACCAACCTGCTGCTGGATCTAATGGTTTACCGTGAGAAAGAGAACTACCTGAAGAAGCGGCGCGGCGAGCTGCAGAGCCGCGTCCGCAAAGTCGAGCGTTCCATCGAGCGGGCCGAGGCGATCGGCTCGCAGATGAACGTGGTTTTGGACTATCTGTCGGGGGATCTGTCGCAGGTGACGCGCATTTTGGAATCGAGCAAAAACCGTCAGCTGATCGGACTCAAGATCATTTTGGCTCAGGAGGAAGAACGCAAGAGGATCGCGAGGGAAATCCACGACGGACCCGCCCAGTCGCTCGCCAATCTCGTCCTGCGCACCGAAATCGCGGAACGCATGCTCGGGATGCAGGATATGGAAGTCGTGCGCGGCGAGTTAATCGACCTGAAGCATCAGCTCCGCAACGATCTCGGCGAGATTCGCAAAATCATTTTTAACCTACGCCCCATGACGCTGGACGATCTCGGTCTGATTCCTACGCTGCGCAAGTTCGTCCAGGATTACGAGGAACGGACGTCCATTCGGACGAAGTTCGACGTAATCGGCAGAGAGAAACGCATGCCATCCGCGTTCGAGGCGGCGATGTTCCGCCTGGTTCAGGAGGCGTTCAATAACGCATACAAGCATGCGGAGGCGTCTCTTGTGACGCTCGAAATTGTGTTTTCGGAGGAGATGATTCGGCTTACCATTCGAGACAACGGCGTCGGTTTCCATGTCGACGTTGCAGAGTCGAGGGCGCGAACCCATTCCAAATTCGGTCTGATCGGAATGAAGGAGCGAGTCGACCTGCTTCAGGGGAAGATTTCTTTCGAATCCGGCGTCGGACAAGGTACCACGATTACGATTGAAGTTCCGATTCAAGCAGAGCTGCGAAAGGAGTTGGGCTATGATGGAAAATAAAACGCAAAACCGCAAAATCAAAGTGTTGCTTGCCGATGACCACCAGTTGTTTCGGGAAGGCTTGAAACGAATTCTGAATATGGAATCCGACCTGGAGGTAATCGGCGAGTGCAGCGACGGCATTCAGGTGTTGGAGTTCTGCAACCGGACGAAGCCGGATGTGGTGCTGCTCGACATCAACATGCCGGTCGAAAACGGCGTAGTGGCGACGGAGCGGCTGCGGGACATTTTCCCCGATATCAAGGTCATCATTCTGTCCATTCACGACGACGAAAGCTACGTGTTCGAGACGCTGCGCAAGGGAGCTTCGGGCTATCTGCTCAAGGACATGGAGGCCGAAGCGCTCGTCAATGCCATTCGCACCGTGGCGGAGGGGCATGCCTACATCCATCCGAAGGTGACGGGCAAGCTGATCAACCAACTGCGCCGAATGACGTACCTCGACGAGATCGGAGCGGCATCGGGCGCTGCGGCAAGCCGGGAGACGGTGACGAAGTTCGCGATGAACGGCAACAATCCGCTGACGCGGCGTGAAACGGAAGTGCTGAAGCTGATGGCGGAAGGCAAGAGCAACAAGTCGATCGGGGAAAACCTGTTCATCAGCGAAAAGACGGTCAAAAATCACGTCAGCAGCATTTTGCAGAAAATGGAAGTCGACGATCGCACGCAGGCGGTCATCAATTCGATCAAATACGGTTGGGTAACGCTGTAAGTTTACATAATCCGGTTGGAATGCCCGCCGTATGCGATAGCGTTCGAAGATCCGTTCGAAAGGCGCCGGTTAACCGGTTAGCGACGAAACAGGCCGCCTTCGGGCGGTTTATTTTTGGTTGTGAAAGCCGCGGATTCGGTTCGGCAGATTTGAAAACGCTTTCCGAGGTTCTCCGCCATTGCGGCATTGCTTCGCCTTCCGGCGGCGAACGGAACCTGACTTTTCCCGACAGCATATGCTGTATCACAAAGAATGATCAGGCTTCGGACATGAGCCGTTATTCTGCGGGGAGGCGAGCGTGATGATGGTCGATCTGATATGGATTGTCGCCGCCTATGCGGCAGCGGCCTGCTGCGTCCGTTGGTGGAGCGCCCGCAAGGGCGGGGCCGGGGAGAAGGAAAGCCATTTTGTACTCGTTGCCGGCAATCATCAGATGCAGATAGAGGGATATGTGAGGGCGTTGCGGCATTTTGCGTGGAGAACCGGCCGCGAGGTCGGGATTACGATCGTGCTGGAGCCGTCTTCGGTTGACGACACGGGCAAAATCGCTTCGCTTCTGGCCTCGCGCACGGACGGCGGGGTCGGCGTTGTTCGCGGATGGTCCTCCTCCGTCGAAAAGGGCGGTCAGGCAGGGGGGGAGGCTATGGAGCGCCTGCCGCTTGGAATTCCGCCGCAGCGCCGGCTGGTGTGGGTGAACCTGTCGAACGAAGAGCACCTGCGGCTGCTTCCGCGCTGAACTTGGCTTTTGGGGTGCGCAAGGCAGGCGCGTGGATTTGCGCGTTGGGAGGCGCGTCGGTTGGCACGCAGGTTGGCACGCAGGTTGGTACGGGGCCAGGGCGTGAGGGCAGGCCGGATTGTGTTTTGGCGCCAATGGGAGTATACTGTTTTTAACAATCGCATTAGTTCGGGTGAAGCACACCTTGCAGGCCGGGTTGGCCGCGCGCGGGTGTGCTTTTTTTGTCGATGGTCCGGGCGCCGGCGATCCGGTTATTTCGAAAAACGAGGGGGACTGGGCGGTGAAAGCGGTCGTTTATGTCGCGATAACGGATGAAGGGCGCGCCTATCCGTTCTGGACGGTTTCTTGGGAGACGGATCTGATGTTCTGGATGCACGAGTGGTTCCGGTTGGCGGAAAGGGCGCCCATTCCGCATGCGGGAGCGCAATGGCTGTGCCGTCTGCGCCCGATGCTGCCGCTGGGGGCGGCGGAAGCGGTGTGCGAGCGCTTGAAGGAGCGGATGGAGCGGATGGGCGCGCAGCGGGTGAGCCCGGAAGAAGCGAGCCGGCTTCTGCAGGAAGCGGCGGGACCGGGACAGGGAAGCGATTCTTTGCGGAAAAAGAGGGGGCGGTTGGCTCGCTGGGGTTTCCGAACGCGCGCGAATGCCGCCGACCGCACCGATTCTATTGCGGTCGACGCGCTGAGGGTTGCGGATTGGAGACGCATGAACGGCGGTGGATGCGGCGGCGGGAACAGGGACGCCGACGGAAATGGATGCGGAGGCGGAAACGCGAAAGCAGGCGGGGATGGAGGCGAAAGCGGGTTCAGCGGCGGATATGCACCCGGATGCGGCAACGGAGGTGTCGGGGCCGGGGCGGATTGGCATCGGGACGAAGCGGCTAAGCTGCTACGGGCTGCAAGGCAGGCGGGAAGGCAGCTTGAAGGACGCTCGCTGCTGCTGGACGAAGCGCTCGGCCTGCTGTCCCAGGCGGATAGCGGCGACGCGCTGCGCCAGCTGCAGCTCGCCGCCTTGCTGGGCGAGGCAAGGCTTGCCGCTGCGATCGAGCCGCCCCGCGGGCGGCGAGGGCTTCGCTGCCGCCGCTGCGGGAGCGGCGAGAACCGCATGCGCCGCTCGGCGTGCGCCTCGTGCGGAAGCGATTCGTGCGCCGTCTGCGAGGCGTGCATCACGCTGGGGCGCAGCCGGGCGTGCGGCTTGCTTGTCGCAGGCCCGGCGCGGATGCCGTCCTTGCGCCATCCGCCTCATGACGCCGGCGATTCCGGTTCCCCGCTGTTTGTGGACCGCTGGGGACTCAGCCAGCCGCAGCTGCGCGCTTCCGAAGCCGCCGTACGATTCCTTCGCGAAGTCGGCGATCGCGGCGGGCGGGGGCGCGACGAGAGCAGACCGGCGATGCGCGCTGTTGCTGGCGTGCGGTACGGCTTGTCAGAGCGCTTGTCGCTCGCGTGGGGGCGACGGCTGCCGGATCGCATTCGCCGGCGGCTGCCGGCTTGCTTGCTTCGCCTGGTGCCGCATGCGAACCGGGAGCTTGGCAAGCCGCCTTCGCGGAGGTTTCTGCTGTGGGCGGTGACGGGCGCCGGCAAAACCGAGATGATTTTCCCGCTGCTGGAGGAAGTGCTGAACCGGGGAGGCAGGGCGCTGGTCGCGACGCCCCGGCGGGATGTCGTGCTGGAGCTGGCGCCCCGGCTTGCGAAAGCTTTCCCCGGCACGAAGCTGGCCGTTCTGTACGGCGGCAGCGAAGATCGCTGGTCGAACGCGCCGTTGACGCTGGCGACCACGCACCAGTTGCTCCGTTTCCAGGAAGCGTTCGATCTGGTGCTCATCGACGAGCTGGATGCGTTTCCGTACCATAACGATCCGATGCTGCATTATGCCGCGATGAAGGCGCAGCGGCGGATGGGGGCGACCGTTTTTCTAAGCGCTACCCCTCCGCATGCGATGCAGCGGGAAGCCAGAAGCGGGCGCCTGCCGTGCGCGCGGGTGCCGGTCCGCTTCCATCGCCGCCCTCTTCCCGTGCCGGCCCGGTTGACGGTTCCGCCCATTGCCAAATGGGTGAATCGGGGCCGCGTTCCGGCTGCGCTCCGCAAGCTGGCGCACGAGTCGGTGCGCCAGGGCGCGCAGCTGTTCATTTTTGTCCCGTACATACGGCACGTCGAACCGATCGTCGCTTTGCTCAGGCGGCACGCGGGCGATTGGGGACTTTCCCGGGAGGCGATCGGCGGCACGTCGTCCAAGGACCCGGATCGGGGGAATAAGGTGACGGATTTCCGCAATCGCAGGCTGCGGGTTCTCGTCACGACGACGATTCTGGAAAGAGGCGTGACGATACCGCGCAGCGACGTTTGCATTCTCGATGCGCACCATGCGATGTTCGACGATGCGGCGCTCGTTCAGATGGCGGGGCGGGCCGGCCGGTCGGCGGAGGACCCGAAGGGGCGCGTCTTTTTCTGCTCCGCATATGTCACCCGCTCTCAAAAGCGCGCGAAAATGCAGATCCGTTCGATGAACCGTTTGGCCCGCAAACTTGGGTTTTTGGAGGAGACGCCGGGATGAAAGGGGAATGGCTTGAACGCATGTACCGCTGGTTTAGCCCGCACAACGGCAGCTGCCCGGTCTGCGGGCGGGACCGCCGCGGCGGGGCGCCTCCGCTGCCCGTTCCCATTCGGCATGCCGCCGCGCGGCAAGCCTTATCGTCCTTATGCGGCGACTGCGTGCGCGCCATCCCCTGGATCGACATCGCCGCCTGTTCCATTTGCGGCCGACCCGAGCGCTGCGGCGATTGTCTGCGCCGCTCCGTCCGGCATTTTCAATGCTGCCGTGCCGCTGTTCGTTACGACGCGGCCATGCGGGACTGGCTGGCGCTGTACAAATATCGGGGCCTTGAACGGCTGGAGCCTGTCCTGGCGGCGATGCTGGCGCTTCCGGCGGAACGGCTGTTGAGCCGGGTTTCGGCCTTCGCGGTGGCCGCCGTTCCGCTTGCCGACGAGCGCCTTCGGGAACGGGGATTCAACCAGGCGGAGCGCATGGCTTTGCGGATCGCCCGGTGGTACCGAATCCCCTATTTGCCGCTCCTCCGGCGCGTCCGCCATACGGACAAGCAAAGCTTTAAAGGCCGGGGCGACCGGCTTGAAAACATGAGAGGCAGCTTTGCCGCAGCCGGTCCGGTCGCTTTGCCGGACGACGGCAAGGAACGGAATATTATACTAGTCGACGATATTTATACGACCGGAAGCACGATAAACGAATGCGCGTACGTCATACGAAAAGCCTACCCTTCCTGTAAAATTTACGGATTGTTGTGGGCCCGTTCTTGACATCATGGCATTTTCTTGTAAATATTAGTATAAGCATTGTCGAGAGGTGGCCTATGCGATTGCGTCGCTGTCGCCGAGACTGGAGGGGTCATTGAATGGAACTGGCGAATTGCCCCCGCTGCGGAAAATTGTTTGCCCGCCATTTTCGAGATATATGTCCCAGCTGCGTAAAGGTCATTGAGAAAGAATACGAGGCTTGCGCAGAATATCTGCGCAAACATAGAGGCGCCACGATCACGGAATTGTCCGATGCGACGGGAGTCACGATCAGGCAGATTACCAAGTTCATCAAGGAAGGGCGCATATCGCTTTACAACGCTCCGAACATGTCCTATCCGTGTGAAGTATGCGGCGTGCTGATTCGGGAAGGGAATATGTGCGATAACTGCCGGACCCGACTGAGCAAACAGGTTCGCCTGGCCAGCGAGGGGAAATCGTCGGACCGCCAGAGCGATCATGCGCGATCCGAGAGCGCCTACCAGATCAACAACTGGCCCAAAGACCGCTGACCGTTCGTCCTGCCGTACGAGATTTGCAAGGCTTTTCATGCATCTATTAAAATTTAAGAATGCCCAACCGATAATACTTCTATAAGATTATCGGTTTTTTTATTTTTCGGATCCGCACTTGAGGTGATCGATTTGAAAGTCAACGAATCGCAGCGCATTGCGTTGTTCAACCATTATCATACGACCTACGACGCCCGTACCCGCAGCGCTTCGGGAGGAAGCCGCAAGGACGAGGTGCAGATCTCCGAAGAAGCGAAAGAATTGTTGGGAGCGCAAGGGAACCTGAAAGAGATCGACCGCGCCAAGCGGATCGAGATGCTGAAGAAGGAGGTTTCCTCCGGAACGTACTATTTGGACGCAGGCAAAATCGCCGAGAAGCTGCTTCCGTTTCTGAGGGGACAATGACAGGGGGATGCGCGTGAGCCTACGGGAGCTTCAGGAATCTCTTCAACTGACGCACGAGCTGTATGAAGCGTTGATCGACTTGGCCAAGCAAAAGAAAGACTGCATCGTTCAGAATCAATTGAACGAGCTGACCTTGGTAATGGCGAAGGAGTCAAGGCTGCTCAAAAAAATGTCCGAAGCGGAGCACGCCCGGACGCAGGCGATTCTCGCGTTTCAGCGTGCTTTAGGCATCAGCCGCGGAGAGCCGCTTACGCTGACCGAGGTGGCAAGGATGGTCACCAGTCCGGAAGACAAAACCGCCATTGAAGGTTGGATCGACCGATTGCTGGAACAGGCCGCAAAGCTGAGGGAGCTCAACGATCTGAACCAGGCGTTGACGAGGCAAGCGCTCGACTTCGTTGAACTGTCGCTGGACTTGCTGACGGGCGTTCCGGAACAGGCCGTCTACCAGGCCCCCTCCCAGACGCCCGCGCCGACGAGCCGGAACGGACTGTACGACTTCAAGGCATGACGCATAACGAAGGCATAACAAAACTTGATCATCGAATGCTAACCATCCTATTCGGGGAAAGGACGTTGCCCAATGCCATCTTCATTTCTGGGTCTTGAGACGACCAAGCGCGCTCTGCTGACGCAAACGTTGGCAATGCAGACCGCAGGGCACAACATCGCCAACGCCAGTACGGTCGGCTATACGAGACAGCGCGTGAACCTGTCGGCTACCCGTCCTCAGGAAGCGGTCGGCATGCAGCGCAGCACGACGGTCGGGCAAATCGGCACCGGCGTGCAGGCGGACAGCATTACCCGCATCCGCGAAAATTATTTGGACACGCAGTATCGGCGCGAAAACCAGGGACTGGGCTACTGGAAGATCCGCAACGCCAACCTGGACTCCATTCAGGCGATTTTGAACGAGCCGTCGGACGACGGGATTCGCGGCGTTATAGATGATTTCTGGAACTCCTGGGAAGTGCTGAACCGGGACCCGACGCTGCTCAGCGCCAGGGTCGACGTCATCGCCAAAGCGACCAACATGGTCGATACGTTCAAGCAAGTCGACGAGTCGCTTACCGCCCTGGAACGGGACATCGACAGCAGCATCGCCACCAAGGTATCCGCGGTCAATACGATGCTGGCCAATATCGCGCAGTTGAACGACTACATCCGCAGAGCCGAGTCGCTCGGCGCCAACGCGAACGACTATCGCGACCAACGCGACGTGCTGCTGGATCAATTGTCTTCGATCGTAAACATCGAATATACCGAAACGCCGGCGGGCGACTTTACGTTGAGCATCGCCGGGACGCAGGTCGTGGCCAACGACCAGGCCGCCACGGTAACGGCGGACATCGCGGCGAACGCGACTTCCGGAGAGCTGGCCGGATACGTGCAGGCGAAGGCGGATATCGCGCAAATCCGTGACGAGCTGAACGCGCTGGTCAAGACCCTGGTTGGCGGAGCCGTCACGGTAACGCTGGCCAACGGCTATACGACCTCCCAACCGTTGACGGCGAATAACGACGTAACGCTGGACGACGGAACGGTCATTCCCGCCGGAACGATCATTCCCGCCGGTTCCAAAATCGTCTCCTCCGTCGAGCTGACCGTAAACGGCATTAATGGCCTTCATAGACTCGGTTATGGAACCTCCGATCCGACGCCCGCAGGCATCGACTTCTTCACGACTTCGGACGGCAGCACCGATTTCAATATGAGCAACATCCGGCTGAATCCCGTCATTGCCGACGACACAAGCAAAATCGCCGCTTCCGGCAGATACGAGACCTTGGCCGACGGAACGAAAAGGACGATCAAGGGCAACGGGGATATCGCCTACGCGATTACGACTTTGCGGGACAAGTCGTTCGCCTACTCCGCCAGCATTACGAATCTGACCTCGGGGACGATCGACGACTACTTCCGCGCCGTAACCAGCCAATTGGGATCGACCGCGGACAATGCGCTTCGAAACATGAATAACCAGCAGGAACTGGTGGACGCGGCGGATACCCGCAGGCAGGAAGTGAGCGGAGTTTCGCTGGACGAGGAAATGACCGATGTCATCAAGTTTCAGCACGCATACAACGCGGCTGCCCGGGCGATGACGACCATCGACGAAATGCTCGACCGGATCATTAACCAAACGGGCCGCGTCGGTTTGTAGGAGGGTGGATAAATGCGTATTACGGGTACGATGCAGTACACGCAGCTGCTGACGAATTTGCGCAATACCCAGACGGGAATCTACGATTGGCAAAACAAGCTGGCGACCGGCCAGCGGATCAGCAAACCGAGCGACGATCCCGTCGGAATCGCTTATGTCATGCGGTACGATACGGAACTTAACCGCAGCGACCAGTATTTAACCAATGCACAAACCGGCAGCGGCATTCTGAATACGATGGATTCGCTTATGCAACAGGCGGACGATCTGCTGAAGCGGGCGCATACGCTGACGCTGCAGGCGCGCAACGACACGATAACTCCCGAGGAACGGAAGACGATCGCGGCGGAAATCAGGCAGCTACGGGAACAGATGGTTTTGATCGGCAACAGCACGTATAATGGACGATACCTGTTTAACGGGCAAAAAACCGATCAGCCTCCCTATACTTCGGCTAACGCGGCGAACGAGTCGACGGATCCCGGTGTGTTCCAGTTAAACGTCAGCCCCCTGGTCCAAGTGCCGGTCAGCATTACCGGAGAGAAAATTTTCGGCGAGGCCGGAAGCGACGACAATGTCTTCAAAATCTTCGACAATCTGATCGATCATTTGGAAACCAACAACACGGGCGCTCTGGACGACGATGTCGACAAAATTCTGGCCGCATCCGACCGCTTCTCCGTACAGCGCGCCGAAATCGGCGCCAGGGCCAACCGTTTTACCTTAATGGAGAGCCGCATCGAGTCGAACATCGTGAACTTGCAAACGCTTCGGTCCAATGTGGCCGACGTCGACTATGCGGACGCCATTACGCAACTGCAGTTGAAGCAGAACGTCTTCCAGGCGGCGCTGGCGACCGGCGCGCAAATTATGAGAGTGTCGCTGGTTGACTATATCAAATAATTCCGCAGAAGAAGGGGGGAGACGAGGCGATGGATAAAATTGCGGGAATCCGGGTGAGCGACGAATTTGTAAGTCGTGTCCAAGCCCGCGTGCGGCAGGTATCCAGACCGTCGGAGTCCAACGTTCGGTATACCCCTCCCGATTTGAAAATCCGGTTTCATACGGCCGAAATGGATATCGATATGACGCGGGTGTGGGAGGACCTGGGAGTGCTGCGTCCTTCCACCTTCCTTCGGGAAATCAAGGACAGAGCGGAAAAGACTTATGCCCAGGGAATCAGCGACAAGGTCCATAACGGCCGGCGCATTCGGGACATTCACAAGGAGCCGGGCAATGTCTACGGCCGAATCGCTTTTGAGACCTACATGCGCAACTCGAACCGGGAAGTCGTTCTTGCGGCTTTGCCGCGGCAGCCGGCGAAAATCGACATTCGCGTACATCCGCCGGAAATCGACTTTAACATGAGAACGATCGTAATTGGCGTTCCGCAAGGAAAATGAGTTTTGCGGGAGGAAGCGGAAAGCGTGACACAAGGCCGACAATCCTTGACTTTTCATAGCGAAAGATACGGAACGCTGGAAATAAGCGAGGAGCAGATTTACAGGTTTGAAAAAGGGATTATCGGTCTTCAGGAGATCCGGCGCTATGCGCTCATCCAGCTTGACAATTTCCCTTTTTCGATTTTACATGCTCTCGATGCCCAGATCAGCTTCATCGTCATTCCTGCGGCGCAAGTTGTGGACAATTACGGCTTTCACATTGACGACGAAACGGCCGAACTGTTGGGGGTGGAGCGCCCCGAGGAAGTCGAGACTTGGCTGATTGTCAATGTGATCGAGGACCAGGTTTATGTCAATTTGAAGGCCCCGGTTTTGCTGTCCCCGGCGCATCGGTCGGGCGTTCAATTTATCATTCACGATCAGGAGCTGCCTATCCGGCATCCTCTTATTCGCGCCAGTAAGGAGGGGGCGGCGGATGCTGGTTCTTAAACGAAAAGTGGGAGAGATCGTGAAGCTGGGGGATCAGATCGAGGTGCAGGTTTTGGCCGTCGAAGGCGAGACGGTCAAGCTTGGATTCACGGCTCCTGCCAACGTTCAGATTTTGCGCAAGGAATTGTACGAAAGCATCCGTCAGGAAAATATGCTCGCGGGGCAACCGGCCGTACAAGGCCAGCAACTGATTCACTTTTTGGAAAAGTTCGACAAATTCAATAAAAAGGATTAGGTGGGATCTACATGAGCGGGGTTCAACCGGCAGATGGAATTTCCGCTTTCGAACTGCATACAGCCAGATCCGCATCCCAGGAAACGTTCAAATCGATCGAAAGCGCCAAAAAACAGGGCGAAGATTGGACTGTCGACAACAAAAAGGAAAACAAGTTCGATTTCAAAAGCCTTTCGGATGAAGACAAGGAACGTTTGGAAAAAGAACTCAAAAAGGTAAACGAATCGCTGGTACCCTATGAGAAGCAAATCCGCTTCCGGTATAACGAAGAAGCCAAACAAACCTATGTCGAAGTGATCGACTTAGAATCGCAAGAGGTGGTGGCGAGCATGCCGCCGGAATTCCTGATCGATTTGTCCATTAAGATGCGGGACATGATCGGCTTGTTCATGGATAAGAAATTGTAAGATCCGTCAGGGTCAAAAGAGGAGGTAATCTAGATGGCAGTCAGCAGCGTCAACACCAGTTCGGTTTCTTTGACGGGCTTGTTCTCCAAATTGGATACGGACACGTTGATTTCGGCTTTAATGGCTTCCGACAAAACCAATTATACCACCTTGGAAAATCGCAAGAACGATTACGGCAAAATCCAATCGCTGTTCCGCACCTTGAACACGAAAGTAAGCGCGCTGCGCTCGGCGGCGAGCGATTTGCTGTATATGTCCAACCTGTCCAAAACCGCGGCGACCAGTTCGGATACGAAGGTGTTAAACGTCTCTAGCTCAGCCGGCGCAGCAAAGGGAACGTATCAAGTGGTCGTGAACAATCTTGCGCAAAACCACATTATTCGGACGGATTCGGTCAACAGCAGCGGTACGAGCGTGAAAGCCGGAATCGCCTCGGATGCGACGATTACGATCGATGACGTTACGATTAATGTGGGCCAACTTGCTGCGGACGCTGCCACGGATAAGGACTTTTTGACGAGTCTTAAAAATGCGATTAATGCCGGCAGCGCCAACTTGACAGCATCTCTTTTGCAGACAAGCGATACTGAAGTCAGTCTCGTTTTGTCATCTAAAAATACGGGCGCGGGAAATTCGATTAAAGTAGGATCCGGGGCATATGGCATAACCGGAGATTCCATTGCTTTGCAGAAGCTGGGATTAGTGGATGCTGGCAATAATCTAAAGAATGTTGTTCAAGAGGCGGCGGATGCAAACTTTACGGTGAACGGCGTCACTGTCACTTCCAGCAGCAATACGGTCGCAGGCGTCATTGAGAACGTCTCCTTTTCTTTGGTTGCGCCGGGCACCACAACCGTGTCCGTCGATACCGATACGGAAGCTGTCGCAGGCTTGATATCCGCCTTTGTCGATGCCTATAATGCCGTTATTGATGCAGTGAATTCGGCCAAGTCGTTTACGGATTCCAATTATCGGACCCCGCTTTCGGCCGATTCCACATTAAATAGTCTTCTGTCCAGTCTGGGGAACTGGGTCAATCTTCAGGCGGGTACGAAAGCCGACGGGAAATCCGATCTTAGTCTGAAGTACTTATTCCAAATCGGTCTGGAAGTCGATAAAGGGGCTACGTCGGCCAGCGAAATGACGGGGAAGATGTCTTTTGATAAAAATAAGTTCATCGAAGCTCTAAAAAAAGACCCGGATGCCGTTTACAAGCTGTTGGCCAATGACGAAGCCGATACATCGAAAGGGATCGCGCGCGTTTTTAGCGACAACTTGTTTATTTGGTCCAGTGCTTCAAACGGCATTCTAAAAACGAAAATCGAAGGCTATGATTCTGAAATTTCGTTTATAACCGATCAAATGGAACAAATGCAAGTTCGTCTGGACGTCAAGGAAGCTGCGCTGAAACAAAAGTTTGCCCAAATGGAAACAGCCCTTTCAACGCTTCAAAGCCAGCAAAGCTGGATGAATGGCGTCGTTTCCGCAATGTACTCGAAAAATTCGTAGTCATTTATTTTAGGGTAAGGAGCGAAAACTTTGATCAATCAGACGGGGTATCAAACTTATCGCAGAAACAAATATGAAACGGCCTCGCCTCACCGGCTGATCCAAATGCTTTATGAAGGCGCCATTCAAAGCCTGACCGGAGCCATAACGTCGTTGGACAACGGCGACTTAGGCCAAGCGCATCAACGGATTGTGCGGGCTCAGGATATTGTCTCCGAGCTGTTGGCCTGCTTGAACGAGGAACAAGGCGGGGCCATTGCGTCTAACCTGAAAAGCCTCTATTTGTATATGCTGAATCGTCTGGTGCAGGCAAATGTGAAAAAACAAAAAGAGCCTCTCGCCGAAGTGGCGGATCTGCTGAGAGAGATCAAGTCCGCCTGGGATCAGATCGGCCGGGAGGTTTCGGTCGGACATGGCTGAGCTGCAATCATTGATCCGGGAGTGGGAAGAGCATTATGCGAAGCTTCTTCAAATCGCCCGCGATCAGCATCGTCTGCTGCAGCAGCCGGATGTGGACTGGGACGACTTTGCGGAGCTCGCCAGTCAATGGGATCAGCGGCAACGCCTCGCGACGGAGGATGGAGAACGTTTGAAATCGCTCGTAGGAGTCGAGCGATTTCAGGAATTATGCCGCGAGCATATTCAATCTTTGGCAGAACAGGCCCTCGAAGCAAATCGAATGAGCACGGAAATCATTCGGCAGCAGTTCTCGTCCGTGGGGACGGAGCTTCGCCAAACCCGGGATCAGATCAAGATCATGCAGTCTTATTATCATATGGGAAAGGACCCGGGGATTTCGTACTATTTTGACGAAAAAAAATAGAAAAAATTTTTCCGAAAGTATTTAATTTGTCGTAGCACCTGCCGATATATGGAATAGACCGCAAGGAAGCGGTACTCAATACGATCATGGAGGATGAACAGTATGGGAATGTTCATTAACACGAACGTCAGTGCGATCAACACGAACCGCAACCTGAGCTACAACAACACACAACTGGCCAAAACGGCAGAGAAGCTGTCTTCCGGTCTCCGCATCAACCGTGCGGCTGACGACGCCGCAGGACTTGCGATTTCCGAGAAGCTGCGTTACCAAATCAACGGCTACAACCAAGCGTTGGCTAACGCACAAGACGGCATCTCGCTGATCCAAACGGCTGAAGGCGCACTGACGGAAGTTCACTCGATGCTGCAACGTCTGAACACGCTTGCTACGCAAGCTGCGAACGACACGCTGCAAGATGCAGACCGTTCTCAAATCCAGCTTGAAGTGAATCAACTCAAGGCGGAAATTAGCAACATTACTAAAACGACGAAGTTTAATGGAATTGCAGTGTTGAACGGAAGTGGCACCGGTAGTAAATCTTTGACTTTCCAAGTTGGGTGGGAGAAAGGCACTACGATTACTGCGGATTTGGGTAGCGCCCTGAGCCTTACCAACCTCGCTCTTGATAAGGTTGGTGTAGGTACGCGCGGAAGTGCGGCATCTGCATTGTCTATCCTGCAGTCTGCGATTTCCACAGTCTCCTCTCGCCGTGCTAAGTTGGGTGCTGTACAAAATCGTCTGGAACACACGATCAACAATGTTGGCGTAAACGTTGAAAACCTGTCCGCTTCCGAATCCCGCATTCGTGATGCTGATATGGCAAAAGAAATGACGAACTTCACGAAACAACAAATTCTGGTTCAGGCGGGTACGGCAATGCTGGCGCAAGCAAACTCTCTGCCGCAAAACGTACTCAAACTGCTGGGCTAAGAATAACAGGATATAATTCCTACTCCTCATCCGGTTGGATGAGGAGTTTTTCTATTCAATTATTATCGAATTTTGCCGATATTTAAGCTATAGAAGTGTAAATTAGAGGACAGGTGCTGATTTCATGATTGTTACCTATTTAGGCAATGTTTCCGATTTTAGCGCATTGGACGTTCATGACCGCGAGCAGAAGATAAATCAAATTTTTTCTTCCTTGTATGCGGAAAATGAAATTGTTCAAGAAGTGATTATCGATGGAAATTCATATCGAGATCATTACGAGACGGTACTTAAGCAAAACCTTGCCGAGATTCGGGAGGTCAGAATCGAAACTATTAACGGAGACGTTTTTGTGAAGGATATGATTCAGGAGTTATATAAGTATTTGCCGCGCGTCAATCGGGCCATTGAATCGATATCCGATTTGTTTTACGGAGATATGGAGAAGCAAGATTGGAATTTGTTTTCACAATTGCTTGAAGGCATTGGATGGGTTAACCAAGCAGCGAATATTATATTGTTGCAGTTACGAAGAGCGCAAGAAATCAACCCTCTTTTTCATGATATTTCCTTATTTGTTGAGCATCTGCCCAACCTTTTATCCGAGTTGGAACAGGTTTTAGCGGAGGAAGAACACGTAGCAGCCGGAGACCTGATTAAGTATGAGATCGGCGAGCTATTCCAGCAATTCGAACGATCTATTCAGTCAAAGGTGAACATATGAGAAAATTCGCCGCCGATAATCTGTTGTTTTTGCGAGAACAATATCCCGAAATCTACAAACTAGTACTTAATCGTTCTTATAATCGGGAACGTTATGTAACGGAGTCATCCAAACATGGAGATGCAATTGTTTCAATACGTGCAGAAGACGGAAAGCTTCGCTCTGTATATAGCCGATATGATCCAAAGCTGGAGGCCGAACGTTGGGCCCTTTCTATATCTAAGCAAGTGAATGAAATGCAAGATGTCATATTATATGGATTTGGTTTCGGTTATCATCTTGAAGCATTCTTAAAAGCCTATCCTGATAAACGAGTCTTTGTGCATGAGCCCCATATCGATATGTTTCTTTGTGCATTGGAGTATCGTGACTTAAGAGATATTCTTGGAAATAAACGTATTGCAATTTTTGGCATTGGCGAAGAATCTATCGTACAATATGAATCTTTAGCTCAGTTTTTTGCCCAATCCGATGAGCAGGTCGCTGTGTTGGAAATGCCTGCATACCGGAATCTATTTCCGGATACGATTCTGAATTACCGTCAAGTGCTTAAAGAAGTGACGAAATCTTTTGCTAGCTCTTTGAGGACATTAACCCATTTTCGGCATGACTGGGCAAGAAACAAAATTTTAAATTTACCGGTTAATATTGAGACGCCTTCAATAAAGGAATTACGGGACTGCTGCAGTGAAATGCCTGCGATCATTGTTGGATCGGGACCTTCGCTTGGCATGGAAGCGGAAACGTTGAGGCGCTTGAAAAATCGTGCGCTGATTATCGCTGCGGGAACAAGCGTGCAAGCGTTGTTAAAATATAAGATCGAACCGGATATAGTAGTGGTGATGGACCCATCGGAAAATAACTTCAAAGCATTTGAACCACTGGATTTGGAAAACGTTCCTTTACTGTATATTCCAGATGTTCATTCATCCATTCTGCGTAAAAAATATAATTATTTAATGCATGCGTTTTTTAATACGGATACGCCGACTGCATATTTTATGCAATTGACTGAAATCGATCCTGTCTTTCAATCTACAGGAACGGTTAGCGGTACGGCTATTCAAGCGGCCATCTATTTGGGATGCAGAGAATTAGTGCTGATTGGGCAAGACTTTTCATTTCCGGGTGATCAATACTATGCAGACGGGGTCGTTCATCGTGACCCAGAGGCACTTGCTTTGGAAATGCAGCAATTCACAGAATGGGTTGACAATGTTTCAGGTTCGCAAAATCGGACAAATCAATCGATGAACGTCCTCAGAGAGGGAATTGAGCGGTTGATTGATGAATATTCCGATTACGCTTTCTATAATGCTTCGCGCGTCGGGGCTGCGATTAAAGGAACCAAGCTAAAAACCTTGGAGCAATTGCTTGAAGAACGGAAGGAGGTAGACTTAGGTGATGGCTGGTTTATCCAAAAGATCAATCGGCTTCTTAAGCCTTATCCGGAAGAACGCCGTAGCCGTATAATAAATCGAGTAGTTAAGTTTTATGAAGAATTGCCAAGGTTTGATGAGCAATTTGAGCAATTAGAGAAACATGTAAACGCCGTTAGAGGAAAATTGGATAACTATAACGATGAGGAACTTCGCCAATGGCTCATCAATTTTGAGGATATATGGAAAACAATCATTGATGATGAGTCGTTTAAATACGTTCATGGATTCTTTTTGCAGCGTGAATTGAACTACATGGAAAGACATTGGTATCAAATGAAGGAGGATATTCATTTGCCATCCAAGGTGTCAAAGCTATTGGAACTTTTCGAGCCTTTGATGCGCTCATGGGAGGAAGTAACCTCGTTACTTATAACAAGATTCCAAGAATTAATGGAGGACCCAATATTTCGTGAGAAACGTCTTCAAGATAACCAAATTGGGAGTTTGAGCAATGGCTAAATTTCGCAAGGTTTTATTAACGGGAGCCGACGGCTTTATTGGCTCTCATCTGACGGAGGCGCTTGTGCGCCGCGGCTACGATGTGCGCGCCTTCGTACTGTATAATTCCTTTAATTCATGGGGCTGGTTGGATCGTTGCGCGGAGGATGTGCGCGGTCATTTCGAGGTGTTTGCGGGCGATGTTCGCGATCCGCATGGCGTGCGCAGTGCCATGCAGGGGTGCGATGCGGTGCTGCATCTCGCTTCGCTTATCGCGATACCTTATTCCTATCATTCTCCCGATACATATGTGGACACGAATATAAAGGGAACTTTAAATGTCTTGCAAGCGGCCAAGGAATTGGGCGTATCCAAGATCGTTCATACTTCCACAAGCGAGGTATACGGGACGGCTCAATATGTGCCGATCGATGAACGGCATCCGCTGCAAGGGCAGTCCCCTTATTCCGCGTCCAAGATTGGCGCCGACCAAATGGCGCTGGCCTTTTATCGTTCATTCGGCCTGCCTGTCGGCATTATTCGTCCTTTTAACACTTACGGTCCGCGTCAGTCGGCGCGGGCGGTCATTCCGACCATTATTACGCAATTGGCGCAGGGAAATCGGAAGATTAAATTAGGCGCCATTCATCCAACGCGGGATTTCAATTATGTCGAGGATACGGTTCAAGGCTTCATTTCTTTCCTGGAGTCGAGCCGCTCCATCGGTGAAGAGATTAATATAGGAAGCAATTTTGAAATCTCGATCGGCGATACCGCGCGCTTGATTGCCAGATTGATGAATGCGGAACTGGAGATTGAAACGGATGAAGTCCGGCTGCGTCCCGAGAAAAGCGAAGTCGAGCGCCTGTGGGCGGACAACCGTAAAGCCCGTGAATTATTGAACTGGCAGCCGGCATATGGCGGGGAAAAAGGATTCGAGGCAGGATTGGCCAAGACGATCGAATGGTTCACGAATCCGGCCAATCTGGCCGGATATAAATCGGATCGGTACAACATTTAATGATGAATGCTTCAGAGGAGCCAAGCCTTATGAAGACGGAAAAACGCTCATTGGGAGCGGAAATTGCCGAGATTGTCAAACAAGTGACGGGAAATAGCGGACACACGTTGCCGTTGCACGAACCTGAGTTTTCAGGGAACGAATGGGCTTATGTTAAAGAATGCCTGGATACGGGATGGGTTTCATCCGTAGGACGTTTTGTCGAGCGTTTGGAAAACGATCTGGCTGCTTACACAGGCTCCGGTTATGCGGTAGCGGTCGTGAACGGAACTGCCGCGCTGCATATTTCTTTGTTGCTTTCAGGCGTTGAACCGGGAGAAGAAGTGCTGATCCCTTCCCTGACGTTTGTGGCAACCGCCAACGCGGTGTCTTACTGCCAAGCCGTCCCTCATTTTGTGGATGTGGATCGCTTAACGTTAGGGCTGGATCCTATACGTCTTCATGATTATTTGCAAGAAATCGGAGAGCGCAGAGGAGACAAGGGGCTCTATAATCGGAAAACGGGCCGACGCATCCGGGCCGTTGTGCCGATGCACACTTTTGGCCATCCCGTCGATATGGATGCGCTGCTGGATGTGTGTCAGCAATATGGCCTGGAGGTCGTCGAGGATGCGGCCGAATCTCTGGGCTCCAAGTATAAAGGCAGACATACGGGCACCTTCGGCCGGTTTGGCGCGTTAAGCTTTAACGGCAACAAGGTGGTGACGACCGGAGGCGGCGGAGCCATTCTGACTCAGGACAAGAAGCTGGCCGAAATGGCTAAGCATCTGACGACCACGGCGAAGCTCCCGCACCCATGGGTGTACAAGCATGATCGGATCGGGTATAACTACCGGATGCCGAATATCAATGCGGCATTAGGTTGTGCGCAATTGGAGAAGCTTCCCGAGTTTCTGGCTCGCAAGCGCAAGCTTGCAGAGAAATACAGGGAAGGATTTAAAGCCGTGAGCGGCATTTCCTTCTTTAGCGAGCCTGAACATGCGGAGAGCAACTACTGGCTGAATGCGATTATCCTGAATGAGCCTGATATGCAGTTGCGGGATGAGATTTTGCAAGAGACCAATAAACATGGTTTTTTGACAAGGCCGATTTGGACTCCGCTTCATCTTCTTCCCATGTACGCCGATTGCCCTCGAATGGAGTTGACCGTGACGATGGAGCTTGAAGGAAAAGTGATCAACTTGCCGAGCGGACCTTCGATCATTCGGGAGGAGCTATGAGGAAAATATGTGTCGTGACCGGTTCACGAGCTGAATACGGTCTGTTGTATTGGCTTCTGAAAGAGATACAAGAGGACGCCGATTTGGTTCTGCAGCTTGTGGTCACCGGCATGCACCTGTCGCCGGAATTCGGTCTTACCTATCAGCAAATCGAAAAAGACGGGTTCCCTATCGATGCGAAAGTAGAGATGCTGCTTTCCAGCGATACGCCGGCCGGCATCACCAAATCGATGGGGGTTGGCCTGATCGGCTTTGCGGATGTATTCGAACGCCTACGCCCGGATATTGTGGTTGTGCTTGGCGATCGTTATGAGATTATGGTAGCGGCTCAAGCGGCAATGGTTGCGCGTATTCCCATCGCTCATCTGCATGGAGGAGAAAGCACGGAAGGAGCCATCGATGAGGCGATTCGGCATTCTATAACCAAAATGTCGCATTTGCATTTTACGGCAACGGAAACCTATCGCCAGAGAGTGATTCAATTGGGCGAGCATCCCGACCGCGTATTTCATGTCGGCGCTATCGGGCTTGATCATATCCGCAAATTACCGTTACTGAATAGAGAACAATTCGAGAAATCGATTTCCTTTGAATTGGGAGAGCGCTGCTTTCTCGTTACGTATCATCCGCTAACGCTGTCAAGCGTTTCATCCGTTGAATATATGCAGCAGCTTCTGGATGCTCTTGATCAATTTCCGGATGCGCACCTTATTTTCACCAAACCGAATTCCGATCCGGATGGCCGCAATATGGCTCGCATGATTGACGAGTATGTGGCAGCAAACCGGGAACGGGCTGTTGCTTTTGTTTCATTGGGACAGGTCAGATATTTAAGCGCCCTCCAACATGTCGACGTGGTCGTGGGCAATTCATCAAGCGGCATTATCGAAGCGCCAATGTTCAAAAAGCCGACTGTAAATATCGGGTCGCGCCAGCAGGGAAGGGTTAAAGGGCCTTCTATTATTGACTGCGGAGAATCCAGCGAAGAAATCGTAAACGCGATAAAAAAGGGGCTGTCTCCCGCTTTTCAAGACGTTCTTGCGAATTGCGAATCGTTATACGGACAAGGAAATACCGCGCCTGCGATTAAGCGTATTTTAAAAACGGCGCGCCTGGATGGGATATTGATCAAATCCTTTTACGAGACAGACATGTGTACGTATTCGAAGGAGGCGGAACAATGACTTCCTCCGTCTACATCATTGCCGAAGCGGGAGTCAACCATAACGGCTCGCTGGACCTGGCGTTGCAACTCGTCGAAAAGGCGGCCGAAGCAGGCGCGAATGCGGTGAAATTTCAAACGTTCAAAGCCGAACGGCTGGTAACCCCTGAGGCCGGCAAAGCGGACTATCAAAAGCTGACGACCTCGTCGGCTGAAAGCCAGTTTGACATGTTGAAACGGTTGGAGCTGGACGAAGAAGCTCATTTCGCTTTGTTGCGGCACTGCCGGAAATATGGAATTGAATTTTTGTCGACTCCGTTCGACACGGACAGTCTATCGTTTCTTGCCGAACGCTGCGGCGTTCGGCGTTTGAAGCTGCCGTCAGGCGAGATTACGAACGGTCCGCTTCTTTTGGCATCGGCACGAACAGGGCTGCCTATTATTCTATCTACCGGGATGGCGACATTGAGCGAGATTGAAGAAGCGTTGATGATTCTTGCTTACGGGTATCTGCATGCTGACGGTTATCCCAATCGGGAGTCGCTGTTAAACGCCTTTGTTTCTCCGGCTGGACAAGCCGTTCTGCGGGATCGGGTAACGTTGCTGCACTGCACTTCCGAATATCCTGCCCCTTTAGAAGAGGTTCACCTGCGCAGCATGGACTCGATGGCGGCTGCGTTCGGGTTGCCTGTCGGTTATTCGGATCATACCGAAGGAATCGCTGTCCCGTTAGCGGCGGTTGCGCGCGGAGCTGTCGTCATCGAGAAGCACTTTACGCTGGATCGGCGACTGCCCGGACCGGATCATACCAGTTCGCTGGAGCCGCATGAACTTGCGGCCATGGTCAAAGGGATCCGTGAAGTCGAGACCGCATTGGGAATGCCGGTGAAACTGCCGACTCCTTCCGAAATTCGCAACCGGCTTCCGGCTCGCAAAAGCATCGTGGCCAAGACCCCTATTCGGCAAGGAGAGCTTTATTCCGAAGACAATCTGGCGGTTATGCGGCCCGGCGACGGTTTATCCGCCATGCGATATTGGGAACTGATTGGCAAACCGGCAAATCGCCCGTATCGGCAATACGAGAAAATTGAGCCTTAAGGGAGCGGTCGTTACGGTGAAGAATCGATCGGTTGTCATTTTGGGAGGCGGAGGCCACGCCTCCGTCGTTGCAGATTGCTTGAGGCTGCTCCATTACAACATCGAAGGCTACGTTTCCTGTGAATCGCAAAGCCTTGTGGAAAATTTGCGATGGCTGGGAAATGATGACGTCTTTTGTCAAACCTACAAGCCGGATGAGGTTCGGCTGGTGAATGGCCTCGGCATGACCAGATCGGATCGCCGCAGAAGCTCCCTGTTTCAAAACTATCGGGACTTGGGTTACCGCTTTATCAATTTGATTCATCCAAGCGCCATTATTGCCGGAAATGTTCGGATCAGCCCCGACAGCGGCGTGCAGATAATGGCAGGATCGATTATTCAGACGGGCGCCTCGATTGGTCCCAATGTGTTGATTAATACGGGGGCTATTATTGAACACCATGCGGAAATCGCCGGCGGTGCCCATATTGCTCCCGGAGCCGTCATTTGCGGAGGGGCCCGGATCGGGAAAAACGCATTTATCGGCGCAAGGTCAACGGTTATTCAGGGGGTCAACATCGGCGAAGACGTTACGGTCGGCGCGGGCGCTGTCGTCATAAGCGACGTTATGGACCGAATGACGGTCGTTGGCGTTCCAGCAAAGGGGGGACAGTCGTGAAAAATTGGGAATCGCTGCTGGTTACAGCCGAAACCACCATTTTAAAGACGATGGAGGTTATGGACAAGGGCGCCAAGCAGATTGTGCTGGTGGTCGATTCAAACCGGGTCTTGATCGGGACGATTACGGACGGCGATATTCGCAGAGGAATTCTGAGAGGGGAAAAGCTCGATGTCCCGGTTTCGTTGATCATGAATCGAAATCCGGTTGTGGCCACCATCGGAGAAAGTCGCGATACATTAATCGCGCTCATGAAAGCTCGAAAATTGCACCAGCTTCCGATCGTTGATGAAAACGGCGTTGTGGTGGATGTTGTTTTTCTGGATGATTATCTGCAAGTAAAGAAAAACGACAACTGGGTCGTCTTGATGGCCGGCGGACTTGGAACAAGGCTGGCTCCGTTAACCTACAATTGCCCGAAACCGCTGCTCAAAGTCGGCTCCAAACCGATTCTGGAACTTATTCTCGAGAACTTTATCGCTCAAGGCTTTTACCGTTTTTATATTTCCGTCAATTATAAAGCGGAAATGATCATCGAACATTTTGGCAATGGGAGCCGGTGGGGAGTCGAAATCCGTTACTTGCATGAAAATATGCGGTTGGGAACCGCAGGGGCGCTAAGCTTGCTGCCCGAGAAGCCGAGCGATCCGTTTATCGTGATGAACGGCGATTTAATGACCAAGATCAACTTTGTCCAGGCGCTTCAGTTTCATCATGAGAATAACGCCAAGGCCACAATGTGCGTAAGGGAGTACGAGTACCAGATTCCGTATGGGGTTGTAAAAGTAAACCAGAACCGTCTCTGTGCGATTGAGGAGAAGCCTGTCCAACGGTTTTTTATAAGCGGGGGAATCTATATTCTCAACCCGGAAGTGCTGGATTTGATCCCTAAAGCCTCTTATTATGATATGCCTTCGTTATTTGAAACGTTAATTAACCGCCAAGAGCCGACAACGGCATATCCGATTCGGGAATATTGGATGGATATCGGCCGAATGGATGACTACGAGCGGGCGGTCAACGATTATGAGGAGGCCAAGCTGTGATCGATGGACGTACAGTGCTGGCGGTAGTACCGGCAAGAGGTGGTTCCAAAGGGGTTCCGGACAAAAATATCCGAATGCTGGGAGGGAAGCCGCTGCTGGCATGGACGCTCGAAGCCGCCGGCCAGTCTCGCTACATCGACGCCTGCGTCGTATCGACGGATAGCCCCAGAATCGCGGAGGTCGCCCGGCAATGGGGCGGGAACGTTCCGTTTATGCGCCCTTCGGAGCTGGCCAAGGACGATACGCCGGGCATTGAGCCCGTTATTCATGCCATCCAAGAAATGGGCGAATACGACCTGGTCGTACTGCTGCAGCCGACCTCTCCTTTTCGTTCGGCGGAGGATATCGACCGTTGTCTTGAAGCCTATGTGTCTTCCGGTGCAACGAGCGTGGTTTCCTTGGTGGAAGCGGATAAACCATTGTCCTGGATGTTTACGCTCGGGGAGAGGGGGGCCATTCAATCCGTCCTTGCGGAAACGGAAATCGCGCTGAGCAGACAAGAGGCTTCCAAAGTATTTGTATTAAACGGCGCGGTTTATGTATCCTCATGCGCAACGGTCATGGAAACCAGGTCCTTTTTCCATACCGATACGCACGGTTACGTTATGCCCAAGGATCGTTCGCTCGATATCGACACTCCGCTGGACTTCATGTGGGCTGAATTTTTGAGCCGTCAGATGAAACAGCAGACAAGCTGACACCGCTTTCAACAAATCCATTGACACCATACTTTTCCTGTTGTATATTCGGGGTGTGGGCTAGGCCAAATCGCCATTGTCAAATGAATATGAAGGGAATGTTATGCGAATGCAAGGTAAAGTAAAATGGTTTAACGCGGAAAAAGGTTACGGTTTTATCGAAACGGAACAAGGCGGCGACGTATTCGTTCATTTCTCCGCTATCCAAATGGACGGATACAAGTCCCTTGAAGAAGGCCAATCCGTCGAATTTGACATTGTGCAAGGCGCCAGAGGCCCGCAAGCAGCAAACGTCGTTAAACTGTAATCATGGGGCGTTTTAAGCGCCGCTAACAATAGTATTGTCGGCTGACTTTTAACGATTTGCCGGCCACCCGAAACCCTGGAGAAATCCGGGGTTTTGTGCGCAGATGAACAATATATTCCAGTTAATGGATGAAGAGGGTTCTATCGTTATATCAATTGTGAAGATTATGAGCCAAGTTTTCAAAAAATTCAAAAATGTAAGCGGTTATTCTTTGAAATGGGACTCCATCATATGGTATGATATAGGCATCCAAAGGAGGGGTGCCGAATGAAATACAACATTCGCGGTCAGCGCATGGAAGTCACCGAAGCTCTCAAGGATTACGTCGAGAAGAAGCTGAGTCGCCTTGAACGGTATTTTGAAACGCCTCCCCAAACCGCTGTCAACGTTACGTTGAGCGTCACGAAAGGCCGCCATGTCATCGAGGTCACCATTCCGCTCGCCAATGTGCTGCTTCGGGCGGAAGAGAGAAGCGACGACATGTACGCTTCGATCGACATGGTCGTGGACAAACTCGAACGCCAGATCCGCAAGCATAAGACCAAGGTGAACCGCAAGCTGCGCCAGTCCGGCTCGGCTCGTGCGATGTTCCGGGAAGAGGATATCAACGGCGGCGTTTCCACGATGGCGCCCGACGACGAGGAAGAATACGAGCTCGTTCGCACGAAGACCTTTACCTTTAAGCCGATGGACGTGGAGGAAGCCATTCTCCAGATGAATATGATCGGTCACAACTTTTATGTATTCTCCAATGTCGATACCAAGGAAGTAAACGTCGTCTACCGGCGCAATGACGGCAAGTACGGCCTGATTCAAGCCGAAGCCTGACCATATAGGATGCGGGTCCCCCGGATGGCCGGGGGGCTCTTTTTGATTGCCCTGTTTTCGGTCTTGCACGCAAGCGTTCGCCTGCCGCCCCCGGGCTGCCAACCGCCTGCGGTTTAACCAGCAACTGCCTTACTTCCTTTCTTGCCCCATTTCTTTGGAACTGCTAAAATTATAAGATACGCCATACCCTAAAATGGGAAGGGGTTTATTATGCTCGGATTGGTAAAAAAGATTTTCGGAGACGCCAACGAAAGAGAAATCAAACGGTTGTCCAAAACCGTTGACCAAATCAACGCCCTCGAGCCGACCATTTCGGCTTTGTCGGACGAGCAGCTCCGCGCCAAGACGCAGGAGTTCCGCAACCGTCTGGCCACGGAGGAAGAAGATCTCGACGATCTGCTGCCCGAGGCTTTCGCGGTCGTCCGCGAAGCGTCCAAGCGCGTGCTGGGCATGCGGCATTTCGACGTCCAGTTGATCGGGGGGATGGTGCTGCACGCCGGCAAGATTGCGGAGATGAAGACCGGCGAAGGGAAAACGCTCGTCGCCACGCTGCCGGTGTATTTGAACGCGCTGCTCGGCAAAGGCGTGCACGTCGTTACCGTCAACGATTATCTCGCCCAGCGCGATAGCCAGACGATGGGGCAAATCTACGAGTTCCTCGGCCTGACGGTCGGCTGCAATCTGCACGGCCTGTCGCACGAGGAGAAGCAGCGGGCTTACGCCTGCGACATTACCTACGGGACGAACAATGAATTCGGCTTCGACTATTTGCGCGACAACATGGTCCTCTACAAAGAGCAGATGGTGCAGCGTCCGCTTCATTTCGCCATCATCGACGAAGTGGACTCCATTCTCATTGACGAGGCGCGTACGCCGCTGATCATTTCCGGCCAGGCGCAGAAGTCGACGCAATTGTATTATGCCGCGGACCGTTTCGCAAGCCGGCTAAAAGAGAACGAAGACTATACGATCGACCTGAAAATGCGCAGCATCGCGCTCACCGATGCCGGCGTTACGAAAGCCGAAGAGGCGTTCGGCATCGACAACCTGTTCTCGCACGAGCACGTGCTGCTGAACCATCATATCAGCCAGGCGCTGCGCGCGCGCTACATCATGAAGCGGGACGTCGACTATGTCGTGCAGGACGGCGAAGTGATTATCGTCGACGAATTCACCGGGCGTCTGATGGCGGGACGCCGCTACAGCGACGGGCTGCACCAGGCGATCGAAGCGAAGGAAGGCCTGCAGGTCCAGAACGAGAGCATGACGCTCGCGACGATTACGTTCCAGAACTACTTCCGGATGTACCGCAAGCTTGCCGGGATGACCGGTACGGCGAAGACGGAGGAGGAAGAGTTCAAGCGGATTTACAACCTGGAAGTCGTACAAATCCCGACGAACCGCCCGATGATCCGCAACGACATGCCGGACGTCGTCTACAAGTCGGAGAACGGCAAATTCCGCGCCGTCGTCGACGAGATCGTAAGGCGTCATGAGACGGGGCAGCCCGTGCTCGTCGGCACCGTCTCGATCGAAAATTCCGAGCGCATCTCGGAAATGCTCAAGAAGAAGGGCATCAAGCACCAGGTGTTGAACGCCAAATACCATGCCGAGGAAGCGGCCATTATCGCGCAAGCCGGACAGCGCGGCGCCGTGACGATCGCCACCAACATGGCGGGCCGCGGCACGGACATCCTGCTCGGCGAAGGCGTTGCGGAGCTTGGCGGACTGCACATCATCGGCACCGAGCGGCATGAGAGCCGGCGGATCGACAACCAGCTGCGCGGCCGGGCGGGGCGTCAGGGGGACCCCGGTTCGTCCCAGTTCTACCTGTCCATGGAGGACGAACTCATGCGCCGTTTCGGCGCCGACAACATCATGGGCATGATGGAGCGGCTCGGCTTCGACGAGGATTCCCCGATCGAAAGCAAGCTGATCACCCGCGCCATCGAATCCGCCCAGAAGCGGGTTGAGGGCAGCAACTTCGATGCCCGCCGCATCGTCCTGCAGTACGACGACGTGATCAACCTGCAGCGCGAAAAAATTTACGGCGATCGCAGGCAGATTCTGTTCTCCGACAATATCCGCGACATCGTGACCGGCATGATCAAGTCGGTCGTGGAGCGCGCGGTCGAGAATCATTGTCCCGACGACGCGGTTCCCGAAGACTGGGATTTCGACGGTCTCGTATCCTATGTCCATAAGACGCTTCTGCCGGAAGACCGCCTGAACAAGGACGATCTGTGGGGCAAGGAAAAGGACGAGATGGTCGAAATCCTGATGGAGAAAATCGAAAAGCTCTACGACGAGCGCGAGGAGCAGATCGGCCCCGAGACGATGCGCGAATTCGAAAAGGTCGTCGTCCTGCGCGCCGTCGACAGCAAGTGGATGGACCATATCGACGCGATGGATCAACTGCGTCAGGGTATCCATCTTCGCGCGTACGGCGGCAACGATCCGCTGCGCGAGTATCAATTCGAAGGCCATAACATGTTCCTGGCCATGATCGAGCGGATCGAGGAAGAAGTCGCGCTGTATATCATGAAAGCGACCGTCGAAAACAACGTGAAGCGCGAGGCCGTCGCCGAAGGACAGGCGGTCGACACCAAAGCCGAGCAGGCTCCGAAGCGCCCGAAGGTCAAGAGCGCCGCGGAACGGGTCGGACGCAACGATCCGTGCCCGTGCGGAAGCGGGAAGAAATACAAAATGTGCCACGGGCGAATAGAATAACTTCTGAGGTGATTCAACATGTCTACGATCGACGCATCCGTTAAGCAAGATCTTCGCGAAGCCGCGAAGCGACTCCAAACGCTCAGGGGGTCTCTTTGACTTAGACCTGAAGCTGGAAATCATCGCGAACTACGAAGAGAAGATGTCGGCTCCCGATTTCTGGGACGACAATGAGAAGGCGCAGAAGATCATCGGCGAATTGAACGCCGTCAAAAGCGTAGTGGAGCAGTTCCAGGCGCTTACGTCCGAGCAGGAGGACCTTGAAGCGATGCTGGAGATCCTGGAGGAGGAGTCCGACGAGGCGATGGAGGCGGAATTCACCGCCAGCGTAAAACAGCTCGTGTCCAAAGTCGACTCCTTCGAGCTTCAGCTGCTGCTGAACCAACCGTACGACAAGGCGAACGCCATTCTGGAACTGCACCCCGGCGCCGGCGGCACCGAGTCGCAGGATTGGGCGCAGATGCTGTACCGCATGTATACGCGCTGGGCGGAGAAGCGCGGCTTCAAGGTCGAGGTGCTCGACTATCTGCCGGGCGACGAAGCGGGGATCAAAAGCGTCACGATCATGGTCCGCGGCCATAATGCCTATGGGTACTTGAAAGCGGAAAAGGGCGTCCATCGCCTCGTCCGCATTTCCCCGTTCGACGCTTCGGGCCGGCGGCACACTTCGTTTGTCTCCTGCGACGTCGTGCCGGAAATTCCGGACGATCTCGAGGTTGAAATCCGCCCCGAGGATCTGAAGGTCGACACCTACCGTTCCAGCGGCGCGGGCGGCCAGCACATCAACAAGACGGAATCCGCCGTCCGGATTACGCATATTCCGACCGGCATCGTCGTCGCTTGCCAGACGGAGCGCTCGCAAATTCAGAACCGCGACCGCGCCATGAAGATGCTCCAGTCGAAGCTGTACGAGATGAAGATTCAGGAGCAGCAGAAGGAGCTGGCCGCCATTCGCGGCGAGCAGATGGATATCGCCTGGGGCAGCCAAATTCGCTCCTACGTTTTTCACCCGTACAGCATGGTTAAGGACCATCGCACCAATGTCGAGACCGGGAACGTTCAGGCTGTCATGGACGGCGAGATCGACGCCTTCATCGACGGCTACCTGCGCAGCCAGATTCAAAAGCCTGTGGAATAAAGGGTGCAAATAGAAAGCTTCCGTCGCTAAGCGGCGGAAGCTTTCCGTTTAACCGGCTTGCATAATTATATTTGCTGCAAAAACTGATTAACGGCTTTAAGAATATCAACAGCCCGATTTTCCCAGCGGTGTTGAGTCTCTGCTAGTGTTTGGCCGGCCATTGCTATTTTTTCGAGGTACGCATCTTGCTCCAGTGCTGTAGCAACCAAGTCCGGAAGCGAAACAGACGAGTCATACCCTAAATAGTGGGCACCGCTTACAAAGGCCTGCTCCATGTATTCGCTCTTGTCCGCCACGCTAACCGCCCCGGATAACATCGTTGAAAATACGCGTTCATGAGAGCCCCGCGTATAAAAGGGGGCAATGGACAAAAACAGTTTGGTATTGCCCATGATGTGCAAAATCTCGGAATAGGACTTGGCAGGCATAATTTTCGGCTTGGCCTTTCCGCTTTCGAGTTGTTCCCAACCGTTTCCACACACGGTAAGCCCGAACTCTGCCAGTGAAAGAACAATTTGTTTTCTCCTTACTAAGCGAAAATAATGATCCGCTGCTTGCATGAATGGGAAATAATTCGCATTCAATTCGATTCCAAGTGTGTTGAAATATAATTCTGACGCAGTTTGAATATTGCATTTTTCGTTGGTAAGCATGATTTCCGCAATGGATCGGATAAATAGGGCAGTATCCTCTGTAATATTCAACGATTGTAGATAATTTTCTGGTTCACGATACGATCCTGCAAAAAATAAAGGCACCGTTCGCTTATTCATTGGTAAAATCGAATTTTTGTCAGTTATTGCAACTGATCCGCCATGAGGAATGAAAACGGTGAACAATTCAGGAGATATGTATTTTTTGACAAAATCCAAATGTCCTTTATCAATAAATGACGATAGCTTAAATTTCATGGGATACTGAATTCGAGGGATTTGGTACACCGGATGGTCGACGTAAAACGCGACATAGGGTACCTTCATCAGGTCATATAGCGGTTTCCCCTCTACTTGCAGTTCTTGACCGACAGCATTAAACCCTAGAGCGAAAAGTAAGTTCCCTTCTTGCAGAACAGATAACAGCTGTTGATTAAAATTCGGGGAAAGTAGGTCGATCACTACGGTAGGTAATCCTAACTTTTGAAACGCGGAATTCAATTCGTCGGTAAAAAAGCGAAGAACATCGTATTGACTTTGCCCTTTAAATAGCAGAACCCTTCTTTTATCCATTTTTGTCTCCCTTTATTAGCGTACCATGGCTATTCAAGCTGAATACAAGCTTGTCATATTCTTAGTGTAACATATTGGTACAGAGCTGTAACCGAAACAAATCAGCCATATTTCGAGAAAGTCAAGTATTTTCAAGGACTCCGCATATTTACCCACATTTCTCCACAATATCCACAGAAAAATCCTCAACTCCATTTGGGACGCTCAGGCGTTCATCCACAACATCCACATTGTCCACAAAAAAACAGCGAAAATTGTGAGCAATCGCTCTGATTTTTCACGCAATTCAGTTTACCAAAATCAAAATGGTTAGATTTATCCCCAATACCCACAGTATTCACAGGGGATATTGACTGCCAATCGGTTTGTCAACAATTCATCCACAGGACTGTCCACAACGTTCACATCTATCTTTTGACCTTCGATCGTCCTTTTGAAGCGCCGTCTTTTGATCTCGCAATTCGATGGATTCACGCGAAACCATTCCGAATCGGGCCATAAATGCGCAACCGTTTGCCTGTATGCCGGCATTTCCGCGTTCGCCATTCACCGTGGACGCGGGTGGCAAAAACAAAAAAAGGGACGGCTAACTCAAAAGAGGACAATGGAATCCATTGACATCAAAGGAAAACGAATGATAGGATGAGAAGTGAAGTAAGCGCTTTATTTCACGGATTTTTCGTCTGTTTGTGCAAACGTTTGCTCAACCGGGTGTTCGTATGCGGCAACATCATCAAAACGAGGGAGGACGGGTATGAAATCGGAACGGGGAAACGAGAGGTTCGGATGGCGGAGTCGGCAAATGTGGAGCGTTCTGCTCAGTTTGGTGCTGGTTATTCAGTTGTGGACAACCGCCGGCGAGGGGGCGGCTTATGCCGAGGCGGAAGATGCCGCCTTGGATGCCGAAGCCGCCGGGAGCGCGGTTACGCAGGTAAATGCGGATCGCAGCGTGACTTTTGCTTTGCCGCTTGATCGGTTGAACGTGACCGCGAACGGAACGTTTAACGAGTGGGGCGGAGCGAGCGTTCATCAGAGCGTTTATGTAAGCGATTCCAATGAAGCGTTCGTCCGAATTGAAGGTTTGACGGCAGGCAGCGAATATGAATATAAGCTGCTTGTCGGCGGGAAATGGATGGACGGAAATAATTTGACCGCACAGGCGGACGCGCAAGGGGCACTGCTGCTTCCCTTTAAGGTGCTCGTGGCCGGCAGCTTCGAGCCCGGCTGGAATCCGAAGCGGGAGATGACGCCGACGGACGGCGTGTTCCGGTATACGACGGGCGCGCTGCCGGACGGAACGTACGAATACAAATACGTCGTCCGCGTGGCGTATCCGGACGCTTCCGTGCAGGAGTATTATTTTAACGATCCTACCAACGGCCAATTGGCTTCGAACGGCAACAACAAAATAACGGTGGGCGAAGCGGATCAAGGCTTGACGCCGGACGTTTTCGAGGAGCAGCCCGGGGGCGGGGCCAAATGGGTCATTGCCGGCAGCTTTCAGCAAGCGCTTGGCGAATCCGGCAACTGGGTTCCGGACGGGGTGGCGACCCGGATGAAGCATTTGGCCGGCGAGTTTTATGCCTTTTCCGCCGTGCTGGACGCGGGCAGCTACGAATTCAAGCTGACCAAGAACGGCAGCTACGCGTCCGGCATTCCGGGAGACGGGGAAAATTTGAAGCTGACGCTCAGCCAGGCCGCCAAGGTGAATTTTTATGTAAACGGGGACACGCAAGAAGCCAGAATATCGCCGCTGCCGGAGGGATCGACCGCGAGCGGCATTCAGATCTACAACCCGATTTTGTCCGCGGATAAGTGGCCGCGTCTGGTCGGTTCGTTGCAGCCGCTGTTCGGCGAGCCCGAATGGTCGCCGGGAGAGGCCAAGCAGTTTTTTGTCGATTATAACTTCAACAATACCGTGTATAAGCTTCAGCGCTCGCTTCCGGCAGGCTCGTACGAGGCGAAGGTCGTGCTGGGCGCGGATTGGGCGGACGGCAACAACTTCGGAAACGGAAACGCCAACGCCGCATTCAGACTCCCGGACGCCGCGGATGTGACCTTTTCCTTCGACAATTCGGCGGCTGAGAGGAAACTCACGGTCGATTACGCGGTCGGAGACGGCAAGTATGACGGCAAAATCGATGCGGGCGCGATTGCGTTCGACAGCCGGCAGGCAACGTTCAAAAAGCCGTTCGGCGCCATCAAGCAAGGCGAGCAGGATTTGACGCTGCGCATCGCCGTCAAACGCGACGACGTGCAGATGGCCCGGGTGGAGCTGACCGACGCCCATGGCGCGGCGACCAACTATGTGATGCGTAAAACGACGACAGTCGGGGATCACGATTATTACGAAGCGGTCATTCCGAAAAGCGTTTTTGCCGGCATTGGCATCTGGGGTTACAAATTCGTGCTGATCGACGGGGCGGCGAAGGTCGAATACGGCGACGACAGTCTCAGCGGCGGCTCGGGCGAGGCGGTGGCGGACGGCGCGGTTCCGTTTAACCTGACGGTCTACGCGGCGGACTACAAAACGCCGGATTGGATGAAAACGGCCGTCGTGTATCAGATTTTTCCCGACCGCTTCTTTGACGGCAACCCGGACAACAACCGCGCGAAGCTGGCCGACGGATACCGGGGCGTTCGCAGCGAGACCGGGGAACAATCCGGGCGCATAGGCAAACAGGAGCTGCAATATTTCGACGGGGGCGTAGCGAACGATCCGGCTCCTTCGCAGGTATGGGGCGATTGGAACGACCCGCCGGAGAACCCGGACCGCACCAAGCCGGAAAACAAGCCTTATTATCCGGACGCCAAATCGGACGGCATCTGGACGAACGAGTTTTACGGCGGGGACATTCAGGGCATCGAGCAGAAGCTCGACTATCTGAAGCAGCTTGGCGTCACGGCGATTTACCTCAATCCCGTCGCCTGGGCGGCTTCCAACCATAAATACGATGCGACCGACTACAAGCATCTCGATCCGATGTTCGGCGAACCGGTATACAACGCGCCCGGCGACCCGTCTTCCGGATTGAATTACGAGGAGACCCGGAAAAAGTCGGACGAAGTGTACCGGAAATTCGCCAAGGCGGCAGCCGAGGCCGGCATTCGGATCATCAACGACGGCGTGTTCAACCATGTCGGGGACGACTCCATTTATTTCGACCGTTACGAGAAATATCCGGAAATCGGCGCCTACGAGTATTGGTCGAAGGTGTGGAAGACGAAGGCCGAACATCCGGGCATGACCCGCGAGGAGGCCGAGCAGCGCGTCATCGCTTCGTACACGAGCCGAATCAATCCGGCAACCGGGCGGCATTACCAATATCCGGACGATTTCGGCTTCACTACGTGGTTTACGATCGGCGAAAATATGGCGGACAATACCCGTTACAGCTACGACGCCTGGTGGGGATTCGACTCGCTGCCCGCCATGGACGCCAAGGAACCGCAGCCGGGCGATAAAGACGCGCTCGAAGGCGTTCACGAATGGAACAATATCGACTACCGCAATCATGTCATCGGGTATGATCTCAGCGGCAAATCGGAGGCCGAAGCGTCCGCAGCGATGCAAAACACGGCGTCGCAGCGATGGCTGTGGATGGGCTCGAGCGGCTGGCGTCTCGACGTGGCGCCGGACGTGTCGGCAGGCACGTGGCGGAAATTCCGCGAGGCGGTCAAATCCGCGGCGGGACGAACGGACGCAAACGGCAAACCGATCGACGATCCGGTCATTCTCGGCGAAGAGTGGGGCGTGGCAACGCATTATTTGCTTGGGGACCAGTTTGACTCGGTCATGAACTACCGGTTCCGCGAAGCCGTGCAAAACTTCATCATCGGCGGCGGCAATGGCGGGAACAATGCGTTGGCGTTCCACGAAGCCCTCGAACGGATCCGCGAGGATTACCCGGAGGAAGCGTGGAAGGTCATGCTGAACCTCGTCGATTCCCACGATACCGTTCGCTCGCTGACGAAGCTGGATTATCCGTCGTGGGAAGAAGAGAAACTGAAGATCGCGCCGGAAGCGAGCGACAAGGCGCTGAAGCAGCAGGCTTTGATCGCGATATTCCAAATGGGTTATCCGGGCGCCCCGACGATTTATTACGGCGACGAAGTCGGCGTAACCGGCACGAAGGACCCGGATTCGCGCAGGACGTTCCCGTGGGAGCGGATCGAAAGCTCCGGCGGCTCCTACAAGGCGGCCGGACGTTATGCGGAATTGTATGAGACGTACAAAAAGGCCGCAGCCACGCGGGCCGCAAACGACGTCTTCGCGACCGGGGAGCTCAAGCTCGTCTACGCGCAGGGAGACACGATCGCTTACGCCCGGAAAAATGCGGCGAAAGGCGCGCTTGTCGTCATCAACAGCGGCGGCGAGACGGCCGAGATGACGGCGGATGTGGCCGGATTTTTGCCGGACGGGACGAAGCTGAGCGACCAGCTTGGCAGCGGCATTTCCGGCACCGTCGAGAACGGCCGCATTGCCCTGTCCGTCCCGGCGCTGACCGGACTCATGATGCTGTCCGACGGCGCGCTGATTTCGGTCGATTCGCCGGACGGCTTGAAGGCGCAAGCCGGAAACGGCAGCGTGGCGCTTAGCTGGAACGGGGTGGCGGATGCACAGGCGTACCGCGTTTACCGGTCGCTGGTGGAGGGCGGCGAAGCGACGCTGCTCGGAACGGTTACGGAAACGCAGTTCACGGATACTTCGGTCACCAACGGCGTGAAGTATTATTATGGGGTAACGGCGGTCCGTACGACGGCGGACGGGGCCGGCGAAAGCCCGCTGCAGGAGATGGTCGCGGCGACCCCCGCTTTTCCGGTAACGGCCGTCGGGAACCCGACCCAGGCGGAAAACATGACGATCGGCGTCGGCAACTCGGCCGATATCGGCGTGGCGGTCACGGTTGCGGGCTTGACGGACGATCCTTCGCTTGCCGGGCAGGAAGCGCCGCGATTGAGCGTGAAGCTGATTGTGGCCAAGTCGGACGCTTCGGAACCCGTTGCCGAGCTTTCGATGGCGTACAAGGCGGACGAAGGAGGCGCCAAGCGGTACGCGGCCAGGTTCGAGCCGACCGAAGCGGGCGTATACAACTACTTCGTCCGGGTGTCGACGGATAACGAAGAGACGTTTACGGATTCGGCGCCGGCCTCGTTCGAGGCTTATGCGGACCCGAACGATACGATGGGACCTGAGGCGCCTTCCTTAAGCGAAATCACGGTCGATTCGGGCCAGGCGGCGCTGAACTGGACGCCGGCGGGAGAAGAGGCGTCGGGCTACGAGGTGTACCGGAAGGCGGCGGGGGAAGCGACGTTCCGCAAGCTGGCCACGCTGCGGACGGCCACTTCCTATATCGATTACACGGTGACGAACGGCACTTCCTACACGTACAAAATCGCGGCCTTCGACGCGGCTTACAACCGGGGCTGGTCGAACGAGCAGACCGTTACGCCGCAACTGGTGATGGTCGACGTGACGCTGCGGCTGCATTTGCCGGATTACACGCCGGCGACGGACTCGATTTATATTGCGGGAACCTTGAACAACTGGAACGCGAGCGGCGGCAAGCTGACCGTGCCGAGCGGCGCGACCGGCCGCAGCGTCGTCCAATATACCTTCAAGATGATGGCCGGCAAGACGATCGAATACAAGTACACGCGCGGCACATGGGCGACGGAAGCACTGACCAGCCATGCGCGGGTCCCGAACGATACGACGGATGTGAGCAACTACGCGTACAGCGACGAAAAAACCAATATGAAGCTGACGATCCGCAATCAGGGCGGCGGCAAAATGATCGTCGACGACTACGTGCTGCGCTGGGCGGATATGCCGATGATCGTCACGATGCCGCGGATTTCGTACGGCGAGGATATCGCGTTCGCCACGTCCGACAGCGCCTTCGATCTGAAGGCGAACGTTCCGTACGGCGTCGCGTTCACGATCAACGGCCAGCCGCTGCCGAAAGGCGCCATGGACGACCGGGGCAACGTCTACGTGGAAAAAATTCCGCTGAAGCCGGGAGAGAATACGTTCATCCTCCATATCGAACCGACGGCGGAGACGCTGGCGCAGGAATGGTATAAGGATCAAGGCCGCAAAGGCCAGGCGACCAAGTCGATTGCGCTACGCATTACGAGAACCGCCGGAGACGGCGGCGGTGGGGACGACGGAGATGGCGGTAACGGTGGTAGCGGCGGAGACGGCGGTAACGGAGGAGATGGCGGTAATGGCGGTAACGGAGGAGATGGCGGTAATGGCGGTGACGGCGGCAATGGGGGCGACGGTCCCGGCACTCCGGTTGTCATCGTGCCTTTGCCCTCCGCTCCTTCCGGATCGCTTGTGGCCCGACGGGACACCGAAACGGATGGGCAGGGCAACACGGTTACCGTCGCGACAGTGGACGGCGAGAAGCTGGCGGCGGCCATCGCCGCTTTGAAGGACGGCAATGGCGTGGTCGAGATCCGGCTTCCGGATACGAAGGGCAGCGTCCGGTTCGCGATTCCGCTGAAAGCGGCGGCTGCGGGGAAAGCCGCGTCTCCGGCCGCAGCCGTTCGCTTGGCGACCGCAGACGGCAGCTATGCGTTGCCGCTGTCCGTCCTCGAGCCGGAGGAGCTTGCGAAAAAGCTGGGCGTTTCCGTCGAAGACGTCACGCTCACGGTGAGCATAAGCGTGCTGACGGGCGCGGAAGCCGAGCGGGCGCAAGCGCTCGTCGAGGCGGCGGGCGCGAAAGTGCTGGGCGGTCCGATCGCGTATACGGTCGTCGCCTCGGCCGGCGAACGCGAAACGGAGCTGGCGAGCTTCGGTTCCGTTTACGCGGAGCGGAGCATGACGCTGAAGGGCGTCGTCGATCCGCGGCATGCCTCGGTGTTCCGGGTTGACGACGAGGCGAACAAGCTGAGCTTCGTGCCCGCTTTGTTTACGGCGGCCGGCAACGGGCAAACCGCCGTCGCGTTCAAGCGGCCGGGCAACAGCGTCTACATCGTCGCTTCCTCGGAACGCGACTTTGCGGATGTCGCGGATCATTGGGCGCGGCCGGATATCCTGCTCCTTGCCAACAAGGGCATCGTCCAAGGCGTCCAGGACGGCTTGTTCGCTCCCGACCGGCGCATCACGCGCGCGGAGTTCGCGTCGCTGCTTGTCCGCTCGCTCGGCATGGCCGAAGCGGACGGAACCGGCGGATTCCGCGACGTCCGGCCGGACGATTGGTTTGCCGGCGCCGTGGCGGCAGCGGCGAAAGCGGGGCTTGTGAACGGAACGGAAGACGGCTCGTTCCGGCCCGGCGACGGCATCACGCGGGAGCAGATGGCCGTCATGACCGCGAAGGCGCTCGCCTTCGCCGGCAAACCGGCTGCGGGCGGAGCGCCGCAGGCGGGCGAAACGCTTGCCGCGTTCGCCGACGGCACGGCCGTCAGCGCCTGGGCGCGGGATGCCGTCGCCCGGACCGTGCAGGCCGGCCTCATGCAGGGCGGCAGCGGCGGCCGGCTCGCGCCGTCCGAAGGCGCGACGCGAGCGCAGGCGGTCGTGATGCTGAAGCGCCTGCTGGAGACGTTGGCGTTTATCGACAAGTGAACGGATTTTCGCGGAAAGGGGCCCGTCGAGGGCCCTTTTCGGGCTTTACGGGCGAGCTGCTCTCTTCGCCTTCTTCGGCGCGTTTTCATGAAACGAAAATAGCGGAGCCGTCTTCTGGACTGAGCCAGCGATAGAATTGCTTTTTTGGCAATTGCAACGTCATCTTCTGTGAGCAGCCGCGAGGAAGTGCTGTAAAAGCAATTAGAACCGTTGTGCCTGCAAATTTCTCCGTGGTTTGGCCTTTTAATTGCTGTAAATGCAACTGCATGTACGAAAAAACGGTAGGACAACAAAATAATTGCTTTTGAGGCAACTAGCCGAAACGTACCGCCCGGGATCGCAATGAGCGAGCATGCTGCCGGAAGGAGCAAGGAACAAGCCTGCCTGCTTTTTTTTGCAACCGCGGGATTCCGCTTCCGTTGTTCGTTTCTACAGCCGATTGAATTTTCGCTCCGGATTCGGCCGCCAGAAGTGCGTGCGCGTTTTCCCCGTGCCGACGGGAATGAGCCAGCCCTTCTCCTGCAAGCGCTGCAGATGCGATCGGGCGCTGCGATACTGGCAATGAAGAAGCGCCTTTACGTCCGATAGCTTGATCGGCCTGTCCATGCGAAGCGACAGCTTTACGATCTCCCGTTCCCGGACCGTGAGCGAGGAAGATTGCGAGTCATCGTTGCCGAACAACGTTCCGATCATCTGCTGAAGCAACTGCTGCCACATGCGCGGGCGCTCGATCACGTCGTCATAACCGATCCGGACCACGATCCAGTTGTCATTGATCAGATGCATCTGGCGAACCCATTGATCGCAAAATTCTTTTCGCGACAAGCTGCGATAGTGAGGGCCGTAGCCGTCCACTTCGATCGCGATGCGGATGCCGGAGCGAATATACGCGAAATCCAAGTAGCGGCGTCCCTCCAGAAAATCGGTTACCTCGTATTCGGGATGCAAATGCCGAAAATGCCCGAACGCCGGCCACCAAATATGCTTGAGCATCGCCTGTTCCGCATGGGCGTGGCCGACTTTCAGTCTGCGCAGCGCCTCGCCTTGCCGCCGGGACAAGTGCCGTTCCAGCCACTCGGCATGTTTGAATTCGAACCCTGTCGTCATGTCCTGCATCCTCCTTAGGGAAAAAATAAAAAGCGCCGCCCAACCGGCTTATCCGGAAGAACGGCGCATGCTTTGCGTCGGCAGTTCAGCTTCAAGCTGCAATCGCGTTTTCATTTTTCGTGCGCGCCTCATCTGCGGTTACAGTCTCAATCGCGGTTCGCACCTCAATTGCAGTCATACCGCCATTTTCAGCTTACGCCTCAATAGCGGATCAAATGCAGTTCGCGCTTCAAGTCGCGATTCTGTGACAAGTTGCGGTTTGGCGGCAAGTTCATTCATGATTTCCATTTTACACCTCTTTCGGTTTATTCGCCACCGGTCTAGAAAGCTTGTACAGGAAAAAGCTTGAGGACAGAAAAAATTAGCATAGGAAAAATTTAATGCAGCAAATGGAAGCAGGAAATGGCTTCGGAGAAATCCCCCGCATACGAAGCTTTTTACGCGAAAATAGGAGCGGCGAAGGAGGGCTTAACGAATGCCGATTATTTGGCTGAGCCCGCGCAATTATTCGGCGGAAACCATTGAATAAAAACTCATTTATATGTATAATAATTCAGGAATGAAAAGCAGGCACGGAAAGAGCGGTTTTGCTTTTACATCCCTTCCTGAATTAGGTACAATGGGGATGGTTTTTGAGTTGGACGAACGGGTCCGCAAAAGACGGGTGCAAAGGTGCTGGAGCTTTGCGTTTCCGAGCGCACATGCCGGTGTCGCCTTCGGGTATCGGTTGCGAGTAAAGCTGGCACTGTGCCGGCCTTAAGGCTAGCTTTCGATGCTCCTGCCGTCAAATGCCGGCTTTCGGCATGCTGGACCGTTAGCGCAGCTTTCAGGCGCCCCGGATTTGGTGCGGACTGACTGCGTTTCGTCGCAATTGTCGGATTGAAGTGACATTTTTGCAATTGGAACGGCTTTCTCCGTTAGAGGCTTCTGTTTAAGTGCTTTTTTGGCAACTAACGTTCGCTTTCGATTCGAAATCGGCGTCATCCGGCTTTTTAATTGCGATAAAGGCAACTAGATCCCCTCTTGTGAAGACTAAGGGCAAAATAAGTGCTTTTTAGGCAACTCCTCAGTCGGGGCGGCGCTTTAAGGAAGCGGTATTGCGGCACTTGAGAACACGCCATTGCGAAAATGAAAAAACGCCATTTGGAAACGTCGCTTCGAAATCGGCACTTGGGAGTCGGCGCGCAGGAACCGGCCTTCGGGATTCGGCTTCGGCATTTCCGCACCGGCGTTTCGAATCCGCTTTTCCGAGCATGACGTGCATGATTTTTACTTTATACAAGGAAAAAGGGAGATTTTCGCCATGTCACAATCTGTAGCGGTCCGCGCCGCCATCGTCGGTTCGACGGGCTACGGCGGCGTCGAGCTGATCCGTCTTCTGGCTGCGCATCCGAAGGTGTCCGTGTCCTCGGTCGTTTCGTCGTCCAGCGCCGGGACTTCGTTTGCGGAAGGTTTTCCGCATTTGACGGAGATCGTGACCGACAAGCTCGACGCGGTCGATCCCGCGCTCATCCGCGGCAAGGCGGATGTCGTATTTCTCGCCACGCCGCACGGCGTCAGCGCGAAGCTCGCGCCCCAGTTTCTCGAGGCGGGCTTGAAGGTCATCGACCTGTCCGGCGATTTCCGGCTGAAGAACCCGGAGGTTTACCGGCAGTGGTATAAAAAGGAAGCGCCTGATCAAGCTTATCTGGACCGCGCGGTGTACGGCATGTGCGAGCTGTTCGGGCAGGAAGCGGCGGGAGCGGATTTCATTTCCAACCCGGGCTGCTTTCCGACGGCGACGGCGCTCGGCCTTTACCCGGCGGTGCAGGCGGGCTGGATCGATCCGGATACGATCGTGATCGACGCGAAGACGGGCGTTTCCGGAGCGGGGCGCGGCCTCAGCCTGGGCTCGCATTTTTCAGAAGTGAACGAAAATTTAAAGGCGTACAAGGTCAACCAGCATCAGCATACGCCCGAAATCGAGATGGTGCTGGAGCGCGCGGCCGGACGGCCGGTTGCGGTGACGTTCACGACCCATCTTGCGCCGATGACGCGGGGAATTATGAGCACGATGTACGCGAAGCTGACGGATCGAAGCCGGACGAGCGCGGATTTTACGCGGCTGTACCGCGAGTTCTACGAGGGGCGGAAATTCGTGCGGGTGCGGGAGACCGGCATTTATCCGGCGACCAAGGAAGTGTACGGCTCGAACTACTGCGATATCGGCGTTTCGGTGGACGAGCGGACGGGCCGGATTACGATCATTTCGGTCATCGACAACCTGGTCAAGGGAGCGGCCGGGCAAGCGATCCAAAACTTGAATCTCATCATGGGCTGGGACGAAACGCTGGGGCTTGAATTCACCCCGGTATATCCGTAACGGTATTCGGAGGCGCAAGAAGCGACATGGGGAAAACGTATGAGATTGTTCCGGAAGGCGGCATTACGGCGCCGAAAGGATTCAAGGCCGGCGGCCTTCATTGCGGGCTGAAGAAAACGGACCGCCACGATTTGGGAGCGATCGTGTGCGAGGTTCCGGCGGCGGCTGCGGCGGTGTATACGACGAATCTGTTTCAGGCGGCGCCGCTTCAGGTGACCCGCGAGAGCCTTGCCGAGGAGAGCGTGCTGCGCGCGGTGCTGGTCAACAGCGGCAACGCCAACGCATGCACCGGGAAGCAGGGCGAAGAAGACGCCCGCACGATGCGTGCGGAGCTGGCGGAGGCGCTCGGCGTTCCGAAGCATCAGGTCGCGGTGGCGTCGACGGGCGTAATCGGGGAATTGCTCAAAATGGACCGGGTGTCCTCCGGCATTGCGCAGCTTCCCGCGAAGCTGCGCGGCGACGCGCAGGGCTCGGACGATTTCTGCCAGGCGATTTTGACGACGGACCTGGTGAAGAAGACGGCTTGCGTGCGTCTGGACGTCGACGGGAAGACCGTGACGATCGCCGGAGCGGCCAAGGGCTCCGGGATGATTCACCCGAACATGGCGACGATGCTCGGCTTTATCACGACGGACGCCGCGATTCCCGCCGCGCTGCTGCAGGAGCTGCTGCGGGAAGCGACGGACGTCACGTTTAATATGATTACGGTGGACGGCGATACGTCCACGAACGACATGGTGATCGCGATGGCGAGCGGGCTTGCGGGCAACCGCGAGCTGTCACGCGATCATGCGGATTGGACCGCGTTTGCGGACGGGTTCCGCTACGTGTGCCGGGAACTGGCGAAGGCGATCGCCCGCGACGGGGAAGGGGCGACGAAGCTGATCGAGACGACGGTCACCGGCGCGGAGAGCGACGAAGCGGCCCGGGCGATCGCCAAGACGATCATCGGCTCCAGCCTTGTGAAATCGGCGATGTTCGGCGCCGACGCCAACTGGGGGCGGATTATCGCCGCCGCCGGACGCGCGGGCGTGCCGCTCAACGTGCATACGGTCGACATCCGGCTCGGCGACATTTCCGTGCTGGAGCAGTCGCGGCCGGTCATGTTTGACGAAGAGGCCGCGTTGGAATATTTGAAAGGCGACACGGTCGCCATTCATGTCGACCTCAACATGGGCAGCGGCCGGGCCGTCGCCTGGGGCTGCGATCTGACCTACGACTACGTGCGGATCAACGCGGCGTACCGGACGTAATCCGTTCCGGGACGGCTTCGCGGCGGAAGCCGGTTGCGGTGGGCGCATCTCGCCTGGCCCGGGCGGAATCGGCCGGCGGCTGAAAAATTCGCCGGTTTTGCGGGAGGACGGATATGGCGCGGTTTGTGATGAAGTGCGGAGGCAGCACGCTTGCGGCGCTGCCGGACGCTTTTTTTCAGGATTTGCGGGAATTGCAGGAAAGCGGAACGCAGCCGGTTATCGTGCACGGAGGCGGGCCGGCCATCAATGAAACGCTGGGCAAGCTCGGCATCGAGAGCCGGTTCGCAAACGGCCTGAGAGTGACGGACGAAGCGACGCTGGACGTCGTGGAGATGGTGCTTGCCGGCCGCATCAACAAGGAGATCGTGCGCAAGCTGCAGCAAAGCGGGGCCAAGGCGCTCGGTCTGTCCGGCACGGACGGGCTGCTGATTCGGGCCGAGCCGGTTGCCAATGCGGACGAGATCGGCTTTGTCGGCGACGTGACCGACGTGAACGCCGAACTGATCGAGGGCGTGATCGCGCTCGGATATGTGCCCGTGATCGCCCCGATCGGCATCAACGATCAAGGCCAGCGGTTCAACATCAACGCGGATACGGCGGCCGGCGCGGTGGCGTCGAAGCTGGGCGTCGAGACGATGATTGTCGTCACCGACGTGCCCGGCATTATGCGGACGCGGGACGGCGTGAAGCAGGTGATGCCGCAGGCGACGTTCGCGGACATCGAGGAGATGATCGCGAACGGGGAGATTTACGGCGGCATGATTCCGAAGGTGCGCGCAGCCATGAAATGCCTGCACGGCAACGTGCGGGAAGTGCTGATCGTCGACGGCGCCGAGCCCCGCGTACTGAGCAGGGCGGTCCGCGAGGACGGCATCGGCACCCGGATCGTGCGCGAATAACCATAGAAGCGAAGGGAGTGTTCTGCATGAGCCATTTGTTCCCGACATACGGGCGTTACCCGATCACGATCGTGAAGGGCAAGGGAAGCCGCCTGTGGGACGATCAGGGCAAGGAGTATCTCGATTTTATGAGCGGCCTTGCCGTCACCAACCTCGGACACGTTCCGGATCGGGTCAAGGCGGCGCTGGTTGCCCAACTCGACCAGCTGTGGCATGTGTCGAACCTGTTTCAGATACCGGGTCAGGAGAAAGCGGCCAAGCTGCTGACGGATAACAGCTGCGCCGACGCCGTCTTTTTCTGCAACAGCGGCGCGGAGGCGAACGAAGCGGCGATCAAGTTGGCCCGCCGCTATCATCAGAAGGTGCTCGGGAACGGGCGCCATGAGATCATTACCTTTACGCAATCGTTTCACGGCCGAACGCTCGCGACGCTGACCGCGACCGGACAGGACAAGGTCAAGGAAGGCTTCCTGCCCTTGCCGCAAGGCTTCGTTCACGTGCCGCTGCATGATTTGCCGGCGCTGGAGGCCGCCATTAACGAGCGGACCGCTGCCGTCATGCTCGAGACGGTGCAGGCGGAAGGCGGCGTCATTCCGGTCGATCCGGCGTTTCTGCGCGCCGTGCGGGAGCTTTGCGACCGCCACGGGCTGCTGCTGATCATCGACGAAATCCAGACCGGCATGGGCCGCACGGGCAAGCTGTTCTCGTACCAGCATTACGACGTGGAACCGGATATTTTCACGCTGGCCAAAGGCCTGGGCAGCGGCTTTCCGGTCGGCGCGATGCTGGCCAAGGCGCCGCTTGTGCCGGCGTTCTCCGCCGGCTCGCACGGCTCTACGTTCGGCGGCACGCCGATCGCGATGGCGGCGGTCGCCGCGACGATCGAGACGCTGCTGATCGAGCAGGCGCCGGAGCGTGCCGCCGAAGCGGGCGAGCGGCTGATCGGCAAGCTACGCGAAGCGCTTGACGGCGTGCCCGGCGTGCTCGAAGTCCGCGGCAAAGGCCTGCTGGTCGGCATCGTCTGCGACGAACCCGTCGCCGACGCCGTTGCCGAGCTGCACCGCCGCGGCCTGCTCGTCGTGGTGGCCGGACCGAACGTCATTCGCCTGCTGCCGAATCTGCTCGTCACCGGCGAGGAGATCGACGAAGCGGTCGGCCTGATCGCTGCCGTTCTGAAGGAGCGGGCGGCGGTTCGAACGCCGGCGGAATAACCGTCGGAGTAACGTCGGAATAACGTCGGAATCCGAAAGCATGGAAATCAACAGATGTTAAGATAAAGCCCGGGAGAGGCTTTCCGGGACGGAATTTTACGATCGTGAAGGAGGGGTTGTCGTGCAACCAGCCGCAAAAGCGGAAGAATTGGCCGCAAGACTGAAGGGCCGGGATTTTCTGGGGCTTGTCGATTACTCGTCCGAAGAGATTCGCTACTTGATCGATCTGGCCATCGAATTGAAGCGCAAGCTCAAAGCCGGGGAAGTGTATCAGCCGCTCAAAGGCAAGTCGCTCGGCATGATTTTTGAAAAATCGTCGACCCGCACCCGCGTTTCGTTCGAGGTCGGCATGTACCAATTGGGCGGCCAAGCGCTGTTTCTGAGCCGCAACGATATCCAGATGGGACGCGGCGAGACGATCCGCGATACGGCGATGACGCTGTCCCGCTACCTAGACGGCATCATCATTCGGACGTTCGGCCACCGCAATGTCGTGGAGCTGGCCCGCAGCGCGACCGTTCCGGTCATCAACGCGCTGTCGGATCAATCCCATCCGTGTCAGGCGCTGGCGGACTATCAGACGATTTTGGAGAAAAAAGGACGTCTCGAAGGCTTGAAGGTCGCCTACATCGGCGACGGCAACAACATGCTGCATTCGCTGATGATCGGCGCGAGCAAGCTCGGGATTCACTTTGCGAGCGCGTCCCCGGAAGGCTACGAGCCGGACGCGGAGCAGGTCAAGCTGGCGCGCGACTTCGCAAGGGAAAGCGGCAGCCGGATCGACATTCTGCGCGACCCCCGCGAAGCGATCGAAGGCGCGGACGTCGTCTATACCGACGTATGGGCAAGCATGGGCTTTGAAGAAGAGCAGAAGGAACGGGAGCGCGCCTTCCAAAATTACCAGGTCAACGAGCAGCTCGTTCAATACGCCAAGCCGGATTTCCTGTTCATGCACTGTTTGCCGGCTCACCGCGGAGAAGAAGTGACCGAGGGCGTGATCGACGGTCCGCATTCCGTCATTTTCGACGAGGCGGAAAACCGGCTGCACGCGCAAAAAGCGATCATGGCCGCCATCATGTAACCTGAAACGCGGACGCCGTCGGGTTCGGGCGATACGGCCGAGTCCGGCGGCTTCCATTGTGCGGAATGATGTTCAGAAAAAAAGAAGGAGCGTTGCCCATCATGGCCAAAGAAAAAATCGTGTTGGCATATTCCGGCGGGCTCGATACGTCCGTCATCCTGACCTGGCTGAAGGAGACGTACGATGCCGAAATCATCACCTTCACCGCCGACATCGGCCAGAAGGAAGAACTCGACGGACTCGAGGAAAAAGCGATCAAAACCGGCGCGTCCAAAGTTTACATCGACGACCTCCGGGAAGAGTTCGCCAAAGATTTTATTTTCCCGATGTTCCAGGCGGGAGCGCTGTACGAAGGGCAGTACCTGCTCGGCACGAGCATCGCGCGTCCGCTGATCGCCAAACGCATGGTCGAAATCGCCCGCGCCGAAGGCGCGACGGCGATCGCGCACGGCGCCACCGGCAAAGGCAACGACCAGGTGCGCTTTGAGCTGACGGCCGCGGCGCTGGCGCCGGACATCAAGGTGATCGCGCCCTGGCGCGACGAGGCGTTCCGCAAAGCGTTCCCGGGCCGCGCCGAAATGATCGCCTACGCCGAGAAGCACGGCATCCCGGTTCAGGCGTCGGCGGCCAAGCCGTATTCGATGGACCGCAATTTGCTGCACATCAGCTTCGAGAGCGGCGTGCTGGAGGACCCGTGGTACGATTCGAGCGCGCCGGAGGCGCAGGACATGTACGTGCTGAGCGTATCGCCGGAGCAGGCGCCGGATCAGCCCGAATACGTGGAACTTGAGTTCGAAGCCGGCAACTGCGTGGCGGTGAACGGCGAGAAGCTGAGCCCGCTGGGCGTGATGGAAAAGCTGAACGAGCTCGGCGGCAAGCACGGCATCGGCCGCGTCGACATGGTCGAGAACCGCTTTGTCGGCATGAAGAGCCGCGGCGTATACGAGACGCCGGGCGGCACCATCCTGTTCACGGCGCACCGCAAAATGGAGTCGCTGACGATGGACCGCGACGTCATGCACCTGCGCGACTCGCTCATTCCGAAGTACGCTTCGCTCGTATACAACGGCTTCTGGTTCGCACCGGAGCGCCTCGCCATTCAAGCGCTCGTCACCGAAAGCCAGAAGAATGTGACCGGCACCGTGCGCCTGAAGCTGTATAAAGGCAACGTTATGGCGGCGGGGCTGAAAAGTCCGGTCAGCCTGTATAACCCGCACATCGCGACGATGGAGGCGGACCCGACGCAGGCTTACGACCAAAGCGACGCGACCGGCTTCATCCGCCTGAACGCGCTGCGCCTGAAAGTTTCGGCCGGCGTAAACGGCGCTTCCGGTCTGAACAACGGGTAAACGGGAGCGGGCACGAACGCATCGGAAAGGGAGCGGCGCACGGTCTTTGGACGCCGGCGGCGCTCCCGGGCCCTTTTCCCGAGCTGTACCGATGAACTGCGCACCGCAGTTCTTTTTCTTGTGTAATGGGCCCGGTTGGCTTGTATCATGTATAATGGGAAAGTGCTTGCACGGAACATGGACGCCATGCGTTCCGGCAGTTTCAGCTTGCAGCCGGCGTTTTTTGGCGGTTTTGTCTTCGGGATCGGAGCGGTGCGCTTTCGCAGCGGCGCGGAACGGGACCGGGCCGATCGCCGGCTGAAGATACGAAGGGAGTCACGAAGGATATGAGCAAGCTTTGGGGAGGCCGGTTTACGAAAAAAACCGACCAACTGGTGGAGGAATACACGGCGTCGATTACGTTCGACAAAGAACTGGCCGAAGAGGATATCCAGGGCAGCCTCGCGCATGTCTCGATGTTGGGCCATTGCGGCGTCCTGCCTGCGGACGACGTCGAAAAAATCAAGGAAGGCTTGCTGAAGGTGCGCAACCGCATCCAGCGGGGCGAGCAGGAATTCTCGATCGCCGACGAAGACATTCACATGAACATCGAAAAGGCGCTCATCGACGAGATCGGGCCGGTCGGGGGCAAGCTGCATACGGGACGCAGCCGTAACGACCAGGTGGCGACGGACATGCACCTGTACTTGCGCAAAAGGGTCGTCGAATTCGTCGATCTGCTCGCGAAGCTGCAGGAGGCGCTGATCGGACAAGCCAAAGCCAACCTGGACACGATCGTGCCGGGCTACACCCATCTTCAGCGGGCGCAGCCGATTTTGTTCGCGCATCATCTGATGGCCTACGTCTCCATGTTCGGACGCGATATCGAGCGTCTGCAGGACAGCTACAAGCGCATCGACACGCTGCCGCTCGGCGCGGGCGCGCTGGCCGGCACGACGTTTGCGATCGACCGCCTGTACACGGCGAAGCTGCTCAATTTCGGGCGGGTGTACGAAAACAGTCTGGACGCCGTCAGCGACCGCGATTTTATCGTCGAGTTTCTGGCCAACGCCTCGCTGATTATGACGCATTTGTCGCGGCTTAGCGAAGAGCTGGTGCTGTGGTCCAGCACGGAGTTCCAATTTATCGAGCTGGACGACGCGTTCTGCACCGGATCGAGCATTATGCCGCAGAAGAAAAACCCGGACGTGCCCGAGCTTGTGCGCGGCAAAACGGGGAGGGTGTACGGCCATCTCGTCGGCCTGCTGACGGTGCTGAAGTCGCTGCCGCTCGCGTACAACAAGGACATGCAGGAAGACAAGGAAGGCATGTTCGATACGGTCAAGACGCTCCAGGGCGCTCTGCAGCTGTTTGCGCCGATGATCGCGACGATGAAGGTCCGCAAGGAGCAAATGCGCCGGGCCGTCGACCGCGACTTCTCCAACGCGACGGACATCGCCGACTTCCTGGTCGGCAAAGGGATGCCGTTCCGCCAGGCGCACGAAGTGATCGGCAAGACGGTGCTGTACTGCATCCAGAACAACAAGTTCCTGCTGGACCTGACGCTGGACGAATTCAAGCAATTCTCGTCGCTGTTCGACGACCGGATCTACGAAGTGCTGAAGCCGGAAAACGTCGTCAACGCGCGCAACGTTTACGGCGGCACGGCGACGGAACAGGTAGCCGCCGCGATCGAACGGGCGGAAGCCGAGCTCGCGCGCGTTCACGCCTGGACGGCGGAATACGCTGAAAAGTGCAAATAAGCGAAGGGCCGCAAGCGCGGAGTTCATCAGGCTCCGTTTTGTGCAACGCCGCCGGGCGCGATGCCCGGCGGTTTGCTGCATTTTTAGCCTCCCGGAATCCGAAGCTCCGCCGTACATTTTTTGCCTGCCTGCCGCTCAATCGCCGTTATTGGCTCCTTGCATGCAGGACGTTCATCCGGGGGTGCGCCTGCATTGGCTTCCGCATGTTCTCCAAATTCCGCTTCATCCCCCAGGGCGCCTTTACCGCCACCTACATCCATCGAGCAGATCGTTTGCCCTCGCAACATTATCTACGCAACATTGCGGCTGCCTGCCGTTTCCGTTCCGCAGCCCGCGTTCATCCCCGAGGGCTCGCGCTTGAGCAGCGGGTCGCCTTACGAGGTGCCGGGCCGTCGAATTGCCGTAATAGCAATTGCAAACGCGAAAAAACGGAAAACAGCCGTGCAATTGCTATTTGTGCAACTACAGTCTCGATTTCGGTCTCCGAACGAGGTGTTGGGCCGTCGAATTACCGTAATAGCAACTGCAAACGCGAAAAAACGGAAAACAGCCGTGCAATTGCTATTTGTGCAACTACAGTTTCGTTTCGGGGCCGCCGTACAAGGAGAACGAATTTAGGGGGCAAAAGAGTGGAGGGCGATCCGGTACCCGAAAGGCAAGGATGAGGCTGTTACCGGAAAGCAGAGGATGTGGAAAGGGCGAGCCCGAGGGACGGGATACCGGGAAAAGGCGGGGCTCCAACCCCGCTTTTACAACGGTTCGACCGGCACGCCGCCGTGAAGAGGGACCGGAGCGTGCGATTCCGGCGCAGAGGAATCCGAAGAGGGAAGCCCATGCGGAGCCGGCTGTTTGGCAGCAGAAGGCTCCAGACGCGGATCGTCCGGATGGACGGCGACGAGCGCATCCTGCGAGCGGTACGTGTCGTGCGAAATACGGACCCGTTTCGCGAATTCCCCGTTGACCAGCTTCACGCGGTATGTGTCGACGACGTAGCCTTCCGCGCCTGGACGCAGCGTCTTGCTTTGGCCTTCGGCCAGATGCGGGTCCGCCACGTAAACGATTTTGGGCGCGATGATGTATTGCATCACCGTTTCGATCCGGTACTCCACGTTTTCGTTCATGGCTCCGAGCAGTTTGACGGTCACGGTTTTGTTCCGGACTTCCGTCTTGATCCGAAGCGGTTTGCCCGTGGCGTTGCGAAAGCGGAAGTTGATGAAGCCGTCCGCGAAGGTGGCGTCCAGGCCGACAGGCAAATAGCCGACCGGGAGCGAATGGTTCCGCCGCTCCACGATGTCGATGCCGTCCGCGCGCAGCACGGCGTTGTAAAGGGTGCTGCTGACCTGGCAAATGCCGCCGCCGATCCCGGGCTTCAGCTTGCCGCTCACGATGACAGGCGCTTCCTTGAAGCCGCGTTCCCGTTCCGCCTTGGCGACGATGCTGCCGAAATCGAACACGTCGCCCGGCATCAGCAGCGTGTTGTCAAGCGCTTGTGCCACAGCCTCGATGTTATGTGAGCGGCCTTCGTCGCTTGCCGAAAAGGAGGTGGAAAACGCCGCGATTTTGCGCGGGCGTTCTTCGTCCCGATGCTTCTGCTCCGGAGCACTGGTGGCGGCCGCTGCCGAAGACAGATCGGCCGGTAGCTTCTCCGCCGCGCCTGGTACTACCGCCGCAAGGGACAGACCGGCCGGCAGCATCTCCGCCGCCCCCGCCAGGGGCCGCGCGTCCGGCCGCTCGCCGCCCGCTGCGAGGGTCGCCTGCCGGCGCACCGCTGCAAGCAGCTCGTCCGCCGCACCCGCAGCGACGGGCGTCTGCCTCGTCTCCGCCCCGCCCGGAACGGCTGCCGCTGGAGGCAGCGTCTCCGCCGTCTCGCCCCATCGCTCTCGATACCCGCCTGCGGACAAGCTCAGCGCCCATTTCCCGTCTCCGCCGCGCAGGGCACAGCCAAGCGCCGTACCGGCGCCGATTCCCAGGGCCGCCGCGATGGCGACCGGCCCCATCCAACCTTTTCCCACCGCACTTCCTCCCTAAATTGTTTCTGAAAATCCTGAACATTCCATCGCGCGAGCGCGGACCCGACAGATTAAAAAACTTTTAAAAATTTCCCAAGTCCCATGGCGGCCAACGCTTTGCGGCGACAAAAATTCGTGCGCTTTACCCAAGACGAGTCGACAAATAAAGGATTTTTAGGCACAATGTCGAAGTATCAAAAGTCCGAATTCAAACAAGGTGTGATTCCAAGTGATTGAAATGCACGATGTAGCCAAGACATACCCGGACGGAACTACCGCCCTAAGCGGAATCAACGTTGTGATCGACCGCAACGAGTTCGTATATATCGTCGGTCCTTCCGGGGCCGGCAAATCGACGTTCATGAAGCTGATCTATCGGGAGGAAGTCCCGACCAAAGGGCAACTGTTCGTCAACGGGTTCAATATCGGCAAGCTGAAACAGCGCAAAATTCCGTTCATCCGCCGCAACATCGGCGTCATCTTCCAAGATTTCCGTCTGCTCCCGAAATTATCCGCATACGAGAATGTCGCTTTTGCGATGGAAGTCATCGAGGCGCCGAAGAAGGTCATCCGCCGCCGGACGATGGAAGCGCTCGAACTGGTCGGCCTGAAGCATAAGGCAAGCAGCCTGCCGGCCCAGCTTTCGGGCGGGGAGCAACAGCGGGTCGCCATCGCCCGCGCAATCGTCAACAATCCCGCCGTCATCGTCGCCGACGAGCCGACGGGCAATCTCGACCCCGAAACGTCCTGGGGGATCATGAAGCTGCTGGAGGAAATCAATTTTCGCGGTACGACCATCGTCATGGCTACCCACAACAAGGACATCGTGAACACCCTGCGCAAGCGCGTCATCGCAATCGAACGGGGAACCATCGTTCGCGACGAGCCGAAAGGGGAATACGGCTATGACAGTTAGAACCTACGTGCGCCATCTGCGTGAAGGAGTCAAAAACGTATTCCGCAACGGCTGGATGTCGTTCGCGTCGATGGGCTCCATCGTCGTATCGCTGTTTATCCTCGGCGTGTTCATGCTGCTTGCGCTCAATGTCAACAAGCTGGCGGACCAGATCGAAAGCCAGGTCGAAATCCGCGTTTATATGGATTTGAACGCCGACAAGGCGAAGATCGAAGAGGTCAACCGGAAGATCGGCCGCATCCCGGAAGTGAAAAAGGTCACCTTTGTATCCAAGGAAGAAGGACTCGAGCGGCTGCGCCAAAGCTTGGACGACGACGCCAGAAGCGCGCTCGACGGCTACGAGAACGAGCACAATCCGCTGCCGGACGGCTTCGATGTCGAGGTGTTCGATCCCCAGAAGGTCGCGTATGTGGCCAAGCAAATTAAGGCGTTTAACGAAACCGACCCGGACAAGCCCATTTACGGGGTCTATTACGGCCAGGGCACCGTCGAGAAGCTGTTCCGCATCACCAACGCGGTGCGGAATATCGGCCTGGTCATCGTGGCGGGGCTTGCCGTCATGGCCATGTTCCTGATCTCGACGACGATCAAGATGACGATTTTGGCCCGCCGCCGCGAAATCGCGATTATGAAGCTGGTAGGGGCCACAAACAGCTTCATTCGGTGGCCGTTTTTTGTGGAAGGCGTTCTGATCGGGCTAGGCGGCTCGGCCATCACGACCGCGATCCTGCTTTACGGTTATTCGCAGCTCCTGAAGACGACGCAATACGATCTCGGGCTGATGATGATTCAGCTCTCCAGCGTGGACGAAGTATCCGGCTTTATCGCCGCGACGCTGCTGTCGCTGGGCGCGCTGCTCGGCATTTGGGGCAGCACCGTCTCCGTCCGGAAATATCTAAAGGTCTGAAATAAGGAGGACGACCGTGAGAAAGAAGCTGCTACCGGTCCTCGCGATATTTGTCGCCATTATGTTTCTCGGGCAGCCTTACGATAGTCGCGCGGAAACCGAAGTCCAGAAAATCGAGAAAGAGATCCGAAAGATTCAGCAGCAAATGAACAAGGCGGCGCAGGAAAAGAAGCAGGCCGAGCAAAACGTCCGGCAGTTGTCCGCGCAAAAAGCGGCGACGAAGGAGGACATCGCCCGGCTGATGAACGAAATCGCCAAAGCCGGCGAGGAACTGGTTGCCACCCAGGCGAAAATCGACGCCGCCGAGGAGCGGCTGATGAGGACGACCAAAGAGCTGGAAGCCGCCGAGGAGCAGCGCGAAAGCCGCGACGAGCTTTTGCAAAAGCGCATCCGCATGATCTATATGAACGGCGCGGTCTCTTACCTTGACGTGCTGCTCAGCTCGACCAGCTTCGACGATTTTCTGACGCGCTTCAACGCCATGAAGCTCATTATGCAGCAGGACAAGTCCGTGCTGGAGCAGAGCAAGCAATACGAGGCGTTCGTGGCCGAGAAAAAAGCGCAGGTCGAAGCCGAGCTCGGAGAGGTGCGGAACCTCTACGCCGAGATGGCCACCCGCAAAGCGAATCTGGAGCTTAAGGAGCGGCAAAAGGAAGTTCTGATCGCGCAGCTTAACGAGAAGATCGAGGAAACCGAGGAGATCAGCGAGGAAGCCGAGAAGGCGCTCATGGAGTTCGGCCAGAAATATTCCGAGCTTTTGGAGAAGAAGAAAAAGATCCGCAATTATTATACGGGCGGCAAGCTCGGGCTTCCGCTCAAGCGGGAATACCGGCTGTCCTCGCCGTTCGGCTACCGGATACACCCGGTTACGGGAAAGAGGAAGCTGCACACCGGAATCGATATGGCCGTTCCCGAGGGCACGCCCGTTTACGCGGCCGAATCCGGCGTCGTGATCGTCGCCCAGACGTGGAGCGGGTACGGCAATACGATCGTCATCAACCACGGGAACGGGCTGTGGACGCTGTACGGCCATTTGAAACCGGGCGGCATCCTGGTCGAAAAAGGCCAAACGGTCAAACGCGGCGAAAAAATCGGGCTTGTCGGCAAGACCGGAACCGCGACCGGCTACCATCTGCACTTTGAAGTGCGCAAGAACGGCAATCCGGTCGATCCGACGCCTTACCTGAAATAAGAAAGACGGCGCAGCCGTCGTCATCCGGCCGGTTCCTCCGGCCTCTTTCTTCTGTTTTTGACGGAAGAGGCGCGGAGGGGCGGCTGTTTTTGGCTTTTCGGGAGCGGCGGGCGGCTTCGCGCCGGGATAAGCCGAACGTTCAGGTCATAGGAATATGAAGATGAACGAAAGAGGGTGAGGACGATGGTGTTTCGGGGCCGCACGGTGTTGGCCATTGCCGCATGCACGGCGCTGCTGGCGTGCGTCGCGACGATCGGCATTCTGAACGCTTCCGGAAAAACCTTCCGTCCGTCCTCTTCCGGTCTCGCCGCAGGCGCTTCCGAGGGCGGCGTTTCAGGCGGTTTCACGGAGAAGGAGCTCGACAAGCTGCGTCGCGTTTATGCGTTGATCGAGCAGCAATATATGCGCCCGGTAAACCGGGAAGAGCTGCTGGACGGAGCGATCCGGGGAATGGTGGGGGCGCTTGGCGACCCGTATTCCGTCTTCATGACGCGGGATGAAGCCGACCGATTTACCGACGCTGTCGAAGGGACGTTCACCGGCATCGGCGCAAGGCTCGAGGTTCAGGACGGCGAGATTGTCGTCCGTCAGGTTCTGGAAGGCACTCCGGCGGAGCGGGCCGGCCTTCAGGCGAAGGATATTTTGCTGTCCGTGAACGGAACTTCTCTGGAGGGACTGAGCCTGCGCGAAGCCGTCGCCAAGATCCGCGGGCCCAAAGGCACGAAGGCCAAGCTGCGGGTGCAGCGTCCGGGTGCGGACAAGACGCTCGAGCTGGAGCTTGTCCGCGACCGCATTGCAGAGGCGACGGCGGTCGGGGAACTCGGCGGCGACGGCGTCGGCAAGCTGCGGATTGTCCAGTTCTCGTTCGATACCGCGAAAAAAGCGGCCGAAGCCTTGACGGAGATGGAAGGGCGGGGGATGAAGGCGCTGGTCGTCGATCTGCGCGGCAATCCGGGCGGGGTTATGCAGACGGCGGTTGAAGTGGCCGAACTGTTCGTTCCAAGCGGAAAGCCGGTCGTTATCACGGAGGACGGGAACGGAAACCGGAAGATCGAGCTTTCGGAAGGAAGCTTGCGGACGGTGAAGCCGTATCCGATTGTCGTGCTCATCGACAAGGGGAGCGCCAGCGCTGCGGAAATCCTGGCCGGAGCGCTCAAGCAATCCGCCGGGGCGGCGCTTCTCGGGGAGACGACCTACGGGAAAGGCACGGTGCAGATCAGCTTCGAAAAAGGGCTGGACGACGGGAGCCTGGTGAAGCTGACCGTATCCAAGTGGCTGCTGCCCGACGGCAGCTGGATCGACGCCAAGGGCCTCGCGCCGGACGTCGCCGTGAGCCAGCCGGACTATTTTTCCGCTTCCCGCCTGCCCCGAGACCGCGTCCTGAAGCCGGACGAGACGGGCGAAGACGTTCGGAACCTGCAACTGATGCTCGAAGGCGTCGGCGTTGCGGCCGACCGGACGGACGGCTATTACAGCAAGGCGACGGAGGATGCCGTCAAACGGTTTCAGCAAGCGGCTAAGCTGCCGGAAACCGGAATAGTCGACGAGCGGACGGCGGAACGGCTGGAGGAGGCGTTTTTCATGGCGCTTCAGGATCCGGCTCGGGATGCGCAGTGGTCGGCGGCGCATGACATTGCGCTGCGGATGGCGGAAAAAATCGGCTAAAGGAATTTCGTCTCCCCCGTCGAATGTAGATACGGATACCGTGCGAAAGGGGACGGAAAGGGATGGACCCTTATCTTGACTGGCTGCGGGAAGCGGGACGCGCCGCAGCGGGCTTGTTTACGTTGCCTTATTTCTATATAGCGGTTCTGTTTGCCTGGTGGCATGCGCGGAACAGCGTCGTGCTCCAGCGCCAAATGTTTCATGTCCGGATGTACGGATCGCTTTCGCTGCTGATCAGCCGGACGCTGGCCGGTTTGGGCGCGGGTCTTTGCCTTTCCCTGATCGGATTGGGCGCGGGAGCGCAACTGACGAACGAGACGCTGCTGTGCGTCTGGCTCGCGATGGCGGTTCTTGCGCTGTTTCGGCTTCGATATATTTGCCTGGCCTATGCCGCGGGCGCGCTCGGCCTCGTTCAGGCCGTTCTGTCCTGGACGGGGTGGAGCGGCGATGCGGCGGGTGCGGCGGGCCCAGCTATTCGGGCGCTGCTTCAAATCGACGTGCCGGGCTTGCTGTTTTTGGCCGGCCTGCTGCATGTGGCGGAAGGCGCGCTCGTTCGGCTGCAAGGAGCGAAGCAGGCGGTGCCGTTGTTTCTCGAAGGAAAAAGAGGCAAGCCGATCGGCGCTTACTCGCTGTCCGGCCTATGGCCGGTTCCGCTGCTGTGGCTGGTTCCGGCGGGAGGGACGGACGGATTGGCGCTGCCCTGGACCCCGCTGTTCTCGAGTTCGGACGCGGCCGGATGGAGTCTGCTGGCTTTCCCGGTGTTGATCGGCTTCACCGATCGGACGAAGACGCGGTGGCCCGAAGACAAGGCTCGCGAATCCGGCAATACGCTCATGCTGTATGGCCTCGCGGTGGCCGTGCTGGCGGCGGGAGCCGCCTTCTGGGAGCCGCTCGTGCCCGTTGCGGCGCTCGGCGCCTTCGCGCTGCACGAAGGCGTGCTGCTCCTCGGCCGCTGGCGGGAAAGCGGCCGTCAGCCGGTCTACGCGCAGGACGGCCGCGGGCTGACGGTGCTGGCGACGCTTCCGGGAACCCCGGCTGCGGAGATGGGACTGCAGGCGGGCGAGCGGATCACGCGGGTGAACGGCATGAAGGTCCGGACGAAAGAACAGTTGCACGATGCGCTGCAGCTGCAGTCGGCGTTCTCGAAGCTGGAAGTCGTCAACCGCGAAGGCCATGTGAAATTCGTTCAGCGCGCCCGTTACGCCGGGGAACATTATCAGCTCGGGATCATTCTGGCCCCGGACGAGGACGCCGACGTCGTCGCCGCTCCCCGCTCGGCCTCGATTTGGCGGGGGCTTCGTCAGGCGGGCGCGAGGCGCCGCAGGGGCGCGGAACCGGCGCACGCCGCGCGCTCAGACGAAGCGCTGAGAGAAGCTTCCGGCGCGTCCGGGGAATTGGCTGCGGCTGCGGCGGGCATCGAAGCCGCGGAGCCGGAGGCGGGCCGCTTGGCCGAAGAACGAGGTGCGGCATCGTCCGACTTGGGCACAAGCGCCAATCCGGCGCTGGAAGAAGCCGGTTTGCCGCCGAGGCGGTCAAGAAAGCCGTTGTCCTGATATCCTTCTCATGTACCCGGGAGTTTCGCGTGCATCACCGAAAGGCTGCGGCGGCGCAAGCCGCCGGTTCTTCGGACGCCATGCGCGCGCTCCCGGTTTTTTTGCGCTTTTTCGAATGGAACGGCATACGGCGACAAAGTCTAGACTCGAATTGAAGGAGGACATTGGATATGAATCGATACTGGCTGTTGCTCGTAGGAGCCGGGATTTGCGAGGTCGGCTGGGTAACGGGCCTTAAGTATGCCGACGGCTGGCTGACGTGGCTGCTGACCGTGATCGCGATCGGGCTGAGCTTCGCAGGCCTGATGGCCGTATCCCGCGCCTTGCCCGTCGGCACGGCTTATGCGGTCTTCACCGGCATCGGGGCGGCCGGAACGGTGCTATGCGAATCGATCTTCTTTGGCGTGGAGCTGGATGCCGGGAAGCTAGCGCTTGTCATCCTGATGGTGATCGGGATCGCCGGCTTGAAGATGACGACTGGGCATCCGGAGCAGGAGAAGGAGGCGGATTCGTAATGGCATGGGTATGGCTGATTCTGGCGGGTCTTGGCGAGGTGGTCGGCGTCACCGGGCTTAACCTGCTGAACAAGCGGCGCGACACGAGGTCGTTTCTGATCATGATTCTCGGCTTTGCCGCCAGCTTTATGCTGCTCAGCATGGCGATGAAGTCCCTTTCCATGGGCACGGCCTATGCGGTCTGGACCGCGATCGGATCGGTCGGCGCGACGCTGATCGGAATGATCTTCTACGGGGAGTCGCGCCAGCTTCGCCGGATCTTTTTCCTGGCTCTCGTCATTTCCGCCGCGGTCGGTTTAAAGCTGCTCGGCCATTAAGGGTTCGCGCGCCGATGCAGAAGGTAGGAGTAAACCACCGGCACGATCGAGCTGCCCAGTACGCAAACCAAAATGAGAACGGTAACCCAGGTCCCGGTCGCAAACCAGGCCATGACGAACATGATCAATCCCGCGAGCACCCACAGCTTGGCAGCCAGCCGGTGCGTCCGGTTCCAGTTGTTTTCGTCGACGAGCGTCCAAGGGGTGCGGATGCCGATAAAAAAGTTGCTGCGCACTTGCCCCATCCGGTTACCGATGACAACCCACAGCACCCCGAGCGCGCCTGCGATCACTTTGTGGACGGGGATGGAATGGCCCAGGCCGTGAAGGATGATCGTGATGAACAAACCTTGCAGAAACAGGCTGATCACCCAGCGCAACAGCTTGTAGAAGCCTTCGAAACGGGCATAGTTCTCTTTGCGGGGATCGATAAAGCGCATGGCGCCGACCGCGGGCGGGAGCAGTACGCCCAAGCCGCCGTAGAAAAGCCAGAATTGCCACTTCGGCATCGACCCGTCCTGATTGCCGTTCATGTCGAAGTGGGAAGGCATGACGTCGGGCAATTGACGGTCGAAGACCAGAAAGGCGGCTGCGAAAATGGCGAAATTGACGATGAGCAATGCCCATATGTCTTTGGTCCATTTCTTGGTGGTTGCGTTTTGCGGCTGTTGCGTCATGTTTCATCGTCTCCTTTCGTGCCGATCAGGTTGAGAAACCAGTTCAGCGTTTCCTGCACGACGGTCAGGTTGAGCGAATAAATGATGTTTTGTCCGTGCCGGACATCCTGAATGAGATGCGCGTGTTTCAGAATGTTCAGGTGGTGCGAGATGCTTGGCTTGGAAATGTTGAAATGCTCGGCAATCTCCCCGGCGGACAAATCGCGTTCCTTCAGCAGCTGGATGATCTGCCGGCGAGTGGGATCGGACAGCGCCTTAAACGCGTCGTTCACAGGGAAGAACCTCCTTCTTTCCGTTCAATGCCGGGTTTAATTTTGATATTTAGTCAATTGTCTAAATAAAGAATAACCGATTCCGGCGCCAAAAGCAAGAGATCGGACATTCGGCTCGTCGGACCGGCCGGGCGGAGTTGCAGTTGCTTATTGCCCTAAACAAAAAAGCGCCCCACAGTTGTTTTGGCTACTTGTGGGACAGCATCTTTCCTCTTCCTGCGGCGCGGCGGCGCTACTCGGTCGATCCCAATAGATATAAAGCCAAAAGCGCGATCGTCAGGCAGAACAGAACAAACAGGGCGATTTTGACGGGGCTGCGGGGAACGCGGCCCGTGACGAGCCCGGTTTGTCCGTTGACCATGTAGCGGTAAAGCTTGTTTTTGTACGTATAGCTGGCATTCCAGACCGGGAGCAGAATGTGTTTGTACGTTACGGAGGAATAGGCGGTATGGATGCTTAAATTCCGCACCTCGTCCCCGCCGATTTCCCGGATGATTTCGCGCCGAAGCTGATCGTCCATCCGTTCCTGCGCCGATCTCCAGCCTTCGCTGCGGGAAACGGTGTAGCGCTCCGCGATAAAGCCGCTCAAATATTCTGGCCGATAGCCGACAAGCCGGTTCAGATCGAAGCGGGAGAGGCGTTCCAGCAGTTTGCCCTCATGCTGTTTCGATGCCGGAACGAGGATGTCGTCAAACGCGCGGCCGTAAGTGCCGTGGGTCCATCGCCACACCGTATAGCGAACGGTCTCGGTATAGGTCTCCGTCTTCCCGTCGACGACGCGCGTGCGCGTTTCCGTCCGGTAGTGATAGTCTCCCCGTTCCGCGCGGTACGCGGAAACCGTATCGGCATCGTACGTCCAGAAGGGGATGTAAATGCCGGTCAGCTCGGAGCGGACGTCCCGCCGTTTGAACGCGTTCGGCACGAACCAGCGCTTGCGCTTCCACTTTTTGAACGAGGCGGCGGCTTCTTCCTTGGAGATTTGGAAGGGGATGACCGATTCGGGGCGTATGCTTCTCGCATCGCCTTGCGCGAGGACCTTCGGCGATCCGCAAAACGCGCATTCCCCCGCGGTCCGGTGCGCCGGAATGAGGGTTTCGCCGCCGCAGCTTTCGCAGCGGATCGCTTGCTGCGCAAGTCCCCAGTCCAGTCGCTCTTCGTCTTGCCCGTCGTTTAGATCAAGCGCATGCTCGGCCGGCGTTTCCAGCAAATGCTCGATCGTTTCTTCCCGCCCGCAATACCGGCACTTCAGATTTTGGCTTTCCGAATCGAAGGCCAACGACCCGCCGCATGCCGGGCAGGGGAACCCGGTCGGCTCCGCTTTTGCTTTCGCTTCCACTGTCATCGCCGGCTACACCTTCGTTCCGCAGGCGGAGCAGAATTTGGCGCTTGCGGCGACCGGCTCGCCGCATTCCGAACAGAAGCGGGCGTAGGGACGCGCCGTACCGCACTGCGGGCAAAATTTCTCCGCCGGCTTCAGCCGGTGCCCGCATTCGCCGCAGGCGGCGTCAGGCTCCTCGCCGGCGGCATCCGCCGCGCCGGAATGGTGCGGCTGAGACGACGGGTTCAGCGCCTGCTGCAGCATTTGCCCCATGGCCATCCCGGCTCCGAGCCCGGCGCCGGCGGCCATCCCCGATTCCGCGCCGCCCGCGGCTTCGCGAATCGCTTCCGCCGCCTGGTACCGGGTATACCGCTCGAGATTGCCGGCAATGCTCATCGACGAGCGGCGGTCAATCGCTTTTTCCACTTCTTCGGGGAGCGAGATGTTTTCGATCGTCAGCGACGACAGCGCCAGTCCCATCGCTTCGAAATGCTTTTGCAGCCGTTCGGCGGCGCTAAGCCCAAGCTCCTCGTAGCTGGAAGCAAGGTCGGCCACCGGAATGTTCGATTCGGCCAGCAAGTCGCTGATGCCGGAGACGATCGCCGATTTCAGGTGCGCGGTTATTCCTTCGGCCGTAAACTCTTCTCTCATGCCGAAAATCTCGCGGAGGAACAGCGCCGGATCTTTCACCCGGAACGAGTAGCTGCCGAAGCCGCGAATCCGGACGAGCCCGAATTCCGCATCCCGCATGATGACCGGATTGGACGTGCCCCATTTCTGGTTGGTATAGTTCGTCGTATTGACGAAGTAGACGTCCGCTTTGAAAGGGGAGTCGAACTTGTGCTTCCAGGATTTCAGGGCGGTCAACAACGGCATGTTTTGCGTATTCAGCGTATAGGTGCCCGGCCCGTACACGTCCGCCAGCTGCCCCTCGTTGACGAAGACGGCGGCCTGCCCTTCGCGAACGATCAGCTTCGCCCCCATCTTGATCGCGCTATCGTATGCGGGGAAACGGTACACCATCGCGTTCGTGTCTTCCCGCCATTCAACGACTTCGACAAATTGACCCCGAAAAAACGAAAAAAGCCCCATGCTCCGGCCTCCTTTATTCCCATAAACCTATTATACTTTACAATTCCTGATCCTGAATACCGGATTTGCCTATCGTCCTTCGTCGTTCTTCGTTTGGCGAAACCGGCGGCGAACGAACCAAGGGAGGGCGGTTTTGACGGGGGAAAACGAAACCTTTATAATGGTACGGGAACACATATTCTGTTTCGGAACATATGGGGGTGTACCTGCGATGGCGGATTCTTCGCCGAAAGACGGGCGGTTTCGGGTCGTGTCCGAATACGAGCCGCAAGGGGATCAGCCGGAAGCGATCCGGAAGCTTGTGGAGGGTCTCGAGGCCGGCGTCAAGCACCAGACGCTGCTGGGTGCGACAGGAACAGGCAAGACGTTTACGATTGCCCATACGATTGCCCGGGCGAACCGGCCCACGCTGGTCATCGCCCATAACAAAACGCTGGCCGCCCAGCTGTGCAGCGAGTTTAAAGAGTTTTTTCCGGACAATGCGGTCGAATATTTTGTCAGCTATTACGATTACTATCAGCCGGAAGCGTATATTCCGTCTACCGACACGTACATCGAGAAGGACTCGAGCATCAACGACGAGATCGACAAGCTGCGCCACTCCGCGACCTCGGCGCTGTTCGAGCGCAGGGACGTCATTATCGTGGCGAGCGTTTCCTGCATTTACGGCTTGGGTTCGCCGGAGGAATACCGCGATTTGCGGCTGAGCCTGCGGGTCGGCATGGAGCGGCCGCGGAACGAAATTCTCCGCAAGCTGGTCGACATTCAGTATCAGCGCAACGATATCAACTTCGTCCGCGGGACGTTCCGGGTGCGGGGAGACGTCATCGAGATTTTCCCGGTTTCGCGAAGCGACCGGGCGATCCGGGTCGAGCTGTTCGGCGACGAGATCGAGCGGATTACCGAGATCGATACGCTGACGGGCGAGATCGTGGGCGAACGCGAGCACGTCGCGATTTTCCCGGCGACCCACTTTGTGACCGCCGAGGAGAAGATGAAGCTGGCGCTCGTCAACATCGAGCGGGAGCTGGAGGAGAGGCTGGCCGAACTGCGTGCGGCCGGCAAGCTGCTGGAAGCGCAGCGGCTCGAGCAGCGGACGCGCTACGACCTGGAGATGATGGCGGAGATGGGCTTCTGCTCCGGGATCGAGAACTACTCGGGGCCGCTGACGTTCCGCGAGCGGGGGTCTACGCCCTATACGCTGCTGGACTTTTTCCCCAAGGACTTCCTCATCGTCATCGACGAATCCCACGTGACGCTGCCGCAGATCCGGGCCATGTACAACGGGGACCAGGCGCGCAAAGACGTTCTCGTCGAACACGGCTTCCGTCTTCCGTCGGCCAAGGACAACCGGCCGCTTAAATTCGAGGAGTTCGAGCAAAAGGCGAACCAGCTGATCTACGTATCCGCGACGCCCGGGCCGTACGAGCTGGAGAAGTGTCCGACGGTGGTCGAGCAGATCATTCGTCCCACGGGACTTGTCGACCCGGTCATCGAGGTCCGTCCGACCAAGGGGCAGATCGACGATTTGCTGGGCGAGATCCGGGCGCGCATCGCCAAGGACGAACGCGTGCTGGTGACGACGCTGACGAAGAAGATGGCGGAGGATTTGACCGACTATTTGAAGGAAGTCGGCATCAAGGTGCGCTACCTGCACTCCGACATCAAAACGCTGGAGCGGATGGCGATTTTGCGCGATCTGCGGCTCGGCGAGTTCGACGTGCTGGTCGGCATCAACCTGCTGCGGGAGGGCCTTGACCTGCCGGAGGTTTCGCTGGTGGCGATATTGGACGCGGACAAAGAAGGCTTTCTGCGGGCGGAGCGGTCGCTCATCCAGACGATCGGGCGCGCGGCGCGCAATGCCGAGGGACGCGTCATCATGTACGCCGACAAGATTACGGAATCGATGGAAAAGGCCATTTCCGAAACCGAGCGCCGCCGCAAAATCCAGTTGGCTTACAACGAGAAGCACGGCATCACGCCGCAAACGATCCGCAAGAAAGTGCGCGACGTGATCGAGGCGACCAAAGTGGCGGAGCAGAAGAGCTCCTATCTGGCCGGCGTCAAGGGCGTGGACAAGATGTCGAAGAAAGAGCGCCAGGCGGTGATTCAGCGACTGGAAGCGGAGATGAAGGAGGCGGCCAAAAACCTGCAGTTCGAGCGTGCCGCGGAGCTGCGCGACGCCTTGCTGGAACTGAAGGCCGAGATGTAGGCCGAAAGGGAACGCAGCGGGGAAAGGCAAAGCGAATAGGGGGGGGACTGCGAATCGCCCCGGCTAACGGGCGGATTCGGGGCGGATTCGAGGCGTCCATGCAGGCCGAAATTCCGGGTAAGCCTTCGGTCCATCCACTAACCGATTGCCGGCGGGACCGGTCCCCCCAAGCGCTTGCCCAGCACCGTCAGATCGCGCTCGACCCCGTCGAGCACGGCTACCTTCGGATAATGGCCCCAGGCTTCGAAGCCGAACTTGCGCAGCAAGCGCAGGCTGGGCTCGTTGTGCGCGAAGACGAAGCCGAGCAGCGTGTTCACGCCAAGCCTCGGGCACTCCGCGATCGCATGCTCCACCAGCAGGCTGCCCACCCCGGAGCCGCGGCTGGCCTCGCTTACGTAAATGCTGATTTCCGCCGTTCCGTTATAAGCGGGGCGGCCGTAGAAGTCGCTCAGACTCGCCCAACCGGCAACGGTTTCCCCTTGCTTGGCCACCCACAGCGGCCGGCGGTCCGGCGTATGCGCCTTGAACCATGGCAGCCGGCTTTCCACCGTAACCGGCTCCAGATCGGCGGTTGCTCTTCTTCCCGCGATCGTGCTGTTGTAAATGTCGACAATGGCCGGCAAATCTTCCAGCCGGGCAAACGCAATTTCCAACGTTCCGGGATTCTCCACGTTTCCACGTCCCTTCCGTCCGACTCCAATCAACCTGTTCTGATTGTACCGCGCTCCCCCGCGCCGGACAACCGGCGGCATTTTCCGAAGCGATAATGGCAAAAAAACAGATGCGGCAAGGTTTTCATTTCCATTTGCATCCTAATTCCGGCTTCGCTATAATAAATGGGAACACATATTCTTATGTACGGACAACTGTGGGCGATTGCGAAGCCCCGCCTTGCCCGTAAAGCGAAAGGGGCTAAACCGTTGGCCAACGAGAATATCGTCATTAAGGGCGCTCGTGCCCACAATTTAAAAAATATCGACGTGACCATCCCAAGGGACAAGTTTGTCGTGCTGACGGGGCTTAGCGGCTCCGGCAAATCCTCGCTGGCGTTCGACACCATCTACGCGGAAGGACAGCGGCGCTACGTGGAATCCCTGTCCGCGTACGCCCGCCAGTTTTTGGGCCAGATGGACAAACCGGACGTCGATTCGATCGAAGGGCTGTCGCCGGCCATTTCCATCGACCAGAAGACGACCAGCCGCAACCCGCGTTCGACGGTCGGGACCGTCACCGAGATTTACGACTATTTGCGGCTGTTGTACGCGCGGATCGGCCGGCCGCATTGCCCGACGCACGGCGTGGAGATCGCCTCGCAAACGGTGGAGCAGATGGTCGACCGCATTATGGAATATCCCGAGCGCACCCGCCTGCAGATTCTCGCGCCTATCGTATCCGGGCGCAAAGGCGAGCACAGCAAGCTGCTGGCCGACGTGCAGAAGCAGGGTTTTGTCCGCGTGCGCGTAAACGGGGAAATCCGCGATCTGGCCGATAAGATCGAACTGGAGAAAAACAAGAAGCATTCTATCGAAGTGGTCGTCGACCGCATCGTCATCAAGGAGGATGTGGCGGCCCGGCTGGCGGATTCGCTGGAGACGGCGCTGAAGCTGGCGGACGGCAAGGTCATCGTGGACGTCATCGACAAGGAGGAGCTGATGTTCAGCTCCAAGCTCGCTTGCCCGATTTGCGGGTTCTCCATGGACGAGCTGACGCCGCGGATGTTCTCGTTCAACTCGCCCTTCGGGGCTTGTCCCGATTGCGACGGCTTGGGCGTCAAGATGGTCGTCGACCCGGACCTGCTCGTGCCCGACCGCACCAAGAGCATCGAAGAGGGCGCGTTCGACGCCTGGGCGGGCGGCGCCTCCACGTACTACCCGCAATTTCTGGCGGCGGTCTGCGCGCACTACGGCATTCCGATGGACGTTCCCGTCTCCGAGCTTAGCGACCGGCAGATGAACATGATCCTGTACGGAACCGGCGGGGAGAAAATCCGTTTCCGCTACGAGAACGAGTTCGGCCATACGCGCGACGCCATGGTTCCCTTCGAAGGGATCGTCAACAATCTGGAGCGGCGTTACCGCGAGACGGCGTCCGATTTCATCCGCGAATTCGTCGAGCAGTATATGAGCTCCAGGCCTTGCGAAACCTGCAAAGGCCACCGTTTGCGGAAGGAGTCGCTCGCGGTTACGGTCGGCGGGAAGAACATCTCCTACGTGACTTCGCTGTCGATCGGGGAGGCGCAGTCGTTTTTCTCCGAGCTGAAGCTGAACGACAAGGAGAAAGCGATCGCGAATTTGATTTTGAAAGAAATCAACAGCAGGCTCGGCTTCCTCGTGAACGTGGGGCTCGATTACCTGACGCTGTCGCGTGCGGCGGGCACGCTGTCGGGGGGCGAGGCGCAGCGCATCCGGCTGGCGACGCAGATCGGTTCCAGCCTGATGGGCGTCCTCTACATTCTCGACGAACCGAGCATCGGCCTTCACCAGCGCGACAACGACCGGCTCATCAAGGCGCTGGAGCATATGCGGGATCTTGGCAATACGCTTATCGTGGTCGAGCACGACGAGGACACGATGCTGGCGGCGGATTATCTGATCGATATCGGGCCGGGAGCGGGCATTCACGGGGGGACCGTGGTCGCCCAGGGGACGCCGCAGGAAGTGATGGCCAACGAGAAATCGTTGACCGGGGCCTACCTGAGCGGGCGCAAGTTCATTCCCGTGCCGCTGGAGCGGCGCAAGCCGAACGGCAATTGGCTGGAAATCAGGGGCGCAAAGGCCAACAACCTGAAAAACCTGAACGTCAAAATCCCGCTGGGCGTGTTCACGGCCGTGACCGGCGTGTCCGGTTCCGGCAAGTCGACGCTGGTCAACGAGATTTTGTACAAGGCGCTTGCCCGCGATCTGAACAAGGCGAAGACGCGTCCGGGAGAGTTCAAGGAACTGAAAGGGCTCGAGCATCTGGAGAAGGTCATCGACATCGACCAGTCGCCGATCGGCCGCACACCCCGTTCCAATCCGGCGACGTACACCGGGCTGTTCGACGACATCCGCGACGTCTTCGCCATGACGAACGAAGCCAAAGTCCGCGGCTACAAGAAAGGCCGTTTCAGCTTCAACGTCAAGGGAGGACGCTGCGAAGCCTGCAAAGGCGACGGCATCATCAAGATCGAAATGCACTTCCTGCCGGACGTATACGTTCCGTGTGAGGTCTGCAAGGGCAAACGCTACAACCGCGAGACGCTGGAAGTCAAATATAAAGGGAAAAACATTTCCGAAGTGCTGGAGATGACGATCGAGGACGCAACGGTGTTTTTCCAGAACATTCCCCGCATTCACCGCAAGCTGCAAACGCTGCTTGACGTGGGATTGGGCTATATGACGCTGGGTCAGCCGTCCACCACGATGTCCGGCGGGGAAGCGCAGCGGGTGAAGCTGGCGGCCGAGCTGTACCGCCGCAGCACCGGGAAGACGCTGTACATTCTCGACGAGCCGACGACAGGCTTGCACGCCGACGACATCGCCCGCCTGCTGCAGGTGCTGCAGCGGCTGGTCGACTCCGGCGAGACCGTGCTGGTCATCGAACACAATCTCGACGTCATCAAGACGGCGGACTATTTGATCGACCTCGGCCCGGAAGGCGGCAGCGGAGGCGGAACCATCGTCGGCACAGGCACGCCGGAGGAGCTTGCGGCCAATCCAAATTCGTACACGGGCAAGTACCTCGCCCCGATTTTGGAACGGGACCGCGCGCGCACCGAAGCGGCGATGGCAAAAGTATAAGCGGAACAGAATGAAGACGGAGCGCTCTTGCCGGAGCGGCTTCGTCTTCTTGCGCATCGCGCGTTTTTTTGCTTGGCGCAGGAGAACGAACAGGGGGCGTAAACGGATGGAACCGAACATGAAAAAACTGGCGGCGGAAAAAGCGGTGGAATGGCTGGAGGACGGCATGATCGTCGGACTGGGCACCGGTTCGACCGCCTATTGGGCGATCAAACGAATCGCGGAGCGCGTGCGGGAAGGGCTCGACATCAAGGCCGTCGCAAGCTCCGTGCGCTCCGAACGTTTGGCGGCCGAGTGGGGCATCCCGCTCATCGGCATCGAGGAAATCGACCGGATCGACGTGACGATCGACGGGGCGGACGAGATCGGTCCCGAGTTTCATTTGATCAAAGGCGGGGGAGGCGCGCTGCTGCGGGAAAAAGTGCTTGCCTCAAGCAGCGGCAAGCTCCTGATCGTGGCCGACGAGTCCAAACGGGTGGAGACGCTGGGGCGATTTCCCCTTCCGGTTGAGATCGTTCCGTTTGCGACGCGGCTGACGCTTAACCGGCTCAAGGAACTGGGCTGCGAACCCGCCATTCGCCTCGATGGCGAGCAGCCTTACCGGACGGACAACGGCAACTATATTGCCGACTGCCGGTTCGGTTCCATCGCGGACCCGGAAAGGCTGACCGTGCTGCTGAACCAAATTCCGGGCGTCGTGGAAAACGGCCTGTTCGTGCGCATGACCTCGGCGGTCTTCATCGGCCATCGCGACGGCACGGTCGAAGTCTTAAACGCTTAGTCCCCGGCCCGTGCCGTTTCCCCGCTGCGGGGATGATCCCGAAACGCCGCCGTTATGGGGTCGGCGGCCGCTCGTCCGTAAATTCGGAAGGCGACTTTCCGGTCATCCGCTTGAACAGGCGATGGAAATAAGAAACGTCGCTGTAGCCGACGAAAGCCGCTATTTCGCTGATGGAAAGCCGGGATTCGGTCAGCATGTAGATGGCGGTCTTGATCCGCTGGCCGTGCACGTATTCGCTGATGGTCTGCCCGGTGACGGACCGGAACAGCGCCGCCGCATAGTTGGGGGTTTTTTGAATCGCTTCGCCCAGCTCCCGCTTCGTTACTTTTTCCCGGTGGTGCTTTTGAATGTACTGCTTCATGTTCTCCACATGGCGCAGCTTCTCCGCCGGGATGGCGCCCCGGTCCCATTCGCGGTTGGCATAGACGAGCGCTTCCGTCATCAGCGCTTCCGCCATCGTCCGGTAGTAGGGCGGCCGCTCCTGCCACTGGTTCCATGCGGCTTTGATGCGTTCGTGGATCAGATCGTAGCCGCCCAGTTTCAGCTTGAGCGGTTTTTGCAGGTTCAGGATGGGAAGGGCGGAGCGCGCACTTGATGCCTTGAACAGAAGGCCGAATTTGGTATGCAGCACGGAAGGGATGCTTTTGCCGTAAAACGGGATATGCGGCGGAATGAGAAGGAGCTCTCCTTTTTCCAAGATGTATTTGTCCCGATCGGCTCTATAGAGGCATTTGCCGTACGTTGCCAGGCCGAGATAATAGGTTTCCCGGTCCGCGTCCCCTTCCTGATACCAGTCAAATCCGCTGTCCTGGCGGACTTCTGCGATTTCTACCATTCTTTTCTCTCCCGTATCGTACTATATTGCATTCATTATACTATATTTCATAGTTCCTTCCGTTTTTTCGTCGTAAAATAGACGTAAGACGAGGAGGACTGGACATGCGCAAAACGAAAATCATTTGTACCATGGGACCCGCGTGCGAGGACGTAGGCATTTTGAAGGAAATGATTTTGGCGGGAATGACGGTTGCCCGTTTAAATATGGCTCACGGAGAGCTGGAAGACCATGCCGGGCGCATCGCGAAAATTCGTCAGGCCGCCCGGGAACTGAACACGTTTGTTCCGATCATGATGGACATCAAAGGTCCGGAGGTGCGGATCGGCAAGCTGAAGGAAGCGTCGTGCGAGCTGAAAGCCGGCGAAGAGCTGGTATTGACGACGGAGGATGTGCTGGGGGATGCGTCCCGACTGCCGGTGAACTATCCGGATCTGCCGAAAGACGTCAAGCCGGGCGACCGGATTTTGATCGACGACGGGCTTGTCGAACTGACGGTGCGGGCGGTGGAAGGAACGGAAATCCGCTGTACGATCGTAAACGGCGGGACGTTGAAGCCGCGAAAAGGCGTCAACCTGCCCGGCATCAAGACGTCGCTTCCCGGGGTGACGGAGCGGGACGTGCAGCATATTCATTTCGGGCTTCAGCATGGCGTCGAGATGATCGCCGCATCCTTCGTCCGCAAGGCCGAGGATATTTTGGAAATCCGCCGCATTTTGGAAGAGAACGGCGCCGGACACGTTCAGATTATTTCCAAAATCGAGAACGAAGAGGGCGTGGCGAATCTCGACGCGATTATCGAGGCGTCCGACGGCATCATGGTTGCCCGCGGCGACCTGGGCGTAGAAGTGCCGATTGAAGAAGTGCCGCTCATTCAAAGGGAAATGATCGAGAAGTGCAACCTCGCCGGCAAGCCGGTTATCGTCGCCACGCACATGCTGGAGTCGATGCAGGTCAACCCGCGGCCGACAAGAGCCGAGGTTAGCGACGTATCCAACGCGGTGCTGCAGGGAGCGGACGTGGTCATGCTGTCCGGCGAGTCGGCCGCCGGGAAGTATCCCGTCCAATCCGTCCGGACGATGGCGACGATCGCCAAAAAAGCGGAGGGCATGATCGATTACAAGGAACAATTCCTCAAGAAAATCGCTCACCACGCGACCAACACGACGGAGATCGTCAGCCAGAGCGCGGTCAGCGCTTCCCTTGAGCTGAATGCCGCGGCCATTGTCACCGCGACGGAAAGCGGCTTTACCGCGCGCATGGTGTCCAAGTATCGGCCGAAGGCGCCGATCATCGCGATTTCGCAGCACGAGGAAGTGCTGTCGAAGATGAGCCTGCTGTCGGGCGTGATCCCGGTCAAAGGGGAACCCGTGACGACGACCGACGAATTGTTCGATTCGGCCGTCCGCGGCGCGCTGAAGACGGGTCTTGTGCAGTCGGGCGACACGATCGTCATCTCCGCCGGCGTGCCGTTCGGCCAATCCGGTACGACCAACCTGATTAAGGTTCAGCAGGTTTAATGTTTTAGGCCCTTAATCATATACGGCGAAAAGAATACGGTCTCCGGGCGCCGCCTTTGTTGCGGTGTTCCGGGGGCTTTTTTGTTCTTTTTCTGAATCATCTCCGCTAAAACGGGTGCGCTCCGGACAAGGATGGCGAGCGGTTTTGTTTGCGTCCGCTAGAGCTTGGCGGCTATGGCCCCGCAACGGCGGACCGACAGGGCTAGCCGATGGCAGCGGGCAGTTGTTTGACTTGGCGGCCTAGCTCTTTTTCCAACCGTTCGCGGTGTCCGGCTTGCGGACGGTTTATAGCAGACGCTCGAGCGACATTTCATCCAACTCGTAGTAGCGGACCGTATTCCCTTTGGATGCGGGGCGGAGCATGCCTTTAGCGCACATAGCGCGCAAATGCTTGCGGGCGGTCCGAAAGTCCAGCTCGAATTGTTCGGACACGTCTTTGGGACGCACCGGGCGCCCGAGCCTCCAGGCGAAATGAAGAATTTCCTTTTCCATATAAGAAGCAGCCGATTCTCCGTTAGAGAAACGAAGCATATTTTGTCCGATTGCAAGCTGCAGAAGCGTGCGGCAAACTTCGGGGCGGGTTTGCACATCGTCAAAGGAGAAATGGAGCATTTTCCATCCAAGCCCAGTCAGAAAGTTGTCGCGGTTCAGGCTGTAGCTGAATTTTTCGCGATCCATATCTTTAACGTGCGCCTGGAAGCCGTCGCATTCGATGCCGAATCGGCCGAAAGGAGGAAGGAAGGCAAAGTCGAGAAATTGGGACTTGCGGTTCCAATCGTATACTTCGTATTCCGGGTGCAAGTGGTCAAAGTGTCCGAACAGCGGCCACCACACGTTTCGGAGAAACAATTCCTCGGCATACCGGTTTCCTCTTCGCAATCGCCCTCTACGTTCCCCTTGGCGACGGGATGCATGCCATTCCATAAATGCCTGAAGCGCCTGATCGAAGTTTGCCATCGTTTCCATTCCTCCTAAAAAAGAAACGTCCCCAAACCTTCGCAGGCTTCGGGACGTTCTTCGTCTTAACCTCAGTATACCGTTCAGGCGCGATGCGGACAAGGAGCAATTCGGGACACGTTGCGTTTCCCGGGGGGAATGCTGTTGTATCGTGCTACGTTTATTTGGACACATTCGGTTGCTGGCGCGTGAAATCGTCGGTTCCGGAGGTTGCGACGCAGATCTTCTTCTTCTGGTGCAGACCTATCGGGCTTTGCTGGTACTGTAAGACGCATAGGTGTCTATGTTGGAAACTATCCAATGTATAATCCAAATGCGCGGAAGATGGACAGCTATACTGGAATTTATCCAATATATTTGTCTAATTGGAGCTCTTTTGAGCTTGAATGGGTGAACGAGGCTGGAATTATCCAATATAGACGAGAAAATGGAACGGAATGGTCGATTTTGTTGGATGAAATCCAATATAGAGCAGGTCGTGGCTGTTCGCGATAAAACGGTTTGTAGCTGTTCCGATAGACCGGTCCATGACGTGCTCGCGATAGAGCGGTCCGTGACGCGCGCGTGCCGGACTCCGCCTGGACTGCTGGGTCGATGCCGGATGGGGCGAGTATAGCCGCCCGAAAACCAAAATCCCCTCCGCCGCGGCCAGGCCGCAACGAAGGGGATGGCAAAAGGCCGGTCGGTCAGGATGCGACCGCCAAAATTTCCGTCAGCTTTTCCTGCAGAACGGGGATGCCTACGCGGTGTACGAAATCGTGGAACGATTCGTCGCTGGAAGTCCGCTGTTCTTTGTAGAATTCGATCAACTGCGCCAACACCTTGTGCACTTCCTCGCCTTTGACGCGGCCTTTGAGCACGGTGTTGAATTTGGCGCCCGGTCCGAGCGTGCCGCCGACGGCGATGTCGAACGCGTCGACCATGCCTTCCGGCGTCTTGATCAGGGAGCCCTGCAGGCCGATGTCCGCCACATGCTTCTGGCCGCAGCCGTTCGGGCAGCCGATGAAGTGAATGCGCACCGGCTGATCCAGCTTCACGTGTTCGTCCAGATATTGCGCCACGCGGCGGGCGCGTTCCTTCGTCTCGACGATGGCCAGGTTGCAGAATTCGTTCCCCGTGCAGGATACCGTGCGGCTCATAAACCGGTTCGGGTTCGGCGACAGGCGTTCAAGCAGCGGATGCTTCAGCACTTCCTCCACCTTGTCGTCCGGAATGCCGGTGAGGATCACGTTTTGGGAGATCGTCGTGCGAATCTCGCCGTTGCCGTACTTGTCGGCGATGTCCGCAAGCTGCTCGAACTCGTCGCTGCTGGTCCGGCCGACCGGCACGTTCAGGCCGATATAGTTCAGGCCTTCCTGCTTTTGCTTGTGAACGCCGTCGAAGTAGGAACCGTTCCAGCCGACGACCCGGTTTTCGCCGCGGGACGGCATCGGTCCGATCAGCTTCACGAGCTCCTCCTGGAATTTCTCGATGCCCCAATCGGCCACCAAATATTTCAGGCGCGCATAGTGGCGTTTCTCGCGGTAGCCGTGGTCGCGGAACAGCGTCGTGACGCCGATGGCGACTTTGAGCACTTCTTCCGGCCGAATAAATATATCCAATTGCTTGCCTAGATGCGGTTTGGCCGAAAGGCCGCCGCCGACCAGCGCATGGAAGCCGATCACTTCCTCGCCGTCGATCACTTTGGAAGCCGGGATGAAGCCGAGGCACTGGATTTCGGCGCTGGCGTTGTTGTAGATGTTGGCCGAAATGGACATTTTGTATTTACGCGGCAAATTCGAAAAATCGCGGTTGTTGACGAAAAACGCTTCCAGTTGCCGGACGATCGGGGCCGTATCCATGAGTTCGTCCGGATCGATGCCGGCAAGCGGGTTGCCGACGATCGTGCGCGGGCAGTCGCCGCAGGCTTCGATCGAGGACATGCCGACGGAGGCGAGACGGTCGAAAATGTCCGGGAAGTTCTCGATTTGGAGCCAGTGGAACTGAACCGCTTGACGGGTCGTGACGTCGATGAGACCCCGGCCGTAATCGCGGCCGATCGAAGCCAGCACACGGGCTTGCGCGCTGGTCAGAATGCCGCCCGGAATCCGGATCCGCATCATAAAATGGCCGTTGTTCGGCTTTTGCCGGTAGACGCCGGCCCATTTGAACAGGTTGAAGTCTTCTTCCGGAATCGAGTCGTAGCCTTCCTTGGAATATTTATCTAGAATGTCGCGGATAATATCGAGACCGTCTTTTTGAATTTTATGAAATTCGAATTTGTTCAGCTTTTCCGGATTTTTCATCCATACCGCTTCGTATGCCATACGATCGTCCCCCTTGTAAAACTCAAGTCGGCCGCCTAATTCCGATATGACCGGTATGATTTGATCGTATCATATTTATATAGAGCCGACAATGCGTGCGGGGAAATCGGTTTATAAAACTTCCTGATGGCAACGTTAACGGTTCGTTATATAGCAACCGGCGGCAATCCGGCAATCGAAAGATTTGGAGGATTTCCATCCTGTGACAAAGTTGTTACGCGCGCAAGTTCGGACTTGCAACCCCCGACTTTTGCGGATAACATAGAGGATAATGGGAATGTTATGAACAAAAGGAGGTCCCCCCCAATGTTCCTGGCTTCAAACGCAGCAAATGCGGCGGAGGAATCGGCCAGCTTGTTTACTCCGTTCGACATATTTATGGTTATTTTTACGCTGCTGATCGTGATCGGACTCGTGCGCCTGCTGATGGAAAAGCCGAAGAAAAACCTGTTCGCCATCGGCTTTACGATCGTTGCGCTGATCGTGTTCCTGATCGCGGACGCAAAGATGGTCAGCGGCTGGTAACGGTTAAAGCTATAAGAGGGGTGTAAAACGGGCGAGAGAGCGCGGCTCTTCAGCCCGTTTTTCGTTTGGGGCGCAAAGGGTTCATTTTCTTTTGGCTCCGCCTTGACCGGTTTGGTATACTGGGAATCATGGATGGCTTTAGAGAGTCGTGGAGGATTGGAAAAGATGACGGAAAAAGCCGCAATACGGCGTGAAGATATCGAATTGCTGGCCCCGGCGGGGGACTGGGAATGCATGCGGGCCGCGGTTGCGAACGGAGCCGACGCGGTCTACTTCGGCGTGGAAAAGTTTAACGCGCGGGCGCGCGCGAACAACTTCCGGATGGACGAGCTTCCGGAGATTATGGCGTTTTTGCGCCGGTACGGGGTAAAGGGATTCCTTACTTTTAATATTCTCGTTTTCGAGGACGAGCTTGAGGATGCGAGAATGTTGGTCGAAGCGTGCATCGATGCCGGCGTGGACGCCGTCATCGTGCAGGATTTGGGATTGGTGAAGCTGATTCGCGAGCTGTCGCCGGACTTTCCGATTCACGGTTCGACGCAAATGACCATCACGTCCCCGGAAGCGGTCGAGTTTACGAAGCCGTTCAACCTCGAGCGCGTCGTGCTCGGCCGCGAAAACAACCTGAAGCAGATCCGCCAGATCGGCGAACAGGCGAAGCTGCCGATGGAGGTATTCGTTCATGGCGCTCTTTGCGTCTCCTATTCCGGGCAATGTCTGACTTCGGAAGTATGGGGAGGCCGCTCGGCGAACCGGGGCGAATGCGCGCAGGCTTGCCGGCTGCCGTACGATTTGATCGTCGACGGCGTGCAGAAGCCGATGGGCAATATCGCCTATTTGCTGTCGCCCAAGGATCTTGCGGCGATCGACATTATGCCGGAGCTGATCGAAGCGGGCGTGACGTCCTTCAAGATCGAAGGGCGCCTGAAATCTCCCGAATATGTGGCCAATGTTGTGAGCAAATACCGCCGCGCCATCGACCTGTATTTCGAGGGCAAAGACAGCAAGCCTTCCCGCGAGGACATCCGGGAGCTGCAGCAGAGCTTTTCGCGCGGCTTTACGCACGGCTTCCTGAAAGGAACGAACAACAAGCAGCTCGTGGACGGAACGTTTCCGAAAAGCCGGGGCGTCTATCTCGGACGCGTCGAGAAGGTGACGAAGGACGGCGTCGTGTGCATCATCGAAGCCCCGCTGAAGCGGGGGGACGGCATCGTCTTCGACGCCGGGGACCCGACGAAGAAGGAAGAGGGCGGGCGCGTCTACGATCTGCGCAACTCCGGCGTGCGGCTCGAAGGCGAGGCCGCGGAGGGCAGCCGTGTCGAAATCGTCATGGGCCGGGGCGACGTCGATCTGCACCGCGTGCACGAAGGCGACCGGATCTGGAAAACAAACGACCCGGCGCTCGACAAGCGGCTGCGCGCTACGTTCGAGACGGATAAACCGTACCGCACGTTCCCGGTGTCGGTCACGGTCGAAGGCCGCGAAGGGACGAATCTCCGGACGATCTGGACGGATACGGCGCGGGGAACAACCGTTGTCGTGCAGTCGGAAATGCCGCTTGCGCGCGCGGAAAAGCGCCCGCTCGGCCGCGAGGTGCTCGAGGAGCAGTTCGGCCGCCTCGGCGGCACGCTGTTCCGGCTCGAGGGGCTGAACATAGCGCTTGAAGGGGACATCATCGTCCCGAAAAGCGAGCTGAACCGCATCCGGCGTCTGGCCGCGGAGCAGCTGGAACGTCTGCGCGAGCAGCCGCCGCGGTACGTGAAGCGGACGCCGCCGCCGAGGGCGGCAGCGGCGCCGAAGCGGCCGGCCCGTCCCGAAAGCACCCGGCTGACCGCGCTTTGCCGCACGCTGGAGCAGGTGCGTGCGGCGGCGGAAACGGATGTGGCGATGATTTACGCCGACTTTGAGTTCATCAAGCAGTTTCCGGACGCGATCGCCATCTGCCGCGAAGCCGGCAAGCCGATCGCGCTGGCGACGCCGCGCATCCATATGCCCGGGGAGAACGGCTACCACCGCAACATTCTGAGGCTGCAGCCGGATGCGGTGCTCGTCCGCAATACGGGCGCGCTGTACTATTATTTGAAGGAGCGCGCGGAGAAGCCGGGAGAGCGTCATCCGCTTCTGATCGGCGATTTTTCGCTGAATGTGGCCAATCACAAGACGATCGAGCTGTTCCGCGAAGCGGGCGTCGACTGGCTGACCCCGTCCTACGATCTCAACATCCAGCAGATGGTCGATCTGCTGCGCGAGTCCGACACGTCGAGGCTCGAGCTGGTCATCCACCAGCATCTGCCGATGTTCCATACCGAGCACTGCGTCTACTGCACGTTTTTGAGCGAAGGGACCGATTATACGAACTGCGGCCGGCCGTGCGAGCAGCATCGCGCCGCGCTCAGGGACCGCATCGGCATGTCGCATCCGGTCCGCGTGGACGAAGGCTGCCGGAACACGGTATACAACGCGATCGAGCAGTCGGGCGCGGAGTATTTGAGCCATTTTATGGAGCTGGGGCTCGAATCGTACCGCGTGGAGTTTCTCGAAGAGAGCGCGGACAAGGTGCGCGAGGTGCTGTCGCTGTACCGGGCCGCCATCGACGGCCGGATCGCCGGCAGCGAAGTGTGGCGGAAGCTGAAAGCGACGAATCAGCTTGGCGTAACGCGCGGACAACTGGTCAAATAAAAGTAAACATGCGGCCCGCGGATTCGATCCGGAATCCCGGGCCGTTTTTCTTCCTCCGAAAAGTTAACGTTCCCCTTACAAAAACAAAGAAATGCGTTGCGGCCGCCGTGCTATCATCGACGTTACCGAGGCAAGCAATAGCGTCGAAGGAGGCGGGAACGATGCGATTGGCGGTAATCGGCGCGGGAATCGTCGGATTAACGACGGGCGCGGGATTTGCGGATTTGGGGCACCAAGTGGATTGTTACGATGTGGACGCGGGGAAAATCAAACAATTGATGCGGGGCCGGGTGCCTTACTACGAGCCGGACCTGGAGGCGCTCGTAGCCCGAAACGTCGAGGCCGGCCGCCTGCGTTTCGGCTGCAATCCGGAGCGCCTGCCGTTGGAGGCGGACGTGATATTTATGGCGGTGGGCACGCCTTCCGCCGCCGACGGGCAGCTTCGGCTTTCCTATTTGTGGGAAGCGGCCGATCGGATAGGGGAGTGGCCGGACGGCAACGCCCGAATCGTCGTCATCAAGAGCACCGTTCCGGTCGGGACGGCCGAACGATTGGAGTCGCGACTGAGAAGCCGCTTACCCGCGCATTGCCCTGTCCATGTCGCTTCGATGCCCGAGTTTATGCGGGAAGGGCATGCGGTCCGGGATTTCTTCGAGCCGTCGCGCATCGTCATCGGAGCCGCGAATCCGGAGGCGGCTTCGCGGCTTGAACAGCTGCACGGCGCGTTGTCCGGCCCCGTCGTTCATATGGACCGCCGAAGCGCGGAATTGGCCAAACTCGCTTCCAACGCGGCGCTGGCCGTCAAGCTGTCGTTCGCCAACGAGATCGCGGCGCTCGCCGAGCAGACGGGCGCGGACTATCCGGCCATCGCGCGGGCGATGGGCCTCGATCCCCGGATCGGTCCGCATTTTCTCGGCGCGGGGCTTGGCTTCGGCGGTTCCTGCCTGCCGAAGGATGCCCGCGGGCTCGTCCGGCTCGCGGACGAGGCCGGCGCCCCGCAGACGCTTGTGTCTGCGGCCATTCGGGTGAATGCGCTGCTGCCGCTGCGCATGGTGCGCAAACTGGAGGCCGCGCTGTCCGATCTGCCGCGGCGCAAGGTCGCCTTGCTCGGGCTCGCGTTCAAGCCCGGCACCGACGATCTCCGCGAGGCCCCTTCGCTCCGGCTGGCGGCCGAGTTGCTGCGGCGCCATCCGGGCATCACGCTGACGGCGTTCGATCCAGCCGCCGGCCGGATGGCAAAGCGCCTGCTGCCGGGCGCCGTCCGCCTTTGCGATTCGGCCGAGGAGGCGCTGCTCGGAACGGATGCCGCCATTATTGCGACAGATTGGCCGGAATTCCGTCAAATTCCAGCAAACGTCTTTAAAAAACGGATGAAACGAGCGATAATACTAGATGGACGCAACCTGCTGGACGCTGCCGCGCTGAACGCGCAGGGCGTCGTCTGCATCGGAACCGGAAAACTGCCCGAGGCGGCTTCCGAGTTCTGCGGGGTGGAGGCTGACCGGTCATCATTATTGTCGTAGAGAGGTTATCCGTTTGATGAAAATTCGTAAAGCCATTATTCCGGCGGCAGGACTCGGAACCCGTTTCCTGCCCGCGACCAAAGCCATGCCGAAGGAAATGCTGCCGATCATCGACAAGCCGGGAATTCAATACATCGTGGAAGAAGCGGTGGCATCGGGCATCGAAGACATCATTATCGTGACGGGGAAAAGCAAGCGCGCCATCGAGGACCATTTCGACAGTTCCTTTGAGTTGGAGCAAAATTTGCTCACGAAAGGGAAATACGATCTGCTGTCCGAGGTGCAAAAGGCGACCGATCTGACGGACATTCACTACATCCGGCAAAAGGAGCCGAAGGGACTCGGCCACGCCATCTGGTGCGCGCGCAAGTTTATCGGTAACGAACCATTTGCGGTGCTGCTTGGCGACGACATCGTCAAGAGCGAAGTTCCGTGCCTTAAGCAGATGATGGACGTGTTCGAAAAGGTGCACGGCAGCGTGCTCGCCGTCAAGCGCGTGCCGGATGACGAAGTGTCCCGCTACGGCATCGTCGATCCCGTTCCGGGAACGTCCGACGAAGACGCGGTGATCCGGGTACGGGGCGTCGTGGAGAAGCCTTCCAGGGAATCGGCGCCTTCCAATATCGCCATCATGGGCCGTTACATCCTGACGCCGACGATTTTCGACCTGTTGGAAACGCAGCCAACCGGAGCGGGCGGGGAAATCCAGCTGACCGACGCGATTTACCGCTTGATGCAAAGCGAACCGGTTTACGCCTACGACTTTGAAGGACGGCGTTACGATACCGGGGAGAAGCTGGGCTATTTGAAGACGATCATCGATTTCGCGCTTGAACGTCCCGATTTGGCCAAGGATGTGCGGGCGTACCTCAAAGAAAAGCTGGGGGAATAGGAATAAGCGAAGGGGCGCTCCAAGTTCCGCGACTTGGAGGGCCCTATTTTCATTTTTGGAAAAGAAAGAAAGCGGGGATTGAAAAAAGGAAAGCGGCGGATTATGATAATGGTGTACAATACAAAATTTGGTTTTATAATATAGAACAAAATGCACCGCTTAGGAGAGAAACCATGCCGATTATCCAATCGCTGGACCGGGCTTTGCAAATTCTGGACTTATTCGACGAATACACGACGGAACTGAAAATGACCGAAATCAGCGCCAGGATGGGATTGCACAAGAGCACCGTTCACTCGCTTTTGAGAACGCTTCAATTGCATGGATACATCGACCAGGACGAGGAAACGGGCAAGTACAAGCTCGGTTTGAAAATGCTGGAGAAAGGCCAACTTGTGCTCAAGAGAATGGATATCCGGACGGTTGCCCGCAAGCATTTGGAAGCGCTGTCGGCCCGGACGGGGCAGACCGTTCACCTTGTCATACGCGACGGCAAGGAAGGCGTATACATCGATAAGGTGGAAGGGGAGAAGGCGGCCATTCGGTATTCCCGCATCGGACGCCGGGTTCCCCTGCACAGCAGCGCGGTCGGAAAAGTGTTGCTGGCGTTCGGAAAGCGGGAAGAAACGGAAGCGCTTCTTCGGGACTACGCCTTTACCGCGCAGACGCCGGCCACGATTCGCGACAAGGAAACGCTTCTTCGGGAACTGGAGCGGGTGCGCGAGCAGGGCTATGCCGTTGACAACCAGGAGAACGAGCCCGGCGTCAGGTGCGGGGCCACCCCGATCCGCGACCATACCGGCGCGGTGGCGGCCGCCATGAGCATTTCGACCTTGACCTCAGCGGTGGACGACGAGCAGTTCCGCCGCTATCTCCTTCTGCTTCAAGAGGAAGGAAAGAACATCTCCCGGCTCCTCGGCTATCGGCCTTAGACGCCAGGCGCCGAAGGCTTTCTTCGGCAGATGACGTCCGAGGAGCCCTTTTTTGCGCGTTATTACAAACTTGGTTTTATAATATAAAACAAATTGGGTGGTGCATGTTCTCGTGAACATAATCCGATTTGCCGCTCCGGACACCGGGCCGCGGCTGGCCGCCGTAACCGACGAGGGCAAGGGGTACAAACTTCCGTACGGCGATTTCATGTCGCTGGTCAAAGCGGCGGACGAAAGGGGCGCCTCTCCGCTGGCGTTGGTTCAAGAGATCGTCGCCGGGGCCGAACCGATTGCCGCCGAATGGACGGCATTACCGCTGCTGGCGCCCGTTGACGCGCCGGAAGTCTGGGCCGCCGGCGTCACCTACGAGCGAAGCCGCGACGCGCGAAATTATGAAGCGACCGGCGGCAAGATGGACGCCTCCACTTTTTACGACAAGGTTTACGATGCCGAGCGTCCGGAGCTGTTCCTGAAATCGACGCCGGCCCGCACCGTCGGTCCGGGCGGCGAGGTCCGGCTGCGCAGCGATTCGAGCTGGCAGGTCCCGGAACCGGAGCTCGGGCTCGTGCTGGACGGCCGGGGCCGGATCGTGGGGTATACGATCGGCAACGACATGAGCTGCCGGGATATCGAAGGCGACAACCCGCTGTATCTGCCTCAAGCCAAAGTGTGGAGGCAATCCTGCGCTCTCGGGCCGGCGATCCGGCTGGCCGAAACGGTGCCGGACCCGTACGATCTGGGCATTGCCTGCCGCATTTACCGCGGCGGGAAGCAGGTGTTCGAAGGGACGGCCAGCACGAAGCAATTAAAGCGGAGGCTGGACGAACTGGTCGCGTACTTGGCGCGGGACAACGTCGTGCTGGACGGCACGGTGCTGCTGACCGGTACGTGCATCGTTCCGCCCAATGATTTCACGCTGGCCGGCGGAGACCGGATCGAAATCGAAATCGACGGCATCGGCAAGCTGATTAACCCTGTCGCAAGCGCAGAATGAGCGCTTGGACGGAGCCCGTACAAGGCATGGGAAAGGAGAATGGCGCATGTGTGCTTATGCAGCTGGGCAAGTTTACTTGAACTACATGAACGGGGAATGGACGGCGGCTTCGACCGGCAGGACCATTCCCAGCCTCAATCCGGCGAATCCGAAAGAGATTGTCGGATACGTCCAGGAATCGTCCCGGGAAGACCTTGACCGTGCCGTTGCCGCAGCCAAAGCGGCTTTCCGTTCCTGGCGGAAGCTGTCCGGTGCCGAGCGCGGGGATCTGTTGTTCAAAGCGGCCGCCATTTTGGAAAGACGCGCGGATGAAGTGGCGGAGACGATGACCCGGGAGATGGGCAAAACGCTTCCGGAGGCCAAGGGAGAGACGCTGCGCGGCGTCGCGATTTTGCGGTATTACGCCGGCGAAGGCATGCGGAAGATCGGCGAGGTGATCCCCTCCACCGACCGCGATGCGCTGATGTTTACCACCCGGGTTCCGCTCGGCGTCGTCGGCATCATTTCCCCGTGGAATTTTCCGGTCGCGATTCCGATCTGGAAGACGGCCCCGGCTCTCGTCTACGGAAACACGGTCGTGCTGAAGCCGTCCGAGGAAGCCTCCGTCACCGCGGCCAAAGTCGTCGAATGCTTCGAAGAAGCGGGGCTGCCGGCGGGCGTGCTGAATCTGGTCGGCGGTTACGGTTCCGTCGTCGGGCAGGCCCTTGCGGAGCATCCGGACGTGAGCGGCATTACGTTTACCGGATCGAATCGGACCGGCAAGCAGATCGGCCAGATTGCCCTGGCGCGGGGAGCCAAATATCAACTGGAGATGGGCGGCAAAAATCCGATTATCATCGCGGCGGATGCGGATTTGGATCAGGCGGTCGAGGCAACCGTCAGCGGAGGTCTGCGATCGACCGGGCAAAAATGTACGGCGACCAGCCGGGTCATGGTCATGCGGGAAGTGTACGACGCCTTTAAAGCCAAGCTGCTGGACAAAGTGTCGGCCATCAAAGTCGGCGACGGCATGGAAGCGGGCGTGTGGATGGGACCTTGCGTAAGCGAAAAGCAGCAGAAAACCGTCCTCGGCTATATCGAGAAAGGGCTTGCGGAAGGCGCGCGGCTGCTCGCCGGCGGAGGCAAGCCGGCCGATCCCGCCCTGGCGGAAGGCTACTTTGTGCAGCCGACGGTGTTTGAGGACGTCACGAAGGAGATGACCATCGCCAGAGAGGAAATTTTCGGCCCGGTGCTGGCGCTCATTCCGGTCGATTCGCTGGAGGAAGCCATCGAATTGGCCAACGACAGCGAATACGGTCTAAGCGCGTCCATCTTCACGAAGGACATCGCTTCCATGCTCGCTTTCATTCAGGAGACGGATGCCGGCCTCGTCCGGGTGAATGCGGAGACGGCGGGCGTGGAGCTGCAGGCGCCGTTCGGCGGCATGAAACAGTCCAGCTCGCATTCCCGGGAACAAGGCCAGGCGGCGATCGAGTTTTTCACTGCGGTGAAGACCGTTTTCGTCAAGGCGTAACAGGAGGCGGCTATGCGCGAACCGATTGAGCAAATTATGGGGGACGCCTCCCCCGGCCTTTACCGGGTGGTCACGCACGCTGCGGGGCCGGAAGGGAAGCTGCCCCTCACGGACGAACTGCTGCGCTATGCCCCGAGCGGCGATCTGTTCGGCATGACCCAGAACGTGGGAATGGGATGGAAGCCGAGCCGCCTGACCGGAAAGCAGTTTTTGCTGTTGGGCACCCAGGGCGGAATCCGGGCGGACGACGGCACGCCCGTCGCCCTGGGCTACCATACGGGCCATTGGGAAGTGGGCCTGTTGATGAAGGCGGCCGCCGCCGAAATTGCCGCGCAGGGCGGCGTGCCGTTCGCCGGCTATGTCAGCGACCCGTGCGACGGACGCTCGCAAGGCACGGCCGGGATGTTCGATTCGCTGCCGTACCGCAACGACGCGGCGGTCGTCCTGCGCCGGCTGATCCGTTCGCTGCCCACGCGCAAAGGCGTGATCGGCGTCGCCACCTGCGACAAGGGGCTTCCCGCGATGATGCTCGCGCTTGCGGGCATGCGCGACCTGCCCGGCGTCATCGTGCCGGGCGGGGTGACGCTGCCGCCGACGGCCGGGGAAGACGCCGGGAAGATTCAGACGATCGGCGCCAGATACGCGAACGGGGAATTGTCGCTCGACGAAGCGGCGGATCTCGGCTGCCGCGCCTGCACCACCCCCGGCGGGGGGTGCCAGTTTCTGGGGACGGCGGGCACTTCCCAGGTCGTGGCCGAAGCGCTGGGCCTTTCGGTCCCGCATTCCGCGCTTGCGCCTTCCGGACAGCCGGTGTGGGAGGAACTGGGCCGGCAGTCGGCGCGCGCCGTCATGCGCCTGGAAGCGCAAGGCATCCGAATGCGGGACGTGCTGACGGATGCGGCCATTCATAACGCCATGGCGGTTCATGCCGCGTTCGGCGGTTCGACGAATTTGCTGTTGCACATTCCGGCCATTGCGCATGCGGCGGGACTTGCGGTGCCGACGGTCCAGGACTGGATCCGCATCAACCGCGATGTGCCGCGTCTGGTCAGCGTGCTCCCGAACGGGCCGGTCTATCATCCGACCGTACGGGTGTTTCTGGCCGGCGGGGTGCCGGAAGTGATGCTGCATCTGCGGCGTCTGGGCGTGCTGGACGAATCGGTGTTGACGGCCACGGGCGAAACGCTGGGCGCCGTGCTCGATTGGTGGGAATCGTCGGAACGCCGCCGAATGTTTCGAAAGCGGTTGCAGGAAGCGGACGGCGTCGATCCGGACAGCGTCATTATGGACCCGGACCGGGCCAGGCAAATGGGTGTCACGTCCACGGTGACGTTCCCGACCGGCAATCTGGCGCCGGAAGGGGCCGTCATCAAATCGACGTCGATCGATCCTTCCGTGCTGGACGAGGACGGCGTCTTTCGCCACAAAGGCAAAGCCAAAGTGTTCACCACGGAGCGGGAGGCGATCGCGGCGATCAAGAACGGCGGCATTCGGGCGGGAGACATTATGGTGCTGATCGGCCGCGGGCCTTCCGGAACGGGGATGGAGGAGACGTATCAACTGACGTCGGCGCTGAAGCATCTGTCGTTCGGCAAATACGTGTCGCTCATTACCGATGCCCGGTTCTCCGGCGTTTCCACCGGCGCCTGCATCGGCCATGTCGGCCCGGAAGCGTTGGCCGGCGGTCCCATCGGCAAGCTGAGAGACGGCGATATGATCGAGATTGTCATCGACCGCCTCAAGCTGGAGGGCACGGTGAATTTCGTAGGCGAAGGAGAGGAAGCGCTTTCTCCAGAGGAGGGAGCGGCGGTTCTGGCCGCGCGCCCCTTCCACCCCGGCCTGGCGCCGGACCCCGATCTGCCGGACGACACGAGGCTTTGGGCCGCCCTTCAGGCCGTCAGCGGCGGGACGTGGAAAGGCAACGTTTATGACGTGGAGCGGATCGTCACGGTCCTCGAAGCGGGGAAAAAAGCGCTGGGCCTGACTTGAAGGCCCCTTTGTCACGGAGGTTGTTTCTATGAACACGATCACGAATCCGATTCTGCGCGGTTTTAATCCGGACCCTTCCATCTGCCGGGCGGGAGAAGATTATTACATCGCCACGTCCACCTTCGAATGGTTTCCGGGCGTGCAGATCCACCATTCCAAAGACCTGGTCCATTGGCGGCTGGCGGGGCATGTCCTGACGCGGAAATCGCAGCTCGATATGCAGGGCAACATCGATTCGGGCGGCGTTTGGGCGCCTTGTTTAAGCTATGACAACGGAACCTTCTACCTGGTCTATACCGATGTCAAAAGCCGGATCGGCGCGTTCAAGGACACCCATAACTATTTGGTGACGGCGACCGATATTGAAGGGCCTTGGTCCGAACCGGTGTACCTGAACAGCAGCGGCTTCGATCCTTCGCTGTTCCACGACGACGACGGACGCAAATGGCTGGTCAACATGCTGTGGGACTTCCGCAAAGGGCGCAACAAATTCGCCGGCATCGTCCTTCAGGAGTACTCCGCTGAGCAGCGGAAGCTGGTCGGTCCGGTCGTCCGTATTTTCGAAGGAACGGAACTGAAGCTGACGGAAGGCCCTCATCTGTATAAACGAAACGGCTACTACTACCTGCTCACGGCGGAAGGCGGAACCCAGTACGGGCATGCGGCGACGATGGCCCGCTCCCGGAGCATCGAAGGGCCGTACGAGGTCGATCCGCACAATCCGATCCTGACCTCGGCGGGCAGGCCGGATCTGGCGCTGCAAAAAGCGGGTCACGCCAGCCTGGTGGAGACGCAGACCGGAGAATGGTACATGGTTCATCTGTGCGGGCGGCCCGTCAAAGACAGGTTCTGCACCCTCGGCCGGGAAACGGCGATTCAGCGCTGCGAATGGACCGAGGACGGCTGGCTGCGCCTTGCCGGCGGAACGCGGCATCCGCAGCTTTACGTTCCGGCGCCGGACCTTCCGCCGCATCCGTTCGGGAAGGAGCCGGAACGGGACGACTTTGACGAGCCGAAGCTAAGCCCGCATTGGAATATGCTGCGGATTCCGGCGGACCCATCCTGGTTAAGCCTTACGGAGCGTCCCGGCTACCTGAGGCTGCGGGGCATGGAATCGATGAGCTCGCTGCACCGGCAAAGTCTCGTCGCCCGCAGACAGCAAGCCTTCCGGTGCGAAGCGGAGACGTGCCTGGAATTCGAACCGGAGCATTTTCAGCAAATGGCGGGCCTGATTCTCTATTACGACACGAAAGACTACGTTTATTTGCGCCTGACGCATCACGAAGAAGGAGGCACGGGCCTCGGCATCATCCGGTCCAAGCACGGCGTCTACGACGAGCTGCTGGATCGGGACATCCGCTTGCAGGGGAAACGCTTCCGGCTCAAGGCGGCGATTGACCGCGATACCGTCCGGTTCTATTACGGCGAAGGCGAAGCCGGCGGACCCTGGACGGCGGTCGGCGGACCGGTCGACATTACCCATCTTTGCGACGAAGATCCGCAGTACATCCGGTTTACGGGCACGTTCGTCGGGATGTGCGCGCAGGACCTCGGCGGAACGAAAAAGCACGCGGATTTCGATTATTTTGTGTACAGAGAAATGGAGTAGACTATCAAAATCGGCAAAGCCCTGAATCGGGGTTTTGCCGGTTTTTCATTGATTACCGGGCGTTGTACAGAAAATGTACCCCACATAATGGCGACATTTAGTAAATTGGATAGAATGAAATATTATGGTTTTTTCAAAGCGGGAGCCGAACGAGAGCGAATGCAAATTGACACGCTCTTTGGCAACGCATAGACTAGGGGTAAACGACCGACGGAGGATGGCATGAGTTCCCCTTTTTACGGCAATTGGCGTCATGTGTTCAAGCTCGATCCCGACCGGCCGATCGACGACGACCGGCTGGCGGCGGTGTGCCTGTCCGGCACGGACGCGATCCTCGTCGGCGGGTCGAGCGGCGTTACGTTTGACAATACGGTAGAGTTGCTGTCGCGCATTCGCCGATTCGAGACGCCCTGCGCGCTTGAACTGTCGAGTGCGGAGTGCGGCGTTCCCGGCTTTGACGGCTATTTCATCCCGATGGTGCTGAATACGGAGCAGGGAGGCTGGATTGCCGGCCGGCAGGCGGAGGCGCTTCGCGATTACGGGCGGCTGCTGCCGTGGGAGCAAGTGGCGGGCGAGGCGTACATCGTGCTCAACCCCGATTCGACGGTCGCCCGATTGACGGAAGCGAAAACCGATCTGACCGCGGACGAGATTGCAGCTTACAGTCAGGTGGCGGACAGGCTGTGGCGGGCGCCGGTGCTGTATCTGGAATACAGCGGAACGTTCGGGGACATGGCGGCGGTCCGCCGGGTGCGCAGCGAGCTGACGCAGGCCCGGCTGTTTTACGGCGGCGGCATCCGCACCGCGGAGCAGGCGAGGCAGGCGGCGCTTTCGGCGCATACGGTCGTTGTCGGCAATGTCGTCTACGACGATCTGGAGGCGGCACTTTCCACGGTCGAAGCCGTGATTAACAGCGCAAAGGAGCAAGACCATGTTTTTTGAACCGGTACAACCCGAAATGGAGTCGGTAAATATAGACGAGGCGATCCAGCGCCTCAACGCGAAGCAGCGGGAAGCCGTTCTGGCGACCAGCGGCCCGCTGCTCGTCATGGCCGGCGCAGGCAGCGGCAAGACGAGGGTGCTCACGCACCGCATCGCCTACCTGATCGCCAAGCGGCTGGCGGCGCCCTGGAGCATCCTGGCGATCACCTTCACCAACAAAGCCGCCCGCGAAATGCAGGAACGGGTATCCAAGCTGGTCGGACCGGAAGGCCGCGACATCTGGGTCAGCACGTTCCACTCGATGTGCGTGCGGATTTTGCGCAAAGATATCGAGCGGATCGGCTACGGCTCCAACTTCAGCATTTTGGATTCGGGCGACCAGCTGTCCGTCATACGCGGCATCATGAAGGAGCAAAATATCGACACGAAGAAGTTCGATCCGAAGGCGGTGCAGGCGGTCATCAGTTCGGCCAAAAACGAGCTGATCACTCCGCAGCAGTACGAATCGCGGGTCGGGGATTATTTTCAGACGATCGTCGCGAAGATATACAGCGAATATCAGAAGCGGCTGAAGGCGAACAACTCGCTGGATTTCGACGACTTGATCATGTTGACGATTCAACTGTTCAAGGACGTTCCGGAAGTGCTGGACTTTTATCAGAACAAATTCCGCTACATTCACGTGGACGAATACCAGGATACGAACCGCGCGCAGTACGTGCTGTGCCGGATGCTGGCGGACAAGCACCACAACATTTGCGTCGTGGGCGACAGCGACCAGTCGATTTACCGCTGGCGCGGAGCGGATATAACGAACATTTTGAACTTCGAAAAGGATTATCCGGAAGCGCAGACGATTTTGCTGGAACAAAATTACCGCTCGACCTCGAACATTCTGGACGCGGCCAACGGCGTCATTCAGCACAATCAGGGCCGCAAGGCGAAAAATCTGTGGACCGACAAAAAAGGCGGAGACAAGATCACCGTCTACCAGGCCGATTCGGAGCACGATGAAGGGTACTTCGTCGCGCAGGAAATCCGCAGCAACCGCGAGAAGGGCATGCGCTACGGGGATCATGCGATTTTGTACCGCACGAACGCGATGTCGCGCGTCATCGAAGAAGTGCTGATCAAATCGGAAATTCCGTATCAGATCGTCGGCGGCATCAAGTTCTACGACCGGAAGGAAATCAAGGACATTCTCGCGTATTTGCGGTTGATTTCCAATCCGGACGACGACATCAGCCTGACCCGGATCATCAACGTGCCGAAGCGGTCGATCGGCGAGACGACGATGGCGAAAGTGCTGGAGGAAGCGGGACGCAGGGGCGTTTCGGTGTACCGGCTGCTGAGCGAGGGGGACGGGCTGCTCGACGGTCTGTATCAGCTCGACATCACGCCGCGGGCGAAAGCGGCGCTGTCCGAATTCCGCAACCTGATCGCGAACCTCAGCGCGATGGCGGATTATTTGTCGGTGACGGAACTGACGGAAAAAGTGCTGGAGATGACCGGTTACCGGATGGAGCTGCAGCGGGAAAATACGCTCGAGTCCAAAGCGCGGCTGGAAAACATCGACGAGTTTCTGTCGGTTACGCAGGATTTCGAGAAGCGCAACGACGACAAATCGCTGCTCGCCTTTCTGACCGATCTGGCGCTCATCGCCGACATCGATTCGATGAACGACGATCCGGAAGCGGCCGACGACGCGGTCGTGCTGATGACGATGCACAGCGCCAAGGGGCTGGAGTTCCCGGTCGTGTTCATCATCGGGATGGAGGAAGGCGTGTTCCCCGGAAGCCGGGCGTTCATGGACAACGAAGAATTGGAGGAGGAGCGGCGGCTGGCGTACGTCGGCATCACGCGCGCGGAGAAAAAGCTTTACCTGACCTGCGCGCGGATGCGGATGCTTTACGGCCGTACAAGCAGCAACGCGCCCTCGCGGTTTTTGGAGGAGATTCCCGACGAGCTGAAGGAGACGGCCGGCTCGTTCGGCGGGCGCTACGGCGCGGGCGGCGGCTTCGGCTTGCGGCCCGGCGGCGCCCGCTTTGGCGGCGGGGCCGGTTCCGCGCCCGCCGGAGGATTTGGCAGCCGCCCGCAGGCGGGTGCGGGCGGCACGTTCGGCGCGCGGCCTGCGGCGGGCGCGCCCGGACGTTTCGGCGCGGCGGGAACCGCGCCGGGAGCCGGCGCCGCGCCGCAGCCCGGAGGGGCGGCGGGAGAGCCGCTGGCGGCCGGCGACAAGGTGCGGCACGCCAAGTGGGGCGTCGGCACGGTCATCGCCGTCAAGGGCTCGGGGAAGGATACCGAGCTGCAAATCGCTTTTCCCGCGCCGGTCGGCATCAAACGGCTGCTGGCCGCGTTCGCGCCGGTTACCAAGGTCTAACGTTGGATAACGAACGTTTATTCGTCACCCCGTGTTCTTTTCGCTCGATCACGGGGTGATCCTGTGCATGACGAAAATAGGATCAATTCACGAGAAAGGGCTGTTTTGGACATGACGGCAACCGAACCGCTGCAGCGGATGCGAGAGCTTGTGGAGTTGCTGAACGAGCACGCTTACCGCTACTATACGCTCGACAACCCGACGATCAGCGACAAGGAGTACGACGCATTGTACGACGAGCTTGTTCGCCTCGAGGAATCGACCGGCACCGTCCTCCCGGATTCGCCGACGCAGCGGGTGGGCGGCGAGATCCTGAAGGGATTCGAGCCGCACCGCCACCTGTCGCGGCTATGGAGCCTCGACAAGGCGCAGAACGTCGAGGATTTGCGGGCCTGGGCGCAGCGGGTGAACCGGCTGATCGCCGATTACAACGCCAAAAACCCCGACCGTCCGCTGCCCGATCCGGAATACGTCGTGGAGCTGAAATTCGACGGGCTTACGCTCAATTTGACCTATCGGAACGGGGAACTCGTGCAAGCCGCCACGCGCGGCAACGGCACCGTCGGCGAAGGCATTCTCGCGCAGGTGCGGACGATTCGTTCGGTGCCGCTGTCGATTCCGTTCAAGGACGGCGTCATCGAAGTGCAGGGCGAAGGCTTCATGCGGCTGTCCGTGCTGGAAAAATACAACGAAACGGCTGCCGAACCGCTCAAAAACGCGCGCAACGGCGCCGCCGGCGCTTTGCGCAATCTGGACCCCCGGGTGACCGCTTCCCGGAAGCTGGACGCATTCTTTTACAATATCGGCTATGCGGAAGGCGTTTCGTTCGCGAATCACCGCGAGATGATGGCGTTCCTGCGCGGCAACCGTTTCCCGGTCAACGACTATGTCCGTTACTACTCCGATATCGACGAAGTGGCGGCGGAGCTGGAACGGTTGGCCGACATCCGCAAAGACCTGGATTACTTGATCGACGGCGCGGTCGTCAAGCTGACCGATTTCGCGACGCGCGAAGCGCTTGGCTACACGGACAAATTCCCGCGTTGGGCGATCGCCTTCAAGTTCGAAGCGGAAGAGACGACGACCGTACTGGAATCCGTCTCCTGGGAGGTCGGCCGCACGGGCAAAATCACGCCGCTCGCCCGCGTCGAGCCGGTGGAGCTGGCGGGGGTGACGGTGCAGAACTGCACGCTGAACAACATCGGCGATATCGAGCGGAAAAACTTGCGCCACGCTCTCGGCACCCGGGTGTTCATCCGCCGTTCGAACGACGTCATTCCGGAAATTCTGGGGAAGGCGGACGACGGGGAAGTGGGCGGCACGATCGAAATTCCGACTGTCTGCCCGGGCTGCGGAACGCCGCTGGAGATGCGGGGTGCTCATCTGTATTGTCCCAACAAATTGGGCTGCAAACCGCAAATCATCGGGCGGATAACGCATTTTGCGTCCCGCGACTGCATGGATATCGAAACGTTCAGCGGAAAGACGGCGGAGCAGTTGTACGAGGAGCTCGGCGTGCGCGACCCCGCGGATTTGTACAGCCTTACGCTTGAACAATTGATCGGGCTGAACCGCTTCGGCGAGAAAAAGGCCAAAAATTTGCTCGCGGCCATCGAGAAATCGAAATCGCGCGAGCTGGGGGCGTTTTTGAACGCGTTGGGCATACCGAACACGGGCAAGGCCACCGCGCGGACGCTTGCCGATCATTACGGCGATCTCGACCGGATTATGGCGGCGGAAGCGGAGGAACTGACCGCGCTGCCGGATGTGGGCGGCGTCGTGGCGGAGAGCATCGCGGGCTTTTTCCGCGATCCCGTCATGCGGGAGAGCATCGCACGCATGCGCGCCGCCGGCGTTCGCGCCGAAGCGGAGAAGCCGGTTGAAGCCGACGAGGGGCATCCGCTGTTCGGCAAAACCGTTGTGCTGACCGGCACGCTGACCAGGCTTACGCGCGACGAGGCGGCCAAGCGGCTGGCGGCGCTCGGCGCCAAAGTGTCGGGCAGCGTGTCGAAGAAAACGGATCTCGTCATCGCCGGCGAAAACGCGGGCAGCAAGCTGACCAAGGCGCGCGAACTGGGCGTTGCGGTGCTGGAGGACGAGGATGAGCTGATGCGGCTGCTCGGCGTCGATTCCGAATAACCGCCGCAACCAAAAAAGAACCGTCTCCAAGGCGATGATTGCCAGGAGACGGTTCTTTGTTTTCCCTTCGGCGATTCAGCCGTGTCTCAGCTTATGGGTGATGCGCTTGTACTGATAGTACATCGTGCAGCCGATGCAATATCCGAGCAGCGCGACTCCCGCCGCAGCCAGCAGCAGAACGGCAAATACGGTGCCGGCCGCGGTCCAGCCCAGCGCGAATGAGATGAGCGACAGCGTCAGGAAGATGACCGCAAGCGTATTGTTAAAACGTTGCAGCACTTCCGCCTGCGTTTCTTTCCCTTCCGTCCGGAGGAAGGGCTTGGCGATCCGTACAAACAAATTGAAGCGCCCTCGCGTAAGCAGCCCGGCCACTTGAATCGCCCATAATACGGCCAGCAGCCAAGGCGTCTGCAAAGCGATGGACACAACGACGAACAGAACGATGCCGACCTGATTGGCTTTAACGTAAGGCATCGGAATTTCCTGCATAGGCCTACCTCCATTTCACAAATAAAAATGGAACCGTTAAAACCAACTTAACCCATCGGCATTTAATAAGTCAAGATAATAAGCAAATTTGGATTGGATAAAAAAGGACCTTGCAAGCGGGGGACGATTCGTGTTAAATTAGTTTTCGCCGCTTCGAAAGAGCGGACAAGGCAAAGCGAAACAAACATGTTAAAGGCTTCGAAAAAAAAGTGTTGACATTCTTTTGAGAAGCCGATATAATCGGTTGATGTCGGCTCTGGTGAGAAGACGTCGACATGGCCTTCGGGCCAAGCGATTGCTCCTTGAAAACTGAACATCGAGCGTAATTCGAAAACACCGTCAAGCAAGAGTTTTCTTGCAAGACAAGCCAGAAGAATTTGGAGCCAAACGGCTCTTCGATAAACCGGTCCGTTGGACCTTTTATGGAGAGTTTGATCCTGGCTCAGGACGAACGCTGGCGGCGTGCCTAATACATGCAAGTCGAGCG
>Ga0310838_1000100_pt1 | contig 125661 bp, 118 predicted proteins | sample SM_ome_6_FD_202241 | JGI IMG/M metagenome (GOLD analysis project Ga0310838, IMG submission 202241) | Sorghum-adapted microbial communities enriched on stacked mutant (SM) sorghum from Joint BioEnergy Institute, Emeryville, California... ...
ATAACAGATTTACGAGTGTTCGCTTAAAGTCTAGGAGTGAACCCTCATAACCGATCTTTCGTTGAAGAAGGATATGTAATAGGTAGGTGATTAGAGCGATCCAGATTTGATTTTTTACTGCATTCTCGCTTTTTCCGTAAAACGATCTGACTTTGAGGTGTTGTTTTATCCATTTAAAAAAAGTCTCAATTTTCCATCGATAGCGGTACAGATCTGCAATTTCTTTTGCGGTAAGATCAAAACAGTTCGTCAGGATAGTTACTGGATTTCCTTCACGATCAATGGTTTCAATAATTCGCAAAGGATGTTCCATTTTCGTTTTATTGAGGTCGTTACCCAGATAGACCTCTTGGTCTTTAAAAATATGACCATCTATACTACCGGTTTGTTCAGAAAGCACTTCGATTTCTGCATTCTTTTTTATCGGGTAATGAAGCGAACCTCACTTTTACACCATTGATCAAATTGTTTGTAGTCCACATAACCCCTGTCAAAAAGGTGTATAGCGTCAGAATCAACCTCTATGAGTAGATTCATCTGTGTGCGATCCGCATGTTTAGCTGGTAGGATGATGGCTTGGTCAGGTGAAGTAATGTCTTTTGTCACAACTACTTTTAAATGGAGTTTAATTCCAGCCTTTGTTTTACGGAAATTAGCCCAGGGTGATTGCCCCAGACTCATGCTCATCGTTGTAGAATCAATGACAAGTAGCTTTCCAATCTCCCGAATGATGGATGGAGTTCTAAGCACACTTTGTACTTTTAAGACTAGGCTTTTAAAAATATGTTCCATGATTTCTGGAGAAAGGTTTATTGACAAATTAAGAAATGTTTTATGCAAAGTTAATGCTATCACAGTGTCAATATACTCGACTTTATCACCCCTGTTCATGCTTTACGAGAATCATATTTACATTTTTAGCTTGTGCTACCAGAACAGAAATTTTAAGGTTATAAATCCATATTTTTCTCCGTGTTTCTTAATTTTTCTATGAGTGATTTCACGACTTTTCATAGATCCACTAACGAAAATTTCATCACTCTCAACAATACAATACGTTACAGTATATTGAAACCAAGACTTCTTAAAGCGTTTAAGATATAATGTCTCCAATAGAGTGAAGTAATTGTTAATCATAAACGTTCAGCAAATTATCATTCTCCGCCTTTTTATTATCCACTGATCTTTTTTCATAAATCTAGTAAATCAATCTCGTCGATTTTTTAATGCTGCCTTTAACTTATTTTTTGCTCTTGATAGTCTTGATTTTATTGTTCCTATGCTTAATTCAAGTTTTTTTGCGATTTCTTCTTCTTTCATACCCTCGAAATATTTAAGCATTATTACAGTACGGTGTTCCGGGGTTAGCTCATTTATTATTTCTTGAATACTTTGTCTAAACCAGAAAATATCTATATCCGATTCATCGGATAATTTGTTTATTTCTTTTTCCAAAATCTCAGAGTCCACAAGAGTGGTCTTCCAACTATTATACTTTTTTAGGATATCAAATGAAGTTCGTACAGCGATCACTGATAACCAGGTCCCAACCTTTTCGTAATCCTTAATTTGATCCATGTTTCTAAAGGCTTTCAAAAACGTTTCTTGTACAACATCGTGCGCAAGATGACTATCTTTTGTTATAAAAAATGCTGTCCGGTATACACTTTTATGAAACAAGTCGAAAAATAGCCGTTGATTATCAGGATTTTTATCATAAATTAAATTAATGATATTCTTAGTCTTCATAATATACCCCCGTTCATCCAAGTATAAATATTTCCATTACAAAAGGATAATTAGGATAGAGGACTAAAGAATACTACGAAAATTCTTCCAATCTTCCATGAACTTATACTCTGATCCTCTGGAATTGATAACAGTAATGTTCAAATGCAAAAAGCCCTATTAGGCAGTTCATTCAAGGGAATGAGCGACCAATAGGGATATCAAATTCAATTCTAATATGAAGTAACTATATTTTTAATAGTCGTATCTGTAATCATAGTAATTTTGAATACTATAGGTTTGGGAATCATATTCGAAATATGCTCGATTTTCTATATCAATACCTGCGTAAGTGCCTGTAGAAACCCAAGCGTTCCCAGGGGTCACTCTTTCCGGATTGTGGAGATAATTACTCCAAGTACGAGCCTCGGTAAATTCCCACCGGACGTAATCATTAGTTTGGCTTCCTATTGTTGATACATCGACGTCATCATTAGTATTAAACGACCATGAGATGCCCCAAGGCAGCGATATCGAGAATGTATCTGAGCTTGTTGTACTCTTGGGATCCCAATCTATTATATTGTCACACGGTTCATAGCTACACCCTGCGAAAGGAAGATCATGTTCTATAAACATCAACACAGGTTCGGCACCATTAAAGGTTTCAAACTCCATATGATCTTGTAGAGCGAAATGATCATAATCTTCCACCTGTTCATCAAGATCTCTCCCCAAATAGTAGTCCATGTTAATTGAAGCGACTAAGTCCCCTCCAATGTAGCTTTCTGACCAATGGTTCAGAGAATTATCAACAGATGTGCCTTCACCAAAATCGCCATTAGTTATGACAAGTGAGCTATCAGCCAAGAATTTATCATTAATATGGCTAAGTATTACGTGGAGATACTTTGCTAAATCTAGATTTCCATCATCAGTATTAATTGTAGCTAGAACCGGTACAATCTTCCCTTCAGAGTTCTTATACGCGCCGATTACATCGAAAGTTTGATTAATTTTTTCTAACTCTTCTTCGACTAATTGCTCTAGTTTTTCACCAGAATACCCTTTTGAACTAAGTTCCTGGTGGAGCCTCTCTTTATCTGGTAAAACAAACAATTCCTGACCAAAGATTTCGTTTGCTTCTTTTCGATTCAACTTGTGATACAGATAGATTGGATATCCGTATTCCAACATTTTCTTGATTTTATCTTTTGTTGTAGAAGATAATTTTTTTGAATTAAATGCAAAAGCATTTGACGGTAAGTACTTTTCCGTTGCAACTTCATTAACGATGTCAAAGTTAAAATCACTCCGTATAGCTTGTCCTCTAGCATCTTCCATTTTTTCTCTAACTTCGGTGCTCATCCCAACATTTTCTGGGTCAATTACTGTAAGTTTGAAAGTTTTCTGAGTTTCAGCGTTGATCCCCAGCGGTGTTAGTGTCAAGGAAACCAGCAAGATTACACCAGTTGCCAACATTAATGACTTCCTACTCATCAAAAAACCTCCTTAAATTTTGTGAGAAACAAAATTGTCTCCTAATAGAAAGACATATATTTCCGTTAATAAAGTTCCATGTTATACAAATTTTTCTAATAAAATAGTTTTACACTAGCCATCTATACCCATCACGGGATACCAATGATAATTTTGAGCATGTTTTATGACTCTGTAGTGATGATAACTTAGCTCCATAATATTGGTTTGCCCATCATGGTGATATTCTTCATCATTTTGCTCGCAACTGGGGATCGTAAATGGAGAAATTGGAATTTTTCCTGGCACAATTTTGACCTCACTTGGCGTGATTTGCTTGTTAATAAATGGTTTCATAAATGTAGGCGACACTAAACAAGCTGTTACAGGTTCTTCAAAGAATGTTTCAATGTAATAATGGAAAGTTTTCAAGTGGCTTATCATTGTTTGAATCAATACTGACTTTTTTATATTGATCCTCCAAAGCTAAAGACATTTCTTCACAATAACTTAGACCGATGATACGGGAATATGATAAAATAGAACTGTTTCTTTTTTGAACGACATTATAAGATCATTATAGGATAATTAGGAGGATCTGATGCAAATTCAGATGATTGCACTGGATGTGGACGGAACGCTGATTGATGACCATTTTCAAATCCAGCCCAAAACGAAAGAGATATTGAAACAGGCTTACCAAGATGGCATTGTAATCGCATTATGTACAGGGCGCAGCCCAGATTCAACCCTTCCGCTGATGGAGGAATTGGGTGCAGAAGGTCCAATTGCTGTACACAATGGAGCGCTTTGCCTTCATTCAAGAACGAAACAAATCTATGGGCAAGTAGGTTTCCGGATCGAGGAATTAGCTCCTTTAATCGAATATTGTCGCAATCGAAAAATACATATGGACATAAATACTGCTTTTGATCTCTATGTGGAGCAGATCTCCCCTGAAGTGGAGGAGCTGTACCAACATTTCTATATCAATCCAATCAAAATTGCGAATGTGATGGAGATTGAAGATGAAGTTGTAAAAATGTCGATGCTTGCCAAAGAAGAGGTTATTGAATCATCCATAATAGAGATCCAGCAGCTCTTTCCACAGTATCATGCGATACGCAGCGGGGAGACTTACATCGATGTGATCCATCCGCGCGCCAACAAAGGCTACGGCATGGCAATCGTGGCGGATAAATTGGGCATCCCTTTACAAAATGTGATTGCCTTTGGAAACTACTATAACGATCTCGAATTATTGCAAGAGGTAGGCTTAGGAATTGCCATGGAGAATAGTCCCGACGAAGTGAAGCGGGTCGCAAAGGCGGTAACACGCTCCAACAATGATGAGGGCATCTACTATGCCTTAAAAAAGTATCTGTACAGCGAATAGGGCGGCGGAACAGCCGCCTTTTTCTATTGGACGCAATTTCATTTCATAGAGCATATGATTCCGGACATATGATGGGAATAGAAGGGCTCGTATTTGGATTCCCAATGTGTGGATGGAGGAGCGGATATGAAAGAGAAGGAGATCCTGCAAATTGGCGGCATGACTTGTGCGGCATGTGCGGCACGGATCGAAAAAGGGTTAAGCCGATTGGAGGGCGTGCATGATGTCCATGTAAATCTAGCCTTGGAAAGAGGAACAGTCTATTATAATCCCACAATGGTTTCAAGTGACCATATCATAAAAAAAATCGAAGCCTTGGGCTATCAAGCCGAAAGATATCGGGAAGAAAATGACATAGGGACGGATAGCTCGCTGCTGCGGAATCGGTTTATCACCTCTGCCATATTCTCCATTCCGCTTATCTGTTCAATGTTCACTCATTTCTTGGGAGAGGGCGGGATATCGGATGTATTGTTGAATGGATGGGTTCAGTTGGGTTTGGCCACACCGATTCAGTTTTGGATCGGGTTGCCCTTCTACCGCAGCGCTTATCACGCGCTAAAAAGCGGATATGCCAATATGGATGTGCTGGTGGCCTTAGGTACCTCAACTGCTTACTTTTACAGCCTTGTACATGTATGGATGGGGGTACATGATGAGCTCTATTTTGAAACCAGCGCTTTGTTGATCACGTTGATCTTATTGGGAAAATGGCTCGAATCGCAAGCAAAGGCTAGATCATCAGCCGCGATTAAGAGATTGATCGATTTGCGAGCGCGACATGCGAATGTGATCCGCAACAGCGTAGCATTAAAACTTCCGATCGAAGAGGTCGTCGCGGGGGACATCATTTTGGTCCGGCCAGGGGAGAAAATTCCTGTTGACGGAAGAGTGATTGAAGGTTATTCCGCGGTCAATCAATCGATGCTGACCGGGGAGAGCATGCCAGTGGATAAAAGAACTGGAGATCTCGTGATGGGTGCAACCATCAATTTGAATGGTTTGATCAAAATCAAAGCAATCAAGGCAGCCAAGGAGAGTCTATTGTCGCAAATCATCAAGATTGTTGAAGAGGCGCAGAGCAGGCGGGCGCCGATACAGCGTTTGGCCGATCAGCTTTCCGGCATCTTTGTTCCCCTCGTGGTCAGCGCCGCAGTTTTCACTTATTTAATCTGGCTCTACTTTATTGATCCCGGCGACTTTACCCATGCATTGGTCTGTTTTACGGCCGTACTGGTGATTGCCTGCCCATGCGCTCTCGGCTTAGCCACCCCTACTTCCATTTTGGTAGGCTCGGGCAAAGCAGCAGAGATGGGGATCCTGATTAAGGGTGGCGAACATCTGGAAAATGCACAGAAGATCAACATGGTATTTCTCGATAAGACGGGGACGGTTACCCAAGGAGAACCTCATCTGGTTCAGATTGTCCCCTGTAATGGGTTTGCCGAAAGGCTCCTTTTGCAATATGTTGCCTCACTGGAGTCACATTCCCAACATCCGGTGGCTAAAGCGATTGTAAGATCGGCTAAGGAGAAAAGAATCCCTTTGCTGCAGGTTGCTTCTTCGAGAACGGTTCCGGGATCTGGAATCATAGGCAGTGTAAATGGTAAAAGCGTCTCAGCAGGAACTTACAGACTTATGAATCAGACCGGAATCGACCTATCTCCTGTTCGGATCACCATGGAGAAGATGGAAGAGGAAGCAATGACGCTCGTATTTGTTGCCATAGATGGTCGATTGGCTGGAATCTTGGCTATCGACGATCAGGTGAAGGAAAGCTCTGTGGAAGCCATTGCACGATTGAGGGCCTTGGGGATTAAAACGGTTCTGATTACTGGAGATCATCGTAAAGCAGCGGATAAAATTGGAAGAATGGTGGGGGTAGATCAGGTGGAAAGCGAACTGCTTCCACATGAGAAAGCAGAGATCATAAAAAGGTATCAGCAACAAGGATACAGGGTGGCGATGGTCGGGGATGGGATCAATGATGCACCTGCTTTGGCAACTGCAGATCTGGGAATCGCCATAGGGACAGGGACCGATGTGGCCATGGAAGCAGCGGATATTACATTGATGCGCGGAGATCTCAGGTCGATTGCGGACACGATCTATCTAAGCAGAGTGACTATGCGAAATATACGGCAGAATCTTTTCTGGGCGGTGATTTATAATGTCATTGGCATTCCCGTTGCTGCTCTAGGACTTCTAGCACCCTGGATTGCCGGCGCGGCAATGGCCTTCAGTTCGGTCTCGGTGGTAAGCAATGCGTTAAGATTAAAGAGAGTGAAGATATACGATCACCCATCTCATCGCTAGATTCGCTTCGGCATATTTCTTGAGGTCTTAGCACTTATGATCGGAGCAGTTATTATTGAGCCTGCTCACATAAGGTGGTAAGCTTTGAATAAGAACTGAAAAGTGCTTATTCAACATAAGAAGGGAAGAAGAGAGATGTCTTTCATTGATCTAAGAAGTGACACCGTAACCAAACCTACGGATGAGATGCGCAAAGCGATGTATGAAGCCGAGGTGGGCGATGATGTATATGGGGAGGACCCTACTGTAAACCGCTTGGAAGAGACTGCGGCAGAGATGTTCGGTAAAGAAGCGGCTCTGCTCGTCACCAGCGGCACACAAGGGAACCAGTTGGCGATTTTGAGTCACACCCGCCATGGTGAAGAGATTATTCTTGAAGCTGAATCCCATATATATTTATATGAGGCAGGAGCGGCAGCGGCGCTGGCAGGAGTTCAGACAAGGGCAATTGCCGGATATGCAGGACAGATGGAGCCTGAGCAGGTTCGGAAAGCGATTCGTGCGAAGGATATTCATCAACCGGTTACTGCTCTCATCTGTCTGGAAAATACACATAACAAAGCAGGTGGACGGGTACTCCCGCTCTCTTATATGAAAGAGATCAAGAAGATCGCAGATGAGCATCGTATTCCTGTGCACTTGGATGGAGCGAGACTCTTTAACGCGGTCGCCGCCACAAGGATAGAGGCAAGTGAATGGGCCAAGAGTGTGAGCAGCCTTCAGATTTGTCTTTCCAAAGGTTTATCCGCGCCTGTAGGTTCGCTTTTAATTGGAGATCGGGATTTTATCGAACGGGCGCGCTATTGGCGTAAACGCCTTGGCGGAGGCATGCGCCAAGCGGGAATCATTGCTGCACCCGGTTTGATCGCACTTACGCAAATGACGGAAAGGCTGGAAGAGGATCATCAGAATGCTAAAAAGCTGGCAGAAGGTTTAAATGAGATAACGGGAATTTATGTAAATCTTGAGCATGTGGAGACAAATATCATCTTAGCCGAGATCAGAGGAACCGGGCTCTCTAATGAAGCATTTATAGAGAAGATCAAGGCAGAGGGAGTTCTGGCTGGAGGATTTGGTGAAGGCATCATCCGTTTTGTAACCCATCGGGAAATTACTTCTGGCGATATTGAGAAGACGCTCATTTCGATTCGGAAAGCGTTGCAGTAAAAATTTCACCTATGGACTACTTTTCTCCTTTTCGACATATAGATGTAACATACGTCTGGGGGGTATGTCCATGGGGCTGATGTCTCTTTTATTCTTCACCTTAATTTTAATAGGATTATATGTAGTTTTCCTATATGCGATTGTGGCTTATCGAAAAATCATTACCGCGATGATGGGGATGATGGTGGCAATGAGCCTTGGCATGACGGTTGGGCTTATGTCGGGAGCGATATTAGGGGTCTATCTGCCGGGTCAGTTTTTCTATTCTGCCATGATCGCTATGTTGATTGGCCTGACGATCGGCTTCAGTGCAGGTCTTCCCATCAGTATTATGGCTGTGATTGACGGAATGTTATCCGGGCTGATGGGTGGGATGATGGGGGCGATGCTCGGCGTGATGGTCGAGCCGCAGTTTCAAGCAAAGATGTTAAACATTCTCTTTGTCATCATAACGGGGATTCTGCTTCTGCTGCTTTATATGATTCACAAAGAAGCAGCGCAGTCGGGTCAACAAACAATATGGATTCAGAAACCTATCTTATTGGGAATGGTTCTGCTCATTCTCTTTCTATTATTTAATATCTTGGATCCATATGATTCTATACAGAGAGGTAAAAGGATCGAAGATTTACATAATCATCAGACCTACTAAGTGATCATCGCAATTCTATCTATTGAGCCGTTTTATGCTCCCTCATTAACAAAGTTAGATGAGGGAGTATGAAATGGCTCTTTTTTCATCTATTAAATGTAAAATTTCTGATATACATAATTTGTAAGTATTTTCTCGAAGATTCTGTAATATTATTTTTGCTTTTTCGTCATTAATGAGTGAAGAGAGAGGTGATTAGCCATATTTACCTATCTTGCAATCTCGATGCGCCGCCGTTGGCTGATCTACATCTTAATAGTGGCAATCTTACTCGTGTTAGGAGTGGGGTATGGTGGAACGCAGGTGATGACTCAAGGGATTGTGATCAATGCACGGGAAGATTTAGAGGACCATTGGCGCTGGCAATATGACATACTTGTCTATCCAAAAGAGAGCCAAAGCTATCAAGGATTGGGAGATGGATGGGTCGCCCCGCAGACCAGCATTGCCAGTTATGGGGGCATCTCGATGGAGGATTTGGAAACCATTCGCCAGATCCCGGGCGTAGAGGTGGCTGCGCCGCTATCTATATTAGGGTACTTTGAGTATGATTCTATGAATGCCTCTTATGAGAATGCAGAGCGGGGGAAGATCTATGAGATTAAGCATGAACAAAAAGCGTTTGACGGTTTAAGAGAGATACGACTAGAAAATGTGACCAGATATATTGAATATATTGATCCAAACAAAGATCAAGACTTTGTGAATTTTTTACGTTCGGGTTTAAGCGAGTCAAAAATACAATCATCTGAATTATCACGTTATTTTAGTTGGATTTTTTCTAAAGTTAATGTACCGCCAACCCAAACCATACGTTCACCCAATCAGATGATATTGGTTGCTATTGATCCGGAAGCGGAGGAACGACTTTATGGCCTTTCCGATGCGGTAGTTGAGGGTGAGAATCTTTTACAGGCAGAAGTGATAGAAGAAAAGAGTACAAAGCAACCTATGATTCCAATCATTGCATTAAAGGATCAAGGATTGCAGATAGAGGAATCGGTCAATGTGGCACGAGTTGAAGTTCCTAAGTCGGTCAATCCATGGGATCTGGAAGATGCGGTTCCCTATCTGGAAAGTCTCCCCAAAACCCCGTTAGCCCTTCTAACTATTAACCCTTATACATCGGAAATGCGTTATAAGAATGTGCATATATCTTTTGACCAGAATGGCATGGCTGAGCAACCTTATATGTTTAGCTTTACGGATCAAGAACTCATCCGCTATACCCCGATTCAGTTTAAATTACGGGAGCAGGAAGAGAATAAAATCCCCCTTTTATATGCAGAGGGGAAAGAGAAGGAGAAAAACCCTTATTTGGGTGAGCAGGATACTATTTACTCCTATCGAGACAAGATGGATGAAAACCTTCGTTTCCGTTTTGCTTTCAACATCATCGGTTATTACGATTCCAGTTTAATTGTGCCCAAATACGCCTCCTCATGGCAACCGGGAGATCCCGTCGATCTCTATACCCCGCAGCACAGCATGATTCTGGCAGACGGCGCAGGCAATCCAGTGGAACCCCGGCCCATGATCCCCCTTCCCATGAAGGATGCCTATTACACCGGGGCTCCCGATGCTTTAACAACGATGGATGCGGCAGAGATCTTTTACGGAGATCAACCTCCCATCTCCTCTGTTCGTGTCGTGGTCAGCGGGGTGGAGGAACGGAGTGAAGAGAGCCAGAAGAAGATTGAACAAGTGGCCAAGGAGATTATGGAGAAGACCGGGCATCAGGTGGAGATTATGCTTGGTTCCTCCGCCGGGAAAGTGCTTATCCAGTTGGGAGGAGCAAAAGCAGGAGAGATCGGGTTAGTCGAGGAGGGATGGCAGCAAAAGGGAGTGAACTGGAAGATCGAAGATCAGATCTCGGCAGCTAACCGCTGGTTATTCTTCTATCTACTGGTGATCATCTTTATTTTAAGCTATACGGTGATTACCCACAGCCTGTTGAAGCGCTCCATGGAGTTCTCCATGTTAAGAGCGATTGGCTGGCCGCGAGTTAAAATGATACAAATCCTTCTTTGTGAGATCGGTTTGCTCGCCCTTATTCCCATTTTACCTCTCATGGTATGGATGGGGATATGGAATGAAAGGTTCAATTGGAAAGATGGGCTTCTATTGGTGTTGATTAACTTAATCATCATTATGATCGGTTATTATTCCGGAAGCCGCAAAGCATTGTGGCACGTTCCACGGGAAGGATTAGCGGGAGAAGGAAGCCAGAGTAGGACCAGACGTCTCTTCCCTATTCAGGGAATATGGGGATATATCCTGCATCAACTACTGCGCAGGCCATTGCGCTTTGGTTTGATGCTGCTCAGCCTTGTTTTAAGCACCGTGATGGTGCTGTTATTTGCTGCGACGCAGCAGAGTCTCTCCGATTTTCTCTTTCTCTCCTTCTTGGGAGAGATTGTCGATCTCCATCTGAAGCCGTACCAAATGTCGTTTCTTATTCTGGGGATTCTCTTTACAACGGCTGTGGTGGCGATGCTGATCTTTATGAACCTGGTAGAGAGAAGAAAAGAGTTTTACATCATGCGTTCAATTGGTTGGTCGATCCAGAAGCTGCAAAGATATCTCCTGATTGAGTCGGGCTTGATCGGAGCATTAGGCGGAGTGATCGGTACCATCGCAGGTTATGGCTTGCTCACCTACTTCTCCTCCTTATGGCTGCCGGCTTGGATTGCTGTGGTATCCATACTCTTGCCATTTTTGTTGTTGATTCTATGTACATGGGTGCTTGTTTCTTTCTCAACATAGTAATAATTTCTTAATTCGCGGAGAAGCCAAAAAAGAAAGTAAAAGGAGAGATATAAACGATGAAGAAAAGAGCATTAATTTTCACCTTTTGCTTACTTCTTGGTATCACAATTTATATTCTTCCGGTTTATGCAAGTGATGAAGTGGTGATCAGTGGATGTACTGATTGGAAGTACCAATACACTTATTATGAATGCCGTAACAATAACACTTGGAAAGTTGATGTTTACGAGAGAAATTGTGATGGTAGAGTTGAAACAAAGAAAGAATCTTCTTTATATCTTGAAGGTATTTGCCCATACATTGCCATAAATCCAAATATGTAAAAAATCGATTTGGCTTCTCCGCTTTTTTATCAAAAAAAAGCAAAGAATTAAGAGGTGATAGGCTATATTTACCTATCTAGTAATCTCGATGCGCCGCCGTTGGTTGATTTATATCTTAATCGTTGGAATTCTCCTCGTGTTAGGAGTGGGGTATGGTGGAACGCAGGTGATGACTCAAGGGATTGTGATCAATGCACGGGAAGATTTAGCGGATCATTGGCGCTGGCAATATGACATCCTTGTCTATCCAAAGGAGAGCCAAAGCTATCAAGGATTGGGAGATGGATGGGTCGCCCCGCAGACCAGCATCGCCAGTTATGGGGGCATCTCGATGGAGGATTTGGAAACCATTCGCCAGATCCCAGGTGTAGAGGTGGCCGCACCGCTCTCCATTTTAGGTTACTTTGATTATGATTGGATAAATGCTACTTATAAAAATGGAGAACATGGTAAGATCTATGAGATTCAATATGAGCAAAAAGCATTTGATGGATTAAGAGAGATAAAGTTAAAAAATACTACCTTATATTCAAAATATATTGACCTGAATCAAACAGGGCAAATTCACTTACTAGGATTTATAGAAGTTGCTGACGGAATAACTTTTCTAACCCAAGCAGCGCCAACCGAATTGATGCGTTCGCCCAATCAGATGCTGATGGTTGCCGTCGATCCGGAAGCAGAAGAACGACTTTATGGGCTTTCCGACGCGGTTGTTGAGGGAGAGGATCTCTCAGAGGCAGAGGTGCTAGAAGATAAAGGCGTTAAACTTCCAGTAATTCCGATCATTGCATTAAAAGACCAAGGGCTGCAAGTAGAGGAATCGATACGAGTAGCTCGTGTGGAAGTACCTCAGTCTGTCAATACGTTGGATTTAGCAGAAGGGTCGATTCCATATCTGAAGAGTCTCCCTAAAACACCACTTGCACATCTCACTCTTAACCCTTATGCCCCAGAGATGCGCTATAAGAATGTAGATATTAAGTTCGATCAAGAGGGTTATACCTTAGATTCTTACATTTATGGATTTGGATTCCGGGAACTTACCCGGTATGCTCCGATTCAATTTAGACTTCTTGAAGAGGATGAGAAGGAAATCCCGCTTTTATATGCAGAGGGGAAAGAGAAGGAAAAAAAACCTTTTTTGGGAGAGCAGGATACTGTTTATTCCTACCGGGATGAGTTAGAGAAAGATGAAGAGCTTAGCTTCGGTATTAAAATCATCGGCTTTTACGATTCCAGCTTAATTGTGCCGAAATACGCCTCCTCATGGCAACCGGGAGATCCCGTCGATCTCTACACTCCGCAGCACAGCATGATTCTGGCAGACGGTGCAGGCAATCCAGTGGAACCCCGTCCCATGATTCCCCTTCCCATGAAGGATGCTTATTACACAGGGGCTCCCGATGCTTTAACAACGATGGATGCGGCATCGATCTTTTACGGAGATCAACCTCCCATCTCCTCTGTTCGTGTAGTGGTCAGCGGAGTGGAGGAACGGAGTGAGGAGAGCCAGAAGAAGATTGAGCAAGTGGCCAAGGAGATTATGGAGAAGACCGGGCATCAGGTGGAGATCATGCTTGGTTCCTCCGCCGGGAAAGTGCATATCCAGTTGGGAGGAGCAAAAGCAGGGGAGATCGGGTTAGTCGAAGAGGGATGGCAGCAAAAGGGAGTGAGCTGGAAGATCGAAGATCAGATCTCGGCAGCTAACCGCTGGTTATTCTTCTATCTGTTGGTGATCATCTTCATATTAAGCTATACGGTGATTACCCACAGCCTGTTGAAGCGTTCAGCAGAGTTCTCCATGTTAAGAGCGATTGGCTGGCCGCGAGGTAAAATGATACAAGTCCTTTTGTACGAGATCGGTTTGCTCGCCCTTATTCCCATTTTACCTCTCATGGTATGGATGGGGATATGGAATGAAAGGTTTAATTGGAAAGATGGACTGCTGTTGGTGCTGATCAATCTGGTAATCATCACAGTCGGTTATTATTCCGGAAGCCGCAAAGCATTGTGGCACGTTCCACGGGAAGGATTAGCGGGAGAAGGTGGTCAGAGTGGAAGCAGACGCCTCTTTCCCATTCAAGGCTTATGGGGATATATCCTGCATCAACTACTGCGCAGGCCGTTGCGCTTTGGTTTGATGCTGCTCAGCCTTGTTTTAAGCACCGTGATGGTGCTGTTATTTGCCGCGACGCAGCAGAGTCTCTCCGATTTTCTCTTTCTCTCCTTCTTGGGAGAGATTGTCGATCTCCATCTGAAGCCGTACCAAATGTCGTTTCTCATTCTGGGGATTCTCTTTACAACGGCTGTGGTGGCGATGCTGATCTTTCTGAACCTGGTAGAGAGAAGAAAAGAGTTTTACATCATGCGTTCAATCGGTTGGTCGATCCGGAAACTGCAGGGCTATCTCCTGATTGAGTCGGGCTTGATCGGAGCATTAGGCGGAGTGATCGGTACCATCGCAGGTTATGGCTTGCTCACCTACTTCTCCTCCTTATGGCTGCCGGCTTGGATCGCTGTGGTATCCATACTCTTCCCATTTTTGCTGTTGATTCTATGTACATGGATGCTCGTTTCGTTCTTGGGTTCTTCCAGCATAGTCGGGAAAACGATTGAGTAGGAGATAAATATTAAAATGGGTTACTTAGAATTAATATTGCGAAAATATAATATTTTTGAAACAGTTAGGTATGAATGCCGTGGGGGTGATACATGGGAAATTACGACACGAAGAGAAAGGTGCGGTGATACGATTGTAACAACTATAACCGAACGATTATTTGCTTCAGGTATATGCCCATACGTTCTATCTAACTCATAAAGTATATCTAGATTTGTTATTTATGGCTTCTCCGTTTTTTTATCAATAAAAAGTAAAGAATCAAGAGGTGATAGGCTATATTTACCTATCTGGCAATCTCGTTGCGCCGCCGTTGGCTGACCTACATCTTAATAGCGACAATCTTACTCGTATTAGGAGTGGGATATGGCGGAACGCAGGTGATAACTCAAGGGATTGTGATCAATGCGCGGGAAGATTTAGAGGACCATTGGCGCTGGCAATATGACATCCTTGTCTATCCAAAGGAGAGCCAAAGCTATCAAGGATTGGGAGATGGATGGGTCGCCCCGCAGACCAGCATCGCCAGTTATGGGGGCATCTCGATGGAGGATTTGGAAACCATACGACAGATCCCAGGTGTAGAGGTGGCTGCGCCGCTCTCAATTATAGGATATCTGGACTATGATTGGATTGATGCTTCATATGAAAAGCCAGATGCGGGCAAGATCTATGAAGTTGAACATATAAAAAAGGCATTTGATGGTTTACAAGAGCTAGTATTAACAGATAAAACAAGTTATATGGAATATATTGATCCAAACCAAGAAGATCAAACCCCTGAGCAACTTCTAGAACAGATTATACAACACAATTTAAAATATTCTTTGGAAAACTTTAACAGAGTAATGGCGCCTCCGACTAGAACATTACGTGCTCCCAATCAGATGCTGTTGGTAGCTATCGATCCTGAATCAGAAGAGCGAATTTACGGTCTTTCCGACGCGGTTATTGAGGGGGAGGATTTATCTGAGGCTGAAGTAATTGAAGAAAAAAGTACGAAGAAACCTATTATTCCAATCATTGCATTAAAGGATCAAGGAATGCAGGTGGAGGAAACCGTAAATGTGGCACAAGTTGAAGTTCCTGAGTCGGTCAATCCATGGGATCTGGGTGAGGGAGCGGTCTCCTATCTGAAAAACCTTCCCAAAACCCCATTGGCCCATCTAACTATTAACCCTTATACACCGGAATTGCGTTTTAAGAATCTTGATCTGATTTTTGGTCCAAATGGGATGATTGAAGATACCTATATTATGGGATTTACAGATAGAGAACTTTTCCGCTATACTCCCATCCACTTTAAGCTTGTAGATGAAGGGAGAGACGCAATTCCTTTATTGTACGCCGATGGGAAAGAACAGGAGAAATTATTGAATAGATATAGTGATAAAGCAACTTATCATGTTTATCGAGACGAGATTGAGGTTGATGAAGATTATAGGTTTGCTTTTGATATTGTCGGCTTTTACGATTCCAGCTTAATTGTGCCGAAATACGCCTCCTCATGGCAGCCGGGAGATCCCGTCGATCTCTATACCCCACAGCACAGCATGATTCTGGCAGACGGCGCAGGCCATCCAGTGGAACCCCGGCCCATGATCCCCCTTCCCATGAAGGATGCTTATTACACCGGGGCTCCCGATGCCCTCACTACTCTGGATGCGGCAGAGATCTTTTACGGAGATCAACCTCCCATCTCCTCCGTTCGTGTCGTGGTCAGCGGGGTGGAGGAACGGAGTGAGGAGAGCCAGAAGAAAATTGAGCAAGTGGCCAAGGAGATTATGGAGAAGACCGGGCATCAGGTGGAGATTATGCTTGGTTCCTCCGCCGGGAAAGTGCATATCCAGTTGGGAGGAGCAAAAGCAGGAGAGATTGGGTTAGTCGAAGAGGGATGGCAGCAAAAGGGAGTGAACTGGAAGATCGAAGATCAGATCTCGGTAGCCAACCGGTGGTTATTCTTCTATCTATTGGTGATCATCTTCATTTTAAGCTATACGGTGATTACCCACAGCCTGTTGAAGCGTTCAGCAGAGTTCTCCATGTTAAGAGCGATTGGCTGGCCGCGAGGTAAAATGATACAAGTTCTTTTGTACGAGATCGGTTTGCTCGCCCTTATTCCCATTTTACCTCTCATGGTATGGATGGGGATATGGAATGAAAGGTTTAATTGGAAAGATGGACTGCTGTTGGTGCTGATCAACCTAGTAATCATCACAGTCGGTTATTATTCCGGAAGCCGCAAAGCATTGTGGCACGTTCCACGGGAAGGATTAGCGGGAGAAGGTGGTCAGAGTGGAAGCAGGCGTCTCTTTCCCATTCAAGGCTTATGGGGATATATCCTGCATCAACTACTGCGCAGGCCGTTGCGCTTTGGCTTGATGCTGCTCAGCCTTGTTTTAAGCACCGTGATGGTGCTGTTATTTGCCGCGACGCAGCAGAGTCTTTCCGATTTTCTCTTTCTCTCCTTCTTGGGAGAGATTGTCGATCTCCATCTGAAGCCGTACCAAATGTCGTTTCTCATTCTGGGAATCCTTTTTACAACGGCTGTGGTGGCGATGCTGATCTTTCTGAATCTGGTAGAGAGAAGAAAAGAGTTTTACATCATGCGTTCAATCGGTTGGTCGATCCAGAAGCTGCAAAGATATCTCCTGATTGAGTCGGGCTTGATTGGAGCATTAGGCGGAGTGATCGGTACCATCGCAGGTTATGGCTTGCTCACCTATTTCTCCTCCTTATGGCTGCCGGCCTGGATCGCTGTGATAGCGGTTTTCTTCCCGTTTTTGTTGCTGGTCCTATGCACATGGGTGCTCGTTTCGTTCTTGGGTTCTTCAGGCAAGGTAAGCGGAACAATCTAGTAAGCTTGCAAAGTTAACTACTTAAGTAAAGGTGGTGGAATATTGATTAACCTTAAAGATGTGGTTAAGACCTATAAGGTAGGAGATAATCGCATAGAAGCCCTGCGCGGCATCTCCTTAGAATTGGAGGGAGGTTCATATGTATCGATTGTGGGACCTTCCGGTTCAGGAAAGTCAACGCTGTTCCATGTTATTGGCGGTTTGGAAAGCGTAGATTCAGGAGAGGTGTGGGTGAACGGCTCTCCGGTTCATCAGTTGAAAGATAAAGAGTTGGCGCAAATCAGGCGTGAAGTCATCGGTTTTGTCTTTCAGCAGTTTCAACTCTTACCCACAGCTACCGCTCTGGAAAATGTGATGATGCCCTTATTAAGCTTCTCTTCTTCCAAATCGATTCGCGATAGGGCAGCGGCGGCGCTGGAGCGCGTCGGTTTGGCAGACCGGCTGCATCATTTGCCTTCAAGATTATCCGGTGGGGAACAACAGCGGGTAGCCATTGCGCGTGCACTGGTGACGGAGCCCAAAATTATTCTGGCTGACGAACCGACTGGTAACTTAGATAGCGAGAATGGCATCAAGATTGTTCAACTTTTGGAAGATTTTCATCAGCGTGACGGGGGGACAGTTGTGATGATCACTCATGATCTTACCCTCGCGGAGCGGGCGGAGCAGAAAATTCATCTCTTGGATGGCCAAATTATTCGCCATGATCGGGGGATTTTGAAGTGAGCAGAGGGAAGTACCGTATCACATTCTTCTATGCTCTGCTCTTCTTGCTGATTCTTGCGGCGTGTAATCCAAAACCGGAGCCCGTAGAAGATGTAAAACCGGAAAAACCGGACACGCTTATACAAAATCCCGAGAAATTGCTCGAAAAAAGCCCTACTCTTAGCCAAGCCAACCTATTAATGCAGGGGTTGGAGAGAATCAGCCATTATCTCGGTGCCGATTTGAGCGACCAAGAATATAATACGATCTATTATGATCCGAAAGAGCAGTATTACTCTTACATCGATTTTCTGCAGTTGATGCTTACCAAAGGATATGCGATTTTGCCCAAGTATGGATCAAGTCAGGAGATCATAGATCAGATTAATCTCGGGAATCCTGTGCTGGCCCAGTTTCCCTTAAGCGGAGGGATGAGCACAGAAGGAATATTTTACGGCTACAATGATCAATATTTCTTTTACTATCCGCTTTCATCCCTGAAAGAGAAGAAGATTCCCATTCATCGGGTGGAAGCATTTGCGACGAAAGAGTTAAAATTGTTTGTCTACGATAAAGAGAGCAAAGAATTGGATTCCGACTATTATTTTCTGCTCTATACACAGGACATTTACCGCAAAGATGACCGGGAACTTTTTAAGAAAGCGGTTGAGCGGATTGAGCGGGAAGGAGACTGGTTTGAAAAAGATAATAGCTTTGTAAGGTTTTATGCCATCTATTACACGTTCTATGATCCACAGCCAGATAAAGTTGAACCGATTCTCAGTGATATAGAGTCGCCCTTCCTATATCCGGAAATAAATTTTATGCTGCAGATCATACGCGGTGACAAAGAGAAGGCGGCAGAAGCATTGGCTTCCATGAATCTCGCGCAGCAGATGAATCTCTATCGAGATGAGACGCTTTATCAGATCGGGTTGCTTTCGATTGAGAATGGCAATCTGGGGATAGCGCGTCAAGCTCTACAGTCTTTAAATGAACGGAATCCGGACTATCCCGGTTTAAAAGAAGCTATGGCAAAGCTGGATCAGTAATTATAATTTTTGCGACCACCTTAACGCTATTTAAGGTGGTTTTTTTACGAGCAACGACGGCTCTGCCTTTGCACAAAGGTTCGGCAACCGATGAGTTTTGGTCATGTGCTCATTATGCTATGATAATGGAGTTAAGAATATTTGCGCTAACTGGTTGAAGATAAGAGGGGTGATCCCGATCAAACGCTTACAATCCATGAAAGAGATCCTTACTGCTTCGTTCAAACTGGGTCTTACCTCTTTTGGTGGCCCTTCTGCCCATTTAGGGTATTTCCGCAATGAATATATCATTAAAAGGAAATGGGTGGATGAATCGACATATGCTGATCTCATGGCTTTATTTCAATTCTTGCCCGGTCCGGCCAGTAGCCAAGTAGGCATTTCGTTGGGAATCATTCGTGGCGGACTCTTTGGCGGATTTTTGGCCTGGCTTGGATTTACGCTGCCTTCTGTTCTTTTTCTTACGCTTTTTGCTTATCTGTTTTCGGGAGTTGACTTATCGGAAGCGGGTTGGATTCATGGCCTGAAAATCGCTGCTGTAGCTGTGGTTGCACAGGCAGTCTTTGGGATGGCCAAGAGCTTGGCTCCTGATCGCAGCAGGGCCACGATCCTCGTAGTAACTGCAATCATATCCCTGCTATATCCTGCTGTATTAAATCAAATCTTGATTATAATTGCATCGGGTATCATTGGCTTTTTTCTCTTTCGCAAAGCAACAGCCGCGGAGATGGGCAATCGTTACGTCACGATAAGCAAACGAGCAGGCATACTCGCATGGGTGATCTTTTTTGCTTTGTTGTTTCTTCTGCCTATTTTTAAACCGTTCTTTACTTCTACCTTATATGCTCTGTTTGATAGTTTTTATCGAGTGGGTTCTCTTGTTTTTGGCGGAGGCCATGTAGTATTGCCCTTACTGGAGAAGGAGGTAGTTCCGCCAGGATGGATCAGTGAGGCCAATTTCTTAGCCGGATATGGGCTTGCACAGGCAGTTCCTGGCCCGCTTTTTACTTTTGCCAGCTATTTGGGTACTTCGATTGCGGGATGGTCTGGCACAATCGTGGCCACGGTTGCCATTTTTTTTCCCTCATTCTTGCTTGTAATCGGAGCTCTGCCATTCTGGGAGATGATCCGGCGAAAACCAAAGTTTCAGGCTGCTTTAATGGGAATCCATGCTGCAGTGGTAGGAATTCTGCTTGCTGCGCTTTATGATCCGCTTTGGACGAGTACGATTTTAGCTCCTATAGATTTTGTGCTGTTGATGGTTCTCCTGCTGCTCCTTCATATATGGAAGGTTTCTCAGTGGATCATTGTTCTGCTGTCTGCGCTAATGGGAACAGCAATGAACTACCTGGTTTAATAAAGGCTGTCCAAAGTGAGATGATCTCAGCTATGGACAGCCTGATGATTAATGTATTCTCTCGGTATGCGTATGGGGTTCAATGGGGAAGAAAGAGGTGATGATATGGAAGATCGCTTTCTTCTGATGATGAGAGAGATTTTGCTTCTGATATTCTTCAAAACATTGGGTTAAAAATAGATAGAATTGCCATGAATCAGCAGGGATTACGAGTGAGTTCTCCAGATCGTCCAACTTGTTCCCCCAAAGAAAATGTATCGCGTAGTATGCAGAACTTAAAAGCTCCCAATCTGAAGTCTGAAACATAAATTGCACTCTGTCCGTTTGCGTATATAAACTACAGATGATGACCGGACGATCGCCGAAGATTCCAGGCTCCCAATTCAATTCCATCATCATGGGATGATTATTCTTAATAGCAATCATCTTCGGTGCTGCTTCGGGTACATGACAAAACAATCTTTCATTAATAACCAGAATTTGACTTACAGGAAACATCTATACCTCCATAAATGATTCAACCAAGCTGTGACTGTGAACATAAGATCTCCACAATTTTTTCCAAATAGGTCTGATCTGTTTCATCAAAACGATTCTTAATTGGGCTGTCGATATCTAAAACACCGATCAAGCGCCCCTCTTTGATCATCGGTACGACAATCTCTGACTGAGAGGCTGCATCGCAGGCAATATGGCCAGGGAATTGGTGAACATCGGGAACTACGATGGTCTCTTTTCTCTCTGCGGCTGTTCCGCATACCCCTTTGCCTATCGCAATGCGTACGCATGCCGGCTTGCCGTGAAAAGGACCGAGTATCAATTGTTCTTCTCTATACAGATAAAATCCAACCCAATTGACTTCTGGCAATAGATGGTACAGCAGTGAAGAAGTATTGGCCATATTGGCTAGAAAATCGGTTTCATCATGTATGAGTGCCTGAACTTGCTCTATGATCTGGGGATACGTCTCAGATTTTGTTCCATCCAGAGTTTTTAGGACAAACATCATCTTCCCTCCAATTTTATCGTGTAAGTTCTATGATTTCTTCATGTTGATACTAAAGTATATCCTTTTAACAGGCAAGATGCAATCTGTTTAGATTTGTTTATCCTATATAATTATATTTACAGATATAAATATTCTACTGTCCATGGAAAGAGATTATATATTATGATAGAGAAGAGTATATGGTTATAATGAAGGAATCTACTGATCAATATTGAATTCCTAAAGAAGCTAGTAACATTCTGCTGTTTAGCTTTCATGGATTGGAGTCAGAGAAGGATGGAACATATAATTGACCGCTGGATTAATTGGTTATTGGATGTGACTCAATTAGATGGCCTTTCTATCATATTAATTACACTACCGCTTGCGATTATTCAAGGATTTCTCGGCATATTTCCTTTTGCAACATTAATCGTTTTACATATCTCTGTTTTGGGATTGGGAAGCGGTTTGTTTTTTAGCTGGATGACCGGTACGCTGGCAGCTATTGTGGTTTATCTTGTATGTAAATCTTTCTTTTTCGATTGGTTCAACCGAAAATGGGGTCACCGCATACAACGGTATGAGAGATGGCAGCATTATATGGATATGTATGGAGTCTGGGCGATCATTTTTTTACGTACCTTGCCGATTATGCCCAATAATCTGATCTCATTTATGTCTGCCATCTCCCCTATAAAATTAAGTTCCTACATATGGTCTTCCATCTTGGGGAATTTATCTCATATCTGGTTATTTGGATTAATCAGCTCTTCAATTATTATGCCAGATACCAATCTATGGGTGCTGCTTCTGTTATATATTGTTTTTTGTCTCATTCTGATTGCGATTTTCATAGTGAAGAATTATAAGAGCTTTAGGAAGCATCATGAGTCGATGTGAAAATGCTTCCTATACTCCCAGGCGCTCCAACTGGCGATAATGGCGCCAAACATGAACGATGGCGTGTTCAAACATCTGTTCAATCATGTAAATCTCTTTTGCATTCCATGGCGCAGGGAAAGGTTTTTCCAAGTCATGATCCGTTATCAAACGGGTAGCCTCTTCTACATAGGGGATACAACCTGCCACCAATTCTCTCCAATGATCAAGACTTTCGACTTCCTTTAACTGCGCACGTGGAATCGGAGATGGCACCTTCTCTGCCAATTCAAGTTTTTCCTGCATCCAGCCAAAGTAAGGGTCGTAAATGCATCCGACGACATGGACCAAGATTCCTTTCACATTGCCAAAATCTTTTACCGGATGAAGTAATGTCTGATCTGTCCAATTCTCCATCTTCTTAAGCAATTCTTTAATTGCGCGGTGGTGTAAATCAACCAACGCTTCAATTGCATTTCTTTCTCCCATATTTTCTCCTCCGTATCATATTTTCAATCTCTTTTAAAATACCATAATCGGTTGATCATTTCATGAAATTCTTGAAGGCCCGCACCAAGGTACGAGCCTTATGGAACATACTGCACATTAAGATGTTTCAATCTTTTTCGAATCCGTAAGAATATAGAGTATCGCGTAAAGAGCAAGCATGGCGGAAAGTGTTTGAAAGCCGACAAAGATGGAAAATTGGTCGGAGATATAGCCGAAAAGCACCCCCACCAACATCGCCAAACCATTTTTCATAAATGAATCCAGAGAGCTGATGGTAACACGATATTGATCTTCTATTCGCTGTTGGATATATCCGGAGGTGAGCGGTGGGATCATCTCCATCAGGAAAATGGCCAGTAATAGATAGACTACATCCCACCAATTTTGCGCCCAGCCAAATAAGCCGATCAACGGTATTGATCCGAGAAGAAGATATTTGAATGACTTGTTATAACCTAACCTATCTTTGAGGCGCGCCGATACAATTCCGCTTAAACCCCCGAGCAGAGTAGCAATAAAACTGACATAGCCAAAGTAAGATACGGAGATGCCGATCTCGGGATAGACGAGCGAACTCATCTCATGCAATTCTCCGTACAGAACAGCCGAAGTAATTCCGCTGTATACAATTACTCGCATTAAGGATGGATCTCTTCTTTCTATGCCCAGTGAGATTCTAAGATGGGAGTAGAAAGAAGTGCTGCGATAAGATCTTTCTTCACCTATATTCTTTGTTTCATATAAGCTAAGCGCAATCAGGATCGAGATAGGGAAGCCTATAAGCGAAAGCCAATAGTTGACCACGAGATCGGTATGGTCGGCTATATACCCCCCTATAATGGCAATTACGGATTGACTGCCATACTTGAGAAACTTCAGATACCCCATCAGCCGCTCATACTCATTCGCCCTTTTCAAATCTTTTAAGGTTTGAAAGAAGATCGATTCTAGCGTACCCGATTTAAGCGAACCTCCAACTGCTGCAGCCAAAAATGCAAGACTGAATACAGTAAAGCTATAGGCGAAGATTGAGATGAAGAATTCCAAACTGCAAAAGAAAAGGGCAATCGCCAATACATATTTCTTCTTCCATTTATCGGCCAATACTCCACAGGGAATTTCCAGAAGCAAGCTAACCAATGCGTAAATAATCAGTATATATTGCATCTCCAGGATGCTTAATCCCCGTTCCTGCGCAAAGATCCTTTCTATTACATAGGCAAAGATAAGAGAATTGCTAAATGTGATCAAAAATAGTTTTTGAATATTTCCCTTTAGTTTTCGTGCTGTCATGATGATTCCTCCTCCGATTTATGGTGGGTGAAAGAACACCAATATCGGGGAGGAGGACGGGCATATATGGATACTAAATGAGGTCAATGTCAACCGCTGCCTTTATTGCGTACCATCGCTGCTTCTCCTTTCAGGGCTTAAGTGTTTATTCTATACTAACTCAATATTAGCATATTTTGTTAATCAAGAAGTATGGTGTAAGTCAATAATAGTTTGAAAAAAATTAGGCTGTGAGGTTCACTTTTTGATGGAAGTATCATATACTTCTATTTGCGAAACAAAACCAATCAGAAAATGGAGAATGCAGATGTGGAGAAACCGTAATGTGTGGATTATCTTAATTGGGGAGATGATCGCTGGGCTCGGTTTGTGGACCGGAATCATTGGAAATTTGGAATTTATGCAAATGCACGTACCTTCTGACTTTATGAAGTCGCTCATTATGATGACAGGATTGCTTGCGGGAGTACTTGTAGGTCCATTGGCAGGTAAAGTGATCGATACCAGTAGGAAGAAGAGCGTTCTTATCTATTCTGGAATTGTGCGCATGTTTAGTGTCTGCTTTATGTTTGGCGCACTTCATTTTGAATCCATCTGGTGGATGGTTCTATTTATGATCACCATTCAGCTTTCTGCTGCTTTTTATTTCCCTGCACTGCAATCTTTGATTCCGATGATCGTAGAAGAGAATCAATTGCTGCAGATGAATGGGGTACATATGAATGTTGCAACGATTGCTCGCGTCTTAGGTACTGCATTAGCTGGTGCAATGCTTGTGGTAATGAGTCTGTTTAACTTATACTTGGTCTCGATTATCGCCTATGCTCTGCTCTTACTCTCTACATTCTTCTTGAAAGTAGATGAAACAGATCTACAAAAGCGCCAAAGAGAGAAGAATTCCAATAGAAGTAAAGGCAGTTTTACAGAGATTATCCCATTGCTCAAGAAACATAAAATTGCATGGATGATTCTGGTGCTTATTGTGATTCCCACTCTCTTTATCGGTGGATTTAACTTGATGGTAATTGATATCAGTGAATTGCAGAACGATTCAACAATTAAGGGGTATCTTTATACAGCAGAAGGGCTCTGCTTTATGTTGGGGGCCTTTGCTGTGAAGCGCATTTCTAAAGGAAAGAATTTATTCAAGCTGCTGATACTTTTCTCTTTTATCATTGCTTTTGCTCATCTCTCGCTATTCTTTGCCCATATAAAATGGATTTCGATTCTCTCGTTTGGTCTATTTGGGATAGGGGCAGGTTGTTTCTTCCCTATCGCAGCCACGATTTTTCAGACTGAGATCCCGAAGGAATACCATGGAAGATTCTTCTCTTTCCGCAGCATGCTTGATCGCGTCCTGTTCCAGGTCGTACTTCTTAGTACAGGTCTGTTACTTGATACGATTGGCTTAGAGTATATGGTGTTGTTGTTTGGTTCGATCTCTCTGCTGATAGCAGGAAATTATGCAGTAAGAGAGAAGAAGTCTATCTCCAACACAGGCGAAGCGCATGCCACTCATTGACATCATCAAAAACAGCTTTCCTCTAAGCTGTTTTTTTAGTAGAAAGGAAATGGTCTCAATTTCAGTTGAATCTCATGATTTCATGCAACGAAGTGAGGAATCTTTTTAAGGGGATAAATGGATATAATAAAATGGATGATATGAACAATAAGAGGAGTATTCTTTACTAAGCTGTTATGAGAAGGTGGTAATGTATGTCCCAAATTCCCAAGCTGTTGATTGGAGTTGGCATCACTCTTATTATAGTTGGCGTTCTGTGGATGGTGGGCGGGAAGTGGTTCCATTTGCGTTTGGGGCGCCTTCCGGGGGATATCGTGATTGAGAAGGAGAATTTTCGCTTTTATTTCCCGATTGTCACTTGTATCCTCATCAGTATTCTGTTATCTGCCATATTTGCGGTTATCAGGTGGTTTACAAAGTAAAAATATAGATTTATTAAAGTACGGATCGACGGGATTAATCTTTACATGAATGGGATTGCAAAAACAATAGCCTTATCCCATAAGGCTTAAGAAAAAAAACTGCATCATATGTTCGATATGATACAAAATTAATAAATTGACCCTGATGGGGCTCTATTTTTAGATCCAATCGTTCAGGCATAGAACTCTTTACTCAGATAACGTATTGGAGAATAATACATTTGGAGGTGGAAGCTCCTCTGCCATAACAGGCAGTGCCATGAGGAGAAGCAATGTTAGGACAAGCGTAATTACAGCTAACACTCTTTTCATGATCTTCATCTCCTTTCTTATATGATTTGTTTTTTTAGGCAATCTCTCTGTATAGATAAGTAATGAGAGGCCTTTTTGTATTGAAATGTCTGTAAATAATGATCTGCTGCAATTCCAGCTATCTCCTCCAAGAGTGACCAATCCGATTGCTCCAGAAAATAGGGGAGAATCTCTTCCTCAAGAGATTGAAGAAATTCTTCAGGTGGTGTTTTATTCATTTTATATTTTAAGATCAGAAGTTTATATTTCGCATCCGTGATGTTTTCTTTTTCCGCCATTTTCAGCCCCATGTTTATATATTGCTCTGCCTCTATATATTTCTTCATTGAAACATACTCATTTGCTAAATAATAAATCGTATTTGCTTTTGTTTTATGATCAAGTTTGTCCTTGGCATCAAGACTATAGTGGTAATAAGTAATTGCCTTCAAATGGTCCCCCATTTTGGAATATAAATAGCCCATATTATGAAGAATCGTACCTTTAAGCGACAGTTGACCAATCGCTTCTGCAATTCGTAGAGCTGAGTCATAATGATTCAGTGCTTGATCATAACTTTTAATTCGGACATAATTAACTCCCAATATGATGTGGCAGTTGACACATTTGATTAAGTTTGCCTCCTGATAAAAACTCTCCAGTGCCAAACTAGCGTATAGGAATGCATTCGCGATCTGATGGAAACGGGTATGCAGATGTGCCAATTGATATAAAAAATCCGCCTCGTTGATATTAAGCTTTTTCATGATGTGCTCAGCATTCTTATAATGCATGAGTGCTTCATCCAAGCGGTTGTTCATCGATTCATATAATCCCAGGAATTGATGCCAATAATACTCCTGCTCAAGCGAAAAGTTTTTTTGCTGTTTTTTTAAATGATCAATCACAAAGGCGCAAGAAGGCAAATCGTCGTTAAGAAGGTGGTAACGCAGAAGATATAAGTGATATGTATTAAGAATGTACGGATCATGAATGGAGTTGATCAGTGGGAGAATTTGATTAGACAACTTACTTGATTTCTCTTTATCTCTTAATTTGATTACACTGTACCATTCGGTTAGCAATTGATTACACTGCTCAATTTTATCTTGATTGTGCAAATGAAGGTTAGAGATTCCCAACCGTTCTAATAGAAGATGTAGGATCTCATCACTTGGTACCGTTTTATTATTTTCAATTTTGCTCAGGTAGGGAATGGAGCATATTCCCGTAGCTAATTCTTCTTGGGTCATATTCTTTTGTATACGGTGGTAATATATTAATTCTCCCAATCTCATAAAATAACCTCCCATATGTAAATTGGGAAATATAGATATTAAACTACCAAATCATTTTATAAGAATTATATCATATTTCCCAATACAAACCAATACTAGTATATGTTACTATTAAATTGTAATACTTATAGTTCTGGCCAGAACTTTAATAAACCATAGGGACTACAACAAATATAATTAAAATTATTTGCTGTCGAAAAGATCTGCATTATTAGCATTATCAAAGGATTGAGCAGGAAAAATTAATAGTTTCAGCAATTAGTCTAACAACTTCAAATTATTTACTATTTGTGTTGGGGTATATTCGACAGATGATAAAAAAATCTAAAAAGGAGGATATTTATGAAGGGCATAAAAAAAATTCTGTATATAATATCCGCTTGTTCAGTATGTTTATTAATTGCATTAGTATACCATGTATTATTACCATCTGTTCAAGCATCTGAAGATATTAACGGTGAAAATGATAAGGATGAGGTTTTAAAAAGTAGTTTTGTACCTCTACCTACTTACCCTCCAATATGGGAAAGGTCACCTGAGGGTTTTAGTGAGGAATCTTTAAAAACATTTAGAGAGGAAAACCCACCAGTTCCTTACTCTATATTAAGAGATATGATAGATGAGAATACAACCGTAGACTTTAAAGGTTTTATTGGTCAATTTTATTTATCAAAAGTTACAAGTAATGAAATTAAGGTTCTAGAGCAAACAGTAAATATCCAAAATGAGAATGGAATGTGGACTGCAAGGGGATTAATACGTAATGAAACTTTGAATTCAGTTGATGTTGCTTATGTTAAAGCTATTTTAAGAGATGATGCTGGGAATATTTTAGAAGAACCTGAAGCAAAAGTGTTAGTTAATAGTATCCGTCCTGGAGAACCAGCTCCTTTCTTTATAACATCTAATACAGATTTTGAATTAGTAAATCAAATTGAATGGTATGTAAAAGAGGGAGATACTATCCCATCAAGTTTCAGTCGTGATTTTGTGATTTATAATTACTATGAATTACCTTACGGGACAACGAGCTATAATGGAATAGAAAGAGTAGATGATCCATTATCTTATGTATTGCAGATTGGGACTGAAAATCTTGGCGAAGATGTAGATAAAGCGTCGATTATAGTTGTTTGGGTAGATGATGCTGGGAAGATATTTTGGCTTGAAGAGAGTGAATTAGATTCAAATTATCATGGTGTAAAAAAAGATTCTAGAGCGCATTTTAGAGAAATTATAGTAAAGGTACCAGAAATTGCTCAAGTGCTTGATAAACTAAATTATATGATATGGGTGATGGGAGAATGAAAAAAGTAGCTCTAATAATATCTTTTGCTCTTATGAGTACTCTATTATTTGGTTTCAACGATATACAAGCTGCCTATAGTTTTTCAAGTCAAGGGTATGATGATATCTTAAGTGCAGCATCAAGTTATTACCAAGGGACGGGTTTAACTAGAAATGAATTAGCTGCTCTTATGTTAAGTGTAACTTGGCCAGAAACAACAGGTGGAAGTCAAACTTCCCCATCTCCCATGACTCTGTCTAGGGGTGATAATTCGTCAGGACTTTGGTCGTTTAAGAACAAATCTTCTTCAAATACAACTAGAAGAGCTTTTTGGCATCCCGGTATTGGTGTATTCCAGCTTGATTCTGCTGGAATCGGGAAAGATTTAGGTATCCATAGTAGAATAAATACATCAGAAGCAGCACCTATAGCTGCACAAGAAATAAGTAAAAAATATAGAGATTCTAAGGGTTCAACTAAAGCAGCTAAAAGGGCAGATGCATGGTATGCTTGGTATGCGTGTCGAGATGGTTCGTGTGAATCAATTTTTAATTCTATCTATGATAGTACCAAGGATACTATTTCTATTACACGTGACAGCAATGTCACTCGTACAGGTGGAATGGTACAAAAAACATGTAGTTACATTTGGGATCAAAGAAATACTTTTACTTGTTATGAAATTGATCCAAATAAAGCACAAGGTTTTACTGGATGGAGGGAATGGACACCATTAGATGGTAGTTTAACAGGAAATACTTCTCCCATAAGTTTATCCTTCATCTCATTTGTTAGAGATGGTAGAGAAGAACGCCACTGGTTGAAGGAGAATACAAAATATACAATTGATGTTAATGCAAATAGAACCTTAGGTAATAATGCAAGAACTTCTTTAACTTGGTATAGCGTACGTTCAATATGTGTAGGTGGTTATTGTGGGGAAGGACCATATCCAGAAAACCAAAATAATTTAAAATAAATTATTTTTTAGCTAAAGAGTGATGAAATATGGAATATTATTTCTCGCTCTTTAGCTATGATAATATAAAAAGCATTTATTAAGGAGAATGGCTGTTGAAGTCTGTAAAACTTATCTTTGTGTTATTATTTCTTCTTCAGGGATGTGCTTTGGAAAAAAGAGAGGGGTTGTCTCCATCCGTTGGTGTGGAAGATCCTCTACCTATTGAAATCAGCAATATTAATATGAAAGATGAGAAACGTGGTTGGTCGCATTATTACAATAAATTATTGAGAACCGATGATGGTGGCAGTAGTTGGGTAAATGCAAGTCCTAAGCTTGAATCATTAAATGCGGATGAGTACTTTATCTTAGATGAGAAAGTAGCGTGGATCTATAAACAAGAAAATGAAATAGTAAACATCTATTATACAAATGATGGCGGAGAAAACTGGATAAGTAATACAACGATCATAGAAGGGAGCAATCCTCGTCTTTATTTTCTGAATGAAAATGAAGGATGGCTCATGACTACTAAGGGAACATCTATGTTTATAGAAGAGGTTTTACTCTATCGTTCTGAAGATAGTGGAGCAACTTGGGAAAAAATTGAGAGTAATATACAAGAGTATTTAGAAGGACGCAAAGAAAAAATTTTTTTTAAGAATCAAGAAGAGGGATGGGTTTCACTTGATTTAGTAGAGAAGCAAAAGATATGGTTATTACATACAAAAGATGGAGGAGAGAGTTGGAAAAAACAGTTCTTACAAATAGATCAGGCTTTTGAAATGGAATATAGTTATATCGATACCCCCATTTTTGTTGACAAGAATAATGGAATATTACTCGTACACACCACATGTCATAGTATCCCCTGTACTTTATTCTACTTCACGAAGGATGGTGGGGAGGGGTGGCAATATGCTTCAACATTGACCCACGGAAATGCTCATCGATTACTCATGGTTGATATGGTAGATCAGCAGACAATATGGGCAGCTCATCAACAGGGTCTTTACTTATCCGTAGACTTAGGTATGCACTGGGAGAAAATCAGTATTAATCTTTTTAATAAGGAGCAAATAGAAATTGAGCAAATAGATTTTATAAGTAAGCAGGCAGGTTGGATCATTGTAAAAACAGCAGCAAATCAATTTAAACTTCTTTTTACAAATGATGGTGGACACAATTGGGTGGAACGATACCCCACACTCATCCCTTCACCCAAATATCCCCCCTCTGTAATACGCTGAATGAGTTATCGGTGATATTATCCCTTTCCTTTACACTAGATAGTAAATCATGATTGGTAAGGGTGCTCCGCTAAGTGTACATTGAGGACATGATTTATTCTAAACCTCTAATGGTATGTAAAGGGGAGAGAATAAATGTGAGTAGGCACATAAGGAATTGGTCTGTTATTGGGTTTATCGTACTAATAGTATTAATTTTATTGACTTACCAGTATCGAAAGACGAATGAAGCATTTATTAATCGGGATATCACCTTACAAGAATCGGTGGCTGCTGTATTATATTCATCATCTTTACCGTATGAGTTAATTGGGGATGGCAAAAGTTACCTCTTTTTAATCAACAAAGATGGCGAAGCAAATCTATTTCATGAAAGCGGGTTAGAATCAAATTCAATGATCCTAACCAAGGATCGATTAATCTTAAATCTGAAAAAAGAGGTGCTAACTTTAGATTTACTTAATCATATTTCGAAAGTGCCGATGACAACATGTAAAGTGTATAGTGGTTACGGTCAATCTTCAGGCTATCTCATCAATAAAGATATATATTACAGTGTCTATAATCATAAATTCAAAGAGAATGAACCGGTCTATATCTCGTATATTCGGTGGGGAAGTGAAGATGAGCAATACTGTCAGGAGATCAATGAATATATCAAAACAACTGGTCATGATGCAAATAAAGCTTATTTAATCACATCAGATATTTTTAAACTAAAGTTAATGGAGAAACATTAATAAAGAATAAATATTTATTAAATCATCAATATGTTGGAAATATGAGCTTTCTCACAAAAGTGATCTCAGATGTTAATTATTTATATTTTATTTATAGTGATAGATTTGAAGGTAAGATTCATCTTAAGCTAGTGCAGGTAGACAAACTAAATCACCAAATAGTTAATGAGTATAAATTACGTGAATATAATCTTGAGGATGATCCAAAATTCTTCTTTTTCAACAATGATAGTATTTATCTGGTAGACGGCAAGATATATTATGTGGATGGATTCGGGGACACCTATTCTTTTGATCTAAAGACAAAAAGCAATCAATATCTATTTAGATTTCAAGAGTACAAACGCAAAGATTATCACAATGATGAACAGGTCTTCTTTAGAGATAATAAATTGTATTTTTTTCGATATGATGAAAATAAAGAATTACATGTGATTGAAACATACAATTTGAATGGAGAGAGAGAAAGCATTATCGAAATTCCTGGGATCAAAGATCAGGTAAGGAAACATGGTGTTTTTTTGTATGATTTTAAAATGATAGATTAAGGGAGAGATTTTGAACTTTGAAAAACGGTATAAAGATATTTTTCATCCTCTTTATGGTTACATTTCTTTGCGGGTGCAGCTTAATCCAGAAGAAAGAGGTCGAAGTAAAGGGATACAGTTTAGAAGAAATGGGATTACATATTATCAAGGATTATAACATAAGATTCAAAAGTAATAAGCAGCTATATAAAACTGTGCCCGGATTTGGAGTTGCTGGAAATGTTCATCAATTAAACAGCCCCATCGAAGAATATTACCCGGTTCACGGTAATCTCTCGATTATCTATTTATATTACCGGGATCACAATCAAGAGGTCTATACTTTACCGATTAAATACGTACAAGGTTTTAAAAAAGCGGAGATCTTTGCTGAGAATCACTATGCCGTGATCAATTCCAAGCGTTATAGCAGTTCTGACTTAATAAATGATGTTTTATATGAAGATGATCAATGGATCGTCTATGAAATCACCAATTATTTGGATGTCCTGAAAAGACATAAAAAGATCAACTGGCTAGGGCAAGAAACAAATATTGATTACTATTGGTTAACGGGTCCACTGTACTATCTTGACAGTCATTTGAAAGAATTGATCACCCGGGATGAAAATCATCAATATGATCATATCAACAATCAGCATGACTTCATCCTCAATGGTTATCATCTTAAAGAAATGGGCTTAGGCTTAAAAGTAGATACCCTGTTTGAAGATCCTAATTATAAAAATTCCCCCGGTACTTCAAGGAATTATGAAGCTATTCATTCTGAAGGGCTGGTTCCTATAAGAATAAATGATGAAACTTATCATTTAAACGGAAATTTTTCAATAATCAATGTTAATTTTAGCAGTGATCGTCGTGGTATCGTCGGATTACCGGCTAAGTATGTACAAGGTTTTCGCCGAGCCGATGTAGAGAAGAATGAAGATTTCGTAGAAATTAATTCACACTTATATCGTTTCGACGAATTGGAAAAAGACATTATATACAAAGATGATGATTGGGTGGTTTACGAACTGAGCGATTATCTCGATCTTCCAGATTTTGAAACCAAGAGAAGAGAATTTTCGAAAAATAGTACGTTCAACTACGATTATTCCTGGTTAACAGAGGTGTATATCTACCTGGATGAACATCTATCTGAGATGATAACAAAAAAGTGAACCCAGTTTGGTAAGGGTAGCTTCTCTAGATGTATATTGAGGACATGTTTTATATAATTTTATTTTTTTATTTCTTCATGAAGAATAAATTACCGAGATCAGGAATATTTCTTTATGGGGTGAAAACATTGAAAATCTTGGGAGGGTGATTAATGAAGAAATTACTGATGGTAATGGTAGCTGCTCTTCTTTTAATTCCTATGTCCGTTCATGCTACGAGTTCGGAAGATCCATTGATTGAAAAAATTTTACCACTGTATCCGGAAGTATCAAAAGCGGAGTTGTTAGAGGAGATTTCACAAGCAGCCAAGATATTAAATCAAAGTGAAAAAGAGGTTGCAGAACAAATTTATCATGAACTAAAGGAGCATGAACAGGCGCAAAATATTGGCATACTGAGCAAGGGTGGCGGTACAACCTACCCCTTAGATCCGAGTTCAAAAGGAAACATCTATTTTGAACCGGCAGGGACATTTGGAATTCAACATGGACACACTGGATTATATTATTCTACCTCCACACTGGTTGAATCGGTACCGGATGATGGAGTGCGCTCTGTAGCCCTTGTCAACAAAAAAGTTGACGCAGGAGCTAGAATCTTGGCTGTTAAATCCGAATATGCCACCACGACTGACAAAAATAATGCGGCCAATTGGGCTTACAGCCGTGTAGGAAAAGATGCCTACTCTTATAATTTTGCAACCAACAGGCTTACCTCCTGTATAGGTGATAAGAACTGTTCCAAATTGGTATGGTGCGCATACAACAGTGTAGTTGACTTGGATAAGGACGGGGGGCTTGGCGTCTACCCTACAGACATTCGTGATTCTAACAAAGTATCAACACTCAAAACCTATTAATTAAGGAATGCTAATCTTATAAAGTTCATTGGAGGTTTGGAAATTATTCTAAACCTCTAATGGTATTTTGAAGGGGAATGTTGATGATTCAATCCAAAAAGAGATGGTTATTAATTGGTGTTGTTTCACTGATTATCCTTATTGTATTCTTGATATTTTCAATTTTTCAGCGGCTAAAGGACGAGAGTCTAATCAATCGGAACCTCACCTTGCAGGATTCCGCCGCAGCGGTGCTCTATTCATCTTCCTTGCCTTATGAAAGGAATGGGGATGGCAAAAGCTATCTGGTTTTTATCAGCAAAGAGGGGGAAGTCAATGTCATGGAGAGAGGAGGCATGGAATCAAATTCGCTAATCTTAGCCAAGGATCATCTGATCTTAAATGAAAAAGACGAGATTCTCACTTTTGATCTACATAATGATGTTACAGAGGAACCGATACCACAGTGCAGAGTAATCAGCGGTTACGGCCAATCATCCGGATATCTGGATCAACAAGATATTTATTACAGCTTATTTAACCATAAGTTCAAGGAGAATGAACCCGAGTATATTTCATATATAAGATGGGGGAATCATGAAGCTCAGAACTGTCAGGAGGTCAATGAATATATTGAAACGACTGGCCATGATGGAGAGAAGATATATCTAATCACCTCTGATCTTTTTAATCATGAAGGCATTAGCCTTGTTGAAATCGAAATAGATGAGGGCTCAATAAAGGAAAATAAATATCTGTTAACCGATCAAAGCGTTGATGATCGATTCTACTTCACGAATATGATTTCAGATGAGCACCATTTATATTTCATTGTTGCAGATATCCTTGACAGTAAAGTGCAACTAAAACTGATGCAAATCAATAAAACGACTCGACAAATTGAGGAAATTTACGCATTGCACGAGTATAACCTTGCGGATGGTACGAAATATTTCTTTTTTAACCGTGACAGCATTTATCTGGAAGATGGCATGATCTTTTATGTGGATGGGTTCGGGGATGTGTACGCGTATGATCTTCAGAAGAAAAATGATCAATCCCTGTTTAGATTTAAGGATTATCAGCGTAAGGAATACCTCAACGATGAGCAGGTCTTCTTTCATCAGGACGCATTGTATTTGTTTCGTTATGATGAAGATAAAAAGTTGCATGTGATCGAAAAGTACCGTTTAAACGGAGAGAGAGAAAGCATCATTGAAATACCTGGGATCAAGGATATCATTCGCGAAAGAGGAATATTCATATATGATTTTAAAATGTTTGATTAAATTGTGCGGTAAGATTATGGAAATTGGTCTGATGCCGCATTTCTTATTCATCCTTGTTATTAAATAAACCATAAATCATCATTTCCAGACCAATAAATACTATGACGGGAAAAACCCACTGGTGTTAGTATAGTTTTATGGACAGCTTTTAGTTAAGTATCTGAAGTAACAATATACAAATGGATTAAGGCATGGGCCTATTAAAGGGTATACATACGAAAATAGGGCTCGTGTTATATACTACATTCCAGTCACCCAACATTAACCATTATGATTAAGGAGGTAAAATATGATGAGATTCCATAACTCTATAATACGGTTAGGAATAGTTAGTTTCGTCTTTGTTCTTGGCATTACAGTAGCTATTCTCAGTATTAGTCAGACAATCGCAAACAGTAAGAGCCATAATCTAAGCAAATATTCTGTGAATAAGAACGGCCAAACATATGGTTCTTCATTGTATGCAACTTCTCCAAGTGAAGAGCCAGATTTAATTAAGGCATATGGCGTAGACGGTACATTAGGTTACGTAAAAAAAACAGATTTGTATGGAGATATGCCTAAAACACCTGAGGAGGCAATAGCTAGACAACAACGTAATAAAGTTCTGGGGAGCACTCGAACAATCCCTTTGTATGACGAAACCGGGGAAAAAGTTATTGGTGTATTCGAACTCCAACAAGGTGAAAGTACAGAAGTAAATAAATAATTGCACACCCCACCAAAATATTGAAATGATAATCGTTCGTAAGAGCTCTTTTTGTATTGATTGGTACCCTTTTAACGCTAATAGCTCCTTAGGGAAGAAAGAAGAAGTCCATCAGGTTAAGTATCTTGACTATGATTCTGCTAAACAAGCTCTATTTCAATATATTGAGGGTGTAGAAGATATAAGGTTCTGTACCTTTCAACATATTGACGAAACTAGTTTTTTTTAATATACTTCTAACAATACAAAAAATGGAAAGGTCGGATAATTATTATGTTTCAACATATCGATACTGTGTTTGTCCCAACACGAAATATTGAGAAAGCAACGAATTGGTACGTTGACATCCTAGGAGGTACTTTAGGCTGGAAAAGTGAAAATGGAGAATACCAAAGTATAAAGTTTGGACAAACATCCTTAACATTGTTTCAGACCAATGAAGAATTTTATTTCCAACCACGGCATTCTTTATTTAATTTTTATGTTACCAGTGCCGAAGAAGCGTATAAACATTTAAAGCAAAATGAAGTAAGAGTTGAAGAAATAGAAGAGTACGGAGCAAAATATTTCGTATTTTATGATCTTGATGGCAACTGTTTAGAAGTTTGTGAATATTAATCATTATCCGACTACGAAACTTACAGGATTAGATTCAAGCGAGTGCTTTGACGGCACTCCTTTTTCTATTCAAAGCAGAAATTTTTCATAACCTCCACATTTGGTATTTGTCAAACTCATTCGGTATAATGAGAGAAGTATCCTGGGAACGGATGTGGAGGTTATGATGCAACCGCGTTTGGAAAACCCGCTTATCATTCAAAGCGACCGCACCTTGCTGTTAGAGGTGCAAAATCCGTTGTATGAAGAGGTAAGGGAGAAGATCGCTCCCTTTGCAGAGTTGTTAAAAAGCCCGGAGTATATCCATACCTATCGCATAACTCCGCTTTCATTATGGAATGCCGCTTCTGCCGGCATGAAGGCGGAAGAAATGGTTGCCATCCTTGAGCGCTATGCAAAATATGGATTGCCTGAATCGATTCGCAAAGATATTTATGATCAAGTGGGACGATTTGGTCTGCTGAAAATAGAAGCGGATCAAGGGAAGCTTTGGCTGACGGCGAAAGATCCGCTGATTTTACAAGAGGTTTGCCAGTATAAATCGATACAAAAACAGCTTGGAGATATCAAAGCTAATGATCGAGCAGAAATTCCGCTGGGAGCAAGAGGTACGATTAAACAGGAGTTAATTAAGCTGGGTTATCCCGTACAGGATTTGGCCGGCTATGCTGAAGGCGAAGCGCTCTCCGTCAACCTGCTTCCCCTCACGCGCAGCCAGCAACCCTTCCGCTTACGAGAGTACCAGGCGAGAGCGGTGGATGCTTTTTACGCGGAAGGTTCTGTCTATGGGGGGAGCGGCGTTCTGGTTCTTCCCTGCGGTGCGGGAAAAACGATCATTGGGCTGGCGGTCATGGCAAAGGTGAAGATGGAGACATTGATTTTAACCACCAATGGCACCTCGGTTCGCCAATGGATTCGGGAAATCTTGGATAAGACCGATCTAAAAGCCGAGGATGTAGGGGAATATACCGGAGAGCGCAAAGAGGTGCGTCCTGTGACCGTCGCCACCTACCAGATCTTAACCTATCGCTCCAATCGTGATGAGCAGTATCCTCACTTGAGCCTCTTTAACCAGCGGAATTGGGGCTTGATTATTTATGATGAGGTTCATCTCTTGCCCGCGCCTGTTTTTCGCATCACCGCCGATATTCAGGCAAAACGTCGGTTGGGGCTTACCGCCACACTGGTTCGTGAAGATGGACGGGAAGAGGATGTTTTTACCTTAATTGGCTCGAAAAAAGCTGAAGTACAATGGAAGGAACTTGAACAACAAGGCTGGATCGCAGAAGCCTTGTGCAAAGAGATTCGCATTCCAATGGAATCGGCCTTGCGGGAGAGGTACGTGACGGCGGATCTGCGCAACAAATACCGCATAGCTGCGGAAAACCCGAAGAAGTTGCCATTGATTCGCAAACTCTTATCGCAACATGAAGGGGATCAGGTCTTAATCATAGGACAGTATGTGGAGCAGTTGGAACGGATTGCCGAAGAACTGCAAGCGCCGCTCATCACGGGTAAAACTCCGCAGATGGAACGCGATCATCTCTATCAGAAATTCCGTACGGGGGAGATCAACCGGCTGATTGTTTCAAAGGTGGCCAATTTTGCCATCGACCTTCCGGATGCCAATGTGGCGATTCAGGTGTCGGGCACGTTTGGCTCCCGGCAAGAAGAGGCCCAACGCTTGGGGCGGATTATTCGTCCGAAGCAGGGAGAAAACAGAGCCTATTTTTATACGCTAGTCACCCGCGACAGCAAAGATCAGGATTATGCTTTCAAGCGTCAGCTTTTCTTAGTTGAGCAAGGCTACTCTTATCAGATTATCGATGAAGAGTAGCATGAAGGAAAATCAACGGCATTTAGGGAATAGGTAGAGAGGGATACCAGAGGAGGATGGGACGATGTTTAGACTTGATAAAGAACAGATACTGAACCATGAAAGGACATGCTTTCTGCATGATTTGATCCCGATCGAGAACTATTTGGACCAGATCGAAAAGTTTATCAATCTCTGCTTTTGCCAACAGGGAGAGAGGGTAGTGCAAAGCGGACGGGTGATCGCCTTGCGCTCCACCGATAAAAATCGCCTCTCATCCGCTTTTAAAGCAGGAATCTATCTCGGAAATTACCATGATTTGGACAATGTGGAACGCTTTCTGACCAAGATGGTAAAAGCGGGCCATAGCTATGAGCCGATCCGCGGTGAATCGATCTTGTTTCTGTTCATCGGTGTGGGTAAACCGGTCTATGATCATCTGGTTACATATAGTGTTGGCCGCTATACGCGCATTGCCGGAGGGCAGAGAGCCAACCTGCCTTGGGGCTACGAGGTTCCTGTTGAAGCCCGTAACCGCGACCTCTACATCAATATGAATATCCCGCGCATACGTGAAGTGGTGGAGTATATCCGCAAGACGGAGGATAACCCCGTGCCTGAACAGATTCAGGCGATGCGTTCCTCATTGCCGGTTGGATATATTATGCCGCCTTTTTTGATGGAGTTTAGCGAAGAGGCATTGATTAAGAATATCTTTACGCAGCGCCTTTTTGAAAAAGGAGCGCAAGGGGCCACGGTCGATGTGGTAAATGACATGTGGAATGCGGTGCTCAAGCTCGACCCGGTAAAATGGGAGACGCTCTATGATTATCACGGGCCGCATCTGGTAGGTTGGAAGAAAGCGATGCGCACTTTACGGGATAAGGAATATACGGTCGAAGACATTTTAGAGAAAGCCAATGTGGAGTTTAAGCCTGAGGGTGACAGGGTAACGATACCAGCCAACTTAAACCTCTATAAGCTGTTGATGGAGAGCGTCGGCAAACTGCCGCCATCCATGTGGGATAAGCAAAAATAACAGATGTGTAGATTACGGGGTGCATCCGATTGTCATCGAATATTTGGCAGATTTCACCTAGAGAAATCAAAATCTTATTGATATGCTCCTTTCTCATGAATATGGGCTTTTATGCCCTTATCCCCTATTTGTCTCTATACCTTACAGACAGTTTTGCCTGGACGATGGCATTGGCCGGGTTTCTCTTAGGTGTACGCCAGCTCTCGCAGCAGGGGCTCACCTTTTTGGGAGGGCTCATTGCGGATCGCATTGGACTTAAGAGAACATTGGTTTCCGGGGTGTTGATTCGGGGAATTGGCTTTTTTTCTTTCGGATTTTGTACCGAGGTATGGCAATTTTTTGCAGCTGCCGTGATCTCAGGGCTGGGCGGGGCCCTTTTTGAGCCCTCTTTTCAGGCCGCTTATGCGCGCCTCACTCCCGTTGAACACCGTAAGGCCCTTTTTTCTTTTAAAAATGTAATTACCAATATAGGCATGATCGGCTCAACGCTGGCTGGGGGATTGCTCTCCAACATCGATTTTTTCTATCTTTCTTTCTTCTCGGGCTTTCTCTTTTTCGTCATCGGCCTGCTCTGTTCGCTCTTTTTGCCAAAGCTCGAGACTGAGCTCTCCACCAGCAGTTTGGCTCAGGATATCGGCTACATCATTACCGATTATCGCTTCATTATGTATACGGTCATACTAATCGGATACTATTATTTGTTCATGCAGATGTTCCTAACGATTCCGAAGCTGGCAGAAACCCTGCTCGGCAACGCAAAAGGGGTTTCCTATGCGTATGCCACCATCTCGCTTTCGGTGATTCTGGGACAGATGCAGGTGGCCAAATGGTTAAACAGATACGCCAACCGCTTTACGTTGATTGGCATCGGCGCGCTTGTGATGGGGATTGGTCTCTTTTTGTTCAGCTTTGCGCCTAATCTGCCGATTCTATTAATCTTCTGCATCATCTTTGCCATAGGTACGATGATTGCCGGACCTGTCATTATGGATGTGGTGCCTATGCTGGCTCCCCGCAATAAATTGGCATCCTATTATGGCTTCAATGGCTACTCTTTAGCGATCGGCGGTGCATTAAGCACGACGGCCGGGGGATGGTTTTATGATCTGGGAAGCAAATATGAAATGGAGTATCTGCCGTGGCTAGTCTGTCTGCTCGTTGCCGTTTTTGTTATGTGGGGGCTTAAAGGGCTTGAACGCAGATATGCCCATGAAATGCTGGTGTAGAAAAACGACCGATCCCCTATGGGTGATCGGTCGCTTCTTTTTCTTCATCAGGTATAGCCGATCCGCCGTCTGAGTTGGGATCTAGCTCATCCGTTGTCTCTTGACTCTTTGCATCTTCTAATTTAGCTTCCGTCGAAGCAGCAGCCTGTTCTTTGGATGCATGCTCTTCTTTCACGACGGTTTCAAAGCTGGCTACTCTGACAGAACTCACATAACGCTTGCTGTAATAATTGGAATCCACAAAATCCTCAATGATGATTCCATGCTTGGTATGTGCGTGAATCATCTTGTTATCCCCAATGTAAATTCCCACATGCGAGATGCCCTTGCCGTTAATGTTAAAGAAGAGAAGATCCCCAACTTTCCATTCTCCCTTTTTCACACTTGAGCCAAGTTTCGATTGGGACAGAGAGGAATGTGGAAGTTCGATGCCCAGCTTGTCAAAAACATAAGCGGTAAAGCCGGAGCAGTCAAACCCTTTCGTGGTGGTTCCGCCGTACTTGTACTTCACTCCTACCAGTTTCTTAGCCGTAGAGATTAATGTCTCCGCACTGAGAGGGGCATCAGCAAAGGCCGGCAGGGCTTGGCCCATGAGCAGCATAAAAAATAGGGCCAAAACGATAAACTTTTTCAATGTGATCTTCCTTTCCATGCTTACGAGGTTAGCTGTTGGGTTCGGTAGAAAGGTAGTCCCTATGATCGGCTGACGATCAATTCACCCCAAGGATGGTTCCCCCGCTATCTTGTTGAAGATATTCAGCAGAATAAATAACAATAAACATTACTATTCTACAAGATTATCAAAACTCCTTCCGGAAGGAAATATTTTTTTAAAAAATGCTATTGTCAAATAATTTTAAATCGAGTAGAATAAGTTTATCTAAAAAAAGGAAATGAGGTGATGTGGGTGCTACGTATTGTTCGTTTTAATGATTAAATCGGCTGGTCTAAAATGGAAACCAGCCAAAATACGGGGTTGGTGTGTCCATTTTGACTGGTTCGATTGAAAAAAGCGAACAATATGGATTTGTACCCACACACGTAATATAACCGAGTAACGATCTGTATCTGTCTCCAATTGGCATGATGCCTGTTCAATTTACTCTTAGAAGGAAGATGGATCTCCTATTGCCTTTATGGAATATGGATAAAGGTTGTTATTTGTTGCGTGTAGCCATGGGTACATCATCCCGTGGCTTTTTTCGTTATTCCGAAAAACATCTGGACCAAAAGAGAACCTCGCTGATGAGGACAAATAACACTTATGCTTTTGCAAGAAAGGTGAGAACTGGTATGCGTATTTTTAAGGACCTGATGTGGTATTTTAAACAGGAGAAAAGAAGTTATATCATTGGCATTATCATATTGGTGCTCGTCTCCCTTCTCAATCTGATTCCTCCTAAAATCGTGGGAATGGTTGTAGATGGAATCAATGATGGGACGCTCACGAAAATCAAATTATTGGAACTTATTGGATCGATCCTCGCAGTTGCATTAATTGTTTATATTCTTCGTTATTTCTGGCGTTTGATGATTTTTGGTTCCGCCATCAAATTGGGAAAGGTTTTGCGTAACCGCCTTTATCATCACTTTACCAAGATGTCGCCGCGGTTCTACCATACGCGCAGAACAGGCGATCTAATGGCGCATTCTACCAATGACGTCTGGGCGGTCGTTGATGCGGGCGGCGAAGGAGTTCTGACTCTGGTAGACTCGCTCAGCATGGGCAGCCTCGTCATTGTGACCATGCTTTTTATTGATTGGAGATTAACGCTAATCGCGCTTATTCCGATGCCGTTTATGGCCTGGGCGGTTAAACATTATGGAGATCTTTTGCATCAACGTTTTGATAAAGCCCAGGAAGCCTTCTCGGATTTAAATGACAAAGTGCAGGAGAATGTGTCCGGCGTGCGTGTCATCAAGGCGTTTGGGCAGGAGAATGCGGAGAAGGAAGCTTTTAGAAAATTATCCGCCGATGTTGTGGCCAAAAATATCTCCGTGGCTCGGATCGATTCGCTGTTTGGTCCAACGATCAATTTGGTTGTAGCCATCTCCTTTTTGCTCTCCGTTGGCTTTGGCGCCTACTTTGTGGTTAAGGATCAGATGACGATCGGGCAGTTAACCTCGTTTACGATGTATCTTGGGCACCTGATCTGGCCGATGCTTGCATTTGGCATTCTCTTTAATATTGTTGAACGCGGATCGGCCTCTTATGAACGAATCAAGAAGCTTCTCGACATAGAGCCGGATATCTGTGACCGCGAAGGCGCTTTGGATATTGTGCCCAGCGGGGACATCAAATATGAGATTAACCGTTTTACCTACCCGGAAAAGGAGATTCCCGCATTGGAGAACATCCACTTTACACTTTATCGCGGCCAGACGCTGGGTGTGGTGGGTAAGACCGGAAGCGGTAAAACAACGTTGTTAAAACTGTTAATTCGGGAGTTTGATGTGAACGAGGGCGACATTCAGATTGGCGGAAGATCAATCTATGACTATAAGGTGCTCTCCCTTCGTGAAGCAATTGGTTATGTTCCGCAGGATCATTTCCTCTTCTCGGCAACCGTAGCCGAAAACATTGCATTTGGGAAGCCGGATGCGACCAGAGAGGAGATTATCGCTGCGGCAAAGATCGCTTCCATTCATGAGGATATTCTCCGTTTTGAGGATGGTTATGATACCTTGGTGGGCGAACGCGGCGTTACCTTATCCGGGGGACAAAAGCAGCGCATCTCCATTGCGCGTGCAATACTGATGAATCCGGAGATACTGATCTTGGATGACTCGCTCTCTGCGGTCGATGCCAAGACAGAAGAGGCCATTCTTGAAGAATTGCGCACCAATCGCAGCGATAAGACAACGATCATCTCGGCTCACCGTCTCTCTGCCATTGAACACGCGGATCTCATTCTTGTTTTGGAGGATGGCAGAATCAGCGAACGCGGCACGCATGAGGAACTGATGCAGCTTAATGGTTGGTATGCATCCATGTACAGGCGTCAACAACTTGAATCCCTTGTTGAACAAGGAGGTAACGTTTCATAATGGAAAATCAGCAGACCGTGCAAAATCAGCATATTGAAAAGATTACGCAGAAAAGGGTGGTTTCCAGGCTTTTTGCCTACTTAAAGCCCCATACCAAATCGCTAATCTTTGCATTTCTTATACTTGCTCTAGCCACTGCAGCCGATGTGGTAGGTCCGATCATCATCAAGATTTTTATTGATGACTATTTGACACCGCGGATTTTTGAGTGGGAGATTCTCCTCCTCCTTGGTGGAGGCTACCTGTTATTGCAATTAAGTTCGGTGGTATTGCATTATTTTCAATATCTTAACTTTAACAAGATTGCGCAATGGGTGATCCAGCAGATTCGTGTGGATGTATTCAGCAAGGTGCAGCATCTGGGTCTCTCGTTTTTTGACCGGACACCTGCCGGAAGTCTGGTTTCGCGCATCACCAACGATACTGAGGCGATTAAGGATCTTTATGTTAGTGTGCTCTCAACATTTGTGCAAAATATTGTCTTTCTGATCGGAATATTTATCAGCATGTTTTTCCTCAATGTTGAGTTGGCGCTCTATTGCCTGGTACTGATCCCGGTGTTGATCGCGCTGATGCAAACTTATCGCAAGCTGAGCTCAAAGATCTTTCACGTCACCCGTTCTAAGCTGAGTCAATTAAATGCCAAATTAAGTGAATCGCTGCAGGGGATGAACATTATACAAGCGATGCGTCAAGAGAAGCGGATGCGTGAGGAGTTCGGCAAGACCAATCAGGAGCATTTCGTCTCGCATCTGAGGCAGATCAAATTAAATTCGCTGTTGGTTCGTCCGATGGTCGATCTGCTCTATTTTTTGACGCTGATCCTCATTCTCTCGTTCTTTGGCTTCAGATCGTTTAACAACGTGATTGAGATTGGTGTTTTATACGCATTTATCAACTATCTGGATCGTTTTTTTGAGCCTGTAAATGAGATGATGTTTCGTCTTACCTCTTTCCAGCAGGCCGTAGTTTCCGCCGAGCGCGTCTTTGGTTTGATGGATGATGACCGCATGGCTCCTGTAAAAGAAGGAAATCTTCGCCCTAAAGTGACTGAAGGGTTAGTAGAATTTAAAAATGTTACCTTCTCCTATGACGGCAAGAATGACGTGCTGAAGAACATCACTTTTACCGCCAAACCGGGGCAGACAGTGGCGCTTGTTGGGCATACCGGAAGCGGAAAAAGTTCGATCATCAATCTCTTAATGCGTTTCTATCCCGTGGAAAAAGGGGAAATCCTGATCGACGGCGTCTCGCTGAAGGAGTATGAAGATGAAGAGCTGCGCAGCCGCATTGGGCTGGTGCTTCAGGATCCATTCCTCTTTGTAGGGGATGTGAAACATAATATCCGCCTTCATAATCAACAAATCAGCGATGAAGAAGTGGTGGAAGCGGCAAAATTTGTGCAGGCAGATACCTTTATTCAGAAGCTGCCGCATGGATACGATGAAGCTGTTGGTGAACGGGGGGCGACCTTCTCCAGCGGCCAACGCCAATTGCTCTCCTTTGCCCGGACGATGGCGTTTAATCCGAAGATTCTCGTGCTTGATGAAGCAACAGCAAGCGTCGATACGGAAACGGAAGAGGCCATTCAATTGGCTTTGGAGAAAATGCGCAAAGGCAGAACCACCATTGCGATTGCGCACCGGCTCTCCACCATCCAGGATGCCGATCTGATTCTCGTTCTCCATCATGGGGAAATTGTGGAGCGAGGGACGCATCAGGAACTATTGGCAAAACAAGGCTTGTATCATAAGATGTACTTGCTTCAACAGGGTGCGGTTGGCCTAAAAGAGGTAGAGGTAAATTAATCAACCCGTACGCCCAAGGAAAGGACCGGCTTGAGATGAGCCGATCCTTTTTCTTTACACTCTAGGAAGTTTAACTTCTTTAAAGCGAATAAGCGTTATAAAAATGGTTGGGGTTTTTAATCTTCATGAATGCTTCCAACGTGGATTAATAGAGGAACAGGGGATGGCGAGTTGAGTCTATTCAGATCGCATGCTATGGAATGTTTTGGGTGCTTGATCCCATGTAAAAAATTTTTGATTAGGTTTAATTTCTATTTTCTAGGTAAATAATACTTTACTAGTAGAATATCTATGACCTTTGTGGCAGAAGTTACATAGATATAAAAGTATAGTGAAAAACCTAGAAAGGAGATTAAACAATGGTAGCTAATCGTCAGGATGCCTGGACGACAGAAGATGATTTATTATTGGCCGAAGTCACCCTGCGACATATCCGTGAGGGTAGCACTCAACTTGCTGCGTTTGAAGAAGTAGCGGAGAAGATGGGAAGAACTGCTGCTGCCTGCGGCTTCCGCTGGAACAGTACGGTTCGTAAAAAATATGTGCAAGCCATTGCTTTAGCCAAAGCGCAAAGACAGAAGAATAAGATGAGCCGTTCCTTCTACACGAAGAAAAGAGTGGCCGCTACTCCAGTAGAATCAGTGCCTGGAGCAACGCTTGAAGAGCAAATTAGTTTTGATGCCATTATTCGCTTCTTAAAAAATCAGAAAGCCGTTGCGCAGGAGTTGACGAAGAAGATTCGGAATCTCGAAACCGATTTAAAAGAGAAAGAGGACGAGTTGCGCAAATTAAAAGAAGAGAATGAAAGAATGAAAGAAGAATATAGCAACGCGAAAACTGTCAGCGAAGATTACAAAGCATTGGTTCAAATCATGGACCGCGCGCGCAGGATTGCTATATTTGGAACGGAGCAGGAAGAAACCCCTGTCTTTAAGATGGATCCCAATGGCAATCTGGAACGCATTGTTAAATAACTGCAACCCCAGAGATGTAATGGACCGTTTCTCAAATCAATGATGAAGCGGTCCTTTATCTTTGTTTTGTTTTCGATCAGTTTAAATTCTACTTTACTAACGCAAAATGTTAAGGTACGGCAATGGGTTTTCTTTAAAAAAAATTGGAATAACTAGTGACGAAATGCTGTAAAGAAGGTATAATAGCTACATAAATAGAAACTATGTTTCACTTAATGAAACAATATCTGATGTAAACCCATAAAGGAGGTAAAGATATGGCGACAAAAGATGCTTTCTCTGCGCAAGCCGAGCTGAATGTAGGCGGTAAACAATATCAGTATTTCCGTCTGCAAGCTTTGGAGGAGCAGGGCATAGGCAAAGTTTCAAAACTGCCTTTTTCCATCAAGGTATTGTTGGAAGCAGCCGTTCGGCAATATGACGGCAGAGCGATTACAGAAGAGCATGTAAAGCAATTGGCCAACTGGGCGGAGGGAATCGATCAGAATCAGGAAGTTCCTTTTAAGCCCGCACGTATCGTTTTACAAGACTTCACAGGTGTACCTGCAGTCGTGGACCTTGCCGCGATGCGTGAAGCGATGAAAAGGGCAGGCGGAGATCCGGAGCGGATCAATCCCCTTGTTCCCGTCGATCTGGTGATCGACCACTCCGTCATGGTAGATGATTTCGGCAATAAAGATGCCTTTGTCAATAATATGAATTATGAGTTTGAACGCAATGAAGAGCGCTACCGCTTCCTTCGTTGGGCACAGACCGCTTTCAATAATTTCCGCGTCGTTCCGCCGGCGACAGGGATCGTTCACCAGGTAAATCTTGAGTACCTTGCAACGGTGGTGGCTCAAAAAGAGGTGGATGGAGTTACGCAGGTATTCCCCGATTCGCTTGTAGGTACCGACTCTCACACCACCATGATCAACGGACTTGGCGTTGTCGGTTGGGGCGTAGGCGGTATTGAGGCAGAAGCAGGCATGCTGGGTCAGCCGCTATACTTCGTGACCCCTGAAGTGATCGGTTTTAAATTGACCGGAAAGCTGGCAGAAGGAGCTACCGCTACAGACTTGGCCTTAACCGTAACCAACATCTTGCGCAAAAAAGGCGTAGTAGGCAAATTCGTCGAGTTCTATGGACCTGGTTTAAGCAACATCAGCCTTGCCGACCGCGCAACTGTAGCCAATATGGCTCCTGAATATGGCGCTACCATGGGCTTCTTCCCGGTTGATGAGGAGACGCTCAACTATCTGCGCTTAACAGGCCGTGACGAATCGCTGATCGAGCTTGTAAAAGCCTATTATCAGGCACAAGGCATGTTCCGTACCGATGAAACACCTGACCCTGTATTTACTGACGTGATTGAGCTTGATCTAAGCACGGTTGTGCCTACGCTTGCAGGTCCTAAGCGTCCGCAGGACCGCATTGATCTAAGCAAAATGAAGGAATCTTTCAACAACAGCATTCGCACGCCGATCGATAAAGGCGGATTCGGGCTTAGTGAAGAGCAAATTGCGAAACAGGTGGAGATTACTCATCCGAATGGAGAGAAGAGCGTATTAAAAAATGGATCAGTCGTGATCGCGGCCATTACAAGTTGTACCAACACTTCCAATCCGAGCGTGATGATCGGCGCCGGTCTTGTTGCCAAGAAAGCCGTAGAGAAAGGACTTTCCAAACCTCCTTATGTGAAGAGCAGCTTGGCTCCCGGATCCCGTGTCGTCACAGAATATCTGAAAGATTCAGGTGTATTGGAATCTCTGGAACAACTTGGTTTCCATGTGGTGGGCTACGGTTGTACAACCTGTATCGGCAACAGCGGTCCGCTGCCGGAGGAAGTAAGCAAAGGAATTGCAGATCAAGACCTAACCGTTGCGGCAGTACTCTCCGGTAACCGTAACTTTGAAGGGCGCATCCATGCCCAAGTGAAGGCCAATTATCTCGCTTCGCCGCCATTGGTGGTTGCTTATGCCTTGGCAGGAACAGTGGATATTGATCTCACCAGCGAACCGATCGGGTATGATCCAAACGGCCAGCCTGTCTATCTGAAGGATATCTGGCCGACACACGAGGAGCTTCAGGAGGCTATTGCTAAGGCGGTTCGTCCTGAGATGTTCCGTAAAGAATATGCGGGCGTATTTACGGCCAACCAACGCTGGAATGAGATTCCTATTACGGAAGGCCAGCTCTATGAGTGGGATAAGAACTCTACCTATATTCAAGAGCCTCCGTTCTTCGTAGGGCTTGCCAAAGAAGCAGGCAATATTGAAGAGATTCGCAAAGCTAGAGTGATGGCGTTGCTTGGAGACTCCGTAACGACAGACCATATCTCTCCTGCAGGCAGCATTGCGCTTAACAGCCCGGCTGGCAAATACTTGACCGAGCATGGCGTGGAGCGCAAGGATTTCAACTCTTATGGTTCCCGCCGTGGTAACCATGAGGTGATGATGCGCGGCACATTTGCCAACATTCGCATTCGCAACCAATTGGCTCCCGGTACAGAAGGCGGTGTAACCACATACTTGCCGACTGGCGAAGTGATGCCTATCTATGATGCATGTATGAAATATATGGAGAACGGCGATCCCCTCATCGTCTTTGCGGGCAAAGAGTATGGAACAGGAAGTTCCCGTGACTGGGCCGCCAAAGGAACTTTCTTGCTCGGCGTAAAGGCAGTCATTGCGGAAAGCTTTGAGCGCATTCACCGCAGCAATCTGGTGGGAATGGGCGTATTGCCGCTCCAGTTTAAAGAAGGAGATAGCTGGAAGTCATTAGGCATTACGGGTCATGAAAGCTTTGATATCATAGGCTTAAACAATGATATTAAGCCGGGTCAAACCGTAACGGTGAAAGCAACCCGTCCAGATGGATCTACGTTTGAATTTGAGACGATTTTGCGCTTGGACAGCGTGGTGGATATCGACTATTACCGCAATGGCGGTATTCTGCAAACCGTACTTCGTGAAATGATGAAGTAAGAAGCTGAAATTCCCATGAACCATTTTGGTTCGTGGGAATTTTTGTGTATTGAAAAAAATCTGACGATTAACTATATTTACAACAATAGAACAAATTGAAGAAGGAAAATTCTTCTCTCATGCAGAATAAATTGATGAATGAATATTCTCTAAATTGGAAATTATTGATCTATTTTGGTGTAAGGGGGGAAGACGATGACAGAAGGCTAAAGGACCGTCATCCGAATTGCTATTGTAAAAATTCCATTAAAAATATGGGGGTATAATTCCATGAACAAGAAAATCTCGATTCTTTTGCTGGTAGTGCTTCTTGTAGCCGCTCTTCTTGCAGGATGCGGATCAAATAATACAGGAAGCGACAATAAAACAGGGGAAGAGACCGGGGAAACGCAAACCGGCAATACGGAGTCAGGCGGCGATACTGCATCACAAGAGCCTATTAAGATTGGGGCTAATTTGGAGTTATCCGGAGGAGTTGCGTCCTATGGCCAATCGATTTTAGAAGGTGTGGATCTGGCCGTTGAACAGATAAATAACGGCGGTGGAATTAATGGCAGAATGCTTGAAGTAGTTAAAGCGGATAACAAGTCAGATGCACCGGAAGCGGTAAGCAACGCAACCAAATTGATCACGCAGGATAAAGTAGTAGCCATTATCGGTTCTGCTACCAGCGGCAATACGATGGCACAGATCGATATTGCCAATGAGAACAAAGTGCCGATCATCTCTCCATCCGGCACCAATACGGGCATTACGGTAAACGATAAAGGCGAACTGAATGAATATGCATTCCGCACCTGTTTTATCGATCCATTCCAGGGAGATGTGGCAGCCCGTTTTGCCGTAAATGAATTAAAAGTCTCAAAAGCTGCGGTCTATGTTGATAGTTCAAGCGATTATTCCAAAGGATTGGCCGATTCTTTCAAAAAGGTATTTACGGAGAATGGCGGAGAGATCGTTGCTGAAGAAGCATTTGTAAAGGGAGATACAGATTTCCGCTCCACGCTGACGCGCATCAAGACTGCAAATCCCGATTTTCTCTACATCCCAGCTTACTATGAAGAAGTGGGATTAATTATTAAGCAAGCGAGAGAATTGGGCATCGAAGCTGCATTAATGGGCGGCGATGGTTGGGATTCGCCTACCTTGGTTGAATTGGCGGGAACAGAAGCGCTCAATAACGCGTATGTGACCAATGCTTATTCTCCGGAAGATAGTGATCCTGCTGTAGTTAAATTTGTCGAAGATTATAAAGCAAAATACAATGGGAAATCCCCAGACGCATTTGCGGCCTTAGGCTATGACACTGTCTATTTCCTAGCCGATGCGATGAAACGCGCCAGTGAAATTACGGGTGAGAAGATTAAAGAGGCATTGGAAGCGACAGATGGTTTGCAGCTTGTGACGGGAAAAATGAAATTGGATGAACAACACAATCCGATTAAGGGGGCAGCCATCCTCAAGTATGAGAACGGAGTCGCAAAATTCTTGACGAAGGTAAATCCTTAAGATGATGAATAAAGTTGAATAGAGGGGCCTCCCTCTATTCAACATTCCTTAGATTGTATCCCATGAAGAGATTCTTAAGAGGAGTGCAAATAGATGGCGGAACTACTACAACAATTTTTTAACGGAATCTCGCTTGGCAGCATTTATGCGCTCATTGCTCTTGGCTACACCATGGTATATGGCATTATCAAATTGATCAATTTTGCTCATGGCGATATTTTCATGGTCGGTGCATTTGTCGGGTTTTATGCAGTCACCTCGTTTGGGCTTCCCTTTATTCCAGCGCTCATGCTTGCAATGATCGTATGTGCAATCTTTGGAATTACGATCGAGCGAATCGCCTACAAACCGCTTCGCAATGCTACGCGCATCGCGGCTTTGATTACCGCGATCGGAGTTTCCCTATTTATTGAATATGGTACTGTCTATTTAAGAGGTGCCCAACCGGTCGCATATCCGGGCGGTCTTCTTCCTTCAAAAGGACTGGAGATCTTTGGCGCCTATATTAGTATTCAGACAATCTTAATCTTTGTGATCGCCGTGATATTGATGATTCTGCTGCAGCTCATTGTCCATCGGACAAAGATCGGCAAAGCGATGCGTGCCGTATCCTATGACGCGGATGCTGCCAGATTGATGGGGATCAATGTAAATACGACCATTTCTGCTACCTTCGCGATTGGGTCGGCCTTAGCAGGAGCAGCAGGCGTGATCTTCGGGGTTTATTACACCAAGATCGACCCATTGATGGGTATCATACCTGGATTGAAAGCATTCGTAGCTGCTGTTCTCGGCGGAATTGGCATTATACCTGGTGCGATGGTGGGAGGAATGGTGCTGGGCCTCTTAGAGGCATTTGTCAGCGGGGCAGGATACTCCCTTTTGCGTGATGGCGTCGTCTTTATTGTGCTTATTCTTATTCTCATATTTAGACCTGCAGGACTCTTTGGCAAAAATATGCGGGAGAAAGTGTAGGTGCAGTTATGAAGCAGAAACCGATGTTTCGTTTTTGGATCCCGATCCTGCTTTCGCTTCTACTCTATGGCCTTATTCAGTTCCTGATCTCTGCCTCAGTTCTTAATTCCTATTATGTGACGATCATACACACAATAGGAATCAATATCATCCTTGCCGTCAGTCTCCACCTCATCATCGGCATCACCGGGCAATTCTCTATCGGTCATGCAGGATTTCTGGCTGTAGGGGCATATGTTTCGGCTATCATAACGATGAAATTAGGTTTTCCTTTCCCGGTGGCTCTTCTTGCGGGAGGTATTGCCGCAGCATTGGCCGGGTTGTTGATTGGAATCCCAAGCTTGAGACTTAAAGGTGATTATCTCGCGATTGCAACCTTGGGCTTTGGAGAGGTCGTACGAATTATTCTGCTTAATATCGAGTATGTGGGCGGCGCTGCGGGCATGCGCGTCACGCATATGACCAGCTGGAGCTGGATCTTCTTTGCTATGTTGCTCACCATTGTGGTCATCATGAACTTCACCTACTCAACACATGGAAGAGCCTGTATCTCGATTCGGGAGAATGAAGTGGCAGCAGATGCAATGGGGATTAATACCACCTTATATAAGGTATTGGCCTTCGCGATAGGCTCATTTTTCGCCGGGGTAGCGGGCGGTTTGCACGCTCATAATTTTTATATTATACAACCTGGCAGCTTTGGATTCTTAAAGTCTTTTGATATTTTAATCTTTGTCGTACTAGGAGGATTAGGCAGTTTATCCGGGGCAGTGATCTCAACCATTTTGCTTACTATTGTATCCTCTTATTTGCAAGAATTCCCCGAAACAAGGATGATTCTTTATAGCTTGGTGCTGATTGTCATCATGCTATATCGTCCTAAGGGATTGATGGGAACCAAAGAGATTGCTGATCTCTTTAAGAAAAGAGCAGCATGGAAGGGTGGGAATTCCAGTGGCCAATAATCCATTGTTAAAGCTTGAGAACGTGGGAATCCAGTTCGGTGGATTAAAAGCGGTCTCTGGGGTAAATATGGAACTCTTTAAAGGGGAGATGGTCGGTCTGATCGGTCCCAATGGTGCCGGAAAAACAACGATCTTTAATCAGTTGACAGGCGTATATATCCCCACGGAAGGGATCATCACGTTTGACGGAAATAAAATTAATGGTCTTCCCCCTTATAAGATCACCCGTAAAGGAATCAGCAGAACCTTTCAGAATATTCGCCTTTTTGGCGACATGACCGTCTTGGATAATGTGAAGGTCGCCTACCATTCTCAATCTAAACATTCGATCATCAGTTCCATATTGCGGCTTCCCTCGCATTTTAAAGGAGAGCAGGAGATCGAAGAGAAGGCGATCTCTTTTCTGAAAATTTTTAATCTGGACTCATATAAAAATGAAATGGCCAAGAATCTGCCTTATGGACAGCAACGCAGATTGGAGATTGCGCGGGCGCTGGCTGCAAGCCCTAAGCTGCTGTTGCTGGATGAACCGGCTGCGGGAATGAATCCGCAGGAGACGAAGCAATTAATGGATCTGATCTCCTTTATTCGCAAGGAATTTAATTTAACCATCTTATTGATCGAGCATGATATGTCATTGGTGATGGGGATTTGCGAAAGAATCTATGTATTGGATCATGGGCAGTTGATTGCGCATGGTACGCCGGATGAGGTTCGCAGCAATCCCAAGGTGATTGAAGCATATCTCGGTGAGGAGGTCTCCTGATGTTAAAAGTAGAAGGACTTGATGTATATTATGGCAACATTCAGGCATTAAGGGAGATCAGTCTAGAGGTGAGGGAAGGTGAGATCATTACACTGATCGGAGCCAATGGCGCGGGGAAGAGCACTTTGCTTAAAACCATCTCCGGATTGCTGAAACCGAAAAAGGGCTCCATTCATTATCTGGGGGATTCAATCGTAAATAAGCCGGCGCAAGCGATTGTGAAAGCAGGGATCTCGCATGTGCCAGAAGGAAGGCGTGTATTTGCCAATATGCGGGTGGAGGAGAATCTGGAATTAGGCGCTTTTGTCCGCAAGGATCGCGAAGGAATACGAAATGACCTGAATAAGGTGTATGAGTTATTTCCGCGCCTTTATGAGCGGCGCAAGCAGTTGTCCGGTACGCTCTCTGGAGGGGAGCAACAGATGCTTGCAATCGGACGGGCGCTCATGGCGAGACCAAAGCTTTTGCTGATGGATGAGCCTTCGATGGGGTTGGCGCCGATTCTGGTACAGACCATCTTCTCCATCATTAAAGAGATTAATCGCGACGGCACAACGATCTTATTGGTAGAACAGAATGCCAATATGGCGCTCTCGATAGCTGCGCGCGCCTATGTTCTTGAGACTGGCAGAGTTGTGCATTCCGGATCGGCTTCTGAATTAAAAGAGAGCGAACAATTGAAAATGGCTTACCTAGGTGGGCATTAATTTTTCAATATATAGGAGGCTGTAAAATGAGTAAGAGGAATAGAGTATTTTCGTTGGCAATATTATTGCTTTGCATACTGGTAATTGCAACGGGATGCGGAAGTAAAGATACTTCTTCCAAGAATGCCTCAGATGAACCAGGCAAGAAGAAGTATATAGTCGGAACGGATGCGACATATGCGCCCATGGAATATTTGAATGAAAAAGGTGAAATTGTCGGATTTGATATTGATTTTGTTAAGGCGCTTGCAGAAGAATTGGGAATCGAAGTAGAATTTAAAAATATCGGCTGGGAGCCGTTATTCCCTGCTGTTCAAAATGGTGAAGTTGATTTTGCTGTCTCATCAATTACCATTACTGATGAGCGTAAAGAAAATAATGATTTTACAGAGCCTTATTTTTATGCAAACCAACTAATTCTTGTACCTGAAGATTCTAACATTACAAAATTTGAGGACTTAAAAGATAAAAAAGTTTCTGTTCAAATAAGTACAACTGGTCATACTGTTGTAAAAGAATTATTAGGCGATACAAACCCAAATATTAAGCCGTTTGAGACGATGCCGCTTGCCATTACGGAAATGGTAAATGGTGGTGTGGATGCATGTGTGGGTGACAATACGGTAGTGAATGAATTTATAAAGAATAATCCAAATGTTAAATTCAAAACCATAAATGATGATTCATTTGAGCGTGAGTATTACGGATTGATGGTCAAGAAAGGGAACAAGGAATTGGTAGAGTTGCTCAATCAAGGTATAGAGAAGTTAAAACAGAATGGGAAGTTAAAAGAAATCTTTGGGCAAGATCTAGAGTAGTTTAAATAGAAAAATCTCCTAATTATCTATTTAGGAGATTTTTCTATCTACCTAATTTTTATTTGGAGGAAGACATTGTGGATATTAAATGGGAAATGATTTGGAATTATAGAGAGTTTTTTATTAGAGGAATATGGATGACTTTTATGTTCACTGCTACTGGTTATTTAGGCGGTCTAATATTAGGAATGTTTCTGGGCATGGGCAAACTTTCGAAGAAGAAATGGGTTTACTACCCTTGTAAATATTATGTGGATTTTTTTCGTGGCACTCCTCTTTTAGTTCAGATCTTGTTAATACATTTTGCACTCATACCTACTCTATTTGGTAGTTCTCAAGGTCCTGTTGTTTCTGGAATATTGGCACTGCTATTAAATAGTGCTGCATATATAGCGGAGATTTTTAGAGCGGGAATACAATCCATAGATCGAGGCCAAATGGAAGCTGCTCGATCGTTGGGAATGCCTTATAAACTGGCGATGAAAAGTATAATATTGCCGCAAGCTTTTCGCCGAATGATTCCGCCATTAGGAAATGAATTGGTTGCACTGCTAAAAGATTCGTCACTTGTCTCTGTTCTTGCCGCAAATGATCTTCTTTTTGCTGCAAGGGCGGTAGCCGGAACCTATAATCGTTTTTGGGAACCATATATTACTGCAGCCATTCTTTATCTGGTTCTTACTTTTATCTTTAGCAAACTGGTTACATTTCTCGAAGTTAGATTTAGCATCACCTATATTCCCAAGCGGAAAAGGTGGTATACTTCTTCTAGCAATAGGCATACAGGATCGGAGATGAAATCATGATCAGCGTCCGTAATCTGCACAAGTCTTTTGGAGAATTAAAAGTATTAAATGGCATCAATTGCTCGATTAAGGAAAAAGAAGTGGTCTGTGTCATCGGTCCAAGCGGATCGGGGAAAAGCACTTTTCTAAGATGCTTAAACCTGCTGGAAGAGATCACTTCGGGTGAAGTGATTATTGATGGTGTGCGCATCAATGATCCGAAAACAGATATTAATGAAGTTCGCAAAGAGGTGGGCATGGTCTTCCAGCAATTTAACCTCTTTCCGCACATGACGGTTCTCGATAATATTACCTTAGCCCCCATTCACGTAAGAAAGTTAAGCAAAGATGAAGCGGAGAGCAGAGCTTTATCCCTATTAAGCAAGGTAGGATTAAGCGATAAAGCCGGTGCATATCCCGAACAACTTTCCGGCGGACAGCAGCAGCGAGTAGCGATTGCCAGAGCATTGGCCATGCAGCCAAAAGTGATGCTCTTTGATGAGCCTACATCTGCACTAGATCCCGAAATGGTAAAAGAGGTGCTTGATGTGATGAAGCAGTTGGCGAAAGAAGGGATGACGATGGTCGTGGTCACTCATGAGATGGGTTTTGCGCGTGAAGTGGGGGATCGCGTCCTATTTATGGACCAGGGCTTGATTGTAGAAGAAGGAACTCCTGAACAGGTCTTTACCCAGACACAAAACGAACGAACCAAAGCATTCCTTAGCAAGGTGTTATAATCGAAGAAAGGTTGTTCATCATCCAGGAGGAACAACCTTTTGTGCTAACTATTTGATCATCTTCCCCATGCGGTTGGCTGCTTCAACCACCTGCGCGCTGATCTCTTGCATCCGTGCGGGCGTTAAGCGATTGACCGGTCCGGAGACAGCAAGGGCTGCAAAGATCTGCCCGGAGCGGTTAAGAATGGGAGCGGAAATCGCCGATACTCCGGGTTCACGCTCTTCAATACTGGTCGCAAAGCCTTTGATGCGAATCTGTTCTAACTGCTCTACATAATTTTCCTTTTTGATGTTGCTTGGCCAGTCAGGATCATTCAGTACAAGCGATAAGACTTCAGGTTCTGCAAAGGCGACCAGTACCTTGCTTGATGCGCCTACAGATAAGGGCATTCTTGCTCCCACTTGCGCAAAACGGCGCACAATTTGATTGCTTTGCACTGCTTGAATGCGAATGCGTTCTTTGCCTTCACGAATATATAGGCTGATCGTTTCACCCAGCCGGTCGCGCAGATGCTCCATCTCGGGAAGAAGCATCGAGATGGGGTCATCGGATTGATTCAGGCTTGCGGAAAGTTCCCAGATTCGATATCCTAAGCGATATTTTTCCGTTTCCGGATTGCGAATAATAAATCCTTTGTTTTCCAGTGAGGCAAGTATGCGAAAGACCGTGCTTTTATGCAAATTCACCTTTTTGGAGATCTCGGTTAAGCCGAGATCCTTGGCATCCGTGAAGCATAACAGGATATCCAAGGCTCTCTCTACGGAACGCACAGTTGATTTTCCGCCATCCATTTTCTGTTCACCTGCTTTCACGAAAATCATTCATGTTTTATACCGCGAAATAATTAAAAATAGTATATACGAAACAAGGCAATAAGTTAATATCTATTTCAAAATCTATGGCATGGGTATTTACTCCCATGACGATGAGGGGTAGTATGGAAGAGAGTAGAAAAATGTCCGAAAAGGAGGAGAAATGCTGTGCAAAATCGCAATGAGATTGCAGAAAAGTACAAATGGGATCTATCAGCACTATTTGCTACGGAAGAGGAATTTAATCAGCAGATCGATGAGATTCGTCAATTAGTCCTGAAGGTAGAGTCTTTTAAAGGCAAAATTGTTGATTCTGTCGAGAACCTGTATACGGCTCTCACGCAGATGGATCAGATTGGCATTCAACTCTCCCGCGTCATGCGATATGCCAAATTAATCTTGGATACATATCTAAACGATACGGCGGCAAAAGCGCGCTATGAACGTGCCGAATCTTTATCGACTTGGACGCAGGAGCGGCTATCTTTCTTTGAACCTGAATTGTCTAAGTTGGAAGAAAAGCAATTTGAGGAATATGTGCAGGCTGAGCCGCGTCTTGCCATCTATCGGCATAAATTTGATAAGATGTTCCGCTTAAAAAAGCATATCCTTTCGCCGGAGATGGAAGCGTTGATCTCCAAAATGAATGCTTTGGGCAACTCGTTTGAGAAGATCTATGAGGATATTACCCATAATGATCTGCAGTTTCCGGAAGTGGAAGGGGAGAATGGCGAGAAGATTCTGGCCAATGAGGCAAGCTATCGCAGAGCGATGGACAGCACAGACCGGAAGGTAAGGGAGAATGTTTTCCGCGGGCTGCTTTCCACCTATGCTTCCCATGTCAATTCGATCACCTCTACCTATCTGGGAGCGGTTAAGCACAATATCTATGTGGCCAAAGCGCGAAATTATCCTTCTGCACGTGCTGCGGCAGTCGGGAGAAATTTTATCCCCGAAGAAGTATATGATAATCTGGTCGAAACAGCCCGCAGTAAGGCCTATTTGCTCCATGATTATATCGAATTGCGGAGAAAGGTATTAGGCTTGGATGAGATCCATTTCTATGACCTATTTACGCCGATCGTGAAAGAAAGCAGCAAGTCCTATACATTTGAAGAGGCGCAGGAAATGGTGATTGAGGCATTATCGGTCTTGGGAGACGACTATACGGATGTGCTTCGTACCGCTTTTCGCGAGCGATGGATCGATGTCTTCCCGCATAAAGGTAAAACCTCGGGGGCGTATGCTTCCGGAGCCTACGGAGTTCATCCCTACTCATTGCTCAATTTCTCAGGTACGCTAGATGATGTCTTTACATTGGCGCATGAGTTGGGGCATGTGATGCACCGCTATTATAGCTGTGAGCATCAGCCTTACGTAAATGCTCAATATACCATCTTTACGGCAGAGGTCGCTTCGACCGTTAATGAGAACCTGTTGCTTGATTATCTATTAAAACAGGCGAATGAAGAGAAGGAAAAAGCGTTGCTGCTCTCGGAACAATTGGATAAGATCCGCTCCACTTTCTTCCGTCAGACCTTCTTTGCCGATTTTGAAAAACAGGTGCATGAGCTTGTTGAGCGCGATGAACCGATTACTCCCGAAAAGCTCTGTTCCATTTACGAGGAATTATACAAAATCTATTACGGTCCCAACTTTGTCATCGATCCCGAGTTAAAGTATGAATGGTGCCGCATTCCTCACTTCTACATGAACTTCTATGTATATCAATACGCGACCGGATTATCGGCAGCAATCAGCTTGACGGAGCAAATGTTAAGTCAAGGAGAGCCTGCTATTCAGAAATATCGTCATTTTCTAACCACGGGCGGCTCCGATTATTCGATCAACCTGCTGAAAGCGGCAGGTGTAGATATGTCTACTCCCAAGCCCATTGAAGATACACTGGCTAATTTTGAGCGAACCATGAAGGAGTTAGCCGCTATTCTCTCATAGTCAATAATAACAAATCCCCATTACGTCAAACGCAGTGGGGATTTCTTTTTTATGCAATGGTAAACTCGCTGGCGACACCCAATTTCTCATGAACCTGTTTCAGCAGGGCTTCTGCTTTCTTCACATATTCTTGAGGAACCTCGTCATCCCGGAAGATTCCATTGTGATACAACGCCTTGAAGATCTCAATGTTATTGATCTGTACTTCGCATCCCGATTTCTCAATATGGCCTTTTACCGCATCTGTAAAGATACGGAGATAATAATCATAACTAATCTTGCTCTTATGTAACTCATAGTCAAATACGGCATAGGAGTAGGTGAATGTTTCTCCCATAATGAAACCAAGATCCTGCAGTACATGCTTTAAAAGGTGAAAATCAAACGTTTTTCCGATTAACGGGGATTGAACGACCTTCATCATGTCTCTCCTTTCACTAAGCAATTCCACAATTATTATACCTTAAATCGTCCAAAAAAGAGAAATTAAATCTTGATAAATTTTTAATTCATCCATATCTGGCAAGAATAAGGAAGGAAGAGCGAAACCGAACAGGAAGGTGTTCAGGCTTTGGCTAAAGTGCTCCTTTTACCCTTACTGCAAATCCCTTCGGGCCATCATCAAGTAGCAGATGCAGTTTCGCGTTGGCTCCTGCAAACGAAAAGCGATTTGCAGATTGAGAAGGTGGAATTGCTAAGCCATTTTAATCCCATTATTGAAAAGATCATCTCGCGGACATATCTGAAGTGGATTCACCACTTTCCCCGCGTCTATGCTTGGACCTATCGTCAGGTGGTTTATAAATCTGAGGATGTGGAGCTTAGAAAATACAGGGCGTATGAACTGATCTTTATCAAAGAGATGAAGGAGATTATCGATACTCTCTCTCCTGATCTGATCATTTGTACGCATTCGTTCCCCTCATACCTCTGCAGCAGATTAAAGCTGCTGGGCAAAATCGCGCTTCCCATCATTAATGTTTACACCGACTTTATTATTAATCAATTGTGGGGGATAAATGGGATTGACCTCCACTTTGTTCCCGATGAGGATCATAAAAAGAGATTGCAGGAGCTAGGAGTGGAACAGCAGCAAATTATGGTTACGGGGATACCGGTCGATCAAGCCTTTTATCGAATGGAAAAGAAGAAGGAAGCTAATGAAGAAACGAAACATATATTAATCGGAGGAGGGAGTATCGGCATATCGATCACTCCCGAATTATTGCAGCAATTCATGATCAGCAAGCGCACGCATTATACCATTCTCTGCGGACGGAATGAGCGGCTCTATCAAGAGATTCAGAATTTGAAGCTTACAAATGTTACTGCACTTCCTTATATCTCTTCCCGCGAAGAGATGAATCGGCTTTATGAGCAGATGGATGCCGTAGTGACCAAGCCGGGAGGGGTGACAGTAAGCGAATGTTTGCATAAGCGATTGCCGATCTTTATTCATAATGCGTTGCCGGGTCAGGAGGAGATGAACCGCGCCTATCTCATCAATAAAGGATTAGCCTATGATCTGGATATGAAAAAGCAGCCCCTGGAACAGCAGCTTTTGGAGCGTTTAACTGACGGTGCTGGACAGATGAAATTCCAATCAACTGTAGAGCAATATTTATTAAATCTGGAATGGGAGCATGCGTTACATTTGCTTACTTCCCGCTTATAGGTGCCGCCAGCAATAATATGATCACCAGTAAGAGAAAGAGGATAAGGATGATGATCCAGCTCTCGATGTCGCCAAAATGGATTCCCATTTAATCTCCGCCCCGATTCAATGTATATTCTGTACAGTTTATACTATCTCCTGAGTGTTTAGGCGGGCACGGCGACTACCCAGAAGATCAGCCTATTTGTGTATAAGATGCAAAATTTCCATAAGGCTGTGGAGATCATACGGGAGGAATATGGCCGGAAATCGAGAATTAATCAATCAAGGATATTTGAAGGTTGAGGGGAAATTATGGGGAAAATCTGCACATATTGCGGAGGGCAGACGCATCTTGCTCTTCGTACTCTTGTGTTTCATCGGCATCAGATTATGAATGTGCCTATACATACGTGTTCTTTTTGCGAGCGTAGTGAAGTTTCAGAGCGGGTAATGCCAGAGTTGCAAAAATTAGTGCTTTCCCTCTCATTTTCTGTGCACCAGAATCAAATCGTGGCCTTTGAAGAGTATTCAGAGTTTTCCAATCTGCTTGTGATGGTGGCCAATGAGACAGCAGAGGAATTGATCGAGGGCATGATTGAGGATCGCATCAATCAATTGTTGGACCTGTTATTGCTAGCCAGTTCCCTGGAGGACCGCGCCTGGGTGGACGAAATCACCCAACGGCTGCGGCAGGTGATTTGATAAAGTGAAAAGAGGAGCCGTAATGCTCCTCCTCTTTATGCTTGTGCAGTTGCTCCGTAAGCGAGCTGTTCTTTGAAGTTCTCTTTATACTGCAACTCATAGAGCTTGTAATAGAGACCTTTCTTTGCCAGTAATTCCTGATGGTTGCCCATCTCTTTAATCTCGCCCTTGTGCAGAACGATGATCTTATCCGCATGCTGGATGGTGGAGAGACGGTGGGCGACTACGATGGTGGTACGATTCTGCGTTAATTTTTTCATCGCATCCTGAATTAACAATTCGGTTTCCGTATCGATATTGGAAGTGGCCTCGTCGAGCACCAATATCGAAGGATTAAAGGCAAGCGTCCTCGCGAATGAGAGCAGTTGCCGCTGCCCTGCTGACAGAGTAGAACCTCTTTCCTGAACAATCTCATCATATTGGTTGGGCAGCTTCGAGATAAACGAATGCGCATTTACATGTTTGGCCACTTCCATAATCTCTTCGTCCGAAATATGGCGATTATTCAGGCGAATGTTGGAGCGAATATCGCCTGAGAATAAGAATACATCCTGCAGGACAACCCCGATATTCCTGCGCAACTGATTGAGGTCATAGTTGCGGATATCTACGCCATCAATGGTGATTTCACCTTTTTGAATATCATAAAAACGGCTGAGCAGGTTGATGATCGAGCTTTTTCCCGCCCCGGTAGCCCCCACAAAAGCAACCATCTCTCCCGGTTGAATCGAAAAGCTGATATCCTTCAAGATCCATTCTCCGGGATTATAGGCGAACCATACATGGTTAAAGCGGATCTCACCTTTTAATCTCTCTACGTGAACAGGTGCTTCCGCATTTTTGATCGCCGGCTCCTGATCGAGAAGCTGGAAGATCCGTTCGGAAGAGGCCATCGCCGATTGCATAATCGTATATTTTTCCGTCAGGTCGTTGATCGGTTGGAAAAAACGGCCCAGATAATCGATAAATGCATATAATACCCCAAATTGTACCGCTCCGCCCAATACTTCATGTCCGCCAAACCAGATGAGAAGGGCAAGCCCGATGGAATAAATCAGATCCATGAGCGGGCGAAAGATGGAGGAAGCCTGTAGTTCCTTCAGATTGGAGCGGAAATGATCTTTGTTAATCTCATTAAATTGGTCAAATTGCTGTTTCTCGCGTTTGAAGATTTGTACAATGCGCATTCCTGACAGATTTTCGGCAAGCGCAGCATTAATGCGCGCCAGTTTGATGCGAACCTGACGAAAGGCATTACGGGCCACATTTCTGTAGATGATCGAGACTCCGATAATTAAGGGCAGCGTGAGGAAACAGATCAACGCAAGCTTAACATTAAGGTTTAGCATAATAATCATGATCCCGATCAGGATAAAGAAATCTTTAAATAGATTGACCAGCACAGAGGTAAACATCTCATTAAGCGATTCCACATCATTGGTGGCCCGAGTTACCAGGCGCCCAACCGGATTGCGATCAAAAAAGGATAAAGATAATTTCTGCAGGTGTGAAAAGAGATGCTGACGCAGATCGTAGATAATCTTCTGACCTGTTGTCTGCAAAATTCTTGTTTGGCTGTAGTTTAAAATAAAACTGAGAACCAAGATGCCCAAATATAGAAGAGCAATGACCTTAACTGCCGAAATATCCTTTCTTTGGAACTCTTTCAACTCATCGCGGCTGAGCAACTGCGCCGGGATACCCTGATCTGTAAGCAGGTACTGGTTTCCTTGCACATGCGTCAGTGCTGGATTTTTTACATTCGGAGATAAATTGCCTTGAATTAAATAATGTTTCTTATCGATTTCGATGATCTGCGCCTCAGATTTAATGGCAGAAAGATCTTTAAGCTCAGATTGCCGAATATAGACTTTGCCTTGAAACTCTATTCCTTCCTTGGGAGCCTCGCCTTTTTCAAAGACGGCCATCGGTTTACCCAATCCGTTAATATGGTCATCAATCGCAACTTTGATGAGATAAGGACCCGCAAGGTCAGTAGCGGTGATTACAAGCAACAGCAGGATGGAGGCGATCACCATCCACCGGTAAGGTTTCACATATTGAAGTAAACGCTTCATGAGCTGGGAATCATATACTTTTCCCAGGCTCTGTTCTTCATGGATATTGGTTCCGCTCATTTTTCCTCTCCTTAAAGTTCACGAGATTTCAAGTAACGCATCATAGCCAGAAGTTAGTCTTACATCTGCCGAAACTTTTATGATGTTTGCTCGATCATCTCTTCTAATAGCTGCTTTCGATACATCTCCGCATAGAGGCCGTTCTTCTCAAGCAGATCCGTATGATTTCCTTCTTCCACGATCTCACCTTCATCCAATACGATAATATGATCCGCCTCTTTAATGGTAGAGATTCGATGGGCAATGATGATGCTGGTCCGCTCTTTCATGATCTCCTTCAGCCTGCGCAGAATATTCTCTTCCGTCTTGGTGTCTACGGCGGACAGGCTGTCATCCATAATTAGAATGCGCGGATTTTTAATCAGTGCCCGGGCGATGGAGACGCGCTGTTTCTGGCCGCCGGAAAGTGTCACACCGCGTTCTCCCAGCATCGTTTCAAACTGATTGGGGAAGTCCAAGATATTTTCAAGCACCTGAGCGTCCTCCGCCGCTCTTGTCACTTGCTCATCCGTTGCCTGATCCACACCAAATGCGATATTCTCTCGGATCGTGGTGGAGAAGAGGAAATTATCCTGCGGGACATAGCCAATCGATTGGCGCAACAGATCTAAGGGTATTGTTCTTAATTCATGCCCGTCGATGCGAATCGATCCTTCCTCGATGTTATACAGGCGAAGCAGCAGATTCACCAAGGTGGTCTTTCCGCTCCCGGTCTTTCCGACAATGGCCAGGGTTCCGCCGACAGGGATATGAAGGTTGATATTTTTCAGCACATATTGCTCCGTATTGGGATAGCGGAAGGAGAGTCCCTTGATCTCTATATCTCCTTTAATCTCTTGAATCGAGTAGTTGGTCAGATGATCATCAACGATCTCCGGCTCCGTGTGAAAGATCTTATTTAATCTCGCCATTGATGCGGATCCCCGCTGCCATATGTTGATGACCCGTCCGATCGCCATCATGGGGAAGGTAAGCATGCCAAGGTAATTGGAAAATGCAACAAAGTCCCCAAGCGTGATCTCTTGATTGATCACAAGATATCCGCCATAGCCAAGTACTATAAGCAGGCTTAAACCTGAACAAAAAGAGACGAGGGGGTCAAAGATCGCCTGTATGCGAATCAACTTTAGGTTCTTGCTCATATAATCTTTGCTGGCTTCCGTAAATTTCTCAATCTCCGCTTCTTCCTGCACAAATGCTTTGACCACTCTCATTCCGGAGAAATTCTCCTGCACTTTATCGGTTAGGTTGGAGAAGGATTCTTGGGCCTTGCGGAAACGATGATGGATCTTTTTCCCGAATCTCTGCGAAATGATAGCTATGAAAGGCAAGGGAATCAATGCAAGCAAGGTAAGCTTTACACTGATGGTGGTAAACATCATAATCAGCGTGATCGTTACAATGACGATGGTGTCAAAGATCATTACAGTTCCGCCGCCAAAGGTGAATTTGATGGCATTAATGTCATTGGTTGCGTGTGCCATCATATCTCCTACCTTATGATGGTTAAACCAATTGGGAGATAGTTTCTGGAAATGGGCGAAGAGTTCGTTTTTCAGATGATACTCCAATGTGCGTGCCACGCCGAAACAGTACCATCTCCATAAATAGCGAAAGAGTACGATAAACAATGCGACGAGGATGATCAAACCAGATAATTGCAGCATTTTTGCCGATGTGATTTTGCCTTGACTCAGTAAGTCGGTGAAGGTTCCAAGCAACTTTGGAATGACCATCTGCAAAAGATCGACCAAAATGACCCAAAGAATACCAAAGATATACCTCCATTTATGTTTCAGGAAGAATGGTTTCAGGGTCAAAAAATGTTTCAAGCTCTTCTCTCCCTTCTAATATTTCGTAAATCGAATTTATATTTTATCCCCGAAATCTTTATTTGTAAAGAATAAAAAATAATTTTTTTCACGAAAGGCAATCTTTTTTGAATTATATATACTTTCAAATTGTTCGATTAATTTACGGAATCCAATAAAATATTCACAAATGAAATTGAGGAAAAGTGTAAAAAATAGAAGTTGAGTTGAAGATAAAAATAAAAGGAGTTGCAATCATGACGAAGCAAAAGAAGCCTCTTACCGTATCGGAGATCTCCTGCGCCGATTTGCAGTTGGCGGGTGAAGAGCTTTTAGCCAAGAAATATATGAGCTACGCCAACCAGATGACCAATCCTGAGCTGGCACAATTTTGTCTGCAAATGGCAACACGGCATGTGCAAAATTTTAATCTCTTGTTTCATGCGGTGATGCAGCATCCCTCCTCGCTGCAAACTCCTTCTCAACAGCAGGAATGGCAGAAGCTGCAGCAGCAGGCAAATCAAATGCAGGCACAACAGGAATTGCAACAATAATTAAAGAAGGAGCGGGATGTCAAAATGAAAGATAAAGAGATGATCCAAGATTTGCTTGGCAGTGAACAGGCTTTGGCTTCTGCTTGCCTGACAGCGGTCGTAAGCTCAAGCTGTCCGATTATGCAGGATACTTTATCACAGCTATTGAGCAACACCCTGCAAAATATACAAATGATCGGTCAAGAGATGCAATCCTACAACTGGACCAACCCCGCATATGGAGCGCCATCCGATCTTGAACAATTACAATTTCAATATCAGATGAAAGTGGAACAGTTGGAGACTTCATTAAAACAGGCCAAAATGAAAATGAACCAATAAAGTCATAAAATATCCATGCTGGATCATTGCAGATCCAGTTATTTTTATGTGTTTTTAAACAAAACTTTACAATTCTTTTAAGTTAAGGATTAGCAAGATTTGCTATAATTAAAATGATCAGACGGGGAATGCTGAAATCATTTAATTGGGAGATGAGAGGAAAATGAAAAAAAGTTACATTGGGCTTCTGATAGCGGTTCTACTTCTATTTCAAAGCTTTGCCTATGTTTCTGCCGATGAAGCAGGGGGATCGGAATGGAGCCTAACCATCTTGCATACCAATGATACTCATGCGCATTTGGAGAATATTACAAAAAGATTTACGGCTGTAAATCAAATTCGCGCGGAAGTAAGCAACTCGATATTGCTTGATGCCGGCGATGTCTTCTCTGGAACATTATTCTTTACCAAATACTTGGGGAAAGCCGATGCTCAATTTATGAATATGCTTGGCTATGATGCAATGACCTTTGGAAACCATGAATTTGACAAAGGTCCGAACGTATTGGCCGATTTTATCAAAGAGTTGAAGTTTCCTATCGTAAGCGCTAATGTGGATGTCAGCACAGAGCCCTCATTAAACGGACTTTTCAACAATACTGTAGGTGAAGGTGGAAAAGGTAACGGAGGTAAAATCTTTCCTGCGCTGATTCTGGAAGTGAATGGGGAGAAAGTTGGCCTTTTTGGGCTAACCACAGAGGATACCGCATTTATTGCCAGCCCCGGCCCCAATGTAAAGTTCAACGATGCGATTGAAACCGCACAAAATACCGTAAAGATGCTGGAAGAGAAGGGAATTAACAAGATTATTGCACTCACTCATCTTGGCATCGATACGGATCGTAAGTTGGCGGAAACGGTCGATGGGATTGATGTAATCGTAGGGGGACATTCTCATACCAAAATCGATACTCCCGAAGTATATCATAAAGAAAACACTCCTACATTAGTGGTTCAGGCCAATGAATGGGGGAAATACTTAGGAAGGCTTGATGTAACCTTTAATCAGGCTGGCGTTTTAACCAAATGGGATGGGCAATTGATCGACATCAATGCCAAAGATCAAGAGGGTAATTTCGTTCTTGCTGATGATCAACAAGCTGCTGCTTTATATGCAGAGTACCAAAAAGAGATAGACGCGATGGCTAATCAGGTGGTAGGCAGAACAGCTGTCGATCTGGTTGGAGAGACGGCGCTGGTTCGAACACAAGAGACCAATCTTGGCAATCTCATTACCGATTCCATTCTGGACAAAACAGCCCCTCTGGTAGGCGCTACAATCGCCATACATAACGGCGGGAATATACGCGCTTCCATCAGCAAAGGCGAGATTACGATGGGGCAAGTAAGAACCGTCCAACCTTTTGGAAATAGTATAGTAGCCCTTGAGTTAACCGGAGAACAGATCATAGCCGCTTTAGAGAATGGGGTATCAAAGGTAGAAGAAAAGAAAGGCCAATTCCCGCATGTTGCAGGCATGAAATATACCTACGATTCCCGTAAACCGGCCGGACAGCGCATTATAAGCGTAGAAGTGAAGACGGAAGAGGGTTACCAACCGATTGACAAGAAAGCTTCCTATATGGTTGCCACCAACTCGTTCCTGGCAGATGGCGGCGATGGATACACGGTATTTAAGGAAGCAAAAGATGCCGGAAAAATGAAGGATCTATTTTTTACCGATTACGAGATCTTTGTCGAATATCTTGCCAAAAAAGGTGAGGTAAGTCCTCAGTTGGAAGGCCGCATCGTGAACCTGGCGACCCAAGCGGAAGAGACGAACAAAGTGCCAAGCAAGGAAGAGCCAACAAATGAAAAACCGGCTGAAGGCCAAGGAGTTGGTTCCGATAAATCTGAAGCAGGTAAAAAGGAGATCGTTTATATCGTAAAGAAAGGCGACGTACTCTGGAAAATTGGCAAACGGTATGGCATAGACTGGAAGCTCTTAGCGGAATATAATAAACTGAAAAACCCGCATCTCATCTTAATCGGGCAGAAACTTTTAATTCCCGCAGAAAAATAGTGCTTCCATTCATGAACCAGTAAACTCGGAAAAGCTGCATCATGAAGAACAACACCCTGTATCATTCAAATGGTGATACAGGGTTCATTTTTTGGATATAGGGTGATGGATATTAAACCTCTACAACCGTTTTAATCTCAAGAACATCGCCTTCTTGTATGGTTTCGTCAAGGCTGCTGGGCTCCCCATTTTTCAAAATGTAAACCTTCTGACCCGGCTTGTAGGTTGGAACCTGAAAGTCAATATAGCGGAACAAATCCGAAAAGATGGGGGTCGGCAGTGATTGCTGCTCAATGGTAATATGGTCGCCCTCGCTGAGAAGGGTCTCATCCGAGACCGGTTCTCCATTCGCTTTGATCAGGACGGTTGTCGTAGGTATGAGCACATCTTGACCGTTAAAGGTAACGCGTAATGCCATGCCCCTGATCTCTTCTTCCGGAAAAAGATCCTTGATGCGTGGAACAGGAAACTCTTCCCTCCGATACTCTAATCGGTCGCCGCTTTGCACAGTTGAACGCATATGGGCAGGTTGGCCATTGAGATAAAGTTCGCTGCGCATCAGCACAATCTCTCTGGGTTCTCCATTCACTTTATATGTAAGCGATTTTGTCAATGGCTCTACAATGCCAATCTCTTTTTTGATGTCTTCCAGAGTTTTGGGGATATGAATATCGACCTCATCTCTCTCCTGTAAGAGAGTATCCCAGGAAGCAGGGCGACCGTTAATCCGAATCGTCGGAGCAAATGAGGCCGGTTTTCCGTTGACATAGATATCAAGCGTCGTAATTTCATCCAGCACATCTTTCACATATACCTGTGCCACTTCTCCGTCTTTTCCGGGAATCACTTCTAACTGATCCCCATCTTTTACAATTGTATCGAGAAAACCCTCTTCGCCATTAATCTTGATGATGGGAGGAGTGCCATGCGTTCCGGGAATCATCTTCATGCGGTGGTTGATCGTAACCGTAAGCGCAAGACCCGGACGCCCATGCAGTTTTTTGATATCAATTCCGGCTGCGATCAAGGCTTCACCTACGGTGATCGTCCGTAAATCAAACAGCCTTAAGGGTTTTTGATTGATCTCAAGCGAGAGGTATTTGACCGGATGCTCGGAAGCCGTTACTGCAATTCCGATCGGTGTAATAAATTCAGGGCCTTTAATCTGTAAATCTGTAAAGGTCAGATTCTGGATGGCATCGACGCCGCGCACGGCCACACGCGCTTCCGGCAGCCCGAGATAATTGGCCAGAGCGGTAGAAAGGTTCGGGGTTAAACTGCCTCCGCCAATCAAGATTACCGCCTGAGGCGGTTTTCCGTTTAATTCTATAATCCGCTCTCCGATGGCTTGTGCCAGCTTATAAATGTCTTCCTTGATGGCTTGTACCACCTCTGTCCGGGTCAATTGATACTCCATACCCAGAATATCCGTAAAAGAGACTATCTCCTGCTCATGCAGATTTTTCTTCAGCTTCTCCGCAACAGGGAAGTCAAGGAGAAAGGCCTGCATGATCGCATCGGTGATTTCATCGCCAGCAATGGGGACCATGCCATATGCGGTAATGGTTCCTCCTTCGGTAAGGGCAATGTCGGATGTACCTGCGCCAATGTCAACTAAAGCGATGTTTAACCTTCTCATCGTGGAAGGAATTAGGACATGAATGGCTGCTATCGGTTCCAGCGTCAATGCTTCCATGGTAAGATCGGCTCGTTGCAGCGCCGATATGATATTGTCCACCACGATGCGCGGCAAAAAGGTGGCGATGATCTCAACGCTTGCCGTGTCGCCGCGCTGGTCAATCAAGTTTCCGATTACAGAATGATCTAAGAAATAATTTACCACACTATATCCAACACAATAGTATTGCGTTGAGTCTCGTTCCTCTTCTGACATGGCCAGCGCTCTTTGCGCTTCTTGCACCGCACTAAGCTCAAGCGCCAGAATCTCTTCACGATTGATGGGCGGATGGCCGCTGATCGTTTGGTCTACTTTTACTCGCATGGTTTTGAGCGAGCGTCCTGCTGCAGCAACGGCAACGCGGGTTAAAGGTCCATGATTTTTTTCCAGCCGTTCTTTCACACGACGGATCACTTCAGCAACCGCAACCACATCATGAATCTGTCCGTCTAACATAGAACGCTCCTGATGCTCTTCCATCTCCATGGCAATTACTTTATATTGGTTGTTCTCCTTTTCCAATAAAAGGCCTACGACGCTGCGAGTCCCGATATCTAGGGCAAAGATTGGTTTGGTTGAATGGGACATGGGAACTCTCCTTCAAATAAAGATGCTTATTTTTCATTTCTCTTTTTGAAAAGAAAAATCCTTTTTTAGAATCGACAATTCTGTTCATTTTTCGGTATAATAACTGTTAATACCTAGAATTCTCCTCTATTCTTTAAAATGATTTTGATTGAATCATATAGCTCGTCGGCAGAATGTATACCATAATAGGTGTGAACCACTTCACCCTTAACCAGATATTTGATTGAAGGTGTCGATGTCACTTTTAATAACTCGACAATCTTGGGAGAGAAATGGACATTGCACTTGTAGGCGGGTAGAGTGGGAAGCCGGTCTAGTGCCTGTTCGAGAAACCGTTCGGCGACTTCACATCTGCTGCAAAAGGTATTGCTAAAATAGATGAGCATAAAGACCGGTTTTGCTTGTATGGCTTTGATGATTTCTTTTTCGTCTGTTTCTTGCATGGCGCGATCTCCTTTATGATCATTGCTTTTATCCGCATTAATCGATCTGATTGCCATCATACTACGGATGGGCAACCATTTGTGTAAACAGGCGGCTCGTTATAAAGCATATCATAAATGTGTAGAATCTTAGGTAAAAGCAACGCAAATTCAAGCGATCATCTTTTTCATAGATCAGTACAGATTCCTCAACGATAAAATATTTGAATAAAGGAGGTACCTGTCGTGACGGTTACAATATACGATGTGGCGCGTGAAGCAGGCGTTTCCATGGCAACTGTTTCCCGGGTGGTGAATGGGAATACCAACGTTAAACCCAGCACGCGCAAAAAAGTGTTAAAGGCGATTGAAGATTTGGGTTATCGCCCTAACGCGGTGGCAAGGGGCTTGGCGAGCAAGAAAACCACTACGATCGGGGTTGTCTTGCCTGATATCTCAAGCGCTTTTTTTGCCGAAATGGCCCGCGGCATTGAGGATATTGCCAATATGTATCATTACAATATTATCTTAAGCAGTTCCGATCAAAATGTGGAGCGGGAGATTCAATTGATCGACAACCTGTTGGAAAAACAGGTGGATGGACTGCTCTTCCTTGGCGATAATCTGACGGAGGAGCATCAACAGATTTTCGCCAGCACCAAAGTCCCGATTGTCCTGGTGGGTACCATCGATCCAAAACATCAGTTGCCGTCCGTGCGGATTAACTTGGAGCAGGCCACTTTTGATGCTGTCGATTACCTCATAAAGAAAGGCCACAAACGAATCGGGCTGTTGACGGGATCACGCAAGAGCTTTATCGGTCAGGTTCGGTATAACGGATATGTGCAAGCGCTTAAAGATCATCAGATTCCATTTGATGAGAATTTAATCGTGGAGATTCAACCGAATTATGAAGCTGCGCTGAAAGGAACAAAAACCCTGCTCGATCTATCTGAGCGGCCAACGGCGATTTTTGCATATAATGATGAGGTGGCGGTGGGAGCCATTCATGCCGTGCAGGATGAAAAGTTACATGTGCCTGACGATATCGAAGTGGTTGGCTTCGATAATACGCGCATCGCGCAGATGGTTCGTCCGATGCTTACCACCATTGTTCAGCCGATGTATGATCTGGGAGCGGTCTCCATGCGCCTGCTTACAAAGCTGATCAATAAAGAAGAAACGCATCTTGATGTGGTGCTTCCACATCGTCTGGAGGTTCGCCAGTCAACGAAATAATATGTGACATGATCGTAAATTGTAACTAGATAAAGAAGGTGTAATAATTTATGGCTCGTATCGGCATTATCGGTGCAATGGATGAAGAGATTGCACATTTTCTTCCCTCATTGGAGGATCAAGAAGAAGCAGAACATGCAGGCATACTCTATCGCGTGGGGAAGTTTCATAACAGAGAGGTAGTTCTGGTTAAATCGGGAGTAGGCAAAGTAAATGCAAGTGTATGTACGCAAGTTTTAATCGACCGTTTCCAAGTGGAGAAGATTATATTTACGGGGGTAGCCGGTGCCCTGCATCCTGATCTGGATATCGGCGATATCGTGGTGTCCACCGATTGCATGCAGCACGACATGAATGTGACCGCGCTCGGCTATCCTCTTGGCGTGATCCCGCTCTTCCCGCAATCGGTTTTTACCGCTGATCCTGAATTGATCGCGCTAGCTCAGAAAGCCGCTGAAAGCGTGATGGACCGCAAAGTAATGTTGGGTAGAGTCTTATCCGGCGACACGTTTGTGGCTGACCGCACACTGGTGCAGAATCTGTATGAAGTGCTGGAGGGAGCCTGCACGGAGATGGAAGGGGCGGCAGTAGCGCAGGTAGCGTACATGAACCGCGTTCCGTTTGTCATTATCCGTTCCATGTCGGATAAGGCGGATGGCAGCGCTGAGGTCAACTACCGGGAATTTGTAGAGGTTGCAGCCCAGAAGTCATATGAAATTGTGGAAAAAATGATCCTGAATATGAAGTAAGAGATCGACCGCATCCATAAAAACAAATCATTAAAAATTTACCCCGATAACTGGATCTGCGTTATCGGGATTTCTTATCTTCCCGACAAATAAGCGAGTACCCGTTCAACGGTTAAGCGATTCTTCTTCTCAATCTCTGCTCTTCTGGGAATCGGAGCGAAGTGTGGATCAAAGAAATTTGTGGGCAACGGATATTGACTCTCATTTTGCCAAAGTTCGATCCAAGTCTTAGGAATATCGGCATCTTCAATCGGTCGATCATTCATTTCCGCCCACAGATAGGTCCATGCCCTTGGCACTACCCGCCAGATATCATAGCCTCCTCCGCCTAAAGCAATCCATCTGCCTTCGCAATATTGATGCGCCAAGCGATGGGCAAGTTTTGGAATCTCTCGATAGACCCGCATACTGGTGGATAGGTGCGTCAGCGGATCATAGCGATGGGCATCCACGCCATTCTGAGTCACCAACAGATCAGGTTTGAATGATTGAATCGCTTGCTCAAAAACCGTCTGATAAGCCTCAAGGAAGGAATCATCTTCTGTATAGGGATCAAGCGGTACGTTAAGAGAATAGCCAAACCCCTCACCGTCACCGCGTTCTGTAACATGCCCGGTTCCCGGAAATAAATATTTCCCGGTTTCGTGGAAGGAGAGCGTCATCACATTGGGATCGTGGTAGAACGACCATTGAACCCCATCGCCATGATGTGCATCGGTATCTACATAAAGGATGCGCACGTTATACTTTTTGCGCAGATATGCGATCATGATTGAGCAATCGTTATAGACACAAAAACCGGATGCTTGTCCCTGTAACGCATGATGCAGACCTCCCGATAGATTTACGGCATGCGTTCCCGGGTTGTTCATTACATAATCGGCCGCAACCAAAGATCCTCCTACGATCAGCGCAGAGGTCTCATGCATATTTTTAAAAATAGGCACATCTTCCGTACCTAATCCGAAAGGCAGTCCATCAAAGTGATCTGTTGCCTGACTTGCCTCTTTTACAGCAGTGATGAATTGCTGCGAATGAATAAGTGAAATCTCTTCGTCCGTAGCCTGACGGGGCGGAACAATCTGTTCGTCATCAATAAGATCTAATGAACGGATTAAGGTAAGGGTTAAATCCAATCTCTTTTGTGTGAAAGGATGGCCATCCGGAAATCTGTAATTGAGCAATTCAGGACTGTAGATAAAGATAGATGTTTTCATGGTTTTCCTCTACCTGTTTGAACTCGGTTTACGCTTTCTGAATATTTGATATTCACCGATTATTATCTCTAATTCAATCATATACCGAAATAGATAAAAAGGAAACCGCTTTCACATAGGGATTTCACAACAAAAGCTAATACATAAAGCGATGACGGAAGCGGAGGCGGTCAAAAGCCTCAATCGTATCCATGTCGACTCTGCTTCCTACGCGTGCCATAAGACAATTTGCGGGATGAGCGCAAATCTCCGGATCGTCAGTTGCATACCAGACCAATCCAGCGCTGCCCATCATCTTCTCCATCACTTTGCGGTAATCCCATACCGATAATCCGGTCCCTTTCAAATCCCAATGCCAATAATACTCCGTGGTAATCACCAAGTAATCCTCCATGGCATCATCCATAAAAGCGACTTTAAGCAAACCCTTGCCAACCCCGGCACCACGATAGGGAGGGGCTACTTCAATGGCTCCCAATTCGATCAGGCGTTCTAACTTTCCAGAAGACCAGCTTTCCAAAGGATCGGGATAGTGGAACGTAACATAGGCCACAATCTCCTCCTGGGTGCGGGCAACAATAATACGGCCTTCCGGCAATCCGGCAATCTCCATCAGTGCCTGTTTTTGCTGTTGGGGCGGACGAAAGGCTGTTAATCCTTCGTGAAAAGCATACTTCTCAATTTCTTCCGGAGCTAACGGTCCTTCGATGATCAGAATTCCTGATGGAGTTTGCCATTCCATCCTATGGTATGACTTTATGTGTTCCACTCTAACACCTCAAGTCGGTTTCCGATTTCGGGAATCATTACCTTTATTATATAACAGTCTATGCAGGAATCCGTAAGGTTCTATCTAATATTTTAGAAAAATTTATGAAATGTTCTATATCACTTTGGAAAAGCTTTATATGAAAGCCCTAATTTTATTCAAGGCGATCGTATTGCCTATTTCAAACAAATCTTTCCCAAGAAAGATTGGTGAAATAGTTTTTGCTGTTTTTCCATAACATATCTTATAGAGGATTCATGGTAAAGGAGGAGTCTCATTGGCAAGTATCTGTATACAAAAGGCCGATTTCAATGATTCTTTCAAAAAGTTTGCAATAGCGGAAGACCGGATCTTCCATCGAACAACCTATACATACATGGATGTGAATCAGCGGGATCAACGTGTAATTGATTTTTTGGCACGTACCATGATAGAGATTTACGAGCCGCGCATGCTTAGGCATATTCTGATGAGAAATTACTGTTATACAGAGGAGGAAGAGATTGAGGCGATCCTCAAGTATGCGAGATTTATTTCCAATCAGGAAGATATGGCAGATGGTGATGAGGTTTTTAACCGGAAAATCGCATGGGTGAAAGAAAGACTGACAGAGTACTTTAAGGAATCGAGCATTCTGCATCTCGAAGGATTCTATCGATTCCGTCTCAAAGAAGAGTGGCAAAGAAGCCATGAACTTATTGAAAATGCGATTGATGAATATATGTTGGAGAAGGAATATCGGGAGTATATCCGTCAACTGAAGGGAGTGGTTTTAGAACGGGAAGAGAGAGCCAGCTTGATGCATCTGGTTCAACTCCAGAATGGTCAATTCCAGCTCTATGATCAGCATGGCAATCCTCTGCCGGAAGAGTACGGGGCATCCCTTGCAAGCCGTTATCACAACTTGGAGCAAGAACAAGATGATTTAATCTTAAGCAGATTGGTTACGCTAAATCCAAGTATAATCCTTCTTCATTGCAAGGATGAGAGCCATCCTGTGGTCATCACCATACAGAATATTTATGAGGGAAAAGTGGAGCTATGCCAAGGATGCGCACTATGCAACACTTCCTCCAAAATTAAGGATAGCAGCTATTGACATGGTATCCCTACGGGGATATAATATCGACTAACATGAATATGCTTAAATAAAAGCTGTGAAAAGGACATGAATAATTAAGCATTGATCAATCCAGAGAATAAGGGTCGCCGGCTGAAAGCCCTTTTTGATCACTTAATTATTTACCACCTTGGAGCTGTAGCAGGGAACTTTTAGTATCTGCTATCGGTGCAAGAGCCGTTATCTCTCAGAGGGTTATAAGGAGATCTTCTCGCTTGTAACTGAAGTTTGGGTGGTACCACGAGACAACACACGCTCGTCCCTTATGGGATAAGCGTGTTTTTTATTTTTATCATAAAGGAGGAGTCATAAATGTCAGTTGCAGTTAAATTGCCCAATGGTGCAGTAAGAGAATATGAAGAAGCGGTTAGCGTAGCCGATGTGGCTGCATCGATTAGCACAAGCCTGGCGAAGAATGCGATTGCCGGAAAGATCGATGGGAAGGTGGTCGATTTAAGCGCCTCTGTTCCTGATGGCGCAACGGTTGAAATCTTAACCCTGGAGAACCCGGAAGGTTTGGACGTGATGCGCCATAGCACGGCACATCTGCTCGCACAAGCGTTAAAACGCCTTTATCCGGGAATCAAGCTGGGAATAGGGCCTGTGATTCAAGATGGCTTCTACTATGATGTAGATGCTCCCGAACCCATCACTGCGCATGATCTTCCCAAGATTGAAGAAGAGATGAAGAAGATCGTGGCTGAGAATCATGAAATTCGCCGCAAAGTGGTTTCGCGTGAAGAGGCATTAGCCATCTACGAAGAGATTGGCGATCACCTGAAATTGGAACTGATTCGCGAACTCCCTGAAGGCGAAGAGATCACCATCTATGAACAGGGGGAATTCTTTGATCTTTGCCGTGGTCCGCACGTGCCATCCACAGGCAAGATCAAGGTATTCAAACTCTTAAGCATTGCAGGCGCCTATTGGCGTGGGGATTCGAAAAACCAGATGCTTCAGCGCATCTACGGAACAGCATGGGCGAAGCAGGCGGAATTGGATCATTACCTGAAGATGCTTGAAGAGGCGAAAGAGCGCGATCACCGCAAGCTGGGCAAAGAGTTGAAGATCTTTACGCTTACTGCTGAAGTGGGACAAGGCTTGCCTCTATGGCTGCCCAATGGGGCAAAGATACGCCGCATCGTGGAACGTTACATTGTGGATCTTGAAGAGAGCTTAGGCTATGACCATGTCTACACCCCGCATTTAGCCAATGTGGAATTATACAAGATCTCCGGACACTGGGATCATTACCATGAGGATATGTATCCTCCAATGAAAATGGATAATGAGGAATTGGTGCTGCGCCCCATGAATTGTCCGCACCATATGATGATCTTTAAAGAAGAGCTGCGCAGTTACCGCAATCTGCCGCTGCGCATCGCAGAACTGGGCACCATGCACCGCTATGAAGCATCCGGAGCGTTGACCGGATTACAGCGCGTCCGTTCTATGACTTTAAATGATGCCCATATTTTCTGCCGTCCCGATCAAATCAAATCGGAATTCAGCAATGTGCTTCAGTTGATCATGAGAGTCTATAAAGACTTCGGCATCAAAGATTATTGGTTCCGCCTCTCATTGCGCGATCCCAAGGATAAAGAAAAATATGTGGATAACGATGAGATGTGGGAACGATCTCAGTCGTTACTGAGGGAAGCGTTGATCGAGAATGGGGCCAACTTCGTGGAAGCGGAGGGAGAGGCGGCTTTCTATGGCCCGAAGCTGGATGTCCAAGTTAAGACAGCATTGGGTAAGGATGAAACGCTCTCCACAATCCAATTGGATTTCCATCTGCCGAATCGCTTTGAACTGGAATATATCGGAGAAGACGGCAAAGCACACCGACCTGTTGTGATCCATCGCGGCATCGTCGGCACAATGGAGCGCTTTGTGGCCTTCCTGCTTGAGTATTATAAAGGCGCGCTCCCTGTCTGGCTCTCCCCGGTACAGGTAACGCTGATTCCGGTAGCGGATGCGCATGCCGACTATGCATATGACCTGGCCAACCGGATGAAAGCAAAGGGCATTCGCGTAGAGGTAGATGACCGCAACGAGAAGATGGGCTACCGCATCCGCGAATCGCAGGTGAAGAAGATCCCTTATGCCCTTGTCGTTGGAGAGAAAGAGATGGCGAGCCATTCCGTCTCCGTTCGCCGTCATGGTCAAGGGGATCAGGGCATAAAGAGCGCTGATCAGTTTATTGAGGATATCCTGGCTGAGATTCGTGAGAAGAGATAGGAGTGCATCGCCGTTCTTGACGGGTTCCGCAGGGCAAGTGGAGCTTGCTTGTTGCTGTCGGTTCCTTAAATACGCTGCGATTAAAGGTTTTTTTAACTTTAATGTCGTACAAATATGATCAATAAAGATGAAAGAAAGGAGGGGATGATTTGGATATACAAATTGGCGATGTCTTTACTTGGGAGCGTACTTTTAGCGAAAAAGAAACATTGGCGTTTGCTGAACTAACAGGGGATAAAGGCCGACATCATATGATTCGCGATGAGAAAGGCAGACTTATGGTGCATGGATTGTTAACGGCCAGCATTGGAACAAAAATTGGGGGAGACCTAAACTATATCGCACGCAACATGACTTTTGAATATCACCGCCCTGTGTTTACAGGAGATACGATCACATGCGAGTTTAGGATCACAAATGTCATTCAGAAAGAGGGTTATAAGTTTGTTGAGATAACCTCCGTTTATCGAAATCAAGACGGAAAAGAAGTGGTCACAGGATCAAGCTCAGGTATTATTAAGAATCAGGTGGATTAAATATTTTCTATTGCATTTTCTGCTGTATTGATGTATTTTAATATTTAAAATCGTGCGACAATTGAAAATGATCAATGGCGATGAAGGGGAAAAGTAGGATCAAATCATTTTTTACAGAGAGCTTCGGTAGCTGAAAAGAAGCAAAAATGCTGATTCGAACAATGGTCTCTAAGCTCCGTGCTGAACATATCTTTATAGATATAAGTAGGTTCCGGCGAGTTTGGTACTCGTTACAAATACCACAGTACAAGAGTTCGCATTACTCTGTAATTGCTGAGGCTGTTTGCGTGAGCAAACGGCGAAGTAAGGTGGTACCGCGTGATCAAAGCCACGTCCTTATCGTGATGGTAAGTACGTGGTTTTTTCAATAATTTAAAGGGGGGATTTTAACTCAACTTGACATCAGCTTTCTGAAAAAGGAGGGATTCACGCCACAAGCCAATCATGAACAGGTTAGGGAGGACAGAGTGAGCAGCATATTGGTATTGCAAACAGATTTTGGAACCAGCGACGGCGCCGTATGTGCCATGTACGGTGTAGCCAATTCGGTTGACCCGTTTATTCGGGTCTATGATTTAACCCATGATATTCCTCAATACAACATATGGGAAGCCTCTTACCGCCTTTATCAGGCGATCTCTTACTGGCCTGAGGAGACCGTATTTGTTTCCGTGGTAGATCCGGGTGTAGGCTCGGACCGTCGCAGCATTGCTGTGAGGACGACAGCCAATCATTATATCATAACACCGGACAACGGAAAGCTTACCCATATAAAGAAGTTTATCGGAATTGCCGAGGCGCGCATCATTGATGAAAGGGTAAACCGGCTGCCAAATTCCGGGGAATCCTATACCTTCCATGGCCGGGATATATACGCATATACGGGAGCGAGACTCGCATCTCATCGGGTTACTTTCGCCCAGATAGGACCGGAAACAGAGGTGAATTCAATCGTGGAGCTTCCTGTATCCGCAGCTTTCATAAAAGATGAACTTATAATCGGAAATATTGATATTTTAGATATTCGCTTCGGAAACCTCTGGACCAATATACATCGTACGCTTCTCAGCGATTTAGGCATTCATTATGGAGATATTTTGGAAGTGATCATTAGGAATGAGAGACGGGAAGTTTATAAAAATTCGATGAAGTTTGGCCGTACTTTTGCCGATACGCGGATCGGGGAACCGCTGGTTTATATCAACTCGCTGGACAGCTTGGGGATTGCCATCAATCAGGGTTCATTTGCACAAGTGTATGGCATTGGCACCGGCAGCAATTGGCGCATATCGATGCGTAAAGTCTCTAATTCTTAATCCATTATCAAATATAAAGGAGATGGATCGGATTGCGAAATCGTCTTTCCATTAAAACAATCGTTGCCATAGGTATTGGTTCAGCCGTTTTTGTCATCCTGGGCAGGTTTGCATCCATTCCGACCGGGATACCTAATACAACGATTGAAACTACCTATGCATTTCTGGCATTAATGGCTATATTATTTGGCCCTATCGCAGGGGGATTGATCGGATTAATCGGACACGCCTTAAAAGATTTTATCATGTATGGGTCACCTTGGTGGAGTTGGGTGATTGTATCCGCATTGGTTGGGGTATTGATCGGATTGGCATCGAAAAGAGTCAATGTTCATGAAGGAAAATTTGGCCTAAAAGAGATCGTTACTTTTAATGTTGTGCAGGTGCTCTCCCAGGCGGTCGGCTGGTTCCTCGTTGCCCCGGCACTCGATATACTCATATATGCGGAGCCGGCCAATAAGGTATTTGTGCAGGGGCTTGCCGCAGGGATATCTAATATGATTGTTGTTGGTGTCATTGGAACATTGTTGATTTTTGCCTATGCTAAAACCCGCGGCAAAAGTGGTAGTTTGGATAAAGAAGAATCAGTTTAACCTCTTAGGCCGGAGGCAATTCCTCCGGCTTGTTGCTTAGGCAGGGATAGGAGATATCATTTGCAGGTAGGAGAGAGCGATGAAGAAACCTGTAATTCAATTTGAAAATTTCAGCTTTAGATATCGCAGCCAGGCCAAACCGACACTCTATGATATCAATCTAACCATTTATGAAGGGGAGAAAGTGCTGATTGTAGGTCCGTCCGGATCGGGAAAAAGCACTCTCGCCCACTGCATCAACGGTTTGGTTCCCTTTTCTTATAAAGGGGAGATCACCGGAAGCCTGAAAATCATGGGCAAGGAGACCAAAGAGGAAGGAATCTTTGCGTTTGCCAAAATGGTCGGCACGGTTTTGCAAGATCCGGATGGACAGTTTATCGGACTTACCGTTGGAGAAGATATTGCCTTTGCATTGGAGAACGATGCCGTGCCGCAAGAGCAGATGTTTCCCCGTGTTGCAGAAGTTTCAAAGATGGTGGACATGGAGCACTTTATCGATTCATCCGTTCACCACCTGTCCGGAGGGCAGAAGCAGAGGGTAGCGCTTGCGGGAGTGATGGTGGACCGCGTCCATATCCTTTTATTCGATGAGCCGTTGGCCAATCTTGATCCCGCCACGGGCAAACATGCCATTGCCTTAATTGATCGCATACATAAAGAGACCCATACCACCATTGTGATTATCGAACATCGCTTGGAAGATATTTTGCATTGTAATGTTGACCGCATTATTGTGGTGAATGACGGCCGCATTGTCAGCGACCTGACGCCCGACCAACTGCTGGCCTCTTCGATATTGGAAGAAAACCATATCCGGGAGCCTCTTTATGTAAAGGCGTTGAAATATGCCGGTTGTGAGGTAACTCCGCAAATGCGTCCGGCTCACATCGACTCGTTGGACGTGAGCCAGGTGAAAGAAAAGCTTTTAAGCTGGTATGAGGCAACCCATCCGCCTCTTGCCAAACCAAAAGCTTCGCCAATCTTGGAGCTTAGGGAGATCTATTTCGGTTACTCACCCGGCCGTGAAATCATACACGGCATTTCCTTTTCTATAGAGAAGGGCGAGATGGTAAGTATCGTCGGGAAAAACGGCGCAGGGAAATCAACGCTTACAAAGCTGATCTGCGGATTTGAGAAACCCTCTTCCGGGAGAATTCTTGTGGGTGGACAGGAGATTACAGAGGAGACCATCAAGGAGCGTTCCTTAAGAATCGGTATGGTCATGCAAAATCCAAACCAAATGATCTCAAATCATATGATCTACGATGAAGTAGCTTTGGGGCTAGTGAGCAGGGGGATGCCCAAAGATGAGATTAAAGCGCGGGTTGAAGCAACGTTAAAAATTTGCGGCCTCTATCCTTTTCGCAACTGGCCCATCTCAGCACTCAGTTTTGGACAAAAAAAGCGGGTAACCATCGCCTCCATTTTGGTCATGGAACCGGAGATCATCATCCTTGACGAACCTACTGCGGGACAAGATTTCCGTCATTACACGGAGATTATGGAGTTTCTGACAGAGTTAAACAACCGTGGAGTTACGATTCTCATGATCACCCATGACATGCACCTGATGCTCGAATATACTCCACGTGCCATCGTGATTGCCGATGGGAAGAAAATTGCCGATGATACAGCCGTCGATGTACTGACCAACCCTGAAGTAATCCGGCAGGCGAACCTGAAAGAAACATCCTTGTTTGAATTGGCATTGCGGGTGGGCATTGAAGATCCCAAAGGGTTTGTGCAACGTTTTATTGCCTGCGATAAGGAGGTAAGACGGGTATGGCCGTAGAGATGTTATCGTATATGGAGCGAAACTCGCTGATACACCGCCTGACTGGGGTGACGAAACTGATTTGCTTCTTGCTGTGGTCTTTTGCGGCGATGCTGACGTATGATACCCGCGTATTACTGTTTCTGCTCCTGGCAAGTCTGGCCATCCTGAAGATTTCCCAAGTAAAAATAAAGGAAATCTCCTTTGTATTGATCTTTATCCTGATTTTTCTCCTGCTCAATGATATAGCCATCTACGTTTTTTCACCGCAGGAGGGCGTAAAGATCTACGGATCAAAACATGTTCTGTTCAACCTTCCCGGACACTATGACCTTACCCTTGAACAGCTATTTTACCAGTTTAATATCACGATAAAATATTTAGCCGTGATCCCGGCTGCGCTCCTTTTTATCGTTACGACCCATCCCAGTGAATTTGCATCGTCGCTAAACCGGATCGGCGTCAGTTACCGAATCGCTTTCTCTGTTGCGCTCGCCTTGCGATATATCCCCGATATCCAGCGCGATTATCGGAACATCGCCCTTGCCCAACAGGCTCGCGGAATCGATCTGTCCCGCAAGGAGAAATTCTTTAAACGGGTTAAAAATGCGGCAGCGATCATCGTGCCTCTGATCTTTTCCAGCTTGGATCGGATTGAGGTAATCAGCAACGCGATGGAGCTTCGCGGTTTTGGGAAAAAGAAAAAGCGGACCTGGTATAGTGCCCGGCCATTTGCGAAACGGGATTATATTGCCCTAATTTTGATTGGCACATTTTTCATTCTCTCTCTGATCATTACCTTTTATGACGGGAATCGTTTTTACAATCCCTTTACTTAAGGTTTCATTCCCATATAATTTGAGATCCGGTTCATTAATGCAGCCATTTGATCGCGTGCCACATTTTCTTTCGGGCGAAACGTGCCATCTTTATAACCCTGAAATATCCCTTTTTGGTACGTTGCCAAGATATACGGGTAAGACCAATCCGTCTCATTCACGTCTTTAAAAGGGTTCAAGCCGTTGTTCTGACTATTCTCTTCTCCTAAGATCCGGCTCAAGATGATGGCCATTTCCTCTCGTGTAATGAACTGATCGGGCGCAAAGATTCCTTCTTTAACACCGACCATGATTCCCTGTTGGGCGGCGATTTCAATCTCTTTTCTGGCCCAATGATTGAATGGCACATCTGTGAAAGCATGGCTCTCACCGTCTCCCGTTAAGCCTAAAAAACGAACCAGTATAGTGGCGGCTTCCGCTCTGGTTAACAGTTTTTCGGGAGAAAATCGGTTGGGAGCCGTCCCCACCATCCATCCTTTTTGAGCTACGGATAAAATGTCATCTTTTGCCCAATTTCCTTCGATATCTGTAAAATAGGGGGAGGACTGCATCCAGCTTTTAAAGTATAACCATAGTGTCGGGTCTTCTTGGCCTAACCTCCAACTGCCTGTGCCCTTTAAGTTATATTTATTCACCAGTTCCAATTTGGCTTTTATGGATTCGTTGTTCTCATACCAAATCGTATAATTCCCGGGACGTAACGTTCTGCCCCCCACCACTGGAACGGGGTCCCCCGGATGGATCGTCAGTGTTGCTTTTACCGACTTGCTTGCCGGATCAAAATATACCTTTCCTTTATATCTTTCTACTAATTGATTCACCTCTCTACTTGCAATTCCATACCCTCCGTAGGATTGTCCCTCGATCCAGTAGCGGCCGTAAAACGGTATTCCTAATACGATTTTTTCCCTCGGCACCTGATTAGACAGAGCATATTGAATTGATTTCTCCACCCAATCGATACTAGCTACCGGGCCTTCCGCTCCGCCTTCATAATGTTCATCGTAGGCCATGATGATCAAATAATCCGCATATTTCGCCAGTTCTATGTAATCGTACGAACCATGCCATCCTCTAGTCCAACCGTACGGGTTTGCTGCAACCGCAACTGAAACTTCTTTCGTAGGAGGAACTTTTTCACGCAATCGCTTCACAAATTCGGTATAATTATTGCGGTCTTGTTCCGTCACGTTTTCAATATCGATATTCACGCCATCCAGATTATATTGTTTGACCGCTTCAGCGATCTGGGAAGATAGTAAATCTTTGTTCAGCAGAGCAGACCTTCCTAGCTCCCGATCCCAATGATTGCTTAAAAAGGGAACGACTTTCACGCCTCTCTTATGCATTTCATTCACAAAGTTGACATCCACTTGCGTGGTTAACTTTAAAGAACCATCCGGATTTAGATTGAAGAAGTTTGGCGATACTGCCTGTAAAACTCCTTGCGTACGATCCACATAGCCAATATATGTTTTCGCATCCCCGGAATAAAGATAAGACATATAAAAATCGGCAGCTTCGATCTTTGGCGCTCCCAAGCATAGCGAAGTTAGCAACAAAGATCCCATCATTAGTTTTGCAGTTTTCATTTTAAATTTTGATAATTTCCCAAACATACGTGACGGAACGTTTTCGCGGAGTTTCGCAGGCTGCTTGATTTGCGGGTTTTTTCTCTGAATCATCTCTTCACCTGTTTTTATGAAAATCAATGATGTAATCTCTCAACTAATAAAATATCTCCCTATTTGATAGACGCTATTTTTAATAAAATGTTCCGGGTCTTTAAAGAGCCAATTTTATCCACGTATAGTTTTATCAAAGCTAATTGCATAGGGCAGGATACCATTCACTGTAGAACACACTCCGTCTCCGATGAGGATCGAATAACAAGGGCAAATCTAGCTTCAAATCACAGGGAAAAGTGAAGAGCAAAAAGAAACTGGCCGATCAATTATCGACCAGATAGGCTGAGATCACCTGTCTCGCTATGAAATTGAAGTACAGGTGCATCGCTTTGACGACTTGACTTTTTCAATCCATCGATCCTATGTTTTTCCTTTACCCTGTACTCCATACCTGGAACATCGATATCTGCTCTCCCTGTGAAGGATTGGAAGTCAAGTGCGACTCCATTCGGCGACTCTTTATATGTAATATCTGCATCTCCTGTTTCGGTACGGATATAGAGAGGATGCTTCATCTCATGCAAATCGGCTTCAATATCTCCTGTAGATGTGTTTATGGTAGTGTCGCTATTTAGCCCGGTAAATTGAACATCTCCTGTAAATGTAGTAATTTCTGTGATGTTGGCCTCTATCTCATTAAAATTGATCTCACCCGTTACTGTTTTGAGCTCAGCTCTCTCTCCACCAAAGCGATGAAAGGTAATATCGCCTGTTTCCGATACAATGACTAAGTTCTTGCTCTCCAGATCTTCAAATTCGATATCTCCCGTATTGCTGCGAATAACCATCTGATCATAGATTCGATTCGGTAATGAGATTTCGGCATCAGGGAAACTAATATTGAATCCAAAGTGGGTATGATCTTTCGATTTAATGGCTATGCTAAGCCCTTCTCTTTCCGTCGTTTCCGTTTTGATCTGGTAACTGTTCAGTTCCTTCTTCGGTACCTTGCCGAATAGACGAACTGAGATGGTGTCACTTTCATGAGGAACAAATATGAGATCAACTATATCTGTTGTCACTTCCAGCTTCATGATATCTTTGGCATCTATATCAGATTTCTGATCAATTTCAACCAAATGTGACGAGAAACCTACAGTTCCGAATAATGTTAGGCTCCCAATCGCTCCCACCGCAAATAGGATCAATCCTAATATAGTAATCTTCTTTAACATCAATTTCTCCCCTTTATAATGCGTAAATTTAATTGCAGATATTTCAATACAAACTGATAACACCATCGGGTCACATAGATCATGCCTACGAGCAGCAGCAGCCCTAATCCTACACATGCGGTGGACAGGAATCCCATCTGCAGCCATTCCATGGGCTCGACAGGGAAAAAGAAGGGTAAAAAGAGTGAAAAGGGAGCAAGCAGTAACGCAATTGCGACTGCATAAAAAGCGATAATCACGCTAAATAAGGCTATAAATGGTCCCAATACAAAGATGAGATTAAAAAAACCGAGACTAACTGTCGCAATTACGGCCCGCCCTACATGCCGCAAAGAAGGTTGGCTTTGTGCGACAGAGATATGATAATTGGCCAGCAATTCCTTCGCAATTATGTTGGGGTGACCCAAGCTTTTTGCGATCTCTTCTTCGCTTTTCCCTTCAGCCAGACCAGCCTCAAAATGCGAATGATAATCAAAAAGAATGTCATTGCGCTCTTGTTCGGGAATGCTTTTTATTAATCTATCGAGTCTGGCTAAAAATTCATGTTTCGTCATCATAGATCATCCCTTCTGAAATAATTTGATTTACTCCATCTACAAATAGGTGCCACTCATCGAGCAAGTGCAAAGCGTACTCCCGTCCCTTTGATGTTAATTGGTAATACTTGCGTGGTGGTCCTTCGGAAGATTCGAGCAGATAAGTTGAAAAATAGCCCTCTTGAGTTAATCTCCGCAAGAGCGGATATACTGTGCCTTCAGCAATTTGGAACTTTTCGGAGATGTTATTTACCAACTCGTATCCATATCTATCTTTATGAAAGGTGAGAACCAAGACGCAAAGCTCTAGCACCCCTTTTTTAAATTGAACGTTCATACTGTTCACCGCCTCTACCGTTAGGTACTATATATTACTAAGTACTGTTCATTACTATTTACATTGATTATAATATCATTTACTACTATATAATGCAAGGTACTAAATAAACATTTTATGTTCGCCAGCATAAAAAGAACTCGGCGACTGCCGAGTCATGGGATAGGAGAGTTGCACACGCAGGATGGGCTAGTGTTAAATGGGCATATCACATTCGAAATGTAAACCGTGATCATTGCCGATTGAAACGTTGGATTGACCTTTTCATGGGTTTACAACAAGGAATAAGAGAATAGAATGTTGTAACAAACAGAATGGCTTTGCAAATGTATTTAAATGGAGGGATTTGCGGTAATTTTTACTTCTGAACGAACAGAAGGGGATCATGGTTATGCTGAAATGGCAGATGAAATGATAAAGCTTGCATCAACCCAACCTGGATTTCTGGGAGTGGAAAGTGTCCGAGAAGGTTTAGGCATCACGGTCTCTTATTGGGATTCTCTCGAAGCTATACAAAAATGGAAACAAAACGAGAGTTTGCAAGGTCGAACGAGATTACGGATATGAAGTAACAAGTACGAAATGAATTTTGTCCTCTATGCTTCCTCCTCTTTAAGGATTCTTGCAATGAGAGCGCTAAGAAGTTCAATGTCCTTATCCGTTAGATGGCTGATCTTTTCAATCAATGAAATGACTACCTCCTGTCTCTTCTTCTCTTCCTCCGACAGGTAGTTGACAGATCGGCAAAAAAATTGCCACTTGTCGTTAAAAAAAATTAACCGGTCGTTCTTCTCGTTAACCTGTGCAAGGGTTGGCTCCGTTCCTTTGAGTATCCAGTCCGAAGATACATGAAACGTATTGGAGATATTGATCAGGATCGCTCCGCCGGGAATGCTCTTTCCATTTTCAATATTTGAAATCGTTGCCGATGTAGAATTGATTTTGTTGGCAAAGGCTTCCATAGATAATCCTGTTCGAGTCCGCAATTCCTTCACCCGTTCGCCGATCTGCTTCTTTAATTCGATCTCTCTATCATCCACGTGCATTTTCCTCCATTATCAGATATTTAAGTACAGAAAATTACATATCTAGACACTAATAAAAATAAGTGATAAAATTTACTTATTAAAAATTATTAGTAAATTAGGATTGGCAAAAAAAATGCCAATTATAATTATAGCAGTAAATTTTCCTCTAGTCATTACAGGGAGGCGTTGGCTCATGTCTAAAAAACAGAAGCCAATCACACCGTTGGGCTGGTTAATCATCAAGAGATTGGCAGAAAAGAAGATGACGCGGAAAGAGTTTTGCCAGCAGGAAAACATCCCGGAAAGCCGATTGTCCAACTTAATCACGGGATTAAGACCAGCAGTGAAATATCGGAAAAAAGTGATGGATGCGCTTGGGATACGCGAAGATGAGATCGAATGCAATGATGAACGAAAAACTTGATAGAAGTTGACGGCACTTAGATCATCCGCCATGGAAGAACCAATGCGGATGCGGACTCATATGATGATAATCTTTGTATCACGTATGAAAGAGGGGGAACCATGAAGACACTTTCGGATGAGAGTTTAATTGAAGTCTATCTGAAAGCAGTTGAATTTAATCTTGATCAAGAATTTGTCAAATTGATCATCGATGAAATGAAGAGGCGGGGAATTCATGTGCCAAAGAACAATGATGCCAAAAGTATACCCCCCATCGTACTTGAGATAGCGGCGGGAAAACACAGGAATGATTCAACATGAACAATCGCTAGAAACATGTTAAGATAGTGTTCGAGAGTAAAAAGATCATCGAAAGAGATCATGGACGATAGGGGGAAGCATCTTTGAAAAGAATCTGTGTTTTTGCAGGTTCCAATGTTGGCACCAATCCCGAATACGAACAGAAAGCGATTGAATTGGGAAAGGAAATCATATCCAGAGGATTTGAACTGGTGTACGGCGGTTCGAGAATTGGATTGATGGGACGCATTGCCGATACGGTTTTGGCGAATGGTGGCAAAGTCATTGGCGTCATGCCGCGAAACCTGTTTAGAGGAGAGATGGTTCATACCGGCTTAACGGAATTGCATGAGGTAAATAACATGCATGAACGGAAAGCCCGTATGTCAGAATTAGCCGATGCCTTTATTGCTTTGCCGGGTGGATTGGGAACATTTGAAGAATTATTTGAGGTTGTAAGCTGGTCACAATTAGGGATACATAGAAAACCTGTCGGCGTTTTAAATATCTTGGGTTATTATCAGCCTTTGGCCGAGATGTTTGAGAGAGCGATTTTAGCCGGCTTTATGCAAAAAACCAACCTCGGCTTACTAATCTTTGAGGAAGAACCGGATCTTCTTCTGAACAAAATGATCAATTATACTCCCCCCGTGCAAGATAAAAAGTGGAATGAACTTACGTAGCAGATGCGGATCACCGGATGGGTGATCTCTTTTTTTTATTCATGCTTTACGTCTTGCCTAAATACAATTTTCTGAAATAAAATATGAGTTAAAAAGATCATTATTTAGTAAAACGAAATTTAAGGTTTTAAAATTGAATGTTCATTTTATCCTTACATCAAGACGTATTCGGAGGATCCGACATGTTAAAGGTATTATCTTTCCTCAAGCCCTATCGAAAGTCGATGGCCATTGCATTTACACTAATGCTTGTAGAATTGACCGTAGAGCTGTGGCATCCACTGCTGATGGCCAAAATCATTAATGAAGGCATAACGCATCAAGACCTTCCTGTTGTGCTCAAATGGGGAGGATTTATGATGCTGCTCGCGTTGATTGGTTTCGCCTCCGGAATTATCAATTCGTTTTTTGCCGCTCATGCGAGCCAGAACTTTGGATATGACCTCAGAAAGAGTTTATATGAGAAAATTCAATCCTTCTCCTTTGCCAATTTTCATCAATTTCCCACGTCGACCCTGATCACCAGAGTGACGAGCGATGTCAGTCAAATGCAAGGTGTCGTCTTCATGAGCCTGCGCATTATGATGCGGGCGCCGCTGCTTATTTGCGGCGGATTGGTGATGGCGTTGCTGGTTAATTTTAAGCTTGCCCTTATACTGGCTGTGGTTACGCCACTGCTCTTGATCCTGCTGATATGGGCTATGAATAAGGGATTTAAGCTTTTTCGCAACGGCCAATCCCGCTTGGACCGCGTCAACAGCCTTTTAAGAGAGAATCTGTTGGGCATGAAATTGATTAAGGCGTTTGTGCGGGCAAACCATGAAATCCAAAAGTTTACCCAAGCCAATTCAGAATTGAGGGACGTCACCGTTGCGGCGCTTCGTTTGGTCGAACTGACCATTCCGCGCCTGGTACTGATTATGAACTTTAGCCTGCTCTTTATTCTCTGGTTCGGCCACATTGAAGTAAGCAAAGAGGGGATCAATGTAGGGGAAGTTGTGGCTGTGGTCAATTATGCCACCCGGATTACCGCTGCCTTATCTCCCGTTTCCATGATTGTGAACACCATCTCCCGTGCGCGCGCATCTGCAAGGCGGATTGCCGATGTATTGGAGGCGAAGGTTGATCTGGTAGAGATGGAGAATGCCGATCCAAAGCTTCGCATCACAGAGGGAAAGATCGCGTTTGAGAACGTATCATTTCAATATCCTGGACACACTTCGCCGGTGCTGCAATCGATCTCGTTTACAGTAAATCCGGGGGAAACGGTAGCGATTCTCGGTGCCACCGGTTCGGGGAAATCCTCGTTATTCCAACTGATCCCCCGCTTGTATGATGTAACTGCCGGGAGCATACGGATTGATGATATCGATATTCGCGCCATGAAGTTGGAAGAACTGCGCACTCAGATCGGATTTGTGCCTCAAGAAACTCTCCTCTTCACAGGAACCGTGAAAGAGAATATCCAATGGGGAAAAGAAGATGCGACGATGGAAGAGATTATCGAAGCGGCCAAAAATGCCCAAATTCATGAAACGATCATGAAGTTTCCGCATCAATATGATACGGTTCTGGGACAAAAAGGGGTGAACCTGTCCGGCGGACAGAAGCAGCGCATCTCGATTGCCAGAGCACTGGTACGAAAGCCAAAACTTCTGTTGTTGGATGACAGTACGAGTGCTTTGGATTTAAAAACAGAAGCCAATCTTCTTTCCGCTTTAAAGCGTTATCCGGCTACCAAATTGATCATTACGCAGAAAATAAGCACAGCGTTACAAGCAGATACCATTCTTTTGCTTGAAGACGGCAAGCTTATAGCGCATGGGAACCACCAATATCTGTCGCAACACTCTGCGCTTTACCAACAAATCATTCATTCCCAGTTTGGAGAGGAGAGAGTATCTTATGCGTAAGCCAGCCAACAACCCGATTCTCCAGGACAAAGAGCGGGAATGGAAGGAGAAGTCCATGAATGAGAAGAAGATCAGGAAAGCAAAGAATTGGAAAGGGACCCTGCTCAAAATATGGGCATATCTATCCGAGCATCAGGGTCTATTGAGCCTGATTCTTCTTATGGTGATGATCAGTTCGGTGTTGGGTCTGCTCGGACCCTTTCTGGTGGGTAAGGCGATCGATCATTACATCGTTACCAAGGAGAGCAGGGGATTGCTCTACTTTCTGCTGATATTGGCCGCCAATTACCTCATCTATTTCACGGCGCTTTGGCTGCAAAATTATTGGATGATCGGCGTCGCCCAGAATACCGTTTATGCGATGCGCACAGATCTTTTTCGCAAGCTTCATCGACTGCCGCTATCCTATTTTGCGAAAAGACAGCATGGCGAAGTGATGAGCAGGGTAACCAACGATATGGATAATGTGAGCCAAACGTTAAACAGCTCTTTTATACAGATCACGTCCAGCACGCTTACTTTCATAGGCATGCTCACGATGATGCTTTGGCTTAGTCCGCTGCTGACCTTAATCACTTTAGTCATCGTTCCGCTGATGTACATCGGCATGAGATGGATTACCAGCCGGACGGGGAGATTGTTTAAAGAGCAACAGCGCAATCTTGGAGAGCTAAATGGGTTTATCGAAGAGACATTTTCCGGACAGAAGATCGTAAAGACGTTCTCTCAGGAGAAAAGAGTAATCTCCGCCTTTATAGCCAAAAATGAACGGTTAAAGGAATCGGGATATTGGGCACAAACATACTCCGGTTTTATTCCCAAATTGATGAACGTCTTAAACAACATGAGCTTTGCCGTGATCGCTTTCGCCGGAGGGATACTGGCGATAAAGGGAATGGTTTCAATCGGCGTAATTGTCACCTTCACCGAGTACGCCAGACAATTTACCCGTCCGCTTAATGATCTGGCCAATCAATTTAATACCTTTCTTTCCGCGGTTGCGGGGGCAGAACGGGTATTTGAAGTGATGGAGGAGGACGAAGAGACGAAGGATGAGGAGAACGCGATTCAGTTCGATCATGTGCGGGGTGAGATTCAGTTTGCCAATGTCTCCTTCTCTTACGAACAGGAGAACCAAACGATTAAGGGGGTAAACTTTCACGTATCTCCCGGCCAGACGCTTGCTTTGGTGGGTCCGACCGGAGCGGGTAAAACCACCATCATTAACTTACTTTCCCGTTTCTATGAACCGGATCACGGGGTGATCTATGTTGACGGATACGATCTTAAGAGAATCAAACGGTCTAGCCTTCGCCAGCATATGGGCTTTGTGTTGCAGGATTCATTCCTCTTTCATGGCACCATTCGCGAGAATATCCGCTACGGAAGGCTTGACGCAAGCGATGAAGAGGTAGAAGAGGCGGCACGGTTAGCCAACGCCCATTCCTTTATTATGAAGCTGCCCAAACAATATGACACGATTTTGGACCCGGAAGGAAGCGGCATCAGCCAAGGACAAAAGCAGCTCCTTTCGATTGCCCGGGCAATATTGGCCAACCCTTCCATCTTAATTCTGGATGAAGCCACGAGCAGTATCGATACCATAACAGAGATTAAAATTCAGGAAGCCCTTTACCGCCTTATGAAGGGCAGAACCAACATCGTCATCGCCCACCGCCTAAACACCATCAAAAAGGCCGATACGATTCTCGTCCTGGATGAGGGCAGGGTGATTGAACAAGGCTCTCATGAACAACTGCTAAAGGAAAAAGGTTTTTACTACGAACTCTATCAGAGTCAGTTTCAGAGAGCGTTACTTGACCGTTCAATCCTTGGCGAGATGGCGCAATAACATGAGTAGATGAGAAGATCAGCACTCCTAAAGCTAGGGGTGCTTTTTTATTGAAGAGGGAATTTTCATTTTTTTATAACTAGGAAAGTTTAACTTCTTTAAAGCGATGAAGCGGTGTGTTTGTCTTACCAAGTTTCATAGGGAATCCCGATTATGAATAATTTTTGATGATTTGGTGATAAGCTGTTGAACATTGCGAGGAGATTCTATGACAAATCGTTTTGCACGGAACAATAGAGGTTCTCTTTTGCTAAGATGATTGTGACAAAAATCACATTTAGCTCATTTTTAAGTAGCCATGGTTGATTATCTGTCGATGATTTCCTAATTTCCCCTCGGAAAGGAGTGTACGTACTTATGAGTAAGCTTGCAAAATCATTACTCCTTTTAAGTTTATCCATCTCTCTACTCTTTCTGGCAGGTTGCAATAAAATGGATGTCTTGGACCCAAAAGGTCCTGTTGCGGCGTTGCAGAAGGATCTGATTCTTTTATCGGTTTATTTCATGCTGGCGATTGTAGCGGTAGTCTTTATCTTGTTTGCATTCATGCTTGTAAAGTATCGGGAGCGTCCGGGTAACGAGGGATATGTGCCTCCGGAAATGGAAGGAAACAAGTTTTTAGAGATCGTATGGACGGTGATTCCGATTCTGATCGTCACAGCCCTGTCGTTTCCGACCGTGAAAGCCATCTATGCATTGGAGGGTCCTCATAAAGAGACTGCACATATTGAACCTTTGGTGATACATGCCACGTCGGTCGATTGGAAATGGATTTTCAGTTATCCGGAAGAAGAGATTGAAACCGTTAATTATCTTCATATTCCCACGGGCCGTCCCATTTTGTTCAAACTATCTTCTGCGGATTCCATGGCTGCCTTGTGGATTCCGCAGTTGGGAGGTCAAAAATACACCATGTCCGGCATGGGAATGGAATTATACCTTCAAGCCGACGAACCGGGCAGTTATGAGGGGAGAAATTCCAACTTTACGGGTGAAGGCTTTGCCGAACAGGTATTTCGCGTTGTGGCAGAGCCGGAAGATGAGTTTCAGTCTTGGGTAAAAGCGGTAAAGGGATCGGCCCCCAAGCTGACACAAGAACAGTATGATCGGTTGATGCTGCCGGGCCATGTGGAGGAGATGAGCTTTTCATCCACCCATCTCAGATGGGTCGATCATGCGACCGATGCCGAATATGCGATGCGCGTGCGCAAAGGATTAGAAAGGCCGGCGAAAGATGAAATCGATCTGCATCACCATTCGGATCCGAAGGGAGGCAAACATGATGAAATGGGACCAAATTATTGTAACGGGTGAACCGCTGATCTTGGCTGCGCAAATCTCCATAGTTGCGACCATCATCGGGATCGTCTTTCTTCTTACCTATTTTAAGAAGTGGAAATGGTTGTGGCGGGAGTGGCTCACTACGGTTGACCATAAGAAGATCGGCGTGATGTATATCATTTCGGCAGTTCTGATGCTTTTCCGGGGCGGTGTCGATGCCCTGCTGATGCGCGTGCAGTTGACGGTGCCGGAGGCGGGATTTTTATCCTCGCAGCATTATAATGAGATCTTTACCACACATGGTACGATCATGATCATTTTCATGGCCATGCCTTTCTTAATCGGTCTGATGAACGTTGTCGTTCCCTTGCAGATTGGCGCGCGCGATGTTGCTTTTCCCTACCTGAATGCCTTAAGTTTCTGGACATTTTTCTTTGGCGCGCTGCTCTTTAACATCTCGTTTGTGATCGGCGGATCTCCCTCTGCCGGTTGGACCAGTTATATGCCCTTAGCCGGCAATGAGTTAAGTCCGGGACCGGGACAGAACTATTACTTGTTAGGCTTACAGATTTCGGGAATTGGCACGCTGTTAACCGGAATCAACTTCCTGGTGACCATTCTCAAAATGCGCGCGCCGGGAATGACGCTGATGCGCATGCCGATGTTTACGTGGACCACGTTGATTACGGCGGTCATCATTATCTTTGCTTTTCCGGTTTTAACTGCGGCTTTGGCGATGATGACCTTTGACCGCCTGTTTGACACAGCATTTTTCACGCTGGAAAACGGCGGGATGCCGATGCTGTGGGCCAATCTTTTCTGGATCTGGGGTCATCCGGAGGTTTATATCGTGATCTTGCCGGCATTTGGAATCTTCTCCGAGATTATTGCCACCTTTTCACGAAAATCGTTATTTGGATATAAGGCGATGGTTTACTCCATTGTTGCCATTTCGGGGTTAAGTTTTCTTGTCTGGGTTCACCATTTCTTTACCATGGGTTCGGGAGCTGCGGTCAACTCTTTCTTCTCCATCTCGACCATGGCGATTGCCATTCCTACCGGGGTGAAGATTTTCAACTGGTTATGCACGTTATACAAAGGAAGGATCAAATTCACGACGCCGATGCTCTGGTCGCTCGCCTTTATTCCCAATTTTGTGATCGGCGGTGTAACGGGAGTGATGCTCGCCATGGCAGCAGCCGACTACCAATATCACAATACCTATTTCTTGGTGGCTCACTTCCATTATGTATTAATTGCGGGTACGGTATTTGCCTGCTTTGCAGGTCTCCATTTCTGGTATCCCAAAATGTTTGGCCATAAATTAAATGAGCGTATCGGCAAATGGAGCTTCTGGTTCTTTATGATCGGCTTTAACCTATGCTTCTTTCCCATGTACTTTTTGGGACTGGATGCAATGCCAAGGCGCATTTACACCTTTGGCGGAGGAAACCGTTGGTTTGATCTAAATCTTCTTGCTTCGATCGGCGCATTGGGAATGGCAATTGGATTCATTATCCTCGTCTATAACATTTATTACAGCTTTCGGCATGAGGAACGCGAGAAAACAGGAGATGCGTGGGATGGACGGACACTTGAATGGGCGACGGCTACGGCGGTTCCTCCCCATTATAACTTTGCCATTTTGCCTGAGGTAAAGAGCCTCGATGCGTTCTGGCACATGAAAGCTGAAATGAAAAGGTTGAATAACCACGGAGAGAAGAAAGAGTATCAGCCGATCCACATGCCTAGTCATTCCGGAAGACCGTTTCTTATGTCAGTCTTCTTCTTCATCAGCGGTTTTGGTTTGGTCTTCTCCTGGTGGCCCATGGCGATACTCGGTGGCATTGGGGTGCTCCTCTGTATGGTGCTGCGCTCCTTCGAGCAGGATCATGGGTACTATGTAAGTGTGCAAGAGATTGAACAAAGAGAGCGGTCTTTATCTGTATCAAAGGAGGCGTAACAGATGGGATATGCGGAACAATTGCGAAAGGAATCTGATCTTCCTTTAGAATATCAGTCTGAGACGGGCAGATTAAATATTTTGGGCTTCTGGCTATTTCTCGGTGCGGAGATTGCCTTATTCTCCACGCTCTTTGCCGCTTATTTTGTATTAATGCATCGGACAGCCGACGGGCCGTTGCCTGCCGAGCTTTTTGATCTCAATGGTGTGCTGGTGGAGACCTTCTTGCTGTTAACCAGCAGTTTTACTTGCGGACTCGCCGTTCATCATTTAAGAAACAGGCATTTGCAAGGGCTGATTACTTGGCTTATCATCACATTGCTGTTGGGAGCGGGCTTTGTCATATTTGAAATATATGAATTCGTCCATTATGTGCATGAAGGAGCCTCTTTATCCACAAGCGCATTCTGGTCCGCTTTCTTCTTGCTGCTTGGAACACACGGATTACACGTGACGCTTGGCATTGGATGGATCATTTTAATTCTGATTCAGTTAGTACAACACGGGATCACTCCTGCTACGTCAGCCAAAGTCTTTATCTCCAGTTTATATTGGCATTTCCTGGATGTTGTGTGGATTTTTATCTTCACCGGAGTTTATCTGACAGGGATGGTGATGTAGGATGGTAAAGCGATTTCCATGGAAACACGTAATGGGATTTTTGCTTTCCGTTCTCCTGACCTTGATGGCTTTATGGATTAGCTTTTATTCCGGATTCTCCAAACAGATGATTTTACTCTCCATCTTCGGATTTGCCTTTTTTCAAGCCATCATACAATTACTCTTGTTCATGCATATGCGGGAAGGAACGAGCGGCAAGATCCAGACGGGCACGATGATTTACGCCGCCTTTATTGCAATCGTGGTGGTGATCGGGTCTGTTTGGGTTTTAAGCATCGGTCATATGAATCACTAAGCGTATCCTGCGCAATGCAACTACGGCTCTGTCTTTGCCAAAGGCTTAGGCATAGCCGTGTTTTCTTTGTATTGACAATAAGCAATGAATCGATCATAATAAGTATAATTGATTGATTAATCAATCAAAAAATGGAGGAAATGAAATGAGCAAAAAAGAAAGAGAGAAGCTGGATCTTCAACAGAAAAAGATTTTGGGAGCTGCGATTCAGACATTTGCGGAGACGGGTTACGTCGGCACGAAGATATCCACGATAGCTGCTACAGCCGGTGTAAGCTATGGATTGGTACATCATTATTTTGGTTCAAAAGAGCAGCTATTTACGGCATCGGTTGAAGCAGGTTTAAACTTTTTGCAGGAGACAAGCAAACTTGCGCTAATAAATTCCGCCAATCCCGATGAGAAGCTGCGCCGCTGGATTTATGCGTTTACGATGGGCATTGGACAAATGAATATCTATCAATTTTTCAGCCGCTTGGTCATGCAAATCATCGGCACGCCGGGCATTCATCCGCCCGCTTGTATAGAAATGCTGAACCAGATGACCGCCAATGAAGTTCATTTATTGAGCGGACTGCTAACGGAATTGAGCGATTCTGCCGAAAACTCTTTCCATCATGCATGTCTGTTGTTTAATACTCTGCTGGGAAGCCAAATGTTTGGTACAAAGGGAGGGGAGAGCTTGCAATTGCTCTATGAAACAGGCTGCAATATGCTGCGGATCGATCCGCATCCTGTACCCGCGTCGGTTCCTCTACCCGAACTGCCTTGGCTGATCGATGAAATCCGTTTTCATTGTTAGTCCCTATGGCGGTAGCGAATATATAAAAGAAAGGGATTGTGGCAAATGATTTTTCTAATAATTGCTTTTTTTATCCTTATTCTCCTGTCGGGTCTTTACCTGTACGGTTTGATAAGCAGACGGAAGGCGGAAGCAAAGTTCCCGCCAGCCGGAACGTTTGTTGAAGTGGAAGGGATCAAGCTTCATTACATCTGCAAAGGAGAGGGAGAGAAAAATGTAGTTCTCCTTCATGGCGGAATCTTGTCGGCAAAGGATTATTCCTCAGTTCTTGACTTGGGTTCTCAGGACTATAGGATGTTTTCTTTTGACCGTCCCGGTTATGGATATAGCCAACTGCCAAAAGAAGAAAGGGTAACAGCGATTGATCAAGCGAGATTGTTGCATAAGGCGTTAAAGGAGTTAAAGGTTGAAAAACCGGTCCTCGTAGGGCACTCGATGAGCGGTTTAGTGGTATTGGCCTATGCTTTGCATTACCCCGATGACCTCTCTGGAATCCTTCTGCTGGGGGCAGCAGGTTATGGCGGCAAAGCTTACCCTGCCGGCGATGGGGATCTGCTTTCGCGTTTGGTCAATACACCAATCATCGGCGACTTATTTTTGCACACATTCTTAGTTCCATTAGGGAAAATGGCTATGAAATCGATGCTCGTCCAGACATTTGCGCCTGATCCTATACCCGATGGCTACACGGAAGAGACAAAAGCAATCTGGCTAAGACCCAACCAGTTTAAGGCCAATCGCAAAGATATATTAGCTTTCAGCCTGACTGCCAGAGATTTAAGCAAAAGATATCATACAATACGAGTCCCAACCGTGGTTGTTGTGGGAGAGCATGATCCATTTAATCCGCAGCAGCAGTCTTATCAACTCCACAAGGATATTCCCGAATCCGATTTGATGCTCTTGCCCGATACAGGACATATGATACCTCAGGTTAGACCAGATGCGGTCCTTGAAGCGGTCGGGATGGTATGGAAAAAGAGTGGGACTTATGAATAAGTTTATTTGATTGACTAATCAATCAAAATACTGTTACACAATTGTAGCAGTATATGGATCTTAGGTTGTGTAAATAAGACATACGAATTACCGTTCCGTAATATTTTTACCTATAGAAAAAACAAAGTTGGAGCGAGTGTGCCGTTTCACCTATGGTTGACAGATCCTGCCATATGGTTTATATTTGCATTACATAAAAAGCGGAAGGGTGACCCAATAACATGAAGAACTAATCCTATTTTTGAAAATATTCCATGAAGGCATTTAGTGAAGCAGCGGCAGTACCTGCTCTATTTCCTAGTGCCCTCAGGTGAATGTTTCAGAATAGGATTGGTTTTTATATAGTGTTGTCCGAAAAGAGAGATGTCTCTTTTTGCGTACCTATGCCTCCTATTCTGAACGTGAAATAGGAGGCATTTTTTGTCTCCCTGAAATCAAGAATGGGGATGATGATATGACTTTACTAGAAGCTCATAAGTTGGAACTGTATATAAAAGACCGTTTGTTATTCAAAGTGGAACATCTGCTCATCCACCCAAATGACCGTATCGGTTTAGTCGGACGAAATGGTTGTGGAAAAACGACTTTATTAGAAATTTTAGCCGGGAAGAGATCTCCTGACAGCGGAACAGTAGTCCGGCGTGGAAAGTGTGAACTCTTGCCGCAGCTCAAGCAGACGGATTCAGCAAAAAGCGGCGGTGAAGTGACACAGGAATACATTAACGAAGTAATAGCCAAGAATCCAGAAATTTTGCTGGCAGACGAACCAACGACAAATCTGGATACCAGCCATATCGAATGGCTGGAAAAGAAGTTGATAAGTTGGCAAGGAGCATTCGTCATTGTCTCCCATGACCGCGCATTTCTAGATGCGCTTTGCACAACGATTTGGGAAATCAATGATGGACAGGTGAAAGAGTATAAAGGCAACTATTCCGCTTATGCGGAACAAAAAGAATTAGAACGTCGTCAACATGAAATGGCCTATGTAAACTATGAGAAAAAGAAAACACAACTGGAAGAAGCATTGAAATTAAAAATGATGAAAGCGGAAAGGGCAACCAGAACACCCAAAAATGTAAGTTCTTTAGAGTCAAAAAAGTCCAAACCATATTTTGCGAAATTACAAAAGAAAATGCATAAGGCTGCTAAAGCCATTGAAACAAGATTGGAAAAGCTGGAAAAGGTAGAGAAATTTAAAGAATTGCCTGCAATAAAGATGAATCTGCCAAATGAGGAAACTTTTAAAGGCCGGATTGTTCTTCGCGTTAAAGATCTGCCGGGTGTCATTGGTCATCGTATCCTGTGGAAAGAGGCAAGTTTTGACGTTCGTGGCGGAGATAAACTAGCTATTGTTGGACCAAACGGGAGTGGCAAAACAACTCTTGTGAAAAAAATTATGAATCAAGAGGATGGCATATCTATCGCCCCGTCCATGAAAATAGGATACTTTAGTCAATATATGGACATATTGGATGTTGAAAAATCGATATTAGAAAACGTCTGTTCAACCTCAAAGCAGGATGAGACACTCATTCGAACCGTGCTTGCAAGACTGCACTTTTTCAGAGAGGATGTCTATAAACGTGTGGGGGTTTTAAGTGGCGGCGAGAGAGTTAAAGTAGCATTGGCTAAATTATTTGTTAGCAATATAAATACGTTAATTTTAGATGAACCGACAAACTTTCTGGACATTGAAGCCGTTGAAGCACTGGAATCACTTCTGCGGGAGTACGCGGGAACAGTCATCTTTGTCTCCCATGATCGACGATTTGTCAATAATATTGCCACCCGAATTTTATCGATCAACAATGCAGAAATCCAACTATTTGAAGGAACATATAATGAATACAAAGATTATGTTCAACAAGAAAAACGAGATATTCAAGAAGATAGACGGCTCTTGCTAGAAACGAAAATTTCGGAAGTGCTAAGCCGCCTTAGTATGAAGCCATCTGAAGAGCTGGAAATGGAATTCCAGAAACTATTGGCTGAAAAGAGGCAATTGGATAAACATTGAATGAGGAGAGGCTGCTTTTTATAGGTAAAAATTAAAATCGTCTCAGTAAGCGGATAAATAGGTCGAACATTAGTCCTGTCATTAAGAAAGAGATAAAATGAATCAGATAGGTTGGACACAGAACCTGTCGTTCTTATTTTATTATATTAGCAGATTGACGCTCTCTTTATTTTAGTATATACTTTGTATATACGATAGTGAGGAGGTTACCAATATGTTTCAGGTCCAAAAATGGGGTAACAGTTTGGGGGTAAGAATCCCTAAAGCAATAGCCATTAAGGTTGGATTAGAAGAAGGTTCAGAAATCAATTTTGATGTTGAAGATGATAAAATTATCATTAAGCGAAAATCACAAAAACTAGATGATTTACTTTCCCAAATAACTCCTGACAATATTCATAGAGAAGTTTCTACAGGTGCTGCAGAAGGTCGAGAAGTATGGTAAATGAATATATTCCCGGACGTGGCGATTTAGTTTGGCTGCAATTTGATCCTCAGTCAGGGCATGAACAAGCAGGAAAGAGACCTGCGATAGTCATCTCACCTAGATCCTACAATGGTAAAGTCGGGTTAGCTCTCATGTGTCCTGTCACCACTAAAATTAAGGGGTATCCTTTTGAAGTGAGAATTCCTGATAGATTGCCAATTGAGGGAGCGATTCTGTCAGATCAAGTAAAGAGTTTAGACTGGCAATCTCGACAAGCTTCATTCATTTGTAAAGTACCTGATGAAACACTGATTGAAGTCATTTCTAAAATTAAATTATTAATTTTAGAGAGCTAAAAAGTGTTGCGATATGACTTATCAAAGATGTTTAACACAGATATTAGCAGACTAGACGCTCTCTTTTCTACATGATATATTGAAAAGTGACAATAAACGAATCATTTGAAAGGAAGTCATTCAATTGTTCAATATTCGACCAGAACTAGATGGGGATATAGTGGCAATAAGAGAGGTCAATACCCTTGCTTTCAAGAGAGAAAAAGAAGCCAAACTGGTAGAAACAATCAGAGCATCAGAGTTTTTTGTTCCAGAATTATCTTTGGTTGCGGTTACTAATGAAGTAATTGGACATATCTTATTCAGTATCATCTCGATTGAAACCAGTAATAGAAGTGTGCCAACATTAGGACTTGCTCCAATGGCTGTCAAACCTGAATACCAAAATCAAGGTGTAGGTTCTGCCTTGGTCAGAGAGGGATTAAAAAAGTGCGGAGAATTGGGCTTTGAACATGTTGTTGTTTTAGGGCACCCAAATTTTTATCCCAAGTTTGGTTTTATTCCTGCAAAGACCAGAGGAATTGAGCCGCCATTCCAAGTACCTGATGAAGTATTTATGGTCTATGAAGTCAAGAATGGATCACTTAAAGATATTAACGGAAAAGTAAAGTACCCTCCTGCTTTTGATGTTGTGTCATAGTTTATGCAATTTGTTGATTATCAAAAATCAACAATGGCCTTTAACAAAGCTGTTCAAGATAAAATAAATAATTGCTTTAGAAGCTTAAACATGCTATACTCTTTCAGTAAACAGAATAACGTGATTCTTAAGCAGAGGCACCCGCTTCTCACCTTCCGACGCTATAAGCTGTTGTAAGGTTAACGTAATTTTTTACTGAGATTGATGTAAAGCGTGGGTGTAGTATGCACCTACGCTTTTTAGATATGCGGGTATCGAATGAATCCGTTACATTTTTTGGAGGTGGCACCCAATTAGCAAAACAAAACCAGAAGTACAGATTAATGAGGAGATCAGGGCAAAAGAGGTTCGCTTAATCGGAACCGACGGCAGCCAAATTGGGATCGTACCCATAAAAGAAGCCCTGCGCATGGCTCAGGAGGTCAATCTTGACTTGGTCAATATTGCACCCACAGCCACACCGCCAGTCTGCAGAATCATGGACTATGGCAAATATAAGTTCGAGCAAGGCAAGAAGGAGAAAGAGGCTCGCAAGAAACAAAAAGTGATCAATGTAAAAGAAGTTCGCTTTAGTCCCACCATCGAAGAGCATGACTTTAACACCAAATTGCGTCATGTCATTAATTTCTTGGAAAAAGGGGATAAAGTGAAGTGCAGCCTACGTTTTAAAGGCCGGCAAATTACACATACCGATATCGGAGCGTCTGTCATGCAAAGAATTATTGATGGAACCGCTGAAATTGGTGTTGTAGAGAAGAAGCCTTTAATGGAAGGACGTAGTATGATCATGATCCTCGCACCGAAGAATTGAACGGCTCTTTACATTTCTTAAAAGTTACAGGAACAGGAGGAAATCAACTATGCCTAAGATGAAAACTCATAAAGGTACAGCGAAACGCTTCAAAAAGACAGGTAGCGGAGCTCTGAAACGCAGTCATGCTTTTACAAGCCATATTCTTACCAAGAAATCTCCAAAACGTAAACGTCAACTTCGTAAAGCTGCCCTGGTCAGCAAAGGAGATCAAAAACGCATTCAAAGTCTGATTGCCTACGTGAAATAACATCAGGAGTATAAAGGAGGGAATTAATCATGGCACGTGTTAAAGGTGGTTATGTATCACGCCGTCGTCGTAAAAAAATATTAAAATTAGCTAAAGGATATTTTGGATCAAAACACCGCTTGTTTAAAACTGCGCAAGCACAGGTGATGAAATCCTTACTATACGCATACCGCGACCGCCGCAACAAAAAACGCGATTTCCGCAAACTTTGGATCGCACGTATTAATGCGGCTGCCCGCTTAAATGGATTATCCTACAGCAAATTGATGCATGGATTAAAACTGGCTGGTGTGCAAGTAAATCGTAAAATGTTAGCCGACCTGGCTGTCAATGATGAGAAAGGCTTTTCTCAACTTGCGCAACTCGCAAAAGAAAAAGTAAATGCTTAATCGATCTATCTGGCCCTTGCTTTTATAGCGGGGCTTTTACATAGACATGAAAAAACATCCCTCTTATACAAGAGGGATGTTTTTTTAGTCTCTGTTTCCTACAATGGCTGCAAGGAAGCGCAAGATGTAGAGGAAGAGATTCACAATATCCAGGTAGAGATTAAGCACGGAATAAGGAACCTCTTCAGCGGGCACACCTTCGCGGTATTGCGAGATGTCATACAGAATCCAGCCGCTGAAAATCAAGATGCCGCCAATCGCCCAGAGCAGGTTTACCGTAGAGCCAAAATCAAAAAAGATACCGGCAATGCCCATTACGATCAAGCCAATCGTTCCGGCAAAGAGGAAGCCCATTAAGTAGCTAAAATCTTTTTGGGAGCGATAAGCATATGCAGCTAGTCCAATAAAGATGGCTGCAGTGGCCAACAAAGCGGCCGATACAAGATTGGCGCCAATGGCTGCACCGTAAGATTCAATAATGGGGTATAAGGTAATACCCGAAATGCCTGTAAAGGCGTAGAGAAATCCATAGCCGATATGTTTGCCCCTGATGCGGATCACGATTGCAGCGATAATCATCACCAATTCTACAATATACAAGATGCCTACAATTTCGGGAGGGATGACTAGCGCTCCCACAAGTGTCCCAATAAAGGATACGAGCAAAGATAGTCCGAGCACCTGCATAATATGCCCGAAGCTGCCTGCTTCACGCTGTACCACTGCTTGATGTTGCATGCGTATATTTCCTCCTTGAATATTTTTTTTCACCATTACTAAATTTTATGTCTATTATATCATTTATTACTTCCTTTTAGAAATTCTCTGATGGGGCTCTTCCATTCGATGCTTGCTTCGGGATAATGGGCGCGCACCATATCCTCGATGGCATAGAAATCCTCTTTCTCAAAGCCTTTTAATTTAGTGGGTGAATGAGTCCAAATAAAAATCTGCTTTACAATAAAGGCTTGATCTGTTGTTCCCAGATATTTCTCGCCCTCAAAAAGGACGCTTTTATAGGTAATCAGAAAGTTTTTGCGTATGTTTTTGGGATCATCCAGAAAATAAGGATTTCCCTTTTCATGTGCCAGCTCCAATTTTCGTTTCGGATGGAGAAGGTAACGCAACCAGTAATATGCAAGAAGGATAATGCCAATAAAGATCATTATGCGGGTTAAAAGCACCATCATTGGTTGTTCACCTCCTTATCGTTATAATAATATAGATAGTATTCGTCTTCTTCAATATATTAAAATATACGGAGAGAAAGCAAAAGCGGTTTCAAAATCTTAGAATAGAGGGTATATTTATGCGTATTACATTAACCACCTTAAACGCCAAATATATTCATACATCACTTGCCATAAGATATTTGAAAGCATTCTGTGAAAAGGATTATCAAATTGATCTCGTTGAATATACGATCAAAGATCCAGCCATTAATATTGTTTCTGATCTCTTCAACCGCAATCCAGACGTGCTTGGCTTCTCATGCTACATTTGGAACATCGAAGAGACGATCAAAGTGATTCAAATGCTGAAGAAGATCAAGCCGGAAATGAAGATTGTATTGGGAGGTCCGGAAGTCTCCTATGATGTAGAGTACTGGATGAACCGCATACCGGAAGTGGACTTTATCGTGATTGGGGAAGGGGAGGAGACTTTTCATCATCTTCTCAAAGAGATTGAGGGTGAACAAAAGTATCATTATGTATTCGGGATCAGCTACCGCAATAAAGATGGAAAAGTTGTGATCAATCCTCCGCGGCCAAAGCTGGATCTGTCTCAAATCCCCAGTCCGTATCGCTTTAAAGAAGATCTACCGCATTTGGCCAACCGCATTATCTATATGGAGACCAGCCGCGGTTGTCCATTCTCCTGCCAATTTTGCCTCTCCTCCATCGAGGTGGGGGTTCGCTATTTTGACAAGGAGCAGATCAAGGCTGACATTCTCTACTTGATCGAAAATGGGGCAAAGCTGATCAAGTTTGTAGATCGTACCTTCAATATCAAACGGGATTATGCCATGGAGATGTTCCAATTCCTGATTGAGAATCATCAGGGCTGCGTTTTTCAGTTCGAGATCACCGCAGATATCATGCGCCCCGAAGTGCTTGATTATCTTTCTGCCCACGCGCCGGAGGGGATCTTCCGCTTTGAGATTGGCGTGCAATCGACCAATGATGAGACCAATCTACTTGTAAAACGGAGACAGAATTTCGCCAAATTGTCGCGTACAGTGAGCAAGATCAAGGAAAGCGGCAGGATTGCCCAACATCTCGATTTGATCGCGGGGCTGCCCGAAGAGGATTATCACTCATTTCGGAAGACGTTTAATGACGTGTTTGCCCTGCGGCCAGAGGAGCTGCAGCTTGGTTTTCTGAAGATGCTGAGAGGGACAGGCCTGCGCATGCAGGCAGAGGAATACGGCTATATCTATATGGATCATGCGCCGTATGAAATTTTGGGAAACCGGGTATTGTCTTTTGCAGATATCGTGCGCATCAAGCGGGTGGAAGATGTTCTGGAAAAGTATTGGAATGCACATCGCATGGATCATACGCTTCTCTATCTGATTGAGCGGGAATTTGCCTCGCCATTCGATTTCTTTCAGGAGTTTGGGGACTATTGGGAGGAGCGCGGTTGGGCAAGAATCGGCCACCAACTGGAAGATTTGTTCATCCGGTTAGATCAATTCATATCTGCGCGGGGAGTAGAACATCCTGAAGTTGTGCGGGGGTTGATGAAATTAGATTACTTCTTGCAACATCAACATAAGCCCCGTAAGACTTGGTGGCAGTTTAATATGAGCAAAGAGGAACAAGACAAATGGTATAAAGTGCTATGCCAAGAGCCCGAGAAAGTCTCTTCAGGATTTGCCGAATTGGGATTATCGGAAAAAGAGCTGCATAAGCATACGATGTTGGAGATTCTTCCTTTTGATGCGAGTCTTTATTTGGAGACAGGTAAAATCGATCTAAGCTCAAAAAGTTTGGTGATACCCTATTTCAATCATGCGGAATTGAAGAAGCCGAAGATTTTTTCGATGCGAATCAAAGATTAAATTGTCAGGGACGCTTAGATCGCGTCCCTGCTGATATTCTCTGCCATGGTATTGAGCATCTGATCCTGAGTTTCAGGAGTGCTGTTTTGCCAAAGGATCTCAAAAAGCACGCCCAGTCCGGGCAGCGTTCTCTCTTCCTTTGATTCAATGGCATCTACGATGGTTTCCTTTAATTCGTCCGGAGTGCTCCCATTTAATTTGTACATGATGGCATTGCGCAGATCGAGACTCTCAATTGATTTTTCCATGTATATAATCCTCCTGAATACGCCTTTCGGTTTATACATTACAGATAATTTTCCCAAATATCGTGATAATCATGTATGTATACAGGAGATTCTGATTGCGTTAAGTGTGCTATAATAAAGACAACTTGATGCTTGGGGGATTACTATGGCAAAGAAAAGTTATGCTGTAATTGGGTTAGGGAGATTTGGCTCAAGTGTGGCGAAAACCCTGTACGAAAACGATAATGAAGTGATGGCTATTGATGTGAATGAAGAGCTGGTGCAAGATTCTTTACCTTTCGTGACCCATGCTGTTCAAGCCGATTCAACCGATGAACAGGCGTTGAAGAATCTGGGCATCCGCAATTTTGATGTTGTTATCGTGGCGATTGGACAAGATATACAAGCCTCTATTCTAACAACGCTCGTGCTCAAGGAATTGGGCGTAAATTACATCGTGGTGAAGGCGCAGAATGAGCGTCATGGAAAAGTATTGTATAAAATTGGAGCGGATAAAGTGGTTTTCCCTGAACGGGACATGGGAGTGCGCGTTGCGCACAGCTTAATCTCTCCAAATACGCTTGATTTTATTGAGTTGGCCGAAGATTACAGCATCATGGAGATTGTTGCGCCAAAATTTACCGAAGGAAAAACCTTGAAGGAAGTTGATTTCCGCGCGCGGTTTGGCGTAAACATCATGGCGATCAAGACAGGTGAAGAATTTAATATTGCGCCCCGCGCGGAAGATTCCATTAAAAAGGGAGACATTCTGGTGATTATCGGCCATAATGACGATATCAAGAGACTAGAGGAAAAGTCATGATCGAATCCGTTCAAAACCCAAAGGTCAAAAGATGGGCCGAGCTGTTGACCAAAAAGGGAAGAGAGAAGCATGCCCAGTATCTGGTCGAAGGGGTTCATCTCGTTGAAGAGGCCGCAAGAAGCGGTGTCGAGATGGAAGCCGTCATCTGGGAGACTGGCAAATCCTTCGACCTGCTTCACTCTTTGCCGCCGCAGATTGAACAATGGGAAGTAAGCAAAGCCATTATACATAAGCTCTCGGATACGGAGAATCCTCAGGGGATTTTTGCTGTGATCAAGGTGCCTAAAAAAGAACAAGAATCCATGGTGAAGCAAGGAGGTCTTTTTTTGCTGGTGGACGGCGTACAAGATCCGGGTAATTTGGGCACCATTATTCGTTCCGCCGATGCGGCGGGGGCTGATGCTGTCTATCTGGGGGAGGGAACTGTAGATCTCTATAATCCCAAAACCGTAAGAAGCACGATGGGGTCGATGTTTCATCTGCCGATTTTTTCAACCTCCTTGATTGATCTCATTCCTCGTTTAAAACAGAATGGGTTTACCGTTGTTGCTTCTTCATTGGATACGGATCGGCACTTCCATCAGATTTCTTATCCGGATAAAATCGCACTTATCGTTGGCAATGAGGGAAACGGAATTTCCAAAGAGATCGTATCCCTTGCTGATCTGAAAGTGAAGATTCCGATCTACGGGAAGGCTGAATCGCTCAACGTGGCGATTGCCACCGCTTTATTGCTCTACGAGGCACAAAGAGGGAAGGCATTGTAAAACGTTAGGATTTCTATAGAATTTAAACGGATGGGGAATTCTAAGTGTGACAAAGGAGGTCGCTCTTATGAATCCAGATGTAGATCAAGCGATTGCTTGGCTTACCCCATGGGAAGGAAAAGAGATTCAGATCGTGAAAGAGGAAGAGGGAGATCAGGATATCGTACATCTGCACTTGGAGCAAGTAGATGTAGGAGAAAATAAAAAAAATGACCCGGACGGGTATGTCTCTCCAAAAGCGCTGCTCTTGCATGGAACGGGGGTCGTTAATGAGAAGGACCATCAAGAGCATCTTCCTCAGGATGTCTTTGAGATTCCAATCACAGATCAGATCAATGTGACACGGGCCAACCAATATATCCTAATCCAATCAGAGCGGGCCAGTTATACGATCTCGCTTTATCACTAATCTCTACATATTGGTTTTCTGAAGGGGAATTCTAAATGTAGTTCCCATCAGGAGGTGTCAATGATGACGAATCATCATGATATTTTCCGCAATAAGCGGGATTTTGCCCGTGCCGAATTTGCTACGGAACTTTACAAGCCGAAAGGCCGCCCAAGACCCCGGGAGGCAAAGTCGCAACAGGGCCAGTATGCGCCCGAACACTTTGAAGGGATTAAAGGGAAAAAGGTTCCATTTCACGCTAAGATCGGTTCGCCAAATGAATAACTCTTGATTGGAACAAAAACAGCGGCAGAAAAAGTCGCTGTTAATTTTTTGGTTTTTATAGGTAAATTACAGAAACTTTTTACAAAATATTGCGTTATATCTTATAGAGAACTATGATTACAAACGATAAAAGATTACGAAAAATTGAAGTTCGGCATAGAAGAATATCCTGAAGTTGATAAAGTTCTGAATATAGTTTTATGAAATTATTGGTTTTTATAAAAGCAAGCGGGTCAGGTTGAGATTATGAGGTCAATCATTCTCTTTTTATTATTCGTATTAATAGGCTGTTCAACGCCGGTTACGCAAGATAGGATTAGTGAAAATGAATATCAAGCCCAACATGTTCTACTCCAGTTTGAAAAACTACAGAAGGTTCATGAAGCAGTAACGATTGATGAATCACTCGTTCATACTGTTAAAGAAGTTACCTCAGAAAGTAATATATCATTTATAATATTCGAAAAGACGGATGAATCAGGAGTTCTCTTTGGAGGATTTAAGATAAATAGCGTGTATTACAATATTGGAGAAGTTGGATATGGAATGGATCTTGACCTAATTCAGATTGAATCTGTTACCTTATGGAAAAGTCCCATATATAAGGTTAAAGGTTTTTGCGGAGCTAGTTGTCATTTATCGATCTATGTAGAAATTACAAATAAAATACCGAGTATTATCTTGTATTTAACAAGCCCATCAGTTGAGGAAGACTTAGACCATGATGGCCATAAAGAAATCATTGCTACATATGGCACTGCTCCACAAACTGAAATTTATCAAATTGATGATAAAGAAGAGATTTATTATGTATCATTAAATAAAGCATTAAATGCGAATGCGGTTCTCTATAATGAAAAGCAAAATCAATTTGAGGCCTATTATGAAGGGGGAGTTGTAAAAAGGTATAGATATAGCAATGGATCGCTTCAGTATATAAAAGCTTAAGTAAGTTGATTTTTATTATATTGTATTGTACAATACCATATAATAAAAATAGCTGCAGGTGCTGGTAACACCTACAGCTCGTACAATAGACGTTCCCCTTTGGGGATCGGCTCAAATCATAGGATGTAGATCACCTAGCCGCGAAGCTCAAGGGTGATCTACTTTCTTTTGTGAAAGGACAGTATGCCAAGAACTAACATGGCGAATGTAATCATCAATGATAGGGATTCAAATACTGTCATGGCATCACCCCCTTCCGTTAGGGAATGGGATGAGCCGACCACCCTTGAGGAGCCGATCTATTGTACTTGTCATGATTGTAGCATAATTTTCCATGTATACAAGATAGATTCCTCAATACAAGGAGAAAAAATGGAGGCTTGGCAGGTATAGTATGAGAATAAGACAAGCGTTGGATGATGATGCTTCAAAATTAGTTGAGTTAATAAAGCAAGTTGAAAGAGAATCTGCCTTTATGCTATTCGAAGCTGATGAAAGAGAGATAACGCCTGAACAGCAACTTAAAAGAATACAGTCAATGAGGGAAGAAGGTAACTCTGCTATATTTGTAGCTGAGGAAGGCAATCAGCTAATTGGCTATTTGTTTGCAATAGGCGGTTCTGCAAGAAGAAACAAGCATTCAGTGTATATTGTCATCGGCATTCTCAAAGAACACACAGGCAAAGGCATCGGGAAGAGTTTATTTATGGAATTGCAAGATTGGGCAACAAAGCATGAAATACACAGACTTGAATTAACGGTCATGAAACATAACGAAAACGCAATTTCACTGTACAAGAAAATGGGCTTCCAGATAGAGGGGACAAAGGTGCATTCGTTGAAGATAAATGGCGAATATGTTGATGAATACTATATGGCCAAACTAATCTAAAACCCACAACTTTGCGACCGCGTATCCGAGAAGCACGATACGGGATTTCGCCTCTTCGCTCTTTTTCTGAATCCAAAAAGTGAGTTTCATCGTTTTCGATAATGTCGCTAAGTTGGATATTGCCGAGGAAAAGCAATGCGTTGAATTGGCGGCCGGGATATTTGCCGTTTCGTCTCACCTCAGGCTCCCGCAGTGGGGGCATGCCAAACCTTTTGTAACCGCTAGAATAGAATCAACAGATTTCGCTCAATAAGAATGAACAATATTTACCATACCCTTCCTATTAAACTATCATTGAACTGGTAATTATGCATCGGGAGGAAGCGGTATGAGGAAGAAGGAAAGGTGGCCTATGTACTTCGCCATTCAGGAGCAGAAAAAACTAGGGTTGAGAAAATCGCAGGTTGCCCGGAACTTAAATATATCCCGAAATACGGTGATTAAACTTTGGGACATGACCGTCGATGAGTATAAAGAGTTCTTGGATAGTCTCGAAACTCGTTCCAAAAAGTTGGAGTCATTCGAAACAGAGATCGTCAGTTGGTTGCGTAAATATCCAGATTTGTCTGATGCTCAAGTGATGGATTGGCTGCAGGAACGTTACAAGAATGTGAAGGTCGCTGAGAGTACCGTTCGTAATTATGTGCGCGGTCTGCGAATGGAGTATGGGATACCGAAAGAAAAGCGCATAAGACAATATGAAAAGGTTGAAGAGCTTCCGATGGGAAAGCAGATGCAGGTGGACTTCGGAGAAACCAAGCTTCGGCACCCGGAAGGTTATCTGGTCAGGCTTTGGTTCATCACCTTTGTTCTATCCCCCGGTATAAATACGTGAAATGGCAAGACCGGCCGTTCACAACGGCGGATGTCGTGCATGCCCATGAAGAAGCCTTTGAGTTCTACGGTGGTCTGCCAGAGGAAATCGTCTACGATCAGGATCATTTGGACCAATGCGGCGGTTGAAGGAAGAAACAACCGAATGAAAGCCTTTCAACGCCGACATTACTTCATCCGGAACCGTGAACGTTACGTACAAGGACTTCTGGTCGAATGTAACCGTGAACGATTTGGTACATAAAGTCAAGCACTAACTTTGATGTTGAGCCAAGAAAAATCATGAAGAAAACGATGACCAAAGAATATAAGGAACAGTCAAGAAGTGAACGACGGAAAACTTGGTTGCAAATGCGAAAACAATACCCAAACCTTAGCCGTTTACAATTGCGAAAGCTTAATCCCAAGGTTTATGCCTGGCTTTACCTGTATGATTGGGAATTTTTGATGGAGAATATGCCAGAAAAATTACCTTCAAAAGCAGGGCTCGCTCGTTACGATTGGATGGAAAGGGACAAAGAAGTCCTTGAACAGGTAAAAATCGCTGTTCAACAATTGCTGAATGAAGAAGGAAAACCGAGGCGAATAACGAAAAAAAGAATTCAGGAGATCATAGAAAAACAATGCTTGATGCCGAAACACCTGAAAAAGATGCCTTTGACTAAGCGATATCTTGAACAGGTTGTGGAAGATGCTGAAAGGTTTAGAAAGCGAAGAATCCAATGGGCGATTGAGGAGATAAAAAAAGATGGCGGGACACTCACATTAAATAAGATAATGCAAAAAGCGGGTATAAGCAAACTGCCATTTACCGTTTTTGAATAACAGCACAATAAATCAAAAATATGAAATCTTTTATGCTCATATGTTGTCCTACCTCATTCAATCGAGCAAATGGAAAACTACTGCTACTTGGGACATGACATAATAGTTGGCGTTCGGGATGTGTTATCTATGATAGGTAAGATGGCCATTGTTCAGATTGTGCCGCGGCGGATGAAAAAGACTGGAGTTGGATTGTTAAACAACTCGAGAGAAATTATTATTGTCATGTCCATTAATCGACGAAAGACTGGAAAATGGTCGGGTTTGATCCCGCTCATCATCCAACAGCAGTTGGTGGAGTTAAAGCAATACTGGCTAAGCATCCTGAGTTATTGGAATAATGTTTTTTATAGTTTGACGTAATTCTATTAGTTAAGAGGAAAAAACATACATATTGGCGAATTGATGAGATTAGGGTCGAAATAGAAGACTCTATCTCATTTTTTTTGGGAGAATTTACTTCACTTGTTCATTCTATCTATTATTACTTTGGATTTTCCCAAACATCATGTATATGCGTAATTATTATTAAGATGTTACGGAGGAAAGGATATGATTGAAAAAATCCAAATTAAAGATGTTGCATCGTATGATTCATTAGGCATAAAAATTAATCTTAAAAAAATCAATTACATTTTTGGGAGTAATGGCACTGGTAAAACAACAATTTCAGAGTTTTTAAGAAATAGTAGTGATCAAAAGTTCTCCTCATGCAAGGTTGACTGGGAAACAGCAAGACATAATTCTGAGATTTTTGTTTATAATAGACATTTCGTTCAAGAAAACTTTAATGTAAAGAATGAAATCAAGGGCATATTTACACTTGGCAAGGAATCCACGGATATACTAGCAGAAATTGAAGAAAAAATGAAGTTAATAAACAAACATGAAGAAAAAATAGACAGCCTAGATAATAATATCAAAGAAAGAACTGAAGAAATTGACAATTTAAAAAATGATTTTACGAATCAATGCTGGGAATTAAAACTAAAATATGACGAGGATTTTAGAGAAGCATTCACACGACTCCGTAATAATAAAATAAATTTTATGTTAAGATGCTTAGAAGAAGCCCAGAAAAATGAAAGCGATTTATATTCATATGAAGAACTGGTTAAAAGAGTCGAATCCATCTTTAAGGGGACTAAGGAAAAGATTGATTTGCTCCCGAATATTCCATACGATGTTTCAGTGGAGGAAAATTTAATATTTCAAACAAAGATAATAGGGAAAAAGGACCTAGATATTGCAAAGCTAATTTCTAGTCTTTATATAAGTGACTGGGTTAAACAGGGACAACAGCACATGAACCATACTGATGGTATTTGTCCTTTTTGTCAACAAAAGTTGCCGACTGAATTTAAAGATAAGTTAGAAGAATATTTTGATGAAACGTACACTGAGCAAATACAAATTCTAAACGATTCAATAGAAAAATATATTGATGAGACACTCAATATAATCAATAAATATGCTTTTCTTAGAGATGAAAATACTCCTTTCGTTAATAAGGAAAATATGAAAAACCTACTTGAAGTGATTTATTCGACATACAATGAAAATGTTCAAATGCTTGAAATAAAGAAAAGTGAACCAAGTAGAAGTATTAAATTAAGGTCAATATTGACTTATATTGAGGAAATAAATAAACAAATTGACCAAGCTAATGTTCAAATTTCTGAGCACAATAGAATATTGGACAATTTATACTGAGGAAAAAAATAGATTAATAAGTGACATCTGGCGTTTTGTTGTCCATGAAAATAAGCAAAATTATCAGAATTATATTAGTAAATTCGAAATAGCTACAAAGGCAATAGAAGGAATGAAAAAAAGCAAGGAAATTCAGGAGCAATATAGAAAAACATACGAATAGGAGGTTGTTGAACTTCAAAATCTACTAACCAGTGTTTTACCTTCTATTAATGAGATTAACGCCCTTTTAAAATCATTTGGATTTACCAATTTTAAATTAACCGAAACAGATGAGAAAGGAAACTATAAGATAGTAAGAGAAAACGGTGAAGATGCAAATGAGACTTTAAGCGAAGGCGAGAAAACTTTTATATCCTTTTTGTATTTTTACCAATTATTGAGTGGAAGTAATGATAAAACAATGATTACATCAGATAGAATAATTGTGATCGATGACCCTATCTCAAGTTTGGATAGCAACATTTTATTTATTGTAAGCACTTTAATAAATAACCTAAAACAGCGGGTAAGAAATAACTCAAATTTTAAGCAATTGATTTTATTAACTCATAATGTTTATTTTCATAAAGAGATATCTTTTAATAAGGGGAATCCAAAGCTTGCAGATGAAGGATTTTGGATACTAAGAAAAATTAATGACATTTCTCAAATACACGAATACGCTGAGAATCCGATAAAAAACTCATATGAGTTGCTTTGGAGAGAATTAAAAGAAAATAAAAACTCAATTACAGCACCCAATATTATGAGAAGAATCCTCGAAAATTATTTTAAGTTTTTCGGAAATGTTGATATTTACGAAATTATTGATATTTTTCCAGAGGATGAAAAGATTGTTTGTTATACCTTGCTTTCTTGGGCTAATGATGGGTCTCACCATATACACGATGACTTGTTTGTGGACAATAGTCAGGAACAAATTGAAAAATACTTTACCGTATTTGAGAAAATCTTTGTTAATTCGGACCATCACTCACATTTTGTAATGATGATGGGAGAAAATCTAAAGGACGATCAAGAAGATCAATCAATGGTAGCAGAATTAGCTTAGGATCAAGTAGCCGCAACTCAAGAACAAAGAGTATCTTATAGATCCAAATGATTTTAAAGGGGGGAAAGGATTGCTAGACCTTGAATTAGACCCATCAAAGTTTAATTTTAATGATTTTTCTATAATGAAGTCTCAAGCGATACATGATATTAGCGGTAAAAAACGATATTTGTTAATTAAAACTTGGGATGAAACGAAACCAATTGTCACGAGTTTATTATTCAATCCCAATGATGCAACATCTTTAACTAATGATAAAACAGTTAATAATATTATTAACATTGTCGTTAATGCTGATGACTGCAAGTACGGAACTTTAATAGTTGTGAATTTGATTCCAACCAAAAGTAAGTCTCCTAAAATGCTTCAAAAAGAAGAAAAATTAGAAGAGGATACGAACATAGAATTCTTAGAGAAAGCGTTTAATAAGTCTGAAATTATTTTAGTTGGTTGGGGTACAGATGGGGGAAAACTCAAAAACTTTCCCAAAACAAAAAAATTACTGCATGTACATAAAAATAAATTAAAGTGTTTAGGAACTACAGGGAACAATATTCCCTGTCATCCGAGTAGAAAAACAGATAAAGTAACTTGGATGACTTATAAATTGTGATTTGTTGTTATTAAACTGATTACCTGGCCCTGGCAAACTTTATACTGTTCTTTTTCCCCAAATAAAAATTCCTGTCCGTGAATAAAAATTATTGTCCAGATATAAAAATTAGTGTCCATGAATCGACGGAAAACTGGATTATGGTCGGCTTAGATCCTGATCATGATCCAGTCTTTTTCATCCGCCGCGGCACCATATAAAGTGGACAGGTAAGGAGCCTTGAGGGATTCATTATCGGCAAAAAAGTGCGTACATCTTGTAAAAAGTTTTGCAGAGAACTGTTTATATCAAGAAAGTGCGTAACTTTTGTAAAAAGTGTTTTAGAACCAAGGTCAACTGTATTCACATTGGTGAAGTGGAAAACGAAAAGTAGAACGGAAAAATGATCAAAAAATCTATTTAGAACGGAGATTTGGTACAGAAAATCAATTTAGAACGGGAAAACGGTTGAAAAATATAGAAAGTAATTAGTTCGATCAAAAGTAGAACGGAAATTTGGTTAAAAAATCAGGATGAAACAGACATAGAATAAATTGAAAACAGGCATTTATTCAGGCTCATTCCCATTGCCTTTTTCAAATTCTTTCCCCTGCAAAGGACAATAATTTTTATTCCGATTTTGGCTTGAAAAGGGCTGAGAGGGCTTGACGGGCAAGGGATTTTGGGATTTGTAAGGGATTGGAAATTGAGGGCAGGAATTTTTATGTTGTTACAAAGTAGGCGAAAAAGTTGTTGAGGGTAAAGGAAATTGACAGTGGACATGCAACAATGAATGTTACGTAATTCCGCAGATTTGATTTTCGTTGAGAAAGCGGCAGAGATTTGCTATGATATCAACCATAGGAAGATCATTGGAATAAGGAAAGAAGTTTAATGGGTAATTGTTTATTTCGCACAATATCTATAAAATTCCAATCCAACGCTCAGTCGAAAGACTGGGCGTTTTTAATTGTGTTTTCTTTGAAACAAGATTAGGCACGAAAGGAGCGAGAACAAGGTGAAATAGAAAAAAATAGCAGGATGAATAGGAATGGAAAGGAAAGAAAAGTTTGATGAAAGGGTGTGAAGTGATTAAGAGGATCTTCATTAGACTTTCTTGAATTATTTTAAAAAGGGATTGCTTTGGTCATATTCAGCCTGATGATTTAACTACAGGGAGGAGAGAAAAATGATCATTTTCAAAATCGAGGTATCCGAAGAGCTGAAAGAAAAAATAAAACAGGCAATAAATGAACAAATGAACGATCTGGAAGATGGCGAGCCGTTTGTTCTCATTCATGAGGGACGGGCCATTGTTGGGCGGAGGGAAGGAAACAAGGTCATCATTGACCAGATCGTGGATAAGGTCATTTAGAAGCCGAAAGGATTGATATTCCGCTGATTCGAATGGAAGTTGGACGAAAAAATACAAAGAATGTTTTATCTTGATTCAAAATCATCGAATGGGTTGATTCCAACCGATTTTGATCATTTCTTTAGCGGGATCATCATTTATAAAAATGCATTATTTTTCCGATATATTTTGATGCAGAGAAATCGTATATGGGGGTATTGTATGCTTAGTAAGAGGAAAAAACTGATCGCGGTTGCTCTTCTGGCAATGCTTTCCTTTGTTGTTTCAATCGACGGCATCTTGCAATACGGCATAAAAGCAGAAGCGAAAAGTGCATTCTCTGATATTGACCATCATTGGGCGAAGGAAACGATTCTTTGGGCATTGGAAAAAGGAATTGTGAGCGGCTATGGAGACGGGACGTTCAAACCGAATCAGCAAGTGACCGAAGCCGAGTTTCTTTCAATGCTGATTCGCACATTCCAGTCCAACATCCAAACCACCCAAAGCGGGCATTGGGCTGATGCCTATTATGATTTTGCAAAGAAAATGAACTATCCTGTTCTGGGCGATAACGATTTGCAAATCCGAAACAAGCCGATCACCCGCCTGGAAGTGGCGGAACTGATTGTTGCGTCCCAAGGCGTCAACTATGAAGACAGTGATGCCGTTAGATATTTGTTGGGTAATGGGCTTGCCAGCGGCAACGACCCAAACAACGTCACCATTGCCAGCTTCAATCCGAACGGATACTTAACCAGGGCGGAGTCGGTGCAGTTTATCAAAAACGTGGTGGAAAAAGGGAATGGGGAATTGCTGGCAAGACCGAAGCAACCATCCGATCCAAGTATTTTGCCAAATATTCCGCTTGGGATTCAATATGATCTGCCTTACAAACCGCCTGTAGGCTGGATTCCGCCAAAGATTAAGTCTGAAGCAACAGACGATGTACGGAAAGACAGCGAAATTCTTGAAAAAGAACTTGGTTTTCTGAATGGCACTGCTTACAATCCATATGGCAGTCAACAACGTGGATTAGCTGTAATTCTAATCACAAGTGGTACTAAAAATCATTCTGCACAGATTAATTTTTCAGCTTGGTACGGAAGCAAAAATGAAGAAGATGATTTTAACAAAATTCCTTATGTCGCAAGAGAATTGTTTAAATTCTATCTGCCAAATAAATACAACAAACTATTCAACATTATGAATGATGGCTACAACGGGAAAGATGTTTCCAAGTATATCAACAAACCTTTCACGCTTGATGGTCGAGAAATTAAGATTATCGAGTTGGAAAACAGTGTAACTGTCGTCATCAGCAAGAAAGGGAAGCCTGTGGAATAAGCAGGCTTGAGGAAGAGAAAGGGCTGAGGGGATTTTCTCAGCTCAGACTGCAGAGCATCTATAGAAAATATGCAAATTATCAAAAATCGCATCATGAAACGACAGTTTACAGGAGGTTGTCTATGCTGAAGAAGAAAAAGTTTTCCATTCTTGTTCTAGCCATCCTTGTGTTTGCTGTGCCAATCAGCGGATTTGGGCATCATGCCTTGAATGCAGAGGCAAGAGGTTTCTTTTCGGATGTTGACAATCATTGGGCGAAAGATACGATTCATTGGGCATCGGAAAGAGGAATTGTGAGCGGTTATGAGGATGGCACTTTTAAGCCAAATAAACAAGTGACAGAAGCTGAATTTTTAACGATGCTGATTCGCACATATCATCCTGAAATTGAAGCAAGCAAAGAAGGGCATTGGGCTGATGCCTATTATGGTTTTGCCAGGGAAATGAATTATCCCGTTGCGGGCGGAAATGACTTGAGTCTGCGAAATCAACCGATCATCAGACTTCATGTTGCAGAACTCATTTCTGCTTCTCAGGGTGTCAACTACCACGACAATGATGCCATCCGTTATTTGCTTGCCAACGATCTGGCAAAAGGAAACGACCCGAACAATGTGACTATTGCCATCTTCAATCCAAACGGACACTTAACCCGAGCCGAAGCGGTGCAGTTTATCAAAAACGTGGTGGAACGTGGAAAAGGGGAGCTTTTGCCAAGACCAGCGGAACCGTCTGATCCAAGTGTATTGCCAAACATTCCGTTTGGCAATGAAGAAGCCCTGAACCCTGTCCACTTGACGCTTGGTGTCGCCTACGTGAATGGGGAATCAATTGGGGACGTTGTAGAAAAAGACGCCATGCTGTTCTTCCCCCTCAAAGAAGTGGTTGAGGGAATGGGCGACAAATTCGCATGGCAATCCGAGCCGATTTTCGCTCTGGTGACGCAAGGAGATAAGAAAATCTACGTTTCGTCCGCCATGTCTGTCGCCAAAGTGAACAACAAGGATGTTCCTTTTGCGACTGAAGAGAAAAATGGCGTAAAAGTTCCCGTGCAGGTGAAACCATTCGTCGATAGCAAGAAGCTGTATGTTCCTGTTGACTTCGTGAAGGATGTACTCGGGTATCCTGTGGTTGTTAAGAAGATTGGCAATACAACTTACGTTTTCGTCGGCACTTTGCCTGAAAAAATGCCGACGGGAGAACAAGTTGTGCCTTCTCCCCAACCACAAAAACCCGAACAACAACCTCAACCGCAACCTGGAGAAAAGATCGAGTATGATCTGCCGTATAAAGTACCTGTAGGTTGGGTGCCGCCGAAGATCAAGTCTGTAGCTACGGATGACAAGAAAAAGAACTATGAAGTTCTTGAAAAAGAATTGGGTTTTTTGGATGGCTCTGCTTATAACCCTTACGGCGGAAAACAGCCTGAATTAGCTAAAATTTTAATTAGCGGTGGTACAGAAAATCATATCGCACAAATTCAGTTTACAGCTTGGTATGGGCTAAAAGATAAAGAACATCCTAGCAACAAAATTCCTTATGTAGCAAGAGAGTTGTTCAAATTCTATTTGCCGAATGATTACAACACGCTGTTCACTATAATTGATGATGGTGTTAACGGGAAAGACGTGTCGAAATATGTTGGTAAGCCATTTACACTTGACGGACGTGAAATCTTAATTGTTGATGGTGAAAGAAGCATCACTGTTGTCATCAGCAAGAAAGGAAAGTCGGTGGATTAAACAGCTAAAAAAGGCTGAGGAGAATATCCTCAGTCTTTTTTATCCTAGAATTATTATACTGGTTGTTGAATTAATACTTTGATCTGACCTCGATTGATGATGCTTTTGTTGAATGCCGATTCATTCACATCCCTGAAGGGAGGGCTTTCTCGGCTTAATTTTGTAAAAACTCACTATTATTCCTGGCTTATTGTGTTTAAAAGCGAGGTGTTTGCATGAATCGGGAAGAGATCTTTGAAAGCCACAAAGGTATGAAAGGGAACACTTGACACTCCCCATGTCTAAAGACAGGGGATTCTGGAGTCGTTAGCGTACTCAGGTCATTTCTGCTTTGTACAACGCTCCAGTTCAGGGGTGTGCCATCACCCCGTCCTATGGCAGAGTCTATAGCTCCATGGGCTGGCAGACTATCGCAGGTGTTACGCCGCTACACCATCTGCCACAGCTTGCATGATATTTACTGCACCTACCCTGTCTCGATGCGTGATATACCCGCATGCATGGCAAACATATCGCCTGTCATGAGCTTTGTTGTGTGCTCCACACTTCGGACAGGTTTGCGACGTATAGGCAGGATTCACAAATACAACGTCGATCCCTGCCAATTTCGCCTTGTACTTAATAAACGTTGCAAGCTGATAAAACGTCCAGGTATGCAAGTTTTTTGCGTTTTTACGGCTTGTTCTTGCCGTCTTGCGGATATTTTCAAGCTTCTCCAACTTGATCGTGGAGACACCTTCCTCAACCGCAAGATTTACGATTTGTCTGCTAATTTTATGGTTTTGATCCCGCATCCAACGTTTCTCTTTGTTTCCCAACTTGCGAATGGCGGACAACTTCTTGAGCTTGCCTAACTTCCTTCGGCGAGTTTGGTATTTTCGGCGAACATATTTGTTCATTCTGCCACTGCCGAAGAAGCGGGTTTTTCCTGTGGAGGTAACTGACACCGCAGGGCATTTAAGTCCAAGGTCAATGCCCATTGTGCTTGCTTCTTACTTAATGGGAGTTTTTACCCCAATAGAAATTTGCACATACCATTTGCTAGATTTTTCCACCACTCGAAGCAAACCAAGCTTGGCGTAGGCAAGTATATTTCGATGTCGCTCTGTCCACTTTGCAGGAAAAGCGGTTTTCTTCGTCTTGCCATTCACCATGATTGGAAAAGCGATACGATCCTAGCCAATCGAGTAATTTAGGTTATTGACGTAGTACGCCCGTTTGCGAAGAATAGGACGTTTCCCAAGTTTTTTGGCTTTGCGATAGACGCTTTGGGCATCTCGGAGCGCTTGGTTTAAAACCGCAGAAGGGAGAAAAGCGTCTACATCTTTTGTTGTGAGCTTGGGAAAAGAGCCATTTGCTACCGCTTTTGCTCTGTGAGGGAATTCACTACACGGATGTATTCATTCCCCATCCGCCTAAACAAGTCTTGTTGTTCTTTGGTAGGATAAAATTGCACCTGGATCGTTAGTGATTGCACCGTATCACCTCCTGTTGCATGAAAATTGTTTTATTATATGGGGAATAGAAAAAGCCGATTCTCCCACCATCCCTGAAGGAATGGCTACCATCTAACTGAATGGATAGAGCAAATATAAAAAATCCAAACAACTCCCTCCTAAATGGAGAGAGATTATCGAGGAAAAGGAAGGAACTTTTCGTGGACTGGGTTCAAACCAAATTTAAGCTGATTATCTCGGGCATAAATCTTGTCTCTGATTTTCGGCCGATTGATACTGTTCATAATCGTTAAGTTCGTGATGTGCGTTGTTCGGTCGGGGAACGTAACACGGTTGTGATAACGGGAACAATTTGCAGTGAAGATCAACATAAAAATTTCCTGATTGCAGAAGACCTGACCGTCTTTTTTCTCAGGCTGTTTTCCCTGTTCGGGGTGAATTGCCGTATTGAACATTTTGAATTGGATAAGGGCGGCGATGTTTTGTGGGGTTACCCGCCTGTGCCTACGATTGATGGGAAGATGATGAATAATCAAATAGGCAAAGTCAGGTCTTCGTTATTTGAACCTCAATCATTCGCTGAGTTTCAAGTCATCCAAGCGTCAACAAGGGTAGATGTACCGCATCATTTTCGTACTTTGGCGGCATTGTTCTTTGAAGAGCTGTGTCCCCATTGGGACGATCATGTTTTAGGAGAATATGTGGAGGCGTTGCTGGATCGGTATGAAAATCAGCACGAAAAAAGGTTGCTGGAACTTATCCACGTGTTATGTGAAGCAGATATTATCGACAATACCAATTTGAATCAATCATCCAGGTTGCGGTCGGTTATGCAAAACGCGAGCGGATCCAGGTTAATTGACGAAAATGTTGCTCAATGCATATTAGCATGCATCGAAGCGATTTATTCCCAAATGAGACAAGGCAACTATGATAGATTAACCAGGAAGCTCGTCTCATCTGCACATGAATTGCTACTCCTGTTGGTTCAGAAATTGTTGCGTTCTCGAACCCTGGACAACCCCTGATTAGGCTTTGTCGGCATCCATTTGAAACTGTCCAGTTTTTGGTTATAATGATGGGTGAGGTAAGTTTGTCGCTGACCGACATGCGACGAATAAATGGTCGGTACGCAAGTATGTCGCTGACCGATACGCGACTCATCAAGTGGTCGGCTTGCAAGAATTTTTGTGCTAATTGGGGTGTATGGCAATATCCCTAAGAAAACGTGGTGTTCGCATGAGTCGGGAGGAAATTTTTAAAAGCTATAAAGGCAAGAAAGGAAATACGTCAAAGAAAGTTCTTAGACCCGCACAAGAGCCAGAAGTGTTTCGATTGGCAAAAAAAGCGTTGCGGATCATCGCATTAAGAAGACTGGGTGGATAATAGCGATGGAATGCCCCGTACTCCCATGATTGAGGATTATGGGGCATTTTTGATTCGTGAACATTTCCGAAAAGATACCTTTTCGGAAAAGTTGGATCAGATGCTTGCCTGTTCAATAGTTTGAAAATTACAATAAGGAAAAGCGTTCCTTAATAGGGAGTGGGTATACTCTATGCTTACAATAGAGGAATATGTCGCCAAACGAAAACGAGAAGATAAATTAAACGAGTTCAGCTTAAATGACCGAATGGAAAATATGAAAATATGCGTTAATTATGTATTTGAATATTTTAATCAGTACCTCGACATTTCAAAGATGAATGAGCAAACAGTATTAAACAATGAACGGCTCGAAAAATATAGAAAAACCATCAGTCAACATGATTCAGACATTCAGTATTGGTTGCTTAATATTTATGATGAATACGGTAAAAAGTTGAATCAATCGATCATTAATTACCTAAAAAAGGACGACCTTTTCTATCTTTATTATTTGGATAGCGAATTTAGGAGCATTTCATATGATTGCTATGCTCATTTGATTAATAAGAATCCGTTTTTGAAGGATCAAACAGAAATGCTCTATTTGTTTATTAAGGATTATCATCAAATTCAAGTTCAAAAAACAAAAACGTCCTATCAGTTATCTTTTTCAGAAGAAATTAATCAATGGGTTGAAACGACTTGGCAAAAATATAAGGTTGATATTATTGGTTTTTGTATGGATTGGACTATCCGTTTTTCAGACAATGAAGATCAATGGCCAGTCAGTCATCGAAAGAAAAGCAACAGTAATTGGCGGAAGTATGATTATGATTTCAAGCAAAAAAACTTAAATTGCAATAATAAATGCAACAAAATCACAAAAGTCGTAATCCGTAAGATTAAGCGATCTTGTTTAACTCATCCAAAAATAGATCATTAGGCGTTTTATAACCTAGGATCTTGCGCGGCAATG